>Ga0209201_1000108_pt1 | contig 130187 bp, 139 predicted proteins | sample AD_UKC055_MetaG_FD_184411 | JGI IMG/M metagenome (GOLD analysis project Ga0209201, IMG submission 184411) | Active sludge microbial communities of municipal wastewater-treating anaerobic digesters from USA - AD_UKC055_MetaG (SPAdes) (version 2) | ecosystem: Engineered > Bioreactor > Anaerobic...
CCATGTAGGCGCGAGATGTTTTTTGCTTTGGAACGAACAGTTCTGTGGTGATGTCACCTGCGCCGATGTCTTCGCGCAAGGCCAAGTCGATCAATCGCTCAATATCGGGATGCAGTTTTTTAGGGTACATTCGTTCTATGCCAGGTCGCCAAGGGTTTTTTCAAGTTCGCTGATCTTGGCTGACAGCTCGGCGAACCGTGTTTTTTCTTTTTCGACAACGTCTTTAGGCGCTTTTTTAAGAAAAGAGGTATCGTTTAGGCGCTTAGAAAGATTCTCGCATGAGTGGCGGCAATTTTCAATTTCTGTTTCAATTCTTTTTTGTTCTTTCTCGACATCGATCAGGCCTTTAAGAGGAATGAAGATCTTTATTTTTCCGCATAAGGCGGTTGCCATATCCTTTGTCTTTACAGGTGCCTGTGATAGTCGCAGATCGTTAATGCCTGCCAACGTTTCGAGGACGGAGAAATTGCTTTCAAAGAAACGGTATTCATTAGCCGAACATTGCAGGATGCAGCAGAGGTCCGCGCCGTTGTTGATATGCCATTGCGCGCGAATATTACGGATGGCAGCGATCACGGCGAATAGCCCTTCCATGCTTTGTTCCATGACCGGGTTCTTGATGCGATGATCAATCGTTGGCCAGTTCTGCAAGGAAAGGATCTTTTTATCGCTGGTCATATTATGATAGATCTCTTCGCTGATAAACGGCATGAAAGGATGCACTAAGCGTAAGGATTGGTCAAGAATGTAAAGAGAAACGATCTGAACTTCTTTTTCATTGAAACGAGATTTGACCATCTCGAGATACCAATCGCAGACATTTTTCCATATGAAGTCATAGACCAGTGTTTCAGCTTCGGAGAAACGAAATCTTTCGATCGCAGTCTCAACATCCTGAGTAGTCGTCTGCAGCTTGGAGAGGATCCACTGACATGCCAGTGGAAGGTCCTTGGTTTTTAGTTTTTTAAAATTTTTATGCAGGTCTAAAGTCGAGATATCCGTGGTGTTCATCAGGATCAATCGGGAAGCGTTCCAGATCTTGTTGGCAAAGTTGCGGCCGATCTCGAATTTTTCTTTCGCGATAAAAAGGTCTTGGCCTGAGTTGACGATCAGGCTGAAGCGCAGCGCGTCCGCGCCGTATTCCTGAATGATCTCCAGAGGGTCGAGGGCGTTGCCGAGCGATTTAGACATTTTTCGTCCTTGCGCATCGCGGACAGTCCCATGGATGTACACATCAGAGAACGGGATCTTTTTCTGGAATTCCATACCGGCCATGATCATGCGGGCAACCCAGAAAAAAATGATCTCAGGGGCTGTGAACAGTACTGACGTCGGATAAAAATATTTTAAGTCCGCGCTTCTTTTTGGCCAGCCCAGCGTCGCGAAAGGCCAAAGCCAGGAGGAGAACCAAGTGTCCAGCACATCAGGGTCCTGTCGGAGGTCTTTGCCCCGGCAGCAAGGACAGTGTCCAGGTTTTTGGTCCGTGACGATAGGACGGTCTTCCCCGCAGGCCTTGCAATACCATACTGGAATGCGATGCCCCCACCAGATCTGCCTTGAGATGCACCAGTCGCGGATGTTTTCCATCCAGTTAAGATAGGTCTTGGTCCAGCGTTCTGGATAAAATTTGATCTGCCCATTTTTGACAACGCGGATCGCTGGCTTGGCAAGCGGTTTCATTTTGACGAACCATTGCCGTGAAAGATATGGCTCGACGACCGTATGGCATCGGTAGCAATGGCCTACCGCGTGAAGGTGTTCATCAATTCTTTCAAGAAGGTTTTCTTTTTGAAGGGCTTCGATAACGGCAGTACGAGCTTTGAAGCGGTCGAGGCCGTTAAACTGCTTGGCATTCTCGTTCATGCGACCATCTTCATGAAGGATGTTGATAGTTTCGAGATCATGACGTTGGCCCATCTGAAAATCATTAGGATCGTGGGCAGGAGTGACCTTTACAGCACCCGTCCCGAATTGCGGGTCAACAAAATCATCCGCGATGATGCGTATCTCACGGTTGACCAGCGGCAGGATCAAGATTTTGCCGATAAGTTTTTTGTATCGCGCATCCTTAGGGTTTACGGCAACAGCTGTGTCCCCGAGCATGGTTTCGGGGCGGGTTGTCGCGACGATCACATGCTCGCTTGGATCATCCTTGAGCGGATAGCGAATATGATACAAAGCGCCTTGTGTTTCTTTATGTTCAGCTTCTTCATCCGAAAGGGCTGTGTGGCAACGAGGACACCAGTTGATGATGTAGCGGCCGCGATAGATCAACCCTTTTTTGTAAAGCCGAATAAAAACTGTATTGACCGCTTTACTGTAGGGCTCATCCATGGTAAAGCGTGTGCGGTCCCAGTCACATGAGGATCCGAGTTTCTTGAGTTGATGAATGATCGTATCGCCATACTGCTTTTTCCAATCCCAAAGGCGCTGCAGGAATTCTTCGCGAGAGAGATCATGGCGCGTTTTTCCCTCTTTTGCCAGTTGTTTTTCGACAACATTCTGCGTGGCGATCCCGGCGTGATCTGTTCCGGGCATCCAGAGCGCTTCAAACCCTTTCATGCGTTTATAGCGGATCAAGATGTCTTGCAAGGTGTTGTTAAGCGCGTGACCCATGTGCAGGATCCCGGTCACGTTCGGCGGAGGGATAACGATCGCAAAAGGGTTTTTCTTGCGGTTTGCCTGTGCGTGAAAGACATGATCTTTTTCCCATAGATCACGTCGAGAATCTTCAACAGTCTGCGGATTGTAGCGCGAGGAGATCGTATTCATGACAGGCTATTTCTTCGTATCTTTTAAGAGCTTGTATTCAACGCTGTCGATCAAAGCTTCCCAGCTGGCTTCAATGATGTTTTCATGCACGCCGACGGTCGTCCAGGCGTCAGTATCATCTTGGGATTCGATCAAGACGCGGACTTTCGCGGCCGTTGCGGCCTTGGAGTCGATCACGCGCACCTTGTAATCCGTCAAGCGCATATGCTGTAAATTCGGGTAGAATTTGGTCAGGACTTTACGTAGGGCGCGGTCTAAGGCGTCAACAGGGCCATCCCCGTCTGAAGCCCCATATTCTTCTTGACCGTTGATCTTAAGGCGCACGGAGGCTTCCGCGAACATTTTGCCATCGTTGCGTTTTTCAGTTGTGACCTTGAAGCTTTCAAGATCAAAGAAAGGCTTGTATTTTTTTAGCTGCCTTTTTAGCAGGATCTCGAACGAGGCATCTGCCGCTTCGAACTGATAACCTTGAAGCTCTTTTTCCTGCAAAAGCTCTAAGAGTTTCTTTGCTTCTTCAGATTTTTTATCGATCTTGATATCGAGCTTTTGGGCTTTCATGATAATAGGCATTTTACCCGCGAGTTCTGACGTCAGAAAACGACGATGATTGCCGATCACCTTTGGATCGAGATGTTCGTACGCCAAAGGATTCTTGAGCATGGCATCAATATGCACACCGGCTTTATGCGCGAATGCGGAATGACCCACAAGCGCGTGATTGTCCGGTAGTTTGACGTTGCTGATCTCGCTGATGAAATACGCGGCCTCGGTCAGATTCTTAAGTTTCGACTCAGGGATCGCCTTAAAATGTGTTTTTGTATGCAAGATGCCAATGATCGTTGTCAGATCCGCGTTGCCGCAGCGTTCCCCTAGCCCATTGAAGGTGCCTTGCACCTGCGTGCAGCCGGCTTCAACAGCGGCTAAGCTGTTGGCGACCGCCAGATCGAGATCGTTATGGCAATGAATGCCCAAAGGTATTTTGATATGCAGCCGGACATCTTTAAGGATGTTTGCCACCTCTAGCGGCAAGGCGCCTCCATTGGTGTCGCAGAGGATAATAAAGTCGGCTTTGGCATTTTGAGCGGTGATGAGCGTTTGTAGCGCGTATTCGGCATTACGTTTATATGCGTCAAAGAAATGCTCTGCGTCATAGAAAACTTTCTTGCCGCTTTCTTTCAAAAAAGTGATCGAGCTTTCGATCATCGCGAGATTTTCTTCGAGCGTTGTTTTTAGGACGTCTTTGACATGCAGGTCTGAACTTTTGCCGAAGATCGTGATAACGGCTGCTCCGGAATCCACTAGCTCTTTTAAGTTGTTGTCATCAGATGCTTGAATGTTCGCGCGTCGAGTCGATCCAAATGCGGTGACGACAGAATTCTTCATCTTTTTTGTCTGCATGATCTTGAAGAATTCTTTGTCCTTTGGATTGGATCCGGGCCATCCTCCTTCGATATAGTGCACGCCAAGCTCGTCAAGTTTTTCAGCAATGCGCACTTTATCGTTAACAGAGAAAGAAACTCCCTCGCTTTGGGATCCGTCACGTAAGGTTGTATCGTAGATCAGAATAGAAGGCATTAGGCAACCTGATCAAGGTTGAACTTTTTATGCAAGATCTGAACAGCTTTGTCAGCCAAGGCCTGATCGATGATACATGAGGTATTGATCTCAGACGTGGTGATCATTTCAATGTTGATCTTGCTGTCTGCGAGCGTCTGGAACATCTTGGCAGCGACACCGCAATGCGAACGCATGCCAGAGCCGATGATCGAAACGCGGGCGATATCCTTGTCGGCGACCACGTCCCCAAAATTCATTTGCTTAGAAAGACCTTTTACGGTTTTCAGCGTTTTTTCCAGGTCTTTCTTGGAAACGGTAAAGGAAATATCGGTATGCTTGGTGTAGCTGACGTTCTGAACGATCGTGTCAACATTGATGCCAGCTTTTGAGATCGCGGTAAAGATCTTTGCGGCGATCCCTGGCTTATCAGGAACATTGCGGATGGTCACTTTTGCTTCTGACTTGTTGCATGTGATGCCCCGTACGGCAACGCTTTCCATTTTTTCATTCTTTTGAACAATCATGGTCCCTTCCTCCTTCGAAAAACTTGATCGAACATGTAGTGGAATATTATATTTTTTTGCGACTTCAATCGAACGTGCTTGCATGACCTGAGCGCCTAAGGCTGCCATTTCAAGCATTTCTTCGTGCGTGATGTGAGAGATCTTACGGGCTTCTTTCACGATGCGTGGATCGGTCGTGTAGATCCCCTCCACATCGGTATAGATCTCGCAGACATCAGCGCTGAGAGCTTTAGCAAGCGCGACCGCTGTCAGATCAGAACCGCCACGACCTAAGGTCGTGATCTCGTCATCTGAGGTGACACCTTGGAATCCCGCGACAATAACGATCTGGTTTTTCACGAGGGCTTTGCGGATGCGTTTGGCATCGATCTTGATAATTTTGGCTTTTGTATGAACCTTGTCGGTGCGAATGCCAACTTGGGCACCGGTTAGGGATACGGCATCGAATCCCAGCTTTTTTACTGCCATGGCAAGCAGTGCTGAAGACGCCTGCTCACCTGTCGCCATCAGCATATCCATTTCCCTGTCGGGGGGCGTTGGATCAATAGCGAACGCCAGCGCTTCTAGTTCATCTGTCGTATCGCCGAGGGCTGAGACAACAACGACCACGTCCTGATTGTGTTGTTTATAGCTAGCGATACGACTGGCAACGTTTTTGATCCTGTCAATATTGGCGACCGATGAGCCACCAAATTTTTGAACAATAAGTTTTTTAGTCATTCCTTCTCCTGTGTTTAAAGAGCGTCAAAACCTCAACGAGCAGCAGTAGAGCTGCTATTATAAGAATTATAGAGATAATTACAAGTAAAAATTCTTGATTCCTCCACTGGCTTGGCACCTTGATCGCAAGGGCTGTCAACGCCGTGATCAGCATGAATGCCGCGGGTAAGAGCGCGTATAAAAGGCCGGTTTTTCGTTTCTGCAGGATCCAGCATGTGATGACAATGAGAGCTAACGCAGCGACTAACTGGTTCGACGCCCCAAAAAGGGGCCAGATCTTTTTCCACAGAGGAAGATGTGCTGTGTCTTTGGCCATTGCCAGCGCGCCTGCGCACACAATCACGATAAATGTTGAGAAGAACCTGTTCTTAATAAAAGAGATCTCTTCTGTGATGTAGCGGGCAATGCGGGTAGCAGAATCAAGCGTTGTTAATATAAAGGCGTTAAGAATAAAGAGCGCTAAAAAATTTCCCCAGGGGCCTAGAAAGGATTTGGTTATCTGGCCGAATCCTTGCCCAAAAAGTGTGATAGGGTTAGTGTTAGCGGATCGATGCAGATAAAATTCTGGGAGTGAAAAACTTGAAGCAAAGACGAGGATCACCAGCGTCGCTAGAAACCCTTCTGTGAGCATCCCGCCGAAGCCGATTTTTTTTGCATCGCGTTCACTGATGATCTGTTTCGATGTTGTCCCCGAAGAGATCAGCGAATGAAACCCAGAAATAGCGCCGCAGGCAACCGTAATGAACATCATGGGCCACAGAGATCCTTGCGCGCTGCCAGTCGATATGAACGCGGGAGTTTGTGTTACAGGTTGCGTCAAGAGGATCCCCGTAAGCCCCAAAATAATTCCTGCGAATAATAAAAAACTTGATAAATAATCCCGCGGCTGCAGCAGATAGTTAACAGGCAAAACAGACGCAAAGAAAGAATAGGCAAGCAAAAGAAAGATCCAGATATTCCGGCCATTTGTCGCAATGCTGATCGGAAAGATATTCCCTAGAAAAACAAGCCCTGCCAAGGCGCAGAGTCCCAAGAATGTGACCGGTACGAGAGGACCTTTGAAGCGATATAAAGCGATCCCCACGCAGATGGCCACGGGGATGAGCCCAAAGGAAGGGATAACGATCTGGGCTTGCTGGGAAAATGTATCTGCCGCTAGATAGGTAAAGACCGCAACGATCAAGACTAGTGTGAGCCACAGAAAAATAGAAAAGATCAGTTTCGCCTTGCGCGAGATCGCTGTTGCGGCAATGTCCCCTATCGATGATCCTTTTTCACGGACGGAGATCATGAGCGCTCCGTAGTCATGGATGCTGCCTAAGAAAATAGATCCGACAACAACCCATGCTAATGTGGGTGCCCAACCCCAGATCAGGCATGCCATGATCGGCCCAACGATCGGGCCTGCTCCGGCAATCGAGGAAAAGTGATGACCAAAAAGGACTAGTGCGTTCTTTGCTGGTATATAATCTACCGTATCTGTTTGCGTTAAGGCAGGGGTTGGACGCTTTTCATCAACATTCCAGAGGGTGTCGAGAGTTCTTCCGTATATGCGGTACGCCAGATAGAATAGGCAGAAAACAATAACTATAATGGAAAAAGCATTCATTTGATCTAAAGATTTTTTTTGATAAAGAAAGACATGAGTTCTTCTCCGCTGTCAAAAAAGACCTTTGATCTTTCCGCTTCGCTTTCGCAAAAAGAAGAAGAGTTTGTTTTAGGGACCTTTTTCCCGAACATCACGAAGCATACGGGCTCCTTGGTGTGCGTGCGCTTGATAACAGGCGTGCGGTGGTCCGGCAGGATCAAGATACGCACATCATCATGTTTTTTGGCATAATCTAGGATAGGCGCGACAACCTCATTATCGATGCGTTCCGTGCACGCGACCTTCATTTTAAGATCCCCGTTATGGCTTGCTTCATCTGTCGCTTCGATATGGATAAAAACAAAATCACGATGCGCTAAAGACCTTAACGCGTAGTCTGCCTTACCTCGGTAGTTTGTGTCATAGTAGCCTGTCACGCCAGGAACGCTGATCACCTGAAGGCCAGCCAGCTTCCCTATTCCATTCACGAGATCAACGGCAGAGATCACGGAGCCGCTTAATTGAAATTTTTCCTGAAATGACGGAAGGCGTGGCTTCTGTCCTTGACCCCAAAGCCAGATCATATTCGCTGGATTCTGGTTATTTGCTTGGCGCGCGAGGTTTACCGGATGGTCTTTGAGGATCTCCTGGGAGCCGCGCATCATTTTGATGATCTGCTCAGACCCATCCCCAGAAGGTAAAAACGATTTAATATCCTGGTTGAGAATATCATGAGGAGGCGTGCAGCGCAGTTGAGCTAGTGTTGCGGCCAGAGGTGTTTTGAGGGTTAGTAGATGACGATAGCTTTTTCCAGAATAGAACCTGATTGAAGATGTCCCCAGTTTTTCATTCAATGTTGTAATGAGTTTCTCAGCTTCCTGAGAGCTGATGTGTCCTGCGCTATAATCGCTCATGATGTCATTGGTAACGGTCACGACGTTACAGCGGAAAACGACCTCGTTATCCGTAAGCGTAATGTTTAAGTTCGCGGCCTCTAAGGGCGCGCGGCCCGAAAAACTTTTTTGAGGATCATAGCCTAAGGCAGACAGATTGCCAATATCTGAACCCGCGGGTAATCCTTCAGGAATGGTCTGAACAAGTCCGACAGTGCCGTTTTGGGCTAAGAAATCCATGTGCGGTGTTTTGGCGTATGCCAAGGGCGTTTGGCCGTTCAATTCTTCTACGGGATAATCAGCAACGCCATCCGGGACAATGACAATATATTTCATATTTTTTTCTTTAAAAGGTTGATGAGTTGTTGCGCGATCTTGGATCGAGAACCAGCTGGTCGGCTGAGACCAGTTTGTTTATCTAAAAGATAGCCGCAGTATTTTTGATCCATCAGCTTGTTGGCGAGAACCAGATCGCAATCCGCCTGCGCTATAAGCTGTTGAGCTTTTTTGATCAAGGAGGCCTTGGTGCTGTGTGTTTGCAATTTAAATCCAACCAAAAAAACGTTCGGATCTATTTTTTTTATGCGGTTGATCAGCTTGGGTGTTGGAACAAGGTCAAGGCGAAGACAAGAACGACCAGAGGAGATCTTTGTCCGGTAGGCTTTTTTGACCTGGTAATCACAGACAGCCGCCGCGTGGATCACGATGTCGTAGCGCTTTCGGGTTAGTTCTTGGGTTAGCAAAGCTGAAAGTTGTTGAAAATCAGTAAAGGGGCGTACGCGAACCTTGGGATCGCGAAAAGGATGCGTGACAGGTCCTTGCAGCATCGTTATCTTCGCACCTTTTTTTGATAGAAGCGCGCAAAGGATGTGCCCTAACTCGCCGGAAGAGGTATTGCTGATAACGCGAACGGGATCGATGCGTGTCCATACTGGGCCGCATGTAATAAGGATCTTTTTATTAGTAAAGGACCGATCAGATTCCAATTTCTTTTAATATGCTTTGAAGGGTTGGCTCCACAACAACAGGTTGCGCGATATTATTGATGACAAGATTGGGATCCTTTAAGCCGTGGCCTGTGAGCGTGCAAACAATGCTTCCTTTTTGGCCATGAAAGAAATTAGCATTATGAAGCTTGAGAACACCAGCCACAGAGGCTGCGGAAGCCGGCTCTACAAAAACACCTTCTTTTTGAGCCAACAATTTGTAGGCGTCTAAGATCTCTTCATCCGTGACTTTGTCAATTAGTCCCTGAGATTCATCGCGGGCCGCTTCTGCTGACTTCCAGCTGGCAGGGTTGCCGATCCGGATCGCCGTCGCGATCGTTTCAGGCTTATCGATGATGTGGCCGTCAACGATCGGAGCTGATTTTGCTGCTTGAAATCCAAGCATACGCGGCAAGCCAGTCTTTTTGATCTGGTGATATTCTTTGTATCCTTTCCAATATGCCGTAATGTTGCCAGCATTGCCAACGGGGATCGCGTGAAATGTTGGCGCATGCTGCAGAAAGTCGCAGATCTCAAAAGCAGCTGTTTTTTGTCCTTCAATGCGAAAGGGATTTAAGGAGTTCACAAGTTCGATCGGATATTTTGAAGTAATGTCCTTGACCAGAGTGAGCGCTTCATCGAAATTTCCTCGAATGGCGATCACGTGCGCGCTATGGATCATGGCTTGAGCAAGCTTGCCCAAGGCGATGTTCCCATCTGGGATCAATACAATACACTTCATTTTAGCGCGCGCCGCGTAAGCGGCAGCTGATGCGGATGTGTTCCCTGTTGATGCGCACATGACCGCGACGGCTTTTTTTTCTGCCGCTTTTGAAATGGCCATCGTCATTCCTCGGTCCTTGAAAGATCCTGTGGGGTTTGTGCCTTCATGCTTCAAGTAAACATCAAGACCGATCTTTTGGCTTAGAAAAGGAGCATGAATAAACGGCGTATTCCCCTCCCTCAATGTGATGACTGGGGTTTTGTCGGTAACGGGTAAGAAATCACGATACTGAGCGATCAAGCCTTCCCATTTCATATTAGAGGTTCTCCATGCGGATAGCCACAGGCTTGCTGCGGACGACAGACAGATTCGTTATTTTTTCTAAGGCTTGACGAAGCTGATTTTCTTTGGCGCGGTGTGTCAGCATGACAACAGGAACGGCGAAACGTTTTTTTTGCACTTTTTGGTTTACAGAATCGATGCTGATCCCATGCTTACCAAGAATGCCTGTGATCTTAGAAAGGACACCAGGCCGGTCGATCGCCATAAAACGAATGTAGAACTGTGTTTCGATCTGACTTATCTTGCGCAGTTTTACTGTGCGATCTTCAAAAGCGATGCTGGAGGTGCGTATTTTAGCGATACGGTCCCCTTTTGTCGCGCAGTTGATCAGATCGCTGACAACTCCTGATGCGGCTGTCATCTGGCCTGCGCCTTGGCCATAGATCAGAATATCGCCGAGGGGATCGGTTTGCAAGAACACGGCATTGAAAACCCCATCGACAGATGCCAAAGGATGATCTTCGTCAATGAGCGTTGGGTGAACGCGCAGTTCTATACCGCCATCGACGTTCTTAGCGATCGCCAAGAGTTTGATCACAAGGCCGAGCTCTTTTGCATAGCGGATATCGTCGTGGGAGATCTGAGTGATCCCCTCAACGTGGATCTGCTCAAGGGCTACTGTTTTTCCAAGTGCGATACGGACAAGTACAGCAAGCTTGTGCGCTGCGTCCATGCCATTAATATCCAGCGTTGGATTGCTTTCAGCATAGCCACATTTTTGGGCTTTGGCGAGGGCAGCTGAAAAAGTGCATAATGTTTCAGACATTTCACTTAAGATAAAATTGGACGTCCCGTTAATGATCCCGTATAAACCTGTGAAACGATTGGAAGATAGGCCTTCAGTGATCGCATTGATGATCGGGACACCCGCGCCAACCGTCGTTTCAAAATAAATATTACGTTTCTGGCGAAGGGCGTATTTGAATAATTCTGTGCCGTATTTAGCGATCACAGCTTTATTGGCAGTGACAACATGTTTTTTTTGTTTTAACGCTTCAAGGATGAATTCTTTGGCTGGATGCAGACCGCCGATCAGCTCAACAACGATCTGGATGCTGGGGTCAAGCAAGATATCGCTAGCGCGTGTGGTAAATATTTTTTTCTTGAGATTGAGTTTTTGAGCGATCGTCGGATTTTTATCACAGATTTTTTTGACGGCGATCTGGACATTGAACTTCTTTTGATAAAGTTCACGGTTTTTTTTAAGGATTTTAACAACCCCGCTTCCGACTGTTCCGCATCCGATCAAGCCAATATTGATTTTATTCATAGGACATCCTTTAGATCTGGGATTGAGACTTAGACTTGATGAACGCCTGTTCGATCTTTTTTAATATGTCTTCTGCCTCTGGAGTGCTTTCTTCGATGCGGACCCGTACTTCATAAATGACGTTAGGGATCTTTTCTTTGCAATCGACAACCGTTGTCAGAACGCTGACTGATTCACCGAGATAAGGTGTTTTGATCATGGTCTGTAACTTTGATCCTGGGGTCAAAGCCAGGCTACTTGAAAAACAAAATCCTCCCCGACTGATGTTCTTTAGTTGTGAGATGCTATGGTCGGCATCTGTTTTTCCGGCTTCATAGAAAGTGACAATAAAATGCTTTTCGATCCGCGGATGCTGACGACGTTCAGACGGAATACTTGCCATAACAACTCCTTTGTTTGTTAAAATGGTCGGAGCGGTGAGATTTGAACTCACGACCACTTGAACCCCATTCAAGTGCGCTAATCCAAGCTGCGCTACGCTCCGAAAATTTATTCAGGTTTTAACCTCCGGCACATCAAAGCTGTGACGGCGTTACGGGGATCCTTGCCTTTATAAAGAACGCGAAATACTTCTTCAGTGATCGGCATGGCAATCCGATAGCGACGACTTAGTTGATATACGGCCTTGGCCGTTGGTACGCCTTCGGCAACGTTTTTCATGCCTGCTAATATATCTTTTATTTTTTTACCTTGGCCAAGTTTCTCGCCGACTTGGCGGTTGCGGCTATTAGGGCTAAAGCATGTTGTTGCGAGGTCTCCTAAGCCGCTTAGTCCAAAGAAAGTATGCTTGGTCGCGCCTAACACTTCTCCTAAGCGTGCCATTTCAGCCAATCCTCTTGAAAGGATCGCGGCTTTCGTGTTAGTCCCAAACCCGAGACCATCGCATACACCGCAGGCGATCGCGATAATGTTCTTTATGCTTCCGCCAATCTCTACGCCTATCATATCAGAGTTTGTGTAGATGCGAAAGGCTGGTGAGTTAAAAGTTCGCTGAAGTTTCTTCGCCAGGTCCGCATTGCGTGAAGCAATGACAGCAGTAGATGGCGATCCTTTCGCGACCTCGATCGCGATCGTTGGACCCGAGAGCACGGCAAGAGGAACAGTTCCAAGCATTTCATGGATGAGCTGAGACATGCGGGTAAGTTTTTTGCTATCGATCCCCTTAACAACACTCAGGAAAGGTTTTTGAGCGTAATTACATTTCTTGATCTCTGAAAGCACCTCGCGGGCATATTGTGAAGGCGTGGCAAAAACGATCAGATCACAATCATTGATCGCTTCATGCAATGTTTGCGTGATGTTTATTGACCGAGGTATGGGGATGCCAGCAAGAAATTTTGGATTCTGGCGTGTTCTTTGCATCTGCTGAGCGTAGGGTGCGAAAGCGCTCCACAGCGTTACAGACAAACCTTTTTTTGCGAGATGGATGGCGAGGGTCGTTCCCCATCCCCCGTCACCGATGACGGATATATTTTTAAATGATGTTCTCATAATTATTAATATTTATATTATTATATTCGATGACTTTGACCTTTCAAGGAAAAAGATGGAACCTTTTAGATGAGGCTCAGGGTGCCAAGAAAGTTCGTTACCGCCAGATAAAGATCTCGCGGAAGACCTCGAACATGTAAGCCGCACCCCAGCGCAGAACCTGAAGCTTACGCTCCCCGCCTTCACGCCTTGGCTCATCGCCAGGGATCTCGCTGATCTTCAGATTTCTTTTTGCAGCCCGAATGGATAACAGGGGTTCTATCCCGATACGTGTGCGAAAGAGTTGTTCTTCGAATGAGTAGCTTTTGTCTTTATGAAGGTCTAGGTCGTAAACAAGCTGTGTCCTGTAGGCTCTGAAAATGACCATGGCGTCCGTATAATGTGCATTGTGAAAAAAGTTGATAAAGGTCGTGAACAGTTTGTTACCAAATGCAGTTATGGCGTCATCATCGTAGCTCTTTGCTCCTTGTAGATAGCGGGAAACAATGACCATGTCAAAGCCTTCCTTGAGCTTGTTGATGCACTCCGGGATAAGCTCTGGGATGCTATTTCCGTCAGGGCTGAACGTAAGAACAATGTCCCCTTTAATATAAGGCAGGGCTTCTATATACGCGTGACGAATACCTTTTTTTTGTTGGACGAGCACTTCATAGCCTTGGCTTCTGGCATAGTCAGCAGTCCCATCCGTTGACTGGCCATCGACAATGAGGATCTGATCATACCATTCTTTTTTGATGCGCGGCATGATGGTCTTCATACCGTCGATCTCGTTGAGAGTTGGGATCAGAAGTGTAATTTTCATGAAATTAATGTTGTCATTTTATGGAGCGAGAGAAGGGAATCGAACCCTCGCTACCAGCTTGGAAGGCTGGAGTTCTACCACTGAACTACTCTCGCGTCGCTTTGTTATACGATGGTGGGCAGAGAAGGATTCGAACCTCCGTAGCGCGATGCGCAACAGATTTACAGTCTGTCCTCGTTGACCGCTTGAGTATCTGCCCTTTATACGTGTCAATGGAGCTGAGGAAATTGGCGCATCGTCTTCTTCTATCTTGGCCTATCGGAAAAGACGATGACCCCCGACACACAGCTCGGAAAACCTTCAAATTTTTAAGCTGGCGAGAGGCCTCGAACCCCCGACCGGCTGATTACAAGTCAGCTGCTCTACCAACTGAGCTACGCCAGCGTAGTAATTTCTATTTTACAGAACGGATGTTTATAGCAAATTTTCATACTTGTGTAAAGAAAGATTTTAACAAGAAATCATGGAATTTGAAAGAATTAATTGCGGGAACTCTTCTTCTTTGATAGGATTTCTCCATGCCTGAACAAGTCCTTAAGTTTATCCAGCGTAGGGCCTATGCGATCACCTGCTCACTTCTTTTTTTAGCAGCTGTTATTGTCCGTATTTTGGCCGCCAGAGGCGATTTTGCGATGGATGAGATCTGGTCGCTACGCCTTGCCACAGAGAATGCTCAGCACATAACGGATATCATCTTTAAGATCAAGCATGACAACAATCATATATTGAATTCGGTCTGGATGTATGTCTTGGGGCCGCAGCAGATTTGGCAGCTGTATCGTATCCCGGCTGTGATCGGCGGAAGTCTTTGTGTTCTGTTTTCGTTTTTGATCGCTCGCCGACAAAGCCGTGCGCAAGGCATTGCAGCGTTGATCCTTACAGGTTTTTGTTTTCCGCTTGTCTTTTATTCTTCGGAGGCACGCGGCTATGGACCCATGCTGGGCTTTGCCATGATCTCTTTTTATGCCATGACACGATTGATTGACGAGAGCAATCCTAGAGTGTTGCTGCGCCATGCCATTCTTTTTTGGAGTGCCGTTGTTCTTGGCCTCTTGTCACATTTAATTTTTATCTATATTTACATTGGGTTTGTCACCTGGTCATTGCAAGAATTCTTTACTCAAAAAGATAAATCGAGGATTGATCAAGCTAAAAGTTTTATTTATGTTCACAGTGTCCCGATAATCGCCGCAATCTTTCTTTATCACTTTTTTGTAAAGAGCATAACAGTTGGAGGTGGCCCAAACGATAGCTTTCTTTTTATCTTTTTTCAGATCTTAATAGTGACATTTGGTTTCCGTGGCCTTGAGCAGCACGCTTTTGTTCTTTGTTCCGCTGTTTTTGTTTCCTTCTTGATCTTGCTTTGGTTCATTCGGAAAGCGTATGGCAATGTTTGGATATTCTTTACGATGGGCATCCTCATCGCCCCAGCCCTTGTTCTCATCCTTTTCCCTTTTCCGCACATGAGCATGCGGTATTTCATTCCGAGCCTTTTGTTTTTTATGTATACCTTATCTTATTTTATTGATTTTTTGTGGGAAAGATCCTTAATGGGTAAAATAATAGCTTCTGCCATCCTTTTATTGTTTCTTTTTGGCCAGACAACGTATTTACCTAACTTTTTAAAATATGGGCGTGGACGTTTTGAGGAAGCCATTCGCTATATCTCCACTCTATCAAATGGAAAACCAATCAAAATCTCAAGCGATTCGGATTTTCGTACTGATTTAGTTCTTGATTTTTATAAAGAACGAATAAAAAATTCAGAAAACCTTGATCATGTAGCTTTCTTCTCCATTAAGGACGAAAAAGATCTGCCTGATATTTTTTTGATCCATTTTTTCAGATGCGCGCCGTGGGATACGGGGTGTCTGCCGCACGATGTGAATGAAGACACAACGATCACGCTTTCATTTAATGGCAGACACTGTCAGTTTTCTTATTTGAAGTCCTTTCCATGGCATGGCATATTGTCTGGATGTTCTTGGATCATATTAAAACGCGAAGGGGCTGTTTTCTTTAGTGAACCTATCTCATAAAATAAATAGTTTGTTCGTTTAGGATTTGATTTTCTTATAGGGTTATGATACTCTATTTTTTATTTTGCTTTTAGAAACAATCATGCAACTTAACAAAGGAGAAGTCATGAAAAAGATTGGCATTATTACCAGTGGCGGCGATTGCGGCGGTTTGAACGCGGTCGTTAAGGGTGTCGCCCAGATGGCACACCGCAAAGGCATTGCCTGCTATGTCATCCCTAATGGATACGCAGGACTTTACAATTTAGTTGATTTTAACGATCTTGTTGAGCTCTCCCCTGAGCGTGTGGATTCTGTCAATTCGGCATTGGCGGGCTCCGAAGCCGGCCATTCAAGGGTCAAGATCTCAAAAATAAAAGATGATAAGAAGTACGATCGCATCAAGCAAGGCCTTAAGAAATTTGGTATCGATGGTCTTATCATTAGCGGCGGTGACGATACGGGAAGCGTGATCGTCGACTTATCCAATCAGGGTATTAAATGTGTTCACGCGCCGAAAACGATGGATCTGGACCTGCAGACGTATTCTGTTGGCGCCGATTCGACCATTAGCCGTATCGCGACATTCGCCGAGGACCTTAAAACAACTGGGCGCACGCACAACCGCATCATTGTTATGGAGGTTTTTGGCCGTTATGCAGGACATACTGCTTTTCGCGGGGGTGTTGCGGCGGACGCGGATGCGATTTTGATCCCCGAGATACCCGTTGATTTTGATGTCTTATATCAACATACTAAGAAGCGTTTCATTCGTCGTATCGAACAAAGCGATGTCAAGGCAGGTACTTATTTGATCATTGTTGCTGAAGGGTTAAAAAACTCGAATGGCGAAGAGCTTGTTGATGAGGCCGCTGGTGTTGACGCGTTTGGTCATAAGAAATTGGCTGGGGCCGGTAAATATGTTTGCCAAGAGCTGTCCAAGCGGTTTAAGCAAGATGCGGCTGTGAAAGATTTTATGAAGAAAGAAAAAATGTTCGTTGAAGGGCTCTACGATATCCCGGAAGTTCGCTCTGTCGCTCCAGGACATTTGGTCCGCTGTGGCCGCTCCTCTGCTTACGATGCTAATTTCGGTAAAGAAGCTGGAGCCGCAGCCGTGCTATTGCTGTCTTCTGGAGTTGATGGCGTGACCGTTGTTGGCATTAATGGTAAAAAGATCCGTTATATGGATACCAAAGAAGCTATTAAGCAACGCCATGTTGACTTGGATGTTGTCACGGTTCATGAAACGATGGGTATTTGTTTTGGACGTGAGCGCCAGAGCGTTAATCCTGTTTTCGAGAAAGCGCAAGGACCGATCGAAAGACACTTATAAGATCAGCTGAAGCAAAGCAAAAAAATAAGCGCTCGAGAAATTCTATCGAGCGCTTATTTATTGATAAACTTAAGAATTTAGAAACCTGCCAAGGTACATCCTGATCCAGAACATGAAATAGTCCCATTGCGTACGATCGTAAGCGTGAACAAGCTCCCCGACCGAACAATAGTTGCGCATGCGCTGGCATCCGAACAGCTCGAAGAAACAGTGGGCATGGCAAAATATTTTGGCGTTGGGATCGTTACATCCAGGTCTGCAAGAGCGGTTGCAAATGCACTATTTTCAAGAAAATAGCGTTCTTGGGCTGATAATAGCGTCCCTAAGATGTATGTCCCTTCCGCGGCCTTTGATCTTTCAACCGCACCGGTGTATTTTGGGATAGAAACAGCTGCAAGAACAGCGATAATAATGATAACAATGATGACCTCAATTAAGGTGAATCCTTTTTTGATCATTTTACCCCCTCCTTCTTTTCTAGTACTAAGTATACCATGATTACGAAAGTCAAAAATTATTTATCGAGATTTTTTATCGCGTCAGGAATTTTTTCAAGAATGTCGACGGCAGTCATAGGCGCTTTGCCTTTTTCTTTGGCGGCTAAGTCCCCTGCTTTTCCATGTAGAAAAACTGCGTATTTTGTGGCTGTAAAGGCGTCTATTTTTTGAGCTAAAAAAGAAGCGATCATCCCTGTCAAGACATCCCCGCTACCGGCCGTTGCCATGCCCGCATTGCCCGTTGTGTTCACGTAACTCTTTTTATTAGAAGCGATAACAGTGCGATGACCTTTAAGCACAACAATGCAGCTGTGCTGGCGCGCAAAATTTTCAGCGATGTGCTTGCGTTCAGCGGCATTGTTACTGATAGGTTTTCTGACCAGCCGCCTCATTTCTCCAGGGTGCGGTGTAAGTATTTTGACGTTCGTTTGTTTTTTTAGGATGATCGATCGTCTGGCGATGGCATTAAGAGCATCAGCATCGATCACAAGAGGGATATCAAAGGAGGCAACGATCTTTAATATCAATCTTTGAGTCGAGGGATTCTGTGATAATCCTGGACCAAGAGCGATCACAGCATATCGATGAAGTTCTTTTTTAAGAGCGAAATATGCATTGACGGACAATGTTTGCTCTTTTGTTTGGGCTAGCGGCAGAGTCATAATAACAGGTGAGATCTTTTTTTGAGCCGCAAGATTAAGTTCTTTGGGGATCCCGAGGGTAACAAGGCCAGCTCCTGCGCGCATGGCTGCCTGACAGGTTAATGCGGCAGCCCCTAACATGCGAGCGCTTCCGGCCAGGATGAGCACATGGCCGAAATCATTCTTGTGTTGGCAGGGGTTATGTCGTGATAATGGCGCTGGCAACTGCATATTGTTTTGTGTGGGACATTGATAGAAGGATCTTTTGTCTGAAATCCTTTTTGTGGAATATGCAGGATGGTTTTCCGTTGTGCTGGTTGATGATCTCGATATCCTTCCATCCGACATCAGAATTTTCCCCTAAGGCTTTTAAAACCGCTTCTTTTGCGGCGAACCGCGCCGCAAAATGCTGGTCCGGAAATCGGCGTTTTCGCGCATAAGCGATCTCTTGGTCCGTGAAGACGTGCCTGAGAAAATCATCACCCCAGCGTTCGACCGCTTTAGCGATGCGTTCCACTTCAATGATATCTATTCCCTGTCCAAGGATCATTTGTTTCCAGTGATTGTTAACATTTGTTGAGTTGCCTTTGGCAAGCCGACAAAAAGCGCGCGGGCGATGATCGCGTGGCCAATATTTAATTCTTCGATCCCTTTGATAGACGCGATCGCGCGTGTATTGGTGTAGTTGAGCCCGTGGCCGGCATTGACGATGAGCTTAAGCGCGTTGCCTAATGTGACGGCGTTGCGAATACGTTCCAGCTCACGGCGTATTTGTGTTTTTGTTTTTGCGTTGGCATAGCAACCCGTGTGCAATTCGATACTGTGCGCGCCGGTTTCTTTAGATCGTAAGATCTGTTTTTCTTCAGGAGCAATAAAAAGGCTTACGCAAATACCACGGGCGGATAACGCCGCAACTGTTTTTTTGATCTCAGTGAAATTCTTAACGACGTCGAGACCGCCTTCTGTCGTGATCTCTTGCCGTTTCTCTGGGACCAGTGTCGCTTGGTCAGGCTTGATGCGGCACGCGATCTCAACGATCGCGGGGTGGATCGACATTTCAAGGTTGAAGCGTGTGCGTACGGTTTTTTTTAACGCAGAGACATCTTTATCGTTGATATGACGCCTGTCTTCACGTAAATGGGCGACGATACTGTGAGCTCCAGCTTTTTCGCAAGCAATAGCCGCATCGACAGGGTTTGGATATATGTCTCGACGGGCTTGACGCACTGTTGCGACATGGTCAATATTGACACCGAGTTTTGGCATAGAAAATATTTTATGGGTAGTATGCCAGCAGGATCTCTTGCACATAGAGCCAGGTGATAATCGCAAGCCCTAAGGCAATGATCTTTAGCATGAGGTTATGTGTGAGCCATCCACGTATCATTTATTTCTGCCTTATCAAGAAATTCTTAAGAGTCGCAAGGAAGCGTTCTTTATTGACAACAGGGATGAACCGTCCTTCGGTCGCGATCGAGATGTTGCCCGTTTCTTCAGAAACCATGACCACGATCGCATCGGTCTGTTCGCTCAAGCCTAAGGCTGCCCGATGACGTGTGCCGATGATCTTGCTGAGATTGATGTTTTCGGATAGCGGAAAAAGACATGCCGCTGCCAAGATGCGGTCGTTACGTATGATGATGCCTCCATCATGCAGCGGCGACGTTGTCACGAAGATGCTTTGGATCAGCTCGGAAGAGACCTTTCCATCTATGGCCACGCCACTGTCGATGTATGTTTTTAATTTTGTTTCTCTTTCGAGAGCGATCAGGCAACCGATCTTGCGCTGCGCGAGCTTATAAACAGAAGCGGACATTTCATCAAGCATGGCAACAACCTCAGATTCTTCAAGGCTCGCGCTGAACAGATGTTGTTGGCCTAAGCGGGCAAGTCCGTGACGGATCTCTTGCTGAAAAAGGATGAGGAACCCTAAGATGGACATTCCCAGGAGGTTTCGCAATAACCAGTTGATCGTTTCAAGCCCCAAGAGCTGAAAGATCAAGAATCCCGCGAGAAGATAAATAAGACCTTTGAGAACTTGAAAAGCCCTCGTGCCTTCAAAAAAAACAAGGACCTGGTAGAAAACGAACCACAAGATCAGGATCTCAGCGATCGGTTTTATGAGAATAGCGATAATAGCCAGCGGAGATGTCATTATTGATTCCGGAAATTTTTAGGTTTTGTGATCGCGTCTGCTACTCGCGCAACATCACGCATAGAAGCAATGTCATGGACACGGATGATATGTGCTCCTGACAAGATCGCGCTGCTGACCGTCGCTGCTGTCCCCCATGTTCTTTTTTGTGGGTCCGTATGCCCAAGGACCTTTCCGATAAAAGATTTACGGGAGGTTCCGATCAGTATCGGTAAGCGCAAAGACGAGAATTTTCTTAAATGCTTTAGAATGATTAAATTATGCTCTGTCGTTTTGCAGAAACCAATACCAGGATCAATAATTATTCTATCTGAATTAATCCCGCTTTCCAAGCATTTTTGCACAGATTTTCGCAATTCATCAATAATTTCTACGATAAGATTACCGTAGTGAATATGCTGTTGCATTGTGCGCGGCGTGTTGCGCATGTGCATGAGAACGACTGCAACATTTGTTCTCTTAAGGATGTCCAACATCTTTTTGTTGATGGAGGTCCCTTGGATCATGTTGACAATGGAAGCCCCTGCATCGATCGCTTGCCGCGCCACTAATGGTTTGTAAGTGTCGATAGAGATAGGAATTGCTGTTTTCTTTGCGAGAAGGCGGATAAGAGGGATCACCCGCTGCAGCTCCTGTTCGATGGTAACGGTTTGAGCTCCTGGCCGCGTTGACTCTCCCCCAACGTCAATGATATCAGCACCTTGCTTGATCAGTTTTAAAGCGTGCGCAAGATGCGCGCGAGGGTCGTTGGATCCTTTACGCAAGAGACCATCGTGACTGAAAGAATCCGGAGTGACATTCACGATCCCCATCAGAAGGGTTTTTTTGCCTAACGACAGAGTAGTATCGCGAGCTCTAAGGTTAAAACATCGGCGGGCGTGATCGAGGGTTCTGTTGACGATCTTTCGGGAAGCTGTCATGATTTTCCCCGAGATCTATGCTGAAGGGTTTGTATGGCTTGCGGATCGTTGTTCAGCAGCTATGGGCATGCCAAGAAGGATTCTAGCTTCTTCAACATCAAGAATCTCTTTTTCTTTTAATTTTGCTACGATGATCTCAACCTTTTCACGGTTTTCATCTAGGAGTTTTTTTGCGCGATGATAGGAATCATCGATAAAGAACCGGATCTCGTCATCGATCGCTTTAGCGGTTGCTTCGCTATAATTTTTTTGCTCGACCATATCTCGACCGAGGAAAAGCTGGTTATGATGATTGCCGAGGGTGAGCGTTCCGAGTTTTTCACTCATGCCAAACTCACAGATCATGGCACGGGCGATCCCGGTTGCCTGCTCCAGATCGCTTTGCGCGCCGGTCGTAATATCACTGAGAAAGATCTCTTCGCTGGCCCTTCCTCCTAATGCGATAACGATCTTCGCGAGCAGTTCTTTGCGGCTCCAATTTTGCTTATCTTCCAGTGGCGGAGTGATCGTATATCCTCCAGCCATGCCGCGCGGGATGATCGAAACTTTTGTGAAGGGGTCAGCCCCTTCTACCAGTAGTGATAAGATAGCGTGCCCTGCTTCATGATATGCGGTGATCTCTTTTTCGCGCTTGGAAACGATCCGACTTTTCTTTTCAGGGCCCATGGTCACGCGTTCGATGGCAGCTTGCATTTCTTCATATTCCACAAAGTCTTTATTTTTTCTGGCTGCTAAAAGTGCGGCCTCATTACACGCGTTCGCCAGGTCAGCGCCTGAAAAATAGACTGTCTGCTGGGCAATGCGCTTAAGATCCACATTAGGGCCAAGCTTAATGTTGCGGGTATGGACTTTGAGGATTTCTTCGCGTCCGATGATATCTGGGAGCGGAACAACGACTTGACGGTCAAAGCGTCCCGGCCGCAACAATGCCGGATCAAGTGTATCCGGTCGATTCGTGGCCGCCATGACGATCAGCCCTCCATGTGTGTCAAATCCGTCCATTTCCACAAGCAGTGCATTTAATGTCTGTTCGCGCTCATCGTGGCCTCCTCCGATTCCTGAAAAACGAAGGCGACCGACCGCGTCGATTTCATCAATAAAGATAATACATCCTTTGCCGGATGTTTTTGATGCTTTGCGCGCTTGCTCAAAAAGATCGCGTACGCGGGAGGCACCCACGCCAACGAACATTTCAACGAAATCCGATCCGCTCAAAGAAAAGAAAGGGACATCTGCTTCCCCAGCAACCGCTTTGGCAAGGAGTGTTTTTCCCGTTCCCGGCCGTCCGATCAACAAGACTCCTTTTGGGATCTTTCCGCCAAGGCGTTCGAACTTCTTCGGGTCTTTTAAGAATTGAATGATCTCCTGCAGCTCTTCTTTCGCTTCATCGACACCGGCCACATCATTAAAAGTGATCTTTGGGTTCTTGTCATCATTAATGCGGGCTCTTGATTTACCAAACGACCAAAGGCGGTTTCCCATCTGCGCTCCCCGGTTTGATAGAAACCAGAAGAAGATGATCAGGATCAATATGGGCCCGATAGAAAATATGAGACTTGACCAGAACGTGTTCGCGATCGTAACCTTAAAATTAGATACATTCTGGCGAATGAGGTCGAGCAATGCTTTATCATCCGCAGGGATAGTGACACGAAACCGAGAGCCGTCTTTCAGGGTTCCCTCGAGTTGGTTATCGGTCATGGTCAAGGACTGGACCGTTTCTGCTTTTTGGCTATCTTTGACCAAAGCATAAAATTCGCTATAAGCGAGCTCTTTTGATGCGGTGACGCCGTTGTTCATGTTGGTCTGGCTGAACAACATCATAGCCAAGAAAATAAGCCCGATCCAGAGCCAGAAACTATTAGGCCGGTCTTTGCGTGTTGGCGGACGCTTGAGCGCTTTTTTGTTCTTTGCTTTGTATTCTTGCTTGTTGTTATTTTCCATGAGATCTCTATAGGTTAAATGTGAGGATATTATATCGTTTTTTTTGTTTTAATCAATGGTCTTGTTGTTTATCATTTTGCGAAGATGACGCGGTTTTGCTCTTTGATCACGCGCATGTTGTTGGGCAAGTGGGCGATTGATCGAGATGGACGCCGGTTGATCAGATCGATCACCTCATCAATATGTGCTGTCGTGAGCTTGCGCGTATGCCCAAGAAGTTTTTCTATGGCTAGGCGAATGACTTCTGATAAAAGGGCTTGATGAAAGTTTTTGAGCGATCGTAGATCGATCGCGATGCTTGTTTTTTTGCGGCCTCGCGACAAGGAAGCATTTTCAAGGGCATGCAGGCCTTCTTGGTGGATATAATCATACATGCAATTGAGATGTTGTGAGAAGTTCGCCAGCGTATTCACGATCTGCGGATTGTATTCGCTCTTGATCAGCGGAAGAAGATGCAGGCGGATCTTGTTGCGCAGGAATTTTGTGTTTCTATTAGATGCGTCTTGAAACGATCGGATATTGTTTATTTTCAAGAATTCTTCGATTTCTTGGCGGGTAGAGGTCAGGAGCGGGCGAACCACCTTTTGCCCGTAAAGGATCCTTGATGGCAGAATGCCGCGAGCCCCATCGACCCCTGTTCCTCTCAAAAATCGCATTAAAACGGTCTCGGCGAGATCATCTTGGTGATGTCCAAGCGCAATGACTTGAGATCTTGTTCGTCGTGCGACAGAACATAAAAATTTTAGCCGCTCTTCCCTGGCTTTTTCTTCGAGAGATCTTTTTGTGTCCTTGATCTTAATATTTTTTGTAAAGAAAGGCAGGTTAAATTTTTTGGCGGCTTGCCGCACATATTTTTGTTCATGAACGGCACGGCTTCTTAATCCATGATTAAGATGGGCAACAATCATTTTTATCCCAAAAGATATCTGGAACTCACTGAGGATGTACAAAAGGGCCATAGAATCTGGCCCGCCGGAGACACCAACGACGACCTTGTTTCCTGGGGAAAAAAGTTGTTGCGCTAAACAAAAGCGGGTGATTTTTTCAAGGAATTTCATGGATCATTTGAACTCATTAAACCATCGTCTACCAAAGATGGCGATGAGGGTTAATAAAAGGATGATAGCTATCAGAGCAAGCCAATCCTGCAGCATGAGTTAATTTCCTTGGAGGCCACGTTTTTCTTTTTTTGCTTCCAAGTAGGCGGCGCGAAGTTCGTTTTTGTATTTCGTGTTAGGCGGTGTGATGGTAAGATTCGAAAAGCCTTGCCGAAGGATTTCCGCGTTCACAAAGGTCCCGTCTTTTAAGAAGATATAGCCAAGGATGTATCCTTGTCGATCGCGATAAAGGGCATCGAATTCCAAAAGGATGTCTTGGCCGGTTAGCATTTCGCGCAATGTATCGTAGACGATCTCTTCAAAAGAAATGATAGGGTCTTCTTTTTCGATAATAATATTGTATTCATTGCGAGGGACTTCTTTTGTCCTTGGACGCTCAACAGGGACCAAACCGATCATGCGGATCTTCCGCCCGTCAACAAGGCGGACCGTCGCAGAATCTATAAGCGATTCGATGCGGGCCTGCTCTTTGCTGGCAGAGCCTGTTATAAGGGTTCGGTTCTGGGCGTAGACATAAAGATTCGCCGTTGCAAGGACGAGATGAAGCGTGATTAAGGTAAGGAGTGTTTTTTTATACATCAGTAAAAGCCTTTTGTCTAGCGAATAGCTTTTTCGAAGTCTTCGATCTGCTGCAAGATTTTTTGCTTGTTTTCTCGGGTTTTCTTTAAGCGTTCTTCAGATTTATTGACCAAATCATCTAAGCGTTGTTGCTGGCTTTGCATATTTGTTTTTGCCTTTTCGAATTCATCATCAAAGCTTTTTTGTAGATCTTCTAGTTTCTTCTTTTCTTGATCGAGGTTTTCTTGAGCGTGCTTGACCTTGCGCTTTGCCCGTTCAATACGCTCTTGAAGCTTGTTTTTTTCTTGGTCTATTCTTCCATCTTTATCCTTGATAAAGTCATTTAATCTTTCTTCTGCTTTTTTTACGTCTTCCCTGGCTTTTTCTTCTTTGAGCCTTGCTTCGCTGAGTTTTTCGATATGCTTATCAAGTTCTTTTTTTTGATCAGATGTTAGCTTTTTTTGTTGCAGGCGCCACAGGGATAGATCTTCGTTGATGTTCTTGTCATAAAATGTTTTTTTAGCATCTTGGGCGCTCGCGCGGGAAGCGCACAAGGCCAAAATGATCACAGCGGAGAAAAGAAAAGATATGCGTGCAGAGTTCATAGTTTTATGGTGGCGCGATCATGCACCACATAAGAATCGATCTCTTAAAAGAACCTCCAATAATCGAGGCCAATATACCATCAATGCCACCACCCAAAGTGATCTTAGAAAACCTAATTCTTGCAGAACACCCCGGAATCAGCCGAAACTCCCGGGTCGATATTGCTGATCAAACGTAAAACCATGTTACAGTTGGCTCCCGCCGGAACACTCCAAACATACCCCAGCGGAGCATTCGGCGCCGGAGTTCCTGCGCTTGAGTCAGTAGTGATGGTATCTGGAAAAGTCGCGCCGCCATCTGATGAAAGTTTAATGGTCATATACGGCCCTACCCCGCTGACCGTCCATGTGATCTCATAAAAGCCAGAGATCGTGTCTCCAGCTGAAGGCGCTGTCACCGCTATGCTCGCACCACCGCCACTCGCGATCGTAAAGTTGCTGTCAGATGTGTCATACACGCTCGCGTCAGACGCATCGGAGATTCGCACGCGCACCATCGAACTCGGATCATTGGCAACAGTCCACGTATAACTGCCGCTTGAGGCGGAGGTTGACGCGATGATCGTATTCGGATAGGAAGCCCCACTGTTAGTTGAGTATTCGATCTTCACATTCGAAACGGAACCACTCGTCGTCCAGGTGATGTTTTTTGAGGATGAGACATTCCAGGACTCGCCGCCATTAGGGCTCGTCAATGTCACGCTATTGGTGGCTGCCGTAACACCGCCCGCATCCAGGATAGTGCCAGCCCCGGGCTGTGTTGGATTGCGCTCCGCAGCCGCGGTCCTGATCTGATCGACCACGCTCGCGCTCAGCCCACTTGCCTGGGCGATCTGGGGCGACAGGGTCGCATAAATAAGATTGCCGCGCAGATTCTGGATCTTCATCTGGCCATCTTCCATCACAAAAATCATGGTCGTATTGCCGCTCGTCTTTTGCTGCAGACCCGTTTTTCGGGGAGTCTGGTCTTTATCCCATTTTGTTTCCGCGATGTAGGCATTGCCGCGTTTTTCAATACGATTGATATAGATCGTGAGGCGGATATCGGTGAACATGTCAAAATCGAACCGCACACCTTCTTCGAGGAAGCCCTTGTTCCCTAAATAAGACCTTGAAATAAGCTGAGCGAACGCTGACGGATCTTTTTTCTCATAAGTTTCAGCCAGTTGCTTGATGCTCTGTGCGACCATTTGTTGCACATTAAGATCGCGATAAATGATATTCAGATTAGGGAATAAAGGAATGGTCAGCTCATCGGCGAGCGTACTGCGGATCTTGAGCACAGGATTATACGTTTTATCCGGGATCATGGTGATCGTGCTCATGATATCCGCCCTCAAAGGCAATTCGGCCCACGTCCGGCCGCCATCCTCGGAAAAAAGAATGCGGTCCAGCCTATCAATGCTATTCAATCGGGCCGTGATCTCGATCTCTCCCTGCTTGAGATCATCCGGCAGCAAAATAAGTTCCCCGAACATCATAGGGATCGCCCGGCTGTTGATCCGGGCATTAAAGACCTGATACGTCTGAGATGTGAAATTTCGCTCTTCGCGCAAGCGCTGTGCCTCGGCACTCTTGCGGGCGGCAGCCTCTTCTTGCTCGCGCTGGGAATCATCTTCTGCTTTTTTAAGAGCCCACTCTTTTTCCTGCTTTTCAATATCCTTTTTTGCCTTTTCAATAGCCAGATCAACTTCCTGTTCTAGCTCAGTCCAGTCCTTAATAACTTTCTCGGTCTTTTCGGTCTTAACCCACCCGACGTACACACTCAAGTTGCTGCGCAGTGTCTGGGTCTTGAATGTCTCAAGATTTTCCAGCTTTTCCTTGTACCAACCATGCTGTTCAATGGACTTGAATCGTTTCCTCGCGTCATCCAGATTCTTCTGTGCCCGAACGATAGAAGCATCAAATTCTTTCTGAACAATCGCATAGCGCTCTTCATAAAGAGCAATGCGTGCCGGAATAGTTTTCAGCCCGTTGATCATGGTCTTGGCCTTATCATTGAACCCGCCATGGTATTTAATAGACTTATTGATTCCTGAAAAAAGCTTTTCCATTTGGGCAACAAGAGCGGAAGACTCAGCCCAGGTTTCTTTCAATTGCGCCAGGTATTGCACACCTTTGCTCTTTTCCGGCTCAACGCTCATAAAGCCAGCCGCGCCGTCACCTCGGAACAATTGCAACACATGCTCTGCTTCCTTTTGCATCGTTCTCTCGAGCACTGAACTGAGCACCGGAGAATCCGAAATTCCGGTCATAAGCCTGTTCAATGTCAGGGCCATGCGGTCAACGGAATCATAAAAGTCCATCTCAGTGATGAGCCTGTTAATAAGTTGCAGCGATTTGTCACTCTGCGCCAAGCCATCCGCTAACCCCATATCTTTCAAGAAAATTCCAGTATCTTCAGCGGAAGATATTATTGGAATATTCGCAATGATGCGCCGATAACCCCCGGCAAGAACGCCGTCGCCCTGTACCTTGCCCAATATTTTCAAAATAGCCGGAGAGGCAACATCTTTCAACATGAGCTCATATCTATACCCAGGCTTTTTCTCTATGACCTGCAGACTTTTGGGTACAGTGGCCTCAAATTTTCTGATCAGGGCCTGTACGGAAGTTTCATAATTTTCATACGCCTTCTTCGCCAATGATATTATTTCAGGATAAAGCTCTTTGTTCTTCTGCAGGTCATCCTTGATCTGCTTCAGAGACTCCATTGATCTGATGGCGTCACCGGGATTGTGGAACATGAAAAACTGCTCTTTGTGCTGCGTCCAAGCATCCACCTCTTGGGTACGATCAACAATACCGCCCGCGATGCTCTGATATGCCGTCATATCCTCCTTAAAAGCGGCCTCCATCCGAATGATATCCGTTGCTATTTCCTCCGTCAATTTATCCAGCGTGGCGCTCATGGTCATCACACGATCCTTGACCTCGAACAGAACGACCTGCTCTTCTTTGGCAAGGATATCAGCATCCTGCCTGTGCCCATTGCCAAAAACATAACTAATATTGGCGTAAGGAAAGGTCATAGCTGACCAAGCCTGATTAATACGGTGGTATTCAGCATAAAGTGCCTCACGCTCGGCCGGCGAAAGGTAAGCGCGATCCTTAGCCCTGACAGCATCATACTGAGGGCGATAAATGGCTGCTGCTTGAGCGGACACTTTTTCTCCCTCTTTGATCAGATCCTGGATTTTATTCCAGGAATCCTCTAGAGCTTTCTTGCGCACTTCCTGATAACGCTCTATGCCCGCCTCAACCTCCTTGACATCATATCCGTCAGTGCCAGCCTCTTTAAATGGATCGAACGCATCACGCAAGGCATTGAGAACGCCCTGACGATCAATAGCACAGCTTTCATACTTGAACACCGGGCTTGCCCGCGCATATAACGCATCGTTACGATTAGCGATCTCTTGCGCCTCGTCGACGACCTCTTTGTAGTCCTCTTTCTTATATTCATACACTTTCGATTTAAAACTATCGATAGCGGCAAGAACCGGCGAAGCATCCTTACCGGCAGTGTCGATCGCGCCCTGAACGCCACTGGCAGCTGCCTTGGCATCACTGTCGAGCGCTTCGAGCTTGGCGCGGACCTGTTGTTCGATCTCGATCCTTTTCTGGATCTCGGACTTCATCTTTTCAAGCGCGGCAATAATGGCCGCCTTCATATTATCGCCTTCATTGTCCTTACCCTTTAGATACCAGCCGCTGTACGCCAGCTGCTCATCCCATTCCTTTTGCACATAGCTTGGGATATCCGTCGCCATGATCCAGTCCTTAAACGCCTTGGGATTTGATCGTGGATTGCGTCCATCGAGGATCACATTCATTTTGGATTCCAGCGCCGTATCGAACGCATAGCCCACCACATAATTCCCGAGGGCCTCGACCGCAGCCTGCGCCAGGCGATAATAACCCCAACCGGGAATGAAATATTCCATGACCTTATCGCCGATCTGCTTGCCCAGTTCGCGGCAGCCTTCCTCAGCGCCCTTGGTGCTCCATGTCGAATACACATTCCATGCAATTTCGGCAGAAGCGATGCCGGCCTTCACGCCGTTCATTTTCGTATCAAGCTTGGATTTGATATCAATATCTGCCGCTGACCAGACTGCGCTCACGGCCTTGCCATCAACGATCGCCTGATGCATCATGGAAGGCACGGCGGCCTTGAAAAGATCGGCCCGCGCTCTTGCCTGGATATAATTGAGCATCTTGTCCTTAACAGCGTCCTTGGCTCGGGACGCGGTCTCTTCCCAAACACGCTCTTTACCCTGCTTGAGGATATACTCCAGCTTCTGCTCAGTGGTCATGCTGTTCATGGCCGTGATATCTTTAACGAAGTTCGTATAGGAGGTGATCAGCGCTTTGGCAGCCTTGCCTGTGGCCGTCTCTTCAAACGGAGCATCTTTCGCCCAAAGCGGCTGGCCCGAACAAAGGGACAAGATCGTTACGCATGTGGTCAAGAACAGGATTTTTTTCATATGTCTCACATAAAGATTAATTGATTAAAAAGGATTATTGCCGCTAATCTGATATAAAAGCCAATTGCCATCATCCTGGTGTTTGAATACGACTTCCGCTTCGCCTTTGGAAAGGACGGCTTCTGTGGCGCCCTGGGGCTGTGCACGCTTCTCCCAATTAAACCGCGCCGACAACGTCTTTTTTCCGGCATCGAAAAACGCCTGGTTAATGAAGTAGTTAAGCTCAAGCACCTTCCCGGCATTGACATTACGGTCGATCTGATCGATAAGCTTATCGCGTAACGGCGCATCCTGGGCGATGTTCATCAGAAACATATCTTTGAAATAATTCTGGTAGGCCAATACTATCCCGGCGATCAACTTGTTGGTCAGAACAAATGCCTCATCCGCCTGCGGGGCTTCAGCCTGCGGCCGAACTGCATCCTTAGCATGGCCGTATCCGGCAAGAAAAAAAAGGCTCAGTATCAAAACGAATATTTTCTTCATGGCTCTCTTTTCTTTAGTTAAAAGTTGGATACGAATTTTGCGATAACGCGCTGTTCATTATACGTTTGATTTCCGTCCTCATGGACATAGCGATTGCGTTCAGCGCGTACAATAAAGCGCGTCGCATGTTTTTTATTGATCAGATAATCAAATTCCGAGAACGTGCGGTTATTAAAATAATCCGTCCCAGGCTTTGACCTGTTGCTATCGGCAAGAGTATTGCCCAGGCGAATAGTGAAACGCTGTGACGCCTCATAGGTCGCGTTTAACCCAAGATTGAAATTAATGTCCTTCTTCTGTGAGGTCTTGGTAGAGCGCAGATCCAGGGCTGGATCCAACGAACAGTAAAACCTCCGGCCGAAAAGTTTATAGTCTTTGGCAAAATTCAAGCCGACCCGATGAAAATAATCCGAAGCCGTTCTATTGGCTTTATCTGTAAAGGCACGATATTCGTAATTAGCCCCAACGCTGGCACTGCCGATCGTATCATTAACAGAAAAACCGCCAGTACGTGTAACACCGCTGGCCGTGTTGCCCGGATCATCGGATGATCTGATCTGATAATTGACGTACGGCCGAAAAGAAAAGCTGGTCCGGGACGCGAATGGACGCGATGCCCAGACAACATACTTTTCATCATTAATAGTGCGCTTTGTAAGCGAACTCCCCCTTAAATGGTCCCAGTAATAATTCTCGGTAAGGCTCAGCGTGTTGCTGGCATTGAGAGCGATGTCGAATGTCACCTGATGTTGGACCATATCCGGGGAGGCAGAGCCAACATCTGTGTAAAATTTCGGCTGAACGTAATTATAAAGGTAGCGGGTCTGGATCTTGCCCATATTAAGTGTCGGTTGCAAACGCACAGCATAAGCTTCTTCAGAGTTCTTATCAGCCTCAAGATCAGGTGCATGTTCACTGCGGGCAATCTCATAATTCATGGAGAGATACTTTTGCAAGGAAAGCGCGCCATCAATACTTGTCACATGATTACGGATCTGCTTGGAGTTGGAGGTGCGTTCAAGTGTCGAAGAATCATCCTGGGTAGTCACATGCTGCAGACCAACCCTAAAATTTGAAAAGACAGAGGAATCACGAAAAAAATTTTGATCCATCTTGAATCCAAAGATATTCCGTTGAAACTTCTCTGTCGCAACGTCCGCTCCGTAAGCGCGCGCGATAACACCTTTATACCTCTGATCCTCCGACGGATTGGTCTCAAAGCTTAGCCCTTCGAGAGAAGTCCCAAGCGTGAACTGACTGAACTCCGCATAAGAATCAGCAAATTCCACAATATTTTTTGGATTATAAATTTTCGTAGATATTTGTTTCATCCGGACATCCCCACGCTGCTCGATGCGGTTATTGTCGGTTTTGCGAAGAAATATCTGCCCTTCAAAATTATAGTCTTTGGGAAGCTTTGCGCCAATATTAAGTCGCAGTTCAGTAAGATAATCCGTTCCCCTGCGAAGAAATGACTTGGATGTATTGCCCGAAATATTGTTCCAGGATATTTCCTGAGCAATGTTCCCGGTGATGCGTCCGGAACGATCATTCAGCTCTCGCCCAGATGTAAAATCAAAAAGATCGTGGAAACGTTGTTTGAGGGAATAAGAAGGATTGACCACGGCCGATGAAGCGGCTGCACCACTTAAATAAAAAACCTCAGCCGCGTGCGCTGAAGACGAAATAAATGAGCTTATAATAATAAACCCAAAAAAAATCCTTAGGTGTGACCTGTTAAAAAGAATCATGTTAAATTCCACAAATAATATATTTTTTATTATTATAAATGGTCATCTTGTTTCGTAAACTAAATTAAAATATATTTCCCTTTTCGTAGCAGGTTATAAGGCATCAACAAGGAACCTCATGGGGCTTCATTCCTTCGAAGCCGAATGCCCTGCTCCGCCGAAGCGAAGCCCGCCATGGCTTCACAGAGGCGAGCAAAGAGCGATGCATAAATGGTGGCGGCGAGTGGATTTAAACCACTGACCAATCGGGTATGAACCGAGTGCTCTATCGGGCTGAGCTACGCCGCCGCAAGTGTTGCATTGTACGGCATTCTTTCAGTGATGGCAAGTTTTTTTATCTGTGTTTACAAATGATAAAAAATGATATAGAGAAACAAGATCACGACAGCCGCTGAAATAATGTAAAAATCATTGAAGTAAAAGAAGTCTTTGATGCGTTCGTTGGAAGTGTATTCGAATTGGGTGTTTTCCGCCGCGACAGTTCCCCCGTTTTTGATACCCATCAGGTCATTGCGCTTGAAGCGAATGAATTGTCCTGCGATGCGATACGATTGGAGCTTGCCTTGTTCGACAAGCTCCATAATTTTCTTTTCAGATACTTTTAGGATCTGCGCGGCTTCGCGCACAGAAATAAATTGGTCAGACATAGTATTGACGTTAAGATTTTTTACCCTTTAGCTTTTTCAAGCGTTATCCAGTGATCGATCTTTGCCCGGTCAAATTTCCAGGCATCATCGGTTTTAATCCCGGGAAGCGTACCTGCGTTGGCCATTTCCACGACCGATGAAATATCAAGCTCAAGATATCGAGCTGTTTCTTCCAGGGAAAGCTGTTCGTTGAGCATGCGGCATTGGCCTTCAAAAATAGCGCCTTCTACAATGTTCAGCTTGGGCGTTGAAATATTACCCATGAGCTCCGCGGAAGGCATTAATACTAACATCTTTGAAGCAAGGACATCACCTTGGATCTTTCCTGCTACGATAACGTTCTCACCGGTGATCCTGGCCTCAACTCGAGCGGTTTCTCCAACAGTCAGCGTTCCTTTTGTTTCCAGTGACCCAACAAAAAGTCCATTGATGCGCAGATTAACAGGGTCACTAAAAGAAAGGGTTCCTTTCATTTCAGCGTTTATCTCAATGAGTTTTTGTTCTGCTTCGTTCTTGCCTCGTCGGTCGCGTAAAGCCATCATATGCCTCCTTGCCGCGTTTATTTTTCTGCCTGATCAGGAAAGATTTTCTCAAGTTTCTTTTCGATCGAACGTAGTCCGTATAAAACCCAAAAGACGATAAAGGTCGCGATAAATGCTGCCGTATAATATCCTGCCCCAACGGCCATGCCAATACAAGAAACAACCCACATGCTAGCGGATGTCGTCAAACCACTTACGACATTATCACCGCTACGTATGATCGTCCCCGCGCACAAGAATCCGACACCCGTCACAATAGCAGCGATAATGCGCGTCGGATCGGTTTGGTGGACATAACTATGTATATCAGAAACGTAATATGAAGTCAACACGAGTAGCGTAGATCCTACGCCGATAAGGATGTGCGTGCGAAGCCCCGCCCCTTTGTGACGTAAAAAGCGTTCTGCTCCTATGACACCTGAAAGGATGACCGCTAAAATGATCTTGATGATAATATCGAGGGTCTCCAGGAAAATTTGCGGCATGGGATCTCTCCTTTTATATTGTTTGTTGTTGGATGATATGGAACCCTAACCCAGCGATCATCGAGGCATTGTCTATGCACAAACGAAGATCGGGAAAAAAAACTTTTATGCCTTGATCTTGGCCTGCCTGCAAAAGGCGCCTGCGAAGCTCTGAGTTCGCGGCGACCCCACCGCCAACAAGAATTGTTCTTGCTTTTTTGCGTTGACAGGCGTCTATCGTTTTCTTGACCAGGACATCAACGACACTTTTTTGGAAGCTGTACGCGATCTTTTTAACTGGAAGTTTATTGTGATGGTCTTTATGATGATGCGCTAGATAGTAGATAGCGGTTTTGATCCCGCTAAAACTGAAATCGTAACTTCCAGGAAGTTGCGCGCAGGGAAAAGTAAATTCTGTGTTTTTGCCTTGCTGAGCTAAACGGTCGATCGCAGGGCCTCCAGGATAGCCAAGACCTAGAATGCGTGATACTTTATCGTACGTTTCCCCTGCCGCGTCATCGCGGGTCTGTCCGATCAACTCGATCGAGCGAAAATTTTTGATGAAAAAAAGGTTGGTGTGCCCTCCAGACACGATCAGCCCGACCGCCGGAAGTTCAGGTGTTTGTGGGCGTCCAGATGTCCGCTGAAAGACTAGAAAGTTAGCGTAAATATGGGCCATGATGTGATCGACCTTGACAAGAGGAATATTGTGGCTATATGCAAGTCCTTGGGCAAATGAGATCCCCACCAGCAGCGATCCGATAAGTCCAGGACTAGCTGTCACAGCGACGCCATCAAGCTGAGAGATCTTTTTACGTGCCGTTTTAAGGGCTTCATCGACAACCGTGTGAATAGACTCTAGCTGTTTACGCGAAGCGATCTCTGGGATAATGCCACCATATTTCTTATGATGTACTAGGCTGGAGGAAACGACATGGGAAAGAATGTCGCGGCCGTTTGCAACGACGGAAGCCGCTGTTTCATCACAGGAAGTTTCAATGCCCAAAATGATCATGGTCTATCGTGGTCCGATAATGTTTGTTGATGTTCGATCATTTCCTTCACGGTCAAGAAATGAAAACCTTTTTCAGTCAGGATCTTGCTTTGTTCTCGTAAGATCTGCAACGTTAAGGTATGCGCGTGACCGATCCCGATGGCGTACCCACGTGTTTGCGCTAAAGACGAGAGTTGATTGAATTGGCGTTCGATCGCGGAACGATCCATGGCATTGTCAAGAAAGACGTCGCGTTTTACAAATGGCAGCGACATTTTTTTTGCGAGCGCAGAGCAAGCAGACCGCTCTGTTACGTAGCTATCCACGAAAAAAAGATCTTTTTTCTTTAAATACCGAAAGATCGTTTCCATGAGGCTTTTTGTTTCTGTAGCTTTGGAGCCCATGTGATTATTGACGCCTGTTGCCATTGGGACCGACAGCAGGTTCTCGTCGATTAACGTACGTATTTTTTGGTCGCTCATGGACGCCGCGAGAAGGTAATCCTTGGGATAGTGATCCAAGGTCTTGTGCGGTTCAAGAGGTAAATGGAGCATGATTTCTTTTCCGTTCTTGGCGGCAGCTTGGGCTGAAGCCTTGCTGTATGGAAGCTTGGGGAGGACCGCTACCGCAAAAGGGATCTTGATCGTTCTTAAGAACGAAAGGACGTTTGCGTTGTAGCCCCAATCATCAATGATGATCGCGATGTATCCCTTGGCAGGTTTTATCTTTTTGGTTTTCACAGCAGATCGCTGGTAGGCTGTTTTTGTAAGCACGATCATCGAGATCACGGTGATCGCAGCCACCATCGTGATAAACGCTGCTTGAAGATGTCGTTGGTCCAGGGCTCTTTTGTTGTGCATGAAAACTATTATTTTTTAAAGATCTTGATCCCTTTGATCACATTGATCGCGGCCTGGACCTGATTATCATCGAGAAGACGTTTTTTTGTTTCTTCAAGCTTGTTTGATTCTGAGGATGGCGTTGCGCCATTTTGAACACTATTAAAGATCTCCTCTGCTTTCTTTTGTGTTTTTTCAGCTTCTTTTTTTTCTTCTGCAAGCTCTTTTACTGAGGGGTCAACGGTAATGTCCGGTTCAATGCCAATACCGTGAATGGAGATATCCGCTGGTGTGTAGTATTTACTGGTCGTTAGTTTTAATCCGGTGCCATCGGGCAAAGGTATCACGGACTGGACAGACCCCTTACCAAAAGATTTGGCTCCGATGATGATCGCGCGCTTATTATCTTTTAGGGCGCCAGCTAAGATCTCGCTTCCGGAAGCACTCCCTTCATTGATCAAAACAGCCATGGGCCACTGCAGGAACATACCGCTGCGATTAGCAGATTTCGCGACACTGTTTTGTGAAGGATTGCGGGATTTTGTTGAAACAATGATCTGCCCTTCGGGCAGGAATTCTTGCGTGATCTCGATCGCGATGTTCAACAATCCTCCGGGATTGTTGCGCAGGTCAAGGATCAGGCTATCGGCTCCTTTTTGTTTGAGCTGTTCCAGTGCCTTGTGGAATTCTTTATAGGATTCTTCTCGGAACTCTGTCAGGCGGATATAGCCAATATTGTCCTTTAAGATCATGATGTCTTTAACATCGTGAATGCGGATGATCTCGCGGGTGATCGCTAGGTCTAGGATCTTCCCTTCGCTTTCACGGAAAATAGTGATCTTGACGTTCGTGCCGGGTTTGCCTCTTAGCTTCTTGACAGCTTCGCTTAATGTGATGTCTTTAGTCGATTCATCATCGATCTTGACGATCTTGTCCAACGATTTGATACCTGCGCGCCAGGCAGGTGTGTCCTCGAGAGGCGTGACGACCGTCAAAAGATTATCCTTGATGGAGATCTCAATACCAAGCCCTCCGAACTTGCCTTCTGTTTCGGTCTTGAGATCGGTAAAATCTTCCGGTGTCAAGAATTGGCTATGGGGGTCCAGCGAGCTTAACATTCCTTTAAGGGACCCGTAGATCAGGTCTTTTGGGGTTGGCTCTTCAACATAGGCAGCCTGGACCGTTGTCAAGGCATAACTAAAAAGTTCGATCTGGGAATAAAGGTCATTCTTTCTGACCTCTTCTTTTTTATCGATCTCGCCGATCGCGAAAGTTGCAGAGGCGAGAACAACAGCGGCGCATAGGATGATGAGCGTAAATTTCTTAAAACGATTAACCATTTTGGAACCTCCCCTTGATCAATTCACCTATTTTCTTAGGATTTGCTTTTCCTTGAGTCTTTTTCATGGCCTGTCCAACAAGAAAACCGATGGCGCTCTCTTTGCCGCCTTTGATCTGTTCGACGATAGAGGCATTTTCTACCAGGACCGTGTCTATAATAGCGCCAAGGGCGTTGTCATCTGATACTTGTCGTAACCCTTTTTCCTCAATGATCGACATGCATGTTCGCCCTGTGTCTAGCATGATCGTCAGGATCTCCTTGCCAACCAGATTGCTCACAACACCTTCTTCCACATTCTTGATCAGACCGACAAAATAACCACTGGTAAGACGCATTTCTGATATATTTATTTTGCGTTTATTCAATTCTTGCTTAAGAACGCTCGTGATCCAGTTACAGATCTTTTTAGGGGCGTTCCATTGCATGACGCAATCCTCAAAGAATTTTGCCAGCTGCTTGTCTTGCACTAGAACGTTGGCATCGTAATCAGACAGCTGATATTGCCGGATAAACCGATCCAGCTTTTCAAGTGGAAATTCCGGCAATGTTTTGCGCACTTTTTCAATATCATTTTCTGTGATGGTAAACGGCACCAGGTCAGGCTCCGGAAAGTAGCGATAGTCATGAGCTTCTTCCTTGCTGCGCATCGAGAATGTCATCTGTTTTTCGTCGTTCCACAAGCGGGTCTCTTGAACAATGCGTTCACCCGCCTCGACCATCTTGATCTGACGCGCGACCTCATAGTCAATAGCAGCTTTGACCGCTTTAAAGGAGTTGAGGTTCTTTAATTCGGTCTTTGTCCCGAATTCTTGATTGCCGGCTTCGCGTATCGAGACGTTCGCGTCGCAGCGTAAGCTCCCCTTTTCCATATCGCAATCTGAGACATCCAGGTATTCCATCAGAAGTTTCAGGCTTGTCAGGTAATCATAGGCCTCCTGCGACGAGCGCATATCAGGCTCGCTGACGATCTCTACTAGCGGGATACCTGTTCGATTGTAATCAACAAGGCTGCATTTTATTTCTGGGCTATGGATCAGCTTTCCAGCATCTTCTTCCATGTGCGCGCGCGTAATACCGATCTTTTTTGTTTGCTCACCTGTTGTGATCGTTAGAGATCCTTTCTTGGCGATCGGAAAGTCGTATTGAGAGATCTGGTATGCCTTGGGCAGGTCAGGATAATAATAGTTTTTCCGGTCGAACTTAACGAAGGTGTTGATCGCGCAATTAAGTGCAAGACCTATTTTCATGCCATATTCGAGAACTTTTTGATTCAAGACCGGCAAAGAGCCTGGAAGCCCTAAGCATACCGGGCATGTTTGGCTATTGGCATCCTTACCAAAATGCGTCACGCAGCCACAGAAGATCTTTGTTCGCGTATCAAGCTGTAGGTGGACCTCAAGGCCTATGACGGTTTCATACGTTTTCATAAGACCACCTTCCGCTTGTGCCACTCAGTCCCCTGCTCATAGGTGTGCGCGATGCGGAATAACATTTCCTCATCAAAGGGTTTTCCCATGATCTGAAGCCCGATCGGAAGGCCGTTTTTTGAGAATCCGCAAGGAATAGATAGCGCTGGGATCCCTGCTAAATTAACGGAGATCGTATAAATGTCTGAAAGGTACATGGATAGTGGATCAGAAGTTTTTTCCCCGATCTTAAACGCAGTTGTCGGCGCTGTGGGCGTTATGATGGCATCGCAGGATCTGAAGGCCTCATCAAAGTCTTTCTTGATGAGCGTACGGACTTTTTGCGCTTTTAGATAGTAGGCATCATAGTATCCTGATGAGAGCGCGTAGGTGCCAAGCATGATGCGTCGTTTTGCTTCAGCGCCAAAGCCCTGATCACGAGTTTCTTCGTACATGTCAATGATCGGCGTGCGTCGTTGCTGTTGCGGTTGACAGCGCAGTCCATATTGGACGCCATCATATCTAGCCAAATTAGAACTTGCCTCTGCTGTCGCCAAAATGTAGTATGTCGCAACCGCATATTCTGTGTGCGGCAAAGAGATATCAATGAATTGCGCGCCATGGCCTTTTAGATGCTCAATGGCGGCCAACACGCTGTCTTTTACTTCCGCATCCATCCCGTCGATAAAATATTCTTTGGGGATGCCGATCTTGATGTTTTTCACGTCCTTTGTAAGCGCGCGCGTAAAATCAGGGACAGGAAGATTGGCAGACGTTGAATCTTTTTCATCATGGCCAGCGATCAGGTTCAGGAGTAGCGCGCAATCTTCCACATCTTTCGTGATCGGCCCGATCTGATCAAGGCTGGAAGCAAAGGCGATAAGCCCATAGCGCGAAACACGGCCATAGGTTGGCTTGAGGCCAACAACCCCGCAAAAGCTTGCGGGTTGACGAATGGACCCTCCTGTGTCGGATCCTAAGGCCCAGATCGCTTCATGAGCAGCTACTGCGGCCGCAGATCCGCCGCTAGATCCTCCTGGAACACAATCGAGGTTCCATGGGTTACGAGTGACCCCGTAATAGGAGCTTTCTGTGGACGATCCAAAAGCAAATTCATCCATATTCGCGTGCCCTAAGATGATCGATCCTGAGTCTTTTAGTTTTGTGATGACCGTGGCATCATACGGAGGGCGAAAACCTTCAAGAATGCGCGATGAGCATGTCGTAAGATAATCTTTAATGCAGATATTATCTTTGATAGCAATGGGAATAGGATATTTTCCGTCCATAGCCTTAGGCGTAATGGCAGGATCGGCGCTATGGGCATAAGCGTGGATCTTTTTGTCCTTGTTTTGGATCGTTTCTTGCAAACATTGATAGACGGAGTCAGGCGTTATTGTTTTAGCTTGGAACCCTTGCAATATTTCATGGGCTGTCAGCTCATTGAGCTTCATTCGATCACCTGCGGCACTTTAAATGAACCCTTACCATCATTATCAGTGGAAAACTTCATGATATCTTTAGGGTTAAGCGACGGCTTTTCGATATCTTGACGGAAAACATTTTCGATGGGCAAGACGTGGCTTGTTGGCTTTACAGCGGATACGTTGAGCTTGTTTAATTTTTCGATATATCCTAGGATGCCTTCAAGGTCGTTGGTGAGTTTTTCGACTTCACTTTCTTGAAGATGAATGCGGGATAAGTGAGCTATATATTGAACGTCTTTTCGCGTGATCATGTTTAGTATTAATATAATTTAAAATAAAATAACAAGGTCATATATTATCATCAAATCATATAGTTGACAAGGTAAAATGAGGAGGTTTTGGGATGCCTTAACTAATTGCGGCGCTTAGTTTTGCGCGCATGTCTTCAGGAAGTGCCGATGGTTTAAAATCAAGGGTAAGGCAAACAAGATTGACCTCTGCCTCAACAATAAGGCGATCGGTCGATTTTTCAATTATCTTTTGCGCGAAAATAAGCTGTGCCGCGGTCATTTTTTTAAGTTCTGCTGTGCAAGATAGGATCTCTCCATATCGCGCGGGGCTTCGATAAATAATGGTGCATTGGCGCACGGCGTATAGATTGCCTTTTTTTTGGAATTCTTCGACGCTCAATCCTCTTTGCTCTAAGAATTCTGTGCGCGCTTCTTCCAAATAGTTTAAATAGCGGCCATAATAAACAACCCCGCCAGCGTCTGTATCGTGATAGTATATTCTTTTTTCCATGAAAGTCCTTTTAGTTGTTTAAGATGTTCTTAGTTTTATCATCTTCCTCGAGGGATGTCAAGAAAGAGAAGCAAAAAATTGTTAAAAATTTTCATTCTGTGTCTTGTCAAGCATGCAAGGATATGATATATTTAATTTAGCCACGGACCCAAGAGATTGGGTAAGCGGCTTTTTTTATTGAACTTATAAAAGAAAGAAACTCCATGGCCCCCAACAACGATCCTCATGATGATTCACGCTATTTTCCGCGCTGGGAAGTAGCGAACAAGGTTACCTACAAGCACGAAAATGGTGTTAATTTTCATGAATGCGTGAGTCACGATATCAGCAATACAGGGCTTTGCATGAGGACATATGAGCGGATCAAGCCTAATCAGAGGCTTTCTATGACCATTGAGCTTGCCGATGGCGTTTCTATCCAGGTTGGTGGGCGTTCTTTGTGGCAAAAAGATGGTGACAAAGATTTTCTAGTAGGCGTGCGCTTTGAAGATATCAGCGAGAAAGTCCAGGATATGATCTTTAATTGCGCGTTTGAATCCCATCCCCAGCAGTTCCAGCAAAAGTGGTTTGACGGGGTCTAATCACTTCTTCGCGGCCTCTTGAGATCCTTCAATTCTTCCTCAACAACATTACTTAAGGTGACGTAGTCGTTGGTCGATAAGTTCTCTGCGCGCTGCGATCGATCGATCCTCGCTTTTTTGAGGATCATGTCAAGGTCAGATTTTGGCGCCAGAACTCCCAGCGCGTTGATCAGTTTTTTTCGCCGCTGCTGAAAGGCTATCCGAATGATATAGCGAAACAGTGTTTCGTTCTTCGCGCAAGGATGAATGTCTGACCTGAAGGATATCTTTAAAAAGACGGATTCGACTTTTGGCGCTGGAATAAAAGCTGTATTCTTTATTTTAAACAGGATCTCTGGATGAGCGTAGTATTGAACGGCACAGCTTAACGCGCTGTAATCCTCTTCCCCTGCTGTGGCGATCAAGCGCATGCCGAACTCTTTTTGGACCATGACAAAAGCTTCGTGGATATGCGTGCGATTCTCGATAAATCTTTCAATGATGGGCGATGAGATGTTGTACGGTAAATTCCCAATGATCTTTACCCTCGGGATCGACGATGGAAAACAAAAATCAAGAATATCTTCATTGATGATCAGTGCCGATCTAAGGCAAGGATCTTGCCGGAGTTGATCGGCCAGACGCTTGTCTTTCTCGATCGCGCAAAAGGACTGGACCTTAGGAGCGATCTGCTGTGTGAGAGCGCCTAAGCCGGGACCGACCTCCAGGACATGATCTGATGGCTTCAGACAGCAAGCGTCAATGATCTTGCGGATTATGTTTTTATCCTGCAGAAAGTTTTGGCCTAGATTTTTTCGAGGGATTATGGGCAAAGGCTTGGAAGGTCTCATCGCGATAAGCGAATGGCCAGATCGATCGATGCACACATTGAGGAGGGATCAGCCGCGTTCTTTCCTGCAATGTCAAAGGCAGTGCCATGTGCTGGCGACGTGCGAATAATTGGAAGTCCGATCGTAAAGTTGACGAGTTTATAGAAATTCGATGTTTTAATAGGGGTAAGGCCTTGATCGTGATACATGGCAATGATCGCGTCGTAGCGATCGGCGTTGTCCTTGTAAAAAAGCGTGTCAGCCGCAAAAGGACCCTGGATCCTGGGAAGGCGGGTTTTCATTTCTCGGATCACGGGAGAAATAACGCTTACCTCTTCTTTGCCGATATGCCCGCCTTCACCCGCATGCGGATTAAGGCCGCAGATGGCGATCTTAGGATGTGCGATCCGAAAATAGTTTTGCAGAGATCTCGCGGTCAGCGTGATCGTTTTGCGAATGAGCTTCCGTGAGATCGCACTAGCGACATCTTTTAAGGGTATGTGCCTGGTCGCGATGACGACTTTCAGATCATCAAGAACGAACATCATGTCAAAATCTTTTACTTTGAAGGCTTGCGCTAGGTATTCCGTATGGCCTTTGAAAGAAGGGTCACCAAGCTGTACGGCTTCTTTACATAATGGGGCTGTAACGATCGCGGATAATTTTCTTGCCTTCAAAAGTCCGATGGCCACATCCAGATATTCAATAGCAGCTTTTCCGCATGCGCGGTCTATTTTTCCAATAGGCGCGTGGGATGATAATATATTTTTCATATCAAGGAAATTCGTGTTAGGCGGCAACTTTTTTTGATAACGGCGAAAAATACGATAGTCACCGATGATCAGAAAATCGGCTAGCTTATGAAACGAAGTCTGGGCGAGAGCTTTTGCGGTGATCTCGGGGCCGATCCCTGCCGGATCCCCCATAGTAATACCGATCGTTGGTCGAGAACGTGCCATATAGCCTTAATCTTTTATTTCGATAAAAGCTTCTGCGCGTAATTTCTTTAACCATTGCTCACGGCGCGCGTTATATTCTTGCTGAAAGAGAAAATTGTAAATCTTGTCTTTGACCTCTGGCAAGCTTGATTGTGTTGGCGGTGTTTTTTCTGTCACTTGAAAGATGTAGATGCCGTTGTCCAAGGCGACCAAGGGCGACAGGTCGTTGATGTTCAGCGAGAAAACAGCTTTCTCGATCTCTGGAAGGGCTTGGCCTTTTTTGAAAGTATTTTGAGCGAAAGTGCCGGAGAATTTCTGCGCAACTTCACTGAAACCTTGAGGATACTCTGAGAGCTTTTGAGGGTCTTTAAGGATCTCATAAGCCGCGCGCGCGTTTTGCTGCGCGGTATGTTGATCATCGCCATAGGCAAAAAAAGCAGAATTGAGGGAGATCTGTTCTGGAGTTAAGAATTGTTCACGGTTGTTTTCATAGTAGTCGGTTACCTGCTGAGGGCGCACGACGATCTTTTCTTTGATCTCAATGTTTTCGGCATAGTATGCCTTGAATTGATCGAGGAGTTTTTGCCGTAGGTCATTTAAGGTCATGCCTTGGACGATAAGCTCATCTTGGAATTCTTTTTCCGATGCATAATTCGTACGGATCTCTTTTAGACGTTTTTCAACCGCTTCCGGACGGATCTTAAGCTCTATTTTTTGGGCATAATGAACTTTTAGCTTTTCATCGATCAGCCGCTCAAGTCCGTTCGTCTGATAATCGTCCATAATCTTCTTGATCTCTTGCGGGTCCTGGATCGTTGAGGTGACGCTCATGTAGATCATTGATAAGAATTCATGCAGGTCTTTGAGCGTGATGATATCATCGTTAACGATCGCGATGATCCCGTCGTTGATAGCGCCGCATACCTGGGCCGATGGCGCGATGAGCCATGTGAGCGTAAGGATCAGAAGAAAAAGACAGCGTTTAGTTTTCATGTGATGGTATTCCTTGTTTTAAATGTTCAACGGCTTCTTTTAAAAGTCTGCAATAAAGGTCAAACCCAATGGAAGCGATATAGCCATGCTGCTGCTCCCCTAAAAGATTACCAGCGCCTCGGATCTGCAGGTCTTCAAAGGCGATATTAAATCCTGAGCCAAGCCCGCTGAATTTCTGAAGCGCGTCCAGCCGAGAGCGAGCGACTGAAGAGATCTCGTGCCGGGGTGGTGTTAGAAAATACGCGTAGGCTTTCTTTTCAAATCGGCCTACCCTGCCGCGTAGCTGGTGCAGGTCCGAAAGCCCAAAATGGTCCGCGTTATTGACAATGAGCGTGTTCGCGTTAGGAATATCAATGCCAGACTCAATGATCGTTGTGCACGCGAGAACATCGATCTCGCCTTTTAAGAATTGTAGCATAATGCTTTCTAGCAAGCGGCCTGGCATTTGGCCGTGCGCTACGCAAACCCTGGCGCGAGGAACCAGCCTTTTTATCATATTACCAACTTTTTCGATATCTTCAACCCGATTGTGAAGAAAAAAGATCTGGCCCTTTCGCCTGAGTTCTTTTTCGATCGCATCTTTGACAAGCTCTTCATCGAACTCTACGATGTGCGTTGAAATGGGGACGCGATTTTGCGGTGGCGTGTTGATCGCGGACATATCTTTAGCCCCAGTGAGCGCCATGTAGAGCGTCCGTGGGATCGGTGTTGCGCTCAATGTCAGGACGTCCACCAGAAGCCGGAAGTGCTTGAGCCGTTCCTTAGCCTTGACCCCAAAACGCTGTTCTTCGTCGATGATCACAAGGCCAAGGTCTTTAAAATGCACATCCTTAGATAGTAATCGGTGTGTTCCAATGACGATATCGACCTTTCCGTTCTCAAGGCCCGCGACAATATCTTTTTGTTCGCGTTTTGTCCGAAAGCGATTGAGCATCGCAACTTGGACTGGAAAGTTCTTGGTGCGCTTTGAAAAATTGTAATAATGTTGCTCAGCGAGGATAGTTGTTGGGACGAGGATCGCGACTTGCTTGCTCGCTGTCACGGCTTTAAAGCTGGCTCGTAGGGCGATCTCGGTCTTGCCGTAGCCCACATCCCCGCAAATAAGCCTATCCATAGGAGATATTGAGTTCATGTCCTGTTGGACCTCTTGCCAGGCTTTGATCTGATCCGGGGTTTCTGTATATGGAAAAGTTCTCTCGAATTCTTTCAGCCAAGGTGTCTGCGCTGGGAATGCGAATCCGGAAAGACTGGCCCGTAAGGCTTGTATATGCAATAGTTCTGCCGCAAAACGTTGGATGCGCTTTTGAATACGTGAGCGGAGTTTTTTCCATTCGCCGGACCCCAGCTTGTAAACGCGAGGAGGCTTTTTGTGAAAGCCTACATATTTTTGGACAAGGTGGATATCTTTCTTGGGAACATAGAGTTTATCGCCTTGCGCGTATTCTACAACAAGATGTTCTTGCTCTTGCTGGCTGAAAGGGGTCTGTTCAATGCCTAAGAATTTTCCGATCCCATAATGATTGTGAACGACATAATCCCCTTGCTGAATATCAACAAAGGTGTTAAGCGGTGTTTCCGCACTGAAAATTTCGGCTTTTGTTTTTTTGTAAGGCAGGATAATGACGATCTGGTGTTGCCACAGGATCTTCCCTGAGGTAAGGTCAAAGGTTGTGATCGACTCTATCGTGTCGTTGTTGACATCGATGCGGATGGGTGCGTCAAAATTGGAAGGAAAAACATCGATAATGCTGCCGCGATGGCTAAGGTCGCCCTCAGACTGCACGGCCTTAGCGTATTTGTATCCAAAGCGTGTTAATTCAGCGAGAACAACGTCTAAAGATACGATCTGCGCAACAAAGAGTTTCAGCGACTGAAACATGAAGGTATATTATTTTCGACCAGTTTTTTTCTGCAAAGCCAACACTAAGGGTGTTGCGATAAAGATCGTGGAATAAATACCTGCAACAAAGCCGATGATAAGGCTTAAGGCGAATGTGTTTAGGACCTCGCCACCAAAAAAGAAGAGAATAACGACCACGATCAGCGAGGTCAATGATGTGATGATCGTTCGGCTCAAGGTTTCATTAACGCTGATGTTGAGGGTCTCGCGAAGCGTCGTTTTCTTTAGCTTGTGCAGATTTTCACGGACCCGGTCGTAAATAACGATCGTATCGTTGATCGAATAACCTGTGATGGTAAGAAGCGCCGTAACGACCAGAAGGTCGATCTGTCGGTTCATGAGCATTAAGATCCCGACTGTAACAACAACATCGTGCAATAAAGCGACGACTCCCGCGGTAGCAAAATCAAAATGCTTGAACCGGAACCCGACATAGATCAAGATGCCCGCGAGGGCGAAAAGGATCGCCATTAAGGCTTTTTTGCGCAAGGCGTGGCCGACGACAGGCCCCACTTTCTCAACGCGTAAGATCTGAAAAGGATTGTCAGAAAGTTTTGTTTGGAATGTCTCGATGGTTTTGTCGTAGTTATCATCGTTGGAGCGGACAATGACCGTTGTTGGGTCTTTTTCAAACTGTTGAATGACAAAGTTCGTTACGCCGTTCTCGGTCAGGGCTGTTCTCAGCTCGTTGGCGTGTACTGGTTTCTCGAATTGATACTCCTGGATCTGCCCGCCAGAGAAATCGATCCCGTATGCCGCATCTTTTTTGGACCAGAAGGAATACATGCCAATGATAATGATGACAAGGGAAATCGCGTAACAAAAGTGGCGAATAGCGATAAAGTCAAATTTTGCGTTGTTCAGCAATGAGAGGCTTTTGAATGACTTAAGCCAGCGTTTTTGCACTAAGAATTCAAGTATCGCTCTCGATATGAAAAGAGCTGTGAACATGCTTGATAAAAGGCCGATCGCTAGGGTGATCGCGAAGCCTTTGATAGGCCCTGACCCGAATTGAAACAACATAAACGCGGCGATCAAGGACGTTAGATTAGAATCAAAGATGGCCGTGAAAGCTTTATTGAACCCATTCGTGACGGCAGCCTGAAGTGGACGGCCGTTGGCCATCTCTTCACGGATACGCTCGTTGATCAAAACATTGGCGTCAACCGCCATGCCAAGGGTCAAGATGATACCTGCGATGCCTGGCAAGGTCAGGGTCGCTTGAAAATCCGGCAGCATGACATTTAAAAAACCCATGATCCCAGTGATAATGAAAAGATTGCAGACCAATGCCAGATCAGCAACCAATCCTGATGCAAAATAATAAATGACCATGAAAACAACAACGGCCAGAAGACCAAAGATAGTCGCCTTGAGGCCAGCGTCAATGGAGTCTTTGCCAAGAAGAGGCCCTACGGTTCTTTCTTCTTCGATCTGCATAGGCGCAGGCAAGGCTCCAGATCTGAGCGATAGCGCCAACAAATTTGCTTCATCAAATGTGAACATCCCTGTGATCTCAGCGTTACCGCTAAGAATAGGCTCTTTAATATTGGGAGCGGATAAGACTTCCCCGTCGAGAACGATCGCCAGCCGGCGGTTAGTGTTCTTCTGAGTGATCGAGGCGAATTTTTTAGAGCCTTCAGAGTTAAATGAGAGTGAGATCCGCGGCTGGCCGAAAGCCTGTTGATCGAAATCCACGCGGGCATCCGCGACCGTTTCTCCGCTTAAGGCGGTGGCTTTTTCAACAAGGACCGGATATCGGTCCTTGTCAGTTTTTACATATTTTAAGTCATGGGCGTCGTCAACTTCTCCAGCTAGAGCCTTGCTAAGCAGGGCCTGATCATCACTAACAAGCTTGAATTCAAGTTGGGCGACCTTACCGATAATGGATAGCGCCTTATCCCGGTCCGTGACACCCGGAAGCTGGATCAATATCTGGTCCTCCCCTTGCCGCTGGATGACCGTTTCACCGACACCGAGACCATCGATACGGTTTCGAAGGATCTCCATCGCCCGCTGAACAGCGTCTTTTTTGGCATCATCCGTTAATTTCTCGGTTTGCACGCGTAAGACCAAGTGCATACCACCCTTCAAATCCAGCCCAAGATTGATGCGTTTTTCTAAAGGGAAAGAAAAATAAAGGCAAGCGGCCAAGACCGCAGCAATGATCAAAAAACGTTTTTGCAGGCTTTTCATAGATATTCCTTCGGTTTTAAGGATTACGAGGCGAGGTTGGCCTTTTCCACGCGCGCAACGGCCGTGCGGTCGATCTCAAGCTTGACATTGTCATCGACACGGATCGTCACTGTTTTTTCCTTGATGTTGACGATCGTTCCGTGAATGCCTCCGCTGGTAACGATCGTGTCGTTCTTTTTAAGTTCTTCAAGCATTTTTTGGAACTTTTTTTGCTGTTCTTTCTGAGGTTTGATCACCAGAAAATAAAAGATGCCAAAGATCAGCAGATACGGAAAAAGCGCAATGATCGGGTTGATAGATGCTTCAGGTCCCATAGAAAACCTCGCTATGTTAAGTGCTTAGGTTAATAGCCTTATTTTTTTCGTAATTTCTTGGAGAGAGTCCGAACAGTATCGCTCATGACAGCACCTTGCGCGACCCATTTGTCTAGCTTCTCGGTATTTACTGCCAAGGCGGCAGGTTTCTTGGAGGGGTCATAATGCCCGATGATCTCAAGGACTTTTCCATCGCGTTTACGACTTTTCGGGATCGCGACAATGCGGTAATTGGAAACTTTATTGATCGACTTTCCAATACGCTGTAAACGAATACATACTTCCATGACAAACACCTCTTTCTTATTACAAATATAGTTAATAATAGGTATATATTAACGGTTTTTTTGAATATTGCAACGGGTTTTTATATGAAATGTTCATGCGCCATGGCGATCGCGGAGAGCTGGGCCTTGGCTTTGTTCTTTGTTTCGATGTATTCCTTGCGCGGGTCAGAATCCGCGACAATGCCGGCTCCTGCTTGAAAATATGCTGTTTTGCCCTTGATAAGGATCGTACGGATGGTAATACAAGTATCAAGGTTGTGATCGAATCCAAAATATCCAACTGCGCCGGCATAGGGTCCGCGCGCCAGCGGTTCTAAGCGGTCAATGATCTCCATGGCGCGAATTTTTGGCGCCCCAGAAACTGTTCCTGCTGGGAATGTAGCCTCAAGAACATCAAAAGGGGTCCTGCTTTTTGCCAGGCTACCTTTGACATTGCTGACGATATGCATGACATGGGAATAATTCTCGATTTTCATGAATTCGGAGACCTTGACCGTCCCTTGAGCGCAAACACGCCCGAGGTCGTTACGCCCAAGATCGACCAGCATGACATGCTCTGCGCGTTCCTTAGGGTCTTGTAAAAGTTCTTGCGCTAAGGCAATGTCTTGTTTTTCATCCTTGCCCCGCGGACGGGTTCCAGCGATAGGCCGTGTTTCGACAATGTTGTTCTCGCAGCGGACCAGCAATTCCGGCGAGGAGCCAACGATATATGTGTCCGCGAATTTCAAGAAATACATATACGGCGAGGGATTGACCGCTCTGAGCGCGCGATAGATGTTCAGAGGGTCCGTGGCGATTGGTGTTTGGAAGCGTTGAGATAAAACGACTTGAATGATATCCCCCTGATGGATATGCTTTTTTGCGGCAACAACAGCTTTTTGAAATTGTTTTTCAGTCAAAGTTGATGATACGCGCAACTTGAAAGGCTTTTGCGGTTTCTTAGCTAATGCGCTCTGAGGCGTTCTTGAGCGGAGCGCGGCAATAACGCATGCGATGCGTTTTCGGGCTGAAGCGTAGATCTTTTGTTTTTGTTTTCGCAACGCGTTATGCGGCACGTACGCATTGCAGACGATCTTTATTTTATGGCTGAGATGGTCAAAAATGATCAGATCGTTGACCAGGGCTAAGACGACATCTTGTGTCTTCAGGTCATCTTTAGGCTGATCTGGAAGTTTTTCGAAAAATCTAACAGTATCGTATCCGATGTAGCCGATCAGCCCACCGCAGAATTTCGGCACACCTTTAACAGGGACAAATTGATAAGCCGAAAGGATCTCTTGCGCGTGCGTTAATGGTGTTTTGAGGATCGAGAATTTCTTTACTTGAGGGGTTCTTGAAGAAAAGGAAATAATTTCCCCGTTTGTGCCTTTACTTTTAAAGATCAGTTGTGGGTCCTTGGCTAAGAATGAGTATCGGCATACTTTTTCTGTGCCTTCTACAGATTCTAGAAGAATGGCGTATCGTGAGTTGCGCGCGAGCTTGAAGTACGCAGAGACAGGGGTTTCTAGGTCCCCTAGTATTTCTTGGCATACAGGGATCAAGTTGCCGTGTTTTGTGAGCGTGATAAATTCTTTTTCCGTCGGAGAGATCATAGCCTTTAAATTTTGCGATAGAAGCAGCTCTTTTTTCCCGTGTGACAGGCAGCGCCGACTTGACGCACAAGGATCAAAAGCGTGTCCAGATCGCAATCATAGAATATTGATTTGACATATTGAAAATGGCCCGAGGTCATTCCTTTGACCCAGAATTCTTTGCGTGAACGTGACCAAAAACATGTCTTTCCGCCTTTGATCGTTTTTTTCAATGAGGCCAGGTTCATATAGGCCAGCATGAGCACATCCTTTGTTCGGTAATCTTGCACAATGGCTGGAAGAAGGCCGTCTGCGTTAAAGCGTAGCTGGCCTAGTGTTCGTGTTGTGATGCGTCGTGTTTCATTGTTCATGATCGGACCTCGATAGATTTTGATTTTAAGAATTGTTTGACTTGCGGGATCGGGATCTCCCCGTAATGAAAGATCGATGCAGCCAAAGCCGCGTCCGCGGCTGTTTTGGTGAAAACATCCCAAAAATGCTCCAAGGTTCCCGCGCCTCCGGAGGCGATCACGGGAATGTTCACGGCACTGCAAATAGCGTCCGTTAGTTCTAGGTCGTAGCCATCTTTTGTCCCGTCCTTGTCCATGCTGGTCAGAAGGATCTCTCCAGCACCAAGCTCTTGGGCTTCTTTTGCCCAAAGGATCGCGTTGCGTGGGGTCAAGGTCCTTCCTCCGTGCGTGTAGACTTGCCAGCTGTTACCTTGCCGTTTAGCGTCAATGGCAACAACGATGCACTGACTGCCAAATTTTTCCGCAGCATCTTTGATCAATTTTGGGTTCTGCACGGCGGCAGTGTTGAGGGAGACTTTGTCCGCGCCGGCGTTGAGCAGGTCGCGAATATTCTGAACAGAGTCGATCCCTCCCCCGACCGTTAACGGCATAAAGACTTGTTCTGCCGTGTGGCGTACGACGTCTAAGAAGATGGGCCGTTTTTCGTGGCTGGCAGTGATATCAAGAAAAACGATCTCATCGGCCTGAGCCTTGTCATAGGTCTTGGCGCATTCTACTGGATCACCCGCGTCGCGAAGGTGGACAAAATTAATGCCCTTAACGACACGGCCGTCCTTAACATCTAAACATGGGATTATTCTTTTTTTGAGCATAGCTGGATCGCGTCCGAAAGGTTGATCGTTTGTTCATACAGCGCTTTGCCAATGATCACGCCGTAAAGATTTTTTGCGTTGACGTATGCCAGTTGCTTAATATCATCGATCTGCGATATCCCTCCCGAAGCGATAACATTGACAGAGGTTGACGCTAGGATCTCGGCTAAACTTTTCAGGTTAGGCCCTTGGAGCATGCCGTCAGTCGCGATGTCCGTATAAATGAGCGTTCGAAGGCCAAGACGCTCAAGTTCAGGAATGATCGATAGAGCTGAGACATGAGAAACCGTGGTCCAGCCTTTTATCGCTACATATCCGTTGACACAGTCGAGGCTGACGGCGACCTTATCACCATAAGTTGATAAAATATCCTTCAGAAATTCTTTGTCCTCGATCGCTCTTGTCCCGATAATGATCCGCATTAATCCAAAGCCAAGGACTTCCTGAACCGTTTCCATGGCGCGAATACCGCCGCCCATCTGGACATTGACGCCAATTTCTCTTTGGATCTTTTGGATGATCGCAAGATTCTGTGGCTTTCCTTTTTCGGCCCCATCAAGGTCGACGATGTGGATCAAGGTCGCGCCCTGCTGCTTCCAGCGCTGGGCAACAGATAAAGGATCTTGGTCGTAGACCTTTTCTTTAGCGAATTGGCCTTGCGTTAAGCGAACGACCTTGCCGTTTTTGATATCGATTGCGGGAATGATGATCATATGGAAAAAGCGCAGAAATTCTTTAAAATGGTCAGGCCTGCCTCCTGACTTTTTTCAGGATGAAATTGCACCGCGAACAGATTATCTTTCCAGACCGATGAAGTGAACGCAAGACCATAATCCGTTGTTGTCGCGATAATATCTTTTTGTTGCGGCTCCACAAAAAACGAATGGCAGAAATAAGCGTGCGTCAGCGGTTGAATATTTTTGAGAAAAGGACATGCGGTTCTTTTGATCGCAAGCTCGTTCCAGCCCATGTGTGGGACCTTGAGGTTTTGAAATCTTTTTACTTTGCCAGCAAGGATCCCGAGCGTTTTGATCGTTCCTCCCTCACAGCTTTCATCAAAAAGAAGCTGAAGCCCAAGACAAATGCCCAAAAAAGGTTTTCCGTCCTTTATTGCCTTTTTGATCGGGTCAACAAGGTTCAGTGCTGATAATCGCTGGATAGCGGGAGCGATCGCCCCTACACCCGGCAAAATGATTTTATCGGCCTTAAGGATATCCTCAGGCTGATCAGTAACCTGCGCGCGCGCTCCGACATGCTCCAAGGCCTTGTGAACGCTGCGCAAATTTCCTGAACCATAATCTATGATCGCGATCATCAGTCAATAATTCCCTTGGTCGACGGGATGCCTTGACGGCGCTGGTCGATCTGAGCGGCCTGGTCAAGGGCAAGCCCAAGGGCTTTAAAGATCGTTTCAAGGTTTGTGTGCAGATCTTCGCAGATATTTTTGATATCAACGATGATATTAGCGCCCAAATGATGCGCGAACGATTCTAAAAAGTGTTCTAAGTGGGTCAAAGAATACCCTTCTTGAGAGCCTGCTTTTAAAGCCCCTTGCGTGTTCAGCCGGAAATAGCCACGCCCGCTAAGATCAAGGATCACTTCCGTGAACGTTGATTCCATGGGAGCCGCGCCAAAGCCAAAACGGCGAATACGTTGCCGATCCCCTAAGGCTTTTCTGAAGATCTTCCCGAGGACAATGCCAATATCTTCGTTCACGTGATGGATATCAATGTTCGTATCGGCTTTCTTGACCTCGAGGTCAATATCAAAGTGTCCATGAAAAGCAAAGAGCTCCAGCATATGATCCAAGATGCCGATATTGGTCTTGATCTTTGAATTGCCACAACCATCAATATTGACCTTAGCGACAATTTCTGTTTCTGAACTTTTTCGATTTTCTGCGGCAGTCCTTGCTTTTTTAAATGTTAACATACGACTTACCTTTCTTATTGAAAGCGAATTTGTATGGAATCGTTGTGTTTTTTCAAGCCCTCTAAGAGCGCGACTTTTTCAAGAGGATCACGGATGCGTTCTAAGGCTTTTTTGGAATAGCAAATAATGTGACTTGTTTTCGTAAAATCCGATAGGCAGATCCCTGAAAAGAACCGCGCGGTGCCCATCGTTGGCAGTACATGGCTTGGGCCAGCGATGTAGTCACCTACCGCTGTTGGGCTAAATGGCCCCAAAAAGATCGCTCCCGCATGCTTGATCCTTGAGGCGATACTGACAGCATTGTTGCTGAGGATCTGAAGATGTTCAGGGGCGATCTTGTTGGCCACATCGATCGCCTCGTCAATGTTCTTCACATAAACGATATAGCCGTTGGGGATGTGTTTTTTTAGTTGGCGCACAAGCTTGCGGGATGTGGTGATCAGGATCGCCAATCCTCCGACGTGTTCCGCTTGAGATTCAAGGTCCGCTAAAATATACGCGGGGTTACTGTTTCGGCTTGCGATAATCGCTAATTCGCTTGGGCCCGCGAGCATGTCAATATCGACATAACCAAAAAGTTGTCGTTTAGCTTCTGTCACGTACATGTTCCCTGGCCCGATGATCTTGTCGACCTTGGGGATCGTTTTTGTTCCAAGCGCTAATGCCGCGATAGCTTGGGCGCCCCCGATCTTGTATATTTCATCGACCTTAAGGAGATTCGCGACCGCGAGAATATAGGGGTTAATATGCCCTGTCTTGTCTGGAGGTGCCACTAAAACGATACGTTTTACGCCAGCGATCTTGGCCGGGATGACCGTCATATAGACGGATGAGACCAAGGGCGCTGTCCCTGCCGGGATGTACACACCGACAGAATCCAAAGGCAGGATCTTTTCTTTAAGCAAGACACCATCTTCATTTTTTACTCGACGAGGCTTCTTCAGCTGTTTTTCATAAAAACGAGAAACATTATTAATGATCAGCTTAAGCGTTCCCACGAATTCACTCGTGATATTTTGGAAAGCCCCGCTGATTTCGGCTTCGGCGACACGGATCTGTTTTTGCGTCAGTTTTACGTTGTCGAAGCGGCGGGTGTACTTCAAGACCGCTTCATCACCGTTGATCTTGATATCGTCAATGATCCGCCTTACTTTTTCTTCAATGTGTTTCTTGCGCGCGTAGAGATTGCGGTCGCACAATCTTTCAAGGCCTGTTGAGGGTGATCTTAGGATCTTCATAGGAGTTGTTTTATCAGATTTTCAATGTATTGAAAAGTTTTATTTAGGTCTTGGCGTTCTTTGCTGCCAGCCTGCGCTAATTGAGGACGTCCGCCCCCGCTGCCGGCTATGCTTTCAGAAACTTTCGCAATGATTTCATTGGCTTTAATATTCTTTGCGATCAGATCATCTGTGACGGCTGTCACCAAAGCTGTCCCGCTGGCCGCTGTGCTTACGCCAACGGTGATCACAGCAGATCTCGCTTTTTGCTTGATCATGTCCGTGATCTTTTTGAGCATGTCCATATCAATGCTGTCATCGCTAAAATCTTTAGAGATGCATTTTACATCCTTGATCATGGTTGCGTTTTTGATCATTTCATCCAGCGATGCCGTGATCGCCTGAAGCCTGGCGGCAGAAAGATTTTTTTCAAGCTCTTTTATTCTTTTGGCTTGATTCTCCAGGCGAGCAACGATCTCTTCTTTGGGAGCCTTGAGGATATTTGCCGCTTGGGCGATCTTGCGCTCGAGGTCATGAATAAGCGCGATCGCGTAGCGGCCTGTGGTCGCTTCCATGCGGCGCACACCTTGCGCGACAGCGCCTTCGCTAAGGATCTTGAACAGGCCGATCTCTGCGACGTTGCCCAAATGGGTCCCGCCACATAACTCCTTGGATGTTTCACCTACTGAAACAACGCGCACCTTTTGATGATATTTTTCGGCAAAAAAGGCAAGGGCTCCCTGCTTTGTTGCCTCCAAAAGAGACATTTCGGCTTTCTTTACGGGTGTGCATTCACGAATACGATCGTTGACAAAATCTTCGACCTTGATAATCTCATCATCGGTAAGCGCTTTTGGATGAGTGAAGTCAAAACGTAATCGATCATTGGAGACCAAGGAACCTTGTTGCTGAACATGGGTTCCCAATATTTTTCTTAAGGCGGATTGCAGAACGTGTGTTGCCGTATGATTGCGCATGATATCCATGCGGCGTTCTCGATCGATCTGCGCGACAACCGCATCTCCTTGCGCGAGTGTTCCTTCTTTGACGATGCCAACATGGACAAAGACATCATTGATCTTGTATGTATGGTCGATATCAATGATCGCTTGACTTGTCGTAAGGGTTCCTGTATCCGCGATCTGCCCGCCCGATTCTGCGTAAAAGGGTGTTTCGCTCAACACGACTTGTACTTGCGCAGGTGCGGAGATCTTTTCAACCCCCTGTGATCCTGAGAACAGCTTTATGATCTTTGTTTTTGTTTCGTTCTTTTCATATCCGCAAAACTGTGTTTTAGGGACGCGGGTAAGATCGATGTCGCATGTTGTGAACACATCCCCTGTCATTTTACTTGCCGCTCGTGATTTTTCACGCTGTTGATTCATCTTGATCTCAGATTCACTTAATCCTTGACGGATCGTGTTTTGCGTTATGCCAACGATCTCTGCCGTGGCGCGTATCGCTGAATACGTCAGGCCGTAGGTGTCACGATATTTAAAGAAAATATCTGCAAGTTTTTTAGTGTCGGTATCATTTTTGATCTGTTCAAGTTCTTTTTTGAGCTCAGGGATACGCTCGTTCCTTACTTTGTGATACGCCATTTCCGTTTTTTGTATCCAGGAGGCGATATTCTCCTGCTTGTCGCTAAGTTCTTTGTAGGGGTCTTTCATGGCCTCAACGACTGACGGAACAAGCTGGTGAATAAAAGAAGCACGAGATTTTGACAGAAGAATATCCGTGATATCCGCGATCAACTTTTTGATCACGTATCCGCGGCCTTCATTCGACGGGATGACACCATCAGCGATCCCAAAGACGATCGCGCGCATGTGATCTGCCATGACATAGCGTTCTTTTGTCGATAGAGTGATCGCGTGCTTACGGGCGTTGGCGTCGATCGCGGATAGGATCGGCACAAATAGGTCGATCTCAAAATTGGTGTTTTTTCCCTGAACGACCGCGGCGAGGCGCTCGAGGCCCATGCCGGTATCAATATTTTTATTGGGCAACGGTTTTAAAAGTCCATCTTCTTGGCGGTCGTATTGAGTAAAAACAAGGTTCCAGATCTCCGCGAAGCGTCCGCAATCACATGCCGGGCTGCAATTTGTTCGTTTGCAGCCAACTTCAGGGCCGTAATCAAAGAAGATCTCAGAGCATGGACCGCAAGGGCCGTTGGGGCCTTTTGTTTTAGCTTCTGATGGCCAGAAATTGCTTTTATCCCCTAGCTCAACGATCCTGGAAGAGGCGATCTTGATATCTTTTAGCCAGATGTCCTTGGCTTCTTTATCGTCTTTGTAGACAGAGACCCAAAGCTTGCTCTCAGAGATTTGTATGACGCGCGTGAGGAATTCCCAGGCCCAGGCGATCGCTTCTTTTTTGAAATAATCGCCAAAGGAGAAATTGCCCAGCATTTCAAAGAAGGTATGGTGAAAGGCGGTAACGCCAACCTGCGCGAGATCGTCCGTGCGAAGGCATTTTTGAGAAGTCACTGCTCGGGTGTAATGATCGACCTGCCCTAAGAATTGTTTTTTGAATTGCTGCATCCCTGCGGTCGTAAAGAGAACTGTTGGGTCCTCTTTGGGCACCAGCGAGTCGCTAGCGATGATCGCGTGTTTTTTTCCAGCAAAGAACTCGATGAACTTTTTTCGTATTTCAATCGTGGTCATGATCAATTACCTGTATTGACTGAAGAACTAGGCTTTCTTCAAACCCCCTGCGCATTAAATAACCATAAAGACGTCTTTTAAGGACTGAAGGCTCTAAATTTTTATAACGCGCAAGCCGTTTATTAGCGATCTGCTCAACGACACCCGCTTCATCAACGCTTTTTAAGCATTCGGACAGGGTTTTTACGATGATCGTATCCGAAATGCCTTTCTGGCGCAACTCGCATCGGATGCGATGTCGTCCCAAGCCCTTGAATAGGCGCATTTTGATCCAGTCCCGCGCGAACTGCTGATCATTGATAAGCTCAAGGGTTTTTAGGTATTGAACGAGCTTGTTGATGATCTTGGACGGATATCTTTTTTGTTTTAGCCTTTGGGCGATCTCTGCTTGGCTTCTTTGACGTATTCTTAGAAGGCGAAAGCAGTAAGTTTTTCCTTTTTGGAGCAGAATATCGTTATCACGCGGTACGGTCACGATTATTTTGCGATAGACATCTTTTCGCGGATCTTTTTCTCGATCTGGGTTAAGATCTTGGGATTTTCCTTTAAGAATACCTTGGCGCTATCACGTCCCTGTCCGATCTTTTCATTTTCATAGGAAAACCAAGATCCTGACTTGACGATCAACCCTTCCTTGATCCCTAAGTCTAAGATGTCGCTTGTTCGTGAAATGCCTTCATCAAAATAGATCTCAAATAACGCTTCACGGAAAGGTGCCGCGACCTTGTTTTTGACGATCTTGGCCTTGACAACATTTCCGACAACGTCTTCGCCTTTTTTAATGCTTTCGACCCGGCGAAGATCAATGCGCACTGATGCGTAGAATTTGAGTGCGCGTCCGCCTGTTGTTGTTTCTGGAGAACCGAACATGACACCGATCTTCATGCGGATCTGGTTGATAAAAATAACACATGTTTTTGATTTGCTGATCGTTGCCGTGAGTTTGCGAAGCGCTTGGGACATCAATCTTGCTTGAAGCCCCATGTGAGAGTCCCCCATTTCCCCTTCGATCTCCGCGCGAGGCGTAAGGGCCGCGACAGAATCAATGACGACGAGGTCAACGGCATTGGAACGGACAAGTGTTTCCGCGATCTCAAGGGCTTGCTCTCCGGTATCTGGCTGGGATACGAGAAGATCATCCAATTTGACCCCTAAGGTTTTGGCATAGTTTGAATCAAAGGCATGTTCCGCATCAATGAAAGCAGCAACACCACCTTGTTTTTGGATCTGATTGATAATGCTTAAGGTCAAGGTTGTTTTACCGGAGGATTCAGGGCCGTAGATCTCGATCACGCGTCCTTTAGGAACTCCGCCGACGCCAATGGCGGCGTCCAAGGCTAAAGAGCCTGTCGGGATCGCTTCGATCTGGACAGCGACGTTTTGGCTTAAGGTCATGATCGATCCCTTGCCAAATTGTTTTTCGATCTGACTTAAGGCGAGTTCAAGAGCTTTTTTCTTATCGGCGTGAATTTCAGTCTTCTTCTCTTCTTTCATAAATCCCCCTTTGATGTTGTGAAGCTGAATTATACATGAGGCTTTTTGAGTTGTCAAATGCTAAGCCATAGACCAGAGCATATTATATATATACTTATAGTTATTATGACCGTAGTCGCAGGGATAGAAAGCCAATAGCGGCAATAGCCGCAGTCTCGACCTTTAAAACATTCGGCCCAAGCGTGACAGGGATGGCTCCCCGGCTGAGCGCAAGTTGTGCTTCTTCTTTGGTAAAATCCCCTTCAGGACCAATGAATACGACGATGCGCTCTTTTGACCTTAGCAGGTCAGATGCAATCTCTGGGAGCTTCTGGCTCGGGGCTTGAAGGGCTCCAAAGAGCGCAAGATCATTTTTTGATATCAGGTCTAGGGCTTGCGCAAACGTCATTACAGAGTGGACCTTGGGAAGAAATGCTCTTTGAGATTGTTTGCAGGCATTGATCGCTACTTCTTCATAGCGGCGATGGCATCGCGCAAGAGTTTCAGAGGCTTTAGAGATCTCTGTACGTGTTGTTCTTAAAGGGATGATCTCGTCGATCCCAAGCTCGGTGCATTTTTCAATAATGGTCTCGAATTTTGATCGTTTAGGGATAGCACAAGCAAGGGTTAAGAGAGGATGCTGTTGTCGCACTTCTTCTAATGAATTGATCCTAAAAGTAACTTTGTGAGACGAAGCGGAAATGATCGTCGCACTGGCCTGAAGGCCTTTGCCATTAAAAACAAAAACATCATCATTGAGCTTAAAACGCAAGACATTGATGAGATGATGGATCTCATCTTTGTCTAAGAGAACAGTTTCCTTTTGGGAAAGGATGAAGTTTGGAATGTAACAACGCGTCATTCTAACCAGTCAGCAAGCTTTTCTATTTTCGAGGCTCTGGTACCTTTCCAGCTGCTGGATCAAGGACGCACTCACAATCTTTGAGAATATATCCTTCTTGAGAGCAATCAATAGGACATTCAGCATCAGGGTTGACACCTATCAATTTATCTCCATATTCTTTGAGCTCAGGATATAGTTCAGTTAATTGTTCCCATGTTTGCGGATTTTCTTCGACCCATTTTATAAATTCATCAGGGCTTGATTCGAGCATCCTTATAACTTCATTGTAGGTCGATTCTAATTCTTCTTTTGTGAGAGGGCTATCATTCTGAACTATTTCTTCCAATTCTGGATATTGTTCAAGAAGTTTTTGCCACATATCAGGATTTTCTTCGATCCATTTAGCAAGCTCTTCAGGGTTTGAATCGCTTAGCTCAATAAGCTTGTTATAAGTTTCTTGGATGATGGGATCAATATTCGGATCTGGTTCAGTAATGGGATCAAGAGGATCGTCAACCGTAGGCACGCCACCTGTCCCACCGTTACCAGGATCGGGTTCTTCAATAGGATCATCAGGCGTAGGCACGTCCCCTGTTCCAGGATCTGTCCCAACGCCTCCGGTTCCAGGATCTGTCCCAACTCCTCCGGTTCCGCCGCCATTTCCACCTTGACATGTTCCACCACCCGGCTGCGTTGAGCCACCTGTTGTTGTATTCAATGTAAGGCCTGAGCAGCTAGCCCCAGAGCAGTTAATATTGCCGCTTGAATTAATAACGAGCGAATAATTTCCATTGTTTTTTGCGAATGTTGCTAATTGTGAGGCGTTATTCGCAACACCTATGCTGAATCCGGAAGGCACATTGACGATCGTGTCAAGCTGGGCGAGCGTAGCCGCGTACTGACCATTATTAAGAAAATAGCGTTTTTGCGCACAATAGATCTCGTAAAGAGTTTTTTCAGCTGCTTTGACACGCTGATTTTCGATCGCGCGCGGCAGTTGAGGCACAACAAGAGCTGTTAATAGACCGACAATGACAACAACGATGGTGATCTCGATAGCAGAGAAGCCTTTAGATGTTCTGAAAGATCTCATTTTTTCCTCCCAAGTTATAATTAAATAACAATAATAACTACACTTTTCTAATTAAAGTATAGCATATATAGAGTAGTTTCGCTGAAAACAAAATAAAATGGACCGAGGGGGAGTCGAACCCCCGACCTTCTGATTGCGAACCAGACATTCTCCCAGCTGAACTATCGGCCCATAAAATTTGATCATTTTGATCTAAGGAATCGTGCTTGAGAAACTTGGAAGATTAAAAACAGAGGTAAGCGTGTATTCAGGGTTTGTTAGATCATCTGCCGGCTGGCCCGTGTTGAATCGGCCAGCAAGTTTTACTCTTACTGAAAAAAGATTCGTCGCAGGATTATTCTGGAGAGTTGCCTCGAAAACGGTGATGTTCTTGAATCTCTGGATCTCTGAGCTGCAGTTTGTGCTGGAATTTGCCGCAGTACAATATCTTACAATAAATTGAAGTGGATCATATTCGTAAATATGCCAGGAGTCATCGTTGTAGTTTGAAGGTGTTTGGGCGACATCCCGTCGAAACCAAAGGCGTCCTGGGTTAGCGGCAACCACAGCGCCAGGAGAAGTTGGATTTCCGGAAGCTTCTAAGATGTGGCGTGAAATATTATGCATTAAAGCGGATACTCTTGCCGCGACAATCGATCCCTTTGACGTTCCCTCAAATGCATTACGAAGGCTGATGTCCATAGAAGCCACGCCAATAATGACAATTCCTGTAATGATGCTTGCGGCTAAAAGCTCTGTAAAGGTCAGAGCGCGTATGTTCAATATTCTTTTAAGTTTTTTTAATAGCATTGGGCCTCAGGCATATCTTTGGTTACCTGGCAATACCAAGCTGCAGTTTCTGGGGTAGCGCGGCAATCATAATTTGTTCCAAATGATGAAAATGTGCAGGTATAGTCTAATACATCCGCAGTGATCGCAAGCTTAAGATTCGCGTTGATCGCGGCAACACCCGCAGTACCGGCCATAGGATAATAAGAGTGGATCTTGTCAAAATAAAGTTCTTGAGCGCTTTGGATCAGATTCAAATTGAGCTTGGCGGTTTTTTGGCGGGCGTTTTTCATGATGTTCTGATATTGAGTAGCACTAAACGCGATGACAACCCCTACTGTAATGACGACTAATATGAGCTCGGTCATTGTTAAAGCTGTTTTTTGTAAAGCGTTTTCCTTACCAGTTGACACTGAGGGTCACCTTTCTTAATCCCGTTGATGGATCTTGATGGCAGTTGTACTGTACGCTTCCCTGAAACGCGTCCCAAGCGCTGGGGGCTGTCGGCCAGGCGCGCCATGTGCTGTCACAGGTTAGGATCCAAGAATTCCACGTACGCTGGTCAACATTTGCCCTTAGATCCTCAAGCAACTGTCGGCCATAATTGGCAGCTACTATTTCTTTTTCTGAGACCGTTGACATTTTTTGCGCCATAGAAAAAGCACCCAAGGCACCTGCGGCGGCTAACAAAAAGATGATCGAAGCAACAACGACTTCAACCAAGGAAACAGCTTGATTTCTTTTCATAAAAATCCTTTATTCAGGACATGTTCCGGCAACGACACATTGCGGCATATCTTCAGGAACACCATACGATGTTGTTATTTTATAACTCCAACTACCATTGTTGCAGATTGCTATACAATGAAAATTTTGATCATACGTCGATGAACAAAAGCACCGATAAAAAAGCGGTTGACATTGGGAGCTTGTTGTTTCGGTAAGATTTAAGCCAAGAGCGTTGTTGATATCTGCAGTCATGACTGTTCCACCCGCAGTGCAGCCATTGACTGTTGAATTAGCATAATAATATCCGTATTTCGCGAAATAAGTGACTTGCGCGGCTTTGATCGCCAATAGATTTGTTTTAGCCCGTTTTGCATCAGCTTTTCGAACGGTTTTCTGGAATCCGATCACAGAGATCCCGGCCAGAAGGCCTACAATGATGACGGTAACAAGAAGCTCCATCAGGGTTATTGCTAAAAATTTTCTTTTTGGACCTGTCATTTTCCGATCCTTATTTAAACGATACACTACAATAAGTATATCAGAATATCATGAAATGTCTATGGCGCTTACGGCCTTCTCTAAGTTTTTTGGAAGGATATGGAATATCTGAATATCTCAATAACAAAGGCCTGTTCCTTGAACACAGGCTGGATTGCTCACCTCCGTTGTCTCAACACACCATCGACCGTTGATCAAGCTAGGATGGCATCCTTTGCATAAAAAACCTGACCCACCGGTTCCTGTGCATTGATAGACGATATCCGAGGGTTGCAAAATATCTAAATTAAGGTTTTGATTGATATCAGCAATGGCCACGCTGGAGGTATTTTGGGGATAATAGACGCCTTTTTTGTTGTGATACATTTCTTGCGCGCCTTTGATCAAATGGATGATCGCTGTAACATCTCTTTGTTTGGCTTTTTGAACAGTTTTAAAGTATTGCGGCACACCGAAACCGGCTAAGATACCAATAATGATCGCAACAAGCATGATCTCAATGAAGGTAAAGGCTTCTTTTTCTTTCAAGTCTTTCATTTTTTCTACCTTTTCCAGTGCGTTGAGTATTTTTCGAAGAAATGCAATTTAATAACCCGAAACATTAAAATTTGCGAAGTTCCCTGTGCCTGTTATTCTCTGCGTTGATTCTGTATAGATGATGTTTCCGATGTTGGACTTTCCTGGAACAGTAATGACGTATTCTGTGGCAGTTAAACCAGAGATCGTGGGTGCGTTAAAGTATTTCGCTCCAGAAAAATTTATGCCAAGCGCGATCGCGCTTGCTGGACAGTTCGTATATTCTCCACCACCCATCATTGCACACGCATCCATCGCAGATCGGACTGAAGGAATAACCCCAAGAGCTTCCTTGGCCTTTGCGTAATGTAGCGCGCCTGATATCTTAGGCATGGCAACGCTTGCCAAGATCGCAATGATAATGATGACGATAATAACTTCGAGCAGTGTGAAACCGAATTTATTAATGGCAGCCTCGCTATGTTCTTGATCAAACACAACAAACCCGCTAAAAACTAAGTCGTTTTTAGCGGGTTTGAGTGGATCTTCGTTTTAATAGTTACCAGTGTTAAAATTAATAAAGTTTCCTGTACCTGTTATTCTCTGCGTTGATTCTGTGTAGATGATGTTTCCGATGCCGCCACTTCCTGGAACATTAATGACGTATTCAGAAGCAGTTAGACCACTGACTGTGGGCGCACCAAAGTATTTTCCGTTAAAGGTAATTCCAAGGCCTGCCATTGTCGTTGGGCAGTTTGCATAGTTATTGTTTTGCATTAATGCGCACGCGTCTAAAGCTGTGCGGATCGAAGGAATAACGCCTAAGGCTTCCTTGGCCTTTGCGTAATGTAGCGCGCCTGATATCTTAGGCATGGCAACGCTTGCCAAGATCGCAATGATAATGATGACGATAATAACTTCGAGCAGTGTGAAACCGGATCTGTTACGAGTAATCATAGGGCCCTTCTACCTCCTTTTTGCATTGTTATTTATTCTTAGTTATTTTAACAAATTCTTCCTCAACAATAAATGTTTTTTTATCTTTTTATCCTCCCATCCCTCCTGACGCTAAATTAAATATCGGCAAGAACATCGCCAGGACCATGGTACCGATCGTTACACCCATAAAGATAAGGATGATAGGTTCGAACATGGTAGCAAAACGGTGGGTAAAAGTTTGGAGTTCGCGCTGGTAGTACTCCGCGATGTGGTTGAGCATCTTTCCCAGTTCACCGGTTTCTTCACCGATCGCGATCATCTGGGTTGCCATAGGCGGAAAGAAATGAGATCGTCCCATTTCTTCAGAGATCAGTTTTCCTTCCCTGACCCGTCCTTTGATTTGCGCTATGATCCCTTCGCAGATCTTGTTGTCAATAAGACGTTCAATGATGTCCAGCGCGTAAAGAATAGGAACACCACTTTCAACAAGGATCGACATCTGCGAAGCAAATTTCTCCACAACAGCCGTTTTGACCATGTCGCCTGCAATAGGTGTTTTAAATATCAATCCTTCAAATTGCAAGCGCCCAATGGGTGTTGCTACATATTTTCTTGCCAATACAAATATAGCACATAATGATCCAAAGATCAGAAGAAATTTTGACTTCATGAATGTAAATAAGTTAAGCATTCTTTCTGTCATTGGTGGTAGCGTCGCATTCATCGAGGCATACATATCTTGGAATTTTGGTCCGATAAAAAGCGCAAAGATCAAGATCGCTGAGAACGAGACACCCAAAAGAATACCCGGATAGATCATCGCTGAGATGATCGCGCTTCGAAAAGCTTCTGAGCGTTCAACATAAAACGCCAGCTTGCTCAGAACTAAAGGCATTGTTCCGGAAGCCTCTCCAACCTCTGTTAAGCTGACCCATAGCGAATCAAAGACCTTAGGGTGACGGCTTAGGGCCATGCTGAAAGAGATGCCTTGTTCTACGTCGTTGCGGATCTTGGTTAAGACTTTGTAAAAGTTTTCGCTTTCAGTTTGTTCGACAATGACATTTAAACTGCGTAAGAGGTTAACGCCAGACTCAAGCATTGTTGCCAGTTGGCGCGCGAAAAGAAGCTTGTCCGGGATCCCGATCCCTTTGCGGGAAAACTTTTTGTTGAGTTTTATGGGGGCCTGGCTCTCAGCAGCGGAAGCTTGTCCTGCGACGATCTCGTTGATCGCGATGATAAAATATCCCTGCTGTTGAAGCTGGGTGATCAGGATATCTTTGCTTGCGGCCGTAGCGGATTCTTTGATCGTTTTTCCAGAAGAATTCTTGACTGTATAGTTAAAATTTGGCATAAGGTTTGTTTTATAATAATGTTACAGTTAAGATCTCATCGATACTTGTCAGACCTTCTTCCACTTTTTTAAGACCGGTTTCGAAAAGTGTTGCCATGCCATTTTTGCGCGCAACCTCTTTGATATCAGTGTAAAGAGCGTTCTTCGCGATCATCGCGCGTACTTCATCATCTACTGAAAGCACTTCACCAAGTGCTAATCGTCCTTTATATCCTGTGTGATTACATTTGTCGCATCCTTTTGGCCGGTAGATCAGCTCGCAACGTAGGCCGAATTTTGTGCGCTGGTCTGCGGACGGTTCAAAAGCTTCTTTACAATTCAGGCAAAGCTTTCTGGCTAAGCGCTGCGCGATAACAACATTTAAAGAGGGTGTCAAAAGATATGATGGGATACCGATGTCGAGTAGACGCGTGATGGCAGATGCAGCATCGTTAGTGTGAAGCGTGCTTAAAACAAGGTGGCCTGTCAGGGCCGCGCGGATACATATTTGGGCTGTTTCAAGATCTCGGACTTCGCCGACCATGATGATATCAGGATCCTGACGCAAGAAGGATCTCAGCGCTGCCGCGAAGGTGAGCCCGATATCAGGCTTAACGTGGATTTGATTCACGCCTTCAAGCTTGTATTCGACGGGGTCTTCTGCTGTCATGATGTTCTTTGTTGAATCAATGATCTCCCGCAAAGCGGAATAGAGGGTTGTTGATTTTCCACTACCCGTTGGTCCTGTTACAAAACATAGGCCGTAGGGTGATTTGATACCTTTGCGGACAAGCTCAAGTTGTTTTACGTCAAATCCTAGAGTGGCAAGATCAAGATTAACGGCCCCTTGATCAAGGATGCGCAAAACAACCTTTTCTCCCCAGATCGTTGGAATGGTCGAGACGCGAAGATCAACGGTCCTGTCTTCCAGTTTGGCAGCGATAGCGCCATCCTGTGGCAATCGTTTTTCAGCAATATCAAGCTTGGCAAGGATCTTGATCCTTGAAACAATGGGCAGCAGAAGATGACGCGCCGGTGGAGGTATTTCGTACAGGGCACCGTCAATGCGATAGCGGACAGAGATCTTTTCCTTATAGGATTCGATATGAATGTCGCTCGCGCGCTGGTCGATAGCTTGGCGAATGATCAGGTCAACAAGCTTGACAACAGGAGCTTCCCCAGCACGCTCGATAAGCCTATCAATGCTAAGCTCTGCCTCGTCCCCTTCCTTGCGTTCGCTGACAACATGTTCTTTAGGTGTGACTTCGTAGGAATCTTGGACAGCTTCTGAAAGGGAAGATTGACCTCCCTTAGTGTAGGATTCTTCAATCGCGCGAGCAATATCCTTCTTTGTTGCAAGAACAAGATTAAGATCATGCCCTGTGATCTTGCGCATGTTGTCTATTAACAAAAGATCGAGAGGGTCAAAGATAGCGCATGTGAGAGAATTATTATTCAAAGACAAGGGCAAGACATAATTTTTTTGAGCAAAGTCTCTTGGAAGCAACTTGAGAAGATCTGGATTTTGTGGTTTTAGCAATCCTGAATCGTGGGAAATGTAAGGAATGTTGAGCTGTTTGGCAAGCGCGACAACAATATCGATCTCTTTAATGAGACCGAGCTGGACAAGGACTTCACCGACACGGCCATGTTGTTTTTTTTGAGCTTCGATAGCCTGATTAAGTTGCGCGGGAGATATAATTCCCTGCTGGATCAGTATTTCGCCGAGGCGTAGACGTGTCATTTTTTTCGTTGTTGTTCTGTGATAAGAAGCGCTTTTTCGATTTCAAGGCGTTTTGCTTGTGGATAATCCTGTTCGCGTGTTTTTAGGTCAGCTGCCAGCGCGTTAGGTGCGATATAATTTTTATCAGCGATGATCTTGGGTGTTATAAATATGATCAGCTCGCGCTCTTCAATATCTTTGCCTTTATGACGAAAAGCTCCACCTATCAGAGGGATATCACCCAACAGTGGAAGCTTTGTGACGGTTTCGTTGGTAACCGTCTTTTTTAGGCCTCCAATATAGATCGTTTCATTGTCTTTGATACGCAAGATCGTGTTGCTTCCCCGCACTTCCGGATCGCGGAAAGCGATAGGAGTGCCTGATCCGGTTGAAAAATTAGCTCCTGCGCGCGCTTCAGCAACTAACGGAACGACAGCCATTGTGATCTCGCCCGTTTGCTCATTGACCTGAGGCGTTACTGTGAGGAAAACACCAGTTGCAGCGCGTTCGGCCTCAACGCTTTGGGTCGTGATTCCTTCGGAACCGCCGGTCGTTGTTTTGATGCCAATCGCTTCATTCGTTGAAATAGCGATCCTCGCCATTTGATTGTTAAGGGTAAGGATCTTGGGTGTTGCAAGAGTTTTTGTGTCTGTTTGTGTTTTTAAAAACTGTAGGACTGCGGACATGCCAGAGGCATCGATCACCCCAGCCGTGTAGCGATCCACAGGATCGATGACTCCTTGTCCTGTGCTAAGTAATTTATTTTCATCCCAAGGATAAAACGTCTCTCTTTTAGCGCCGGTAAAAGCGAGAAGCGTAGAGCCGTATTTAACCCCTAAAAGATCAGATGTGCGCTTTGAGATGTCGATCATCTCAACTTCGATTAAAACTTGAGGCACAGGGGCATCAAGTTTTGCGATCGTTCTTTCGATGATCGGAAACTGACTTGGAATATCGGTAATGACAAGGCTATTTGTGCGAGGATCTTCCAGAATTTTTCCATCTTCTGTCAGGATGTTCTTTACGATCGCTGAAATCCCTCCTAAATCTTCTGTGGAGCTTGAGGATCCTTTCGATCCTGAAGAGCTATTCGACGAAACAGATGAACTTGACGAAGAGGATGAGGACGATGCACTTGAGGAGTCTGAGTTGGTAGGGCCTCCTGTTTCTGTTGTGCTATATTCCCTGTTCGTTATTAATTGTGAAGAATAAACAGTGGCGTTTTTTAAGACGTAGACACGCGTGATCAGATCTTTTTGGGGCCGGGCGATCTTTTTGACAACAAAGATATCGCTTCCTGGCTCTAGCTCATACATTAAATTGTTGGCGCTAAGTATGCGCTCTAGCGCTTGTTCGACAGGGACGTTTTCGAAAAATAAGGTTACTTTCTCGCTTGCGATATCTCCAGCAGCAATGAAATTCATTCCAGATTGCTGAGAAAATATTTTTAAGACGCTGCGAAGATCAGCGTCCTTAAAGTCCATTGATATCTTTTTTGAATATTCAGGGTAGAGAAATTGGCGGTATTGGGATCCTTGCGCTGATACGATCGGTGAATAAAAAAGAAAGAAAGATATAAGAAGAAGACCGCTAACACCTATTTTCTTTATTTGTATTGCCATCAATCATTCTCCTTAAATAGCTTGTGTTATGGCTTGTTCGATCTGTATCGTGAATAAACTATTGGAAAAAATAATATCAACACCATTTTGATTGATGTCTATAATCTTTGAATTTTCAATCGTATCTCCAACACTTACAACACGATCATTAATAATTGCTTGAGGCTTGTCAGTTCCCCAAATAAGGCCATTGACAACGAGTTTTGGTGGTGTCATTACGGGAGCAACAATTTTTTCATGCTGTGTAGGCTCCGGCTTCTGCGTAATGGGTTTTGGAGGCTCCACCACTTCTATCTTAGTGGGTTCTGGAAGTTTTTCAATGATTTCTTCAACTTTTGGGAGCCAAGATTTAAAAGGATTTCGAAGCCCGAAGAGATCAGGAGAAATGTCAGCAAATGTTTTGGCTGGCAAGATCAGGAAGGCGCTACAAAGAAATATGGATAGTAAAATGACATTGTTCGTTCTTTTCATTTCTTCACCTTGATCGAGCTTACAGATATTTCCCACTGAAGGACGTTGTTATCGCTTGTTTTAGGGGTTGCGCGCATATCGTAGCGATAGGAAGTTGTACTTGTATTTTTCCAAGAATTGATCTGCAGGTTGACCGAATTTCTTTCGATCGCCTTAACAGTATTTAACATTTGCTCGAACGAAGATTCAAAAACAAAATCAACGGTCTGCAGAGCAAAACTTTCTTCTTTGCGAGCCTCTTTTGGGTTGTAAAAGAGTACACGGACACCGTAATTTTCAGCGATCCCAACAACAGATTTAATGACTTCGGTTTCCGTTGAGAAACCATCAGGTATTTTTTGTTGGAAATCATCAAATTCTTTTTGTTTTGCCTCAAACGCTAAGGCGGTTTTTTGTTTTGTTTCAAGCTCGGAGAGCTCAGATTGAGCGGTTGATTTTCTTTCGTTAGCCATGGCGAAAATGTGGCGCACAGAAAAGATCATCACGACAACAGTAATAATGATGATCAGGATGTCTCGACGCTTTGAAAGGATCGTCATTGCGAGTTTTGCATCGAACTTGCTGAGATCAATACTGTTAAGCGATTGGATGAGATTAGGAATGTTAATCATTGGCGTTATCCGTTTCAATAGAGATCTGAAATGATGTCACTGCAAAACCTTCTCGCTCTTCCTTTTTGACTTGGGCGAGATTGATCGATTTAGAATGCTTCATAAGAAAGGCGTTCTTTTTGAGCCCATCGAGGAATTTTTCTATAAGGGTGATTTGTTGATTTAACAATTGGTGATAAGAGTAGCCAGTGAGTTTGATAGCGATCGCGGACCCCACCTGTTGTTGCGCAGGAATAGATTTTTGAGGATCACGAGCGGAAATGCTCAGTTCAGTTAACCAAACGCCATCGAACATCGATCTTGAAACATTCTCGATGTACATGTTGATATTCGTACGGAATTTCAAGTTGGAATAATCATTCATCTTCTTTGCGAGATCGGCGGTTGACTGAGAAAGCTGTTCCGTTGATTTTCCTTTGTATTTTTGCTCAAAGGTTCGCAATTCCCCAAGACGTTTTTCCTGAGGGAGCACCTGCAGGCCCGCCCCTAAGAAAGAAAGCGTGACAATTCCCGCACAAGCGAAAGCGATCATGGTTGTGAGTTTGTAATTTGGGGGCTGGGTCAGGACATCTTGAAAGCCGATGCTTGATATAGAGTGCGCTGTTTTTCCTTTGCGTGATTTTGCGAGATTGAGATCAAAATTTAAAGAAGAGGATCCCGCAAAGCTTACCCCAATAGCATTCGCAAGATTTTGATGTAGTTCGTTATCGTAGGGAAAGAGATTGTTGATATCAATAGGCAAGGTTTCAAAGCCAAGATCGGTTTTAATGGCTTGGGATATTTCCCGAGAATTTTCAGGAGCAAAAATAAAGATCTGATTGATAGGCTTTTCACGTCCCACAGATTTTGCTTGGCGCGCATAAAACTCCAAGGAAAGGCGGATCTCGTTCAAGAGACGGCTGATCATGGATTTAAAATCTCTATCCACAGCAGCAGTGTTTGAGGAAAACAGGTTGAAGTCACGAATAAATTGCGGGATTTGCCCGTCAGCGATCAGGATCGATCCATAGATCTCGCGGATCTGGATGATCGCAATAGTTGGCGAAGGCTTAAGAAGTTTTTTGATCGCAAGGATCCTCAGCAAACTGAGTGCCGAGGGTTCAGCAGATGCGATCTGCAACCCAGCATCTTCCAAGGTTTTGCAATAATGATTTAATGTGTTCTTGCGTATAGCAATAAAAAGAATTTGGATTTTCTTTATGTCTTTATCAACGAAAGGAATGGCGTGATGGCTGAAAAAGAGCTCATCCATTTTAAACGGGATATAGCGCGGAGCTTCAAAGATGACAGCATTTTCGATCTCTGCCGTGCTCATGGATGGTAAAGTAAACGATCGAAAGATAATATCGCGAACAGGAATCGAAAGATGCACTTTGTGTTTATTGATCTGTCTGTCCCTGTTGAGCCTTTGCAAGGCTGATATTAGATGAAGACTCTCTGTTTCCGCTGCTTCTTTAGCACTTTTAGGCTGTTCCAGAAGCTCTGGAGACTGCATAGGGATCGCTCCAGCGAACGTAAGCTGGTCGCGCTGTGTTTCAGCTATAGAAAGGAATTCAGATCCCCAGAAGATGCCGATATTCTTATTTGAGCTCATGCCCCTGTTGCCTTTCGAGATTGAGATTTTAGCCACTTGTCTATCTCGCGCCGGTCAAAACGCCAAACACCGCCAATTTTGATGCCGGAGATCTTGCGTTGATTCAGCCAATTGTAGATCGTCTGCTTTTTCAGCTTTAGATAAGCCGCAAGTTCATCAACGTCTAACAAGTGATCCATTCTTCCCTCTTCTATTATAAGTCATAACCAGATTATCTAGTTATCATTAGAGCATGATATAATTACTTTGTCAACAAAATTTTTATATATAGATTGTTGGAATTACTCAGACTTACTTATATTTTATATTCGAAGATATTTCCTGGATTTGAAAGGAATCTCGGAAGGTTTGTTAATAACTTACTGTCGTCGTAACAGTTGCTGTTCCGCCAGGGCCGGCGGATCCAGCGCTGGATGCGCTAATGGTGTAAATTCTCCCATCAAGAGTCTCTGTGCTGAGGATCGTTGGATTTGTCCCTGTAAGCGCACGCTGGTAATAAAGTTTCCAGAACATGCCTTTTGCGAGTTGTTCAGCTTTGATGCGGTTTATTTGGTTTTGACCAAAAACGCCTTGGCTACCCATGGCGCTTAAGATACCGACCGCTAATGCGGACATGGCGGTGATGAGCATGATGACTGTTACAAGAACAGTGGCTTTCTTATTGGAAATGTTCGACCTAGATCTCATAAGCTTGCTTTCTCCCCTGTTTTTTCAATATAGCTTTCGCAGCGAGGACATATTTTTATGTTTTTTTCAAATAAATCCGTAAAAATATATGTGCAATATGGACACTGAACAACGTCTTTTGAGGCAGAAACTTTCCCGCCTTCCCTTATAGTATATCTGAACCAAGATGTAATGACAAGGATTAATAGGATGGATGAGAAGATACTGATGGCAAGGTCAAGGTCGAGAATAATCATAATCAGGTAATTTGAGAGGTTGATGCGCAAACGGCTCAGCATGATCTTGCGATTCTGCCGTCAAAGCTTGTTCGTCGTACATTATTATACGCGTGTCAGGTAAGGTCTTTTTTGCTGAGCTTGGCAATAATGTCGATAAGGATGGCTTTGGGGTGTCGATCGCTATGCCTGAAGTTCCTGATAAAAGAGCAGGCGCTTGGAAGACATTTTTCTTTGGGATAAAAGATGGGTGTGTTATCCCCTGCTGTGTGTCAAGCGCGGTTAAGAAAGATCCTAAGAATTTGATAGGTGGCCTTAGGAATATTTTTCTTGAAGATATGCGTACCGTTGTGAAATTAAGAAAAAAGATATGAAAAATGACAGCTATTCCTAGAGATTGAAAAATGATCTTTTTTATGTTCGTGGAATGGCTTGACATGCTTTTATTTTTCTTGGTTTGTGGCAATGTTAATATTTTCGATCCCAAGATCGCGACAGATATCCCAAATCGCAAAGATCTGGTCCATTGAGGCCCGTCTATCGACCTTGAGAAGGACCGTTTTTCTGTCGTATTTATCCTTTTCAAAGATGCTGCTTAATTTTTTCATTGTCACTATTTTATCGTTCAAGTATAAAATGTTTTCGCTTGTAACGGTGATGTTAATGATGTCTTCTTCAATGGCGCTGCTTGCCACGGCTTTTGGCAGATGCACGTTAATATGCGGATCCGATACAAGAGGCGAAAAAAGTATAAAGAAAAAAAAGGTAAGAAAAACTATGTCCATGAGCGGCAGAATATGGATCATGTTGATATTCTGGATATGTGATAGTGATGATCGGAGCTTCATGAGTTCTTTTTCAATTATAGTTGGCTTAAATATTCAACAAGTTCGTTCATGCTTTGCTCGATCGCGCTTAGCAGCATGTTGATTCGATTGAGAAAATAATTGTAGAAGATATATGCGGGGATCGCAACAGCAAGCCCTGCAATGGTTGTGATGAGCGCTTGCCAGATACCTGCAGCTAAGTCGCTTGCGGCGACCGCAAGCATAGATGTTGCACGCGTTTGAATTGTGTGGAAGCTAAGCGCGAGGCCTGTCGCCGTTCCTAGAAAACCAAGTAAAGGTGCGATATGAGCGATAGTCAGCAAGATGGTGAGGCGTTGCTCGAGGATAGGGATCTCGGCTTGGCACGCATGGGCCATTACTTCTTTGATCTCTTCTTTGGGCGATCCAAATTTTAAAAGACCTGCCGCCAAGATCTTCGCTACCGGGGATCGGATACCTTCGCATAACGAGATAGCATCGGTGATCTTGTTTTCTTTGATAAGCGCAAGAACTTTTCTGCGAATAACAGATGGGTTTTCTTTAAATGAGCAGAGAAAAAGAAATTTCTCGATAATGACCACCCAGGAGAGCAGTGAGCACGCAAGAATGGGGATCATAAGAGGGCCGCCCGACAGAAGGAACTCCCAAGTTTTCATGTGCCAGATCTCCATAGCGTCTCCTTATTTGATTTTATTGTTGTAGTTCAGCATTAATACGATCGATCCTTTCTTGGGCGAAAGCGCGTTCTTCGACCGGATATGACATGATCTTTTCGTACGATGTTCTTGCGCTGGCAAGATCTTCTTTGTTCTCAAAAAGTCTTGCTGCGCGCAGGTAGGATTTAACGATCCATTTTATTTCAGTCGGATATAAATAAGGGATCTTTAAATACTCATCGATCGCCTGTTTTGGCTTTCCTGAAAGCTCAAGAAGGTCAGCAATGGCAAACCTAATTTCGCAATCGCTGATCGTTCTAATATCTTGGTTCTGCTTCGCTTCCAGAGCCTTGTAGTAAGCCATGATCGCCTTATCTTTTTCATCAGAGCGCTGATAGACCTCTGCCATTTTAAGGTAAGCTTCCCGGGAGAATTCGGGAGAATTCTTGATGATATTCTCATACGTTTCTACCGCGACCTGAGGTGAGAGTTGTTGGGCGAATGTATCGGCGATCGCAAGCTTTGCCTTGGCGTAAATGCTTTGGCCATGAAGAGGGGTGATTTGTTTAAAATATGTTAAAGCTTTATCATAATCTCCTTTTTTATAAAAAATATCGCCAAGAGCAAAGATCGCCTCAGCCCGGTCTGGATCGCTGAGATAGTCATTGATGACTTGTTCATAATAAAGAATCGCATTCTGGAAATCACGCGTTTGGGTGTAGTACTCACCTAGCCAAAGCAAAGCCTGAAGGGCGACCGCCGTTTTCGGATATTTGTATTGAATTAATTTAAATTCTTTTAATGCATCGGCAATCGCGCCTTTCTCGTAAAGATTCTTTGCGATCCCAAATCTGACCTTTTGGGTTAATGTGATGTCATGCGGATAAACACGTTCGATCTTCCTAAAAGTTTTCATGGCTTCGTCATGCTCTTTCAGGTTTTGGCTGCACAGGGCCATGATGTAGTGCGCGTCTGGCTGAAGCTGATGATCTGCTGGAAGCTCGCGAATAAATTTTGTCATGCATTCCTTCGCAGCCAGCCAATCCCCTTTGTTGAAGTGAGCGATCCCTAAATAATAGCCGGCTTCCGCAAGATAGCGGCTTTGAGGAAAGTTCTTTTGTAGGCTCTGAAAAGAAAGGATCGCGCTATTGACTCTTTCAAGCTTCAGCAGCGCTATGCCTTGGCGATATTGCGCGTAATCTGTGTAGGGCGTATCTGGATAATTTTGCAGGATCGTATCATAGGCATTTAACGCCTGTTGAAATTGGCCCAAATCCTGATAAGCGTCCGCGATCTGCGTCAACGCGCTGACCTTGATGATCTTATTGGTCGTCGAGGAAATGACAGATTGGAATGTTTCGATGGCCTTGGGCGCATTCCCATTCTTAAGATATGTCCACGCTAGGCCCAATCCTGCCTTCTCTATGATTGATGCAGCTGTGATAAGCTTTGATGGATCGCTAAGGACTTTTTTATAGATTTCAATAGCATCATCATATCTTTCATTCATGTATAAAATATTTGCTTTACCAAGCAGGGCTTCATGCAGGCGCGTGCTTTGCGGATGGTCCGTGACGATCTTTTGATAAGTTTGAAGCGCTTTTTCAAGATCATTACTTTCGGCGTAGAGCGTCGCCAATCCGAACAGGGGTTCTTCCATGACGATTTTCTTTTCATCGCTGATCTTTTGGGCTTGCTCGAAAGCCTTCTGAGCTTCTGTAAATTGTTTTAGGCGCAGATGGCCCCAGGCGATACCAATGTAAGAAAGGATACGCGTGCGGTCGCTTTTCGTTTCCCGGTCAACGATACCGTAGCTTTTAATGGATTCTTGGAATTCTTGAAGATAATATTGCGATTCAGCAATGTAAAAGTGTGCCTGATCCAAGCGGTTCGATCGAGAGAATGTTTGGATGTAGCTTTGGAATGACTGAACAGCTTTTGAATATTGCGTCAGATTGTATTTACATTCCCCGATCCGAAATGCCGCATCTTCTGCGAGAGCGTGCTGAGGATAGTTGATGAGAAAATTCTTAAATTTTTCTTCAGCTTCTTCAAATTGATTTAATTCAAAATCGATCCATGCTAGAGCGTAAGCCGCTTGAGGCGCGTAGTCCGAGCGAGGATGGAGATCAAGGATTTTTTTGTAGTGATTTCTTGCTTGTGGATAATCCTTGTTCTTTAAGTAGGTCTCCCCTAGCCAGAAAGAAGCCGCATCTTGATAATTAGGCAAGGATGACAGCTCCTGGAAAATACCAAACGCTTTTAAGAACTGTCCTTTAAAGAAATAACATTGTCCTAGGAGGAGTTTAGCTTCATTACGCTTGCTCGTCTGAGGATAGTTCTGGGTGAACTGTTCAATATAGCGGATCGCGACATCATAAAAACCATCTTCAAAGGCTTTTTGCGAGATGAGAAAAAGTTCTGTCTCGCTGGTTTGAGCTTGGCATGGAAAGGTAGAGATCAGAAAAAAAATAATTAATAAATAGATTATCTTATTTTTCATGATGATTTATTATAGCAAGTTCGTCATCTTTTTCAATTTTCAGCAACAACGTCAGTTAATTCTGAAGAGGTGCTCGGTTCTTTAATGAGATCAGAAGCCAGGATGCGCATTAAGATAGGCAGGGGTTCATCCTTAGAGTAAGCTTTTGTCGCTTCGATGATCTTTTTTGCTGCCGCATGGCGATATCCTAGATTGTAGAGAGTGATAGCTTCCCCAAAGACGTCAATTTTGATATATTGACGCGCTAGAATTCTTTTCAGAAAATTTGTTGGTGGATTTTGGTCTGAAATTTTTTTTAATGCCGCAAGATCGTCAGGTGTCAGCTGGATCGTTTTCAAGATTTTATCTTGATCGATTTTTATGGCGGTTTTTTCATCCAAAAGTTCTTTGCGTAGAAATACAATAAAACTGCTATCGTAAAATGCCAGAACAAAAGAGGGGTTTTTCTGGAAAAACTGAATGAGGGCAAACGGTTTCTGACCTCTTTGCATTAAGATGATCGCAGCGAATTTATATTGCTGATCAGCGCTTTCCCACTCTTGTTCAGGGTTTTCGTATATTTTCTGATGCAGAAGGAACCGTGCCATATTGGTCTGTCTTCCGTCATTAATAGGACGAAGTTTTGGGTAAGATGACCATATAAGGTAACCGCCAACAATGTCATCGTTGAAGACATTGCCAGAGATATTATTTTGCTCTAGGAATTGAACTGTTTTTACTGGGTCTATCCAGTCAATTTTTTCAAGAAAATAAAAGCGCTTTTGATGATCTCGGTAGACAGAAAGATGGAAGTTTTGATAAATGATGGGAACATAAAGCAAGATCAATGCTATAAGCAATCCGCTGCAGATGAAGGGAAATATTTTTAGGCGTTTTATTTTATCTTTCAAGTTTAAGGCGCAGAACATTTCGATCAAAAGATACGACTGCAGAAGAATAGCGAAGTCGCTGCCCCGTACGGCATACATAAAGAAAAAACAAGAGACTGCATAAATGAGGGTGAAATAAAATTTTCTTTCAGAGTGAATACGCCATAGCAGGATCAGGTTGCTGATTAATATGACATGAAGCCACATATATTTTACATGAAAGATATTCCCTGGGGATTGTAGCTCCATGATGATGTTGTCAAGGACCTTAAAGTGGATGTATGTTGGATCTAAGAAGACCCTCCAGTTGTGGACAAGAGCACCAAAACCCATAGGGTTAATGCCGAACATAAGCCAGTAGAGCAATGTAAAGATGATTAGTTCTTTTATTTTTACTAAGGCTGCACCTCGCTTAAGCGTGTCTTTGTAGTGTCTTATGTAGCTCATTGCGCTTGTAAGTATAGAAATTCCCAAAAGGCTAGTTGCGTAGACAAAGCTTCCAAAATGAAGATTTGACCACAAAACTCCTATTGGTAGTAAGAAGAATAATTTGTATCGTTTTGGATCTCGGTTGTATGAAAACAAAATAATAATCAAAATTTGGATAAAGACAAAATTAAATAATAGCGGCCTCAAAAGACAACGACTTTCAAGTCCTGGAAGCACAAGAAAAATGAGCCATATAAGCATCATAAAGGGAAGTTTTTTTCTGCCATAGGCAAAAAGCAAGGCAATTGTTGCGCAATAGATCAAGAAGCGGAATAGTTTTAGTCCAGGAATTCCTGCAAATTGATAGACCTTAAAAAGTGTCAAGCTCCCCAGCCATTGTGAATACATTTGAGTGAAAGGTTGGAGTTTTTCGCTAGGATCAACAGGGAAAGGATCTTTGATGGGGATCGTTTTGTTTTCGTTGATCCATTCCCCTGCTTTTAAATGCCACCAAATATCTTCTGTTTCGATCGGCTGATAGGTGCGGGAGAACAATGCCGCAATTACCAGGATCAGGCAGGCGATTTTTGTAATGATCTTGATCGTAGGATTTATTTCCATACGTACGGCCTCAGGTATTCTCCTGTATATGATCTTCGGCAGCGCACAAGTTCTTCGGGGCTTCCAGCGAAAACAACCTCTCCACCCTTATCTCCACCCTCTGGCCCAAGATCGATGATATGATCGGCGTTCTTGATGACTTCCAGGTTGTGTTCGATGACCAGGACCGTGTTGCCTTTGTCAACAAGCTGCTGCAGGACCGCAAGGAGCTTGTCGACGTCTGCAAAATGAAGGCCTGTCGTTGGCTCATCGAGGATGTAGAGAGTTTTGCCAGTCGCGAATTTGCATAATTCGCTGGCGAGCTTGACACGCTGCGCTTCTCCGCCAGATAGCGTTGTGGCCGCCTGACCAAGCTTGATATATCCTAGGCCAACTTCATCAAGCGTTCTCAAGGTTTTTGTGATGCGTGGAATATTCTCAAAAAGATTCAGCGCTTCTTCCACGGACATGTTCAAAACATCAGAAATATTCTTTCCTTTGTAACGGATCTCCAACGTCTGCTGAGTAAAGCGCGCGCCATGACAGACTTCGCACTCAACATAAACATCCGGCAAGAAATGCATTTCGATCTTTTTTATACCATCACCGCCGCATGCTTCACAGCGTCCACCCTTAACGTTGAAACTAAAGCGACCAGGCTTGTATCCGCGCATTTTTGCGTCCGGAAGCTGGCTGAATAGATCGCGGATAGGGCCAAACACATCCGTATAAGTTGCTGGATTTGATCTTGGTGTTCGACCGATCGGTGACTGGTCAACAACAATGACTTTATCAATGTGTTCGATCCCGGTAACTTTTTTGTGTTGCCCAGGCTTTTCTTTGGAGTTGTAAAGTTTCTGCGCCAGCGCGTTGTATAGGATGTCTGTGATCAGGGTTGATTTTCCTGACCCGGAAACGCCTGTCACGCAAATAAAGGTTCCTAATGGAAAAGTCACGTCTATATTTTTCAGATTATGTTCACAAGCTCCAACGATCTTGAGCTTTTGGGTATTGGTGGCCAGCCGTCTTTTTTCAGGCTTTTTGATCTTGAACTGCCCGCTGAGATAAAGCCCAGTGAGCGATTTTTTGGAGCGCAAAAGCCCAGGAACATCTCCCGCGTAAATTGTTTGTCCGCCGTGCTCGCCGGCTCCAGGGCCAAGATCGATCACATAGTCTGCCTCGCGTATCGTTGCTTCGTCATGTTCAACAACGATAAGCGTGTTGCCTAGATCTCGCAGGGATCGCAAGGTTTTAAGAAGCATCATGTTGTCTTTTTGGTGAAGGCCGATACTTGGCTCGTCAAGAATATAAATGACACCAACAAGGCCAGACCCAACCTGCGTGGCAAGGCGGATGCGTTCTGCTTCCCCGCCCGAAAGCGTAGAGCTTTTGCGATCAAGCGTGAGATAGCCCAGGCCGACATTGATGCAAAAATCCAAACGGCGCAAGATCTCTTTTAAGATCTGCTCTGCGATGATCTTCTGGGTCTCGGATAATTCAAGGTTTTCAAAGAATTTTCGCGATTCAACGATCGACATGCGTGTGATATCAAAAATATTCTTTTCATGGATGCGGATCGCGAGCGATTCTTTTTTTAGTCTTGCGCCTTTGCATTCGGGACATGGTGAGACCGATAAAAAGGCTGATATTTCTGATTTAAGCCAATCACTGTCGGTTTCACGGAACATGCGCTCAAGGTATGCTACGACGCCTTCAAAACGCCTTCCCCAGATCTCATCTTCAGAGCCATGCAAGACGATATTCTTGAATTTTTTATCCAATTTCTGGTACGGCAGATACGGATCGACCTTGTAAAGATTGGCGATTTCCTTTAAAACGGCTCGATAGTACATCATGTAGCCGCGTTTTCCTTTGTGCCATGGCGCGATCGCATTGATCCAGGGCTTGGTGGCGTCTGGAACGAGGAAATTTGTGTCGATCTCCATTTTTGTTCCTAGACCGTTACAACGAGGACACGCGCCGTACGGCGTGTTGAACGAGAAAATACGTGGTTCGATCTCTTTTAAGTTTATGCCGCAATCAACGCAGGCGTATTTTTCAGAGAACACTTTGTCTTTTTCGTTTTCCGAAGCAATGATGACAACGCCCTTACCCATTGTTAATGCTGTTTCTAAGGAGTCAACTAGGCGTTTTTTGATCGATGGCGCCACATGCAAACGGTCGACAACGATCTCAATGCTGTGGACTTTGTATTTATCGAGCTTAATTTCGTTTTGCACATCAAAGATCTTTCCATCAATGCGTACGCGGGCAAATCCTGCCTTGGTTATTTGATCGGATAAATGACGATACTCTCCTTTGCGGCCGCTGATGAATGGAGCTAAGATGACGATGTTCTTTTCAGCCTGCTGAGCGAATATCTGTTGCGCGATCTCTTCGACGGTTTGGCGCTCGATCTTTTTATTGCATGATGGGCAATAAGCTGTTCCTGTGCGGGCAAAAAGAAGGCGTAAATAATCGTAAATTTCTGTTTGGGTCGCGACGGTCGATCGCGGGTTTCGGCTCGTTGTCTTTTGTTCGATAGCAATGGTCGGTGACAGGCCTTCAATGGATTCGACGCTGGGTTTTTGAAGCTGCTCCAAGAACTGCCGGGCGTACGCTGAGAGGCTTTCGACATAGCGGCGCTGTCCTTCCGCGTAAATAGTGTCAAATGCGAGCGAAGATTTTCCCGAGCCGCTTAATCCTGTGACGACAACGAGTTTGTCCCGAGGGATCTTTAGATGAAGGTCCTTGAGGTTGTGCTCTTTGGCACCGCGGATGTGAATATAATTATTTTTCATGAGTGGGTCTTGGTCAGGATCATCTGATAAGGATAAACAGCCCCTACGTTGGATATGTAGGGGCTGTTTATGATAGAACGATTACTTCTTTTTCTTCTTTTTTTGTCCGCCGCGTACCATTTTGGCGCAGGACACGTCTCCTTGCTTATCGAGAAAATAGAGACAGCCAGCTTCTTTTTTGATACCGACTTTAGCAACTTTTTTAGGTTTACCACCTTTTTTGTTGCCACGAGCCATGAGGGCGCAAGAGACATCTCCTTGTTTATCGATAAAATAGAGATAACCTTTTTCTCTTTTAACGCCTACTTTTGCGATTTTCTTAGCCATAATCTTTGTCACCTCCTTTCATGTGCCAATTTTTACTGATTGAAAATATTGCTTGAGCGTTTGTAGCGCTGAAAGAACCGCCAAATAACTGGTCTTTGGATTGTCCGGACACGGGAGATTGTGCGTGTGAGTTGTTAAACTTCCGAACTTCCCTTCGACCGTGATTTCGTGGGAGTTGGTTTTAAAATGAGGAGACGTGATGATACGCACTCGAATTTTATCTCTCGCTCCTGAAGCTAATGCCAGCGCGGCCGCGACGTTGATATTACGCGGGAATAATACGATCGAGCGATCAACGCTTCCCTGAAAGATCACAGTTTCTTTCTTGATCTTATTGATAAAGATTCTTTTGTGAGTTAGATATTGTGTTTGATTCAGGCTTGTTGGAGGCTTGCGAGTTGTCAGGCTGATACGTGAAATATGATCCGCGCCAACAGCCTTGATCGTGTCGAGCCCAGCGATCGCGCCTGAAGGAATGAGAACGGCCACTGAGTTCTTTTCCGCGATCTGAAACAAAGATGGGATGTTCAGGACCTTTCCAACGCTCATGATCAGGATTCCCTTGCCTGCGGTAACGACCTGATGGATGATCTTCTCCGTTTCGTTCGACGCTATTGCTTCCACAATAAAGTCAGAGGAAGCGATCAAAGCGGAAAGAGATCTTTTAATAAGCGCGGGTTTTAGTCTTAAAGAATGCGCAAGGGCGATCGGTTTTTCAGGCGCAAGGTCGTAAAGCCCCGAAATAACGCATTGATCCTTTAGATCGTGTTGGACGCTTTTGGCAAGACGGGAGCCGATCGCACCGCAACCAATAAAACCAATTTTTAATTTTTGTTTCACAGTTATGCTCGAACCTGAATATTATCGATAAGACGTGTCTTACCGAGAAAAACCGCTAAGGCGATGATCACGTGACCTTTGATCGTTCTTAAAGGAACTAGGGTTTTCGCATCCACGCATTCAATGTAATCCACGCGTGCTAACGTATTTTTTTTGATCTGCGCGTTAATTTTTTGCTTGATGGTCCCCGATCGCCTCTCTCCGGCTTGGATCAGTTTCTTGGCCATTCGCAGCGATCGATAAAGCGCCTGAGCCTGATAACGCTCAGGATCGGACAAGTAGCTGTTGCGCGAACTCATGGCTAACCCAGATGGTTCGCGAACAGTGGCGATGATCTTGACGCGTGTCGGCCAGTTCAGATCATCGATCATCTGAGCGATGATCACGGCTTGCTGCGCGTCTTTTTGTCCAAGGTACAAGACATCCGGGTTAATGATATTAAGCAATTTTGTGACGATCGTTGTTACGCCATCAAAATGGCCTGGACGTCGAGGGCCGCAGAGATGATCCGCCAAAGTACGCACATGAACATATGTCAAATAGCCCGTCGGATACATTGTCTTTACCGACGGATAAAATATTATATCAACTTTTTCTTTTTTTGCCAACATTTCGTCATGTTTTTTATTGCGAGGATATCGTCGGAAATCTTCTGCGGGGCCGAATTGTTTCGGGTTGACAAAAATACTTAAGATACATAGATTGTTTTCCTTGCGGCATTGGCGCAAGAGCGCCGCGTGGCCTGCGTGTAGATAACCCATCGTTGGAACAAAGCCGATCTTTTTTCCCTGGCGCTTAGCTAAGGAAACGAGCTCATGCATTTGGTGGATCGAGGTGATCGTTTTCATGCAGGATCTTTCATTAGTTGGCAAGCAACTTTCTCATCAAGTTCCGATAAAGGTTTCATCACGAATTCTCGTTCGAGCATGCGCGGATGAGGGATCGTTAATTGGTCGTCATCAATGTGTTCGTTGTCATACGTGAGAATGTCGATGTCGATCGTGCGTGGAGCGTTTTTAACCGTGCGGATACGGCCTAATCTTTGTTCGATCGTTTGCGTCAATTTAAGAAGTTGATGAGCGGAAAGAGATGTTGTGATCTTGGCGACCGCGTTAAGGTATTTTCCTTGCGGTGGGCCGCCAACGGGTTCGGTTTCGTGAATAGTTGAAACGCGTTCGACCATTGCAACCCCAGATAAGAATTTTAACGCATCCTGAATATTTTTTAGGCGATCACCCAAATTCGACCCAAGCCCGAGATAGACGACGGCCATAGTGAAAACCTTTTGTTAGAGGATCTTTTTAAGTCGTTCGACAGCCTGCAAGAGTTTTTCTTTTTCCACGGTTAAGGTCATGCGGATAAAACCTTCTCCGTGTTTGCCAAAACCAACACCAGGAGTTGCGACGATATCAGCTTTTTCAAGAAACGTTTTAGCTGCTTCCATGGAGTCCTTGAATATCTTTGGGATAGGCGCCCATACGTAGAAGGTTGCCTTAGGAGATGGAACATCCCAGCCGATGTTGCGCAGCCCCTGAACAAAGGCATCGCGTCGTTGTTGATACAGTGATCTCATTTGCGCGACAGCGTCATCACCCTTAAGAAGAGCTTCGATCCCTGCGATTTGGATCGCCTGGAAGATCCCTGAATCGATATTCGTTTTGACCTTGGCGAGGGCTGCGATCAATTTTGTGTTGCCACATGCCCAGCCAATACGCCAGCCGGTCATGTAAAATGTTTTTGAGAAGGAATGAAATTCGATGGCAACATCTTTTGCGCCGTCGATTTCAAAAAGACTGCTTGGTTTTAAGGCATCAAAATAGACTTCAGAGTATGCCAGATCAGAGATGATGATAACCCCTTCTTTCTTGGCTTGAGCCACTAAGTCTTTCATATAAGCCTTGGGAAGTGTTGCTGACGTTGGGTTATTGGGATAATTTAGGAAAACCGCTTTCGCGTTTTTGATCTGTCCCAGATCAGGAAGAAAACCATTTTTTGCCAACAGTGGCAAAGGTACAACGTTTCCCCCAGCGAAGATCACGGAGGAGCGGTACGCAGGATACGCAGGGTCTGGAACAAGGACATTGTCCCCTGGGTTGACGATCCCTAAGGGTAAATGCGCGAGCCCTTCTTTTGATCCGATCAGTGGATAAATTTCTGTGTCCGCATCAAGCGCGATAGAGAATCGTTTTTGGCACCATCGAGCGATCGTCTGACGAAGCTCTGGCATACCGGCGTCAAACGCGTAATGGTGATTTTTGCCATCTTTCGCGGCTTGGTGAAGAGCCTCAATGATAAACGATGGCGTCGCCGCGTCTGGATCCCCGACCCCGAGATCGAGGATGTCGCGTCCTTGAGCCCTCGCGGCGCGCTTAGCTTTATCGATCTCAGCAAAAAGATATGGGGGTAATTGTTTTAAGCGATCAGAAAATTCTAAGTTGATTGACATGCGTTCCTTCCTGTCCTGGTAGTTATTGAATGATGATCTTGTCGAGCTCTAAAACTTGTTGCATCGTGTATAACCCCGCAGGCCTCCCGGCTGTTAAGAAATGCGCAGCTTCTAGGGCGCCTAAGGCGAACATGGCCCTGTCCTTTGCGCTGTGATAGAGTTCAAGGGTGTCAAATTTTGTTTCAAAAGTAATGCGATGATTGCCGATGATCTCACCCTGGCGTAAGGGTTGGGGGTCAAAACGGGCTTTCTGTCCAGAGGTTTTTTCCGCGATCTCTGCCAACGTTTTTGCGGTTCCAGACGGCGCATCTTTTTTGTGAATATGATGTTCCTCGTAAATGGCAATATCAGTTGCGGTCGTTTGAGCGAGTTTTTTTCCAATCAGTTCTGTTATTTTAAACAGGACGTTCACACCGATAGACATATTCGTCCCGTAGATAACTGGAATTATTTTGGCCGCCTCGCTGACTTTCTTAGCCTGCTCGGCTGACAAACCCGTTGTTCCGATAACGATCGGGATTTTGTGTTGCACGCATGCCTCAAGACTCTGCATCGTGCCTTCAGGCAAGGTAAAGTCGATCAGAACGTCAACGTTATCCTTGAGAACGCAAAAATCTGAAGAGATCTTAATGCCGTCGATCTCTTTGTTTACTTGTGGGTGATCAAGCCGCTCGAGCAACGCCGTGACGGAAAAACGCTTATCTTGCTTGGCAAGGCTGTAGATCTTTTGCCCCATGCGGCCACAAGCACCGGTAATCGCAAGTTTGATCATGCGTTCTCCTATTTTAAAAGTCCATAATTGATCAAGGCGGTTTTTAGGCGCTCAAGGTTTTTTTCTGAGATCGAGCATAGCGGAAGGCGAAGATCCGGCTCGCAAAGGCCTAAAAGACCCATAGCGGTCTTGACCGGGATCGGATTTGTTTCATAGAACATCGCCTTGACAAGAGGCAGAAGTTTGAAATGAAGTTCTTGCGATTTCTTCAGGTCGCCAGAATCAAATGCCTTGCAAAGGTCCGCCACATCCTTGGGCGCGATATTGGCCACAACGGAAATAACACCCTTTCCTCCGATCGACAAGATCGGTAGCGTGAGCGAATCATCTCCTGAGATCAGCATAAAATCTTTCGGGCAGAGGGTTTTGATCGTGCTCATTTGATCAAGCGAGCCCGAGGCTTCTTTGACGCCGATAATATTCTTGCAGTCTCGTGCTAAGCGAGCGATCGTTTCTGGTTCAATGTTGATGGCGGTGCGTCCGGCGATGTTGTAAAGGATGATCGGGATAGAAACGCTGTCGGCCACAGCTTTAAAATGCCGATAAAGGCCTTCTTGTGTTGGTTTGTTGTAGTAAGGGCTGACCTGCAATGATGCGTCAGCTCCCGCCTTGGCAGCGTGTTGCGTTAAAGCGACAGCCTCTTGAGTGGAATTGGAACCTGTCCCCGCCATGACAGCAACGCGTTTGTGAGCCGCTTCGATGCAGATTTCAATGACGCGGTCATGCTCATCGGCGGTGAGCGTTGCTGATTCCCCTGTTGTCCCGCAGGGCAAGATGGCGCTTGTGCCATTTTTGATCTGGAATTCAACGAGTTCTTTTAATTTCTTTTCATCAACTTTGCCGTTCTTAAAAGGTGTAACGATCGCAACGGTCGAACCTTCGAACATGTAATTCCCTCCTATGAGTTAATGAGCAGTTGGCCTTGCGCGATGAAATTCGCGCTTCCTGTAAGCCAGACATTCGATACCTTGCCAGAGGCAAGATCAAAGGAGATCTTTAAAATCTCACCGCTCCGGGTTTTAACGCGCATGCTGGCATTTTTTTGTGTCATTTTATTAGGATTTATTTTCAGATAAGCAATGATCGCTGAGGCCACGCTTCCTGTTCCGCACGCGAGCGTTTCTGCTTCCACGCCTCGTTCGTAAGTGCGCACAGCGATGAAGTCATCTTCAATCTTTTCAACAAAATTAACATTAGTTCCAGCTGGAGAAAAGTGTTTATTGAAGCGAATATCATGCCCCACACCTTTGACATCAATGCTTCCTATATTGCGAACAATGCTTACTACATGAGGGACCCCTGTGTTAACGGAGCTCAGAAGAAGTTTAATCGGTTTATTAATTTCTAAAATATTAGGCTGGTAATTGCGAGGGTCACTTAAGCGAACTGAAATAAGCTTGCCAACTTTTTTTGCGTGAATGATACCAGCGAGGGTTTCGAGTGTCAGTGAATGCCCTTTGATGTTTTTTGTTGCGAAAAGATAGGCGGCCATACAGCGCGCACCATTACCGCACATTTCTGCTTCAGAGCCATCCGCATTGATAATGCGCATGCGATAGTCTGCTCGTTTTGATAGGCCGGTGATCATCAGACCGTCAGCGCCAACGCCGCAGGTGCGGTGGCAAGCAGAAAGCGCAAGCTTTTTGGGGTTCATGCCCGAAAAGTTCTCGATAATGATAAAATCATTACCAGCCCCACTCATTTTTACAAAAGGGACTTTTTTCATTTGATGAATCCTGGAATATGTTCGCCACGAACGAGGTCAACGAATGCTTCGCGGTCCTTGACGACCGAGAATTTATTTTTGCTGACCATCACTTCGGCTGAGCGGCATCGAGCGTTATAATTACTGCTCATGGCATATCCATAAGCGCCTGTTGTCAACACGGCGATAAGGCTGCCTGGTGCAAGCGCTGGGAGCTTACGATCTTTTCCGAGATAATCCCCGCTTTCGCAAACAGGGCCAACAACATCGACAGTGATCTTTTTTGATGCTGACCGGGAAACCGGTAAGATCTCATGGAACGAATCATACAACGATGGACGGATCAGATCATTCATGGCTCCATCAACGATCAAGAATTTTTTAACACCATTGTCTTTAAGGTATAGAACTTTTGTGACAAAGACCCCTGCATTAGCGACAATAAATCGTCCCGGCTCCATGATGACCTTTAGGCCGATCTTTTTTAACAGCGGCACAAGGGCTTTTGCGATCTTATCGGCAGGCTGTGCTGTTCCTTCAACATAGTCCGCCGCCATACCTCCACCGATATCTAGGTATTCGACCTTAATGCCTTTGGCGTCAAGAGATCTTTTGAAGATAAGGACCTTTTTGAGCGCGCGTAAAAAGGGTGCTGAGGTTGTGATCTGTGAGCCGATATGGATATGCAGGCCGTTGATCACAAGGTTCGAATATCGATCGCGGCTTAAAAGAATGTTTTTTGCGGTCGCAAGATCAATGCCAAATTTATTCTTTAAAGTACCTGTTGTGATCGCGGCATGCGTGACCGCATTAACGTCAGGGTTCAATCTGAGGGCGACCCGGGCTTTTTTGTTCAGCTTTTTTGCAATACGGTTGATCTCACAAAGTTCCGCGATCGACTCAACATTAAAGAACAAGATGTTGCTCTTAAGGGCAAGCGTGATCTCGCTTTCTGTTTTTCCGACAGAGGCGTAGCATATCTTTTGTGGATCGGCACCAGCCTTGAGGGCTTTGCGAAGTTCCCCGCCCGAAACAATATCAACGCCGGCGCCTTCACGGATCAGCGTTCTCATGACAGCTAAGTTACCGTTGGCTTTCATCGCAAAACAAATGAGTGGATCAACGGGTGCGAACGCTGTCTTTATTTTACGAAAGTGATCGATAAGCGTCTGGTGGCTGTAAAGGTAGAATGGCGTGCCGACTTTCCGCGCGATCTCAGCTACGCTTATCCCCTCGCAAAAGAGTTCTTGATTCTTATAGTGAAAATGATGCATGAAGCTTCGCCTTCCATGATCGTAATTGTGCGTTGACCATCTGCGGGTTTGTCGATCCGAATGATTTTTTCGCGGCTATAGAAGCCTGAGCGGAAAAGACTTTTTTGACATCACCTGAGATCTTTGGCGAATATTTCCTTAGTTGGTCAAGGGTAAGCTGCGAGAGCTTATTGCCTTTATCAAGGCATTCCTTGACCATTTTGCCAACGATGTCATGGGCCTCTCGATAGGATACGCCATGCTGGATCATATACTCCATTAGATCAACCGTAAAGAATGATTCATTGATGATGGATCTTTTTGCCTGGTCTTTCTTGACCTTGAGCGTTGCAAAGATCTTGGCTAAAAGCTCGACCATTTGCTTGACCGTATCTACAGAGTCGAACAGTGGCGGCTTGTCCAGCTGCATGTCTCGGTTGTAGGTCAGCGGCAAGGCTTTCATCAGATTTAACGCGTTGAGCAGATGACCATAGATCTTTCCTGTTGTCCCTCGGATGAGTTCGAGGGTGTCCGGATTCTTCTTGTGCGGCATGATGGACGATCCCGTGCAGAAGGCCATGTCCAGCTCGATAAAATTAAATTCCTGCGTTACCCAGAGAATCAGATCCTCGGAAATTCGAGAAAGATGCATCGCGACCAGCGAAAGTGCGGATAATGTTTCAAGAACAAAATCCCGATCACTAACCGCATCAATGCTGTTGTTTGTCATGGTTTTAAAGCCAAGTTGTTTGGCAACATAAGCCCGATCGATCGGTAGCGTTGTCCCTGAAAGAGCGCAGCTTCCCAGCGGCATACAATTGACCCTTTCGTAGGCATTTTTAAGCCGTGACTTGTCCCTCTCAAGCATTTCAATGTAAGCTAACATGTGATGCGCGAGCAAGACAACTTGCGCAGCTTGTAGATGTGTGTATGCCGGAATAATGACGTCTTTATTTTTATCTGCAAAAGAAAGGATCGTTTTTTGCAAAACTGTTATGCCATTGATCATTTTAATGATCTCGGATCGACAATAAAGCCTCACGTCAAGCACGACTTGGTCGTTTCGTGATCGAGCTGTATGCAGTTTGTCCGCTGAGGCGCCAGCAATTTTTTTCAAGACATCTTGGATGTTGGTATGGATATCCTCTTGCTTAGCGTCATATTTGAACTTGCCAGACATGACTTGGGCATAGATCTTTTTAAGGCCGGCAACGATCTTTTTGGCATCTTGCGCAGGGATAATTTTACATTTTCCTAACATTTGAGCATGCGCGATACTCCCTTCGATGTCGTATTTGGCTAAACGTTCATCGTAGGCGATGCTAAATGAAAATTGATCGGCTAGAGGGTCAGACTTTTTGGAGAATCGTCCTCCCCATAATTTAGACATTTTTGCCTCCTTGAAATGGCATGCTCCATAGGCGAATAAAGCCTTCGGCGTAGGATTGGTCGAAGGTGTCTTTCGCGCCGTAGGTCGCTAATTTCTCACTATATCGTGAATAAGGTGATTTTCGTCCTACTACCGCACAATTCCCTTTAAATAGTTTTAGTCGCACCACACCTGTCACGGTCTTTTGTGTTTCTTCAATATATGCATCGAGTTGCTTTTTGACCGGCGTTTCCCATAATCCGTAGTAGGTTAGGTTGGCATATTTTTGTGAGATCGCCTCTTTTTCGTGCAAAGTTTCCCTATCGAGCACAAGGCTTTCAAGCTCTTTATGCGCGATGTAGATGATGGTCCCTGCTGGATTCTCATAAATTTCCCTAGATTTGATCCCTACAAGGCGATTTTCGATCGCGTCAACACGGCCAACACCATTTTCCCCGCCTATTTTATTTAGCGTTTCCAAGATATTGCTCGGTGCATAGCTTTTTCCGTCGATCTTAGTAGGAATACCTTTTTCGAATTCAAGTTCAATATATTTTGGCGTATTGGGTGCCGCTAAGGGGTCTTTTGTAAAGTAATAGATCTCCTCTGGTGGTTCAGTCCACGGGTCTTCTAGGACCCCGCATTCAATGCTTCGCCCGTACAGATTGATATCGATACTGTAAGGGCTTTTCTTTGTGACGCTTACGGGAATATTTTTTTTCGCCGCGTAATCGATCTCTTGCTCTCGTGACTTAAATTCCCAAATGCGTACCGGAGCAATGATCTCAAGTTTGGGGTCGAGGATCTGCGCTGTCACCTCAAATCGAACTTGATCGTTTCCTTTGCCAGTACATCCGTGGGCAATGGCGGTCGCCTTTTCTTCATGGGCGATGCGCACCTGGTGTTTGGCAATCAACGGCCGCGACAGCGCGGTTGCCAGCAAATATTTACCTTCGTAGATCGCGCCAGCTTTTACTGCCGGCAAGATGTAGTCTTGGACAAATTCTTTTTTGAGGTCAACGACGTGAACCTTGCTCGCCCCGGTCTTAAGCGCGCGCTCTTTGATCGCGCCAAAATCTTCTCCCTGGCCGACATCGGCGATGAACGCGATCACATCATACCCTTTGTCCTGTAGCCATTTGATAGCACAAGATGTGTCTAATCCGCCTGAATAAGCAAGAACAACTTTTTTCATTATTTATCTCCTAATAGAAACGATAGTGCCGCTTTTTGCATATGCAAACGATTTTCCGCCTGATCAAAGACGACCGAGTGCGGCCCATCAATGATCTCTGCGGTGACCTCGAGGCCCCGATGCGCTGGTAAGCAATGCATAAAGATGTAATCTTTGTGCGCGTGCTGAACAAGCGATTTGTTGACCTGAAAATCCTTAAAATCTTTTTTACGTTTGGCGGTTTCCGCCTCCTGGCCCATGCTCACCCATACGTCGCTATAAATGACATGCGCGCCCTTGACGGCATCCTGAGGTTTTCGTGTCAGCAAGATCTTTGTGCCTGTTTGTTTGGCAATTTTTTCTGCGATCTTGACAACATCCGCATGGGGTTCGTATTCTTTTGGTGTCGCGATCGCGACGTCGTATCCGATCCGTGCGCAACCAAGAAGCAGTGAATGGCAAACATTGTTCCCATCTCCGATGTAAGCAACGGTTGCCTTGGCTGTGCCAAACTTTTCCTTGATCGTCAAAACATCCGCCAATCCTTGGCAGGGATGAAAAAGGTCTGACAAGCCGTTAATGATGACCGCTGAAGAGTGTTTGGCAAGCGCGACGACATCTTCATGCGAAAAGGTTCGCGCAACGATACAATCGAGATATCGGGATAAGGTTTTTGCAACATCTTCAACAGATTCCCTCTTTCCAAGATCGATCTCCTGAGGGGCTAGGTATAGGCATTTCCCACCGAGCTGCCAGATCGCGATCTCAAATGAGACGCGGGTTCGGTTGGATGGCTTCTGGAACACGAGCGCAACCGCTTTGCCGGCTAATTCGCTGGACAACTTACCTTTATTGGCCTTGAATCGAGATCCAAGGTCAAGAAGCTTTTGCATTTCATCATTTGTAATATCTTGCAAGCTTAATAGGTCACGTTTCATGGTTTTACCCCCGCAACGGTTTTAAGCGCCTTGAGAATAGTAAAAAGCGCTTTGTTGATCTGTTTTTTTGTTACGTTGAGCGCTGGCATAATGCGTAAAATATTCCCTTGGGTGCAATTGATCAAAAGTCCATGCCTGAAACATTCTTCAACGATACCTTTTCCCTCGATCGAAAGTTCAATGCCGATCATGAGCCCAAGGCCTCGGATGTTTTTGATGCAGGAAACTTGTGACTTCATTTCCTCAAACCTTTGCATAGTATAGGCCCCCATCACTTTGGCATTCTTTAGCATTTTCTCTTTTTCGATCGCCTCAAAAACGCCTAATGCCGCTTTGCAGACAACAGGGCTTCCACCAAATGTTGAGGCATGCATGCCGGGCTTGAGAAGATCCGCGATCTTTTTGTGCGCGACCATGACACCGATCGGCAAGCCGCCGCCTAATGATTTTGCAAGGAGCATGATATCCGGCGTGATCCCATAATGTTTATAGGCGAACATTTCTCCTGTTCGTCCAACGCCTGTCTGCACTTCATCTATGATTAGCAAAAGATCCTTTTCATTACAGATCTTTCGAAGCTGTTGGACATATTCTTTTGTCGCGATATTAATGCCGCCCTCGCCCTGCACAAGCTCGAGCATGACCGCGACCGTTGCAGGATTGATCGCCATCTTGAACGCATCAATATCATTAAAGGGTACTGTTCGAAATCCAGGCACAAGTGGCGCGAAACCATTTTGATATTTTTTTTGTCCAGTTGCTGATAGGGCGCCTAAGGTTCGCCCATGGAACGAATTATCCATGGTGATGATCTCAAAACGTTTGCCTTTGCCAAAAACGCGTGATAGCTTGATGGCGGCTTCACAGGCTTCCGCGCCGCTATTGGCGAAGAACACCTTTCCATCAAAAGACCATCGAATGATCTCTTTGGCAAGCTTTGCCTGGTGTAAATTGTAAAGATTGTTCGGTAGATGGATCAGTTTTCCGATCTGGTCCCTCACAGCCGATATTACCTTAGGATGGCAATGACCGACATTGCTAACACCCCAGCCAGGAAAGAAATCAAGGTATTTCTTGCCGTCGATGTCCACTAGCGACATTCCTTTTCCTTTGACAAAAATGCCAGGAACACGCGTGTAGGTGGAAAGGATGTAATCGTTATAATTTGTTAGAACTTCTATTTTTTTCATTTTTTAATGATCTGTGTTCCGACACCAAGGTCGGTAAAGATCTCAAGCAGGATCGCGTGCTGAAGGCGCGCGTCGATAATGTGCGCTTTGTGCACGCCACCGTTGAGCGTTTCAACGCATGAATTAACTTTAGGGATCATCCCGCTGCTGATGACCTTACTTTTTTTTAATTGTTCGATCTCATCGACCGTCAACGTTGAGATCAAAGAATCATCTTTTGCCGGGTCCCTTAAGACGCCGCGAACATTTGTTAATACTAGGAATTTTTCAGCTTTCATCGAAGTAGCGATGGCGCTTGCGACTTCATCAGCATTGATGTTGTAGGGTTGTTTGACCTTACAGATTCCCATCGGCGAAATGACCGTGATCTTGCCAGCTTTTAAATGATTTTCGATCGCTTTTTGGTTTACCGCTGTTACTTGCCCAACAAACCCTAGGTCTTGTGACGCGACCTTTTTGCGGACATAGACGATATTTTCATACCCTTTCAGGCCCGTAACATCACCTTTGAGCGCTTTGATCTCAGCGACGATCTGTTCGTTAAGCTTGTTGAGTTCCTCTGCCACGATCTTAAGGGTATTTTTATCTGTGACGCGGATCCCTTCATGGAAGACCGATGGGATCCCTGCGTCCTTGAGTCGTCCGCTGATGTGCGGCCCTCCCCCATGGACCAGGATCGTTTTGATACCAACATAACTTAAGAAGACCAGATCTTCAAAGATGTATTTGCGGATCGCCGCGTTCTCTAGGATGCTGCCACCAAATTTAATGACAAAAACTTTTCGCCGGAATGCCTGGATATATGGCAATGCTTCGATCAGGACACCAGCTTTTTTAATTATATTTTCCATTGATCTCGACGTATCCTTTTGAAAGATCGCATGTGTAGACGGTCGCGCAGATTTTTCCAAGCCCGAGGTCAACAGTAATGCTGATCTTTTTTTTATCAAATGGGCTGAATTTTATTTTTAACTTTTGTTCGTTGACCGGTAATTCTAAAGATCCTACCGCAGCGGCAACGCGTCCCCAGTTCGGGTTGCTGCCATAGGCCGCGGTCTTGACCAGGTTTGAATTCGCGATGGCCAACGCCGCTGTTTTTGCTTGTTTTTGGCTTTTAGCGCCCGTGACAGTGATCGTGATGAATTTTGTCGCCCCTTCCCCATCTTCAACGATTTTCTTGGCAAGCTCAAGGCAAACATAATTGAGCGCGATCTGGAACGCGTGAAAATCTCGATTTTTGTTTATGATCTTTTTGTTCCCGGCAAGGCCATTGGCAAGGATAAGGACCATATCATTTGTGCTCATGCAGTTATCAATGGTGATGCTGTTAAACGATTGATCGCAGGCAGTCGTTAGGGCCGCGTGAAGCATGTTCTGGTTGATCGCCGCATCAGTTGTCACATAGCAGAGCATTGTTGCCATGTTGGGGGCGATCATGCCTGAGCCTTTCGCCATCGCGCCGATCGATACTTTCTTTCCATCAAGCTTGATGACCGCGGCAGCTTCCTTTACGGTTAGATCCGTTGTCAGAATGGCCTTTGCGGCCAGCTTTCCTTTGGCCGTGGAAAGCCCTGCGACGAGCTCAGGTGCTGCTGTCCTTATCTTTGAAAAAGGAAGAGGCCGCCCGATGATCCCTGTCGATGACACGAGAACATCATTGGCGGAGATCTTTAATAGCTGGCCGGTCACTTCGCAGGTTTTTTGTGCATGTTCGATGCCCGTTGTTCCAGTGAAACAATTGGCGTTGCCGCTATTGGTAATGATCGCTTGGGCGCGGCCGTTAGCTATATGTTTTTTTGTGACGATCAGAGGCGCCGCGATGATAGAATTCTTAGTGAAGACACCAACCGCGACAGCTGGAACCTTTGAGTGAATGAGCGAAAGATCTGGCTTGCCGGACCTTTTGATCCCGCACCAAAGCCCGTTGGCTTGAAAACCTTGGGCGAGCGTCACACCGCCTGTTGTTTTTTTCATCATTGCGTCAACCCCGTATTTTCAGGAAAGCCGTACATAATATTCATGTTCTGCACTGCTTGGCCAGCAGCGCCTTTTACAAGATTGTCAATGCTTGCGGTAATAACGAGCAGATTGCCTTTGGCGGCTAGGCCAATGTCACAATAGTTCGTGTTAACGATATTCTTGATCTCTGGCTGCTGGCCTAGCGGTAAAACCCGAACAAAAGGTTCAGTTTTATAAAATTTTGTGTACAGCTGGTGCGTTTTTTCAGCATTGACCGCTTGTCCGCAATGGACGTAGATCGTTTCATAGATCCCCTGATTGATCGGCAGAAGATGCGCGACAAAGGTCACATCTACGTTATCCTGGGCAAGCTGCGATAGGCATTGGTTGATCTCGGGCGTATGTTGATGCGCCAGGACTTTGTACGCTTTAAAATTTTCATTGACTTCACAAAAATGCAAGCTCAGCGTTGCTTTTCGTCCTGCCCCGCTGACACCTGATTTGGCATCGATCACGATCGTCTGGATGTTGCGTGTTTGTGTTGACACAAACGGCGCCAGCGCGAGGATCGCTGCTGTTGGATAACATCCAGGATTCGCGAGTAAACGAGCGTTCTTTATGTCTTCTTTATATAGTTCCGGGAGGCCGTAAACCGCTTGCGCGAGTGATTGCGGATCTGTATGCGCTTTTTCATACCATGCCTGATAGGTGTCCGCATTCTTCAGCCGATAATCCGCACTTAGATCGATCACTCGTTTGCCTGCCTTCAACAGCCCCGGCGTGATCTCGATCGATTTTGTATGAGGAACCGCGAGAAAGACCACATCGCAGTGGTCCGTTGCTTTTTGCAGGTCAAATTCATCACAGACGAGGTCTGATTTTCCGATAAATTCCGGATGGATCTCTTCCAGCTTGCCTTTTGTGGACCCAGCCGCGATATAGTTGATGCGTACTTTTGGATGGTTCAGCAGGATTTTAAGAAGAAATTTTCCCGTGTATCCGCTTATTCCAACGATCCCGACGTTTATCAAAAGTATCTCCTTTAAAAATAATGATTTATATTAAAAGAAAAAGCCTATCTCGTCAACGGTTTTCTCGAGGAAGATAGGCTTGTTTAATGCAAAAAGAATTTTTAAAATATTAGCGCTTAACCCATTGAAATTTCTTTCTTGCCCCTTTCTGCCCCGGCTTCTTTCTTTCCTTCATTCTTGGGTCGCGACTTAATAGCTTTGCCTTTTTGAGCACGCCTCGCATGTCTTCATCACATTTGGCGAGCGCACGTGACAGCCCTAATTTGATCGCATCTGCTTGCCCTGGCAAACCACCGCCATTAACTTGTGCGATGATATCAAATTTATTTAGGTTATTGGTAATGCTTAACGGCATCAACACGCGTATGCGGTCGCTTTCGGATGGAAAATAGTCGTTAAAAGCGCGTTTGTTAACCTTGACGGCCCCTGTTCCCGGCATGATCGTTACTCGGGCGGAAGCTGTCTTTCGTCGGCCTGTTGCGGCATATTTAACAATCTCAACCATAAAAATTAAACCTCCAATACGATCGGTTTTTGCGCCTGGTGACCATGTTTGTCGCCGGCGTACAGATATAATTTTTTGATGATCTTTGATCCCAAACGGTTCTTTGGTAGCATACGCTGGATAGCTAACTTTAAAACCTGGGTTGGTTTGCTTGTTAGCATGTCAGCAAGCACAACACTTTTTTGGCCTGAAGGGTATCCTGAGTAGCGCTGATAGACCTTTTGTTCAAGCTTGCGGCCTGTTACTCGGATCTTTTCAGCATTGATAATGATCACCATGTCGCCGGTATCCGTGTGCGGTGTGTAGATCGTTTTGTGCTTGCCGCATAAAATGGAAGCAGCTTTCGCAGCGACACGCCCGAGGACCTTGTTGGTGGCATCAATCACATAGCATTGACGCGTCACGTCCGTTTTCTTCGCCATATATGTCTTTGTCTTTTTGATCATAGCTTATCCCACAGTCATTGAACGATTAATAATAAAGTGAAAGTATATCAGTTTTCATTAAAATGTCAATAATTTACTTTGTATAAACAGAGTCCATGCGCGGCAGCGGTCTTTCCCGCTTTACGCCTATCACCCGACGCCATGATCGCTTTTAGGTCCTTTGGGCGGATGCGCCCCGCGCTCACATCCAGCAAAGTGCCAACAATGTTGCGGACCATTTTATACAAAAACCCATTCGCTTCAATATCGCAAAAGATAAAATCTTTTCGACGGCGTAATACGATCTTGTTGACCGTTCGAACGGTCGTTTTGCTCTTATCCCGTCTTTTCTGTGATGTCGCGGATCCCCTGAAAGCCCGGAAATCATGCCGGCCGATAAAGACACGGGCAGCTTTTGTGAGCATTGGGATATCGATCGGCTGACGGATGTGCAGGCAGAATTTTCGTTCTTTCGCACAGCGTGATTCGCGATTTAAGATCGTGTAGCGGTAGATCTTGGAGCGCGCGGAAAATTGCGCGTGAAAAACGTCACTCACCTTTTTTACACCCAGGATCGCGATGTCTTCAGGCAGGTTCGCGTTCAAGGCCTTAAGAAGAACAAAAGGCGTTATGGATGATGATAGGCGGACATGCGCGACTTGTCCCAGCGCGTGTACCCCGCTATCGGTGCGTCCAGCCCCGATCACGGTCACAGGATGCTTGACGATCTTCTCCAGAGCTTTTTTGATCTCTGCTTGAACGGTACGCTCGTTTGCCCGTTGGATCTGCCAGCCACAGAAATCTGTCCCATCGTATTCGATGGTAAGCTTGAAATTCGGCATGCCGATCTATTTTTTGATCAGTTCTTCAGCGATCTGAACCGCGTTAGTGGCAGCGCCCTTGCGAAGATTGTCAGCTACGATCCACACCCAGAAGGCGTTTTTGACAAAAGGGTCCCGACGGATACGGCCAACAAATGTTTCATCTTTGCCATCGCAGTGGATAGGCATTGGATATTTGTTGTTTTTTGGGTCATCCATAAGGATAACACCTTGAGCCTTTGACAGAAGGGCGCGGATCTTTTGCACTGTACACGGCTTTGAGGTCTCAAAATAGACCGCTTCGCTATGGCCGTTGCGGACCGAAACACGGACCGCCGTGCAAGAGATCTTGATCTTTTTGTCGTGAAAGATCTTATGGGTCTCATGAACGACCTTCCATTCCTCTGTCGTGTAGTCATCATCGGAAAATCCTCCGATGTGCGGGAAGAGATTAAAGCTGATCGGATCCCCCATTGGACGCTCGACACTTTCTGGCGTATTGGTGGCCCATTGGCGGTACTCATTCTCGATCTGCACGATGCCGCTGCGACCAGAGCCAGAAACAGCTTGATAGGTCGAAGCAATGATACGTTTAAGGCCAAATCTTTTATAGATCGGCGCTAACGCGACGATCATCTGGATCGTGGAGCAGTTAGGGTTGGCGATGATCCCCTTATGGGTTTTGATGTCTTTGGCGTTCGCTTCAGGAACCACCAGTGGAACATCTTTTTTCATGCGAAAGTCCGCGCCGTTATCAATGACAACAGCCCCTTCCTTGATCGCTTGCGCGGCAAAAGCATTCGCAGCTCCTTTTTCGCCTTCTGTTCCAGCAAATAAAGCGATATTGACACCCTTAAAAGCTCCATCTTTTAATTCTTTGACCGCGTATTCGATACCGTCGATCGTGATCGTTCGGTCGCTGCGGGCAAAAACACGCAGATCACCAACAGGAAACGCGCGCTGCTTGAGAACGCGGATCATTTCTTGGCCTACAGCTCCGACACCAACAACAGCAACAGTATATTTTTTCATGACGATATTCCTTATTTGTTATTTTTCTTATAGATTTTCAACCACTAGATCTCCAACTTGCGCTGTGGAGTAACCCATTTTTCCTGCGGCAAGGGTCTTGAGCTTTTCGCGGACGATCTTTTTAACCGAGGTTTCGATCAGATCAGCCGCGTTAGCTTCTCCGACTTCACGCAATAACATGCCCATTGCGCAAATGGCCGCCAACGGATTGATGATGTTCTTTCCTGTATATTTAGGTGCTGAACCGCCAATGGGCTCGAACATCGAAACGCCGTTTGGATTGATATTCCCGCCAGCAGCGATCCCCATGCCACCCTGGATCATCGCGCCTAGGTCCGTTATGATATCGCCGAACATATTGTCCGTCACGATCACGTCGAACCACTCGGGATTTTTTACGAACCACATGGTCGTTGCGTCTACATGAGCGTAATCTGTTGTAATATCTGGATATTCTTTGGCGATCTCATGGAATGTCCGTTCCCAAAGGTCGAACGCGAAGGTTAGGACATTTGTTTTTCCGCATAAGGTCAGTTTCTTTTTTCTGCCAAATTTTTTGGTGTACTCAAACGCGTAGCGCAAGCAGCGTTCAACGCCTTTGCGCGTATTGTGAGAGACCTGGATCGCGACCTCATTTTTTTTGCCTTTATTGCGAAACTCCCCTAATCCTTTATAAAGCCCTTCTGAATTTTCTCGGATGACCGTAAAGTGAACATCATCCGGCGTTTTATCCTTAAGAGGGCAAAAACGCTCATCGTACAGGACAACAGGACGTAAGTTGATGTATTGGTCCAGATCAAAGCGAAGTTTTAAGAGAATGCCTTTTTCCAGGATGCCTGGTTTAACATCCGGATGTCCGATGGCGCCTAAGAAGATCGCATCGAAGGTTTTAAGCTCTTTAACGGCTGTTTTTGGCAGGACTTCTTTTGTCCTTAGATATCTCTCCCCGCCAAAATCATAGTTGGTTGTCGTGTATTTGAATCGGCATTTTTCAGAAACGGCTTTCAAAACCTTCAGGCCTTCAGCGACGACCTCAGGGCCTGTTCCATCTCCGGGGATAACGGCTAATTTGTAATTTTTCATCTGAACACTCCTTATTTAAAATAAAACTATCCTTGAAATTTTTTAACGATCAGCGATGCATTGTGGCCGCCAAAGCCAAGAGAATTTGACATTGCGGCATTCACTGTGAGTTGGCGAGCCTGATTGGGAACATAATCGAGGTCGCAGTTAGGGTCAGGATTTTCATAGTTGATCGTTGGTGGAACGATATTGTTCATAGTCGCCAAGACAGACGCGATGAATTCAACCCCTCCCGCGGCTCCCAGCAAATGGCCGGTCATGGATTTTGTTGAGCTGACTGGTATTCGATAGGCGTATTCACCAAATGTTTTCTTGATCGCAAGGGTCTCTACTTTATCATTAAGTTCTGTGGATGTTCCATGCGCGTTAATATAAGAAATATCTTCAGGTTTTAACTGAGCATCTTGGATCGCTGAGACCATCGCGCGGATGGCGCCTTCTCCGTTTGGCTCTGGGGCTGTGATATGATAAGCATCAGATGTGCGGCCGTAACCAACCAATTCCGCAAGGATCTTAGCGCCGCGTTTTTGCGCGTGCTCCAGGGATTCCAAGACAACAATACCAGCACCCTCACCCATGACGAACCCGTCTCGGGCCGCGTCAAATGGACGGCTTGCTTTTTCAGGGGCGTCATTTCGCTGGGATAGTGCCTTGATGGCTGAAAAGCCGCCGACCCCCATCGGGGTGTTGGCAGCTTCTGTGCCTCCCGCGATCACGATATCTTGCTCTCCGTATTGGATCAAGCGAAACGCGTCACCAATGGCATTGCTGGCCGTCGCGCAAGCGGTCACGACACAAGTTGCCAGGCCTTTGGCCTTCGCTTCGATCGCGATCTGTCCGCACGCCTCATTAACGATGAACTGGGGAATAAAAAAAGGTGAGATCTTTTTAGGCCCACGGCTAAGATATGTTTGAAAATTGTGTTCAAATGATTCTAGGGCACCCACCCCGGATCCGACAACCACTCCGCAACGAAATTGATCCATGGAGTCTGTGTTCAGCTGCGATTGCTTGATCGCCTCACGGGCGGCCACGACACCTAATTGAATAAAACGGGACAGATGCCTTGCTTCTTTGACGTCAAAATGATCAGCTGGGTTGTAATCGCGGACATCGCCGCAGATCTGGGAAGGAAAATCGGTCGGATCAAAACGGTCAATGCGATGGATACCGCTTTTTCCGGCTAATAGCCCTGCCCAGAATTTCTCAACACCACTGCCAACCGGCGAAAGCACACCCATTCCTGTGACGACAACGCGTTGTTTGTTCATAGTTTTATTCAATGTTATGGGGTTGTTAAAATAACTTTGCCCCGACAGCAAGGTCGAGGCAAAGGATTTAGTTCATGTGTGAATGACGGTGGCTATTTCGCAGCTTTTTCTTCGATGTATTTGATAACATCAGCGACTTTGGTCATCTTTTCAGCGTCTTCATCCGGGATCTCAATGCTGAACTCTTCCTCCAGCGCCATAATGAGCTCGACGGTATCTAAGGAATCCGCGCCGAGATCATCAACGAATGATGATTCAGGGGTCACTTCCTCAGCTTTGACGCCAAGTTGCTCTGCGATGATAGATTTGATCTTTTCTGCGTTTGCCATTCATAGCCTCCTTTTTCTTGTTCAGACTTAAATCGCCATGCCGCCGTCAACTTTTATGGTCTGCCCTGTGATATAGTCGGCCTGCTTGGATGCCAAGAATAAGCAGACACCAGCAACATCTTCCGGTAGCCCCATACGTTGCAGTGGAATAGCTTGAAGAATCTTTTGACGAGCTTCTTCCTTGAGTTGATCCGTCATGTCGGTTTTAATATAGCCGGGAGCGATCGCGTTGACCGTGATGTTGCGGGACGCGAATTCTCTGGCCAAAGATTTTGTCAGGCCGATAATGCCGGCTTTGCTCGCGGCGTAATTTGCCTGACCGATATTCCCTAAAATGCCAATGACCGAAGCGATACTGATGATCTTACCCTTGCGGGCTTTAAGCATGGATTTCGAAACTGCTTTGCAGCAGTTGAAGGTTCCTTTGAGATTGACGGTTATAACGGCATCCCACTCTTCTTCGCGCATCCGCAAGAAAAGATTGTCTTTGGTGATGCCCGCATTGTTAACCAATATATCAATGCGACCATATTTGTCAAGAAGTTTGTTGGCCATTTCATCGACTGCGGACAGCTTTGTGACATCGCAAGCCGCGAAATCGGCCTTCAGGCCTTGGTCGATGAGCTCTTGAGCGGTTTTCTGGCAGGATTCAGCATTGATATCTGAAATGATCGCGATCGCGCCCTCTTTGGCGAAGGCTGTTGCGATCTCGCGGCCGATACCTCGAGCGGATCCTGTGACAAGAACTATTTCGTCTTTGAATTGCATATGATTTTTATAAAATGTGTGAAATCCGCACTTATATTATCAACTAAATTTTCTTTTGCAAGGAAAAATAATAAATTTTTTTTAAAAATGTTGTTGGCTTACAGAATTTCGATCTTTACGTCGACGAGGCCTTGGCGGGTAGGCGCGATCATGCGAAAAGCAGAACGTGTGAGGTCGATGCGGCGCCCTTGAGCGACGAATCTCTGATGTGGCCCGCGGTCGTTAACGCGCACAATGATGGATTTTCCGTTCGAAAGATTGGTAACGCGGACCATGCGATTGAACCCGACTCCCCAGATCGCGCATGTCATTTCCGTATCATCGAAGATCTCATTGTTGGCCGTACGTTTGTTGATGCCTGGGGATTGCTTGGAATACCAGGAGGCCTTCCCATAGATCGTATTGTTCTTGAGCCCATAAGACGCTGGCGGACGGGACGCCAAAGCGGTTGGAATGGCGCAAAGGATAAAGGTAATGATGATCGTGAATGTTATGCGTTTCATTTTATAATGGTTCTGGCCGGGTTAAATGTGTACCAAACATAGCACAAGATCGTGAAATGTCAAGCTTGGTGTTTTAAGGCCTATGCCCGGCTTTTGCTTAATTCAACAGAGACGTATTTGGCGTTCTTAATCGCCTTTGCTTTATAACCGATGACCGTAGCTTTTGTGATCTTAGGGTCCTGAAGAACGGTTTTAAGAACAAATGCTGTTAAGGCTTCTAGAAGAAAGAAGGTTGATGTGGATATAGAATTGATAATATTTGTCGCTACTTGTTCATAATCAACAGCTTGCGATATATCGTCTTGGCAGGATGCCTGCTGGGTGTCATATTCAAAGATAATATCAAAAAAGATGTCTTGCTTTTTAAGGCGTTCCTGGGGTTTTGTGCCAAGAATGACAGACGTTCTAAGTTTTTTGATTTTGATGGTTGCCATAAGGCTTATTTGATCAAGCTTAAAAATTCGGCTCGGGTGGAAATTTCTTTGTGGAAGGAGCCGAGCATGCAGGATGTTTTCATTACAGAGTTCTGTTTTTCAACTCCCCGCATCATCATACATAGATGCTGGGCCTCTATGACCACCCCTATACCAGAGCATTGCGTGTATTTCATGATCGTTTCAGCAATCTGTTTGGTAAGATTTTCCTGGATCTGCAGCCTGCGGGCGTAAAAATCCACGATTCGAGCGATCTTGGAGAGCCCAAGGATCTTTCCTTTAGGTATATAGCCTACGTGGCACTTGCCAAAGAACGGTAAAAGATGATGTTCGCACAGCGAGTACATTTCAATATCTTTAACGACCACCATTTCATCGCTATTTGACTGAAAAATAGCCCCATTAATAACCTTATCGATATCTTGGGTGTATCCCTTGGTAAGATACTGAAAGGCTTCCGCAGCCCTTTTGGGAGTATCTTTGAGGCCTTGGCGGTCGACATCTTCGCCAACGGATTTGATAAGTTCTTTATATAGATTTCGCATGATCGTAGTTTCCTTTAAGGATAGTGGAATATAGCATAGCTATTTTTGCCTGTCAAACGAACTCTTTTGACATAATTGTTGTTATCTTGATCTGTTTTGTTATAATATCGCCCTATGGAACCTATTGTTGACTATCACATGCATACGTTTTTGTGCGGCCACGCGATCGGAGAGCCGCAGGAATACGTAGAGCAAGCTCTCGCGCTTGGCCTTCAAGAGATCGGATTTTCCGATCACGCGCCATTGGTCTCACATGAGGACCCGTCCATTACGATGAGCTTTGAACAGCTTCCCCGCTATCAGCAGATGCTTGAGGTTTTGCGAGATCAATACGCGGACAAAGGGATCACCGTGCGTGTTGGGATCGAGGCGGATTTTATCCCTGGATATGAAGAAAAGACCAAGGCAATTTTAGACGCTTACCCTTATGACTATGTCTACGGCTCTGTTCATTTTATCGGCGATTTTGCTTTTGATAATCCAACCCAGAAAGAACGCCTGAAGACGAACAATATCAATAAAGTTTATCTTGATTATCATACCCTGCTGCGCAAAAGCGCGGCCTCAGGCCTTTTTGATGTAATGGCGCATGTGGACTTGGTTAAAAAGTTCGGTGACCGCCCAACGGAAGACCTGACCCCTGAGATCGAAAAGACCGCTCAGATATTCAAGAGATCCGGTGTCGTGATCGAGATCAATTCTTCGGGCTTGCGTAAACCTGTCCGTGAAATATACCCATCATTGGCCGATCTCGCTATTTATTGCCAGGCAGGGGTTCCTATTACCTTCGGTTCTGACGCTCACGCGCCAGCTGAAGTTGGATATGGGCTCAAGGACGCTTATATTTTAGCGAAGACAGCCGGCTACAAAGAATATGTCATGTTCGAAAAGCGCCAGATCGCGCGCAGAATCAAGATCTAGTTTTTCGGCAGGACTTTAAGATCTCTTCCAAAGCTTTTTTTACCGTTGCGGTTCTTAGGATCCTATCCTGTTCGTTGACGCACATCTCCCATCTAGGCCCTTCCTTTTTGATAAGAACAGAAAATCGTTGCGTCAGGTTCTCTTCCGCTGTCAGTATGCCGACCTTAGCGGTCTTTCGCTTGGCATCGAGATCAAAGTATTTAAAGATAATACTTTTTGGCCCTGTGATGGACTTGAACTTGCAGGCCTTCGGGTCGAATGTCGCGCATGAAAGGGTTCCCAGCGTGTATTCTTTTTTCGCGAGGATTTTTTTGTGTGTCTTTTTGATGAAGACAAGTTGAAAGAATTTCTTTTGGCCTTCTTCTTTCCATTTACGCTCGAAACGCGTGTGGAATTGCGGTTTGATATGATGCTTTTTCAGCTGAAATCCGGCATCTTTGTTTTGTTTGAGGATCCAATCAAAGTAAGGCTTATAGTCGGTGGTGACCATGAATGTACCGCCTAGATTAAGGCGATTGTTTGCAAGCCTTAAGAATTTCGTATTGAACAGCCGATGGCGGTAATGCCTTTTTTTTGGCCAGGGAAACGGAAAAAGCGCGTAAATTTCCGCAAGGCTGTTCTTTTCAAATAAATATTCCAGAGCGATCGTTGCATGGATCTTGAGAAGCCGCACGTTACTCAGTTTCTGAGCGGCGATGCGCTTAAGCGTTTTGCGGATAAGCCCCCCGCTGATCTCAATGCCGATAAAATCTTTGCCAGGATTCTTTTTCGCGGACGCGATCAGATATTCGCCGTCGCCAAATCCGATCTCAACAACAAGCGGTGCTTGACGGCCAAAGATATTCTGCCAAGAAATGGGCCTTGGAAGCTCAAGGTGTTGGAGAAAAAAACGATCAATAGCGGGATCGGATGTAGTTTTCAATGATGCGAAAGAATTGTTGTTCAAGGGTTTTGCCATGGAGCGTTGTTGCCAGCTTCCCATCGATGTAGACCGCGGCCTGATCGGTCTCGCCTTGTCCTGGAAGGGACAGGCCGATGTCAGCGTGCTTGCTTTCCCCGGGGCCATTGACAATGCATCCCATCACGGCGATCTTGAGCTGGTTGATCTTTTTATTTTTAGCCTGCCAAGCCGATTGCCTCTTGTCGATATAGTTTTTTGTTCGCTGGGCCAATTGTTCAAAATATTGATTCGCGGTCCGTCCACACCCAGGACAGCTGATCACGGTTGGCGTGAAATAGCGCGATCCCAGCGCCTGCAAAAGCTCTTTACAATAGAGCACTTCTTCCCAGCGAGGATGGCCTGGTTGCGGCGTAAGCGAAACGCGGAGCGTATCACCAATACCCTGCTGCAAAAGGATCGCAAGGGCGCTGACGCTTGTGGTGATACCGCGTGCGCCAGAACCGGCTTCTGTTAGCCCTAAGTGAAGCACGTAAGAGCAGCGCTTAGCAAGATCTTGATAGACCGCGAGCATATCTTCAACAGAGGACATTTTAACGCTCAAGACGATCTTGTTATCGCCAAGGCCTAATCGCTGGGCTAATTGAGCGTTTTTAAGCGCGCTTTCTACCATGGCCAGACGAAGGATCTTGTTGGGGTCGCGTGTTCTTTGCGCGTGCTTTTTTGCGACCGCGCTCAGCAGCTCCGCGTCGATCGAACCCGCGTTCACACCGATACGTACGGGTTTCTTGTTTTTGATCGCGATGCGGATCATTTGGGCGAAGTGGTCGGTTTTGTCCTTGCCTCTGCCAAGATTCCCTGGATTGATGCGGTATTTATCGAGCAGTTTTGCCATACGTGGAAATCGCGCGAGCAGAAGATGTCCATTGTAATGAAAATCCCCAACGATCGGAGCTGTGTATCCCTGGCGCCGTAGCTGAAGGATGATCTTTTCGCAGGCCGCGGCCGCTTTTTCATCATTGATGGTCACGCGGACAATATCGCTTCCCTGATCGAAAAGAAGTTTGATCTGCGCGAGCGTCTGGGTGATATTCGCCGTTGGCGTATTGGTCATGGATTGGACCGCGATAGGATGCGCGCTTCCGATCTTGACATTGCCGATCGTCACTGTAGGGGTTTTTCGTCGAATGATCATGGAGTTTAAAAGTATTTCAACCGTGAATAAAAAGTGTTATAATTTCACCCAATTATACGGAAAGAGAAAATTTATTGCAATGGAAATATATTTAGCCCATACGCAAGGTTTTTGCGCTGGTGTATCGCGCGCGATCACGATCGTTGATCAGGCGCTTAAGAAATACGGCCCGCCGCTTTTTGTCTACCATGAGATCGTTCATAACAAATCCGTTGTCAGTGATTTTAAGTCAAAAGGCGTCACCTTTGTCGACACCCTTGAGGGTGTGCCGCAAGGCGCGCGTCTGATTTTTAGCGCTCATGGTGTTTCCCCGTCTGTCATCAAAGAGGCGCAAAAAAAGAATATCCAATTCATCGACGCGACCTGTCCTTTGGTGGGGCGTATTCATCGACGGGCTGAGGAATTCTCGAAAAAAGGTACCCACGTTGTCCTGATCGGCCATCGAAAACACGAAGAAGTTGTCGGGACACAAGGATATGTCGCCAACGACCTTCTTCACGTCGTTGAGAAAGAAAAGGATATCGAGAGCCTTTCTTTGCCGACGGACACACCTGTTGGGTTTGTGACCCAGACGACCCTTTCCAAGGATGACACCCAGTCCATTGTTGAAGCGTTGCATAAAAAATATCCAGCGCTTATCATGCCTGTTGCCAGCGATATTTGTTACGCGACACAAAATCGGCAAGACGCCGTAAAAGAACTGTGCAAGGCTTGTGATATCATTATTATTTGCGGCTCCCCTAACAGTTCAAATAGCCAAAGGCTTCGCGAGACCGCTCAAAAACACAATGTCGAAAGTATCTTGATCGATAAGGCCGATGAATTGAATATCGCGCTTCTTGACCATGTCCGTCGTGTAGGTATTAGCTCCGGGGCTTCTGTTCCGGAATACATCGTGGCCGGTGTTATTGAAAAGATCACGCGATGCTGCCAGGTGTCCAAGGTCCATCGCTCAGAAAGCCCAGAAAAAGAATTAACATTTTCCTTACCTAAAATTTGATATGGCAAACCCTTTTGATGCAGCCCAATTTTCTTTAGAAACCAATATCCCCGCTGACCAAGGCCCCTTTTTGTCACGTTATACGACTTTTCAGCTTGGCGGAAGATGTCCGGCGGTTATTCTCTGTTCAAGCGCGCAAGAACTCAAGACCGCTATTGGATATCTTGGGGCGCATCAGATGGATCATTTTTTGGTTTTAGGTGAAGGATCCAACGTCCTGATATCGGATGACGGGCTGGATCAGGTCGTGATCCGGTATTTCTCGGATACCGCGCACTACGAGCGTGACGGCGAGGATATTGTCGCTGAGGCTTCTTCGAGGATCGATCATTTGGCGTTTAGTTGTGCCAAGGAAGGTTTGGCGGGATTAGAGTTCGCCTCAGGGATCCCCGGCAGCCTGGCTGGCGCGGTCGTTGGTAATGCCGGCGCTTTTGGACAGGAGATCTGTTCGTGCGTTGACGCTGTCGAGGTCATTGACTGTCTCGGCCGCGCGAGAACCATACGTTTAGAAGAATGCGGATTTTCTTATCGTCATTCACGCTTCCAGGACGGCAAAGAGATCATTACGCGTGTTCGCTTACGGCTTAAAGAAGATCATTCTCAGGACCTGCTGAAAGAAAGGCAAAGGATCTTGCGCGAGCGAAGGGAAAAACATCCCAATTACCATCGCTTGCCTTGCGCCGGAAGTTTCTTTAAAAATATTGAGCCGTCACTGGCTGGACAGCGACGTCAAGCGGCTGGACTGTTGCTCGATCAAATTGGCGCCAAGCAGATGTCCGTTGGCGGTGCCGCCGTTTTTGAGAAGCACGCGAACATGATCGTTAAAAGGTCCCCGGGTTGTACCGCGCGCGATGTTCATCTTTTATCGCGCCAGATGCAGGAAGCGGTCCAGCAAAAATTTGGGATCTCTTTAAGCCCGGAAGTGCGGCTGATCGGAAGGTTTTAAAGGTCTGCTACATCTTAAGCTACGCTGACCTTGATCTCAGGGCTGTAGCGTTCCTTAAGGACCTCTTGGATCATCATCAACGTCCCCATCTTCGCGTGCGGACAGCCGCCGCAAGCGCCTTGATAGTCGATCGTCAAAAGATTATCCTTAAAGTCAACGACCTTCAGGTCCCCTCCATCCCTTTGCAGGAATGGGCGGATCTCATGGTCAATAATGCTGTTGATCTTTTCAAGTTCAGGGTTTGATTCGATTGTCATAAAAGAACTCCTTTAATGGTCAATTGATTGAGGCCTTATCATCCAAGCAATTTATCCCCAACCGCCCAGCTCTCGCCTTGCACCTCGTCAAAGGCGATGTAGGTCGCGTCCTTAGGCTTATTCGCGACCTTCAGAAGTGTTTCTGAGATCTCTTTGGCGATCTGCTGTTTTTGTTCTTTGGTCAGTTTTCCGACAACGCGGACGTTCACGTAGGGCATATTATTTTTGCTCCTTTGATAATAGAAAGATGCCGATATTCGCAAAAACATTTGGAAAAAATGTCACGCGCGAATTTTTCACGATGGCGATCTCTTTTTGAATGTGGATATTCCGCGCTCGGCAGAACAAGCGAAAATCTTTTAAACTTAAAAAACGCAAGTTCGGTGTATCGTACCATTGATACGGCAGTTCATCGGTCACAGGGACTTTTCCGCGAAAGCAGATCTGATAGCGCGCGTAGAGTTGGCAAAAATTTGGGATACCGACAATAACGTTTTTGCCTACGCGTAAGGCTTCCAAGATCACTTTTTCTGGATGCAAGACCTGCTGCAAACTTTCATAAAGGATGACATAGTCAAAGCGTTTATCCGCGTAATCCGCGAGCTCATGGTCAATGTCCCCATGAACCACCGTTAACCCTTTTTCCACGCAAGAATAAATAGCTTTTTCATCAAGCTCAATACCCATGCCGCGCGTTTGTTTGCGATCACGCAAAAGAGCCAAAAGCTCCCCATCCCCGCATCCTAGATCAAGGACGCGAGTACCGCAAGCGACAAGGTCGGCGATGATCGTATAATCTAAGCGCGCTGTCATGCGTGCCCCTTTTTTTCTTTGCGCACCTTTTTTAAGAAATTCTTAACCAGGCTTTCTTGTTCATTGCATTCGATCAGGAAAGAATCGTGGCCATAAGAGCTGTTGATCTCACAGCTGGTGACATCAACATCGTTGATCTTCAACGCCTTGATCATATCCTTAAGCTGGTGTGTCGGGTACAACCAATCTGATGTGAACGTCAGGACCAAAAAGAACTCTGCTGTACGTTTAAAGACCTCAACTAAACTCTTGTTTTCCGCGAGATTAAAATAATCCGCGGCCTTGGTGATATATAGGTATGAATTCGCGTCAAACCTTTGGACAAAGCTATCCCCTCGATATTTCAGGTATCCTTCGACCTGAAAATCTTGAGAAAAATCAAAACCGACCCGTTCTTTATCGATCAGTTGACGGCCAAATTTATTATCCATGGATTCAGCGCTCATGTACGTGATGTGCCCGACCATGCGCGCCAGCGCGACCCCGTTGGAGGGGTTGACCTTTCCATAATAATCGCCGTTGTTCCAGTTGGGGTCTGACATGATCGCCTGACGTCCAACCTCATGGAACGCGATCTGTTGGGCTGTGTGCCCTGTGTTGGTCGCGATCACAATAGCGGATCGCACCGTCTCAGGAAAAAGAACGCTCCATTCTAAAACTTGCATACCGCCAATTGACCCGCCGGCCACAGATAACAATTTTTTTATTCCCAAGTGATCAATGAGATATTTTTGCGCGACGACCATATCTTTAATGGTCACCACTGGAAAACTCAAACCGTAAGGTTTTTTAGTTTGCGGGTCGATAGAGGCCGGGCCTGTGCTTCCCTTGCATCCGCCGATGATATTCGAGCAAATAATGAAATATTCGTTGGTGTCAAGCGCCTTGCCCGGGCCGATCATGACATCCCACCAGCCGGGCTTTTTATCCCCCGCGTGATAGCCAGCGGCATGCGCGTCCCCAGATAGCGCGTGGCAGATCAAGATCGCGTTGGATCGATCAGCGTTCAGGGTTCCGTACGTTTCGTAGGCGAGCGTGATCGGCCCTAACTTCAGGCCGCTTTGAAGCGTGAGCATGTTGGGAGGCTGGGCGAACGTAAAATATTTTGTCTCAACAATACCTAAATTTTCGATGGGAAACTCCTCAAATGAGCTCCGTCAACGGCGGAGCGAATTTGCCCCAGCGAACAACAGTAAGCGCGGGGTTTCATTTACCGAAATAATGCCAAATCATAACACACCACCACAAGAGTGTCAATCGCTGGAGGGCTTTGCGGATGCAAGAGATATGCCGCTGAGGCCGTTGACCGAAGCGTGCGTGATCTCGACTTTGATAAATTCCCCTACGTGATATTTTCCATCAGGTATGCTGACGATCTTATTGTTGTCACAGCGGCCCCGCCAGCCGTTCTCATAGCGCTCTTCAATGAGGACTTCCTGGATGCTACCAATGAGTTTCTGGTTTTCTTCTAGCGCGATTTGGCGCTGAAGTTCATTTAAGAAGACAATGCGCTTTGTTTTTTCTTCGGGTCTTACATCATCTGTAAATTTGCGCGCGGCAACTGTACCGTTACGTGGCGAATATTTAAAAATGAACGCCGAATCAAACCGCACTTTTTTAATGACGCTGAGCGTGTCTTTGAAATCCTTTTCTTTTTCTGTTGGGAAGCCGACGATCACGTCCGTTGTCAGGGCGACCTGCGGGCATTTCGCGCGCAGCCTGTCAACCAGCGCAAGATAATCATTTTTGGTGTAACAGCGGTTCATCAGTTTCAAGATGCGGCTGCTTCCTGACTGAAGCGGCAAATGAACATGCTTACAGATATTCGGGCGCTCCGCGATCAGATCGATAAGCCTTAAAGAGAGGTCTTTGGGGTGCGGGGACATAAAACGGATACGCTTGAGTCCTTTGATCTGGCTGATCTTGTCGAGCAATAAAGGAAAATCAGTTTTTCCATCCTTGTACGAATTGACATTCTGCCCTAACAAAGTGACCTGCGGATAACCGTCGCGCACAAGTTTTTTGATCTCCTGAAGGATGCTTGCAACGCTGCGGCTTCGCTCCCGCCCCCGCGCGTAAGGCACGATGCAAAAGGTGCAAAAGTTGTTACAGCCGCGCGTGATGGCAACCCATGCATTGACTTTTCGCGGATGCGAAAAGTCATCCTGAGGCAAGGCCGAAGGATTTCCGCTAAAAGAACCTCGGATGGGAGAGATCCCGTCGTAATTTTCATTCTTCGAAAGTTCGATATCTGCAATTTTTATTTCGTTTTGTGCTTGTTGGATGATCTCGGGCAATCGGCGATAACTATCCGGCCCGCAAATAAGATCAATGCCAAGTTTTTTATTCTTGAAAAGGCTTTGCTTCGCGTCAGTGGCCATACATCCTAAGATGCCAATAATTGGCCGCCGACCGAGTTCGTGGCGAAACTCATAGATCTGGCCAAAAACCTTGCGTGTCGCGCTATCCCGCACTGAGCAGGTATTGAGCAAAATAATGTCGGCTTTCTCTTCGTTGTCGGCAAAACGGTAGCCCGCGTTAAAAAGAATTGACTTCACGAGTTCAGAATCATACTCGTTCATTTGGCATCCGAAGGTACGCAAAAGCACACGTAGCTTCTTCGGGCTTTTGCCTCCGGAATCGCCTGTATTGTCGTCTTTTCGTTCGTTTTCAACCATTTCATCCCCTCTTCATAGCAAGTCTTCCAAGGCTCATTCAACTCAAACTTCACGATTTCCTGATTCTGGATAGTAATCGACTTAAAGACAATCCGCATGAACGTCTTTATAAGGTAGTCCAATTGGTGATTGTCGCTTTCGGGCGTACTGCGCAACCTTAAAAGGAAATCCTGCGTCGCTTTCACCAAATTGACGGAATTGCGCTTGTCCAGAATCTTAAGATGAATGGCCTTGATATCCTGCTTTAGTTTTTTCTCCTCATTACTTAAAAGCTCGGCTCTGTCCTTATAAAGCCCCATATTTATTTTGTCTTCTGAAAATAATTCGTATATAGCCCTTTGCTTCTCCACGTTCTTTTTAAGAAGCGCTTCCTTCTCCTCCAACTGCTCCATATATACCCGCTCCGGCTCAGAAGCGTTAAGCCGAATCATGTCGCCTAATTCTTCCAGCACGTGAAGATTTTTTCTAATAACTTCAACGATATCCCAGACCTGCTTATTGATAGCATCAGCAGTCACGGATTTATTGTTGCACTTAATATACCGAATCCCTCTAGACGAACATCTATACCACGGACGCCTCATTTTGGTGCGGTGATTAACGATATGCGTCATCCCGCGATAATTACCGCCGCATTCATTGCATTTTAATATACCGGAAAGATGATAAACATTATTCCTGAATCTAACTATGCCATTAGTGCGGTTTCGCTTGAGAAGCGTGGAAGCCTCGTCAAACTCCCTTTGCGAAATAATCGGCTCGTGCGTATTCGGGACCTCGATGATCTTGGAAGGATCATTCTTGATATAGCAATATCCCTTTCCCTCGCCATTTTTAGTCTTGATCTTTGTATCGTAACGCCGCTTATTCCAGACCAGCATTCCCAAATACACTTTATTTTTAAGGATATCCGAGATGAATTTAGTATAAAACTTCCCGCCCTGCCGCGAAGGGATACCAAGCATGTAATAATGCCCGGCAATCTGCGAAGTGCTCTTGCCATTTATATACATCGAGAAAATTTCTTTGACGATTTTCGCTTCTTCAGGGTGGACTTCCAGTTTCTTGGCTTCCTTATTATAACGATAGCCATACGGCGCGTAACGCGCTCCCTGCCAATGCCCCCGCTTAACACCTACAACCATACCCGGAAAAACGCGCTCAACTAAACGATTACGCTCAAATTCCGCGCAACTGCCAAGCATTTGAATCGCCATTTTGCCCGCGCTCGATGTAGTATCAAACGGCTCAGTCGCTGATTTATAGCCAACACCCAAAGAATCAATCTCCTCAAGCAATCCTAACAGATCCTTGAGCCGACGACTTAAGCGATCTTGTTTATACACCAAGACCAAATCAAACTGCTTATTGCGGGCATCGAAGAGAAGCCTCTGTAATGCCGGTCTATCCATATTGCCGCCGGAATAGCCGTCATCCATATAAACATCCCGGCCCGACATACTGCAAAAAACATCCCAGCCGAAGTTCTTCGCATATTGCAAAAGATACGTTCTCTGCACCTCCAGCGAAAATCCTTCGCGAGCTTGATCCTCTGTGCTAACTCTTGTGTATAACGCTACCCTCATTAGTATCCTTTAGTGTCTCCCGCCATTCTTTAATCTTGGCGATACACTCGTCCGTAAACACGGGCCAGTCTTTGTAGTCGCGCTTGGGCTTAACCCAACCCTTGCGGATCCAATTGATCATGGTCTGCCGGTGAACACCCAGCTTTTTTGCCGTCTCTGTCATGGTGTAAGTTTTCATAATTGGCACCCTCTAAGATTAGTGCCCAGTATACCGTATTATACAACCCTATACAAGGGTTTTCTTCTCCGCGTCATACGAGGACAGGAACATTTTTGACAACAACTCAATGCCTTCAAAAAAGGATTTACGCGCCTCCTGAATCTCAATGCTGGATAGGCCGCGGCCTTTTAGCTTTATCTCTAAAGCATCCCAGCCCCTAAGGCTAACCGCCTGATCATTATTTGTGCGTACATCCTTGCTCATTTTCACCGCTACCCATTAGGACATTAGGACATTTTTCGTGTCGTATGATGTCCGGTTTCACTGACATACTGACATAACTCGTGTCAGTGAATGTCAGTCAAAACACCCCTCAAAACCATCGAAATACCCAAAAATTGACACTTTTTCCGCAAAAAATGCCTGTTTTGAGCCTTCCTGACCACATTTTGACGCTCTCCGGATAACCCCATATGACATGACATCACTTTTTCAAAATTTTAGATCACTGACAAACTGCGCCTCGCCCGACCCTCGGCCGACACCCCCTTCCAAGGACCCGCCTGCCCCGCGCCTCTCAGCGGGGTAGACCAACATCGAACTACCAGTGACAGCAATGACATTTTTTTCCGCACTTGAACTTTTACTTACCACGCTCAATCCCCCTGCTCCTTACTCCTAACCTACGAACACAATTAATAAAAATTCCTGTCATAATCGTCATAGCCGTCACTAAAACGGCCGCTCCGAATAATCAACCTCACCATCCCTGCGGACGCGTATGCCGTCCCACCGGCGAGACGCGCCGCAACGCCCCTTATTGATAGCGGGATATTGACGTAAGAGCTCCCGGCCAAACATGATCTTGCTAAGCGGCCGATACTCGCTCTCCAGACACCAGTCCCGATAAGCCACATACAAGGCATCACTGCCTACGTCCGCCTGAGCATCTAAAACGCACTGCTCCTCCACGAAAATAATGACGTTATTGTTCTCCTTGCGATAGGCGTCCTTGACTGTCTGCATCGAGGCGCTCTCCTCGAAATACCCACGTTTCCTTAAACGCGTAAGGCCGTTAAGCGACCACAAGAAGATCCCGTCCAGCTCACTGGCCACGATCTTGTGCTTTAACTTTGGATCACGTTCCTCTATGGAAAACTGCCGGTTAAACGGAAGGATTAAAAGCCGCCGGTAATACCCCTCGGTTTTATCCCCCACACGCGGCATGTTATTGGTTGAGAAAAGAAGCTTGCAGTACGGCTTAAACTGAAACGGCTGGCCGTATTTTTCGTCAGCGGAGATCGTATCGCCGGTCACGATCGCCTTGAACATATTGTCATAGACATTGGTCTTGGCATTGGTTTCAAGACTGATATTGACCAGCTTATCCCGAAGCCGAGCGATGTAATGGGAATCGTTAAACTTCTCAAGCGGGATGGAAGAGCAATTATCCTTACCGATAAGCTCCTCGAGCACATACAAAACAACGCTTTTCCCATTGGCCCCCTCGCCAAACAAAAAGAGTGCCTTTTCATAATCATTGTCCCGGGTGAGGCAATACCCGAAATACTCCTGCAAAAGCATGATCCGGGCCGCGTCATTCTCGAAGATCTGATCAAGACTCTTCTGCCACAATAAACACTCGGCGTTCTCACGGTATGTCACATTAAGCTGGTTGATGGAATAGACATCCGCCGAATGCGGCAAGAGTTTCATCTTGTCGATGTCATAAAGCCCGTTTTTGACATTAAAGAGCGTGATGCCATTAATGATGTCCGGCTTGATGAAAGTCTCGGTCTTGAGCGCGACAAGAACATTGCGAAGCTTGCTTGCCGAAAACCCGGCCCCGCACGCATACTTGATCCACTTCTGAACCTCCTCGATAAAGAGCGGCCGGTAACATCCGCCTTTATATTCGTAATAGGTGTCAGCGAAGTTGATCAGCCGATGATGCTTGAGGATTTCGTCAGCGACCTCATTGGCGTTCACCTTTCTGACTATAAGCAGGCTTGGCCGCGACGGCGCATAAACCTCGTGGCAATCCGCAATGGCCTTTTCGATAACCGATTGGCCATAGGTCCGGCCGTCACCAAAATGCCTTTCATCCCACTTAGGTCTCATAAGGCCCGACTGCCGGAATAACGCATCCATCTGCCCTACGTCCTTGCCTGTCCAAAACGCCAGCTTGTTGCACAACGCCAGATCCGCCTCACTTTGAGAGGGATAATCGTTCTGCCACTGGCCCGAATAAAGCCGCTGAAACCTCTCCGCGTCTTTGCTCTTGGCGATCAAGGAAAGAATGTCGTTAGCGGGGGCTTTATCTACAAACCGGCTGAATATACCTTTAAGCGCATCAGTGCAATCGTTAATTTCAGCCGGATAATTTTCAAGGCGGTTGCCGGTAACAGTGAAGAATCTGCCCTTGGTATAAATCTCCAAGCCGATCTTGGAAATCTTGCAGGCCCGGGCAATTTCGCCTTTACAAAGAATGTGAATACCAGTGCCGCTTGGCGAATATTCGGAATATGAGTTAAGCGCCTTGAGGATCTCAACCGCATACGGTGCGATCACGCCGTCTTTAACACAATGGTCGATATCCACCCCCACAAACGGCGGCTGAAGCATAAAGCCAATGCCCGCGTAGTTACGCTGAATCGCCAAATCTAAAGCCATTTCAAAATCAGTCCATGTTGCAGGATCGTTGCTTTTCGCAGGCGCGCCGGTCATAACATTCATCGGAATCTTGTCTATTCGGCCGTTGTTCTGTCTGGTGACGTAGCCCACCCACGCCTTTTGAGACCTAATCTCAGCGGGAATAATTGAAGGCATCTTGTTAAAATCTATCATTGCTGTTTGCATCGCCACGTCCGTATTTGGTTAAGTATTGCCCGGAGTTTACTGTCGTTATATGGCACGCGACAGGTATAAAGCCACATCTCGACCTCTGAGGCGCGAAACATAACTTCCCCGCTTGGTAGCCTAAAATGCGGGATAAGCCAATTCTTCACCAGATAATCAATCTGGCTCCGCTTTAGATTGAGATGAGTCATAAGCCGTTCAACAGTCAATAAGCCTTCCATGTGATATCCTCCTCGCGAATTTCTTTTCTACTTGGAGTTTATCACCGGAAAAATCATGCCTTCCCAGCTTTACTCAAATTTGCTCAAATTTTTACAGTGATTGTGCGTAAAAAAGAAAAAACGCCCTAAGGCGTTTTAGTGGGAATTACTGCTACTTTTTGTTTTGGAAATACTACTGAGAGGAGTCTTGATCGTCAGCGGCAGGAAGTTCTTCGGAGGCGATTTGCCACTTGCTTCCGATCTTGCGAGCTAATAACTGATTATTTTCAAGCCAGTTTTGCATGGTCTTACGGCTGATATTAAAAACCTTGGCCCAATGCGTGATTGGGTACGGGCTTGACCAGCCGCTACGCGGGATTATCTTTGCCTTGGTTTTGAATCCGGCAGATGATATTTTATTTCTCGCGCCTATGATGCGGTGCATCATGACAAGCTCTATGTCCTGCGATTTTTTCGACCACTCATCAAATCCTCCGGGGCACGCTCCGGGAAACTCAGGAATAACTGGTATTTCATTAGGACCGAAGAGATACTCCAGAACAGGCACAGCCACGTCATTCGCTTCTTGATGAAGTTTCCACAAATTCGGGGATTTTATACCGTGCTTCTTGAGGGTGCTTTCAAATTTTCGATGCGTCTCGTCATTGGTAAGCAGTTCATAACTATCGACCGAAGATAGCTTTAATCGATCCAATGCCAATATCCAATCCGAAGCGGCTTTCTGATACGCCGACCACTTCTTCCAAAACTCCATGACAGCATCAAGTTTATTCATTTTATCCACAACAGATTGTCCTATATCGATCGCAAATTATAAATCCAAATTCTCCCAGTTGTCGTTACTGGTCGTTAATGCTTTTCCATCTTTATTGAAACAAATCCAACGCCCCGTATAAAGGCTTCTTGTCGCCGTTCTCCCGATAAGGCACGCCAAAATTGTTGTTTTGTCGTCTGCTTGTACGTGAATATTTAAATTAAATTTCATTTCCTCTTTACCTGACACGAACATTCTTTTACACGCAATATTCTCATAATCTTTTGAATTTCTTTATCAACGTTGTTTTTTATAGCATGTTCCCAAATCCGGATCACAGTCCAGCCATTCTCCTTAAGCACTCTGGTAACCCGCTTGTCCCTCTCCTTATTTCTAGAAATCTTCTTCTCCCAATAATTGGAATTTGATTTCGGCATGATGCATCGAGTACGATTTCCATGCCAAAAATCCGAGTCAATAAATACGGCTGTCTTCTTCCGTCGAAAAACAATATCTGGTTTACCCGTGATAGAACTCACATTTTTTGCAAAGTAAATATTCAGTCTCCGTAACTCACGCATCACTGCCATCTCAGCAGAAGTGCCTGCTGACCTAATATTCTGCATGTTTTTACGGCGCTGTGCTTTTGTCAGGTTATCCATGCTAATCTAATGCGCCTTCAAGGTCCCTGTTCAACAATTCCCATAGATAAATCGCGGCAACAGTTTCAGAACCAGCAACATGCTTCCTGATCTTTGAGTGCTGATCCGTCTTAAATACTACTTTGCAGGCTTTTTTGATCCCGGTATCGTTCTCAGGCCATACGTCCATGCGGCCTAAATGAAAGATTCCGATCATATCAGATGACCATCGCCCAAAACCCCAGATACTCGTGACTTGATTTCTAAATTCATCGAGAGGGAGAAGCCCCCACTTCTTCCATGTGCCGGGATATGCTTGAGAAAAATCATTCCAAGCCCGCAATGCCATCCTTTTCCGTTTAGAGAGTCCTTTGAGCGGCCCTTCAATATGACTTGTCTTACTTGCCCAATCTATAACTGCCGATGAGGTTTTAAATTCTCGAAGTAGCTTCTTAATAATTGAAGAAGCGGCCGACAAAGAAAGCATTTGGCCAACGACCGAATAAAGAACGGCATCATTTATTGAATGCCAGATCGGGACTTCAGGCTGAACAGGGCCTACAAGTCTGATGAGGGATCTGAAACGCGGATGCTGGGATAGTGCGGTAAGATGCTTACGGTATCTATTCTTATGGCCTTTACTCGGTGAAAATATCGGATGAAGATCTCCCATAAATTCTCATTTTCTTATAAGCTCGCACAGACTTTTTTCCAGTCACCCTCTGTCCATAAAAGATTCCCTGTATTGAACAGATACCCCTTATCGTGTGCAAAATCACCTATTCCTTCAAATGATACTCTTCCTGATACGCCTTCTTTTTGTTTAATAGCAGTTAAATCCCCCGGCAGTATCGGGCCATTCCACGCGGTTATTTTATAATTCAGCCGCCCTTTCTTGCCTTGATACGCAAGATTCTTGTAAGGGGCATCTTTTAAGACAAACCCGCATATATAGGCAGGGATAGGCTTAAACGAAGGCAAGGAATCATACAACAGGCTCGATTCTTCAGCTGACAACGATCCGATGTCCTCGCCTCTCTTGAGAACTTTATCCTTAAAGACGCTTAGCTTTTTAAAGAACGCGAACAAGTGATCTCTGCCAGCGCCGACCTTTACAAGAACATGAACATCCGAGTGATTAAACTGATCGCCGGGGATGTCCAGCCAAATGCCGTTCCATTTAGTGGTCTTTACGCTTATTTTTATCGAAGGAGCCCTATAGTCTGCATCCGGCCCTTTAATCTTATGGATATCCATGGGCAGGTAATCTTGCAATTGACCAATCTCATGTCCTAATTTCGCCGTGATTCCCCATCTTTCTTGAAGAAATAGGAGGAACGCATACTCCCCCAAATAGCCGCGTGTCATATCGGCCCACAATTGCCCGAGATCTCTTTGCCGACTGCTTCCGTAATCTGTTGCCGCTGTCCTGCTTAAAATCTTTAATGCATCGACGCACATCTTTGAATAACCAGTTTCATCGATGAACATGCAATTAGGAAGAAACCGCTCGTTATACCATTGACTAAAATCACCGTCCTCCAGGACCTCACCGCCGATAACGGCCTTCTCAATTATCTTTTCAGCGTCCTCGCCTGGCACATCAAGCTTCTTGCTAACCAATCCAACTACTTCTTCCATATCCATAAAATTTTCCCTCATTTGCTATTATCGAATAATGAATCTTCCACGCCGATGTTTGAATTGACATAATCGTATTCAATTCCGGCAAAAGTTTTCAGCACTGCAGAAAAAATCATCTCTGACAATTTGGGCGGAACCGCCATTCCAATTTGCTTACGAACGCTCTCTTTAGCACCTTCGAAAATAAAGGTATCCGGAAAGGTCTGAATCCTCGCTCTTTCTCTGTTCGTTAAAGCCCTCGGCTCATCCCAATGATAACCGTGCGTCCCGCCGCCACCGCTTCCTGTCAAAGTATATGAAGGCTTATTCGGATCAAGACGCCTATAAATCTGGCTTAGCTTAGCCCCGCGAACGTTCAGCTTCAATTCATTAGGAATATCGGCTGTCCAAGCATTTTGTCCCGGGAGGATATATTTCAACCTCTCAACAACGACCTGTGATTGCGCCGTTATTTCATTATTGGGAGCGTTCTTAGGAATAGGGGGATTTTCTAAAGCCTCTTTTGCAGTCTTATATTTGCTTGCTGTGGTTGGAGCTGGGACTTGAAACCTCAAATTGAACGATTTCGCTATTCCAACGATAATAACGCGGTGTCTCCTCTGAGGTATGCCATATTCCTCAGATTTATATAGATGCCCGGTCAACCTATATCCATTTCCGGCATTCTCCAAATCAGACAAAATCTTCTTAAATGCTTTCCCATCATTGGCCGTTGCAATACCGCCAACATTTTCCGCAACGAAAAACTTAGGCTTAAAGTAATCCAGAATATTTATTCCATAAGTATAGAGCGGGCCGAACTTCCCCTTGAATCCTTTTTGCTCGCCGACAATGCTGAAATCATTGCAGGGAAAACCATACGCAAAAGCATCAATTGGAGAAAGGTTTTCGATATTCAATTCGCGCACATCACAGCAAATGACGCTCGCCGGATCATCGGGGCAAATATTTCTTGCATAGGTCTTACAGGTATCAGAATCATAGTCATTAGCCCATGCATGCCGGACTTCATAGTTACTGTCATCTGTCTGAACTTTAGATAAAACTGCGCCGATCCCAAGACCGCCCGGGCCGCAAAATAATTCACCAAGCCTGAAAGTGACCAGTGATCTCTTTCCAGCTTTGACTGCTTTTGGTTCAACCCTTTCAATCGTTTTCATTCGAACATCTCTCCTGCATGTTAATTAATTGTGATGCCCGACCCAGCCTTTTGCTTTTCATCGGTAAAGCTAAAGTATTCATTATCGCCTATAATAATATGATCCAAAACTTTAATTCCCATCAGTTTCCCAGCGTTTATTAAATCTTCGGTAAATTTGCGGTCTTCTTTGCTGGGCATTATATTCGCACTCGGATGATTATGGGCACAAATAATTGAAGCCGCGAATTTCTGCAGGGCAAAATGAATAATTTCCCTTATGATCGGCATTGCTTCATTAACTGTGCCGCGAGCCGCATCCGTAATATCAATGATCCTATTATTAGCATCAAGGCAAACGACCTTAAAAACCTCCGTCTTAAGATCACGGAGCTGGGGCATGATAATATCTACAACGTCTTTCGCTGAAGCGATCTTTTGCTTCCCAATGGAAATATCATCTTCCCGATAGCGGCGCCCGATTTCAAGCGCGGCCTGAATATGGGCAATCTTAGCCCCGCCTAAGCCTTTGAATTGTTTCCAATCACGCGAATCAATATGCGCCATGTTTCGAAAAGTACCAAATTTTTTCAACACTTTGCGAGCTAAATCAATAGCACTAATGCCGCTGGTGCCGGTGCGAAGAAGAATCGCCAGCAACTCTGAGTTACTCAAAGCTCCCGCACCCTTTTTGAGGAGTTTTTCTCTCGGTCTATCATCCTCCGGCCAGCTTTTTATACTCATCGATTCATATTCTTTTATTGATCCCATCATATTTTTTTACAAGTCTTATTTTTTAAAAATTTCTCGATATGATATTGCTGAATTTTATTCGGCATAGTCTTATTATTAAACCACCGATTGACGGTGACAAAAGACACACCAAGCTGTTCTGCGAGAACCTGCTGGGTGATCTTGTTTTCTAAACGGTAGGAATCGAGTTCTTTGATTAAATCCATATTTAACATTTTATATCATCTTATAAATAAAGCAAGATATTTGTGATCCCTTTGCCAAATCATATCCCGAATACCATAAAATTATGCTGGTATGGACATTATCATGTCCATCCATGTCCATCAAAATGCCCTTTTTCGGCCTTCCCGGGAGCCCCTAAAACACCCCTAAAATCGCCTGTTTTCCGTCGCTGGACGCTTGTTTTAGCTGGTTTGACCCTTTATGCCCAAACCCCAAAAGTGATGGACATGGACATCGATTTTTTTGACCACTATCACTGGCTCCCCGCGCCTCGCCCGACCCTCACCCGACACCCCCTTCCGAGGACCCATTGCCACTTAACAACATATTTCGTAAATACAAGAATCCTCCCGCAATAAGGCATTACGGAAGGATTCTTGTAAAAACATTACTTCTTTCTCTTTTTAGCCTTCTTCTTATTTGCGACCTTATCCCCCATCGGTTCTCACCCCCTTCTATTTTTTAACGCTTATAATATCAAGAGAGATCTTCGCCGTTCGCTTCCGGTTGATAAATGATTTTTTCAACCTGCAGTTTCGCAACACCTGCAGGCACTTTCCATTCAATAATATCCCCAACGCTATATCCGAGTAATGCCGTACCTATCGGCGCTAAGATTGAAACTCTCCCCTGACTAGCATCGGCCTGATAGGGGAAAACCAATTGATACGTTATTTCTTCTTTTGTGTTTAAATCTCGCAAATGAACTTCCGAGTTCATCGTGATAATGTCCTGCGGAATATCTTGAGATTTTATGATTTTGCCCCTGTTCAGCTCAGCTTCTAAATCCTGCAAATACTTCTCTTCTTCTTTTTTAAATTGTCTCGCAACCATTATCAATTCCCGTAATCTTCTCATATCATTATCGGTAATATATATAGTTTTACTTGTCATTTTTACCCCCTCCCTTTTTATCCAACAACACGGTTGACATTCATCACAAAAAGAATACCTTGTCCCGGCTCTTTTAAGTTACCATGTTTTTCCAGTACTTTGATGAGTTTCTCTCTGTTAACATCCAGCGTCAGAAGAATTAAAATCTCTCTAGATGAACCAATCTGCAAACCAATTGTGCGTCTACCAGCTTCTGTACACAGCCCCTTACCGGAAAGCACAGTAGCGCCAAAAATCCCAGTGTCTTTAAGGACTGGCATTATTGCCTTTATTTTTCCTTTCGGAAGAATAGCCACAATCAGTTTAAGCATCCCGAACCTCTTTCTCTTCATCATTTCATATCCCCTTTAACTTGTTTTAAATATCCAGCCAATAGATCTCATCGACCAATCTGATATGTTCTAGCATCTTCCGAAAGATTATAAAAACCACGGCTCAAACCGTAACATTAAATTTTATGCCAAATTATCATTCGGATTACGGTATAAGCCTGAAAATAATCGAATTCAGCAATAGGCCTCCAGTGTTTTTCTGAGATTGCAGGAGGCCCATTGATCCATGAAGGTTTATCGTCCCTTTCGTTTTTTACCTTTTTTTGATCGCCACATAATCCCCATCGCCATTCACCTCCTTTCAAGGTCAATGTCGGACAGATTATTAAACGTTTAATACTTCTTTCACCCTTCGTTTAATATATTCCATATTAAAAGGCTGATATACCCACTCTTGCACCCCCAATTCAATTAACTTCTCTTTGCCTCTGATATCTTGTAACGATGACACCACAATAACGCAGGTCCTTAAGCTCATCTTTTTGATTTGCCGCATTATACTTTCGCAATACTCAATCGTCGTTGTAACCCCAACAATAACCATATCCACGCGCTTTTGAGCTAACAACTCAAATATTTCCGAATGGCTGGACAGAGAAACCGTATGATAGCCGGATTTTTCCAGAAGCTCTCTAAGGCCCCGGCCGGGATCATAGTATTTTTGAGCGATCAAAATGGTCAGTTTCGTTCCAATTTTATAGTCCTGCCTCTGTCTAAATAACCGGATTAAGACGCGCCACACCTCTGACATCCTCAATGGTATAAAAAGCACCTTGATCAAATTTCTTTATTATGCCTAAAACGTTATCTAACAACTTGCGCCGGACAATGACAAAAACAATCTTCACCGGCCCCGCTGTCCCCTGTCCGTCAATCGTCGTTGCGCCGTATCCTTTGGAACGAAAATATCTCAATAAACTAGCCGGATTTTTATTCGTTATAAACTGGACAGCTAAATTGCCTATGGCGATTTTTCGTTCGATTGTAATACCTACAAAAGTGCCCATACTAAAGCCGCCCGCAAAAGCGATATAGCTGATCGGGTTATTCAAATTCTGCATAATTTGCGATATGCCGATAAGCCAAACAAGCATCTCAAAAAATCCAATAATAGCAGCTAATGCCCTTATCCCTCGGCTGACAAAAATAATCCTGACAGCAGCCATACTGACGTCTGCCGCCCGCGCGAGAAAAATTAAAATAGGAATCAATATTGGAACAAAATCATTTTGCGGAATAACAAAAGACATGTCTAAAATACCTCCTTTTTAATTCTCGCTACTTAACACTGGCTAAGTTATTTTTCCCTTATGGACTCCTGGAATCCTATAGGCCACCCAGTTTTAAATTGATAAAACACACACCTTATAAAACTACCACGGCAATGTTCTTCCTGTCGTTTCTCACTGGGAGAAAAGGCATTACTCGATACTCCTTCGCAAAAATTATTCCTTTCTTTCGATATAAAATACGGACACATGATTAATTTCCTCTGCCAACATTAAGAATGCGCTCAACTTTCTCTATGAGGATGCTGACACCTTCCGCTTTATCAAAATAATCGTCCGCTTCTTTGATTAAAGACTGCTGATCATCTTTCGGAAAGACGCTAGACACTATGATTTTTACTGGAGGGGTTCTTCCCTTGATTCTTTCATAAACTTCCATGCCGATTTTCTTGGGAAGCGCGATATCAAGAATGACTAATCCAATACCCCGCTCTTTAGCAAACAATTCAAGTCCCGACTCTCCGTCTTCGGCTTCCAGAGTGCGGTATCCAAGATTCTCCAATTGGTTACTGAATAACTTTCTTATTTTGAATTCATCTTCGATAATAAGTATCGTGTTTAACGGCATTAAACTGCGCGCAACTTTCTTGATTTTCTCAAGCAAAATATCGACACCTTGAGCTTTGTCATAGTACTCTGCGGCATCTTTCATTATTTCCCGCTGTTCTTCAACAGGATAAACGCTCGTTACAATTACTTTTATGCTCTTATGAAATACCTGCATAAGATCAAACAATACGCTTCCATAAACATGAGGAAGGTTGATGTCCAGCAGGATAATATCAAAATGTTTTCTAAGTAAAATTTCGCTGGCTTGCACGGCGTCAGAAACGCTTACCACTGCATACCCTTCGCTTTCAAGCAATTCCGCATGTAACTTTCGCACCTTGTCCTCATCTTCAACTATCAATATCCTCATCATTTAGAATTCCCGTCTTTTATTCGTTTAATAAGCAGCAGTAAGGCTGGGAAAGCGTAAAATTGCGAATAATTCTCAAATCTTGGCAATATTCACAGTGTGCGTAGCAATATCTCTTACGCTCTGAATAATAAATAATAAAACAGTTTCGCCTCTCACCGTCGATTCTGCTGTTTTATTTGTCTCTATTAACTCATCCTGTCTACGGCTGTATATCTTTTTTAGTGTCAGGCTTGTTAAAACAGTTTTCTTCGCTAACGCCGTGTCTTGTTTTAAAAATGAAATGACCGAATCCCAAACTATATTTTGAAAAATTATAGCGAATTGAGAAATATTGATTTTATCCTTGTCAGGGATATTTGTATTCAAGCTTAATAAGCTCTCCGCAATACCGGCGGTTAAGTCCGTAATTTGTTTTAATTCGCTACTAATGTTTATGCTTGAAGAGATGAATTTCAAGACACTGTCCTCGGGGTGATATTGTCTAACGATATTAGTAAAATATTCTTCGTAAGCGACGCAAAGAACCCTTATTTTTTTGTTATTATCTATTATCTCTTGCGTATTCTCGGCATCAAAACGCATCAGAACGCCAGAAATGTTTCTTATTGCCTCCTGCGTCAAACGGCAAATTTGAAGTAAATCATCGTTTAATTTCCGAAGTTCTTTCTCAATGGCTATCATTAAAACATCCTCCGTATTCATCCAATAATTGCGCAATAACCAAACTAAAATATTCATGCCTCATCACTTTTTGATCCCCGCACGGATTTGATAATAATGGACTTCATTTGTAATTGATAGAGTGGGCAATTCATAAATTTACCGACACAATATTGTCTTTTGCGTTTGATGTTGGGGCGAAATAAACCGTCTCCGTAACATCCGCAATGACCAATCGGTCTTGTAGCAACAAAATAAGGACACATGATGCATTTCCTCTTAATAAGCAGCAACCCCTGGCCCCTGTAAAATTGAGGCTGCGAGAAAATGTTAAACAATCTCAAATCGTTGAATATTTTTTAAGCCCCTTAGCTGCTACAAATGTATCAAAAAGGGGATTAACGAAAGGTTAAATAATAATTAAAATTTTTAATGATTATTCGTGAGGATTCGGAGGGATATCGCCGGCAATTCGAGGCAGGTCTACGGTAAAAACAGTGCCTTTTCCGATTTGACTGGACACCGTTATTTCACCTTGATGAAGTTTTGCTATTGATTGTGCGATGCTTAACCCTAATCCACTGCTGGGAGCAGTATCTTTTATTTTCTCACCAATCCGAAAGAACTTATCAAAAAGTCGCGGAAGGTTTTCTTGTTCGATGCCGATACCGGTATCAGCGATGGAAATTCTGATGCGATCAGTTTCAAAATGGGCAACAATATCTATTTTCCCATCCTGCGGCGTGTATTTTATAGCATTATCAATAAGATTTAAAAATAAACGCCGAAGATTTGGTTCATCCGCATTCACCAACGCCGTTGTGTCGGGAACTTGAGCATTGACCGCTATATTCTTTCCCGTGGCTAAAATCTTGGCCTTTTCAAACAACACTATAACAAATTGACTTAAATCCAAAGGCTGTAGCTGCAAATCGTTGGAACGATAATTGACGCGAGTCAACAATAAGAGGTCTTCAATGATCTTAAACATCCGTCGCGTTTCTTCTAAGCTACCGATAATAACTTGCTTATACTCTTCTTTATCCCGTTCCTTTTTTAGGGCAACTTCCGCCTCTCCTCTCATGATTGCGAGAGGCGTTTTTAGCTCATGGGCAATATACGAACTCGATTCGGTGATATAGGCAAAGGCGGCTTCAAGGCGAGAAATCATGTCATTGAAAGCCTTAACTAAAAACTGCGTCTCTTCACCGGCATTCTCGACCTTAACTCTTCTGCTTAAATCCTCATGAGTAATGCCCTCAGCTACCTCGGCAACTTCCTTGATTGGTTTAATAATCTTTCCTATTGAAATCTGGCTCATTAAATAACCCAGCAAAAAAACCGGAGGTAAAGGCATTAAAAGATAACAAATCATTTCAATATTCCGAAAATTGGGACGAAGCAAAAAAAGAACAGTATAATAACCCCCTAAAAATACACTCAATAATATGATGTATAAAAAACTGCGTTTAAAGCTAACGGTTTTGAAACGCATTATTCCTCCCTTATCGTGTAACCTTTACCATGAATGGTATGAATAAGCGGTTTCTTAAAATCTTTATCTATCTTATTACGTAAAAAACTGATAAATACATCAATAACATTGGTGAAACTATCGAAATCCTCATGCCAGACATGCTCAGAAATCGTTGTCCGGGTAACAACATGATTGGCATTAAGCATTAGGTATTCCAGAAGCGCGAATTCCTTACTGCTGAGCTGAATTTCTTTTCCCGCTCTTTTAACGTTATGACGTAATTGGTCTAGTTCTAAATCTCCAATTTTTAAAATGCCAGTCTTATCATCCCTATTCCTTCTTAGTAATGCTCCGATCCTAGCCGAAAGCTCTTCGAAATCAAACGGCTTCGCAAGATAATCATCCGCTCCGGAATTTAATCCTAAAACCTTATCCCTCACCTGATTTTTTGCGGTAAGCATTAAAATGGGCACGTTGATCTTCTTTTTTCTTAACTCTCGGCATATAGTGATCCCGTCTATATGCGGAAGCATGACATCAAGAATAATCAAATCATACGGGTTTATTTCCGCCAGAAACATGGCTTTCTCCCCATCGGTCGCCACATCAACAACATAATTCTCTTCTTTCAGCCCGCGCTCAATAAAATTAGCTATTTTTATTTCATCTTCTACTAATAATATCCGCATTATTTGCTCCTAAGAATTTATTCTTTTAATCGTGCCAAAGCACATTGCAAAACAGAAAAATCTTCCGCATTTGCCAGCACCAATAAAACATCGCCGCCCTCGATCACGGTTGACCCGGACGGAATAACAAATTTGTCGTTGCGCGAAACAAGCATGATCAGGCATTTCACCGGAACATTCAATTCCTTGATCATCTTGCCAATAGCCTCTGAATTATACGGCACGATAACATCCGTCAGTTCCGCGTCAATGCCTTCAACTTTCTCAAATTCTATAGGGTATGCTTTCTTGTCAGGCAAAGGCACATCCAACTTTAGCAGTTTTGAAACCAGAGGAATTGACGTGCCCTGAATAAAAACAGAAGCAATGACAATGAAAAACACGATATTAAAAATTGTCTCGGCCTGAGGAATGCCTGCCGCGAGCGGAAATGTGGCCAAGATGATCGGAACCGAGCCCCTCAATCCTACCCACGAAAGCATGATCTTTTTCGGCACGGCGAATTTAAACGGAAGTAAGCAGAGAAAAACGCTCAAAGGCCGGGCAATAAACATGAGGACAATCGTAACCAGCAACCCTGTTCCAATAAGCGGAACCAAGTGAGACGGAAAAACGAGTAACCCCAAAGTCACGAACATGGCAATTTGGCTGATCCAAGCCAAACCGTCATGAAACTTCATAATGGATTTCTTATTAGGAAATTCCGCCTGCGCTAGACCGAGCCCCGCCAGATAGACCGCAAGTATCCCGTTTCCCTTTAAAAGAACAGCAATAACGTAAGTAAACAAGATCAATGAAATTGTTATAACCGGATAAAGGCCTTCATAATCCAATTTAAGCCGCTTGATAAAGAAAACAATGGCCTTCGCCATTAAATAGCCGACAAGCGCCCCCATTCCCATATCCAGAAGGAATCTCGGAATCAGCGAAACGAGCCCTGATCCTTTCACGGTCAAAAGGCTCAAAAACCCCATCGTCAGAAAAATAGCCATCGGATCATTACTGCCGGACTCGAATTCGAGCAACGGTTTCAATGGCTTCTTCAAACTTATGCGTCTTGATCTTAGAATAGCGAATACGGCGGCGGCGTCTGTAGATGAAACGATAGATCCAAGCAACACACCTTCTAATAGAGAAAATTTGAGGATATAAACAGCAAACAATCCCGTAATAATTGCCGTAATTAATACTCCAAGGGTCGAAAGCACGATCCCCGGGAGAATAATTGCCCTTGTATCTTTCCAGTTAGTATCAAGCCCGCCTGAAAAGATAATAAATATAAGTGCTAAAATACCGATCTGCTTTGCCAGTTGGGCATTATCAAAATTGATATTGCCGATCCCTTCCGATCCGGCAATCATCCCAACCGCCAGAAATAACAATAAAACGGGCACCGCGAGCTTGTCCGATATCTTGCTCGAGACAACGCTCACGAACATTAAAACCGAAGCCCATAATAAAATAGTTTCAAATGCCATAAGTGAATTCTGTTTTTACCTTAACCAATTCAATTTTTTTGCATAACTTCTTAATCAATCTGCGC
>Ga0209201_1000110_pt1 | contig 129102 bp, 97 predicted proteins | sample AD_UKC055_MetaG_FD_184411 | JGI IMG/M metagenome (GOLD analysis project Ga0209201, IMG submission 184411) | Active sludge microbial communities of municipal wastewater-treating anaerobic digesters from USA - AD_UKC055_MetaG (SPAdes) (version 2) | ecosystem: Engineered > Bioreactor > Anaerobic >...
GGTTGGTCGATGCGCTTTCCTCAACCGCAGAGAAAATGGGAAGGCGGGTGAGATTCCGGTCCGTCGCGACCCCGGAGGAGATGTTCCTGCCCGCCGGCAATGAGATTCCGGTTTTGGAACCGGACGGGTTGGAAGTCGGTCACTGGGAACCCGGAATTGCCCAGGCGGTCACCGGCGAAATTGCCTTTCGATGTATCACTACAGCCATCGAGGTGGCCCTTGCCGGACAGTGCGATGCCGTGGTTACCGCACCGATTTGCAAAGAAAGCCTTCACAAAGCCGGGCATGGGGAATACGCTGGACATACGGAAATTTTCACCCGTCTGACCGGGGCGAAATCCACCGCTCTGATGCTGATATCGGGCAAGTTCCGTGTTGCGCACGTGACCAATCATGTCGCGCTGCGTGAAACATGCGGGATGGTCAAGAGGCAGCGAGTGTTCGACGTGATCAGGCTTACGAATAATGCTCTGGCGCGTATCGACGGCAAACCGCCCCGGATTGCTGTGGCATCCTATAACCCCCACGCGGGCGAGTCGGGCCTTTTCGGACGCGAGGAAATCGAGGAAATCGAACCTGCCGTACAGGAAGCGCAACGAGCCGGGATTCAGGTTTCCGGGCCGTTCCCGCCGGACAGCCTGTTCCCGCAAATGCTTGGCGGACGATATGAGGGGATTGTAGCGATGTATCACGATCAGGGGCATATCGCGTTCAAAATGCACTGTTTTCGTTACAGTTCCGATTTACAGGAATGGGGAGAGGTGGCGGGGGTCAATGTGACCCTTGGATTACCGATTATACGGACCTCCGTAGCGCACGGGACGGCGTTCGACCTGGTGGGCACGGGGAAAGCCTCAGAGCGGTCGTTGCTGGATGCGATCGAGATAGCACGCCTGTTGGCCGAAAGACAAGGGCGAGATAAGTGAAATAAACTCAACCCCCCTTTTGTTTTCCCCCCGAAGTTCGGGGGGAAGCAGAACAAGCCAATCCCTCCCCCGACGATCGGGCGAGGTCAGGTGGCAATGGCATTAAGCTAAACGATCCCGTAATTAACAAGGAAAACTCCGGGAACCGTCATTCCGGCGAAAGCCGGAATCCAGGCCATAGCCCAGTGTCCTGTCATTCCGACGAAAGCCGGAATCCAGGGCAATCACAGCCAAAGACGCCTGACCTACCCACTTGACGAATCGTCTCGATTGATCCAAATTAACCTGAATGCTGTTCTTTCTACTTTATTTGACCCAAGGGGGCAGATGGCAATGTCCGAAAAGACAACCATAGTTATTATTGATGAGCAGTCTGTCTTTGTGGAAGGCCTGAAATCCGTTCTCGAGAAAGATCGGGGATTTGAAGTTATCGGGTCTGCGTGTATGGCAAGCGATGGCCTTGATCTGATCCGCCGTGCCAAACCACAACTGGCCGCAGTCAGCCTGGTTCTGCCTGATCTTTCCGGAATCGACCTGACCCGCGAAATCCGCAACGATTCTCCTATCACCAAGGTCGTCGTCATGACAGGACAACTGGTCTATGACCTTGTGGCCGAATCTTTTCGTGCAGGGGCGATGGCGTTCATCGTCAAAGACTCCCCTTCGAACATCATCCTGGAATCGTTGTACGCCGTTCGGCGGGATGAGTACTTCATGGACAACCTCACCGCCGGGCTGATCGCCAGACATTTTCGCGCCAATCACGCCAACCATGAACTCGACATCCTCACCCCTCGAGAAAAACAAATCCGCGATGATCTGGAAAAAGGCTTGCCCCTTGTTGCCATCGCGAACGAACTCGGTTTGTCCGTCAAAAGCGTCATGAACGCGCGGTCTTGCATCCGAAAAAAACTTTCCATGTTCAATCATTCTTTGTCGAATAGTCTCGCATCCCGCGCAAGTTCAAAGTAGGTCCTGGGAATGCGCAAGATAGTCCCAGGATTATTCCCAGGAACAAAGGCATATATTCCCATGTGTTTTCCCCTGTCTTATTCGGTTTATTCCCAGGCAAAAACAGCACGGAGCATCCGCCGGGTATCGGTTCTCATAATGAGAATCAGGTTTAGGGCGTTCCAAGTCTTTGCGGATCAGGCAGTTGTGTCTTCAGATTCTTCACAAGTATCAGGCAGCCCCCAAACGCGCTTTCCTGGGAATCTTCTGCGGGTAATCGGCATTCAAAGCGTTTATGCGGGTTTTTAAGGATCGCTATTTTTTCTTGTTTTTTAATTGAAAAACGCTTGATTCTGGTACATAATAGTTGTCGAATACCATAACGGGTAAACCCAAGATGGAAGGATGAAAGACACAATGAACTGCTCAGTCCTGTCACAAGAATCTGTTCACCACAAGAATTGCCGTCGGGCATTGACCTTATTGATCGGCCTGTTTGTGTTTCTGCCAGCGCCTACCGCGGTGAGCGCTAGCACAATAAATGTTCCTGGCAACTACGGCACGATCCAGGCTGCGGTTAATGCGGCCGAATCAGGAGACACGATTCTTGTCGCAACGGGGACATATATTGAACAAATCCTGATAGAAAAGTCGCTGACTTTGAAAGCCGTGGAAGGATCAACACCAGTCATACAAGCCCCGAACGGACGTACCGGCAAGGTCACTCCATTGGGTACAGCATGGGATTATATTGTGGCCGCGACCGCCACAACTGGCACAATTGATGTCCGCATCGAAGGATTCACAATCGACGCCTATAATCGAACTAAGATCGCCGACACCAGCTTCTTCGCAGGCGCCTTTTTCGGAAACGTTTCCAGCGAAAGCGAACACGCCGGTCTGTTTTCATGCACGATAGAGGGGTTCGATATAACGAAGGAATGTGAGTCATTTGGCGTCCGCGTTCAGGGAAACTCCAATTTAACTATTGATGGCAATACGGTGAAGGATTATACCCGCGACGGGATTGCCGCGAACGGGTCCGGCGCAACCCTCCAGGTTACGATCAGCGATAATGAAGTCACACAATTGGATGGCGCATTGAATGGAATTGATATTACATCAGTAAGTGGAAACATCAGCGGTAATACCATACGGGGTCATACTCGCTGTACTGACTGGGACGGATGCGGGATACTGGTTTATAATTCGGATAATATAACGGTTAGCGGCAATTCTGTCGAAGACTGTTTTAATGGTATTTATATTATGGGCGATCTAAGTGGCTTAGATGGTTGCGAACGTTGCATAGTTCAAGAGAACCACCTGACCGGTAACATGAAGCATGGGATCCTTCTTTCCCATAACTCGAACGAGAACACGGTATCGAGCAACACGATTGAGATTTCCAGTGACACCTATGATGTTACCGATCCAACTGTAGACAAAATGCAATGCGGAATCTACCTCGGAATATACCTTCAAGACCTAAGCGACGGCTGTGATAGCAACGTGATAGAAAACAATATCCTGTCCCGCGTGGGAACCAATTTCTGGGTGGGGTATGGTATTTATGTCAATGTTGACTGTGACAACAATGAGATAACCGGCAACGATGTTACCGGCTGGACGACTGCAGGCAAAGACAGTAACAAGGATTGTGCCGCCCTGTATCACACGAATCCCTCGGGTACAGTGATCACCGGGAACAAGTTCCACGCGAACGCCTATGGCGTTCTTAGCGCCTCGGATAGACTTGTTGTTGCCGAAAACAACTGGTGGGGATCCTCAACCGGGCCGCGTCATGACACAAGCAATCCGACGGGAACAGGAGATAAGGTTAGTAATAACGTGGACTATTCCCCCTGGCTGGGAGCGACTCCCGGAACCTCGCCAATGACGTGGTACACGAACGAGAGCATTCAGGCTGCGGTTAATGCGGCCGCATCAGGAGACACGATTCTTGTCGCAGCGGGGACGTACACGGAGAATGTGAATATCAATAAGCTTCTCATTCTTCAAGGCGCGGGCAGCGATAATACCATTGTGACCGCAGCCGATCCAAGCCAATCCGTCTTCACAGTCAGCGCAAACGGGGTCAGCATATCGGGATTCACATTGACTGGCGCCAGTAACGACGGAAAAGCGGGAATCTTTATCAATGCTGGCATAGCGAACTGTAATGTGTCCAATAACATCCTGAAAGAGAGCTTCGATGGCGTCTGGCTCGGTTCAGGCAGTAACCATAACACCTTCACAAACAATACCGTTACGAACAACACGCGTCAGGGGTTTGAGATTTTCCACTCGGACTACAACACCTTTACGAATAACGATGCCAGTTCGAATACAAGCTATGGTTTCAAGATGGAAACCGCCAGCCACAACAATTTAACAGACAACCAGGCAAACAGCAACGGCAAATACGGTTTTCACCTGGTTAAAGGGCCCGACACAGGCGAGCCTCCAGGGTGTCTCTTCAACACGTTCACAAACAATATAGCAAAGTCGAACACCCAGTATGGCTTTCGCGAGGATTATGGGGACCATAACACATTGACAGGCAACACCTTTGACCAGAACAAAATCGCTGGCCTTAGGTTGAAGGAACAACTCAGTAACCTCACATTGACGAATAACAAGATTTCCGGCAGCCCCATCGGCATCGATATCGACATTTCTGTGGGGGGTAATATCACGTCTTGGATAGTGAACGACAATATCATAACAGGGAATACTGAGTATGGCGTTTTTAACGCCTCGGCTACACTTCTTTCCGCCGAAAACAACTGGTGGGGATCTTCCCTGGGGCCGACTCACACTTCCAATCCGCTAGGGACTGGTGATGCGGTCAGCAATAACGTGGATTTTGACCCATGGACAACCCTGCCGCCTGTTGCGTACGGCCAATCAGTTAGGACCAACGAAGATGTCGCGATAGCCATTGTTCTTACGGCCACTAATCCAAGTGGCAAACCGCTGACTTATACGGTCCTGACACAGCCAACCCAGGGCACGCTGTCGGGGACTGCACCCAACCTGACCTATACCCCTAGCCTGAACTCGTATGGAAGCGACATCTTCACATTTAAGGTAAACGATACGGAACTCGACTCCAACTCCGCTAACGTCAGCATTACCGTCTATTCCGTCAATGATCCGCCGACTGTGGAGAGCGCGAATGTGACGGCGACGGAAGGGCGCTTGTTCCTGTATTATGTGAGTGTTAATGATGTAGATGCGGATCCTGTAACCGTGACAGCCGCAGATCTTCCGGAGGGTGCGGTATATGGCACGAACGGCGTTGCGGTAATCAATCCGCCCTCCTATATCGGACCGATGCTGACCTGGACCCCGGGTTATTCGCAAGGCAGCAGCGAATTTGGCGGGAAAGAGTACCCAACAATTACATTTACGGTAACGGACGGGCATGGCGGTTCGTCTGTGGGGACTCTGGTTGTCGGGGTTTTGGATGCACCCACTCCGACTCCGACAGCGACAAATACGCCGCTGCCCACCGATACGCCCACAAATACGCCGCTGCCGACCGATACGCCCACAAATACGCCACTGCCGACCGATACGCCCACAGTGACCCCGACCGGCACGGATACACCGACAGCCACCGTCACACCAACCGCCAGCGATACGCCCACAGATACACCGACACCCACGGTTACACCGACACCAACCGTGACGCCCACCAGCACACCCGTACCGCCGCCCTCTGCGGTCCAGGCATCCATCAGCCGAGGTCTCGGAGATTCGACAGCCCTGTTGCGCATCACTTGGGTTTGTGCGGAGAACCCCCGACGGTTTATCTTGAATGTATATAAGGACGGTATCCAAACCGGCGGGGATTGGATTCAAGGCGGCGGGGCGAGACAATCGGCGTTACTGGTTTCCGGCTACGGAACATATTATGTCACCGTGAAAGCGGAAACCGCCGAGACTATAACCGAACCCGTCGCGTCCAATGAGGTGCCGTGGTTCGGCGAAGTGTTGTCCCCGACTCCACGGCCGACCGATACACCGGTTGCGACCGCGACACCGGTTCCTCCGACAATCGTCCCGACACCAACCGTGGAGATCATCCCGACACCGACCGCCACTCCGACTACAGAAGTGGAAGCGACCTCTACACCGACGGTAACGCCGACGGTAACGCCCACGGGAACGCCGCGAGGGCTGGAGTGGAACTTCAGTGAGAGCGGCAACTTTGAAGGCTGGGTGGCCACAAACATTACCGATGCCACGGTGGAAAATGGTGTCCTGACCGGAGAGGCAACCACCAAAGACCCGTTCGTGCGGCTCAATTTCGCGACAAGTGTGCCGCGTCAGGATATTGAAGCCGTCGTGGTTCGTATTCGGGTAGACAGAGCCACCCGCTGCCAGATCTTTATCGGCGCAAACGGGTTTGATCCTCTTGGCGATTTTGCGCTGTTTCCCAACGGGGTCAATGTGGTGATTGCCCCGCTGAACGCGCAGGCTCTCGCCGCCGATGAACTCACCTTTGTACGAATCGATCCGGCAACTACACAAAACGCGATATTCGAAATCGACCGGATTGGGTTGTACAGTATGGAGAATATCCCGCGAGAGACAGAGTGGAACTTCGATGAAGACGGGAACTTTGAGGGTTGGGCCCTCACGAGTATCAACAATGCCGTCGTGGCAGACGGTGTGCTGAAGGGGCAGGCGAAAACTACCGACCCGTTTATGCGCCTGGGCTTCCTGTCGAACCTGCCGAGAGAATCGATCTCGGCCATTACCGTTCGCATTAAGGTGGACGCTCCAACGCAATGCCAGTTCTCGGTCGGCGCGGGCGGATTCCAGCGTCTGGGCAACTATGTGCTGACTCCAGGTGAGTTCAATATCGTCACCGCGCCGTTCACTCCGGAGGCCCTGGAGGCAGAGGTACTTACGTTTTTGAGGGTCGATCCGACTATTACCAAAAATGTAAACTTCGAGATCGATTGGGTGAAACTGGAATGATGTAAGCCGGTCGGCCTGCGAGCCGGTAGACAGGAGAACAAAGGCGCAAGGGACAATTTCTCTTGCGCCTTTTCCGTTGTTGTGGAGACAAGGGCCGTGCCGGACAGTTCCTTGGAAAGAGCTCTGTGGGTAAGATAAGATCGTGTTACGCATTTGCGGACCGGAATATCCAAGGTGGCTGTCAGTGCTGCGGTATCTCTCCATTCGAAATTTTGTGTTGATCGACCGGGCGGAGATCGAGTTCTCGCCCGGGTTAAATGTCTTGACCGGCGAAACAGGAGCCGGGAAGTCGATTGTGCTGGCGGCGCTCGGCCTGCTGCTGGGAGATCGTGCCGCTGCCGACCTGGTAACCGGAGAGGGCGGCGAGGCCGTGGTGGAGGCCCGCTTTGAATACGACAGCCATGCCCCCGAAAAGGATTCCATTGATTCCATCCTGGATCTCGCGGGAATCGACCGCGAGGAGGGAACGCTGCTGCTCAGCCGAAGCGTATCCGCCGACGGCCGCAGCCGCATGTTTATCAATAACCGCCCTGCTCTGGTTCGCGTGCTGAAAGAACTCGGAACGGTCCTGGTCGATCTGCACGGACAGCATGAACATCAGTCTCTGCTGCGTCGCGCCACATACCGGGCCGTGGTGGACCGATACGGTGTCGATCCGCAACTCGTTTCCCGCTATAACGATCTGTACGTGCGTCGGCAGCATGGCCGGGAGCGCCTGGTCTCTCTGGAAGGAGACGAGCGTGAGCGCCAACGCCGCGAGGATATTTTGCGTTACCAGATTCACGAACTGGAAGCGGCGAAATTGCAGATCGGCGAAGAGGAAGAGCTCGACCGCGAACTCCGGATCATGCAACATGCGGAACAACTCGCGGAACAGGCCCATCGCGTCTACCGCCACCTGTATGAGGGAGACGACGACCGGCCGTCGGTTCTGGATGAGCTGGGCCGGCTTCACCGGGTGGTTCAGGAGATGAGCCTCCTGGATGAAGGCCTCAAGAGTGTCTATGAATCGTGGATCGCCCCCATCAGTGAGTTAGAGGAACTGGCCGGCGAAATCCGTAATTATTCCCATACCATCGAGTTCGATCCGCAACGGCTGGAAGAACGAAACGAACGGAAACGACTCATTCAGGACCTGAAGGCAAAATATGGAAACAGCGTGGCCGATTTACTTCAATACCTGGAGTCGGCCAAGACCGAACTCGGGCAGATCGAGAATCGTGATGAGGAAGTCGAACAACTAAGAAAAGAACTCAGCGAAGTCGAACAACAGCTCGGCCGGGCGACGGAAACTCTACTGAAAGAACGACGCCGCGTCGGTGAACAATTATCCGCCGCCGTTGCGGCAGAACTTTCGCATCTCGGAATGAAAGGGGCGCAGTTTGTCGTATCTGTCGAACCCACACGCGATCCCGAGGGTATCCCGGCGGGCGAGTTCGGCCCCGTTCGCCCGGGCCCCGGTGGCGCAGACGAGATCGAGTTTCTTCTGTCTACAATTCCCAACCGTCCTTTCCGTCCGCTGCGGGAGATCGCCTCCGGCGGCGAAATCTCGCGAATCATGCTCGCAATCAAGTACATTTTGGGCAAAGCGCACCTTGTCCCGACCATGATTTTCGATGAAATCGACCTCGGCATCGGCGGAAAAACCGCCGACGTGATCGCCCAACGGCTACAGGATCTCTCGAACGAAAAACAAGTAATCTGTATTACGCATCTGCCGCAAATCGCCGCGCGTGCGGAAACCAATCTCCGTGTTGTAAAAACCGCTACCGGAAACACGGCCAGAACACACATCGAAACCCTGACCGGGAAAGACCGCGAAGAGGAGCTCGTGCGGATGCTCGGCGGTGAGGAGGCATCCCGCTCGTATGCCCGCGAAATGCTGAACGGATTCAGAAAGGACAGGAAGAGAAAATGATCCGGCCGTCCACCCGCTACTTGCTTGTTTTCCTCCTGATCGGCGGCTGTGTTGGCACGGCCGATTTTGCTCCCGCCCGGAGTCTCACACCGGAAGAAGCCTTTATCTGGTCGGCAAGCGCGCCGGTAACGGTATTTGAACCCGGAGACCGGGGCGAAATACGGCTTATATTAACGATAGCCGAACATCATTATGTCTACCGCGATTCCGTCTCGGTCCGATCCGAGCCGGTCCCGGGGATCACCTTCTCCGATCCAATTTACCCGGAACCGAAATTGAAATACGACAAATATGAAGAAAAAGAAGTACCAATATATGAGGGGGTTGTAGACATCCGCGTCCCCTTCACCGTTACCGGGCCGGTATTACAGGAAGGCATCCCTGTCCGCTTTACCGTTCGACATCGCGGCTGTTCGCCGGAACTCTGTTTTTTCCCCGCGAAGCGAACCCTCGATCTCTCCATCCGTGTCGGCGGCGTACAGCCCGGGACAAACCCGGCGGGATTTATTCCCATCGAGCAGGCTTCCGACCGGAGACCTGACCTTTTCTCAAAAGGACTGTTCTACACGTTTCTGGTAATCTTTCTCGGCGGTGTCGGTACCTGTTTTACACCGTGCGTGTACCCGTTGATTCCGATTACGATTACGATTTTCGGCACGAAGGATGTCCCGCGATGGAGAGCCTTCACCCTGTCGGTCACGTATGTCCTTGGAATCGGCGTGATGTTCTCCGCATTGGGCCTCCTGGCGGCAGGAACCGGGGCGGTATTCGGGTCGTTTATGGCCAATCCGATTGTAGTCGGTGTAGTCATGCTGGTCCTGGCGGGATTCGGATTTTCCATGCTCGGCCTGTTTGAAATCCGGGTCCCATCCGCCGTACAGGCCCGACTCGCTTCTCTCGCCGGGCGCGGATACGGCGGCGCCTTCGGTATGGGGCTGGTCGCCGGAGTGATCGCCTCGCCGTGTACCGGTCCTGTTCTCGGAACCGTCCTGATTTATGTCGCCTCGTCGGGCAACCTGTTTCTCGGATTTTGGCTGCTCTTCACGTATGCCCTCGGAATCGGTACGTTATTTATTTTTCTCGGAACCTTTTCCGCCGCGATTTCCTACATGCCCCGCTCCGGCGCGTGGATGGAACATATCAAAACTATTTTCGGAATTATTCTGCTCGCCATGGCGCTTTACTTCGGCAAATCTGCCTTCCCTGCCCTCGGTAAACTCCTGAAACCTTTACCGACCGGATTGATTATGGGATGCGTCATGATCGTGCTTTCCCTTCCGTTCGGAACGATTCACCGTTCGTTTCATGGCCTTTCCGGGATCCGTCGAGTGCTCAAGCATTTCGGGATTGTCCTCGCCGTGTTCGGTCTTTATCTCAGCGTCGGCGCATTTACAACACCACCCGCAAGCCTCATCGACTGGCTCGCCGATGAGCAGACCGGCCTGGACAGGGCACGGGCTGCGCAGAAACCCGTCCTGGTCGATGTCTGGGCGGAATGGTGCGCCGCCTGCATCGAATTAGACAGGACTACTTTCCGCGATCCGCGTGTTACAGCGCGCCTTCAGGAATTTGTAACCGTCAGGCTGGACTTTACCAGGGAAACACCGGAGAGAGGGCAATTGCAGAACAAATACAATATCCCCGGGCTGCCTGTGCTGCTGTTTTATAGCCGGTCCGGCGAATATCTACCCGAGGCCAGCCTGGTTGGCTATCACAGCGCCGATGAATTGCTTGCGCACCTGGATAAGATCGCGCATTCCAATAGCGAGTAATAAGATGGATAACCATGTTTGAATACGATATTACCGCCAAAGACAGCCGGGCGCGGACCGGAAGATTTCACACACCTCATGGGGTAGTCGATACACCTGCATTCATGCCGGTGGGAACGAATGCAACCGTAAAAGCATTAACTCCCGCAGAAATCCGCGAGACCGGAAGCCGGGTAATCCTGGCAAATGCCTATCATCTCTATCTTCGTCCCGGCGCAGACGTTGTAGAGAAATGTGGCGGCCTGCACCGTTTCATGGCGTGGGACGGCCCCATTGTAACCGACAGCGGGGGATTTCAGGTGTTTAGTCTTGCGCCGCTGCGGTCAATCGATCCGGACGGAGTTACTTTTCGTTCTCACATTGACGGTTCTATACATCGTTTTACACCCGAATCGGCGATTCGTTTACAGGAACGGCTCGGCGCGGATATCATTATGTGCCTGGATGAATGCCCGCCGCACGATCTGCCCGATCAGGATATGCGGCAATCCATGGAATTAACGAATCGATGGGCGGAGCGATGTATCAGGGCGAAAGAACGCGAAGACCAAGCACTGTTTCCGATTGTACAGGGTGGGATGAATCCCGATCTTCGCGCGGAAAGCGCACGGATATTAAGCGGATTCGGTTCGCCGGGTTATGGAATCGGCGGTCTGTGTGTCGGGGAGGAGAAGGCGCAAACCCTGGCAATGCTGGATGTATCTGTTTTGCATCTGCCGGAGGATCGCCCCCGGTACCTGATGGGGGTCGGGACACCGGAAGATTTTTTAACCTGTATCGAGAGAGGCGTCGATCTGTTCGATTGTGTAGTTCCGACACGTCTGGCGCGGAACGGACATTGTCTGACCTGGTCCGGTAGAGTGTCATTCAAGCAGGCTCAATACAAATATGAACAAGGCCCGCCGGATACCGAATGTCATTGCAGCTGCTGCCGGCAATTCTCCTTAGCGTACCTCCGGCATCTATTCCTTGCAGGCGAGATTCTCGCCTCTCGATTGGCCACAATTCATAATGTAACTTTTTATCAGGAATTCATGCAGGCGGTTCGAATAGCTATCTCGTGCGGCAATCTAACACAATTCCACGAGACATTTCTGTCGGGCGCGGGTCGATCCTCGCTGTTGCAGAGTCAGCGATAGCGTGATGTAGTCGAGCGGGTTCCATACGGCAACCCCTCATGCCAAGCCTCTCCCGGCGCGAGAGGGAGAAAAGATGTTCTCTCTTGCGCAACAAGGTATTCTTTCTTGGTAAACAGGGCGGGACAGGCTTCCGGCCTGTGATACAGTAGCCAAATCAGCGGATATCGCTTCGTATCGCTATAATCCGTTACCTGTTCAGGACCGAATACCCAGGCTTTCCTCCAACTGCTGGCGCCGGAAAATAGACGCATAAAGTCCGCCCCGCTCAACCAAATCCTGGTGAGTCCCCTCCTCGATAATCATTCCATCGCCAAGCACAACAATATGATCCGCGTTCCGAACTGTCGAAATACGATGGGAAATAAGAATCGTTGTGCGTTGCCGGATATCCTCGCGTATGCCGCGAAGAATCTGTTCCTCCGTTTCGGCATCGACACTCGACAGCGCGTCGTCCAAAATCAGAATGGGACAATGCCGGACCAGCGCGCGGGCGATTCCGGTCCGCTGCCGTTGGCCTCCCGACAAGGTCAGCCCCCGTTCACCGAGCAGAGTCTCAAACCCCTGCGGGAATTGGCCGACATCGCGTTCAAGGCCCGCCTTCCGCGCGGCGGAACGCGTTCGTTTGTCGGCATCCGGTCCTCCCGATTCCTCTCCGAAAAGGATGTTCTCTTTTAGTGATTGGCTGAAGAGAAAGACTTCCTGTGACACGAAAGCGATATTCCTGCGCAATACTTCCAGAGGAATATCCCGGATGTCCATCCCGTCAATAAAGATCGAGCCGGGAGGTACAGGATACAGGTGAAGAAGAAGGTGAACGAGCGTGGATTTTCCGACCCCCGTGGGACCGACAATCGCTAACGTCGAACCGGCAGGAATGGAAATGGAAATATCGCGAAGAACCGGCGGAGTATCCTCTCGATAGCGGAAGGTCAGATTGTGAATCGTGATTTCGCCGCGGATTTTCGGTTCAGGAACGGTAACGGGTACGGGTAGAATCTCCGGAACGGCGCAGAGAATCTCGCGGATTCGCGCCCAGGAGGCGGTTCCACGGTAGATGACGTTCAATACCCATCCGAAACCGACAATCGGCCAAAACAGCATCGTAAAGTATTGGATAAACTCCGCCAGTCCGCCGAGGGTCAGGCGATTCACCGTGACCATTCGGCCTCCCAGGAAGAGAATCATGGCAAACCCCAATCCGTTAATGTAACGCATGATCGGCCAGAGTCGTCCCCGCAGACGAATCATTTCAAAATTCTTGTCCAGGTACTGTTTGTTGATTTCCTCAAAACGAGCCGTTTCGGCCGCCTCCTGGCAATATGCCTTCACCACGCGAATACCGGACAGATTCTCCTGAACATGAGCCGACATGGCAGCGTAGATTTCCTGCGACGCCATGAACAGGTTGTGAAGACGTCGGGTATAGATATTGACCCAGACGGACAGGCCAAGCATAGGTACAAGAACCGCTGTCGTCAGAAGCCAGTCGCTGTACAGCATGTGCGCAATGGCCAGAATCGCCAGAATGCCGAACTGCAACGGGTACATGATTCCCGGGCCGAGGAGCATCCGAACCTGTTCGATGTCGCTGCCCGCGCGGGTCATCAAATCGCCGGTAGAGATGGAGTTGTAGTAGCTTGGCGTGAGCAACTGAAGATGCGTATACAGATCGTTCCGCAGCTGCTCTTCCGCCAGGCGCGATACGGTAATCACAAGATATCGCGAGAAAAACAGCGTGATCGCGGAACCGATGGCCAGTAGAATAATTCCCCAGAAAGCGGTCGCAACAACCGGCGAAACGCCGCCGACTGCGTCGGGATTCCCGACGGCCGGCTCCAGCGCATCAATGGCCCGGCGCACCAGCCGGGGTATCTGCACCGCGATCACCTGACCGGCCACGATGAAGACAAAGCCGAGCACGATGCGGTGCGTGTGTGGAGCCAGGTACGCCAGTAAAGCACGAAAATGGCTGGAAGAGTTCAAACCGTCAGGGTTGGGCATTCTGCTGAGAGAATCGTCAAAAAAAGGATCTACCCGGTTCGTTTTTTTGAAACGACTACTGGGAAGGCTCCATTTTTCTCGATCGTTTGTACAGATTCAAAATCTCGCGGGGACCGATCCGTTCCGAATCGACGGAGCCGGATTGGATCTGATAACCGGTTTTCGGTTTCATCCAGTTCCCGGAAATCCGGTAGAGTTCCTCAACAATTTTGGGAGTGATCTTGGGATTCAAAGGCGCAAGACGATCAAACAAAACCCGCGAAAACTGGTAGACTTGCCCGGCATTCTTGGCCCCGTACCCGAACCGGCCGTCTCCGAGGCGGGACGATACCAGCAGGGAAGGCGCACCGCCTCCGAAATTGCCCGTCGCCAGGACCATCCCGAATTCCTCTTGCTTGGTCGCCCCGTTCATAATTAGAATCTCCGGCACATCGCCGATACAAATGGTCCCTTCCGGCCAATTGGGACGACCGGGCAGCACGTATACCAGGCCGAATGACTTGTCGGTTCCCCGCGGACGCCCATAGAAAGCGCCCACCGCAATATCCTGTATTCCGTCCGCATTGAAATCGGCCAGTGTCAATCCCTGGCCGAGACTCTCCGACTTATAAATCCCGTAATAGTTGACTTCGAGGTAAAGGGATGTCGGCTGCCCCATACGGATAACCGTCTGCTGCGCGGGATCAGGCTTCCCGTCGAACAGCAATAAAGATAGTTTTCCGTACGCAGAAGAATAGCCGTTCGGAGAGCCGATCAGAAGATCGTTATCTCCGTCTCCGTCGATATCTCCCGCTCGGACGGACGCGCCGAGCATATCCGTTTTGTGGTTGTCCTTGATTACAAGATCGGCCTCTTCATGAACCATCACCACCGATCCCTTCGGGCGGGGCGCGCCTCGCACCACATAGACATGACCGTATCGGCCCAAGCCGTACTGGCAACCGATAATCAAATCCGGAATGCCGTCTCCCAGAACGTCGGCGATGAAATAGCTGTTGCTGTTGACGGAACTCCGGTAGTCTGCATAAACATGTTTCAGCAGCACATCGCAGTCGGTTCCCAGTTGAATCACCTGCCCTGTCGCGCGAAGCGGCGAACCATACAGGATGTAGGCCCGGTCGGCGAAGGCCATGGACTCTTGTTTATTCGTGTACGGCGCGGAAATCACCAAGTCATCCATCCCGTCGCCGTTCAGGTCGCCGAACGCCAGTTCCGGCCCGGCTCCATCGCACTCCCCGGCCCCGTGAAATACAATATCCGCCCCAGAGACATCAAATCGTCCGGGTTCGAGACACGGATTCCCACCCAGAAAAAGATAGACGGCTCCGGCTAACCGGTTCACATTCGGCGCACCAACCGCCAGATCATCTCTTCCGTCCGCGTTGAAATCCCCCACGGCTACACTGGTCCCCATCCAATCGCCTCGTTGACTACCGATCAGGGTAGTGATCGCCGCCGTTGCGGGAGGATCGGCCAAATCAACAACATCCGTCGTTCCGGCAACCGGCGCAGCGGCGTTGTGGAGAATATCTACACGCCCCCGTTCTTTTTCCATAAACGGAGATCCCATGACGATCTCGTCCGTTCCGTTCCCGTCAAAATCTCCGCAGGTCAGAGCAACCCCGCCATAGGCATTCTCGTACGGGAAATAGATCATGCGATCCGCTTCGGCGTCCGGGTAGCGCAGATCGAGAAAACCCGTATCCGCGCTGACCGTCGTAATCCCGGCGGCAAAGACCAGAATCGACAGGATTCGCGTGATGGCTGCACAAATCGAGCAACAATTCGCCGCGCAAGCGTATAATGTGATGCCATGGGTACCCAATCCGGGATTCTTCATCGGCAGATCCCCCGTTCCGTGCGTTTAACAAATTCGATGATATGTTGAGCGTCCGCATCGTCGCCCATCTCTTCGTGCAGACGGTCCAAGGCTTCTCCTTCGGAGAGATGGGACCGATACAGGATTCGGTAAATCCGTTTGAGACGTTTCATCCGCTCTTCCGAAAATCCGTGTCGGCGAAGCCCCACCACATTGATCCCATACGGCTTGCAGGGGTTCCCCGCTACTCTCGTAAAGGGCAGCACATCCTGTCGGACTGCGGAAGCCCCGCCGACAATTGCATATCGCCCCACCTGGCAGAACTGATGAATCGCCACCAGACCTCCGATAATCGCGTTGGATTCGACTCGAATATGACCGGCCAGCGCGGCGAAACTGGCCATAATCACACTATCTTCCAGGATACAATTATGTGCCACGTGACTGTAGGCCATCAACAGGCATCCCTGGCCGACACGGGTTTCTTCCCCCTCACTGGTACCCCGGTTGACCGTAGAGTATTCCCGAATGGTGGTGTGGTCTCCAATGCGAACAAAGGAGACACCGCCTTTGTATTTAAGGTCCTGCGGTTCGCTTCCGATGACAGCTCCGGTAAAAATGCGACAATACTCCCCGATGGTGGTCCATCCGTCCAGAATCACATGAGGGCCGATCTCGGTGCCACGCCCGATTCGGACATCTTCACCGACAACACTGTAGGGACCGATTTGCACATCGTCGCCGATCTGCGCTCTCGGGTGAATAATCGCCGTGCTGGCAATCGTAAGAGTCTCTGGCATAATTCTATTTCATCGCTCCTCAAACAAACCGGCCTCGTTCAGTCTACCATGGTGAACAACAGGGTCGCCTCCGCCGCTCGCTGTCCATCCACAGTGACACGACTTTCGACCCGTCCGGAGCGTCCTTTGATCTTCATAATCTGCGTTTCGATCACCAGTTGGTCTCCCGGAACAACCGGCCGCCGGATTTTCGCCTCATTGATCGCCGACAAATACACCTGCTTGCCCGCGTTTTGCTCCAGGGAAAGAAGCAAAACACCGCCCGCCTGCGCCATGGCTTCGATAATCAGAACACCCGGCATGATGGGGCGGTTTGGGAAATGCCCTTGGAAAAACGGCTCATTGGCCGTGACATTCTTGATCGCAACAACTCGATTGTTCTTGTAATCCAGATCCAGAACACGATCGATCAACAGGAACGGATACCGATGCGGAAGAATTTCCCGAATGCGATTGATATCGAGCGGCGGCTCAAACGATTTCTTCGCCTGTTGTTCGCGTTCTCGGATTGTTTCCAGGATCTTGCGGACAAATCGGACGTTGAACGCATGGCCCGAACGAACTGCAACAACATGCGCCTTGATCGGGCGGCCCAACAACGTGAAATCCCCCAGCACATCCAGCACCTTATGCCGCACAATCTCATCATCAAAACGCAGGTTCTTATTCAGAAACCCCTCTTCACCAATCACGATGGCACAGTCCAAACTGCCCCCTTTGATCTTGCCGTCCTGGCGCAGGGTCTGAATATCCTTCAGAAATCCGAAGGTTCTGGCTGGAGCGATCTTCTCCGTGAAGATCTCTTCGGTGATCCAAAAAGAGGTCGAGCGGATACCCACCGCCGGATGATCGTAGTCGATCTTGTACGTAATTTCGAATCGGTGCGAAGGAATCACGGCGAGTTCCAGGCCGTTTTCGAACAGCCAGATCGGTTGATCGATTTCCAGATAGGACCGGGGACGATCCAGTGTGACAATCCCCGCCTCGCGGATCATCTCCACAAACGGCAACGCGCTTCCATCGGCAATAGGAGGTTCTTTCGAGGTCAGTTCGATAATGAGATTGTCGATACCCAGGCCGCTGCACGCTGCAAGCACGTGCTCAACCGTCAGAATCTGTTCTTCACCCCGGCCGAGCGCCGTCAGGTAAAGGCTGTCTTCCATCGAGGCGTTCTCCGCGCTGACCTTGATTCGCGGCTCACCGGGAAGGTCTTTGCGAACAAACACAATCCCGCCGTCCGGCTCGTTCGGGCCGACGGTGATCGTGGTTTCCTCGCCGGTGTGTAAACCCACCCCTCTCAGGGAGGCTCGACTGGCGACCGTTTTCTGCATATCCCCTGTGGAATTCATTTTCGTAAAATTATGATTTCTCCTTGTCTTGATGCTGGACTTGTTTCTCCAGATCGGAAATTCGTTTCTGTAAATCGGGAACACGGCGCAAATAGACATGAAGCCGCCGTTCCAGACCGTGAGGCTGCGCCGGACTCCCGGAATAGGCCTGCCCGCCCGCCAGGTTTTCTTCCACGTAGCTTTTCGCACCGACCGTCGAATATGCGCCGATCGTAACACCCGGAGCGACAACCACCTGCCCCGCCAACGTCACATGTTCCTCCAGGGTGACACCTTCGCCAATAGTCACTTGGGCAACAATAATGCAATTCTCTCCCAGATGGGCGCCGGCCCGGATTCCAACCAGGTTGTCGATCTTGGTGCCTCGCGAGATCACCGTGTCGCGGTTTCCCCCACCGGCCACAGTCACATTGGCTCCAAGCTCCACATCATCTCCCAGGATAATCCGCGTTGAATGCCCCGGGTCGGACGCCTGCCTGGAAATCAGGCTTGTTCCCCCATGAATAATCACGCTATTGCCGATGACCGTGTTCGCACAGATCGTCACGTTGGGATACAGAACCGCGTCCTGTCCGATCCGAGTACCCTCTCCAATAAACGTCCCCGGATAGATACTGGACCGGTCACCGATCACCACATTGTCCTCAATGACCGCATTGGCCATGATACTGACTCCCTGCCCCAAACGGACGGTCGGGGCGACAATGGCCCGCTCGTGAACGCCGCCGTCCCGCACCGGGGTTTCGCCGAGAAGGAGTTTGAGCGCCCGGGTAAATGCCAGATATGGATCATCCGTAACCAACAGCGGACGGAAATCGGTAACAAGGTCCCGACCGACAATCAGCGCAGAGGCCCTGCAAACCCGGATTCGGGCAACATACTTGGGGTTGGCGACAAAGGAAATATCCCCCGCCTCCGCCTCGTCAATGCCGCTGATTCCATGAATCTGGATATCGGCATTGCCGACCACATCGGCTCCGAGCAGTTCACCCAGTTGTCGCAACGAGATCGAACGCATCGAATTCCTGCTCTACCTCCCCTTTTTCTCTGTTTCCTTTTTCTCCGTCTCTTTTTTCTCCGGCGCCATCGCGTTGAGTTTGTTGATCACCTTGTCGGTAATGTCGTACTGAGCTGCGCTGTAAGCCAGGTCCGCCCGTTTGAAAATGAAATCATAGCCTTCTTGTTTTGCGATCTCCTCCACAACGGCCTGCAATTTCTCACGAAGCGGGTCCAGGGTTTGCTTCAATCTTGAATTCAGCTGGACCTGTCTTTCCCGCTGGATTCCTTTCACTTCCGCCTTTCTCTTTTCCAGGTCGTTGAGTTTTTTGGTGTATTCCTCCGGTTTCATCAACGATCTTTGCGCCTGGAGATCCTCATATTCCTTAAGCAACGGCGCGGTCATTTCATCCAGGCTTTTCTGAGAATCCTCACGTGCAGCGCGCAGTTCCGCTGCTTTTGCTTTAAACACTTCTGCTTCTTCCAAAACCCGTTCCACATCGACAAATCCCAACTTCGGTCCGCTGGTCTGCGCTGTAACATCCGAAGAAAGCACAATACTCCCGAGCGCCAGCGCTCCAATGATTCCTAATGCCCATATACCGGTTACTTTCATTGTTTCAGTCCTCCAAAATCTTCTATTTCGATGTTCTGCCCCAGAGATACGAAATCCGACTCCAGGTTTACAGGATGGGAAAAGTCCACTTGGCTCACTAGAAGGACTGGCCAAAACTGAAGTGGAGATTTTCCTCTTCATCATCGTCTTCTTTGCTGATGGGAATGGCGTAATCGAGGCGGACCATCGCGCCGATGGGTAAATTGACGCGGATCCCCACGCCCGTGCTGAACCGCAGCTCGCCCAGGTCGATATCGCCAACCTCCGTGTATCCCGCGCCGGAATCCAGGAAAAACACCCCTTGCAACATATCAAAGAACGGGTATCGAAGTTCGGCTCTGCCGATCAAGGCGGCTTCGCTGCCCAGCCAAACCTCCTTCGAGTACTCATAAATCCCGTAGGGCGGGTAAAACCGACGACGGACAACCGTATCCCGTTCCGTCAGCGTTCCTTCTTCAAATCCACGTACCGTGTTTGCGCCGCCGATCCAGAATCTTTCCTGCAACGGCAAATAATCCGTCGACCCGAACGGTTCGGCCAGACGCACTTCCCCGGAAAGCATCAAAACCAACTTCCCTGTCAATGTATGGTAATAGTTGGTTTCTCCGATCAGCTTTGCAAACTCATTGTCGGCAAGCCCGGCCAGCTCAAGAGAAACCTGGTTGAACGTTCCGCTGGTCGGATTCGCCGTGAAATCCCTCGTATCTCTGGACAGGCCAAGCAAGAGACTGGTTGTAACGTTCTCGTCGGAATCGTAAATATCTGGAGCCTGGACCACCTCGGTCAGTCGTTCGTCAAAGACACTCATGTCAGACTGTTCGACCTGAAATCCGAAATAATATCGGCTGTAGTCGAACAGAGGATGAGAAAACGTTGTCTGGTTCCCAAACCGTTCTTCCTCGAATTCACGTCCCCCGTATGAATCAATATCGTAATAGTAAAACTCCGTATTTAACGCGTATTCCGATCCGAGCAGGTACGGTTCATTGAATCCCACCACAAAACGGTCTCGTATTCCGCCGAACTCCACCGTGCTATAAAACTCCTGTCCCCGCCCGAACAAGTTCCGCTTGCGAAATTCCACAAAGGCGCCGGGGCCGAATGTCGTATTGTAGCTGCCCCCGAACATGATACTTCCCGTCTGAATTTCCTCCAACTGAAGAATGAGATCCGCCACAGTGGGATCGTCCGGACGAATCAGCGGTTCCGAAAATCCCGGTTGAAGGTTCATCTGGTTGGGAACAGGAAACTCGCGGGCTTTGAAAAACCGAAGGTTGACCAACTTGCGGTCAGCCTCCATGACCTTGCTCCAGTCCAGAACATCCCCAGGCTTAAGATCGATCTCCCGCCTGATGACATAGTCTTTCGTGATAAACTCGTCTTTCTTCAGTTCGACGACCGAACCGTCCTCCATGACTGTCACGCCCTGGATCTGAATCTCTCCCAAGTGCAGACGATCCGCCTCTCCGATGTTGATCGCCACATCCGCGACGGGTTCTCCTTCTCGTTTCTGAAGGGTCTTTTGAATGCGGGTATTGTAGTAACCCTGGTTTCGGTAAAGGTTCAGAATCTTGAGAAGATCCTGGCGTATAGTTCCTTCCGAATAGAAATCTCCGTTTTTTAAAGTAATCTGACCGAGGATTTCCTCAGAGGTGAAAATCTCGTTCCCTTCGACGCCGGCTTTCCCGAATCGGTAACGGGGACCTTCGTTGATTCGCACGGTGACCGCCAGCCCGTCTTTTTCTTCCACCGGACCTTCCTGGGTAACCTGGACATCCAGATACCCACGATCCAGGTACAGGTACTGAATCACTTCCAAGTCCCGTTTCATAATCGATTCCGTGTAATCCCGTCGCAGGAAAAACCAGGATGGTTTGGTTTCCATTCGCCTTCGGATCTGTCGGTCGGAGTATTCCTGGTTTCCTTCGATGGAAAGGCGAATCAAAGGCAGTTTCCTGCCTTCCTGAATGCGAAAGACGGCAACCGTCTCAAAAGGCGTCTCCTGTTCTTCCAATTCGGCCTGAATCGTGGTGCGTGGAAAGGCTTTCTGTTCATAAAAAGAGAGGAGTTTGGTTCGATAGGATTCCAGTCGGTCTTTATCCATGAAAACCGACACGTCCTCTTTCCATCCGAGCTCCGTCTGTAGTTTCTTGCTGCTGATTTCCTTGTTCCCCTCAAAGCGGACTCCCACCAGGATCGGTTTCTCCCAGACATTGTAAATCAGGCGAATCCCGCCCTCGACCGATTCCGCCTCCACATTCACATCGGCGAACTTGCCAAGCTCCATGATCTTGCGAACATCTTCCCGAAGAAGCGCCTGAAGACCGGCCTTGTAATCCTGACCGGCGCGCGTCTGGATCACACCGGCAATCTCGGCGGGGTCCACATGAACGGTTCCCTCGATCACAATCTCTGTGATCAGTTCCGTCCTCCCTGAACAAGGAAATGAAAAGACCAGCACAAAAACTATGAGAGTATAAATCCGGCGGTTCAGACTTGCACCTCCTCCACCGAAGCTTCGCGAAACTCCGGTCCGTCCTTGCCGACCTCTACGATCACCTCCGCCCCTCCCCGGAATCGGCCCTTCAGGATTTCCTCCGCAAGAGGATCCTCCAGGCGTTTCTGTATCGTCCGTTTCAGAGGGCGAGCGCCGTATGTCGGATCGAAACCTTGATCGATCAGATATTCTTTGACTTCCGGCGTGATTTGTAAATGCACGTGGTATGCGGAGAGACGCTCCTGGACCTGTTTCAGCTCGATATCCAGGATCCGGGCAATATCTTCCCGAGTCAGGGAATGAAACACCACGACCTCATCCACCCGGTTCAGGAACTCCGGCCGGAAGGTCTTTTTCAGTTCCGACATGACCTTATCTTTCATGCTCTCGTAAGAAACCTGTTCATCGTCCGTGCTGAATCCCAGCGAGGCCTTGTTCGTGATTTCGTGGGAGCCGATGTTGGACGTCATAATAAGCACGGTATGCCGGAAATCCACCCTGTACCCCGTGGAATCGGTCAGGCGTCCCTCTTCGAGCACCTGGAGAAGCATATTGTAGACATCGGGATGGGCTTTTTCGATTTCATCCAAACAAACCACACAATACGGCTTGCGCCGGACTTTCTCCGTCAACTGCCCGCCTTCATCGTGACCGATGTATCCCGGCGGCGCACCGACCAGGCGGGAGGCGGCGAATTTCTCCATGTATTCCGACATATCCACGGTAACCAGCGCATCCTGGCTGCCGAAGAGGAATTCGGCCAGGATTTTCGCCATGTGTGTCTTGCCGGTTCCCGTGGGTCCCAGAAACAGGAAGGAGCCGATCGGACGCTGCTGGTCGGCCAGCCCGGCTCGCGACCGGCGAATCGCCGTGGCCACCGTCCGAATCGCCTGCTCCTGCGATACAACCTTTTTGCGCATTTCTTCTTCCATTCGAAGCAGTCGTTCGGATTCCGCCTCCTCGATTCGGACCATCGGAATGCCGGTCCACTTAGAGACAATATATGCGATATCTTCTTCATCCACGGTGGCGATACCGGCCTGGTTACGAGAGGTTTCCCACTCACGCGTGATTTGGGCTTCCCGTTCCCGCAGCATCTCCCGCTTTCGTTTCAGATCCAGGCATTTCTCGAATTCCTCGGCCACGGTTGAGGCTTCGATTTCTTTGACGACACGATCGATTTCTTCGTCGATTTCACGCAATTCCCGTGGACGTGTTGTGGCCTGGAGACGCGCTCGGGCCCCTGCTTCATCGACCAGGTCGATAGCCTTGTCCGGCAGGTAGCGGTCCGTGACGTAACGGGCTGAGAGTTCCGAAGCGGCTCGGAGGGCCGGATCGGTAATCTTCACCCGATGATGCGCTTCGTACTTGTCTCGCAGTCCCTCCAGAATTCGGATCGTTTGCTCAACCGTGGGCGGATCGACCATCACGGTCTGGAAACGCCGTTCGAGGGCTTTATCCTTTTCAATGTACTTCCGATATTCATCCAGCGTGGTCGCGCCGATGCACTGAAGCTCACCCCGTGCAAGCGCGGGTTTCAGCATATTGGAGGCATCCATGGACCCCTCCGCTGCCCCGGCGCCGACCAGCGTGTGCAATTCATCAACGAACAAAATGATATTGCCGGACCGCCGGATCTCTTCCAGAACCGCTTTCAGACGTTCCTCGAACTGCCCGCGATACTTCGTTCCGGCTACCAGCCCGCCCAAGTCAAGCGTAATCAACCGTCGGCCCAGGAGGAGATCCGGGACGACCCGTTGCTCAATCTGTTGGGCCAGTCCTTCCGCGATCGCGGTTTTTCCCACACCGGCCTCGCCGATCAGAACCGGGTTATTTTTGGTTCGCCTGCACAGAATCTGGATCACCCGTTCGATCTCATCCTGCCGACCGATAACCGGGTCCAGTTTGCCGAGCCGGGCCAATTCAGTCAGGTCGGTTCCGAACGCATCCAGCGCGGGGGTTTTGCTTTTGCCTTTTCCGGCGGCAACCACTTCCTGCGGAACCCCGCCCATCAGACGAAGAATCTCACTGCGGGCCTTGATCAAATCCACATTGTGTTCCGCCAGGATACGCGCGGCCAATCCTTCGTTCTCCCGGATAATACCGAGCAGAAGATGTTCCGTACCGATGAAGTTCACGCCGAAAGCCTGTGCTTCCTGGTACGCAAATTCGATTGCCCGTTTGCCGCTCGGCGAGAGGGGGATCGTGCTGTCCAAGCCGCCGGTTCCTTCACGGGGGATTCGCTTGAGTATCTCACCTCGGAGAGCCTCCAGGTTGAGACCCATGTTCCGCATGGCGGTCGCCGCCACACCTTCCCCTTCGGAGATCAGTCCAAGAAGGATGTGCTCCGTGGCCGCGTGGCTGCTGCCGATGGAGGCCGCCTCTTCCTTGGCCTTCTTCATGACGAGTCGCGCACGTTCGGTAAGCCGATCAAACATCATAATGACATCCGTCCCGCAAACAATAGTCTTGAGATTCAGGATTCATGAATCCTGTTGATTTCCTTCTCCGTATACCGACGAATCCAATCGCGCAGAAATGTGGCCCGGATGGCGTCACGCTCCGTCGCGATCAGCTTCTTCCCCGCACGCTTCTGCAAATGGGCGGGGCGGCTCTGGATGATCACATCATTAATAGCCGTATAAGGAATGCCCTTTATCAAGCCGAGATCAAGCCCCATTCGCAGCTGAGAGATCAATTCCAGCGCCTCACGGGAATTGAGTACGCGCGCATGAGACAGAAGGCCGAACGCCCGCCACACTTTGTCCTCCAGGGCTGTCCGGCTTTCCACCCAGAGATCCTGCTGTGTTTTGCGTTCATTATCGACGATCTGCCGGATGATGTTCTCCAGTTTCTCGATGGTCTCTTCTTCGGATGCGCCCAGGGTCCATTGATTGGAAATCTGAAACAGGTTTCCGGCAATCTCGCTCCCTTCCCCCGCAATCCCGCGCACCGTCAGACCCATTTGTGTCACCGCAGACAATACTTTCTTGATCCGCTGCGTCATCACCAGGGCCGGAAGGTGGACCATCACCGAACAGCGGATTCCGGTGCCGACATTGGTGGGGCAGGCAGTCAGGTAACCGTAAACCGGTGAAAAGGCATAATAGATGCGCTCTTCCATCTCATCATCGAGCGCATTCACTCTCTGCCAGGCTTCGCGCAGGCTCAGGCCCGATGTCAATACCTGCAAGCGGAGATGGTCTTCCTCATTGACCATAACACTGACCATCTCGTTGCGGCCCACCACGGCATATCGTTCCATCCCGCTCTCGGCGAGTTCCCGGCTGATAAGATATCGTTCCACCAGGTATTTCCGGTCCAGCGAATCGAGCGGTTCCACAGAAAGGACGGTTGCCCCGTTCATTGAGGAGCAGTCCTGGATCGCCCGAAGAGAGGTCTCCGCGATCCGGCTCAGGTCGGAGGAACTGGCCCAGTGGGAAAACGGCATTCCGGTGATATTGCGGGCAAGCCGGACCCGACTGGACACCACAAGATCCGAGTGTTGGCCCGGAGGCACGAGCCAACCGCATGGCCGTAACAAACATTCAGGTATTTCCTGGTTCATCTCTAACTGTTGACCTTCGTTGACGACAGAGTATACCGATCCGGGAAGGTGTCCGGGGGCGCTGCGGATCTCCATGAATTCGGTGCAGAAACGGGTTCTCGTTTCCGGTCACCCTCAATGGGGACAGTCCCCCTTTTCCATATCACGGATCTTATCCCGCAGTCGTGCGGCTTCCTCGAAATTCTCGTTGTTCACCGCGTCTTGCAGCCGTTTCCGCAGGTCCGCAATGTTCCGCTCCAGAAGGATTTCCTCTCCGCATCGTCTCGGTATTTTCCCGACATGCCGAGTCTGCTTCTGAATCTTCTGGAGAAGAGGTTCGATCTCCTGCTGAAAGGTATTATAGCATTCGCCGCAGCCGAAACGCCCGCTCTCCTTGAACGAGTTATAGGTCAGTCCGCATTCCAGGCAAGTGCGTTGCAAATCCTGCTCCTCGGCCTGTTCCTCATACCCCTTCAGCAGTCCGGTCAAAAGATCCGCCACGGAGAAATGGGTATTGATCGCGGGCCCGGCAACCCCCTTTTCATGGGCACATTCCTGGCACAAATGGATGGAGATCTTCTTGTCCTCCTTGATCTGGGTCACATGAATTTTCGCCTGGTTTTTCTTGCAAATTTCGCAGATCATCGTATAAATCTCGTTCTCACCGGCCGGACAGGGCGGCGGCATTCCGTTCCGCCACCGGGATTCCGGTTTCCTGCGTGAGCTTCGTAAACGCCGACACCAGGGTCCGAGTAATCCGACCGGGCCGGCCCGTTCCGATGGTTCGCCCATCCACTCGGGTCACCGGAACCACCTTGGCCGCCGTTCCGGTCAGAAAGCACTCATCCGCCCCATATAAATCTATCAATAACATATTACGTTCTTCTGTGGGAATCTCCAAGCCGGCGGCTAGCTCAAGCACCGAATGTCGGGTGATTCCGGGCAATGCCCCCGCGAGTACCGGCGGGGTTAGAACCCTCCCATTTTTCACAATGAAAACATTGTCCGCCGTCGCCTCCGCAACATACCCCAGGTGGTTAAGGAAAATAGCCTCTTTTGCGCCGTAGCGATTGGCTTCCAGTTTCGCCAGAATGTTATTCAGGTAGTTCAGGGACTTGATCTGCGGTGGGCAAGATTCGGGGGAGTTGCGGCGGATCGCCGTCGTCATAACCGCCAGGCCGTTCTGATAATCTTCTTCAGGATACAGCTTGATTGTGCCGACAATGGCAATCAGGCTGGGTTTGGGGCACGCGCTCGGATCAAGACCCAGGTTGCCTTTGCCGCGAGTCACCACCACACGACAATAAGCGTCCTTGTCCGTGAATCCGTTCTCGCAGGCTACCCGGCAAATCACATCGATCATCTCATCCGCTGTCCACGGCACATCCAACTGGATAACTTTCGCGCCCTGCTGCAGCCGGGCAATATGCAACTCCGGTCGAAACAGGCGCCCGCCATAAATGCGCATACCCTCGAAAACTCCATCGCCATACAGCAGCCCGTGGTCGAACACCGATATCTTGGCTTCGCTTTCGTCGTATAAGCAACCGTCGATATAAACCTTCATTTTCATTCTACTCAACTTTCGCATGGTTCCTGATTCCTCAACAGGCAAAACCTAGTCTAACGCACAGAACGAATGCTCACAACATTGACCGCGTATACGGGGAGAGACGTCCCTCGGCAAGTTCCAGGATACGGTCGGATTGCCGGGCCAGGTCGAGGTTGTGGGTCACCATGATGATCGTAAGCCCGTATTCCCCCCGAAAAGAATCCACCAGTTTCATCAACTCTTCCCCGTTCCGCGCATCCAGGTTTCCGGTCGGTTCATCCATCAAGAGAATATCGGGGCGATTGACCAGCGCACGGGCCACCGCCACCCGCTGACGCTCACCGCCGGAGAGCTGGGCCGGACGGTGACGCGCCCGTTCCGAAACCCCTACCTGAACCAAAAGGTCCCAAGCCCGCCGTTGTGCTTTCGAGTGAAACTCTCCTGCCATCAGGCTCGGCAGGAGAACATTCTCCAGCGCCGTAAACTCCGGAAGGAGATAATGAAACTGGAAAACAAAACCCAGGGTGCGGTTCCGAAGCGTGTCGGCCTGGTGATTCTTGAGGGCAGCCGTGTCCACACCCCGAATCCTGACCTCTCCCTCGGACGGACGATCGATCACGCCGAGCAAATGCAGCAACGTGCTTTTGCCGCTACCGGATGCCCCAATGATGGAAACAAATTCACCGGCCTGGACCCTCAAATCCACTCCGGTCAGCACATGCAGGTCCGTATCGCCACTTCGATACGTCTTTCGAAGTGAACGGGCTTCCAGGATCGGAGCAGGATCATTGGAAAAAATCTCATTCATGGATTCTTGGGATTCCATCATTTATGTCCGGGCCTACTCGTATCGCAGAGAGTCAACCGGCTGCTGTCGCGCCGCCCAGGATGCCGGGAACAGGCTCGCTACCAGGCTCACCACAAACGTATAACCGATCACTCCAAACACGTCGCCCCATTCCACCCGTACGGGCAGATACTGCAAATAATAAACCTGACCGTCACCAGGCATCTCGATCCCCACACGTCGAATGAATTCGCACACGGCCAGCCCCAACCCCAACCCCGAAAACACCCCAATCGCACCGATCAAGAGTCCCAAAAGCAAAAAAATCCGCAGGACACTCGAATGCCTGGCCCCGACGGCGCGCAACAGGCCGATATCCCGCGTCTTAACCATCCCCACCATGAAAAGCGTCGTGAGTATATTGAATGTCGCCACCAGAATGATGATCCGAAGGATATAGCTCATCACCCGCTTCTCATACACCAGCGCTTCAAAAAACTCCTTGTTCATCGTCATCCACGTCACCGGAAAGCCATCCAGACGGTTCTCTCTCGGTTGCCCTTTGTTATAGCGTTCCACAAGGCGAATGATTCGTTCCGCCGTCTCTTCCGTCGCCCGCTCGGAGAAATCCTTGAGAGCCATGGAATACGCCCCCACACGCCCCACAAGGTCATACAAATACTGTGCTTCCCGGATCGAGATATAGACCCAATTCAGATCGAATTCATAATGTCCCGTTGAGAAAACACCAACCACCTCAAATGTACGCACGCGGGGCATCGCACCCTGGGGCCTGTCCTTACCGCTGGGCGGTGCGGTGAGTGTGATGGTTTGCCCGATCGCCTCCCGCATCGCTTCGGCTTCTTCGCTCTTGGATGCCCGGCGCGGGGGATAAATCCCGAAGTAATACTTGGCCATCTCCTTCCCCACAACAATCCCCGGCAACTGCGGTTCGGCAACCTCGATAATCGGAATCATTTCCGTTGCCGAATCCGGGGATGGACGCGCCCGCCGCAATCGGTCCAGACTGCCCACAAGCAACTTCCGATCGAGATCCGATACGGAACTCTCATAAGCCGGATCAATTCCACGAACCAGAACACCCCCATAAGAGGACTGTTTCTCCACTTGAGCCAGCGCAAAACTCTCAATCAGCGGCGCCGCTGCCACAACATTCGGATCTTCCGAGAATACTGCCGGAAGGTGCGGCGAATCCGGCAGAGATCCCTGATAGGCGGTATACACCAGGTTGGATCGCCCGCTCAGAATTTTCTCCCGAAGGTCCTTGCCGAATCCGTTCATCACGGAAAGAACCACAATCAACGAGGCCACTCCCAGCGCCACACCCGCCATCGAAAGCATCGCAATGATGAAAACAAATGTCACCCGACCTTCGGGTTTCAAATAACGTTTGGCAATAAACCATTCGAATCGCATGAGCGTTCTTCCGGCTTTTGAAAGCGCGCTTTCTTCTCCCTCTCCCTCCGGGAGAGGGTTGGAGTGATGGAATTGGATCTCGAGCCATGGCTTACATGCCAGAATACCGGAGACCTTTCCCGCGGGGTAGGAAGGGGCGGATGAGGAGACCGTTTGCCTATCGGAAAGACTGCCGCATAATGATGGGGGAGAAGAATGACATGAGAGACGACAAAAGGATAAGCCTTGTGGAAAGCGCGGAACGACAAAAATCGGCCGGGCCGCGCGATATCCCTTTCAAACTGGTCGCCGATTTCGAACCGAAAGGAGACCAGCCCAAAGCCATCGAACAGCTGGTGGCAGGGCTGGAGCAGCGTCACAAGTTCCAGACCCTGGTCGGCGTCACCGGCAGCGGCAAAACCTTCACCATGGCGAATGTCATCGCCCGGATCAACCGCCCCACCCTGGTCATCTCGCACAACAAGGTCCTGGCGGCGCAACTGTACAGCGAGTTTCGCGAATTCTTCCCCGAAAACGCCGTCGGATATTTTGTTTCTTATTATGATTTTTACCAACCGGAGGCCTATTTGCCCAAGACAGATACCTACATCGAAAAGGAAATCACAATTAACGATGAAATCGAGCGTCTTCGCCTTGAGGCCACCACCAATCTCATGGAACGTCGCGACACGATCATCGTAGCCTCCGTGTCGAGTATTTACGGCTTGGGATCACCGGAAGATTACCAGGAAATGATTCTGCCCATCGCGACCGGCCAGACCACGCCGCGTCAAAAAATGCTGCGGAAACTCGTGGACCTTCAGTACAACCGAAACGATGTAGATTTCCACCGTGGGACTTTCCGGGTGCGTGGCGATGTCGTCGAAATTTTCCCCGGATATGGAGAGCATCCCTACCGGGTGGAACTCTGGGGGGATGACGTCGAGCGGATTCTCGAGATCCATCCGGTAACCGGCGAGGTAATGGGCGAACACAGTCGAATCACGATTTATCCCGCACGGCACTATGTCACCGCGCCGGAACGGCTGATGCGGGCCATTGAAACGATCCGCGTGGAATTGCGCGAGCGGCTGATGGAATTGAAACAGCAGGGAAAACTATTGGAGGCGCAACGCCTGGAACAGCGGACACTGTATGACCTGGAATGCCTTCAGGAGATGGGCATGTGTCATGGAATCGAGAACTATTCCCGGCATCTCGACGGCCGCGCGCCCGGCGAGCCGCCACACACCCTGATCGACTATTTCCCGGATGACTACCTGATGATCGTTGATGAATCGCACATCATGTTACCGCAGGTTCGCGGAATGTCCGGCGGCGACCGAAGCCGCAAAGAAACACTGGTGGAGTACGGGTTTCGATTGCCCTCCGCGTTAGACAACCGCCCCCTGAACTTCGAGGAGTTCTGGAACTCCATCCATCAGGCCATCTTTACTTCCGCCACACCGGGGGATCTGGAACTGCAATGCAGCGGGCAGATTGTCGAGCAGATCATCCGTCCTACAGGTCTGGTCGATCCGATGGTAACGGTTCGTCCTGCAACCAACCAGGTAGACGATCTCATCGGACGCATTCAGGAACGCGTCGGACGGGGTGAGCGAACATTAGTCATAACACTTACGAAGCGCATGGCGGAGGACCTGGCGAATTATCTTTCCGATCTCGGAATCAAGGTCCATTACCTGCACTTCCAGGTCGATACGATTGAGCGCGTAGAGATTCTGGAGGGGCTTCGGTCCGGTGAATTCGATGTAGTCGTGGGTGTAAATTTACTGCGGGAGGGATTGGACCTGCCGGAGGTTTCATTAGTGGCGATTCTGGATGCCGATAAAGAGGGATTTCTGCGGGATGAGCGGTCGCTGATCCAGACCTGCGGACGTGCGGCGCGGAATGTAGCCGGCGAGGTCATCATGTACGCCGATGAGCCGACCGGCTCCATGAAACGGGCCATCGCGGAAATGAACCGCCGTCGCAATCTCCAGCTGGAGTTCAACGAACAGCACGGCATCGTTCCCCAGAGCATTCGGAAAGAAATCCGCTCCATGCTGGAAACGCGCTCCGCTAAAAAACGCGAGACATCCGAGTTGCTGTTCCGGATCGGTGATGCCGTCGAACTGAAAGGCAAGAGCGTAAAAGATGCGGTAGCCGAACTGAAACGACGGATGGTGGATGCCGCTAAAAATCTCGAGTTTGAAAGGGCCGCCATCTACCGGGACAAGATTATCGAGTTGGAGCAAACCGGCTCGTTCGGCCCCGGTTTCGAAGCCATGGAGAAAGTGGAACAGATTCGCGAAAAGGGGAGAAAGGAACGAAGGAGAAGAAAATAAGCAGATTTCTCCCCAACGAGGCTATTTCCCCGGCACGAACGGTGGAACTGTGACAATCGCCAACACCCCGGACCGAGGCAATTCCCAGGAAATCTCCACACGCCCGTTGTGGAGCTTCCATCTGTCCAGCGGCAACACACTTCCATCCAGGCGCACCTCACGCACCATGGTATCGGAAAGCACACTGATCGTCTTCGCCTGCACAAAATGGATATACACGGTCTGCCTGACAGTCCCCGCGAAGAAACAAGCCGCATCCATACGAAACGGACCATACTCCGTTTCCTCTCCCTCATGCCCGGAACCGAAGAACAGGGCGTTCTCACCATCCAGAAAAGCCAATCCGGTCAGTCGATTTTCCATTCGTAACGGTTCTGCCTCAAAGTTCCCTGCCCGCTGAACCGGCAGAAAAACACAGGCACTTTGATACGACCCTCCCGAACCCATATCCTGTACGTTCATAAAAAACACGCGCGATTTCGCCTCTTTCGCCCCCGGATCGGTTTCCCGGAACACTTCAGGTTGCATAAGGTCCTCGCGCCCCACCGTAAACATGGCGAAATCCGCTACTTTAATTCCAACAGTAGTCCCGGTCGCATTCCGGATCTTTTCCGCATCCGTCTTGAAGTGCCATACAGGACCCGACAGGTACGCGCCGCTTGCCGAGGGAATGGCTTCATCGAACACCGCGCAAGCCCTCTCGGGGCAATGAATCACCGTTCGGGAATGCCGAACCGAGTCCGGTCCCGATCCGATGTCACGCATCGAACGAACAAGCGTAATCCCGGCAAGTCTCCGTTCGAAAATACGGATCGGTGGTTGACTGAGAAGCCTGTCAGGGGCCTGCAACAGAGAATCTTTGTAATATGAGTACAAATCGGATTCCGGCCGTTTCTCTACCGGATGGATTACCAGCGTATTATCATCCCCCATCATCATCGTTCGCGGGGAATGCCAGTTCCGCTCCACCAGAAGGCCCTGGATACGTTTCATATCGTCCGGCATTGTATCTTCTGCTGAGATATGGAATGTTCCGGTGAAGAAATAGAGGATAGTTGTGAAGTAAAGTACGGATTTCAGTGTGGGAATGTTGTGCATGTACACCGTCCGATTCTCATGGAGATCACATATCAAATTGGCAGGATTCCTTCCTGCCCCCCTCCAAGGAAAGAGAAGCAGCCTGTTTACAATAGTTCTTTAATTATCTTAATGTTTAATTTTAATTCTTAATGCTTAATTGACTCAGTACGCGAATCTTGCATTCAGCACAAACCGACTGATCCGGGGCGCAACCTGGCTTGGAAGAAGCCCGTACTCGCCGAAAATTTCCTCGCGCGTGCCGTGTTCGATCACACGGTCCGGGAGTCCGAGGCGCATCACCGAAATGTCGTGCAACCCCTCATCCTCAAGCGCCTCGCAGACCGCCCCACCGAATCCTCCATCCAGTACATGATCTTCATAGGTCACAACATGCGTGTGGGTCTGCGCCAACTGGTTCAGCAGGTCCCGATCCAGAGGTTTGACAAACCGCATGTTGACTACCGTAGGATCCAATCCGCTGGAGGCCAGGAGCGCGGCGGTCTCCCGTGCAAACTCCACCATCGTACCCAGCGCAAGGATCGCCAGCCGGGTTCCTTTATGCAAGACATCCGCTTTCCCGATCGGCAGCGGCGATTCATCCACATTCCACGGTACACCCGTCCCGAAACTTCTCGGATAGCGCACCGCAAACGGGCCATTGTGCGCCAAACCTGTCCACAGCATCTGCACCAGCTCCCGTTCGTTCGATGGAGCGCAAAGCGCCATGTTCGGCATACTGCGCAGAAAGGCGATATCATACAGTCCCTGATGTGTGGCTCCATCTGCCCCGACAACTCCGGCGCGGTCCATGGCGAAAATAACGGGCAGATTCTCGATGCACACATCATGGTAAATCTGGTCGAACGCCCTCTGGAGAAACGTGGAATAAATCGCTACAACGGGACGTTTCCCGTTTACTGCGAGACCGGCGGCCAGGTCCACCGCATGTTGCTCCGCAATAGCCACATCAAAAAACCGTTCCGGGAACCGCTCGGAAAACTCGATCAGTCCCGTGCCCGAGGCCATCGCGGCGGTAATCGCCGTGACATCCGGATTCTTCTCCGCCATCCGGCAAACCGTCTTGCCGAACACCGAGGTGTAGGTCCAGCCGGGCCGCTTGATAATCTGTCCGGTCACTCGGTCGAATGCCGACAGGCCATGATAGGTCGTCGGGTCTCTCTCCGCCGGTTTGTACCCGCGTCCTTTCTCCGTCAGGACATGCACCAGGATCGGGCCTTTCAGCTGACGAACATTCTCAAACGTGTCAATAAGAACTTTCAAATCGTGGCCGTCAATCGGCCCGAAATAGCGGAATCCCAGCTCCTCAAACAGCAATCCGGGAATTATCAGACCCTTGCAGACCTCCGCGAGTTTCAGAGCCCCTTTCTGCACCCGTTCGCCAATGGAGGGTATCCGAAGAAGGATTTTTTCCAATTCTTCGCTGAAACGGTTGTAAACCTGGCCGGTGATAATCCGGTTCAGGTATCTTGCCCAGCCGCCCAAGTTGGGCGAGATCGCCATTGCATTATCGTTCAGAATCACCAGGAAATTCGTGTCCAGTCTTCCCGCGTGGTTCAGTCCCTCCAGCGCAACTCCGCCGGTCAGCCCCCCATCGCCAATCACCGCCATAACATTGTATGTCTCGCCCTTCAAATCCCGCGCCAGAGCCATGCCCAGCGCCACGGAAATGGAAGTACTGGAATGCCCCGTCCCGAAATGGTCGTGCGGACTCTCACAGCGGCGCGGGAATCCGCTGATTCCATGAAACTTACGAAGCGTGTGGAATTGCTCCCGACGTCCGGTGAGGATCTTGTGGGGGTATGCCTGTGCGCCGACATCCCAGACAATCTTGTCTTCCGGGCTGTTGAACACCCGATGCAGTGCGATGGTCAATTCCACCGTCCCCAGATTGGGGGCGAGATGCCCGCCCGTTTTCGACACGGAATCAATCAGGAACTCTCGAATGGCTTCCGCCAGGTCCGGCAGCTGCTCAACCGGAAGCGCCTTGAGATCCGTGGGTGAATTGATGGTGGCAAGCAGGTCTTGTCCCTTGAGTGGCGTAATTTCCTCCGGAGATTTTGTGCGTTCGGCAATAGGTTGCATGGGTACGCTCTATGGAATCCAAAACCCGCGTCAATTCCGCCGCTGGGTGATTTTGCCGGCCAGAACACTCAGGGGGATTCCTCGTGGACCGCAGGCTTGGAGGATATCTTCGGCTTTCGAAAGTAATTCGGAAGATCGCCGACGAGCCGTTTCCAGTCCAAGCAGCCCCGGATAGGTCAATTTCCCCAACTCCGCATCCCGGCCCGTTGTCTTCCCCAGTTCTTCCTCCGTCCCTTCCACATCCAGGATATCATCCGTTACCTGGAAGATCAAACCGACAGTTTCACCAACGGATCGAAGGGTCTCAAGGTCATGCGCGTTGCCGCCGGCGAGAATGCCCCCAACGGTGAGCGATGCCCGAAACAGCGCAGCCGTTTTCCGGCGATGAATAAACTCCAGGTGGCTTTCCGTCCCGCCGCCCATCCGTTCGGAGATCAGGTCTACCGCCTGCCCCGCCACCATCCCTTCCGCCCCGCTGCCGTCGGCCAGCTCGCGAACGACATCCAGCGCCCGCTCCTTGAAAGGATCGCCGATCTGCCCGATGGTGAAAAACGCATGGGTCAACAGGGCATCCCCCGCAAGCAGGGCCATGGCCTCGCCGTACACCTTGTGACACGTTGCCAGCCCGCGCCGAAGGTCGTCATCATCCATGCAGGGAAGGTCATCGTGGATCAGCGAATACGTATGAATCATCTCCACGGCGCAGGCGGCACGCAGCAGCGCATCTGCCAAGCCGGGATCGCGGCTGCCTGCCCAATCCCCCCGCTCGATCTCCGGCGGCTCCAGTCCCATCACAAAATCCGCTCCCGCAAGCACACAGATCGGGCGAAGACGTTTCCCGCCCGCCTCGAGGGTATAGCGCATCGCCTCAAATAACGTCGAGGCCGGCCCCTCACACGGCGGCACATAGCCGAACAGATGCCCATCCACTAATCCCTTCCGGCGATTGAGATAATCCTGAAGGTTAAACAGGGAATTGGAATCCATTGTCGCTGTATCCAGGGTCCTTAGTCTGCTCTAATCGCTTCCTCACCCCTTGTCCACCTCGTCCACTATTCCGTCCGCCTCCCCCTCTCCGTACTCGAAAAGGGGGCCGGGGGGAGGACAATCACCAGTATACTCGGATTCTCCCGACAGGAAAGAAACCGGATTCCCTGTTGCCGGGATAAAAAATGTGTTACCCATCTCCCCGAACATCTGTTGCCTGTCTCTCCAGCCCAAACAGCGGGGGGCAGAGGGAATATGGAATGTGTGAGGATCTTTGTAAAAACATTTCAGTTACCGGACAATAGGACAAAATCCATGAATGACACAGAGCAAGTCTCATGCAAGATACCTCCTCTCAACGCGGAACAAATCCGGTGGCGATGGAAGATTCTAACCGCCACATATTTCAGTTATGCCGGTTATTACCTCTGCCGAAAAGCATTCTCCATCTGCAAGAAGAGCATCGGAGATGAGTTCTCGCTGGATGCGCTGGATCTGGCAAATATCTGGACCGCCTTTCTGATTGCCTACATGGTGGGGCAATTTCTGAATGGAATCCTGGGACGGAAAATGGGACCTCGGTTGCTGCTTTTAACCGGCATGGCGATATCACTCGGATGCAATGTTGTTTTCGGATTCGCAAATTCCTACGCAACGTTTATCGGATTCATGATCCTGAACGGGCTGGCCCAGGCCAGCGGATGGCCCGGCAATGTGGGCGGAATAGCGCACTGGCTTCGCAAGGAAGAGCGTGGTTTGTATATGGGTGTCTGGTCCACGAACTACCTGGCAGGGAATGTCGGCGTGAAATTCATAGCCGGGTTTATGCTGACGTACGCAGGATGGCGGTACTCGTTCTGGGCATGTTCTCTGGGAATGGCAGTCATCTGGCTTCTGTTCTATTTCTTCCACCGCAACCGTCCCGAAGATGTGGGGCTTCCACCGATTGTCACCCAGGACGAGGAGGTAAAATCCGAAGAGGCTGCGGAAGCCGAGGCCCGAGCCGGGGCTTTTCTGGGGTTCTTTCGAGTTCTGACCAATCCCGTGGTCGTGCTGATGGGCATTACTTATTTCACATTGAAGTTTCTGCGCTACGCGCTGGATTCCTGGCTGCCGTATTTTCTCTCGCAAAGCAGTTTTCAAGTGGAAGGAGATATTGCAGCCTATTACTCCTCGGTATTCGATCTGGCCGGATTTGCGGGCGTGATTCTGTCGGGTTGGGCGCTGGACAAGGTTTTCAAGGGTAACTGGCGTTTGCTCTGCGCAATCATGACCGCCGGGATGACCATTGCATACATCCTGGTGATTCAGTATGGGTACATCGGGCCGTTCACGCTGGCTTGTCTGTATGGGTTGGTCGGCTTCATGTTGTACGGCCCGGACACCATTCTGAACGGTGCGGGCGCAGTCGCCACCGCCGGACCGCGTGATGCACTTTCCGCGGTGGGAGTGATTGACGGAATCGGCAGCATCGGCCCGATTGTCCAGGAGCAGGTCATCGGAAGGATTTATCGCTATTACGGAAGCTATGAGCCATTTAAAATCATTTGCGTTTACATGAGCGCGACAACAACTCTGCTGCTTCTGCTCTTGATTCTTCAAGCATGGTGGAAAAATCGTTCCGCCGGGAGGTCCTCGTGATCGGAATCGGTATAGTCGGTTTAGGAAAAAGCGGTCTGGATATTCATGTGCCGTGTATTGAGGCCACCACAGGCTTCCAGGTGGTCGCCGGATGCGATGTCACACCCGAAAGACGGCAACTGGCGGAACAGCGCATCCCCGGCATCCGGACATACAGCGATTTAGACGAATTTCTGGCGGATAAAACCATTAACCTGGTCATTATCACTACGCCTACGGCAAGCCATGAGGCCATCGCTCTGAAAGCCATTGCCGCCGGAAAAGACCTGTTGATCGACAAACCCATGGCGCTGGACTTGGCGGGAACCGACCGGATTCTGGACGCCGCGCAAAACGCCGGGCGAATGGTCACCATGTTTCAGAATCGCCGGTGGGAGCCGGGATTTCAACGCATTCAACAATTGCTGAAAGATGGCATCGTCGGAAAGATCTTAGGAATCGAGTCAAGACGTATCCGTTTCGATTCGACATTCAATTATCCTGCTCAGGAGTTTCGACCCACTTGGCGTCAGGAAAAGGCTTACGGCGGTGGGGTAATCTATGATTGTGTACCGCACGATGTCGATCAGATTCTGCTTCTGGCGCCGGGAGCAATCGCAAGCCTGTATGCCGAGACCAAGACCGCCGTATGGTCAACGGAGGTCGAAACGGCCTATTTCGCCAGTCTCATCTATCGGGACGGATTGAATGCGAAGGTCGAGAACTGTCGGATTTCGCCGCACGGGCTTCCGCGCTGGTATGTCCTGGGAGAAGAAGGATCGATCCTTTTAGAGAGCGACAAGGGACCGGCAGTTGTAAAGCGAACTGTCGCCAAGTCTGCGCGTGTACGCACCATCGAGGAATCCACCCATCCGGTTCCCGATGCCATTCGCCCGGAAGGGATTTTATTTTATCAGAACCTGATTCGGGTACTCGAAGGCAAAGAGGATACGCTGATGGTGACACCGGAGTACGCACGCCGGGTGATGGCGATCATGGAGGCTATCCACATCTCCGCCAGAGAAAACAGGGTTGTGAAAGTGGACGGGGAAGGCTGACAGATCCGGGAATTGAACATTGTGAACCTGGTAGACCAGCCATAGTCTCATTCGAGACCCATCGTATCAGAACAGCCCGACGATTTTGCCGTCAGGGAACAGGTCAATTTTTTCCGCAGCCGGAACCTTCGGCAGTCCCGGCATCAACATCATATCGCCGGTCAGGACGACCAGGAATTCGGAACCGCTTCGAATTTGCACATCCTGCACTTGAAGCCGCCAGTCGGTCGGCGCACCCAGTCGGGTCTTATCATCGGTCAGGGATAACTGTGTTTTAGCCATACAGACCGGAAGACCGTCGAGTCCCTGGGCGGTGATTTCCCGGATGCTCTTCTCCGCTTTCGCAGCGTAATCCACACCCTCCGCGCGGTAAATCTCGCGCGCGACAGTTTCGATTTTCTGCTTCACCGGAACATCCAGAGGATAGATCGGTTCGAATTGCGCGGAATGCTGTTCCATCTGTTCGATGACGGCCTGCGCCATTTCGATCCCGCCTTCTCCCCCGCACGCCCACACCTCCGAGACGACCGCTTTCGCTCCAAGGTCCTCACAGAATGCCTTCAGCGCCTTGATTTCGTTGTCCGTATCGCGCGGGAAACGGTTGATCGCCACCACGGAAGGCACTTTGAACTTGCGGATGTTTTCAATATGCGCCTGGAGATTGCAGCACCCTTTCAGCATGGCCTCCACATTCTCGGTGTTCATCTCGGCCACCGCCGTTCCGCCGTGGAGTTTCAGAGCGCGAACGGAAGCGACAATGACAACAGCGTCCGGTTTCAGCCCGGCGGCTCGGCATTTGATGTCGAAAAACTTCTCCGCCCCCAAATCCGACGCGAACCCTGCCTCGGTAATGCAATAATCCCCCAACTTCAGTCCCATCCGTGTCGCAATCACACTGTTGCAGCCGTGCGCGATGTTGCCGAACGGTCCGCAATGCACAATGGCCGGTGTATTCTCCACGGTCTGGACCAAGTTCGGCTTGATGGCTTCTTTCAATAAAACGAGCATGGAACCGACCACTTTCAATTCCTCGGCCCGGACTCGCCTCCCCTCGCTTGTGTAAGCCACCGTGATATTCCCCAACCGGCGCCGGAGATCCTCCATGTTGTCACACAGGGCCAGGATGGCCATGATTTCAGAGGCCGCCGTAATAACAAAACCCGTCTGACGAGGGATTCCATTTGCCCGCCCTCCCAGGCCGATCACAATGTCCCGAAGCGTTCGATCCGCCAGGTCGATAGTGCGGGGCCACTCCACCCGCCCAATGTCAATCTCCAGTTCATTCCCTTTCAGGATGTGGTTGTCGATGATCGAGGCGAGAAGGTTGTGCGCTGTGGTGACAGCATGGAAATCGCCCGTGAAATGCAGGTTGATCTCATCCATCGGGAGTACCTGGGAATACCCGCCACCCGCCGCCCCACCCTTGATACCAAAAGTCGGACCGAGAGAAGGCTCCCGAAGGCACAGACAATGACGTTTCCCCATCTTGCCGAACGCCTGAGCCAACCCGATGGACGTGACAGTTTTCCCTTCCCCAGCGGACGTCGCTGTCATCGCCGTCACAAGAATCAGGCGTCCGTTTGGCGAATCAACCAGGCGATCCGGCACATCCAGGTGTATTTTCGCCTTGTATTTCCCGTAAAGATCGATGTCTTCTTCGGTCAACCCGATGGACTTCGCAACCTCAGTTATCGGCTTTAACCGTGTCGCCTGTGCAATTTCGATATCGCTCCGCATATTCCCACTCCTTCTTCCTGGCGATCTCAAACATTAGACGAAATTATAGTGGCTGCTTTCAACGGATTGAATGGCGGTTTCGAAGCACGTTCCGATCCGCCGCGCGGGGGACACAACCTATATCTGTATTGACTTGTTTGGTATAGTCGGCTTCCGTCAGCCCGAATTCGTGCTACAATATAATGTCGAAGTCCGGGTTTGTAGACAAGATTGATTTAAGGAGAAGAAATCATGCGAAGAGACGCCATCCGGGGATTCACTCTGATCGAACTGTTGATCGTCGTGGCAATTATCGGGATTCTGGCGGCAATTGCCGTTCCCAACTTCATGAATGCGCGAACGCGGGCCAAGATCGCACGTGTGCAGGGCGATTTCAGCGCGCTGGCGAACGCTTTGGAAACCTATCGTCTGGATAATGGGCGATACATCAGCCGCGCGGGAAACCTCTCCGAGCCCAGAAGGTTCTATCCGTTGACTTCACCGGTCTCCTATATCAGCCAGGGCCGCTGGCCCGATCCCTTTGCAACAGAGTACATAAAGGCCCCTGACGGCGATCCCATGAACTATTGCTACGAATCGGATGGATGGCCTGAAGCTTACGCAGGCTATATGACCAAGAAACTAAACAACTCGCCACATGTTTTTTTACATGGGAAACAGAATGCCTATCAGTACGCTCTGATTTCTTGCGGACCGGACATGGATTTGCAGGCAGATGCCGGCGCAAAAAGCCAGCCTCAGGATGTGTTTTTCCTGTACGATGCAAGCAACGGCACAACCAGCAACGGGGATGTGATCCGATTCGGTCCGTAAGGAAAACCGGGCGGCGGTCAATTCGCTTCCGCTAATCGCTCTCTTCCGAGCGCGGCTGCTCCCAGAATAACCGCATCATCCCCCAACTCGGAGGCCACAACGCGGACATTTTTGCAGCAGATCGGAAAAGCAATCTTAAACGCTTTCTTTCGAACCTGCTTCACAAAAAGTTCCGGCAAGGCCTCTACAACCCCACCGCCCAGAACCACAACCTCCGGACTGAGAATGTTCAGCAGGCTTCCCACGGCAATGCCCAGGTATTCGCAAGCGGTCTTGAGGACTTTTTCAACAACCGGATCGTTCGCCTCGAAGGCTTTCTTCAGTACGCTGCTTGTGATTTGGCTCATATCCCCTTTTACCAATTCATGAATAATCGACGATTTCCCGGCCCGAATTGCAAACTCAATTTCACGCTGAATGGCCGTGCGGCTTGAAAAAGCTTCCAGACACCCTCGGTTCCCGCATCCGCAGACCGGGCCGTCCGGATCCAGAATCATGTGTCCCAATTCGCCGCCGTTCAGACTGAACCCATGGTGCAGCCTCCCGTTGATGATCACCCCACCGCCGAGGCCGGTTCCCACAAAAAGCCCGATCACATCCTGCACCCCTCTTGCCGCACCGTAGACGAGTTCCCCGTATGTGCCGACATTCACATCATTATCCACAAATACGGGAACCGAAATCCGGGATTCCAGTTCATCTTTGAGATGAACATCGACAAATTTCAGGTTCGGGGTGTCGATAATGATGCCACGAATCGGATCAAGCGGCCCCGGTGCGCCCACACCGGCCGATGCAATATCACTCATTTGGAGACCGGCCTCTTCAACCGCCTCCCGGGCACAGGCCGCCATCCGGTCCAATACATCGGCGGGACCCTTTTCTGATTTTGTCTTTCGTTTGCTTCTGGATAAGACCTTTCCGTCCGGATCGACTACCGCAGCGAGAATCTTTGTTCCACCTAAATCAATGCCCAGAACCGGGCGATCCTGACGATTGACGTTCAACGGAGATTCCTTTCTTTGTCAGGTGAGAATATCCTCAATTTCCGCTACCAGATTTTCAATACTCTTGAGGTCCTTCCGGCGGCCCTTCTTCGGCTTGACATCCAGTCTTCGGATGCTGGAGATAACCTGGTCATACTGTTCCGATGTCAGTTCAAGGTCGGAGTCCTCCAAACCCATTGCCTCCACATTCTCCACCAGGCGTTGGATCATTGCGGACCCCCGGACAGAGTAAAAATCAACAATTTCCTGAAAAAGAGACCGCAGGCGGCGCAACTCCAAAAGCAACTCTTCACGTTGTTCTTTTGTAATTTTCGAGGGTACTTTCTGTTGACGAGGTTTGCGGGATGCGGATTTCGATACCATGGTGTCTTCCTATGCCTTTTTCCCCTGCCTTCTCGCTGAGAAAGCACATTGCAGGCAACAAACGAGAATAGCAAATCCGTGCTATCCTACTCCCAGTATACGAGCGAGCTTGGCCTGCAATTCCAGCTGCACAGCCCGGGGGGAGCGATTCCCATTGATTACTTCAAACCCAAACCTTTCCTGAAGCCCCGAAAATTCGGTCTGGACACGCCGTTGATACTTGACGAAGCTGTCGAACATATCCTGCGAGATGCCGATATCCATCCCGGATTCCCAGTAATCCAGGGTACTGTGTTTCTCAAAATTGCGTTCGATGAGATTCTTGGGACTGACTTTCAGATAGAAAACCGCATCCGGGACAAGCGCCACACCTAGCAGAAGGTCCTCAATCCACTTGCGTTCGATTCCGCGCACATAGGCCCGCGCGAGCAGAGTATAGATGTAACGATCCGCCAGAACGATGAATCCGGCGCGCAAAGCGGGAATGATTCGGTTCTCCAGTTGGTCCATGAAATCGGTCGTGTAAAACAGATTCATGGTGATGCGTCCCATCACATTCCCCTGCTTGGCCTTATCAAGTTCGGGACTGATGAGGTTGGACCGACGCAATCCCATACTGACCGTGGCGCGTCCGTGCCCCTCCAGCCAGTCGTTCAGCATGGCGATCTGGGAGCTTCGCCCGGAACCGTCTGCCCCCTCAATCACGATCAGGCTTCCCTGCAACTCGTCCAGATTGACACAGGGAATCCCTTTGCCGTACCAGGATTTGGGTTTGTGGGGAGAGGTCGTCATCACTTTTTTCCTCGCAGCCGATAAGATGCCAAGTCGATGCGTTCCGCCACTATCCTGCGAACCTCCTGTTGCATCACCTCGATCGATTGTGTCGCATCGATTACCACGAAACCGAATTCGTCGGTCATCTTGTCATATTCATCATTGATTTTCCCCTGGAAAATCGAGAAACACTCATAAGGATCCTTGGAAAACCCCATGTCCATTCCTGCTTCGTGATATTTCAGAACAGGCCGCCCGGAAAGGATGCGGTCCAAGGCGACCTGAAGAGGGGCCTTGAAGAAGAGAGTGATATCGGGAACAGTGGCAAAATTGTAAAGGGAACGAACCCATTCCCGGTCGCAACCACGTGTCGAGTCGCGTGCAAAGGCCGTAAACTTATACCGGTCGCACAAGACGATATATCCGGCCTTGAGAAGAGGAAGGACCTGACGTTCCCACCGATCGGCGAAATCCGTGCAATGAATCAGGCAAAATGTCGTCGGAGTGAGCAGATTCTGATTCTTCCCCCTCTTGGTGGCGCTTTTAACAAGGTCCGAAGAGTTCCACTCGGTGAAAAAGACCTTGACACCCTCCAATTCGAGCCACCGTCTCAGCAAATACACCTGCGTGGACTTTCCGGAACCGTCCAATCCTTCTACTGCAACAAGTTTCCCTTTCATTTCTTCGATTCTCCATCATCCGCATCGAATGATCGTTCGATGCACTTTTCCTGTCCCCGAATCAGGATGCGGACTTGATTCGATCCAAAAGAGCTAAAGGAAAAAACTTCAACCCCTTACGGTTTCCTATCAGTATTACACCGACGCACAACAAAAGCAATCCCTTGACGAACATTTCATCGGAACGTGCCAAGTGCAATCAGACTGTTCCATTTGGAAATTAGTGAGTTTTTTGTGTGTGAAACTTGCGTGGTTCGGAGGGTTGATCCGGACCGTTCGATGATCGTTTCCGCCTGGTGCGCACACCGTTCCGGGCAGGCCACCTGGGTACGCAACCGTTCGTTCTCCTCTTCCAACGGATTGCGTTTCCGTTTCCGGCCCCGATGGTCATCCCGCAACGCCCGATACGCCCCCTCCCGGGATTGTTTCCGCCAGTGGACCAGTTGGGAGAAGTACAGCCCTTCTCGGCGCAGCAGCGCTCCGATTTGCCCCGGTTGCGTACGTTAACAGCCTGTGGTGAAAGTCTGGGAGGGATTTATGGACACGTTGAATAGGAGTAAGATAAAGAATCAACTCTCTGAAAGAGAGGGCCGGACAGCGCGATGTTGGGCCAGCGTGAGGAGAAAGTAGCGGAAGAATTGTACGTGTGCTGGAACGAGATGCCGCAGTCGCCGGGGCATCCGTTTTACGAGCGGTTGAATCGGGTCCTGGCGCGGCATAAATTTGACGCGATGTGTCAGGAGAAATGCCGGCGATTTTATGCGGAGAAACAGGGGCGTCCGGGATTGGCGCCGGGGATTTACTTTCGGACCTTGCTGATCGGGTACTTTGAAGGGGTGGACTCGGAGCGAGGGATTGCGTGGCGGTGCAAGGATTCGCTGTCGTTGCGGTCGTTTTTGGGGATTCCGATTGGGAAAGAGCCGCCGGACCACTCGACGATTTCGCGGACGAGACGGTTGATCGATCTGGAAACCCACCAGGAGGTGTTCGGATATGTTGTGGGGATTTTGGAGAAGGAGGGATTGATCGAGGGGAAGACATTGGGCGTGGATGCGACGACATTGGAAGCGAACGCGGCGATGCGGTCGATAGTGCGTCGGGACACGGGAGAGAGTTACACGGAGTTTTTGGAACGGTTAATGAAGGCGTCGGGTGTGGAGACGCCGACGCGGGAGCAGGTAGCGGAGTTTGACCGGAAGCGGAAGAAGACGACGTCGAACGACGACTGGTACAACCCGAATGATCCGGATGCGGCGGTGACGAAGATGAAGGATGGGCGTACGCATTTCGGTTACAAGGCGGAACACGGGGTGGACTTGAGTAGTGGAGCGGTGGTGGCGGCGACGATTCATCGGGGGGATGTGGGGGATTCGCAGAGTGTGCTGACGACGGTACAGGAAGCGGTGGATCGGTTGGAGGCGGTGATCCCGGAGGATCGAGCGGTCGTCGAGGAAGTGGTTGCGGATAAGGGATATCATTTGGTGATGCGAAAGCGATACGGATTTGGGACACCGCGGGGCTGGGCGAATGGATTATTTAACTATTATTTGGCGATTTGGTACCGGAGAGATCTCCGGCTTCTGGTCGTTGTCTCTCGCGCGGTGCAACGACCACCCATCTCCTCCGATAACAGTCCTCCACAAACGCAGAACATCTACAAAATAAATTATGCCGTAGCCGGGGAAATCATGGCTTTTGCCACGGGCTGTTATCCTTCGGGCGGGGGGAACCGCCACCCCTCTCCTCAAGTTTCAACTGTCAACGGGACAACGCCGCTATACGTCCTGGAATGTATTCAGATTGGCAGATTCCATGACAGCATCATTGATAATTGAGAAATATCAATTCATTTTCACGATACATGGGGTGAACAGTTATGAGCGGAGACTATATGAAGATCCACAACTCACTGAAGAGTATTTTGGACAGGCTGAGCGAATTCCGAATCGAAGAACACCTTGCCAAGTTCAAAAACACCAAGCATTTTCAAGACCTTGAGAACCAATTCAAGGATTTTCAGTATGATGTCGGTCACGCCGCAGACCGGGCAAAGGAATCGATCGAAAGTCCGATTTATGTCGGAGTGATCGGCCACTATTCCCATGGCAAGTCCAGCCTGCTGAACGCCATGCTATTCCCGCCCAAGGCGAAGGATCTCCTGCCGACCGGCGAAAGCATTGTCACGTCGAAATGCACGTTGATTCAGTTCAAAGAGGGCGGGCGGGCAAACGACTTCTACGAAGTGTCTTTCAACGGAGATGAAAGACCCCTCAGCGAAGAGGAATACCAGGCGAAGGTATCCGGGAAGCGGGAGAGCGCCATCCAGGACTTGCATTTTTTTCGCTTGGTGCTTTCTGCAAGTGACCTTGCCGGCGAAGTTTTTGGAGATATGGCGGTCAAGAATATTCAGCTTCTGGATACTCCCGGTTTGGGAGGGCCTTACTGGAAGGACGAGCAATCTCTTCAGCAATGGGTCAAGGAATTCATGCTGCTGATTGTCTGTGTCAAAGCCGACGCAATCAACAGCCGCACCGCGAATGTCATCAACCCATTTCTACGCCAAACCGCCAGACCCGTTATTCCGGTCATCACGTTCTGGGACCTCTGGCAAGAGGCCGAATCTTTCCGCAACATTTCCGATGAAGCCTTGGCGCGCGAGAAAGCGCAAAAGGATCTCAAAGAATATCTGCCGACTTTGGCGGATGCCGTGGACGAAAACAGAACCATTTTTGTTTCGGCGCGGAACTATCACCTTTCCCAGGAAGTTCCCGAATCCGCGAAACATTACAGCACCCCGCAATGGAATATCGACAATCTACGGCGGTCTATGTCGAGCTACGTCAGCGCAAAGTCAAATATACTCCGTTCCGGCAAGACCGAGGAATCCTGCCTTGAGCGCCGTCGACGTGAAGGTGTCCTCAACGAATGCTGTAAACTCACTCAGAAATTCGGAGCATTGAAACCCCAGCTTCTGCGCGTCATGGACACGATGCGTCCGAAAGAAGCTTATGAGGAACAACTAAATGAAGACATAGAGCAACTGAAGGACAAGGTCGTCTCCGAATACGAACGGATCATCGACCGATTGGATCAGATCATCAGTGACAGCATCAGTGCGATTCCCGTTAACGGCAAGTTAACCGCCGAGTTTTCAAATATTCAAGAGGCTGTTTCAAAGGAACTCCAACAACAAATTTCGGATCAGATGCAAAGCAAACTGAAACGGCAAATGGACAAAACCCTGATTCGACATCTTGAGCGGTATTTCGAGGACGAAACACCCCTGGATGATCACGGAAAGAAAAGAATCAACGAGAAAGTCCGTGATCTTTGCGATGATCTCCTGGAGGGCTTGTGCAAGCCCGGTGATATGAAGCCTTTTAATCCGCCGCAAGGAGTTACGGATCTCACCAAAAATATCACATCTGCGCTCATATCTGGAATGAAACAATTGATGATAACGAATTTTCCGATGTTCATAGGTTTGGTTCTTGCCGTGCCTTTAGGGGGCTTCTTACTTAAGGCACTCACCTGGATTCCCTTTGTTGGAGATAAAATCAAGAACGTTATTTGGCCGTTCTTTTTGATCTTTCTTGTCGTCTGGGGCTTGACGGTTACGACGCTATTCTGGAATCAGTTCAAGAACGCTATGGAAAAGACCTGTCTGCAGGTTAAGGAGAAGGCCAGAAAAACAAACCGCCGCGCCGATATTCGAGGGCGGATCATGCCGGGGATTGAGAGTAGAATTCAAGATTTTCATCATGACTTGCTGGAGGATTTGCGCGATGGGCTTCAAAAAGTGGTGGATTCAAGCACTGGTATGCTGGACGAAATGGCGGATTTGATCAAAGATGTGGACACCGATCTCAAGACCATTGATCGGGAATGCGCGGATATTGCTCGGAGTATGAGAACATGACGGATTTCGAAGAAGCAATGGGCCTTCCAGGCTTGGACGACGTGTTTAATCGCTATTTTCATCTGATCGACCGCATCTTGCCGCATCCAACCCGAAAAGAGGAAGACGTTTCCGATGTTCTTTATACCGGGTTGCAGGATCTTGTCCATATTGCCCCGCAGGCCGCTTTGCCTTTACAGGAATTCCTGCGCGCATGTGACAAGTTCAGATCTCAGCAATATGCCTTAGATCCCGAAAGAATCTATACCGACATGAAGAACACATGGCTTCACCTGGTTCTTCTGGACACCGGATGGAGGGATGCGGTCCAACATTTGCTGTCGTACAACCTTCCCTCTGATCTGGACAAGGCGGAATTCATCAGACTCAAGCCTGTTGCACAGAAACAGCCACCATCTTTCACGGTTGAAATTAAGGAGAAAATTCAGTCCGTTGATGATAGGAAATATGCCCTTTTTGAAACCCATCTGAAAAAGCCTTTTCATCTGCGGACGAGTTACGACGTCGACCACCAGATTATCACCGTGATGGAAAACAAGCCCCTGATGTGCAATCTTGCTCAGCACGAAGGTGAGGAACTTCTCCACGGCAAGGTTCCTCGCTGGCTTCGTTTTCTTCTCGAAAGCGATGTCGTGGAGGTGATCTATATAGAATATCCTGTCCGGAGTATTTCTGTTCTTGCACCGAGAGATGTCATCGCAGGCATATTGGCGATACCGTCCTGCCCTGTCGAATGGCGATCCAATAAAACCGACTCGATAACTCATGCTCTGCAACAAGTCACCCAATGTCTGGAATTGGGTGACGGCCCCTTTCACGTGCTCCTGACAAGGAACGTCGAGGAATGGTTTCCCTTCCTCAATCACTATTTGTCAGACATAAAGGCCAGAGTTTGCGGAATGCAAAAGAAGTGTCCTTCGATCAAAGAAGACGGGACGGATATTCTCTCCCATACATTTACTCGATGCCTTTCCTTACAGCAAGAAGGGATTTCCCGGGGCCATTCCGAATATGAGATGCTTGGTCATCTGTTTTCAAAATCAAATGGGGCCGACGAGAGAGAGAAAGAGGAACATCTGATTCCTCACCAAATCTTCGTCACCGAAGTTTCCCCGCGTCTTGGAGAGGAATTGCTGGTCAAAATCGGCGACACAGAGTATCTCGATTGCGTGGTGAAGGAACTCGAGACAATCGGGATTTCCGTCGTCAAGAGACTTCAAGAATTCAGGGATCCCGAGACACCGGAATTAAAAAAAAAGAAAACAATGCTTGGTGAGATGTTCGGTGGTCTACTTGCATTGGACGAGAATAAGTCTGCGGGAGAATATGTCGCCGAGTTTCGCCGAAAGGGAATTCAGACATGGCTCGATCTTTCCAAAGCGGTGATTCAGATTACAGTCAGGAATCTGCACGTCCTTCGCGAAATGTTTCGGATGGCGGTAGGCCGGACCAGCCGGGTTCATGCTCGGCATTGGAATTGGATGCGCCAAAATGATGCGAATCCCAATATGGCTGAACAGGCTTTTCGATATTTTCTCAGTCTGGCAATTACCAATCAGGACCGAAAAGTGCGGGAATTGGCGATGAGTGGATTATTGTATCTATTCTATCCGCTGGACGCGGTGGCAGATCAGGAATTACTCGGTATCCTTGATGATGAAATCGCTGCTGCCAAAGTCATTCGAGATCTGCCCGAATCGATTGAACCACCCGCAGAGATTTCAAAATGGGCATTGAATTGCCATGCGAACGCAGATCAATGCCTGGATATGAATATCCAGGAGAGAATTGAAATCCATTTGAGGCAATATCTCTCATTATTGGAGGAACTCTAAGATGGACATCCAATCCGAAGGCAACCTCAAACCGGAAGAGGTCGCCAAGACTCTTCGCGTTCGCTCAATTATCGTGATTGTTCTACTCCTTGTAGCCGTTTCCGCAATGTTCATATTCCTGCGGCAAGCGGACGAAGGCTCTCTTGACACTCCTTTTTCCGGTTCCGTCAGCGCATCCCGCGGTCTCTCGCTTGCGGATCTCAAGATCGCATCACATATGCTGATAAGTGAGTGGACAGAAAAGGATGTCATGTCTAACGATACAAACTCTTGGACGGGAAGTGCAGGAGTTATTTCGGTAAAGGATGACAGGATCGTTTTGATCACCAATAGTCATTGTCTAGGCTTGGCGGAATTGGCCGTCAGCGACGATATGTCTGAGCCGGATATTCTTGCGTATGATCTTGTAGTTGAGTTCGCCAGTGGAAAAACAGCCTCCGTATTGCGTTTCGCTGAGCAAGATGGGGAATTGGATATTGCCTTGTTAGAAGTTGGTGCAAGAGGACTTCAAGAACAGGTCGATTATGTGATATTGCCTTCTGGCAAGGAATTATCCATATCCGAGGGGGCTGATGTTGTCGCGGTGGGAGCGCCACACGGCCTGAAGAATACCCACACTTTCGGGAAAGTCAGCGCTGTTCGCAATCCGGAGCCGGGTAAGAAATACCGCATATACCAAACAGATGCGGCCATCAATCCTGGAAACAGTGGTGGGCCGCTTCTTGTCGAAGCAAAAGGTTCATATCATTGGATTGGGGTAAATACATTTATTCTGGGTTCAGATAATCTGGCATTTGCTATTGATGCACAAGATGCAATGCGATCGGATTATGTCTGGTTCACCGCCGATCCCAAGGGTGCCCAGGAGGCAATTAAACGGTTTTACAGGAAATAATCTCCCTTCACTCCCTTTCAATCCCCACCACCGTCGAGAGTGCCTTGTCAAATGCGAGGAATTTCGCCGGTGGAAACATCCCGACAAAACGGGCGAACATTGACACTGGATTCCGGCTTGTGCCGGAATGACGGGAGGCCAGCGGTTACAGCCGGGGACACCTGTCCTACTGGGAAGGGGGAAATGACAGGCGGGCTACAATTCCTGCTCCAGTTCTTTCAATAGCTCCGGGTGATTGGCAAGCGCTTCACGAAGCCGAGTCACCTGCGAGCGGCTCAGTTGCACGGCATAAAGCATGTACTCCTCAAATGCGGTGTATGCCATGGGAGCCACCGCATTGGCAATCTTGGACATTTCCTCGGCGTACTGGCGGATCTCTTTCTGTGCGTGCCAATCGAGACGCAGCTTCAGGAAATGAAACAGGTTATGAAGATCAATCTGCCAATACCACTCGGTATATAGCGACAGGGGCAGATTGATCCGCGCCAGTTCGCGGGAAATGTCAGCCTTAATCATTCCATCATAAACCTGGTAGGCCGACTCCTGTCCCCGGACCAGCAAATCCAGGACCTTCTTGCGCAGGTCGGGCGGAACCTCCTCCGTGGACCGTCCCTGGCGATTACTCTTGCTCTGGAATCGAATATCGTCCTCCGAGGGCAAATAAAACTCATTGCGCATTACACTATACCGGCCCGATATCTCGTTGATCCGCGCGGTTCGGTGACGTACCCACTGCCGGGCGACAAAAATGGGCATTTTTGCATGGAATGTCAAAATTACCTGCTCAAAAGGCGATGTATGCTGATGCTGCATTAAATAGTTGATGAGCAGCCTGTCTTCCCGGATGGTTTTTGTGCCTTCGCCGTAGGAAACACGGGCTGCCTGTACAATCCGGCGGTCACCGCCAAGATAATCCACAAGACGCACAAACCCCCGGTCAAGAACCGGAAACTCCTTATCGAGAATGGCTTCCGCCTCAGGAACCACAATATGGGCCATGGGACTTGATCCTGCTTTTGTTTGAGATTGAAGGCTATCATAGCACGAAGAGCGGTCTGCCTTCACGGCACGGACCTCCGAATCTGCTCCCGATCGGCCTTCTGATGGGTATTCCCTTCTGTGCGGGGCCACGATGAGCTACTATGCTATGATCTGAATATATACAGGAGAACCAGAGCGCCTATGAACTCCCTGTCCGTCGGGATTATCGGCCTGCAACACCTCCATCCGAGAAGTTATATGCCGCTGTTCAAAGCGGTAGAAGAGACCGAGGTGGTCTGCGTGGCAGAGTCAGATGTTCAGTTGCGTGAAGCATTTACGGATGATTTCGGCGTGCGGGGGTATTCCTCCTGGACAGAGATGCTGGAAAAGGAATCGCTCGATCTCGCAGCGATTTTTCTTCCGCATGTCGATTGTCCGGATGCCGCCGTGGCCTGTGCGGAAAAGGGAATTCATCTTCTGATCGAGAAACCCATTGCGGCCAATCGCGCCGGAGCGGAAAAAATTGTGGCGGCAGCGGAAAAAGCCGATGTCAAACTGAGCGTCCCTTATGTGTGGCGGTATCACCCCGTTGCGCGGGAGATGAAAAGTCTGATCGACCGCCGGGTATTAGGCCGGATTGTCGGCTGTGAGGGCCGATGTGCCGCCGGAAAGGTTCAGCGATATATTGACGGTCATGCGGGGTGGATGCTCGAAAAGGCCAAGAGCGGAGGCGGCCCGATGTACAACCTGGGTGTCCACTGGATCGATCTGTTCAGGTGGTTTCTCAACGATGAGGTCACCAAGGTGCTGGCACGGAATGTAAAGGTGAATACGCAGTACGATATCGAGGATAACTCGTTCGCTCTGCTGACGTTCCGAAACGGAGCCGTTCTTGCGTTGGATATCAGCTACACTGTTCCGGACTCGTACCCCTACGGGCGGGACCTTTACCTGGGACTGCGGGGAACCGAGGGTGTGCTGTCGTGGTCGCCCTCGTTTGAAGGAGCGAAGGAAACGCTGTTCCTTTGCAGCAATGCCTCCGATTTCTCAGACTCTCCACGACGTCACCTGCAATTCGAACTGGAGAGCGCGCCCGGGTACTGCGGGACACTGGGCGTCCATTTCATTCGCGATATTGCCCGCTGCATCCTGGAGGACCTGCCGGTACCGATTACAGGCAAAGATGCCATTGAAGCGCTTCGTGTAGTCGAAGCGATCTATACCGCCGCCGAAACAGGGAAAGCGGTACAAATCCATGGTTAATCGTTGAAAGGAATTCATTGTGACGAACACGATCAAGGTCGTCGTTACCGATTACATTGAACCGGATATGAAATGGGAGGAAGAACAGCTGGCCGAACTCAATGTTGAGTTCCGTTATTACCAGTTGACATTCCGCCCCATGGAAGAGGTACTCGAGAAGATACGCGATGCGCATATCATCGTAGTCAACATGGTCAAATTGCCGCGCGAACTGATCGAGAAACTGGAGAAATGCCGCCTTGTTATCCGTCACGGCGTGGGATATGACAATGTAGATGTCGATGCCCTGACCGACCGCGGGATCCCATTGGCGTACATGCCGGACTACTGTTCGGATGAAGTTGCGGAGCAGGCTATCGCGCTCATTTTCGCCTGTGCGCGGAAAATCGTGTGGAGTCGGACAGTTCTCGATGAGTCCAGTGCGTGCGGCCGGTGGAATTTTGATGCTGTGATTCCCATGTACAGGATGAAAGGCCAGACCCTCGGGATTATCGGCTGCGGACGAATCGGGAGTCTGACATATCTGAAATTGAAACATTTCGGGTTCAATTTTTTAATCTGCGATCCGTATCTATCCACACGAAGAGTCGAGGCCTTGGGGATCACTCCGGTCGATCATGAAACGGTTTTCCGAAATTCGGATTACATCACGATACACACGCCGCTTAAGGACGAAACCCGGTACATGGTTAACGCGAACACCCTGGCTATGATGAAACCGACCGCATATATCATCAATACCTCACGCGGGCCTATGGTAAACGAAAACGACCTGGCCGAAGCCTTGCGCTCAAAAACCATTGCGGGAGCCGCCATCGACGTGTTTGAAAAAGAGCCGCCGGACCCCTCCCATCCGCTCTTCGGCCTGGACAACGTGATTCTCACGCCGCACCTCTCCTGGTACTCTGAAGATGCCGGTTGGTCGATTCGAGAGAACATTATCGAGGACATCCGACGGAATATCGCCGGTCAGCCCCCGCGATTCTGCGTTAATTCCTCCGTCCTTGAAGGGAAATAAACTATGACATCCAATTCGAATGGTGTTGCTTGTGTCACAGGTCCTTTACCGGGGCCGAAATCGAAAGAGCTACTGGATCGGTGGCATCAGTTTGAGGCCAACTGCGTGGGCTACCAGGCCCCCGTTGTGTGGGATCACGCACGGGGGGTAGTCGTCACGGATGTAGACGGAAATCGCTATATTGACTGGACATCGGGCGTTCTGGTCACCAATGTCGGCCACTGTCACCCGAAGCTGGTTAAAGCGGTCCAGGATGCCTGCGAAAAACTGATGAATAACTACGAATGTGCCAATGTGCCGCGTATCAAGGCAGCGGAGGCGGTAGTCAGCATTACTCCGCCGCATCTGGATCGATGTTTCTTTATGACGACAGGCAGCGAGACCACGGAAGCCGCGATCCGGCTGATGAAACGCAAGACCGGACGATTTGAGATTGTCGGGTTCTTCGGCGGATTTCATGGCCGAACCTACTCCGCGTCCAGTGTCGGCGGACTTTCCAGTACAAAAAAGGAATATGGTCCCACCATGCCCGGAGCCATCCGTACACCGTACCCGTACTGCTACCGATGCCCGTTCAAACTGCACCCGTCCACGTGCGACTTTCTTTGCCTGGATTTCCTGAATGAAATAGTGCGTGCCGACTCTACCGGCAGCCTGGCCGGTGTGCTGGTAGAGCCGTACATGGGATCCGCAGGGTTTATCTTTCCGCCGGACGGCTGGCTGAAACGGCTGGAGACCTGGATTCGCGAACACGACATGCTGTTCACCTTGGACGAGGTCCAGGCCTCGTATGGTCGAACCGGGAAAATGTGGGCGATGGAATGGGAGAATCTGCAACCGGACCTGCTGTGTATCGGTAAAGGAATCGGCTCCGGCATCCCAGTCTCGTGCCTGGCGGCACGTGGCGAGGTAATCGGAGTGCTGGGCGTCGGCGAGATGAGCAGCACGGCGGGCGGCAATCCGGTGTCCAGCGCAGCAGTATTAGCCGTAATCGACATTATGAAAAGCGAGAATCTTGTTGAGAACTCTTTGCGTATCGGGACAATAATGAAGAAACGCCTCGAGGAAATACAAGAGAAATCTCGAATTCTCGGTGACGTACGCGGTAAAGGATTAGTAATGGGTCTGGAGATCGTAAAGGATAAGAAAACGAAGGAGCCGGCTCCCGACCTGACCCGGCAAATTATCCACCGCTGTGCCGAAAATGGCCTGTTGGTCGGTTCGGTGGGGATTTTTGGAAATGTGATCCGCGTCGCGCCACCGTTAGTTATTACAGAAAGTGAGGCAGAGGAGAGTTCGGGGATTATGGAGAAAGTGTTGGTGTCTTTTTGACAGGTCCGCATATCGTCATTCCGGCAAAGGCCGGAATCCAGGCGATGGCCCAGCGTTCCGTCATTCCGGCCTTCGACGGAATGACGATGCCAGGCCGGCCTGGACTGCGGCCTCCGACGAAATGACAGTACATAAATTATGCACAAAAATACACCTGACGATATTCGACGAACCATCGAGCGCCTTCTGCCACAGACGCAGGAATTTCTGTGTACCCTGATCCGCTATCCTTCCACACCGGGACAAGAACAGGATGCGATTGACTATACCGCGACGGCCTTCGCCAACATCGGCGCCCACGTGGAATCTGTTCCCATTCAGAACAGCATCCGTGAGGACGAGGATTACAGCACCCCGATTCCCGATTTGACTTACGACGGTCATCGCAATCTGCGTGTGGTTCGAAAAGGTTTCGGCGGCGGAAAAACGCTGCTGCTCAATACGCATTTGGACGTTGTACCCGCCTCCGAGAATCAGGAGGACGCTTTTCATCCCACCGTCACCGATGGGGTCATTCGCGGTCGCGGCGCATGTGACGCAAAAGGTCAGGCGGCAACATTGTTTCTCGTTTTGTCTGCATTGGAAACACTCGGGGTATCTCTCGACGGAGATATTATTCTCCACCTGGTAGTCGAGGAAGAAGTGGGCGGGAATGGAACACTAGCCATGATCCGCCGGGGTGAGAAAGCCGATGGAGCGATTATCCTGGAACCGACGGATTTGAATGTCCTCCCATCGGTTCGCGGCGCGGTGTGGTTTCGGATAACGTTCGAGGGGAGGACCGGGCATTCCGGCAGCGGCGGCACAATCAGCGCTCTGAACATGGCGCGTCAGGTAATGAACAGCCTGGATGACTACCACGCGAAGCTGCTGGCAGCCTCCAGGGGAATCCCGCTATTCGACAAGTTCGCTGATCCGATGCCGTTGACATTCGGAACACTCTCTGCCGGGAAATGGCCCTCTGCCGCGCCGAATCACGCCGTACTGGAGGGTGTTCTGGGATTCTTGCCGAACAAGACACGGTTTCAGATCATGGACGAAATACGCGCTGCGGTCGCGAATACGGGTGATGAATGGCTGCGCGACCATACCCGGGTTGAATTCATGTACCGTCACGATGCGCATGTACTCGATCCGCACCATCCGCTCGTACAGAATCTTTATGCGCAATGCCTGGCGGAGAATGTCAAATCGGAAATCTCTGCCATGACGGCTTCGTGTGACTCGTGGTTTTACAACAACCAACTGGGCCTCCCGACTGTGGTGTTCGGTCCGGGAAGTCTGGGATATGCGCATTCCAGCGAAGAGCAAATTTCACCGGATCAAATCGCTGCCGCCGCACGAGTACTCATTCGTTTTATTCGGAACTGGTGTGGTACGGCGGCCTTCTGAGGTCATGATGAAAGCATTAGTTAAAACACAAAAAGGTGTCGGTTTCATCGAGATACAGGATGTGGAAGAACCGCGTCCAAAACCGGATGAGGTATTGATCGAGATCAAAGCCTGCGGGATCTGCGGCACGGATATTCATGTCAAGTACGATGAGTTTCCGTACTGGCCGCCGGTGATTCTCGGTCATGAGTTTTCCGGTCGGATTGTGGAGGTTGGGGCGGAGGTCAAGCGTTGGAAAGTGGGAGATCGTGTCGTCGGCGAGCCGCACACACTGGCGTGCGGCGAGTGTTATCTTTGCCGAACCGGGAATATCCAGATCTGCCCCGCGAAGCGGTCTCCCGGCTGGGGCATGAACGGCGCGATGGCCCGCTACCTGGCCTATCCAGGAAAGCTGCTCCACGCGATCCCCGATACCATGTCGTTTGAGGAAGCCGCTGTGGTGGAACCGGCGGCGAATGCGGTTCATGACGTAATTGAGAGGGCACAGGTTCAGGCGGGAGATTTTGTAGTCGTACTCGGCCCCGGCCCCATCGGGCTTCTTGCCGCGATGGCCGCACGTGCTTCCGGTGCGCGAGAGGTAGCGATTATCGGGCGTTCCATGGATGAGGAACTGCGCTTTACCAAAGCCCGCGAATTGGGTTTTCAATGTTTCGTAAACGTAGACAATGAGAATTCGAAGGAAAAGATTTTGGCCCTTACAGGCGGCATCGGTGCGGACCTGGTAGTGGAGTGTACCGGCGCTCCCCAGGCGATTGTTACCACAGTCGATCTGATTCGTAAAAAAGGGAAGATATGTTCAATCGGCTTGACCGGGAATAAGCCGGTTCCGTTTCCCTGGGACCAGGCCGCTTTCAAAGTATGTGATGTGTTTTTCTGCCTTTCCACCGGCTATACCTGCTGGGACCGAACGATTACACTGATTGCATCCGGGAAAATCCAGGCCGGAAAACTGGTTACGCACCGTTTCCCCCTTGACCAGTGGGAGACCGCATTCGATCATGTCGAAAGCCTGAAAGCGCTGAAAGTCATACTGAATCCATAACACCTCAAGGGAGAGATTCTCATGTCGGAAAAACCCGTCGGATTTGGATTACTCGGAGCGGGACTTGTCGCCCCGTTTCATGCGAAATCCTTACGCAGCTCCTCCAAAGCCAAACTGGTCGCGGTAGCCGATATGAACCGCGAGCGGGCCGAGAAACTTGCGAAAGAATACGAATGCAAGTGCCTGACAACGCTCGATGAATTGTTGAACTATCCCGGTGTGGAGGCAATTTGTGCCTTGACTCCCAATCATGCACACCATGATGTGGTGATCGCCGCCGCCCGCGCAGGCAAGCATGTGCTGGTAGAGAAACCGCCCGCGATGACCCTTCGCGAGACCGACAGTATGATTGCTGCCTGCAAAGAGGCCGATGTGCGGTTCGGGGTCGTTCTCCAGTGCCGCGTTCGCAAGGCGATTCAGGCCATGAAGAAAGCCATCGGGTCCGGCCGGTTCGGCAGGCTGCTTCATGCGGATGCCTACATGAAATGGTTCCGGTCCACGGAGTACTACCTGAGCGACGGCTGGCGATCCTCGCGAGCCTCCGGAGCGGGGGTAACGGTTCAGCACGCTTTCCACTATATCGACCTGCTTCAGTATCTCGCCGGTCCCGGCAAACGGGTCTGGGCACGAATGAACAACCTTTCGCATCCGCAGGTGGACCTGGAAGATACCGTGCTTTCGGTCATTGAGTTCGAGTCCGGCGCACAAGGTGTGGTCGAAGCCTCAACGGGGCTGTGGCCGGGAACGGATATCCGCATCGAGATGAACGGCGAAGACGGTACGGCCATCATGGTCGGCGAACGTATGCACACGTGGATATTCCGCGACAAACAACCGGAAGACGAGGAAATCCGCACGTATGGCAGCGAATCCGTTCAGACCGCTGCCACCGGCCCGGCCGACTTCGCGTTCTTCGATCACAAGGTCGTGATCGAGGACATGGCCGATGCCGTCCGCGAACACCGGGACCCCTGCATCCCGGCGATCTCTGTGCGGCCATCGCTGGAAATCGTGCTGGCGATGTACAAATCCGCCCGGCTCGGCAATTGGGTCCCGATTCCTTTGGAAAGTGAGGAAGGGATTCTATAATCTGAAGTTCATGCAAAACGCAAATTGATCTTCGAGGAATCACACAATGAACGAACCATACAGTAAACGTCAAATCTCCCGAATCTGCGTTCACGAAGGGGAAGAACGATATAACCCTTATGACGCCATCACGACACCGATTGTCCAGACCTCCACATTCATTTTCAAAAATACGGATGCCATTGAGGGATATACCTGCCGTGGAGAAGCACATTATGAATACACCCGGTACGGCAACCCGACTCAGACCGCAGCGCAGAAAAAACTGGCCGCGTTGGAGGACGCCGAATCGGCGCTGCTGTTCTCCTCCGGCATGAGCGCCGTTACCACAACTTTGCTTTGCCTGCTGCAATCCGGCGACCACATCATCATCACGGATGATGCCTATAAAAAATCCCTGGAGTTCTGCAAGTATGTCTTGCCGCGATATGGGATTCAGTTCGATATCGTCTCCGTGCACGACTATGACGCCATGGAGAAAGCGATTCGTCCGAACACGCGCATCTTTTTCTCGGAATCCCCAACCAACCCATATCTGAACATCATGGACCTTCAGCGCATTGCCACAATGTTGAAGGACACACAGGTTCTGCTCCTGTGCGACAGTACATTCGCCACACCTTACAACATGCAACCCCTGAAGTTCGGTGTGGACCTGGTAATCCACAGCTGTACGAAATACCTGGGCGGACATAACGATCTCATGGCGGGAGTTGTTATGGGCAGCGAGAAGTTGATTGAGGAAATCCTGAAGTTTCACAAGATCCTGGGCGGGGTTGTGGACCCGCTTGTGGGATATCTCCTGATTCGCGGGTTGAAAACATTTGATTTGCGGATGCAACGACTGAACGAAAACGGAATGCGGGTCGCGCAGTTTCTGGAAAATCATCCGCGAGTACAGAAAATCTACTATCCGGGGTTGCCGTCGCACCCGCACTATGAAATCGCAAAACGTTATATGACCGGTTTCGGCGCTGTTGTTTCTTTTGAAATGGATGCCGACCTGGAGGGAACAAAACGCTTCTTAGATCAGCTAAAACTGTTCCGAATCGGGCCGAGTTTCGGGGGCGCGGAGTCCCTGATTACTCACCCGGCCAGTGTATCCTATTACGATTGCACACGGGATGAACGAATTGCCCTCGGAATCAAAGACAATTTGATTCGTCTCGCTGCCGGCATTGAAGAGGCCGAGGCGATTATCGAGGACCTGGAACAGGCGTTCGCGGCGAGTGTATAATCTCCCTCGCCCATGAACCCCACTATGCCTTGGAGTGCGGCAGCGCAGCTGCCGCCTCTGGTTCATTTATGCCTTGGAGTGCGGCAGCGCAGCTGCCGCCTCTGGCTCATTTATGCCTTGGAGTGCGGCAGCGCAGCTGCCGCCTTTGGTTCATTTATGCCTTGGAGTGCGGCAGCGCAGCTGCCGCCTCTGGCTCATTTATGCCTTGGAGTGCAGCAGCGCAGCTGCCGCCTTTGGTTCATTTATGCCTTGGAGTGCGGCAGCGCAGCTGCCGCCTCTGGCTCATTTATGCCTTGGAGTGCGGCAGCGCAGCTGCCGCCTCTGGCTCCTCTACTTTCGGGAAAGGGTCCGGCTGGGGGAAGAGGAGCCTCTTTGAAAATCCGATTTCTACATCTTTAATGAATTAAACCATCGTTCGGACAAGGTTCCCCGTTCAGCCGATGCGGTATCGTGGTAAACTGCCTGTGAAGCAAGCTGGGGGTGGGACTTGTCCCTGAGAACCGGAAGAAGAGTCCGGTAACCCTTTGAACCTGATCCGGGTCATACCGGCGTAGGGAATGCCGTTCAAGATCGAATCGACTCGCGAGTTGAACCGCTTTCCCTGGAAGTAAGCGGTTTTTTATTTGAAAGGCGATATAATGACAGGTATGAGCACCGATCCGATAAAAGAGGCGAAGACCCAGATCGCCGAAGCCCGTCAGAACCGGATCACCCCGGAGATGCACCTGGTTGCGGCGGATGAGCGCCTGGACCCTGAAGAAATCCGCGCCGAGGTTGCCCGTGGGCGTATGGTCATCCCTGCTAATCCCAGGCACACAAATCTGCACCCGATCGGAATCGGAATCGCGGCACGGTGCAAAATCAATGCGAACATCGGTAATTCGCCAACCACGTCAAGCCTGAAAGAAGAGCTTGACAAACTCGACGTCGCCCTGAAATACGGCGCGGACAGCGTCATGGACCTCTCTACCGGCGGCGAAATCAACCGAATTCGCGATGAGATCATTCGGCACAGCCCCGCTCCGGTCGGCACGGTTCCCCTGTATCAAATGATGTCCCTGGTCGAGGAGCCGCAGGATCTGACCCCGGAGATCATTCTGGACGTTATCCGTATGCAGGCCGAGCAGGGGGTGGATTTTATGACACTCCATGCGGGGCTGCTGCATCACCATTTGCCGCTGGTGGAACGTCGATTGACCGGCATTGTCAGCCGTGGGGGCGCGATTGTCGCCTGCTGGATGAGTTTCCATCAGCGCGAGAATCCCTTGTATACACTATTCGATGAAATCCTGGATATCTGCAGGAAGTATGATGTAACGCTCAGCTTGGGGGATGGCCTTCGTCCCGGTTGCCTGGCGGATGCGAGCGATGAGGCGCAATTCGCGGAACTGGATGTTTTGGGGGAACTAACCGAGCGTGCCTGGGCGGCAGGAGTCCAGGCGATGATCGAGGGACCAGGGCATGTGCCGCTCGATCAGATCGCCATGAACGTCGAGCGGGAACGGCAAGTATGCAAGGAAGCACCGTTCTATGTTTTAGGCCCACTGGTGACCGACATTGCGCCGGGGTATGACCATATCACCTCGGCGATCGGGGCAGCTGTTGCGGCCTATCACGGCGCGGCAATGCTCTGCTATGTTACTCCCAAAGAGCATTTAGGTTTACCGAACCTGGAGGATGTCAGGCAGGGTGTGATCGCCTATAAGATCGCCGCTCATGCTGCCGATGTTGCGAGAAAGCGTCCCGGTGCGCGTGACCGCGATGATGAGATCTCCCGTGCCCGTTTCGCCTTTCAATGGAATCGGCAATTTGAACTCTCCGTGGACCCCGAATTGGCGCAGATCATGCACGATGAATCTTTACCGGGGCAAGAATACAAGATGGCCGATTACTGCTCCATGTGCGGGGCGCGATTCTGCGCCATGAAACGCACAAAAACAGCCAATTCCCGGAAATGAGCTACTTGCCGGACATGAATGTCCGGGCTATTGTCGTGCCGCCCAAAGGGCGCTTCAAAGCCCGGCATTTCAATGCCGGGTAAATCCCAAATCGCCAACAACCCTCCTCAGTCTGTGTGCATACGTATGCCCCGTGAGAACTGCCCGTTGGCCGCACCGCGCAATCTCTCTCCGGCGTTCCGGGTGGGCTAAGTAGAATTCAACTTTCTCTTTCAGTTCCCCAGGTGTCCGAAAAACGTCCAGTTCCTCTCCAACCCGAAAACTGTCCTCGAACGCCGGAGTGTATTCCGACAAAAGAAATCCCCCACATGCCATGACATCATATACCCGTAAAATGAGGGAACGTTCGCATTGCAAATGGAAGAGGTTGATATTGATCTCGCTGGACGCATAAATGGCTGCCGTTTCAGTCGGATAGTAAGTTCCTCGACCGGCATAATGATTGGTGAGTGCACCGACTCGTGTGGTATCCGCCCACGCGGAGTCGCCGAAAATGATCAGGGGCGATCCGATCAGAGCGTTCAGGTACCAGAGATGTCTTTGTATGGTGGCGGTTTCCTCGATCATCTTCAGCAGAAGTCCCGGGCTACCGATACGGGAAAGATCCACTCTGTCGGGGATTTCCTTTTTCAACCAATCGGCTCCGAATTCCAGGAGGCCATCCTTCAGTTGTTGAAAAACTCTGCCGACTCCCGGACACACCCGTTCCATCTGGTCGAAATAACGCTCCACACCGCGATTGAATCCGGATGAGCCGACAAATGTGACGGCATACCTGGGCGAATCTGTCGGAGTGGAAGGCGCGCGAAGAGCCGCCGCAGGCGGCAACATACGGCGGCCCTTGTATCCCATCGCTTCCAGGCGTTTGCCGTGGCCCGGATCGAACACGTAGACACGGTCAAGAAGGCTCCAGGTTTCCGGATTCGGGTCATACCAGTCAGGGTCTTCCAGGAAATACAGCGCCTGCGGGATACCGGATTCCGCCACAGCCTTCTCCGCAGCCGGCGGGAGCGCTCCTCGATTCAAACCCAATAGGAATCCCGGCTTCGTTCCTTCCAGGAAATGAGTCCATTCCGGCGGAGAGCAGAGGAATCGGAATCGGGCATCGCTCGATGATCGTGCTGTAGATTTGAAATCCAGTGATCCTGCGCTTTCCAGCATGGCCGGAAAAAACATCGCCGTCGTCGGGGGACCGTGCATCCAGATGTCAACAGAGCGGGAATCCATCGGTATGCGCGGCTCGGATTCCCGTGCCCGTTGGCGTGCCTCTCGGGTCAAATCCTCCAACTCCGCAAGGAGTTCCTCGCTCCGTTCAATTCCCATAATCCATTTCCAGGGTGCATGGAAAAAACCCGCGACGTTGCGGATCAACGACAGAAAGCGGTTCCGGCATTCGGGACCGAGGATCAACAGGCATCGCTGCGAAGAGAGGATTTCCGTCCAATCGGTGACTTCCAGGCTTAACGCGAATAACTCTTCGTCCGGCTCCAGGACAATCAGCCGGGAAAACGGTTGTTTAACGGCTAAGGCCGGCACATATCCAAGTCCAGGCCGCCAAATCGCCACCGGTGTGCTTTCATCCGAGGCGATTCTGTTCAAGGAGTCTTGTGCCCGGAGAGAGGGTATAACGGGACCGTGAATCCATTTCCCCTCACACAAGCCTGAAGTGCGACATAGATACTGCGATCCAAGTGGCGAAAGCCGAAACCGTGGTTTCTGCCTTCCCGACCGAAGATTGTCCAGGATACGTCGGACACGTCGTTCCTCCGAAGGGTAAAAATGTCCCAGGCAAGACAGGTTATTCCCGAATGGAGAAGGGGCTTTTTCAGACAACTTCTCGGGCTCCGAATTGTTTGTGCGGATGAGACACTATAGAACTTCAGGAAGGAGGACTCTACTGAGGGACAAAAAGATACCCCCGCCCGGCAAGGGTTGTTGAGAGGAAAATCGCGGGCAATTTGGAGCACAGAGCCGACCGGCTGCGGAGCCAGTGGCTCTGTGCTTCATTCTACGGAAATTCAGCCGGCATACGAATTCTCAATTTACTCATCGGGTTCATGCTTCCTGATCCAATACTTTTCCGAGAAAAGAATGGAGGTTTTCCAGCATATTCACCAGCTGTTCAGGCGGCACTTCCCGAATCACCTCGTTGGTCTCATTGTCAATTACGGAAACAATGGGTCTTTGCATACGATTCAACTGAATCCTGACTCGTTTGCTCACGATATCCGTTTGGGGAGCCTCCGGTTCCTGCCGGAGAGCTGAGGAAGCCCGGATGCTCCGGTCGGAAGAGCCAAAACGAGGTGCCGTTGATTTGAGAAAGTCGTATTCCCCGGATTGCGCTTGCCCGGTTTTTTGCACAAAGAAGTCTTCTTCCGATAGAGCGAACGGAGAAGAGATGGATTGAATGGCTTGAATCTGCATTGGAATGCCCTCCTTTGTAAGGGCATTTTGCGGGGGAGGGATCAGGCTGCGAGTCGAGCCTGATCCCTACCCACGCCCCCTATTTTTCGCCGGTTAGCCGAGCAGGGAGAGGAAGCTCTGCTGAATGTAATTGGCTTGCGCCAACACAGAGGTTCCGGCCTGCAGGAGAACCTGGTTCTTCGTGAATTCCGTGCTTTCTCGGGCAATATCAGTGTCCTTGAGTCTTGAGTACGATGCCGTCAAGTTCTCAGAGGTCACCGACAGATTGGAGACCGTGGCTTCCAGGCGGTTGGTCGCTGCGCCGAGCAGGGACCGGGTCTTGTTGACCTGATCCAAGGCCTCGTCGATGATCCGCAGCCCTTCGTCCACACCCTCTATTGTGGTGATATCGATGTCTTCCACGGTTCGGCCGGACCCGCGTCCGAATCCGAGGTTGTCGGCACGCAGATCGCCGATCGCATTGCGGAACCGCTGCCCTGCATACGCGCCGATGTGGTAGTTCATCGACTTGTTGACCGTCGAAATGATGATCGTAGTTCCGGAATCGGCGAGGCCTGTGGAGGACTTGGTTACATCCAGAATGGCGTCAAAGTCCACGGTGACGAACTTCGCCTGGCCGGTGGTTTGTGCCCCGCTGATGAAGACAACATCCTGGTCGCCGTTCTGGAATGTCACGCTGGCTCCACCATTCAGCTGTCCCACGAATTCCTTCGCCTGGGTTTCCAGGACGTCGTTTCCGATGGTCAATCCGCTGCCTACACGCAGGGTGACCTGCGGAGTCGGGACACCGTCCACGGTCGATTGTGGCCCGTACAGAGTGACCACCTGGCCGGCCTCGACTCGGACCGCGTCCCCGCCATTGATACTGAGCGTGGCGGATTCCGCAAAGCCTTCCAATTTCAGCTCCGCATCATCCTGCAGGGTGACGTGGTTTGTAACGTCTTGGAAGAAGGTCAGAGTGAACGTAGACTGCGATCCGGTAATGCCGATATCGTCGGTCAGACGGAAGGTCGCGCTGTTCGTATAAGTGAACTGCGACAGGCTGAAACGGGACACATCGCCATCGGCAATGTTCAGGGTTCCGGCGAACGCCGTATAGGACCGGGTTCGATAGTTGATCTCTTCGATCAGCCCGGAGATCGACTGGAACCGGAAGTCGTTGTAAGCCGTGTCCGTGGAGGCGGTCAGCGTCGTGTCGAGCGTATAGGTGGCGGAGAACGTGGTTCCGTCAATCTCCGTTCCGGTGAGTGTGATCGTACTGTCGTTGAACAGTGTCACACCGCCCGTGTACACGCCCTCAACAAACGTTCCGTTGATAACAGCCGCTGTGTTGACTGCGCCCAGAGACGCGGTTCGTTTCATCAGTGCGCCGTTTGTATCAAGCCACTGAATCATGCTTTCCGTGGATCGCTGTTGGGCCGAGACAACATCTTCCACAGCAATGTTGAAGCTGCCGGTATCGAAAGTCGAACCGGTGATTGCCGACAGGCTATTTCCGATCTGCCCCCCACCGGACAGAATGGAGACATTTCCAATCGCGGCCCGTGTGACCCCGATTGCCTGGGCAGCCAGCTCTCCATTTCGGCTGTTTCGTGTGACGGAAATGGAGATACTTGCCTCCGAGAATGTCTCGGTCGTATTGCGAAGAAGAATCCGGCCCGCATTCGCATCGGCTCCGAAAGTGGCTGTGATGTGATAGTTGGACGGAACGGCTGCCGCGCTTCCGAAATAGGCATTCTCCGCATCGCGGATCGCCTTGTTGATCGCGCTCAACAGATCGGAGATATGATAGCTGGCGGCCACGGAGATGGATCCGACGAATCGCTGGACACCATCAGAAAGAACTCCTTCAAAAACGATCGAGTCGCCGGAGTACAGCGAGACGCCTTGAAAATAGGCGCTCGTTAAAACCGTTGACGTTGACGCATTCGCACCGTCGATGGTCGCGGTTGAGGTCCAATGTCCCAACGATACCGCGATATCGGTCTGATTGCGCGTGCCCATATTGATGGTCTGCGCTGTCAATTGGGTTTCGCCTGCGACAATTTGCGCGGAACCGACTTCAGTTCGGTGAATGTTAAGGAAGGACAAACCACCGTCCAACGTGCTGGCAACCGGAGATTGGTCGATCCGAACGCCGACATAATCCTGACCGTCGATCAGGTTGCTTTTGATCTCGAAATCTCCATTGAGCAGATAGTTGGTATTGAACTGGGTGGTGTTGGCAATTCGGTTGATCTCGTCAATGCTTTGGAAGATTTCATCCTGAAGCGCCTGACGAGCCTGGATGTCGTTTACGCCGGTGTTACCGGCCTGAATGGCAAGAACTCTCATGCGGGTCAGGCGGTTGGTAACTTCTTCCAGCGCGCCTTCTGCCACATTGATCAGGTTGATGCCGTCCTGGGCATTCTCGACCGCACGGTTGATACCGGAAAACTGGGCTTTCAAACGAGAGGATACGGTCATCCCGGCGGCGTCATCACCCGCACGGTTGATGCGTAATCCGGAAGACAATCGTTCGATGGATTTCTGTATCCTGATCCCGGTGTTGTCGAGGTTTCGGTTGGCGTTAATTGCAGCGATGTTGTTTACTACACGAGTGATACTCATTGTTTCTTCCTCCTTGAAGGCGGGTTCGGCATCCCTGCCGAACTTGTTCCGGGGGGTGCTCCCGGTGGGTGATTGTGAGAGTCTTTGCCGGGTTTACTCGCCGGGTCGTGACCCCCATTGAGTTCCCTTTTTGTGGCGGGTGACACTCAACCTGGGTGTTTTAAGGGGATTCGCCCAAACCCCTTAGCCGCTTCACCGGCTCGGAACTCCGATCTCCGCCGGTAATTTGGCGTTTCTTAATTCATACATCCCTCCCTTCTACGTTAACACCGGCGCTCCGATGCCGGCGTTTCTGTTTTTTTTCATAGTTTCCCGTTCACTCCGCAATTTCTCTGTGAAAAATTATCGGCGGAGGCGCCTACTTCTTGAGATACATGTATTGAAGATTTTCTGTCGTCGGGTCACATGCTATCTGTCAAAAGGGGGGCAGCGCATGAAAAAGTCTCAGGTGGGCCATTTTGGCACAGGTGTTATTCCGGAGAATCGCAACCAATCTACGTTTTAATCTGTTCTACTCTGCGATTTTAACAGCAACGATCAGAAATCGTTTTGTTTGCCCAATTTCTTCCGTGTTCCCGGCATTCATCAGGGTCTTTCCGGGCAGGGTGGAACGGAGCCTTTCACCATCCGCCGAAAGCCAGAGTTCTACACCCCCGATGGCTTTCCAATCGGTGCGAGTCACGGTCATGGGCGAGGAGAGAAGATCGGGTGGCTGGGCGGATACTTTGGGCGGATGGGTGACCTCCATCGCGCCTTGTTGTCCGGCCAGGAATTCGCGTCGCACTGCCGGTTCGCCCTCATCTCGACACACCGAGACTCTGGCTTTAACGATTCCTCGAGCCGCATCCGCCGCCAGGGTTTCTACGACCAGGTAATGACCGGGGACTACCTGGACAACGGTCTGCTCTCCCGGCCAGGCCACAACGTGAAGCGTGTTCCATAAAGAATAAGTTGTATAGTTGAACTTGTGTTGCAGAACATCACACATATCATCCAGGTCCGGTGGAAGCGTGCCTACAACGCCGGCTTTCTGGCCGAGCAGCACCCGGACCTCCAAATCCAGATCGGCCCCGAAATCATCCACCGTCAACGGTTGATCCTCCTGTGGTTGCGATGCTGGTTGCCCTGCCTGGGGAGCAGAGGATGGCTCGGAGGGGGCAACCGGCTTTTCTTGCCCGAAGGCGGGCAGAATTGTCACGATACATGTAAAAAAAACGGCAACAATTTGTTTATTCATGGGATAATCTCCTGATCTCACCCAACGGCCAGAACTCATACTAAAATAGAAGCAAACCCCATTCCTATTATACCAGGAATTTGCACAGGATCGGGATAGTTACGCAGCAGATCAGGGAGGAGAGAACAATGCACAGGGCAACATATCGCCGGTCTGGAGGTTGCCCATAATAGGCGGTGAATACACAGGCAATGGCAGCAGTCGGCATGGCGGTTTGAAGGATGAGCAAATTCCCCAGGGCCGGGCCGATAGGCATGATATGCACAAGAAGAACTCCAATTATGGGCGAGAGAACCAGTTTCAGGGCTGTTGCAATTCCGGCGGCAAAAAGGATCTGGGCGGAACTCAATAATTCAAAAAGATGCAGTCCCCTACCGATCAAAAATCCCAGCAGCAAGAATGTCAGCGGCATAGCGGCCTGCGCGGAAGGCGACAGGATTTTCGGGATGGTTTCCGCCAATCCGACCCGCAACAGCCCCAGCGCAAATCCAAGCAGCCCAAAGCACGCCACGGGCACGGTGAGCATTTCAAAAAGCCGTTCCGGAAAAGACATCTTCTGGCTTCCGAGGTACATCCCCAGAACGGCCACAATCACAAGCGCAACATGGTATATGTTCGCAGCAGTCTCCGTGGCAATGCCGGTCTCACCGGTTAATGGGGAAAGCATTTGCGGCGGGATCAGGAAAGGATGTGCCAAAAGGATCGTCATCAAAATGAGCGAATGAGCTTTCTGGGATAAATGAAACATCCTCAAAACAAATGAGGAGACAATCCAGAGGGCGGCAGTATGAAAGAAAAAGAAGAAAAGAACCAGCCCCAGATCCTTGTCCACTTGCATGGGCCGCGCCAAATTGAACAATAGATATACCGGAAGGAAAAAGAACAGGAGGCAAATCGCCACGGTCCGGTCTTCCATGCGCTGAGAAAAACGGCCGAATAAAATACCCAACAGGACCGGGAGAAGGACTGAGCCGAGCGATTGAACAAGCGCTATGAGCGTCGAAATAAAAGTCATTTCGTTTCTGTTCGAGATCGACCCTCTAACAACCCTGTGTGTTCGGAACGGATCGGTCTCGGGCTGTACCGAAGTTGTGTTGTTGGAACGTGTTATATCGTTTCAGGACTCCACCGCGCGAACAACCGGAGTCCCCGGTAAAAGGTAACATGAAGTTTATCCGTATACGAGGGGCGAGAGAGCATAATTTGCAGCGAATCGACCTGGATCTTCCACGAGACCAGCTGGTGGTGTTCACGGGAGTCAGCGGTTCCGGGAAATCCTCGCTTGCATTCGACACGATCTATGCGGAAGGGCAACGCCGCTATGTGGAGTCTCTCAGCGCTTACGCCCGTCAATTTCTGGGGCAAATGGAAAAACCCCGCGTCGACCTGATTGACGGCTTGTCCCCTGCTATCTCCATCGAGCAAAAAAGCGCCGCCAAGAATCCGCGCTCCACAGTCGGCACAGTCACGGAAATCTATGATTACCTGCGCGTTCTGTTCTCCCGGTGCGGAATCCCGTACTGCCCCGATTGCCATGAGCCGGTCGGCTCCCAGACCGTTGATCAGATCGTGGACCGCATTTTTGAGCTGCCTCAAAACACAAAATTCATGGTTCTTGCACCACGGATCCGCGAACGAAAAGGCGAATACAAGGACATTTTTGAAGATGCAAAGAAGGATGGGTTTGTCCGGGTCCGTGTGAACGGGGTCATTCACGATCTGGAAGAGGAGATCGTTCTCGACAAACGGCTGAAACACAACATCGAGATCGTTGTGGACCGTCTGGTAATGCGTGGTGACATTCAATCCCGTCTGTCCGACTCGGTTGAGACCGCCTTGCGTGTGGGCGAAGGAACCCTGATTGTCTCCGTCGTGGATGGTGAAGACCTGTTTTTCAGCGCAAAGAACGCCTGTCTCAAGTGCGGGCGATCCTTTGACGAACTCACACCGCAGCATTTCTCGTTCAATCATCCGCTGGGCATGTGCCCGGAGTGCGATGGGCTGGGGCGGAAATTGGAGCTGGACCCGGATTTGGTGGTCCCAAACAAGCATCTCTCCGTTGTGGAGGGCGCGATCCATCCATGGCGGAACTTGTTTGAAGGAAACAGCGATGCCTATTGGGCAAGGCAGATTCGGAGTCGCTTACAGACCGTAGCCCGAAAATTCGGATTTTCCCTCGATACTCCCTGGGAAAAACTGTCACAAAAGGCCCAACAGGTCTTGCTCTATGGCGATATGAAAAACAAAGGAGGTTCCTATCGCGGGATTATCCCGGAAATGGAGGAATGGTATGCCACGACATCCTCCGAGGGGTTCCGCAGTTACTTACTGGAGAATTTTATGCACCGGATCCCCTGCCATGTCTGCAACGGTGGGCGGCTTCGGGAGGAATCGCTGTCGGTCTATTTCAACGGGTGCGCGATTCACGAGGTCTGCGGGAGAAATGTGGCACAGGCTCTGGACTTTTTCGATCATGCCTCACTTACCGCTCGCGAGGAGAAAATTGCGGGACAGGTTCTGAAAGAAATTCGAAACCGACTCCGGTTTCTTTGCGATGTGGGGCTGAATTACCTGACTCTGGACCGGGCCGCTCCAAGCCTTGCCGGTGGAGAGGCACAGCGAATCCGTCTTGCCAGTCAAATCGGCAGCGCACTGGTTGGCGTTTTGTATGTATTGGATGAACCGAGTATCGGTCTGCATCAGCGGGACAATCGCCGCTTGATCGATACGCTCTGTCAGCTGCGCGACCTGGGTAACACTGTCCTGGTGGTGGAACACGACCAGGAGATGATGGAATCCGCCGATTACATTGTAGATTTCGGTCCCGGAGCGGGTCGGGATGGCGGTCGGATTGTTGTTGCCGGGCCACCCGATGCGGTCCGGGCTTGCCCGGAATCACTCACCGGCGCCTATCTTTCCGGAACCCGCAAGATCGATATCCCCGAGAGCCGACGTAAATCAAAGGCGCAGTTCCTCCGCGTGATCGGAGCGGCGGAAAACAACCTCAAACAGATCGATGTCTCCATTCCACTCGGTCTGTTTACCTGTGTCACCGGCGTCTCCGGTTCCGGGAAAAGCAGTCTGATACGGGAAGTGCTGTACAAAGCATTGGCGCAGCGGCTCCACGGCTCCAAAATCCCCGCCGGTGCGCATCAAGAAATCAAGGGAGTCGATCAGATCGATAAGGTGATCAACATCGATCAGAATCCCATCGGGCGAACACCGCGTTCCAATCCCGCAACTTATGTGAAGGTATTCGATCCCATTCGTTCCCTGTTTGCTGAACTGCCGGAAGCGAAAGTCCGTGGGTATAAACCCGGACGGTTTTCATTCAATGTGCCCGGTGGCCGGTGCGAGGCGTGCGACGGTGACGGATTCAAACGAATCGAAATGCACTTCCTCGCGGATGTGTTTGTCACCTGTGAAATCTGTAAAGGAAAACGGTTTAATCGAGAAACGCTTCAGGTGAAATTCAAGGGGCGGTCCATTGCCGATGTTCTGGACCTGACCGTTACCGAGGCGCTGGAGCTGTTCGAGAATTTCCCACGGATCAGCCGGATTCTCGATACGCTGGCGGATGTCGGACTCGATTACATTCACCTCGGCCAGCCGGCGCCTACTCTCTCCGGCGGAGAGGCGCAGCGCATTAAATTGGCCAAGGAACTCTCCCGTCGCGACACCGGTAATACCCTGTATATTCTCGATGAACCCACCACCGGCCTTCATTTCGAAGATATTCGGAAACTGTTGCGTGTGCTGAATACCCTCGTGGACCGTGGCAACACGGTGGTTGTGATCGAGCATAACCTGGATGTCATCAAGTGCGCAGATTGGATTATCGACCTGGGGCCGGAGGGTGGCGATGAGGGGGGCCGGGTGATCGCCGAAGGGACGCCGGAGGAGGTTGCCCAGAACCGTAGTTCCTTCACGGGCCAGTTCCTCAAGAACATCCTGAACGGCAAGAAAAACCGCGCCTGAGAGTCGTTTCCCCTCGCAATTCAACTTTTACCCTTTTCGTCCCTCCTATCTTCTTTTTCAATCTGCAATTCTTATTCTCGCCCCTTGCGTAGCACGAATATAAGAATTATGCTATCAGCGCCAGTAAAATCCTGGTACAATAACCTATATAAAGAGGAGAACAAGCAGTGAAGAAGCCAGTGAGTTATGCCACAATCTGTGTGTTCGTGTTCGCGGTCACCCCAATCTGGGCAGGGGAGACCCTTTGGGAGCTCCAGGCGGTCAATCCGGACGGGACCGGCTCGCATCCCAAGGTTGGGGCGGCTCCCGAGGAGGCCAATAAAGTGGTGATTGAGGGTATTTCTCTTGCCTCGACCGGGGAGGTCGATGCGCCGACCGATCCGGGGTTCGCATGGTTCTCGCTTTGGGTGCAGGCTGAAGTCGGACATGGCGGCATCCAGGTATGGGCCGGGCCGTGGAGTAAAAGTGTGTGGCAGGGGTATTCCGTCCAGGCAGGTGACCGAGTTCGAGTCGAAGGTTGGGTGATGGACCACAACGGTAAAGTGTTTCTGAACGACCGGCACAGTTTGGCCACAATGTGGACCATGCAGGTCTTGTCCCACGGACCGATGCCCGAACCGGAAGTGATTCCCAGCATCGCGGCCTGCAACTATTTCGATCCGACACGAGCAGGAGGTGCGGAATACTATCAAACCCGGTGGGTTCGCCTGAACGGTGTCCGGATTGTTTCCGGCGAATGGGGCGCGGGCAATGAGATTGTGATCACCGATTCCTCCGGTGCGGAATTGACCATGCTGCTTTCCTCGCAAGGTACGTTCGGGACTGCTCCGACAGGTGCGTTCGACGTAATGGGAATCTTCGATCAGGAAGACTCCGAAGCTCCGTTTGTCGACAGCTACAGACTCTGGGTGAAAAAGGCCGAGGATATCCTGCCTCGGTCCATGGTTCCATCATGGGATCTTTACGAATGAGACAAGCCAGGAAGGTCTTTCGGGAAGAGAAGCTCCATGCCGGACTGTCCGGGGTTCCACCTGGGCGGTCCGGCCGTTTGCCTGCGTTCACCCTGATTGAATTGCTCATCGTAGTCGCAATCATCGGGATTCTTGCCGCTATTGCCGTTCCGAACTTCATCCAGGCGCAGATCCGATCCAAAGTTGCCCGCGCGAAAGCGGATCTGAAATCTATCTCCATCGCACTCGAGTCTTATTACCTGGATCAGAAAGCCTATCCCATCGCACGGACTTTCTGTGCCGGCTCCATGAACGAGATTGACGACTACAATATCTGCCCGCCTGAGATCACTACTCCCGTGGCCTATATCAACCACCGTCCGCTCGACGTGTTTAATCCGGGTAGACAGTACAAGTACCTGGCTCCCGGACTCGGATACAGCAACCATGTTTTGACCTATCTGACCATCTGGGTCCCGAAATCTTTCCCATCCGAGTCCGGTGCCGATCAGGATTTGCCTTATTTCAGCCAGGAAGACTCCCCGGTCAACTACGGGATCTGGAGCGTTGGTCCCAAGGGCGCAAAGAGCTTTTGGGAATCGGATCTTGCACACATCCCCGTACCGAAACGGACCTGGTATGACCCCAGCAATGGTGTAGTCAGCGAGGGTATCATTGCCCGTCTCTCCGGCGGCCATCAGTCGCCCTGAGAATCTCACCCGAGAATCCGAACTGCCGAAATCACGCTAATGTTCCATAAACGGAAGTTCCTTTAACAAAGAATACATATAACCAGCTGCCATTACCAGGCATTTCGCAGAATTCAGTGTGTCATTGCCGGCCACATTAGAAGTGTACACCGAATCCTGACTTTACCTAACCGATCTCATGCAACATTCGTCGCAAATTCCGATTAATTCTTAGTTTCTCCCCTCTTCTGTCAAATACAACCATCGACCCCCAATGGAGCCGTCCGCCTCAAACACTACCGTGTTTCCGGTGATCGTACATGGGATTTCCTGCCCCCGACTTCCCGGTTTCTGTCCCTCAGTGTACAGGTGCGCCGATTTGGGCGCTTTCTCCAATGGAATTGTAATCCGTCCGCTGCCATTCACACGAATTTGAAGCACCGCCCCATTCTCTACTTGCCGATCCCCGGGAACGGGCGCCCAGGCAATCTCTCCCAGCGGCCGGTCTGCAAATACTGTTTCCTTGCCGTCAATTGTAATTCGATCCGTCCTGTTCCCCGCAAACCCAATCAATTCATTATTCGCATTGACCAGAAATGTCATCGCCGACCGTCCCCGGTAGTTGACAACATGCCCATTCACGGCAAAGTCATTCAGCGCAATTTCATCCGATGGCGGCGGCACACGTGTCAGGTACTCCCGGTCCTTCTCTTCGTCTCTCGCAAAACCTCCCTCCCAGTCCTCCACAACGGTCCGGAGATGGGGCGCAACGGATACGGCTCCGTTGGGAAAACGGCAAACCATGTAGTCGCTTGTTCGGGACACGTAATCCGTATTATCATTCCTGGCGGCTGATTTCCCTGTTCCGGGATACGCACCCAGCGCACTGAGAATCTCAAACCAGTTCCGTGTCTCGTAACCCAGGCTCTGCGATTGATCGTCACGCGGGCGATATCCCAGGAAACAGGCCGTTCCGCCCCCCTCGTATCTCCGGACCGTCCCAACAACCCGATGCCCGACACGCGCGGCAGGCGCCGTCGCATCTCTCGGCGTTACCGGATAAATCCGGTCTACCAGCAGATGCGTTAAAATGGTCTGCGGCTCAACTCCGCTAAGCACGCCCTCAAACTGAATCACTCGTCCCGGCGCATATTCGCCGATCGTCCATACCGGTTCATAGTCCACTCCGAACAGATTTTCCCATTCGTGCAGTACAGGTTCGCCATCCCGATCCACCAGAGGCGGCGGGCCGGACCAGATCACTCTCCCGCCGCTATCAATAAGCGTGCGCATGAATCGCAACAGCGCCTTGTCGGGGAAAGGCTCAAAAGTCGCAACCAGTGTTTGAAAAGTCCGGTTAGCCATCCATATCGCGCCGTCTTTTGCTTCGGCGCGCTCGAGCAGTTTGTCCTGAGTCACGTAATTCGCATAAGCGTACTGTGTCATCCAACTGCCAAACCGCTCGTCTACACTCACGAGGTCGATCGGGTAAAGCATCAGCACATCGGTATCCCGATGCTGCATATCCTGTACAATTCCGTGCAGCGATGACCCGGCGGCGCCGTAGACACTCGCGAGCGCGGCCCGACGTGCCGCCATTTCGTTGGGCATCCCCCAATGCGCTCCGTATGAATACGGTATCTCGTTCAGTATCCCTGTCGAACAGGCCAGCGCCAACCCCAGATAGTTACGGTCCAGCCAACCGCATTCGGCATGATCGTTACCCGTCCCGGTCAGGTAGTCGCCCCAGGCAAAATAGTCGTAGCAAGCCGAGGCGGCCTGCTGCACTGTATTGGACCAGATAAAGTTGGATGTGTATTCATACTTGCTGCGATATTCGTTCTCGCGTCCGGTCTCCCACTTGTCGATCGTCGGACTTTCCGCCCAGGTGGCATGAGCGCGTGTATACAGCCGGTGTCCCATTCGTTTCTCTGCATGGTGTTTCGCGCGGACAAACAGATCGACTACCCCTGTTTGCAAGAACCTGTAATATCGCGACCGAAACAGGGCTGTATTCTGAATATCCTCCGGTGTCTCGCCCCACACGTGCATGATGTCCGCTTTCGCGTCCAGTTGGTAGCTGAAATCCTCCTGCCCGTGTACGAAGTAGACCAGGTACTTTGCGAAATCCCGGTATTCCTCTCCGTACCGCGCCGCGAACGCTTTTGCAAATCCGTCGCTGACATATCGCATGGCAAACTCCCCGTGATCGTGATGGCTGAAATAATTCCAGTCCTGCTGAATGTGCATTTCATCGGAATACAGCCCGTTCAGTTTGACACCGGCGTCCGCATAGCGGTCAATCAGTCCTGTGAGATACGGCAGCGCGTTCGCGCTGAAATAGTCCATTTCCGGTGTGACATATTGCTGCACAACAAGTACTCGATTCAGCGGACCGATATCGGCACGGCCGGTTCCGTAAATACGGATACGCTCTGCCGCAAAGTCGCCCGGGGTCACCGTCAAACCTTCGTACCGCTCCACCTGGGCCGTGTCGGTAATCTCTACAATTTCATCGGGATTTACAACACGATACGGTGTACCGCGAATTGCCTTCTCCCGGAACGCAAAGACGCGCACTCCACCGTCCATGAGACTCACCGGCCCTTTGTTGTTCACCCAGCGCAGATGTCGCCAAAGTTGGACGCTGTATGTGCCGGACTGCGGGTCGCGGACCCCTTTCCGGTAGTGCATCCACCGCCCGGTTTCTCCGGTGGCCTTGGCGTAAGCCGGACCGATTTCCAGGGGGCTTAACAGGCTCAGCTCCAGCCCCATGCCGTGCTGTTCGGCAAATCGACCGATGGCGGCGATGCGGGCAATATACTCGTCCATGTCCGGCATGAGACGGCGGGGACGGTCGCCCTGGCCGGGACGGTACTGGCTGAAAAAATGGTCGAATGCCAAAACCAGCGTTCGATGTCCCGCTTCCTGGGCACGTTCACAAATCTCGCGCAGGCTTTCGATCCTTTCCTGGCGCCCAAGGCTCAAATTGAGCTTCGCGTCGGGGTCGGACAACTTTTCCAGTTCCTCGTCGCTCACCAGAATGATATGCGAACCGGGAAGCATAAATGCCCACGGGCCCGGGTAGCGCACAAGCTCGCCCTGGTAGACATTCTCCGGGGCACGTCCGACTTCCGGCGCGGTGTCCATGGCCCATGTGGTCGGGACAGAGAGCATCAGGAAAACAGTCAGTAACGTACGTTTTACCATCATAACATTCCGTTTCTTTTTCTTGTGGTGTGGATTCTCGCGACCGCGACTTCCTACACAGGCCGGCATCTCGCTTTCAGGAGGAGCAGTTCGGGGGGTATCCCCGGCGTGGAAGTCCCACATGTCACTGTCTGGGAGGATACTCCACCGTTTCCAGCCTGTCAATCAGGAAGTCAAGGCACATCATGGAGTTGCAGACGGTGTAATTACAGTCGGGATAATTGTGTATCCTCCATCTGCTTGTGATTCAGAAACATAGCTGCAAATCGCGCAGGTTTATCCGACAGGGAAATAGAAAAAATCGGGATTGTTTTTAAAATTTTTTGTTTCAGCTATTGCCCTTGCTATTCCGTGTGATACAATAAGGTTTGTCTGAGGCACTGGGATAGGTTCCCTCTACCGCCGATCCCGTCGTGAGGCGGGAACAGGCCGGGGGCGCCGGAAGACATCGTTTGTGCCCAGGCGCGGGAGGCTCAGCTGGCAACGGTTGAGCCTCTTTGGCTTTATTATGGCTCTGCCCTGGCGCCGCGGAGTTGCTATACGTTGTGGCGCGGCCATCTTACCGTGGGATGGTTTGCTAAGTTCAAGACAATCCGAGTGTTTCCGCACAGCGTAGAAAAATCCCCCAGTCAAGCTTAAATCCGCTTTTTGTTGCCATAGTGTTCTCTCTACGTTCCGATAGGGGGCGCAGAAACAGGGGTTAGATTCGGTCAGTGCGCCGGGAGTAAAAGAACCTCCCCCTGGATCCGAGGAGACCAGGGGGAGGTTTTTCGTCGCCCGTGATCGGGCAGTTTGCAGGGAACCTCTATTTGTGCAATGCGGACAGATTTCCGCACGGATCAGTACAATTCCCAGTCGGAGACTGGAACGAATACGGATGGGGCTTCGTCGGTACCGGCGCGGAAAGCCAGGTAGTCAATCTCTATCGTGCCCGCATCTCCTGTGTTCACGAAGGTGAAGCGGAACATGGCATTGCCTTCAGGGATATCCCCTTCCGTGTCTTCGCAGCGATTAAAGAACGCGCCGCGCGCCTGCGCATCCCGGAACTCGGCCGAGTCCTCATAGTTCGGATCGCCCGGTTGAAGGGGGAACGCGAAGGTCGGTTGCAGCGCACCATCAATATACAGCGCAGTGGCTTTTTGGCCTTCCGTTACATTCCAGGTCAGCCAATACTCATGCCACACGGTGTTGTCGTAGGATTCGAGAAACGGGCCGGGAATGTATTGTTCCACCACACCACCTCCGTTGAGGAAGTTCAAAACATCCGGGTAGTCGCTGCTGTAATACAGACCGGCGTATGAAAGTTCATCGAAACTGAGGAGAGAACCCACATCCCTGTTGATGAGCAGGCCCAGGAGCGGCAGCTCGTCTCCGTTTTTATATCCGAAGGGAACATGGACGCCGAATTCGTCGGTGAACTCTCTGGAACGGACCCGGAAAGCGGCGACAGCCTTGGTCGCTACTCCCAAGTCGAAACTGATGGTTATCTTACGAAGACTGGGATCAGGCAGAAGATAGGGTGCATTTCGTGGATCCCCGGGGTCATACATCCGCAGCGCTTTTCCGCCGAAGTCTTCATCGTTGATGAAAGCCGGATTTTTCCATACGACACCTGACGGCAATGTCGGCTGAAAGACATACATATCGGAACCATTGTTGTGCTTCCAATTATCATCCTCGAGGTTTTCCGGGCTGCCGAGATCGGGGTCGTAGATATAGTCCCACCCGCCTGCCGGAGGCTGCCAGGCGGTATAAAGCGGAGCAAAGCCGCGCACGAGCGTAAGTGTATTCGTGCCGCCAGTGGCGATGGATCCAATGGAACCCGAAAATTGCGGCGACGAAGTGAGGGATTTGGGGGAGTTCGCCGAATAAGTCAAGTCCGTCGTTCCGAAGGGCACGGTGATGTTCCAGGTAATGCGACCGGAAGCAACCGTCCCACCGTTGCTGATATCTGTCGCGGTCCAACCCTCGGGGATTTCTTCCGTAACCGTGACCGCCTGACTGGAGGACGATGGGTTGAAGACGGTCAAACGAACCCCTATTGATTCACCGGGGAAGAACCTGACCTTGTCTAACGAGCGGCGGGCAACGGGTTCATTCCCTCCGCCTGCGCCCGGTGACGGATTTTCATCCGTGATACACAAACTGAACATCTCGAATTGGATAGCGCCACTACCCGAAAAATCGCCGACGGCGACCAAAGCATTGCTATCCCCGTCGGTGCCGCCAAAAGCGTTGTTCGTTGGGGAAAGGCTGTACGCACTGTTGATCCGAACGTACGGACCATCCCCGTATTTCGCATCGACCAAAACGATACCGGGGAATGGAGAACGTGTTATGCGCAATACCAGCAGGCGGCGGTCGAGGTTGGGAGCCGGTCCACTCTCGATTCGATAGCCATCGCTGATCATGGTATTTTGGTCGATTCCGCCGTTCCCGATTGCCGTGAAAAACAGTGTCCCTTCGGTATTGTACTCCCCGGCGAGGTAGTCGAGGCCGAAGGTTTTGCCGTCGCTCGTGTTGAAGGAGATTGCGAAGACCTGACACCGGGTACTGTCCACCGATCCCGGGACATCGTTTGCACGGTGACCGTACTCGATCATGCGATGGTCGCAGATCACCCAAAGTCGATCACCGACCTCATTCAGGGCGTAGGCATTGCGGAGTTCCGCGTTTTGAGCGGTTCTCAGCCCGGCATCGCCGCTTGTCTGCAGATCGTCGGTAAAGATCAACGACGGACCTGAGAGATCGACGGTCGCTGCCGACGCCGAAGGGTTCAGCGGGTGCGGCATCAACGCCCAATCGTTTGCCGTCCCTGCCAGGGTTGCCACAGTTGGGACGATCGGCAACGTATCACCGGCGAAATCCCATTGCACTTTCCCCGCCTGAACTTCCATACCCCCGAAAACCATCAGCGCCAAAGCGACCTGAAAACAAATCCGCTGTATTTCCGTCTGCTTGCCTCTGACTTTGTTCATGTCGAATCCTCCTGGCTTGTTGTTTTTCACTCAGTTGACTAGAGCGCCATCAGTTAAGGGGACCGTGATGAATGCCTATTGGAACCAGACCGTTTGGCTTTCCGGCGAATCGACACACTTTGACCGGGTTCGCCACAGACCCTCAAAAGGGTTTCCCCGTGCCTGCCCACCTGTCACACAGGCGTATTCGCATCGTCCCGAACGTGTGTTTCATAACTCGCCGGATTACTTCGGGTTTTTTATTTTATATGACTTATTATGTGTTCTCGCCCGATTGGTTTGTCAAGAGTGGCCGAACCAGGTTTTTAATCCGAGTCCTGTCCGCTAAGCGCACTTTCACTTATATTATCGAAAGGAGAGCGAGTTCTTCGGATCGCACCAGTATCTTGACTGTGTTTATTCAGGCCGGTGAATTGTCAGACGATACGGTTACGCAACCCTAATGCTGGGGACGTTCCGCTTCACGGATCATCACATAGATGGCCTCTTCCACCAAGGGCATTTTCGGAGCCAGCTCGTACTCCAGAAGATCCGAGAGTTCAAGAAATCGTTGTTCCTGAAGGTGCCGTGTTGCATCCTCCAGGAGCTGAAGAACCTGCAAATGAATCTCCGAGGCGGATTGCTGCCCGACAGCAATTCGGTCATGGTCAACCCCCAAAATGGCTGATGCGCCATTCAGGCCATGATACAGCTGAGACCAGGCATACATCAGCTGCTGGAGACGGTTGAAGGCTTGTTCCTCCTGCCGGGACTGAAGAAAACTGGAGATATCGACCAGCTCTTTTTGGATCGGAGACATGTATTTGGCAATGTCATAAAGGACCTTGATGGCCAGTCGGCGCGGCTCCTCGCTGATCAGACGAAGGGAGTTGATTTCCCGGATGTGCTGTTCCGCGAACGGATCGTTCTGCCAATCCCCCTGGGGGACCTCATCCACATAGACTTCACACACGACGCGGTTCCGGCCTTTCAGATCGTCGGATACACGGTTGATAACATCGCGAATCGTGGCTTCGCTGTCTTCTATAACAGCGAGGGGTTGGTTATCAAGAAAAAGATCCATGGCGATTTCTCCAATCCGGAGGGGAGGATACCTGTTTGAAATTGCACGGGTTACTGGTCCGTTATGCATGAAAGTTCTGAATGGTGATTCGATACTCGTCGCTTCCATTCAGAATCCGGATGAAAGCGGCCACCCGGTCTCCGGTAGTGTAAACGATCCGATCCATCAACAGAACTGTTTGTCCGACTTTTTTTCGAAGTAATTTGGCCTCATGCTGCTCCAGGGTGGTGGTGGCAAACGAGTCTGCCGTGCGGGCGATGGGCACACCATACCGGTGAAGCAACAATTCAAAGAAGGAGTTCACGCGCAAATCCTCCAAAGCCAGCCCCGGACAGAGGTCCGCCGAGACATAAGAGGTCTCCAGGAGAACCGGAGTCCCTTGCACCAGTCGAAGACGCGCCGTTTTGAATACCTGCCCGGCTTTCTCAGAGGAAAACAGCTGGGCGATATCGGATGGCGGTGTCACCATCATTTTCTGGACGACTTCCGTGGTCCATTCGAGGCCGTAATCCAGAACCCGTTCTGTAAGAAGGGTCCGCAGCACAATTTCGTCCATTTGCGCGGCCCGCTGCACAAAGGTTCCTTTCCCCGCAATCTTGATAATCATCCCCTGCCGCGCCAACTCCTGCATCGCGGCCCGCACAACCGCGCGGCTCACGGAATGCTGCCGACACAACTCTTCCTCCGTGGGGAGCTTGTCGCCTTCACGGATCTCGCCGGAGCTGATCGCGAGACTGAGACTCTCCACCAGTTGGAGGTAATACTTTCTGGGGCTGGATCGATCGATCAGGCGCACGGAGATGCTCTCTGTCCTTCCAGGTTCCGACCCGAATATCATCGGGGATAATTAAGCCCCCCGCGCGAATAAAGTCGGTTCGTTTCGCTGCACAGTTGAGTCATACAAGACATCACGGAATAGCAACTTAGTATAAGCAGGTATCCCCTCTCCCGTCAACGCGCAGCCCCGTCGGATTTTAGTATCCTATACGCATACAATCCGGTCGGTATTCCAATCCACCGGCTTTGACTATTGGCCATTCCCAAGGTACGCTCCTATGCGTGGCGCAGAACCCGCACCAGACTTTGGAGGATATGGTGGTTCGCAGATTCATCTTGCCTGTAGCGGCGATGGTTCTTCTCGCATTCGGAGGTTGTCTGAAAACCGTGGCGCTCCTCGAATCGGATCCCCCCGGAGCCGAGGTCTATTACGATACCCGCCTGCTGCCGGAAAAAACCCCGACAACCATCGACGTGGAATGGTACGGCCAACACACGGTCACATTCGTTCGGGAAGGCCACCCACCCAGTAAATATGTGATCGACATTAAATCTCCCAAACATTTATGGGTTCCGCTCGATTTCTTTGTGACCATTCTTCCGTTTACCGTAACGGATCAACACGAATTCCATTTCGATTTGAATGAAACCCAGGCAAAGGGGGAATAGAAGGTGGCTCGCCCACGTTCCCGCTCCCAGGACAGAGATATTCCGGCACCGTCATCCGGCAAGTGGATAGTCCTTTTCGGGGGATTGACCATCCTGGCATTGATGATTGTCGGCTGGGTACTGGTTAACGGCGGTTTTGTGTTACCGGGCAAGGGAGTTTTCGGAAACCTTCTGTCCAGTGAAGCAGGCGAGAAAGTGACCGTGGATGACTTCAAGGCCACCATCGAACAGTACGAAAAGCGCATTCAGGACCTTCAGGAAACCCATCAGAAAGAGATTTCGGCGATCAAAGAGCAATACCAGCAGCAGATCGACGAACTGAACATGCAGATCAAAATTCTCCAGGACGAGAACGACCGTCTGCGCGAACCCGAGAAATAACACCGCCGGTTTTATTTTCCCACCTTTTTTATTTTCAAATCGATATTCTGTGCATTCGGACCGAGTTGCATTCTCGGCTCATGTGGGCTGTACACGGAAATGGAGCCGACCAGATCCCGGACACCAAAACTGCTCTCGTCCTCCAAGGCCCACAGAACCGGACGATAGACATCGTCGTAGACCGAGCAATCGACAAACTCCACACCGCCGTATTTCTGAGTGATCTCGCTTTGTCGCAGATGGATGAGGATCGGCACACGCGGACCGCCATCATCGCTGTGTCGCGAAACCCAGCCGTTTTTCCACTTGCAATTGACAAAACGGACCCGGACATTCTCGGCAGACTTGTCGAATACTTTCGCTCCTTCTTTGCCGGTGTTCTCCGCCGTGCAGTTGATGAACTCAACCGTCCCCTTCGGCCCATCATCTTTCACCGCACCGACCGCCATCCCCGCCCAACCCATTCGGTCATAGTCCTCAAACGCATCGAGGGGAAGCCCGGCCGAATGCCCCATGCGGGAAAGGCAGTTCTCGAACCGAACGGAAACCGGTTCGCTCCCGCTCGTGAGCGGTTTAAGATAGACGAGCATGGCATGGCCCTCGTTGTTCTCCATAATGCAATTCCGAATGACACAGTTCACCAGCCTTTCATCCTCGCTGTCCGGTTCCAGGTCGATTCCCGCTCCGGGAGCCGTGCCGGATGTATCGGACAGGATACAATTTTCGATCAGCAGGTTCTGGGCGCTGGTCACACTGATTCCCTGACGATGATTATCATGGCAAACACAGTTTCGAATCACAACATCTTCGGACCAGCGGTTCTGTCCGCTTGATCCGACATAAATCCCGTCCCCGCCGCTGCTTTCCATTCGCAATCCTTCTACCAGCACCCGTTTGCATCCCATGAATCGAAGCGTCATTCGCCATTCGGCTTTCTGGTAGGCTTCGCTCTGGTAGTCCTTCTTGTGCATCCGCAGAGTTGCGCCGTATCCTCGGATTGTGATATCGGTCTCATCGATGGCGCTGAACAGGGAATCCCCGCCGCCTTTGAACTCGCCTTTCTTTGCAAGAACCAGAACTCCCGGCTCGAAAACAATCTCCAGTTTGCTTCGGAGTTTGATCGGACGCACAATCCACGGGTCGCCCATATAAGGAATTACCAGTTTCGGTACGCCGGAGTCGATGGCCGCCTGAAGGAATTCGGTGGAATCTTCCTTGTCGAATCCCCACCAGGCAGCGTTCGCCGTAGTCCGCGTACCGGCAAGGACTTCCTGGACCGCTTGCTCGTCTTTCGGAATCGACTGCTCGGCGGGTGCGCATAATCCGCAGAAAACAACGGCCATAATCAAAAAGTACCGTGTCATCGTATCAACTCCAAAATCTTTCAATGTCGGTTCTATCAATCTTTTATCATAGGGGATCAATTCCATTGTTCCATGGAGGATGACACCGGCGGGGCCGATGATCTGACAAAGCCATGAAATCCTTTTCCCGAAGATCGGGGGAGGCCAAGTGGGGGTTAACTCGAAACCCGGCCAAAATCCTGCCTTCTCGAATCAACCCCCCTTGTATTCCCCCCGATCTTCGGGAGAAGGATTCAACCGGCATCTGACTTTCGCCGGTTCTGTCGGATTGGTGAATTCTTATTACAAATGTGAGAGTGCCACCATGTTGGAAGGTTCAAACTGACCACTGACATTCCGATTGTTGCTTTTCTTTTTTATAGTATGATAAGAGTGCTTGGTTCCACCCGACTGGGTGTCCGGTTTGATACCGGGGAATTCGATCGCGTTTCATATTCAACATCGTCTTAACGGCCAGGAATCAGAAGGATGGAATCGGGCAGATTTTGCATGTCTGAGGTCAACCTATGGCAAAACACCGGGCTTTCACATTGATCGAACTTCTCATCGTTGTTGCGATTATCGGTATCCTCGCAGCGATCGCCGTACCCAATTTTTTGAATGCCCAGATGAGAGCGCGGCTGGCGCGGACGGAGGCGGATATGCTGGCGTTTGAGAGAGCCTATGATATGTATCGTCTGGATTGGAATGTCTATCCGCCGCATGTCGGGGGGCATCCGGTCTGGCAGAATCGGTTCGTCACCACCCCTGTTGCTTATATTGCCTCGGTTCCGCAAGATATTTTCCAGGTGGGTATGGCAAAAACCCAGCCGGATGTTCTCAGCTATACGCACGGGGAGTTTCACGTCGATCCGTGCCCAGGCAGCCGTCTGGAAGAAGATCCGGCATTATTTGCGCGGGTCCGAAATTGCACAACGAAAGAGTGGCGCGATCCGAATTACAGCTCATCGACTGTTGGTTATTTCTGGAGTCCCGGACCGAATATGATCCATGATTCCGGGCAGGCCAAGAGCAAAGGGAAGATTTACAACATCACGAACGGCGTGAAAAGCGACGGCGACCTGGTTCGTGTTGTCGGCCCGTAATCCCGACTGACCGACCGGGAAGAGGGCGAGGAACTAAGAATTAAACATTGAAGAAAGAAGAGAGGGAGAAGGAAAGACTCTCACACCAACCTCTAGCGGGGGCTTTTCAATGTTGCTCCCGGAAGGAGAGAGGACAACATGCGCAAACAGCCACGTGCCCCTATACTGAAAAGTCTCCCAACCCCCAACTGGAAACCGGAAATCCCGGTCGGGGTATGCTTAAACTCATGGACTCCTGCCGTGAAAGAATATCCGTTCGTGGAATTGTTCAAGGTGTAGGATTCCGTCCGTTTGTGTCTCGGCTTGCGGAACAGCTCGATCTTACCGGGTGGGTGCGCAACACATCCGACGGTGTTTCTATTGAGGTTCAGGGTCCCGGAGATTCCGTCGAACAATTCGCATTGGAATTGGAGAGATCGGCCCCGCCGCAATCGCACATCATCGAGATTACACGGGAAGATATCGCGGCTATCGGGGGGGAAACAGCGTTCGAGATTCTCGCTTCTCCCGAACCATCCATCTGCAAGACCCTTATTTCCCCGGACCTTGCCACATGCGACGAATGCCTGGCGGAGTTGCGCGATCCATCCGACCGACGGTGGAGTTATCCGTTCATCAATTGCACCAATTGCGGGCCTCGATTCAGTATCATTCTTGATATTCCTTATGATCGTCCGTTCACGACCATGCGGACCTTTCAAATGTGTCCGAACTGCGAACGCGAATATCACGATCCAAGAGACCGGCGGTTCCATGCGCAGCCGAATGCGTGTCCGGTCTGCGGGCCGGGGATTTTTATGTTGCAGGTTGGAGCAAGGGAAACAGAGCCAATCGAGTCAACCCTCTCTGTATCTCCCCCAATCTTGGGGGAGAACTCTTTCTTGATCGCACCGCAATCCGTAATTGAAGAATCCGCGCAGCATCTGACTCAAGGCAAGGTCGTTGCGATCAAAGGGATCGGTGGATTTCATCTGGCCTGCGATGCGACAAACCAACAGGCTGTGGAGCGACTCCGTCAGCGTAAGGGGCGAGGAAACAAGCCGTTGGCTTTGATGGTTCCCAATCTTCAATCCGCTGAGGAACTGGCTTTTATTTCTCCGAAAGAAAAGGAACATCTGCAATCGGTCCAGGCTCCCATTCTTCTGCTTCAACCCAGGATGGATGCGGAACTGCGGCGCTGGATTGCCCCCGATACGCCACGACTCGGTATCATGTTGCCGTATTCGCCGTTGCATCACCTGTTGTGCGGGACATTCGGACGCCCACTCGTGATGACCAGCGGGAATCTCTCGGAGGAGCCGCTGGCCTACGAGCCGGACGATGCGCTGGCGCGTCTGGGAAACATTGCGGATGTCTTTCTGCTGCATGATCGTCCGATTGCCCGGCCCTGCGATGATTCCGTCGGCGCGGTCTGGCGGAACCGGCTACGGCTTTTGCGACGGTCGCGTGGATTCGCTCCCCGGCCACTGGCTTTGCCGCAAGCAACGGGGCTGAAACCGTATCTCTGTGTCGGGGCAGACCTCAAGAATACGTTTTGCCTGGTTTCCCCGGATGGCCTGGCTTTTCCCAGCCAGCATATCGGCGATCTGGAGACACCCGAATCGCAGAATCACTTTCGGAATACACTGCGGGATTTGTGCAAATTATTGGACCTTCAGCCCGAAGCCGTCGTGACGGACCCTCATCCCGATTACCATTCTATGCGCCTTGCAGAAAGCATCTATCCGGGACTCCCCTCCTGCATGGTGCAGCATCACGCGGCCCATTTTGCCGGTTGTCTTGCGGAAAACGGCCATGATGGACCCGCAATCGGCATTTCCTGGGATGGGACAGGATACGGTCTGGATGGGCGCTTATGGGGCGGGGAATTCATTGTAGGAGATGCGGTGTTTCCCAGACGGGCTGCCACGTTCCGTGCCGTTCGATTACCCGGTGGCGAGCAGGCCATCCATCAACCATGGAGAGTAGCTTACTCGATCCTCTGGGATTTGTTTGGAGAGACAGTCGAAGACAATCTCCCGCACACGATGAGAGAAATCCGGTACTCGTCGCGGCATACGGTCGGACATCTTCTGAAGCGGGATCTGCATTCGCCCAAATGCACGAGTGTCGGGCGGTTGTTCGATGCGGTGGCATCCCTGGCAGGACTGCGTCACACGGTCACCTATGAGGCAGAGGCTGCCGTGGCCCTGGAGGAGCGCTGTGTGCGCCAATCCGGGAAAGCATACCCGTATGAAATTGTGGATTCGCTTGCGCCCTGGGAGATCGACACACGCCCGATGTTCCGTTCGCTGGTGCAGGATGTTGTTTCGGGAACGGATGTATCGGAGATCTCCGGACGATTCCATCTTACATTGGCATTGATTTGCGTGGAGATTTGTTGCAAGCTGCGAATAGAGACCGGATTGGATACCGTCGCCCTGTCGGGCGGTGTGTTTCAGAATCTCGTCCTGTTGGAGCAGGTTACCGCCGCGTTGGAAGACGAGGGATTTTCCGTGCTGACGCATTCGGAAATTCCTGCCAATGACGGCGGGATCGCTTTCGGACAGGCTGCCGCGGCGGCGGCGAGGTGGAAAGCATGTGCCTGGCAGTCCCCATGAAAGTTACTCAGATAGTCGGACCAAACTGTACCGCTGAAATGAGCGGGATCACGGCGCGTGTCCGTCTCGATCTTGTTCCCGATGTCCGGGTTGGGGATTATGTCATTGTCCACGCGGGCTATGCCATCCAGAGACTGGATGAACAAGAAGCGCTTGAGACGTTGAGCCTGCTGGATGAATTGTCCGCCCACGCCGCCGAGGAATAGCCTCTGCATTGTTTCCCAATGGAATATGACAAATCCCGATCCTTCCGATATTTATTTCGATTCCTTTCGCGATCCTGACCGGGTCTGCCGGCTAGCCGCTTGTATTCGCCGCGAATTGGCGGGTCCCATCACGCTGATGGAGGTGTGCGGCACGCATACCATGTCGGTTCACCGGTTCGGGCTGCGGGATCTCCTGCCGACGGAGTTGAAACTGCTTTCGGGACCGGGCTGTCCGGTTTGCGTGACGCCGAATAACTATTATGAGCAGGTCCGTCTTCTTGCACAGAATCGCGATGTGGTTCTCTGCTCATTTGGGGATTTGCTTCGCGTGCCGGGGCGAGATGGCTCATTGGAGGATTTGCGAGTAAACGGGGCGGATGTTCGGGTGGTTTATTCTCCCGCTCAAGCATTGGAATTCGCTTTGATGGATCCACTGAAGAAATTCGTATTTCTGGGGATCGGATTTGAAACCACCGCACCGCTTACCGCTGCGGTTATCGAGTCGGCTCAGAACGAATGTTGCGGAAACTTCTTTGTTCTTTCGGGTCATAAAATCATGCCGCCGCCGATGCGGGCATTGGTTGAATCGGGCGAGGTTGCCATAGATGGATTTCTCTGTCCGGGACATGTCAGCGTCATCACCGGCGATGCCCCTTACCGATTCCTTGCCGAGGAGAAGGGAAAACCGTGTGTGATTGCCGGATTCGAGCCGGTGGATGTTTTGCAGGGGCTGCTTATGCTGATCCGTCAGCGCAATGAACGGCGTTCGGCGGTGGAGATTCAATACACCCGCGCTGTAAGACCGGAGGGGAATCCCAAGGCCCGCGAGTTGATGCAGCGGGTTTTCTGCGAGTCGGATGATGACTGGCGCGGATTGGGCCGTATTCCCTTAAGCGGACTGCGGATTCGAGAGGAATATGTCGCATACAATGCCGCGCAGCTGATTCCGCCGGTCGAGATTCCACCGGAAGATTTATCCGGTTGTATTTGCCACAAGATACTGAGAGGAATTGCCCTGCCGAATGAATGCGCGCTTTTCGGGGAGATCTGCGTTCCCGACCGTCCACGCGGCGCATGTATGGCCTCCCAGGAAGGAACCTGTTCCATCTATTACCGATATGGACGGTAGAGGATTGGGGTCTTCTCAACGAATTCAAATCTGAAATGTCTTAGAGAAAGGATCAACTTGGTTGGTCATCTTTTGCCGGCGCGGACGACGTAATTCGATTCGGACGGTGATCGTTGAATAAGCCGATTTCCTTCATAATCTCGTCTGGGGTAGCCGGATGACACTCGCCGCGCTCGAATTCCTTGTTCGCCTCTTCGATTTCTTTTGCCGGTATTTTCCGACGATGATCGATGACTCATCGGCTCAGAATGTCCAGTAAGACTTCCTGCTCCGGCAGACTCAGCTGATCCGCTGCGTCAACCAATTCTCTGAAAGGCAATAAGGAGAGCATGATCGGTCTCCTTTCCTATATTGTTATCCTGCCATCGGAAATCTACCGTAATCGGCTATATAGCCCCAGCAGAAAATCGCGATTGTCGGCGGTGATATATTTCAGTGTCCCGCCCATGCGGTTGAATGTTTTGCAGTAGCGCAGGTAATACGCGGGGTTATCCATGGGCGGTTCGCCCCGGCTCCAGTCCCACGGAGCAACCTGCAAATCCACAACTACCATCAAGTGATTTGTAATTTTGCTGCCCTTCTGCAAGTGGACGTTCTGGCTGATAGAAAGAGATTTCTCAAAAATCATGGGCGACATGACCGCAGACCCGATGGAGAGATACACACCGCCATCCAGTTGCTCGACACTGTGTGCATAGATGAGGAAATCCCTCACCGCGCAGCGGCCCAATGCGCCACCGTGGTTGTAAGGGCTGTTGTAGATAATGTCGTGCCCGATCATCGGATGGCCGGTGAACGGGACCTGGAGACAATACGCAGCCGCCTGGACTCCATACTGCTTGAACGGATGCGCGATGTTCATCCGGCCTTCCGGGATATCGAACTGCTGCATGGTCCATAGAAGGTCCGCGGCAGCCGCAACGGTTTCCGAGATGGTCTCTGCCTTTGCCCCTTCCGCGATGATCTCCCGCAATTCGTTGACTGTGGGGAACTCAAGGCATTCCTCCTGCACCATCCGGCCCACCGATTCACCGTATCCCAACCCCCGGTATGCCCCGACAACAAAGGCCAGGTTCAAGTAGGTTCCTGTCTCGATCCAGTTTCCGAACTGGCCCCGGTCCACATTCGCCCGAACATCCTCGCTGCTCTCTCCCTGGAACGAAAACTCCCAGTCGTGAATAATGCCTGCCCCATTTGTCGCCAGGTGGGTCACCCATTTCTCTTCCATCATGCGGATGAACAGCGGTCCGAGGCAGTTTTTGATGGAGTGCGCGCCGAAAACCAGCATCACGGGTTTCCCATTGGCCCGAGCCGTTTTGACCCGTTCGGCCACTTCGTCCAACTGACGTTCCCCATCCCCGGGGAGGGGAGGTGGCGTGCTGTCAGGGTCGATGGCCATTTTGGCGATTTGTTGTTTATTTTTGCGTGCAGACAAGGGGAGAAATTTGACACGTCGGCGATCGAATTGCGGAAAAGGCATTGTAAGCGCTCCTTGCAGGACATTGTTCCCGTCCGGATGCGGGATTTCTTGGAAGAAATCGTATCTGTGCCGTCCTGTTCGGAAAAGGGAGAAGCCGGATTCCGGCCGACAGATTGACCGGCGTGGATTGCACCGGACAGGAAGATGAGGTTAATGTCATAGGCGAGATTGACAAATCCGCGATCAATGAGGAAGGAAGATGTGTCCTCTTCGGAAAGCCATACGCGAGATTCCAGTTGAATGCGATTTCTGTGTCATCGGCGGCGGGATGGCCGGGATGATCGCGGCAATCGCCGCTGCCCGCGAGGGCACACAGGTGGTCCTGGTTCAGGACCGCCCGGTTCTGGGCGGAAATGCCTCCAGTGAAATTCGAATGCACGTGTTAGGGGCGGAGTGCAGCGGAAGGCGGAATGATGTGGACAGCCGCGAATCCGGCATCCTGGAGGAGATCCGGCTCACGTGCGCCGTCACCAATCCGCAGCGGTCTTTCCCGTACTGGGATTACATTCTCTACGATTTCTGTCAGCGAGAGAAGAACCTCCGGGTTTTCCTGAACACGCACCTGGAATCGGTGAAAGTGAAGAAGGGGCGAATCGAAGAGGTCGTGGCGATGAGGCCTTCCACCGAGGATGTCTTCTCTATTCGTGCCACGCTTTTTGCCGATTGCAGCGGAGATGGACGCCTGGGCAAAGAAGCGGGTGCGGACTTCACGGTGGGCAGAGAAGCCAAATCGACCTACGGCGAATCATTGGGGCAGGAAAAGGCAGACCGAAAAACACAGGGCAGCTCGATTCTCTTTTTCACAAGAGAGTACGACCGTCCCATGCCGTTTGTGCCGCCATCCTGGATTCGGACATACCCGCGATGCGAAGATCTGCCGCATCGTTCGCACAAGAGTTGGGAGTACGGTTACTGGTGGTGCGAATGGGGCGGGGAACTGGACACGATCAAGGACGGCGAAACGATTCGGCATGAGTTGTACCGGATTGCCCTGGGTGTCTGGGACCATATCAAGAACCAGGTGGACCATGGGGCGGAACGCTGGGCGTTGGAATGGATCGGCGCAATTCCGGGCAAACGGGAAAGTAGACGTTTTCTTGGTCCTTATGTGTTGAACCAGAATGACTTGCAATCGGCGGTCGCATTCCCGGATGCTGTGTCGCATGGCGGATGGACCCTGGACGATCACCCACCGGCGGGGATCGACTCGCCGGACCCGGCGTGTAAACAGATCTGGCTGGATCGCATGTATAGTATTCCCTTGCGATCTCTCTTTTCCAGGAATATCAAGAATCTATTCTTTGCAGGGCGGAATATCAGCGCGTCTCATGTAGCGTTTTGTTCTACAAGAGTAATGGGAACGTGCGCGGCGATGGGGCAGGCTGTCGGCATTGCCGCAGCCGTTTGCCTTAACAAGAAGTGCCTGCCGATGGAAGCCGCCGACCGCTATGTTCGCGAGATTCAGCAGAGACTTCTCTACCATGATCAGTTTATCCCCGGTGTCAAGAATGAAGATCCCAACGACCTGGCCCGGAATGCGCGCGTTACGGCATCCTCAGAGCAGGAAGGATATGCCGCCGGAAATGTTATTGATGGCATTGCCCGCATGACATACAACGGGAATCATGCCTGGCGTTCTCAGCCGGACGGCAAGGAAGCCTGGATCGAGTTGGATATTGGCCCGGATAAGCGATTTTCCGAGGTTCATATCACATTCGACACCGGTCTTCATCGGCCGTTGGCCCTATCGGGGAGCCAGTCATTCAACCGGAAATTTATCTGGGGAGTTCAGCCGGAGACCGTTCGGAATTTCCGGTTGGAGGCATTCGGTCCCGATGAATGGCGTGTTGTAAAGGAAGTGCAGAATAACTACCAACGAAAAGTGGTATTGAAATTCGACCCGGTTGCCGCGTCTATGCTGCGGCTGACCTGCGAACCGCCGGATGAGACGCAGGGAGCTCGGATATACGAAATTCGCGTGTATGCATAATAGAAAGGACGATCCATGAGTCAGGTTTGTGTTCGATTTGCCCCGAGTCCGTCGGGATTTCTCCATGTCGGGAATGTGCGGACTGCGCTGTTTAACTACTTGTTCGCCCGAAATCAGGGCGGTAGGTTTTTATTGCGCATTGAAGATACCGACGAAGAGACCTCTACACCGGAGAACGAGCGGGTCATTTTGGAGACCCTGAACTGGCTCGGCCTGGAATGGGACGGTAACATGGCGCGGCAGAGCCGCCATCGGGAGCGTCATTTAGCCGAAGCGAACCGCCTTCTGGCGGAAGGCCATGCGTATCGCTGCCGCTGCACACCGGAAGAGCTGGAACTCAAGCGTCATGCGGCGGAAGCGGCAGGCCGGAACCGCAAATACGACGGGACCTGTCGGGAAAAAAACTACCCGGATGACGGGACCCCGTTCTGTGTTCGTCTGAAATCCCCCCGCGAGGGCGAGACATCGTTTCATGACCTGATTAAAGGGGATATCTCCGTTCGCAATGCCGAGGTGGACGATATTATTATCGTGCGAACCAATAAAAGCCCGGTATACAATTTCGCAGTGGTAGTCGATGATCACGATATGGAGATTACGCATGTTATCCGTGGGGATGGGCATTTAACGAACACCATTCCGCAGATTCTTCTGTATCGGGCGCTTGGATATACAGTTCCGGAATGTGCGCATTTGCCTCTAGTGCTGGCTCCCGACCGTAAACCTCTGGCGAAACGTCGAGGAGCCAAGGCCGTTCTGGAATACAAACGGGAAGGCTACCTGCCGGATGCCGTGGTGAACTACATGGCGCGTCTGGGCTGGGGATACGGCGATCAGGAGTATTTCACCCGTCAGGAGTTGATCGAGAAGTTCTCGCTGGAGGGTGTGCAGGCGGCGCCCGCGGCGTTCGATCCCAAGAAATTCGATTGGCTGGCCGGTGAGCATATCCGGGCCTGTGACAACGAAAAACTATTTCGCTATTTTTCGGAGTACCTGCTGGAGTTCACATCTTATTCCGTCAACGAGTCTCTTTTTGCGCATCTGCCGGACTGGAGGAATTCCCTGATCGAGTCGGTCAAGGAACGCGCTCGGACCCTGAGTGAAATGCTCGACAAATGCCGATTCTGTTTGGTCGAAGAGGTCGAAATCGAGGAGAAGGCGGGAAAGAGATTTTTGACGGAGGCCATTCGAGAGCCGATTCGCGACGTGTTGAATTTCATCGCTTCATCGGCCGGCGAGCCGACGGAACAGGAATGGATGGATTGTTTAACGGCTATCATGGAAAAGTATCAGTTAAAGATGAAGGATATGGTTCAACCGATCCGTGTGGCGCTTACGGGCAGCACGGTCAGCCCGCCGATAGACCGGGTACTGATCCTGCTCGGTAAGGAGCGAGTTCGGCAGCGGTTGGAGGCAGCGATGGCGGGAATAAGGTAGTCCCGGCAGTGAGCCGGGCCGCAGAGGGGATTGAGGCGACCCTGTCGTTGCGTCCTAACGAGCGGACAGGCAGAATCCCGTCACAAACGAATTCCCCGCATTTCTCACACCGCCACTCCCTCCCCCTCCCTCTTTCTCAGCCGAAACTCCCGATTTTCAAACGTAACCTCGATTACACTATCCGGCCCGAATTTATTTTCCATAAGCGCTTCGGCTAACGGGGTTTCGACCATGCGGCGGATCGTACGCTGTAACGGGCGCGCTCCGTAGACGGGATCGAAACCGATTTTCGCCAGCTCCATCCGCGCCTCGCGATCCAGAACCACCTTCAACCGGCGACTCGCCAGGCGTTGATTCAGGCGTTGAATCTGCAAGTCCACAATCTGTTCGATCTCCTCCATGCCCAGAGACTGGAACACGACGATTTCATCAATCCGGTTCAGCAATTCCGGGCGGAAGTGGAGTTTCACAGCCTCCCGGACTTGTTTTTCGATCTGCTCATAGTCGGAGGGGTTTCCAGGGTCACCATTTTGATAGAACTCGCTGCCGATATTCGAGGTCATAATCACAACAGTGTTTTTGAAATCGACCGTGCGCCCCTTGCCGTCAGTCAGTCGCCCATCATCCAGCAGTTGAAGCAGGATGGAGTGAACCTCCGGGTGCGCCTTTTCGATCTCATCGAGAAGGACGACCGAATAAGGCCGCCGTCGAACAGCCTCTGTCAATTGACCGCCTTCCTCGTATCCGACATATCCCGGCGGCGCTCCCACAAGGCGAGAGACGGTGTGCCGCTCGGTGTATTCGCTCATATCGATACGGACGATATGGGTTTCATCATCGAACAGGAACCAGGCCAATGATCGTGCCAGTTCGGTCTTTCCGACTCCGGTCGGTCCGAGAAACAGGAAAGAGCCGATGGGGCGTGACGGATCCGACAGGCCCGCGCGGGATCGCCGAACCGCCTCGGATACCAGCCGAATCGCGGTGTCCTGACCGACGACGCGGCTTCGCAGGCTCTCCTCGATATGGCGCATTTTTTCTATTTCGCCTTCCATCATGCGTTGTACCGGAATGCCGGTCCAACGGGAGACAACTCCCGCAATGTCTTCCTCATCCACTTCCTCTTTAAGCATTTTGCGAGTTTTCTGGAGTTCCTTGAGTCGCTCCTGTTCGGCGGCCAGTTCCTTCTGCAGGCCGACAATCACGCCATACCGCAGTTCGGCCACTCGTGAGAGATCGCCGTGACGTTCTGCGGACTGCTCTTCCAAATGGGTCTGTTCGATTCGTTCTTTGAGTTCCTGGATACGATGAATGGCTTTCTTTTCGTTCTCCCAGTGTGCCCGCAGGGCCTTCTCCTCTTCCCGCAAATCGGCCAGGTTTTTTTCCAGATCGGCCAGGCGTTTTTTCGAGATATCGTCTTTTTCCTTTTTGAGCGCCTGGCGTTCGATTTCCATCTGACGAATCCGCCGGGTGATTTCATCCAGTTCGGTCGGCATACTGTCGATTTCGATACGGAGCCGAGAGGCCGCTTCATCGACCAGATCGATGGCCTTATCCGGCAGGAATCGATCGGTGATGTAGCGGTGGGAGAGTGTAGCGGCGGCGACCAGGGCGGAATCGGTAATGCGGACGCCGTGATGGACTTCGTATTTCTCTTTCAGGCCGCGCAGAATGGCGATGGTATCTTCCACTGTCGGTTCGCCGACATAAATCGGCTGGAATCGTCGTTCCAGGGCAGCGTCTTTCTCGATGTATTTTCGATATTCGTTGAGCGTGGTTGCGCCGATGCAGCGAAGTTCGCCCCTTGCCAGGGCGGGTTTGAGCAAATTGGAGGCATCGACAGAACCCTCCGCCGCGCCCGCGCCGACCACGGTGTGGAGTTCATCCAGGAATAGGATGATTTCGCCTTCCGCTGCGCGGATTTCGTTCATGACGGCTTTCATGCGTTCCTCAAACTCGCCGCGATATTTCGCGCCGGCCACGAGTTGCCCCATATCCAGGGCGAGAAGCCGACGGTTCTTGAGGGATTCCGGCACATCGCCATCGGCAATCCGCTGCGCAAGACCTTCCACGAGGGCTGTCTTACCGACGCCGGGGTCGCCGATCAGAACCGGATTGTTCTTGGTGCGTCGCGAGAGGACCTGCATCAGGCGGCGGATTTCATCATCGCGCCCGATCACGGGGTCGAGTTTTCCCTGCCGTGCCAGCGCCACCAGATCGACCGCATAGCGATCCAGAGCGTTATAGGTGGACTCCGGTTCCTGGGAGGAGACGCGCTGATTGCCCCGGTAGGATTTTAAGGCATCATAAATGGCCTGGCTGGTGATACCGGCTGAAGCCAGTCGCTGCGCGGCTGGGGTTTTGGTCTGTTGGACAATACCCAGAAGCAGATGTTCGGTGCTGACATACTGGTCTCCCAGTCGAGCGGCTTCCTTTTCGGCGGCGTTGATTGCAGCCACGGCGCTTCGGGAAAGGGACGCCTGCACACTCCCGTCGCCATAAATCTTTGCCCGTTTCGCCAAATCTTCCGACAAGGCTCTTGCGAGCTGGGCGATATCCACTCCGATCTTTTTCAGCAAGGATGGAACAATTCCCTCCTCTTGTCCCAACAGTGCAAGAAGAAGGTGTTCGCAGGTGATTTCCTGATGGTGATGCTCCTCGGCGAGCTGTTGGGCGTCCCGAAGGGCTTCTTGCGATTTTAAGGTTAATGTGTCTAATCTCATCTCGCCTTGACCTCCTGTATAATTACAGGTCAAACTAAAGCAAAAGGTATGCCACGGTATAGATACCGGAAAATCAAGCAGTTGTGCAGGAGAGGGCAAAAAAGGTGTGCCATTCTTGCACAGATTCGGTTCCCGGAGAGAAATTATGGTTCGACGAAATCACCCCCTTTCTTTTTTGCTGTCCGTTCTTGTTTTGTTTTGCGCTTCTTCCTGTGTAGAGTCAGAGATGACTTCAGTTTTCAATCTGTCTCATAAACAGGCATCTTCCGAACAGGTGGAATCGACGTCGCGAAAAGGAGAAGCCACCCCGGTTCCGGCTCGGGAAAGTGAGCAATCCCCGGATCTGTCGGCGTCGTCAGAGGCCTGGCATAAGAATATCACGGCGACCTATTTCGACATTGCAGAGTATCCCACTCCGCAGACTGCCTGGAACGACTCGGATGCCCTCGATGAAAACCCGTATTACCTGGCTTTGCCGTTTAATGACAGGGTTCCGGGGTTCAATGGGTATGGTCCCTGCAAGAATCGGTGGGTGGAGGTTGTGGTGGTCTCGACCGGAAAGCGCGCATTCGGGCAATGGGAGGATGTAGGGCCGTGGTTTGTGAACGACGTAGATTATGTTTTCGATCCGACCGGCAAGACCCGTCCCTTTGCCGAACTGCATGAGGGGGAATATTGGAATATCTACCGTAGTGACCAGGGAAGCGGAGTGCGAAAGCCCCACAGAATCCTGAACAATGCCGGAATCGATCTTTCTCCGGCCCTGGCCGATGAGGTCGGGCTGGGCGGAAGGAATCAGGTGAATTGGCGTTTTGTGGATGCCTCGGAGGTTGCGGACGGTCCCTGGAAAGACAAGATATCGGAGTCCAAGCCCCATTATCGCCAGACATTTTATTTCCTGTTCGGTACGTCCTATCGCGATTGGGAACTGACCACAACCCGATTTTTGAAATAAGAGTCACATCGGGACCTGTCTACACGACAAACTCTCGGAATGTTACCGTTGTTGTTCCGCAAGGAGAGATTTGCCCCGGCATCCGCCAGATCATTATGCCGGAAAGGAGGAACCAAGATGAAGTTCGAAGCATTGGAGAAAGTGGGTGCGATGAGTCTTTTGTCGCCCTGGGGGCAGAACATGCACCTGCCCGCGGGGATTTTTCATTGGTCAGGACGGGCGAAAGCGGAAGCGGAGATCAACGGAACCATCGGCACCGCCAAAGGGAAAGCCCAACAGGTGTTCGGAACCGGGGGAGACAAGAAAGTCACGATGGCATTGCCGTCGATGAAGAAATACATTCCAAACCTGGACCCCGAGCAGATTTTCCCTTACGCGCCCGATAAGGGACTGCCGGCATTCAGCTCGGCCTGGCGAAACTGGATTCTCCGCAAGGCGGGTGAGCAGGCGAAGCGGCTCGATCCGATTCTGGGGGAGTGTCAGGTTACTCCGGGCATTACGGGCGGACTGCACAACACGCTGAAATTGTTTGTCGCACAGGGAGATCCCGTGGTGGTTCCCGATAAGCGCTGGGAAAACTACGACAATATAATCGAGATCAACCTGGGAGGCAAACCGGCCGAGTTTCCGTTTTTCAGTGGCGACCGATTCAATATCGACGGGATGTGCGATGCAATTCGTTCGGTTTGGAAACGGCAGGATCGTGCCGTCCTGATCCTCAACTTTCCCAATAATCCCACAGGTTATTCTCCGCCACGCGCCGAGGCGGAAGCGATCAAGAACAGCCTGCTGGAATTGACGGCGTCGGGAAACAAATGGCTTGTAGTCATTTTTGATGACGCCTACGAGGGATATGTGTATGATCCCGGTGCGGCAAACAGGTCTTTGTTTTACGAAATGCTTCCGCAGAAGGGGCTGGTCACCATCAAGCTGGATGGGATCAGCAAGGAAATGCTCTGGTATGGCGGCAGGGTGGGGACGATCACGATGGCGTATCCGCCGGATTGGGTCAGTGCCGTGGGGCGGAATGCGTTGGACAAGGAATGGGGCAACAAGTTTGCGGGGATTTCGCGAAGCACGTATTCCAACTGCTCCATGGTAGCGCAGTCGGTAGCGGCAGCAGCCTTGCAGGATATGGATCAGATTCTCGAGGAGAGGAAGGTGTGTATCGGAATCCTGGCGGAACGCTACCGGATTTTCAAAGAGGAACTTAAGAAGATCGACACCACGCGCCTTCAGTGCAACCCGTTTCAGGGTGGATTTTTCAACTTTTTCGACATTGTTCCGAAAGACGGTCCGTCGGCGGAGGATATGGCGGATCACCTGCTCAAGAAATACAAGACAGGAACCATTCCGGTACATTTCGGCTCATTGAACGGTATCCGGGTCGCGTTCTGCAGCGTGGAGGCCGAGGACATTCCGAGGTTGTGCGATAATCTCAACAATGCGGCGAAGGACCTGATGCCGTAGAGGATTTCCATGAAAATTCGCATCATAGTCGGAGAAATCCGCCTGGAAGCCGAGTTGCTCGCCAACGAAACCGCGCAAGCGATCTACCAGGCCTTGCCGATTGAATCCGGGTTCTCCACGTGGGGGGATGAGATTTATTTTTCCATCCCTGTGAAGCGGGAATTGGAGAAGGGGACAACGGATGTGGAGATGGGCGATTTGGGATATTGGCCGCCGGGGAAAGCGTTTTGCATTTTTTATGGTCCCACTCCGGCGTCGGATACGGACAAGCCTGTTCCGGCAAGTAAGGTGACCGTGATCGGCAGGGTGATCGGCGATGCGACGGTTTTGCGGGATGCCGCCGCGTCCAAGATTCGCCTGGAGCCTGTTTCGGCGGAAAGCGAATGACCGTGAGTCGCCCACCCGATTTGTGCGGCGCGTGAATTAAGCGATGAAGAACAGGGCGGCCTTGTATGGACGGATCGGGCCTCTCTATAGTAAGAAAGTGAGTGGCGGAAAGCGAATCGGCTTTGTTGTTTGATTTTTCAGGCCGGCGTAGCTCAGTCGGCAGAGCAGCGGTTTCGTAAACCGCAGGTCACGGGTTCAAGTCCCATCGCCGGCTCGTTGATTTTGGAACACTTCGACCCATCAGCCCCCGCATTGCCCTCAGATTTTGCCCGAATGTCGCCCAAACTCTCGTTCTCTGTCATTCTGCTTGACACATTCCGTATAGTCTGCAGTATGGGGAATGAGGAAATAGACGTCTGAACCCTGATTTCGTGGCGGGCGATTTCACACTGCCGAATACATGGACCCACTCGCCGAACTTCGGATTCGCAGTCACAATCGCGGACCCTGCTATGCCTTCGGTCCCAGACCGGCGATACATTGATCTTCCCGAATAACCTTTCGTGGCCCGCCATCCGAAGCGGTTGACCAATCATGCGGCTCGGCAATCCGTGCAAATTGTTCAAGAACACCCAAAGCACACGCCCGATCATAAATGAGCTGCCAGGCACAATCTCGCTCAGCAACAATCTCGCATTTGCCGTCCCGAGATCCGGCGCACGGTCCGTTTAATAAACGTTTCGCACAACGAGTAATGGGGCAAATCCCGACGAATTCGCCCAGCCTGCAATTACCACAAGCGGCACATTTCTCGGTCCAGACTCCCGGCGCCTCCAGGATACCGATGAACTGCGTGTTCACACCGGGATAGACTGTCGTATTTGGGAACCGATCGGCTAACGCCTGCACACCGGCTCCGCAACCCAGCGAGCAAATAGCGTCATACGGCTTCACGCGGGGAGCAAGAAGATCAATAAAGGCATTCTCGCATTGCCGCTCAATCGTACACTCATCTACAACTACATTGCCCCGACCGATAAGACGAAGCGCCATGCGAAGCGCGGAACCCAGGATCCCCGTCTCGCGTTCTCCACCGGCGAGGCATACCGTAACACAGGTCCCGCAGCCGACAAGCAGAACACGGCTATGGTCCTTTATCATATCCCGAATTTCAGGTACTTTTTTCCGGTCCGCAACAATCATTTCGTCTCTCCTTGAGGAATCGCCTCCTCTTGTATAATGCGTCCGCCCAATTCCCGCTCCTGGTGCAGCCTGTTCGAGTGCAACGGGCTGAGTCCCAGCCGGGAAATGCGCTCGGCCATCTCTGTCACAATTTGCGCGAAGCGTCCCCCTTCGCCGGAAGACAGGTTATACATTTCCAGCCGCTCCGGTTCGAGACCGATTTCCGCCAGTATTTTCTTGGCGCGCTCTACCCGTCGCCGCGCCCGCACATTGCCCTCAAGAAAATGGCATCCCCCCTCCAGGCAACCGGCAACAATTACCCCGTCCGCTCCATACTCAAATGCCAAAAGCAGATGATTGATCTCTACTCTGCCGGTGCACGGCAAGCGAAGTACCCGAACACTCTCCGGGTATTGAATCCGCATGGAGCCTGCCAGGTCGGCCGCTGCATACGCGCAGTAATGGCAGCACAATGCGAGGATAATCGGCTCTCTGTCGGCCATTTCTCAATCCTATTCATTACGCCGGAGCGGTTCCGCCGCCCCGATTTCTTCAAGATAATCAATCGAGCTATCCCACTCACCGGAAGCAACGCGCAGCAGACTCTCTACCGCACCAAGGATCTGCGAGTCAAGGTAGTGCCGAAGCTGGACCGCCCTCGCCGGACACTCCGCCGCACAACTTCCGCATCCCATACAGACTGCCGTCCGGATCTCCGCCTTGTTGAACGAGTTGATTTGCGGGGCCATATACGGGCACACATGCACGCATGTCATACAGGAAATACATTTGTCCGGGTCAACCCAGGCGACCTGTCCGCTCACCGCCATTTCTTTATGAGACAAGATCGATGCCGCCCGCGCGGCTACAGCGTTGGCCTGTGAAATTGTTTCGCTGATGAATTTTGGCGCCTGCGCTGTGCCGCAGAGGAACACCCCCTCGCTTGCAACATCTACCGGTCGCAACTTTATATGCGCTTCCAGGAAAAATCCGTCCGCATTCAACGGGACACGAAGCAGATTCGCTATCACCTGCCGATCCGCACGCGGTTCCATGGGGGCCGCGAGGACCAACAGATCGGGCCTCAATTCCAGATAACTGCCAAGCGACGGTTCCTGTACTCTCACACGAATATCACCGCTCGCCGACACATCCGGCGGGTTATCCGGCTCATAACGTATGAACAAAATACCTTTCTCACGCGCTTCCCGGTACGCCGCCTCCCGGAAACCGTATGTCCGCATATCCCGATACAAAACAACAATACGCAGATTCGCATAGCGCTCCCGCAGGGCCAAAGCATTCTTCACCGCGGTGGTGCAACATACACGGCTGCAATACGGGCGTTCGGCATTCCGCTGCTCTACGCATTGAATCATTACCACAGTCCCGTCGGCGCGAAGAATTAGAGAATCATTTGCGAGATTCTCTGTGAGCTCCAGTTGCGTCACAATCCTATTGTGCCTGCCGTATCCGAAAGTGTGCGGTTTCATTTCAACAGCGCCTGTAGCGACCACAATTACGCCGTGCTCAATCTCCCCTTCAGCCCCCTCAATAGCCAATATGGAGCGAAACTCCCCTACATGTCCGCCGACATGTGAAACACGAGTATTCAAATGGACCGTGATACGTGGATTGGTCGTTACACGTTCGATGGTCTGAAGAAGAAAAGTCTGTACATTTTCCCCATCCAGAGTCCGATGCACACGCAGCGCCGTACCTCCAAGATGCTCACTCTTCTCAATTAAATGCACAGGGAAACCCTGCTCCGCAAGGGAGAGAGCGACGGTCATACCGGCGATACCTCCACCCACCACCAGAGCCGTATTATTCACAGGCACCCTCTCTTCCTGTAGCGGTAACAACTGGGTTGCGCGCCCCACCATCATTCGAACCAGGTCCACCGCCTTCTCGGTAGCCTTTTCCGGACGCCCAGAATGAACCCAGGAACATTGGTCACGAATATTGGCCATCTCGAGAAGATACGGATTCAGTCCGGCATCCCGCAAGGTATCCCGGAAAATCGGTTCGTGCGTTCGTGGTGTACAGGAAGCGACGACTACACGATTGATACCCCGCTCTCGGATAATCTGTTTCATCTTGTCCTGGGTGTCATCGGCACAGGTATAGATGTTATGATCCGCATAAACTACATGCGGTAATCGCCGCGCCTCCCCAACGACGGCTTCAATGTCTACAACAGATGCGATGTTGCTTCCGCAGTGACAAACAAATACACCGACTCTTGGCGGCTCGTCCGTAATGTCTCGCTCGGGCGGATAACTCTTCCTGCGCGTCTCGCTTCCTCGAGCGGGGGCAAGAAGCGACATCGCCCGCGCTGCCGCAGCGCTTGCCTGTACAACCGTATCTGGAATATCCTTCGGTTCCTGGAACACTCCGCCGACATAAATACCGTCTCGCGATGAATCCAACGGAGCCAATTCGCGAGTTCTCGCAAATCCCCATTCGTTTAAATCCACTCCCCACTCCTCGGCTTGTCTACGAATCGATGAACTCGCCTCCAATCCCACCGACAACACGACCAGATCGAATTCCTCTTCCACCTGCTTCAGATCCGATCCGATATAGGTCAACAAGATGTTCTTTGTATCGGGCATTTCGTATGTTCGTGAGACAAGAGATCGAATATACCGAATTCCCCGATTTCTTGCCCGCTCATAGTAGCGGTCACACTCCTTACCGAACGCCCGCAAATCCAGAAAGAACACCGTTACCTCCAAGGCCGGCTCATGTTCCTTCGCAAGAATCGCCTCTTTTGTCGCCGCCATGCAGCACACCGACGAGCAGTAATCGTTACCGCATGACGTATCCCGTGATCCGACACATTGAATGAATGCAAGACGTCTCGGCGTGTTTCCGTCTGAAGGTCGAAAGATTCTGCCCCCTGTCGGTCCGGAAGCGGACAACATGCGTTCAAACTGTACATTTGTTACAACATTCTTTGCAACTCCAAAGCCAAACTCCGCACGACGCGTCGCGTCAAACGGCTCAAATCCCGGTGTCAACAACACAGCGCCGGCCTGCAACTGGAACGTATGACTACTTTCGCTATGGTTAATCGCCCCCGCTTGACAGGCCTGGACACACAACATGCACTCCGAACATCCGGCGCAGTTCAGACAGCGTCGTGCCTCCCGCTGAGCCTCGTCCGCGGTATATGTACATTCTACTTCCCGGAAATTCCCAATACGATCTGCAGGGGCAAGTTCCTCCGTATTGACTCGCGGGACGCGGGATATCGTTCTCTTAAGCCGGGCCACATCTTTCTTGCTGAGCGGATTTGCCTCTCTTTCCGGCAGTCTCAAACCGTCACTTAACGGACGACCTGACAGGTAATTATCAATGGCGCGCGCGGCCCTAGTGCCTTGCGCGATGGCTTCAATAACATTGGATGGCCCGGTCACGACATCTCCAGCCGCAAAAATTCCCTCCTTTGATGTAGCCATCGTGATGTTGTCCGTTACAACGGTTCCCAATTCACTGATCTCGAGTTCAAATAATTCCGCCAGTCTTGTGTCGGCGTATTGGCTAATTGCCGGAATCAGCATATCTGCTTCAAAGAAAAACTCCGTGCCCTCGATCGGCGCCGGCTCCCATCTCCCGCTTGCATCCCGCTCGCCCAGCTTCATGCGAATACACTGAGCGCCCGTCATTCGCCCATTCTCACTGACAACTCTAATCGCTGTCGCACCCGCCATGATTTCGATGTTCTCTGCAAGTGCGCCCGCAATTTCCTCCGGCGCGGCAATCATTTCATCGCGACATCGAATCAATATCGTAACTGTTTCAGCCCCCAAGCGCCTGGCTACTCTTGCGGCATCGAACGCCGTATTCCCCCCACCGACAACCATTACACGTTTTCCTACCTCTGCCCCTTCATTCAATGAGAATCGTCTCAGAAACTCTACTCCATAAACGACTCCAGCGCACTGCTCACCGGGGATGCCTAATTTCCGGCTTTCATGGGCGCCGGTCGCGATAAACACCACATCGAATTCTTTCTCTATCTGCTCTCTCGGAATGTCCTTTCCGACAGAACTTCCCGGTAGGAATGTTACTCCCAGCTTACGAATCGCGGAAATGTCCCTCTCCAGAATGTGGCGAGGCAGCCGATACTGTGGAATACCGACCGCCAACATACCGCCCAGAACAGGTAATGCCTCATAGACAATACAGTGATGCCCGGCGAGAGCTAATGAATGAGCAGCGGCCAGACCCGCCGGCCCGGACCCGATAATGGCTACGGATTTCCCACTCGGCTCAGTCCGGTTCGGCTTGTCCGATTCGGGAAAGAGATCCATTGCGAATCGTTTCAGTCCGCGTATATTGATCGGCTCATCAATCTCGCGCCGACTGCAGAGAGACTCACACGGATGAAAACAGACGCGACCACAAATCGAAGGTAGAGGATTATCCCGACGAATCACATCCGCTGCCTCCTTAATTCTGCCCGCCGCGATCAGAGCCACATACGCCTGAACACTGGAGTCGATGGGGCACCCTGTGCTGCACATTCCGCGACCGTTCTTGCGGATCACGTACGCATTCGGAGCGGCCTGTGCATAGACCCGGTCAATTGCCTTTCGGGTCCCTATCCCCGCGTCAAAGGTACTCGGCAAGTTAACCGGACAGACAGCCGCGCAATCACCGCACGCCGTGCATTTGTGGATATCAACATAGCGTGGCCGCCGGCGAACCGTAACCCTAAAGTGCCCGGCTTCTCCTTCAATACGTAACACATCCGAAAGGGTAAATACATCGATATTGATGTCCCGCATACATTCCACAAGTTTTGGAGAGATGATGCAGGTAGCGCAATCCCCAGTTGGAAAAGTCTTATCCAGACGGGACATTCCGCCACCCACTGCCGGGCTTTCCTCTACCAGGTAAACACGGAATCCGGCAGCGGAGAGATCGAGAGAGGCCTGAATCCCGGCGATTCCCCCGCCGCAGACCAATACCGCACCGCACAAATCGTTCGATCCTCCCGAGGCTGAAGGGCAACCGTTCGGATTCATGATCGTTTGCCTCCTTCGGCCGGATTCAGAATCCCGTGTTTCGCTAGAAGCGGCATGGCATCAACCGCCGGAGCCTCCAGCGCCAATTCATCCACCGACAGCCCCAACGCCAACCCCAGTAGTTGTGTAATGTAAAGAATCGGGATCTCCGGGACCTCACCGAACGACTTCCCGATATCCGCCTGGCGAAGGTCAAGATTGGATTGGCAAAGCGGGCACGCAACGGCGATACATTCGGCTCCGGCGCGGTGCGCCATTGAAAGTAACCTGTACCCGAGTCGTCGGACGACATCCGGATCGGTAATAGAAAGACTTGCCCCGCAACATTCCGTCTTGTATGGCCAATCAATCGCCTCGGCTCCAACGACGCGCAGCACTTCCTCCATACAGGTCGGGTATTCCGGATCGTCGAACGCTACTATTTCGGGAGGCCGCGACAGGAGACAGCCGTAATAACAGGCCACTTTCAGACCGCCAAGCGGATGTGAGACATTCCTTCGAATTTCCTCTGTTCCCAGATCGTTAGCCAAGACATCCAGGATGTGCTGGACCTGTACAGAACCGTCATACGGCATGCCCGTGATTCTCTCGGCACGACTGCATTCCGCCGGATCATGCGTGATCTTATAGTTGGCTGTCCGAAGGCGGGAGTAACATGAGGCGCACGCCGCCATCACGGGCATCCCCATGTCCCGTGCCCTGAGCAAGCTGAACACGGGAAGCGCCACGGCTAACGACGCATTGCTGGCATGTGCCGGTGTGGAACCACAACAGATCCAGTCGGCTATCTCATGCAACTCCAAGCGGAGGGCGGCGCAAACGGAAAGCGTGGATTTCTTAAAATCCCAAGCCGTTGATTCCAGGCTGCAACCGGGGAAAAAAGCGTATTTCACCGATTTCTTTCCTCCTCATCCGCTCTCTGAAATATCTCTGTAACCTGCGCGACATTAGCCGATCGTGGGGCTAACACAGAAAGTTTCCTTTTTGCCAATAATTTCCGCGCTTTGTCCAGGTCGGTAAGAAAGTCAAAGCACCGGAATTTGTATGCAGTAAGCATCCCCAGTTCGAAAATCCGCCCGTGCCTGCGCACGCTCGAAAGAAAAGAACGGTAAAACGTCTCGCCCCGCTTACCGGGAACTCGCAATTTACGTCGGGCCGCGAGGATTCGAAGAGTATCCATCACGGTAGCAACGTCGATCCCCATCGGGCAGCGGCTTGTGCAGGCTTCACACGATGCGCAAAGCCAGATCGAGCGACATTTCAGTACCTCCTCCTCTCCTCCGAGATGGATTAGCCGCATAATTTGGCTTGAAAGAAGATCCATTTCCCGGCCGATGGGACAGCCGGCAGAGCATTTGTGGCATTGGACACACGCGCTTACAGGTGTACCGCTGAGTCGCTCAACCTCGCGAAGGAACGCGATGTCTCTCCACTCCAACGTGTCGTTCATCTCTTATTCGTCCATTTCATCCAAATCCGGCTCCTTGACCGCATCCTTCACGGGGACTACTTTACGATAAACTTCTGACGGGCTCCGCAGAACCCCGTCTACTGTGAGCAAATCGCGCTCCACCTTAACTCCGAATAGCCGCTCGTTCTCGCGAAGATACGGCAGGATTACTTTCCAGTCCGCGCCGTTTACAGTCTGATACACACCACCGTTCAGCTGCTCATTGACAAGTGTACGGTAAGGGTCTCGAATATAAATCGCGCCCCCGGAGGCTAACGAGAGCAGGTTACTGCCGGGGTAAGGTAAATCCAATGGAACCACATTTCCGTCAACATGAAATCGAATTCCATTCACAATCGCAAAACCGCCACCCTGCAAAGGATTGCCCGCCATAAACGACTCGCCCAGAAAATCGAGAGCGGTTCCGTTGATAACGACCCTGGGGCGCCCCACCGCATTGATCAGTGGACGACCCGCTGTATTCCCCATCACATAGATTTCCCCTCCTTTTGCGCCGTACAGGAACGTCTGGCCCACATCCCCATAGATGACTACCTTACCGCGCTTCGCGATCTGGCACAGCTGATCCTGAGCATTACAGTGAACATACACCTCCAGGCCGTCGATCCCGGAAGCCAGGTAGTCACCGGGATTATCATAACAATCGATGCGCAGCCCGTCCGTATTGGGGCCGAATCCGACTGCATGAAAACGGGTTCCACGTGTATTGTAATGAATCAGGTGTCGCCAACCGAGTGTATAGGCTTCGACAGCCAGCCTTGCATCGCATTGTTGCCCCTCCGCGGAGAAACCGCGCGCATCAATCAACAGCACGGTCTCTCCCGCCAGAGGCCCGCGCAGTTGTCTTCGGGAGTCCCACGTAATTCTTCTACACGCCCCCTCGCGGGAATCACCGAGAAACGGTTGTCGTCGAAATAGATGTTCGAGGCCATTGCGGAATACCATGAGAACGGAACTACGTTTCTTGTGCCCTGTCGGGTATCTCCGGTCCATACAGGCAGTTAATATGTCGATTCCCAAAAGAGGTAACCTGACCGCCGTCTGTGCGACAATTTCATCAACTATCCAGCGAAGTCGGTTGTAATCCATGTCCACGACGGAATCCCGCATGTATTGAAATAACTCGTCCGATGAATTTGAGCGAACGGCTTGTTGAATCCTGGAAAGAGCCTCTTTCTTTTCTTCCGGCGGATTGACCGCGATGGAGAAATCGCATGACACCTGCCCCGGAGGAACGGTGACCGCTTCGCCAAACTTGTTCGTTACATGAAGGTCGTAGCCGCCATTGTCTCCCCTGCCGTGTTCATTCGGAACCACATTCATGAGAAACGCGCCGCCGTCGGTATGGCTGCCGCCCCGCGCGTTCCAGTACAGATCGGCGACCGGACAAAACCGAGAATCCTCCCCGGCGAGACTTGCCAGCGTTGCATCAATAGCCTGTTTCTCGGAACAGATCAAGCCGATCGACACCTCGCCTTCCTGGAGAGCAAACACTTGCGGGCGGAGCATCGCTGTATCGGTAATTCCCAGCAGTTGAAAACCACCCTTGTTATCAAGAACGCGCGCAATAATGAAGAACCACGGTCCGTCCGGAGAGCCGTGAATATGCGACGCCTGGATCTGACGATAGATGCGGCGTTTTTCGGCAGGCAGGCGATCAACATCCAGTTCTGCAGTCGGGGCTAATGCTTCAATAATATATTCGATGGGATACTTGTACACACGGTGAAGCAAATCGAATAAAAGAACGGAGACTTCCGTATCGGTCAGGAATTTCGGAAACAGGTGTCGCTGTGCAAGGTATTCGGTAACGGAATGGTAATTCGCAAAGTCCCCATTATGCACAAGCGCCTCGTTCATGCCGATGAATGGGTGTGCCCCGCCCGGATGCCAGACACGGCCCCGAGTCGGATAGCGCTGGTGCGCCAGCCAGACATGCGCCCGCAGTTCTCGCATCTGGTAATATTCCACCGCCGCTTCCGCATACCCGACTATTTTGATAATAAACAGATTTCGGGCATGAGACAGCACAAAGGCACGTTTCTCTCCCAGGGAAGAATAAAAACGATCGTTCAGCCGATTGGAATTCTGGAAAACAAATTCATCCTCACTCTCGCGTTCAGTGAGGCCGATCAGATTCTTTTCCTCGACAAACCGCTCAAGAATAGCCGATTTGACGCGGACAAAATATCGAGCAACGTCCGGGGGCCTGATCTCGAGCAGAGCAATATCACGATAGTCATCCACAGTGGGGATGATCCCACCCTGCTGCACATCGAAATATGGTTCCAGGAAAGTTTTCTCTACTTCGCCACGCGCCGTGGAATCCAGCAAGGCAATCTGAAGAATGTAACTTTCCTCGAGTGTTCCTCGCGAAACTCTCAAGTCTTCGGGAACGAGACCACATGCGGCAATTCCACCTCCTTTACCGTTGCCTCGGTTCCGCATTTGGATTGATGGTTCATAGATGTGTTTGCCGCTTACGGGGATGGTGCACGCCAATCCGGTAACTCCGCATCCACCTTCGGCTTCGGGGCATTTTCGGAACCAATCAGAAAGTGGCGGACGAAGATCCGACCGAGCCTGAATATATTTCCATACCCGTTTATCCATCGATTATCCTTCGCCGGAATCTTCATTCTTCATAGTCAAGATGTCCGAGCAAATCCGTTCGCCCGCGTAAGGCGGTTACAGAATCGAGACCCAGGCGATACAGAATGTCGATCAGCATTTCGCGCCAGGCGTTATACATATTCACCAGTCGCTGTGTGCACCAATCGATTGTGACCATTTCCAGGAGTTCCGTGTCCGTGGTACAGATTCCGCGCGCGCATCCCCGTCCGCTTTCACAGCATCCGCAGCGAACACAGCCGAGGGCCACCAGCTCCGCCGTCCCAATCACCACACCGTCCGCGCCCAATGCAATGGCCTTGGCCATATCTGCCGGTGTACGAATTCCGCCGCTTGCGATCACATTTATCTCATCCCGAACCCCCTCGCCCAGCAAAAACCGATGAACCTGGTTGATCGCATATTCAATCGGCATGGCTATATTCTTCTTCGCGATGTTCGGCGCGGCCCCGGTTCCGCCGTAGCTGCCGTCAATGTGGACGATATGCGCCCCGGCACAGTACACTCCAACGGCTACCATGTCGATATCCGCCGGAGTAGACACTTTTGCTGAAAGCAAAGCGCGCGGATTCACGTGCGAAATCCAGTCCAGATGTTTCTTGTGGTCCTCAATCGAGTACACGCTGTGAAACGGAAACGGCGAGAAAAGGGATGTTCCCACAACCGCTTCCCGCATCCGCGCGACCTCCGGCGTGTTCTTATCGCCCAGCAGATGTCCGCCGAGGCCGGGTTTTGCCCCCTGCGCGTATTTCAATTCAACGATCGGGGCACGTTGGATCGTGTCCTCGCGCACACCGAACAATCCTGTAGCCACTTGTGTAATGATATGGTCGGAGTACGGAATAAGTCTTTCATGATAGCCGCCTTCGCCCGTAGAGGTAAAGGTATTCCATGCTGTTGCCGAGCGAGACCTGCCCAGTAGAGCGCGGATATTCGTGGATCCGAACGACATCCCCCCGCCATACCAGGGCACATCAATCTTTATTTTCGGCCGTGTATCCTTTCGTTTGTTGAGCAGTATCTCTGTCGAAATGTCCTCCCGACGGATATCCGCCGGTGGGTGGTCAGGGTAACGGAAGTACAGGCGGTCGAATCCCCCGCCTGAATTGCCGATCTCACTTTCCAGGTGGGACGGCGGAATCCGGCCGGTTTCCGCCATGGCCCACGTAGCGGCAAGCAGATCGCCGGTCCAACGACAGTCCCCAAGGGTATCAAAAGCCGGATTCCTGAGAAGCGAAAGCGCGCCCTGCGGGCAAGCCTCAATACAGTAATGTTCCGTGTTCGAACAATCGAATCCGATACATCGGTAGTCTTGCGGACGAACAATCAATCCGTCCCCATCCGGGCTGGAATGGACACCGTACGGACAAATCTCTACACATCTGCGACACCGGATACAGGTTGAGGCACGATGGATACTGAATTTGCCGATTTCATTTCGGTAACGGGACGGAGCCGGGCGCACTGCCCGGGAGACCTCCGAATAGTCCGGCGTGGGTCGCTTCTTCTCCGTCGGTGTTGAAAGAACGGCGGCTTGTGCAGCATTCATCGTAGCGATTACGCTCCAATCCGGTCTTTCCGTTTGCCGAAAAGTCTGCCGAAGTTGTCTCGCTCTAAATCCTCGAAAAACATACTTCGACCCGTTTCCCCGCGCAACCGGCGCACTTCCCGGATACCCATTGCGCCGAGCATTTCAAGCATCTGGTTGTACCAGGCTCCCATCAGGTTGACGATGCGTCGAACCGCATATTCCGGTTCGATCCGTGCGAGATCGACCGGACAGATTTCCCCGCGTTCGCATTCGCCGCACAACCGGCATTCCAAGGCTACCATGAGAGGAATATCAACGGCTACAAGATTCGCGCCGCAGATGATCGCCTTCGCCGCATGTTCGGCGAGGGCGATACCGCCGGATGCAATTAACGTAACTTCGTCGCGAATTCCTTCCCGGACAAGAGCGCCGTGAATCTCGCGCATTACATCGCGAAGGTGTCGCGGATCCGAAGATTCATGTTCCATCCCATGCGGGTCGAAATCGAATTGAATCACCTCTACACCTTCCCGGGTCAATTCAACGGCTCGTTTGTGGGATTTGGGAGTCGCCGGCGCACGAACAGCGACTATTTGATCGGGATTCTTTTCTTTTAGAGATTTCTGTACAGAAACAACGTTCGGCGAATCGGCTAACATCACCATCGCAGCGGAATTGTCGGCGGACGTCGGCGCATCTTCCGCGTTTCGATAAAGCGGGATGATATGCCCGGATTCCGCGGGGATTTCGTCGCCGGGAACAATTGCCATCAAGCCGATTTCCGAGGCCGCCCGGATGACCGAATAGCAGATCGCGCCCTTCTGCCAGGGTTCCGGGACAACATCGAAAATAACCGGGAAAGGGATTTCGATTAACGTCGGAGGCGAAGCCGTCGGTTGCCCGTCCTGAAAGGAAAGATAAGGCAGGGTTCGTCCGATATCTACACTGGTGCTGATGTACTCACGCCCGTGAATACCGTCACGAGTGGGGCGGACAATTTCGGACATATCCGTCCACATCGAATCGAATCCGGGACCGCTGAACGGCCCTCCGTATCCGGAGCCTGAAACAGGAATCTTACCGGTTTCCGCCTGAAACCACGTGGTGAGAATAATATCCGGCGTATAGTAGGAGTCGCCGAGCTGCATGTATTCGGGATTAACCACGCGCGTCAAAATCCCTTTGGTACAGTTTTGGACGCAGGTTAAACAACCTTTACATTGATATATGTAGTCCAGGTAACCCGGTTCATCGTGAAGGATATCGGCCTCTTTACGGTAGAAACCGTAAACGCAGCTTTTCTTGACACAATTGTGACAACCGGCGCAATCCTCCCTCCAATCCACGATGCCGAGTTTTCCGACAGGACGAAATCGTGGGGGAGCCGGTTCGGTATGGATGTGGTATTTAGCCGGCACGTTCAGTCCACCCCAAGCCCCGATGTTGCCGTGACTTCCAGAGCGGCGTCGTCATCCCCTGCGCCATCGATTTCAAAACCGCGTACGCCCTCCAGCCCGGAGAGTTCGCGGAGGGTCTCCAGAGCGATCGCAATTCCCTCAGTCCGCTGCGCATCCGGACCTGATTTCGACGCAAGACGTTGAAGAACAGACTCAGGAACTACCGGATTGGGGCGTTCCGCCACGAAAAAGTTCGCCTGTTCGACATTTCCCAACACGCGAATCCCCGCAAGAACGGCAACTGTTTCATGTATACGCACACGGACAATTTCTTTCCACCATGCTTTGAATCGTTCCAAATCAAAGACGGGCTGAGTAATCAGAAAATGGACTCCGGCATTAACCTTCTTAACCAGGCGCATGATCTGCAATTCCATCGGATCGGCATACGGAGCCGCCACACCACCCAGGCAGAACGGACCGGCGTTGTCGAATCTCTCCTCTCCGACAACGGTTCCATTCTCAGCCAATCCCGCAATCGCCCGGATCAGTTGGACCGAGTCGAGATCGAAAACATTCCTGGCCGCGCGGCATCGCCCCAGGGTCTGATGGGTTCCGCCGGTGCAGAAAACGTTGCGAATACCCAGCGCATCGGCTCCCAAGCAATCGGAAATCAACGCAATCCGGTTCCGGTCCCGTGTCACAAGGTGGAGAATCGGCTCGACTCCCTGAGCCGCAACCAATGACGCCGCCGCAAAAGCAGACATGCAGACTCCGTGCCGATTGTCGCTGATCCCAAGCGCATGAACTTTTCCTGCGTACCGTTTCACTGTGGCGACCACAACGGAGGAATCGCTGCCGGTTGGAGGGCAGATTTCCGCAAGAAGAATCCGTTTTCCCGATTCGATTCGTTCGTGTAAGGCCGTTTTCTCTTTTGCCATGGTTTTCAACCGGGGGAACCGGTCGGGAGATCATGCCCGACATTGATAATCCTGCCGTATTGCCTCCTGAAGTGAATTGACACCGAACGGCACTGGGCCAAGCCCGCAAATCCGTTCCACCACCGCATGAATTCGCTGCTCAAACGATTCGGGAGATTCCCGAGGGGAAGATTCCAGTATCTGCGCCCGTTCCGGTTCCAATCCGATCTCGCCCAGCAGGCGCTGTACGGTCTGAACGCGAATCCGGGCACGGTAGTTCCCCTGGGCGAGGTGACATTCGCCCGACGGGCAGGTCACTACGCAAAAACCATATCCCCCGCCTTCCAGCACATGAAACAAATACTGGATGTCCGTCTTACCACTGCACGGGATTTGCCTGACCTGAACCAGAGCGCCGTTCAGTCGCCATTGCCGCATCATACGTGTTCCAGGCGGAACGCAGTTGTGGCAGACATACACAATGACATCAGGGCGCATCGGTTCAGGCATTCCCATACCCTAATCGGCCTTCAAAAAAACGTGAAGAAATGGAGTGGATCATCAGGCAAGCGGCAATCCTTTGCGGATCGCGAAACAGCCCATGGAGTCTCACTCAAATGCGCCTTCTTATACTACCTGAGAAGGGAAGATGTCAACGGTTTCAGCGCCTGAAACCGCTCGGTTTGGGCGGGAAAAAGCCCGGGACAATGTTGCACATGTCCGCATAACCGTCGCCTAAATCTTCCAGGGACGGCGATATCGCCGTTTCAGGAAACGATTCGCCTGATTGTTTCCGACAAACCGCTCCTTGCCGTCGTCCCAAGTCAGGCTCTCGCCGGTGCGGAATGCAATCAGTCCCAAGTGCAATCCCTTGGCCAGTTGATGGGCATAAAACACATTGCAATCGGGCTGTTTTCGGCTCTTAATGCAGTCCAAAAACTGGCGAATATGACCGGGGGAGGGTTCCAGCGCCGGGGTATTCCCCAAATCAGGGTTCTCGACTTTCTGGTTGTCGAGATAGACCTCGTGGGTGTCATAATTGGTTACCACCGTGCCTTTGGTTCCCTGAATCATGCAACCGATGCCGCCCAAATGGAGGAACCCGGGAATCCCGGTCGGGCTGAGCGTAAACACCAGTGGGACACCGTCATAATCATAGATTACTTCCATGGAGTCCGGGGTTTCGCCGATATCATGGGCGAATTGTTCACCGCCGACGGCGGCAATCGTGCGTGGCGCTTTCAAATCCAGCGACCAGTAAGCAATATCGCTGATATGACACCAGAAATCGGCGAACATCCCGCCCGAATAATCCCAGAAATACCGGAAGTTGAAGTGGCAACGTGCGGGGTTGTAAGGGCGCTTTGGAGCGGGACCCAACCAGAAATCGTAGTCCAGACAGTCCGGCGGATTCGTATCCGGCGGATAGCCCAAATCGCGAAAACCGGAGGTCCTCCAAACCTGAATTCGGGTGATATCGCCCAGGATTCCCGAACGGACGACGCGCACAACCTTGCGATAATTCTCGCCCGCATGGATATGGTTGCCCATCTGGGACACCCGCCCGTTTTTGTCGGCAGCCTCGCACATTCTGCGGCCTTCCCAGAGCGAATGGCTGAGCGGTTTTTCCACAAAAACATCTTTGCCCGCCTCACAGGCCAGGACAAACGGGATTGCGTGCCAGTGGTCGGGCGTGGTCACACTGACCGCATCAATATCGTTTCGGTCCAGGATCTCCCGGAAATCCTTGTATAAATCGGGTTTCCGGCCCTTGGCCTCTTCGCAAATCGACGCCGCTGCATCCAGATGCTCCCGATCCACATCGCAAAGAGCGACAACCTGGGTATCCTCCTGGCGAAGGAACTCTTTCATCCGCCCTGTTCCCATCCCGCCCACACCGATGCAGCCGACCCGGATGGTTTCGTTCGGTCCGACTCCGGACTGGGCCTTGTGGTTAAGGGCCGACAACACCAACGCCGCCGTACCGGTTGTTTTCAGAAATCCTCTTCGATTCACTGTGTATGCACTCATTTTCAAAACCTGTTCCGCCAAGTTTGTTTCCCGAACCGCGCCGGGGCAGTCAGGCCATTCGGGCCGGCTGTATCGCGTACCTTAGCATGGATCACGCTCCTGAGAAAATGTCCGGGCATCCGCCCAGCAACAGGCACAGAGGCCCGTCCCACCAGTCTTTCCAGTAGGCCAGGCGTCCCTGCCTGGTCAAGAAAGGCAATCCGCCTATTCCTGCCAGGAAATCTTCAGTCCCAGATCCTCTGGTGGCTTGGGAATATAATACAAATCGAATTTGCACCACCCCGCGCCGCCGGGGATATCGTTAAGATACACTTTGGCCGTGAAATTGTTCTTCTCCGACGGCTGCTCCAGAATGAACGGGTGCATTGGACGGGATTCGATGTCTTTCGGAATCACCGTCACCCGTTCCGCCGGAAGCGGATTGAGGATTTTCGAATCGCTGAAATACATGTTGTCCCAAAGCAAATGCTCGATCTCCATGGCGCTTCCATGGATGCTTAAAACATCCATGCCGTCAACACGCGCCTCCAGGTGGAGAACGGGCACGGCCTGATCTGCGTATTCCGCAAGCACTTCCGCGTATCGTTTCTGCTGCTCCGCGACCGCGATTTCAATTTCCTGACGAGAGGGGGCTTTTGCCAGGCGAGCCTCCGCCTTCTCGTGGTCCACCAGAATCTCATCGACATTTTTCAACAACTGCTCGATTCCGAAAAGCTGGTACCGGAATCCGGGAGTACTTTTGAATTGATCCAGCGTACTTTTCAGTTGAACGGAAAGCGACGACAGTTTTTCCCGATTCGATTCAACCGGGTCTTCCCGATATTGAAAATAAGCGAAGAACGTTTTCACATAGAGATTATTCGCCTGGATCAGCAGTCTGGTCAATTCGAGAGAATTGGCGACATTCTCGGCAAACTCCTGATCTTTGACTCGGGCCTGAATCGCCCGATATCGTTCCTGCATCTGTTTCGCGGTGTCCAGACCGTAGTCCAGATCGTTCAGGGTCTTGGCGATCCACGGTTTGCAACTCAGATAAATCTTTCGCAGAAATTCGACATGCTCTTTTCCACCGTCGATGCTCGGATATCCCGGAGCCACAAACATGCCCACACGAATCAGCGGCAGGGAATTGAAAAATCCGTACGCCACCGGCTCGATATACAATCCATATTTATAGGCCACCGGCGACATCAGGCAAATTTCCGCCATCTCCTTTGCCGCGTCTCGCCCGAAATAGATCGAGGCAAAATCCTCGGCAATCGTTCTGATATCCTCATTGTGATCCCATTCCAGGCGGAACGCTGTGTAGGCAGTCAAGCCTTCGGTATCCCAGGTTTCTTTGCCGGGCATATCGAAACTTGCGCCTTTCAGGTTGCTGTCTTCCACATCCAGCATGGTTTGCAGACCGGCCTGATAATACGGACCGGGGTATGTCGGAAAGACGTTCCCTCCGGCGTGATAATCCATGGTCTCAAGCACCACCATTGTGTTGTGAGGAGTGATATTCACCGTGGGGTTGTATCTCTGATACCACCAGCGGTCATTCTGGGTGAAACTCGGAATCAGGTAGAGATTCCGGGTCGGCACATCATTTGTAAATGTTCTTCGAAATATATCCGGTTGCGACTGTTGTTCGTAACAATTGGTGTTCCAGGTTCGTTGAAAGAGCAATTTATTGAATTCTCCGACTACAACATTCGCCAGCATTTTCACATAGGTGCGATACCGCTTCTCCAGACTCCAATCGCAATTCTCTCCCTGGTGCATCGGATCGAATGTTGTGTAATTTCCCCAGTAGGATTGTTCTTCCCCGGTGAAGCTGCACACACCGTCCAATTCAGGGACGGCCTGGAACAATCGGCGAAACTTGGCCTGCACGGCATTCCAGAAACACGGGTCCGAGGGGGAAAGCGTGGCTCCGAATTCCTGAAGTATAGAGGGGTGATAGGTAAACTCCGTCCCGAACGCCAGGATTTTCAAATGAACGGAATGGGCATACGCCGCCAATTCCCTTGTCTGTTCACGGAACTTCTCATTTTCCGTTCGTTCCGGTTCGGCATTCCATGGAACCAGTCGCAGGGGATTCTCTCCGTAAACCGTATTGAGCCCGTAACGCAGGGCACGGTGGATATCCTCCCTGCTGTTGACCACCCGCCGCGTATATCGAATCTGCATGTCGGGTTCCTGCACAAGATTCAACTCCGGGATTGTGCCGAGAACACGCAGGCGATCCCAGATCCAATATAGCCCATAGATATCCCCTGGGACGGAACCTCCAGCCACCACAACGATTCTCTTGCCGTCGCTCTCAACGGTTGCTATCTGATACCCTTCCGGGTGAATGCCGGTATCAAGCGAAATCAGGCCTTTCTTTGCAAGGGCCTCCACCTGACGGTTTCGGGAACCGTCGCCGACCAGGATGGTCCTCGGAAATTCCGCATCCTGCTCCTTCCCTTCCTGAAAACGGACTCCATGATTTTTTCCCAATTCCACAAGGTCCGTAAAAGCCAGTTTAATTCCTTCCTCCCGCCAATTTTCATCGGAGGCAACAATCCGCCATTCCTCCTGCGCCAAGACGGACTGCACAGATATCGCCAGGAAACACAACAACAACGGAATCCAAAAACGGTTCATGTGGGCAACCTTTCTGCATAATTGTGATCGGAAGGAGAGCCTCTATTATGATTGAACTCACCTGGGGCAAAATCGGGCTATATTATGACAAGATCAGGCACAGGAAGAGGGAAGCGCCCCGAACACCGGATAACCATCTCCCGCAAAGATTGCGAGTTGTCCTGAGCCTGTCGAAGGGCCATCCTTTTGAAAATTTCAGAAGCCGGTTTTTCTTGAATATCAGGATCTTCTCCGGTTTTTGACTTCGGGGTTTCATAATATATTTGAAAACAGCTACTTGTTCTGGGGGGATTCTATATGGCATTTGGAACAGGAAGGTGGTGGTCAAAAGATGATTTCTACGGTGGTCGCGATCCGGGAACAGGCAGGCGGTATACGGGCATGTATCCCGGCGGTGAACGACATGACCGGTTTTGGCCCCCCCGGAAGCCCCAAGCCGCTTTCTCACACCTTTTCCCAGCATTTCCTTTCCGCCGAGCGATAAGCGATATCCATCACACGCTGAATTTCCGCTGCTTCCGGGATGGTCGGCGCGGCTTGTGCTTTTCCGGCGATAGCAGCCAGAAAATTGTGCAGACAGGCCACATGCGCCCGAAGCCAGCCGACATTGAGAGCGGGCGGATTGAACTTCCCGCCGGGATCGGGATACCGGCTCACGGTCTCGATTTTTTTGAATCCCCGCATTCCGCCCATCGGTTCCCCCGGATCACGGGTGTCATAGACTTCCAGCCAGTTGGGGTCCATCAGGTTAAAACGGATGGCCCCCTTCTCTCCGTGGATCTCCACGCGAATCTCATCATTCGCGCCGGTGGCCAGTTTCGTGGCCTCCACCGTTCCAAGGGCCCCTTCCTGAGTTCGCAGACACATCACTACATGGTCATCTACATTCACAGGGACCATCTCCCCGGTTCGGGGATCGGGGCGTTCCGGGAACGCGATCAGGGTCGCCACTGCAACCTCCGCAAACGGGCCGATCAGCCAGTCAACCAGGTCCAAAACATGCGATCCAAGGTCGTACAATACTCCTCCGCCGCACTGGGACTTGTCCAATTTCCATCCCATCGGCTTGTTGGGATTGATGGAGCTCGCATGAAGATAACACGCGCGGAAACTCAGTACCCGTCCCAGAAAGCCCTCCTCCACCAGCAGCTTGGCGCGCATGGTGCAGGGATAAAAACGATTCTGTAGCGCAACTTGGGTAACCAGCCCCTCTCTGTATGTTTCCAGCGCATTCAGCATCGCCCGGCAGTCCTCATAGCTCGCCCCCAGCGGCTTATCGCAATACACATGCTTGCCCGCCCGGATCGCCTGGATTACCTGATCCCGGTGCAGAGCATTTGGCGTGCAAACATGAATAATGTGGATATCCTCACGGGCAAGGAGTTCGGCATAGTCCGGCGTCGCAAACTCGAAACCGCCGATCCGCATCGCCTCCTCGATACTCTCCTTCCGACGCACACAAACCCCTTTCAATGTATATCGAAGAGGCGGTTCCGTATAAAAAAAGGGGATAGTCCGATAGGCGTAAGTATGGGTCTTCCCCATGAATCCGAAACCGACAATCCCGACTCCATATTCCTGATCGCTCACCCTGCCTGCTCCTTTCGTGATACCGAATTGAGGGGGTCTGTTCATCATCACAGAAGACCGCTGGGACTCAAGGCCCGTTCTATGGTTCCCGTCCTGTGTATGCTATAGTCCTTCGCGTTTGTTGTGAAAAATCTCCGGACTTCAGCGGACAGCCGGTTCAGGAGCGGACAGTGACCAGTCAAAACAACGCGAAACCGGGAGCGAAATGCTCTCGCCGGGATTTTCTGGAACGAAGCGGCGCCGCCTTGGCGACTTCGACGTTCGCAACTCGTTCCGCGCTTGCAGCCTATACACCCCCGAATAAGGTGCGGATCGGTGTGGTCGGCGGCGGATTTGGATGCAGTTTCCAATGGCATTTGCATCCCGATTGCCGGGTTGTGGCCGTTTCCGATCTTCTCCCGGAACGGCGGGAACGCCTGGTGAAGACCTACGGGTGCGACAAGGTCTATAACTCACTGGCAGAACTTGTGAAGGATAAAGATATCGACGCCGTGGCGATTTTTACGGATGGCCCCCTGCATGTGGAGCATGTGGCCGACGCCATGAAACACGGCAAACATGTTATCAGCGCTGTCCCCGCCGCTTACGGAACGATGGAACAGGCGGAAATGCTGGCGGATACGGTCAAGAAATACGGCTTGACTTACATGATGGCTGAAACCAGCTATTTCCAGCAGAAAACCATCTCCGTACGCCAGTTCCAGGAAGAAGGTAAATTCGGCGAGATTTTCTATTGCGAATCGGAATACCAGCATGACGGCCTGGAAAGTATGTTTTTCGACAAAGACGGGAAAAGAACCTGGCGGTACGGTATGGCTCCCATGCACTATCCCACCCACTGCACGGCCCACCTGATCAGTGTCACCGGCGAGCGCCTCACCGAGGTGGTCTGCCATGGGTGGGGCGATGACAGCCCCATCCTGAAAGACAACGTATATCACAACCCGTTCTGGACCGGTTCCGCCATGTTCCGAACGGACCGGGGACACGGGTTCCGCGTCAATGTCTGGTGGAAAGGTGCGCATCGCGGATGCGAACGCGCGCAATGGATCGGAACCCAAATGAGCTTTTATTCCCCACATCCGAACGGTTACGGCGCCGTGATCATCCGCAAGGGCAATCAGACAGAAAAGGACGACGCGGGCTTTGTCAGGAATCTGCCGGAGTTTGAGGAATACCGGCAGCCGGAATGGTGGAAAACCGACATGCTGCCGGAACCGCTTCGGATCGAAACGGGCCACGAAGGATCGCACACATTTCTCACGCACGAATTCATCGAGTCCCTGACCCAGGGACGTCGCCCGAAAGTCGATGTCTATGAGGCGCTTGCCTACACCGTGCCGGGGATCATCGCTCACCAATCGGCGCTTCAAGAAGGCGCTCTGTTGAAAATCCCACAGTTTGAACGCCCCGAATGATTCTCATAAGGAGATTACCCGTGCATACGGTAGTCAGAATCTGCATTATCCTGCCTGTTCTTGTCGGCGCCCCTGCTCTTTGGGCACAGGATCAATCGGCTACGGATCTGCTGCGCGAGGTAGCCTTGAAGGGCTGGATCGCATACAGCGCGCGAAGCGAAAATGGAACATGGGATTTGTTTCTCTCGCGACCGGACGCATCGCATCGCCTGAACATCACCAACACTCCGGACTATGAGGAAATCGCGGCTCGTTTCTCGCCGGACAGCGCAAAAATCCTGTATCGCCGTCTGCCGAAAGGAACGCCCATCAATCACGACCTGTGGGGATTCGAGGGAGAACTGTGCATCTCCGACTCTACCGGAGCCAATCCGCAAATCATCGGTAAAGACAAAGAATTTCCATGGGCATCCTGGTCTCCGGATGGTACGCAAATCCTTTGCCTGACACGGAAAGCCATTCAGATTGTGGATCTGGCCACGAAAAAGGTACTCCGTGAGTTTCCGCGACAGGGAATCTATCAGCAACTTTTCTGGTCGCCGGATGGAAAATGGTTTGTCGGCACGGGTAATGTCCAGGGCAAAAACTGGCGTGTCGTTCGAATGAATGCCGAAACAGGGGAACTCAATGTAGTCACCAAGACCCAGAGCTGTACACCGGACTGGTTTCCCGATTCCCTCCGAATAATTTATTCCACACGCCCCGAAGATCAAAAGAGCAATAACGGGTATGGGTGGACTCAGCTCTTTTTTGCCGATGGGAGCGGAGAAAATCCGCAGCTGATTTACGCCGAAGAAGGCTATCACATCTATAGTGGGACCGTATCCCCGGATGCCCAATATGTACTGTTCACCAAGTTGCCACAAGACGGCGGTGGAGCGGAAGGCTCCGGAGCTCCGGTGTATCTCATGCGCATGAGCGATGCTCCCACAATTCACGGCGAAAGCCCGGAACTTCGAAGTCGGTACCCCGACGCTAAGAACGGAACGATTGCACATTTATTCCAAGGATGGGAACCCTGTTGGACATACGCGGAAATCATCAAAGAAAAGTAACATCCCGAATCGCACAATCCCTGCACCGCTTCTTGACCGGTTGTCTACTTCTTTCCCTGTCACTGGCCCTCCATGGCTGCGGACAGAAAGCCGATTCCGGCGAAGACGCACAGGTCACCTCAATGGGTAGTTATGAGGTCACGGCAAAATTGTCGGAAATTCGAGGGGAGTTTCCAGATGATCCCCTGTACGATTACGCATACGTCATGAAATACGAGGTCATGCAGGTGCATCGCGGGACGATCGACTCCAACGTTATTTACGTCGGGCATTACAAACCGCTGAAACCACGGTCGGCCGTGGCCGATGTCCGTTCCGGCGAGATCGGCGGAAACCTGAAGACCTTCCGTGTCGGAGACACCCACCGGATCGCGCTGGAGGCTCCCATTGAGGACTATTTTATGGGCGGCATTATGAATCCATACTCCGAGGAATACTCCGGACCTGTGTACTGGGCTGTTTGGACCAACCTTGTGATTCAGTAAACTTACATGATTTTCACATCACACATCTTTATTTTCTATTTCCTTCCGTTCGTTCTCCTGGTCTATTACTCACTTCCGGTGAAACGGAATTTCTTCCTGCTCGTTCTAAGTTACATTTTCTACGGCTGGTGGGACCCGCGCTTTGTTCTACTGATGTTTCTGGCCACGCTGGTGAACTACATTTGCGGCAGGATCATCGCCGCCGCGCCGGTAGGATCATCCAAACGGTACTGGGCTGTGTTTGCTTCTGTTGCGATCAGCCTGAGCATGTTGGGATTCTTCAAATACTTCATGTTCGTGCAGAACAACCTTAATTTCCTCCTGCAAATCCTCGGATCAAAGGTCTTCTCCATCTATCAGGTCACCCTCCCGATCGGAATCTCGTTTTACATTTTTCAGAGTTTGAGTTACACGGTCGATGTCTATCGCGGAACCTCCCCGCCGGTCCGCACCTTCTGGGACTTCGCCTGTTTTGTCGCGTTGTTTCCACAGTTGATCGCCGGACCGATTGTTCGATACAACACCATCGCGGATCAGCTGGCCTCCCGTGCGCACACCCTGGACAAATTCACCTCCGGCACCGCCCTCTTTATTCTCGGCTTTGCGAAAAAACTATTCCTTGCCAACATGATCGGTCAGGCCGCCGACGCGGCGTTCGGCGCCGAAACTCTGTGCGCATCCGATGCCTGGTTCGGCGTGGTCGCGTATGCCTTTCAAATCTATTTCGATTTCTCCGGCTACTCCGACATGGCTATCGGTCTCGGGCGAATGTTCGGGTTTGAATTCCCCCGGAACTTCGATGCCCCCTATCTCGCCGACAGCATCACCGACTTCTGGCGACGATGGCATATTTCGCTATCCAGGTTCTTGCGCGACTACCTCTATATCCCCCTGGGAGGGAATCGAATCGGACCACGCCGTACCTATGTCAACCTGACTATCGTCATGCTCCTCGGCGGTCTTTGGCACGGCGCCAGCTGGGTATTTGTCATCTGGGGAGCCTACCACGGCCTTCTTCTTGCGTTTGAACGCTGGCGGGGAAAAGAAAGCCTCTACAACGTCCTGCCGAAACCTTTCCGCATTGCCATTACATTCGTTTTGGTACTATTCTCCTGGGTTCTGTTCCGGTGCCCCACCCTGGAAGGAGCCGTCCAATTCTTCAAGGCCATGTCCGGAATGGCTACAGCAGAAGGCGGTTCCGTTCTACTAGCCGGCGAATTATATACCCAGGGCAATTTCCTTATGATGGGATTGTGCGCCATCCTGGCCTTCCAGCCGGTTCAGGCATTCGACTGGGTTAAGAACCTGACTTGGGCCAGGATGTGTTTCCTGATTGTTCTCTTTTTCTTTACCCTTATGACGATGTCCGCTCAATCCTTCAATCCGTTCCTGTACTACCAATTCTAGGAGAACCGACATGCCGCTGAACCGACCCAAGATGTTCTTCCTGAGTATGTCGTTTCTGCTCATCATTTTCAGCGTGCCGATCATTCAGTCCGTAATGGAATTGGCCCGTCACGAACGCCCGCAATGTATCGATATTCTGCTCCAGCCTCCTACGGCGGCGAATCTGCGACGATTCGAGAACGACCTGGAAAGACTCAGCTGGTTCTCCCGGGAATTGCAGCCTCTCATGCGATACCTTCAATTCATCGTACTCAAAGACGCCGGAGAGAAAGCGCTCCTGGGGAAAGACGGCTGGTTCTTCTATAAAAGCGGCGTTCGTTACCTGACCGAACCATGGCCTCCCCGCGGGCATTCTTCGCAGAAATATGAAGATCCACTTCCCGCTATCCTCCGCTTCCGCGATGACCTTCTGGAACGCGGAATCCAGCTGCTCGTAATCCCCGCACCGAACAAATCCAGCATCTACCCTGAACAACTGACCTCACGGGCGAAAACTATATCCGCTCCCGTTTACACGCACACCCTGCAGGTTATCGACCTGCTCCGCGCAAACAACGTCGATGTACTCGATTTATTTGATCTGTATTCCTCACAGAAAAACGATTTTCTGTGCTACTTGCCGCAAGATACACACTGGTCACCGGAGGGTATGCGTTTCGCGGGAACCACCGTTGCAGAGATGCTTGTGAGCCGAAGCTGGATTACAAAAGGCGATAGCCAATTCGAACGGAAGATCATCCGCCTCCACCGGTACGGGGATATCCTTCGAATGTTGTCGAATCCCATGATTGAACGTCTCTACTCCCCGGAGGAACTGAACTGTACTCAGGTTGTTCAATCGCAGAACGGCCGATTGTTCGCACCTCTACCGGATGCGGAAATTCTTGTAATGGGTGACAGCTTTCTCAGAATTTATGAACAGGACGAACCGAAATCCGCCGGATTTACAGCGCATCTCGCGTATGAATTGCAGCAACCGATTGCCGCGATCATCATTGACGGCGGGGCATCCACGCTCGTTCGACAGCAACTCAGCCGGAAACCCGATCTATTGAAAAACAAGAAGGTCGTGATTTGGGAGTTTGTCGAACGGGATATCCGCTTCGGCCTTGAGGGCTGGAAAGTCGTTCCTCTACCTCACACCCCGGCTATTTAGTTTTTCCGGCACCGTATCGGATGGAGCCATGGTACATCGATTTCCTGCCGATTGACTAATTTCAGGAAAGTCGTCCGAATCGGCCTGCCGATCCAAATTGTTTTCGCATCGCCATCCGGGAAGCCGTTCTTTATATCGGCGACATGGAGTCGAACAAGCCGCCTGCCGGAGCGCAGGCCTTGGAGAAATCTCGGCGATTGAGGGTCGAATTCATACCCCTATCTTTGATTCCTTGAAGGAGGAACTCAGACCATACAGAATAACCTGTTCCGTGGAATCCGGGACAGGGACAGACAGCCTTGGATTGCGGAAAACTCTGATTATCCCTACTGGACAAAACGGGTGAACTGTCCTAATTTCCTGTTCGGCGCCATGACACATCAAACAGTGAGTGTGGAAGCCTGTTCGGACTAGAGACAACATTGACAGGAAGGATATCGACCATGCGAAGGCGCGATTTCATGATTACACTCGGAACAACGGCAGGAAGTATGTCACTCGCAGCACAAACCGCCTTGGGATCGCAGCCGGGAGCGCCGGGCGTCAAGCCCCCGGCCTTGGTGATGGGCGCGTTTGTATATCCATCCACCGAATCGCTCGACAAAGTGGGCTATTACAGCTGGCCCGGTTCCGGGTTCAATGCGGAGGGCCGGCAAGCGGAATACATGGGACGGATTCGAAAAATCGAAGAAAAACTGGGAATGCAGATTCGCATGGAGGAAAAGCCGCTTGAGAATGAAGAGGATGTTACACGATTTATCCGGGCCGCACAGAAGACTCAGCCGGACGGCCTCCTTTTGATCCTTTTCAAAAAGGGACATTGGAATCACGTCCTGCGTATCCAACAGGAAACCCAAAAACCGTCCGTCATCCTGGCCGGCCTTGGGATTCTCCTGGTGGATCATATCCGGCAAGTCCATGAGACTCCGGGGATCTATCTGATCAATGCATTGGACGATCTGGATGCGGTCGAAAGCGGCATGAACGCGATCCGGACCGCACAATGGATGCGGGAAAGCCGAATTATCAATATCGTGAAGAAGGAAGCCCAGACAACCAGAGTGCCGCATCTCGGAACGGAAATACGAACTGTTCCCATTGACCGATTTGCCGAGATATTCCAGCGAACCCAAGCCGTCGGTCCTGTTAAGGAACTGGCCGACGGGTATTTGAAGAATGCTGTCCGAATTGAGGAGCCGACCGAGGCCGATGTTCTCGAAGCCGCCAAAACCTATTTTGTATTCAAACAAATCCTCCAAGAGGAACAAGGCGATGCCGTGATGATGGATTGCCTCTCGGGTATTTCAAAACCACCGAAACATGTCCCGCCCTGTATGGGATTCATGAGCTTGCGAGATGAGGGTATTGCCGCCGGTTGCCAGGCAGATCTCAATCCGACTCTTACCATGATGCTGATTCAGCAGTTGTTTAATCGGCCTTCGTTCCAGCAGAATGCCTCCATGGATACCGAAAATAATCTCTATTTCGGCGCGCACTGCACCTGCCCGACAAAACTATTCGGGCCGGATCTGCCTGCTGAGCCGTACATCCTGAGAAACCACGCCGAGGCGGGTTGGGGATGTGTGCCCCGTGTTCTCTGGAGACCGGGCGAAGAGGTCACCATGGCCCTTTACCAATCCGGTGAAAGTCCGTCCATGATGATTTATTCCGGGAAAGTCAGGAGCTGCCCCAGTGTCCCGCCGACCGGCGGATGCCGCACCAATCTCAAGATGACCGTCAATGAGGTAAAGGACGTATGCGATGTGAAAGGGATGCATCAGTGCATCTTCTATGGAAATTACACGAAACAACTCAAGACGTTCTGTCGGCTGTTCAATATACAGGTCGTGGTTTAGGGGCAGATAAAAATCCCTCATCCCGACCCTCTCCCGAAAGGAGAGAGAAGACGCGCTCTCCCGCCGTGAGGGCAATTTTATAGCGGCAATTCACGCAGGGACCATTCAGGAATTGCCCCTGCCGTCATTCCGGCGCAAGCCAGAATCTACCGTCCACGGAATGGGCGGCACCGGCTTCCAGCCTGTAGGGCGACAATATAATGGATGAGAATAAAACTCAATCGCAGGACACTAAAACGACTTCCCCTCGTGACGATCATTAAACTTGTAGATGTCGCAGTTACTGACGATACCGTTCGAGGGATGATAATAACACCATTCGATAGTCAGATTCGGCCCCGGCGAGAACAAGAACCAGTCCCACCCCTCATCCTGGTATCCGCCCCTTCGGTAGCGTTCGCTTTCGTAGGCTGCCCAGTAGTTGTAATCATGACCGTAAACCGCATCCAGGTTCTGGCCGGTCAGGTGTTTCTTGAATTCATCCACCGGAACAGAGGACAGATAGGCCACCGGGCTGGTCAAACGGACAAGGGGACGCGGGGAAGTCGTGTACAAACTCGGCGGGTAGTTGTTGGATTCGAGACGGTAGGTTTCCAGGGCTGTTTCAATACTCCTCATGTCCGCATAAGCGCGAACGACCCTGGCTTTCATCTGGGCATTGAGAAAATTGGGGACCGCCACAGCCGCCAGAATGCCGATAATGGCAACGACAATCAGCAATTCAATCAGCGTGAAACCAGATCGTTCTTTCACATCAAGGCCTCTTTCGGAGTGTTTCCCTCAAAACGAAACCAGACAATGCCAGATGTAAATATAGGCCAACTGGTCAATGTCCTCCCATTTCCGACGGACCAGTTCTTCATCACCACGGATCGGCGGAAGTTCCTTGATTTTTTCTTCCCAGGGAATACAAACACCCGGTTTCCATTTCGGTTCTTTTTTGTCGGACATAGTCGCTGCTCCTCAATAGACTCCATACTCGCGGGTGAACTCGGTCATTGCCCGGACATTTTCAACCCGGGCATCGTTCTGGATGATCGCGCCGGCATCCATAATGTAGCCGCCGTCACGGGCTACCTCATCGATGACTTTTTTGCAATATGCGCGTACTTCATCCGGCGTGCCGAAACTGAGCAATGTATTTGGAATCCCGCCGCTGATACAGAACTTACGGCCGATTTTGCGATGAGCCTCGAACGGGTCGGCCTTATCGGCATGATAGATAATACTGGCATCCGGCAGTTCGGCAAATGAATCCAGGTGCGCATTCCAGTCCCCCTCCGCATAAAAAAGCACCTGATGCCCCCGGGACCAGATTTCCTGAATAATCGGCTTGAGTGTCGGCCAATAGAATCGGTTGAATTGCTGCGGCGAGATGAAAGGAACACACCCCCGGTGCATCCAGATTGAAATCGGGACGTTCTTTTCGGGATCGGCTCCCCCCAGGGCGATATGAAGCAGATGCGGCATAAGCGCCTCACATGCGGCGAGAACCTTATCGGGACGTTCCAGGATATCCATCGTCAGGCCGATATACCCACGCAGTTTATCGGCAAGAATATCAAACGGCGCTTTGAGAATCCCCGAGATGGCTGAAACAGTCCCGGATTCGGCTCTCAGTCGCGCCGCCTGCGTTTCAAACGAACTGAAATAAGACAGCATTGCCATCCCGCCTTTCAAGAATGAAAGGTTGTTGCGGTACGAGGTGGGCTGCCCCATGGGACTGACATCCTTTGAGACACGCGGAAGCCAGACATTGAACAGGAACTCTGTGGGACTTTCAATCAGCTGGTCGTACTCATCCGCTCGCATAAACGCCGCCTCTTCCGATGGTTCCAGATATTGAAATCCGGTATCCGGGTCCAGTTCGATTCCCGGCGTGGCGTAATATCGCAATCCGATGGCTTGAGTTAAAGCAGTCCAAACATAGACCATATTCCCCACCACAGCATCCC
>Ga0209201_1000112_pt1 | contig 127913 bp, 91 predicted proteins | sample AD_UKC055_MetaG_FD_184411 | JGI IMG/M metagenome (GOLD analysis project Ga0209201, IMG submission 184411) | Active sludge microbial communities of municipal wastewater-treating anaerobic digesters from USA - AD_UKC055_MetaG (SPAdes) (version 2) | ecosystem: Engineered > Bioreactor > Anaerobic >...
AAGCTCCACGAGATGCTGGTGTGGAACTACAACGCCGAGTTCGAGTTGATTCTCGGTTTCGGGCTCAAGGACGTGGCCGTCGCCTACTCGCAGAACGGGACCGACTGGACCGCCTTGGGCGACGTCGAATTCGCCAAGCCCACCGCCAAGGCCACATATACAGCGAACACAACCGTCAGCTTCGGTGGTGTGGCGGCCAAGTACGTCCGCCTGACCGTCAACAGCGGATGGGGCGTGATGGGCCAGTACGGCCTGAGCGAAGTCCGCTTCATGTTCATTCCCGCCCAAGCCCGCCAGCCCCAGCCGGCCGACGGCGCTGCCGACGTGGCGATCGACACGGCTCTGAGCTGGCGCGCCGGTCGCGAGGCCGTCTCGCACAAGGTGTATCTGGGGACCGCTGCAGACGCCGCGACCCTGGCCGGGACGGTGAGCGCCGCCGCGTTCGTTCCAAGCGATCTGGAATTCGGCACCACGTACTACTGGATGGTCGAGGAGGTCAACGAGGCCGATGACGTCCCGGCGTGGGCCAGCGTCCTGTGGAGCTTCACGACGGCCGAGTTTGCGGTGGTGGATGACTTCGAGAGCTACAACGACGACGTCGATGCCAAAACGACGATCTTCGACACCTGGCTGGATGGCTGGGTCAACAACACCGGCTCGACGGTCGGTTACCTCAACGCCCCATTTGCCGAGCGGACCATCGTTCACGGTGGGCGGCAGTCGATGCCTCTGCAGTACGACAACTCGGCTTCGCCGTTTTACTCGGAAGCCGAGCGGACCTTTGATTCGGCCCAGGATTGGACCGTTGGCGGAGGCGACAGTCTGAGGCTGTACTTCCGTGGCGATGCGACGAACTCGGCGCAGACGCTCTACATCGCGCTGGAGGACCGCGCCGGGCACACCGCGACCGTGAGTAATGCCGACCCGGACGCTGTCCTGGCAGCCGAGTGGCAACTGTGGCAGATCGCGTTGAGTGAGTTCGGCGGCGTCAATCCGGCGTCGGTCGAGAAGATGACCATCGGCGTCGGCAACCGGACCAGCCCCGTCGCCGGCGGCACGGGCACCGTCTACATCGACGACATCGGCTGTGGCAGACCGGCCGCACAATAGCGTCCTGACACACGACTTTTGCTACAGTGCGATTCGGGGCTCCTGCCCACAGGGCCGGACCCCCTTCATTTGTAGGCGTCCCTGGGAGTGAATGGAAGGACCTGCGAGCAAGGTCTGCGTAAGGGCAATCAGCATGCTTCTCTGCTATGACACTCCAACTAACGGGCGATTTCCTTTCGCAACCACTCGATGCTCTGCTCGATCTTGCCAGGGGCTGCTTCAGACTCAATGGACAGGACCCCGTCCCATCGGGTCTCCTTCAACACTTCGATGCAGCCGGCGATGTTTTCGGCGTTCGCGCCCTCACCGATGGCCACCACGGACGATGCGATACCCGTTTCCTGGCCTCTCGCCGCTCTCGCCAGCGCTTCGCTGACGTCCTTGATGTGACAATGGGATAGCTTGTGTCGAAACCGCTGGAGAAATCTGACGGGATCCTGGCCGGCGATGAACGTATTGCCCGTATCGAGATTCAATCTGAGGTAGGGTGAGTCAAAGAAGCTGAGGATTCGTTCCATCGTATCCGGGTTGGTCGTGTAGGGTCCGTGCGGCTCGACGTTGATGATAACCTCGTACCTCTCGGCCCATTCCAATACGACCCGGTAGTACTGCTTCATGAGCGACAGGACCTCGTCGTCGGTGTATCCCGCTGGCTTGCGAGCGCCATCCGTGGTGTCCACGCAGGGACAGCCGACGGCGCTGGCGAATTGAATCGCACGAAGCGTGTAGCCGATGCCGCGGTATTGGCCTTCGGGAGAGGACATCGGATACGCGGCATCGAGCTGCGACATCTTCAATCCGAGGGAATCCAAGTATCGCTTCAACTGGCGTGGGTCCGAATGAAGCGGTATGTGCGGACTGTACCCCAATGCCTGGATGAAGTAGTCCCCGTCAATGGTGCCAAACTCCACATACTCAAGGCCGTGGTCCTTGGCGAACTGGCAAGGAATGTGATAGGAAACATCGAAGTGCCTCCAATTGTCTACGTGCATCCCCAGCTTCATCATGATGTGCTCCTCTTCAGTCTTATTGAGTTATGCCCCCGATCTGATCCGATACCATACTACAGCAGTCAAGCCCACAATACCACTGTCTGCCGGTAGTCATCTGTTGCCGCGCGGATGTGCTGGTGGATGGCTTGGATTCCGGCTATCTTGATGAGCGGTGGGGCCGTGGCGGGCCGGGCAGCTATTGATGCGTTGGAGTGATGACTGCCCGGAGCGAAGGGCAGGGCCACAATATCAAGGACCGAATCACAGAAAACGGCATGGGAATCCGGAAGAAAGGAGATTACCCTGTCGGATTGGTCGTACACATGTCCATCAACGAATCGGCAGGACGAAGAAGGAGATGTGACACATGCGAGATATATCAAGACGTGAGTTCCTTGGTGCGGCTGCTGGAGCAGGTGTGCTGCTGGCTGGAGGACTGGCGGCCCGGCCGTTAGCCGTCGCAGAGGAAGCGGGTTGGCCCAAGCTGCCTCCGGTGAGAATCCACGTTGTCTACGTCGGCACCGGAGGCCCATGGCCTACACCGACGTTCGATGCCCCTGCGGAAGTCGCGAAGTTCAAGGACTACCTCGCCGGTGTGCAGACTCGGCTTGATGACATCGCGTTCGTTGGCGGAGAGCTGATTCCCAATACCGTACCGGCCGCGACGGAGGTCGCGACCAGGCTCAAGGACGCTGACGCTCTGCTCGCGGTGCATCTGAGCTTCGGCAGCGGCGAGCCGCTGCTCAGACTGGTGGAGGCGGGATTGCCTTCCGCCGTATTCTCGCAGCCTTTCAGCGGACACGACTGGATGTATGTCCCTCGATGGCAGCAGGCAGGCAAGAGAGTCATCCTCGCGGCGTCGAGTGATTACGGGGACTTGGAGCGGGCGGTTGCGCTGCTTCGCGTCCCTGTGCGGATGCGCCAATCACGGGTGATCGTTGTGGGGTCCGCTCGCGGAACGGCGCCGGCATGCTCGCCTGAGCAAGTCAGGCGGCAGCTTGGTCCCGAGGTGATCCCGATCAGCCAGGAACGGATTCTGTCGGCCTACAAGGCCGTTGATCCGAGTGCGGCGGAGGCGGAGGCCAAAGAGTACTGGATCGGCCAGGCGAAGAAGATCGTCGAGCCCTCCCGGGCGGACATCGTCAACTCGGCCCGTATGTATTTAGCGGTCCGGCGGATCATGATTGAGGAGCGTGCTCAGGCGATGACGAGCTCTCACTGCATGGGGGAGCCGGCGAAGGGCTGTCTGACGTTCAGCAAGCTGAATGATCTGGGGCTGGTAGGCGCCTGCGAAGGCGACATGGACTCGACTCTGACGATGCTGCTCTTTGCCCACGCGTTCGGCGTGCCCGGCTTCATCAGCGATCCGCTCTTCGACACTTCCAGAAATGCCGTCATTCATGCCCACTGTACATCCACGACGAGACTCGATGGCCCGACCGGAACGCGAGCCCCGTTTCTGATCCGGACGCAGTGCGACAGCGATCAGGGCGTGTCCTTGGAGGTCCAGATGCGCCCAGGCCAGGAAATCACATGCGCCAAGTTGGTCAATCTGGACACGATGCTGATTTCCACCGGCAAGATCATTGAGCTGACCGATTTTCATGATCGTGGGTGTCGAACGCAGATTACGACCGAGGTGTCGAATGCAAGGCACATGGCCCGCAATTGGGGCGGTGGGCTCCTGGACGGTGACATGATGACCCTGCTCCACCGGGTGGTCTTCTACGGCAACCACATCGAGTGCATGAGAGACTTGACGCCTCTGATGGGACTGAAAGTCGTCGAGGAGGTATGATCGCGGCCCAAGGGATGGGCCTTCGGGAAAAGGGGCGCTGACGCGATGGGACGGCGAAGATCCTCTGGATGCCGCTACCTGGTCCCTGTTCTGCCTTTGTCAGGCGTCGGCCAGCCGCGATGGATCCGTTTGAGGTCTTCGATGCCCTCCGCTGTCTGCGGAGTGGGCTGGCGCCATGTAGTGAACTCCCGGAAGAGCTTGAGTGTCTCAATGCTCCACTTCCAAGTCTCGGCATGGCCGTCGGCGAACCCGAAACTGCTGCGGGCGCCGTGCCAGACCACCAGGGGGTCCGACCAGTTCGTCGCCTCGGTGCCCCCGGTGGGATCGATCACCCAAGCGTTGATGTTGTAGCCCCGCGGGTCGTTCTCTTCGAGCAGTACGTACGCCTGTGACGGCCTGGCGATTTGGGACAGACGCAACACGTTGCGCCAGTTGGCAATGCCGCCGGGCTTGTCCTTGGCCCACCATCCATTCAGGCTGTCCGGCATGGAATAGCTGCGGAAGTTCTTGCCCACGCTCTGGTCGCTCGGGCAATGATAGCAGCTCACGCTCCGGGTGTATGGGTAGAGGACCCCTCTCTGGATGCCTTCGTATCGTTCCTCAGGGGTGGCGTTGAAGTAATCGGTCACAGCAGAACTGCCACCGACCTGCCAGGGAGCCCACGCCCAGTCGGAGGGGCTGCCCCAACTGCTGCCATTGTAGTTCCACGAGCCGCACAGCCGATCTTCGTTGTCGGTGGCATAGGCATACCAGGCGGTGGTCAAAGTCCGCAGATTGGCTTGACACTTCACGGTCTTGCCGGCCTCTTTTGCTCTCATCAGCGCGGGCATGAGAATGGCCATCAACACCGCGATGACGGCAATCACGACCAACAACTCAATCAGTGTGAATGCTCTTTTGGGTGGAAGGCACATGATACGGCTCCTTCATCCGGAATTCCCCTTGTCTGAAGCCGCCTCGATTATACCCCAGGTAGCCAGGAATCTGCAAATAGCCAGGACGCACAGAGATTCCCCCCCAAGCGACGGGTGCCGTGGCCGAGGCTGGGGATTCAGTATCGAGATGTGAAGACGAGGTTCCGCAGTCGGTCCTGGCGTCACTTTCCCTGCGGAACTCCTGGCTGCTGGCGGGGGATGTGGGACCGTGATGGACCGTTGGAGGGCGGCGCGAGCAAGCAGCAGCGGGGGGAAGACGAAAACGGCACTTCTTCTGAGGGGCTACCATGAGACAGGTGCTGTACGCGTGGTTGTCCGTCTGCTATTCTGTAGCCGTCGCGCGGCACGCCCCGTTGATCTGCTTCGGGGAATCGAGAGTGCCGGGGCACGACATCGTGAAGAGGAAAGAACGGGAGGCCGAACGTGCGAGAGGCGACGGCGACGCGAAGGCAGTTCCTCCAGGCCACAGCAGGCCTTGCCGGAATCGTTCTGCGGGGCTCCGAGGTGTTGGGACAACCATCGTCGGCACTGGGAATCGACGAGCCGTTTCATGGTGCCGTGCTCAATCACAGGCACGGCGCCCTGGTGGACGGCGGCTTGAGGATCTGCGTGTCCGGCCAGGCGCCGGCACAGGATCGGGTGGTCGTGAACGGCGTTCCGGCACTGCGGGTGGGGACGAGCTTCAAGGCGGACATCGTGCTTCATCAGCGAGAGACCCAGATCGCTGCTGTGACGCAGGGCAGTTCAGGCCGGCAGGAGCATCATGTGCGGGTCATCTGGGACCGGTACTCCCAGCCTCGATATCGGTTTTCCATCGATGACAACAGCTTCTTCCTGCGGGATATCGCCCGTCAGAAATACGCTTCGCTTTTCGACTGCTTCTATCTGAAGGGGCTCCGCGAACTCCATTCGAAATACGGAACCCGTTTCGTGCTCAACATCTACTACGCGACGGAAGATGGGTTCGAGCTTCCTCAATTCCCCGATCGCTACAAGGGCGAGTGGCGGGATAGTGCCGATTGGCTCCGTTTGGCGTTCCATGCCCATGCCAACCTGCCCGATCGCCCTTATCAGAACGCGCCGCCGGATCGGTTGATCGCGGATCTGGATCAGGTCGCCGAGCAAATCGTACGTTTCGCCGGCGAACAGACGTACAGCCCTCCGACGGTCATTCACTGGGGTATGGTGCAGCCGAACGCCCTGAAGCTCTTGTACGAGCGGGGTGTGCGGGTGCTCAGCGGCTACTTCCAGAGGCAGAACGCGATCTGGGATATCAACTATCTCCTCGACGATGTACGATCAGAGTATCTCTCCTGCCACGATGCTCTCATGGATTTCGAAAGCGGGATCGTGTTCTCGCGAATAGATATCGTCTGTAACAATACGCCCGTCGATCAGATCGTTGCCACGCTGGAGCCTCTGGAAAGCGATCCCGACCAGGCGGAGATCATGGACCTCTTCACCCACGAGCAATACTTCTGGCCATTCTACTCGAATTACATCGCGGACCACTTTGTGAGGCTCGACACCACACTCCGGTGGATCACCGATCACGGCTATCGACCGGTCTTTTTCCATGAGGGCTTCCTGGGCGGTGCTGTGTGATATGACCAATTGCAGCATAGGCGAGATCCCTTGTTCAGAGAGGCCACTCATGGCAAGGCACATGGAGTTGGCAGGCTTCCGCAGACGATTATTGACGTGTATTGTCCTCGCGGTGAGCGGGCCGCCTGGGTCCGATGGGAAGTCCGGGCCTGCCACTACCGTGGGCACTGCCGGTGTTCATCCTTGAAGACGGAAAGGACGACCAATGAAGCGAAGAGAATTCCTGCGAAAGAGCGTGGTGGGATTCACTGCGGTAGCGACAGCAAGACTCCCCAGTTTTGCAGGTGAATCGGCCGAGCAGAAGAAACGGGTCGGTCTGATCGGCAGTGGCTGGTATGGCAAGATTGACTTGTTGCGTCTGATCCAGGTCGCGCCAGTCGAGGTGGTTTCGCTCTGCGACGTGGACAGGAAGATGTTGGCAGAGGCGGCCGACGTCGTGGCGAGCCGCCAGCTTTCGAAGAAGAAACCACGGACCTATAGTGACTACCGCGAAATGTTGAAGGAAAGGGATCTGGACATCGTGCTGATCGCCACGCCGGACCACTGGCACGCGTTGCCGATGATCGCGGCGGTGCAGGCCGGGGCGGATGTGTACGTACAGAAGCCGATTGGTGTGGACGTGGTCGAATGCCAGGCCATGGTGGCCGCGGCGCGCAAGTATCAGCGTGTTGTGCAGGTGGGGACGCAGCGGCGCAGCACGCCGCACCTGTTCGAGGCACGCGAGTTGATCGAGGAAGGCCGCCTGGGCCGAATCGGGCTGGTCGAGACCTATTGTTACGGCCGTCGCGGCATCGTCAATCCGCCCGACGAGACGCCGCCGGAAACGCTCGACTACGAGATGTGGACCGGCCCGGCGCCGATGCGGCCGTTCAACAAGACTATCCACCCCGGCAGCTGGCGCAACTATATGGAATACGGCAACGGCACGATCGGGGACATGGGTATTCACATGATCGACATGGTGCGCTGGATGATGAACCTGGGCTGGCCCCAGCGGATTTCCTCCACCGGCGGCAATTACTTTCATAAGGAAGGCAAACCCAATATCCCCGACATGCAGACGGCGACCTTCGACTACGGTGACCTGCAAATCACCTGGCAGCATCGCCACTTTGGTGAAGGGCCGGACCCGAAGTACCGATGGGGGGCGACTTTCTACGGAGAGAAGGGGACACTGAAAGCCGGCGTGTACAGTTTCGACTTCATCCCGCTGGACGGCGGTACGCCCATCCATCGCGAATGGAATGACCCCAACGCCAAATACCCGGTGGACAGCGACAAGTTCCCGGAGGATAAGACGGAAAAGAGAATCGAGTACCACGTTGCGCCGGCGATCCGCGAGCATATGAAGGATCTGTTGCGGTGCATCGCCAATCGGGGGCGTCCCCGAGCCGATATCGCTGAGGGGAGCACGTCCACGAGCATGTGCGTGCTCGCGAATCTCTCGCTGCAACTGAAGCGGAGCTTGACGTGGGACCAGGCCAGCGGCCAGGTGGTGGGCGACGAGCAAGCCAACCATCTGTTAGCGCGGCCCTACCGGGCGCCATGGGTGCATCCCGTCGTGGAAAAGGTCTGAACTTCAGCCGGAATTGCGCAGATTGTAAGGAGGTCTCATGAGTACGAGTCGATGGAGTCGTCGGGAGTTGCTCGTGGCCGCGGGAGGCTGGGGAGCGGGGAGCATCCTGGCCGGGGCGGCCGAGGCAATGTCCGCGGCGGTACCGAGAACCAAGTTGAGCACGCCTCATGCGGAGAAGATGGGGTGGCGGTTGTCATGCGGGCTCTACACGTTCCGCGATCGGAGTTTCTACGAGGCGCTGGACGTGATCGCGGGCCTGGGCATCCGTTGCGTTGAGCCGGCGTTCTTCCTGGCGTTGAGCAAGGAGCAGCCGGAGCTCAAGACGAGCGAATCGCTTGCGCCGGAGCAGCGCCGGGAGATGAAGAAGCGGTTGGACGACCGCGGCATGAGGATGGCGAGCTATTACGCGCCGCTCGACGCTGACGTGAACGTCTTTCGCAAGGTGTTCGATTTCGCCAAGGAGATGGGAGTTGAAACCCTCGTGGCCGAGCCGCCTGTGGGGGTCTTCGATACCCTTGACAGGCTGTGCCAGGAGTACCAGATGAACCTGGCGATCCACAATCACTCGGAAGCCGCGGGGTCGAAATACTGGCGGCCAGAGAATGTTCTGAAGGTCTGCGAGGGCCGGAGCAAATCCATCGGCGCCTGCCCGGACACCGGTCACTATGTCCGCACCGGCCTGGCCCCGGTTGAGTGCCTCAAGAAACTGGATGGCCGCATTATCATGGTGCATCTGAAGGATGTCGCGGAGCTGGGGAACCCCGAGTCTCGCGACGTGCCGCTGGGCGAGGGCAAGGCCAACTACACACAGGTTTTGCAGACGTTGCGTGCCCTGAAGTTCCGCGGCATCGCGACCATCGAGTACGAACATCTGTCGTCCCGGCTGGTCGAAGACGTGGCCCAATGCGTGAAGTTTGTCGAGGACTTCGCCGCCTCGGCGGGAGCATGACACCGTCGGCTAACTTGAGGCATTCTTGTCACACGACTTGAACTGAGGCGACCGGCAGCCAGACCTGAGGGCGGTGTTCTGGTCCCGAACGTTGGTGAACGGTTGATCCAATACAGCTTGTTTTGAGGACATGAGACAATGCGATTCCTCCGGGGTGACACCGCGCGACACTCGGTCGAAGGCCGATTCACGACGGCGCGACACCAGATCACTCGCCGCCACTTTCTGAATGCTGCAACGCTGGCCGCTGTGGGGATAGTGGTGACGGACCCGCCTGAACTCGACGCCGGCGCGGTTGTTGTCCAGTCCGACTGGCCCTCAACCGACCATTTCTGGTATCGCCTCCAGCCTGCGGGTCCCTACATTGACTCGCAACGTGACAATAAGGCATTTGGTTTCTCCGATGCAGCCATCTTTCTCTCGGAGGACAACGGCCACACCTGGCCGCACAGCATGCCATTTCCCAATGCCCGCAATACAACGTTCAGCTCCATTCTGAAGAATGGGAACATCCTCTTCGCCACAGACACCAGGCTGTACGTCAGCGCGGACAATCTCCAGACCTACCGCCAGATCACGGTGAAAGACGCCAACGGTGCAGACTACGTACCGCATACACCCCAAAACCCGGAGCATCCCGGCTGGTACTTCCACCCTCTTGATGGCGTCCATACGTGGGATGTGAATGGCGCGGAGATGCTCGTGTGGGGCAACTACTGCAATGTACTCGGCGGCGCGGCCCCGGTCAACATCTACTACTCTACCGACAGCGGCCAAACCGTCAAAATCGCGTATGCGTTTGGACAGAATCCCCAGTATCGGGATGACGGCTCCGCAGGGGGAGGTACAACGGGTACACTGCTGGGCGATCCCGACAATCCAGTCATCTGCCGCCACGTCCACTGTGTGGCGTACAACCCTGCCGAGAATGCGTTCTATGCGTGCACCGGCGACCGTGACATAGGAGGCAAGCACGAGTGCCATTGGTTGAAGGGCACTTATGACGCGGACCGTGACGAGTGGCGGTGGGCCGTCCTCGTCTCGGATTCGTCGAATTCGCGTTACAAGTCGGGCGGCATCAACTTCGTCGATGGAAAACTGTACTGGATTGCCGACGCGAACGGGCCCCAGCCGTACGACCGAGGTATCTTCCGTTGCGACCCGGCCGACCTCGCCAGGCCCGAGGCGCACACGATGCTGTTCAACCCGCAATACGAATCCGCCAATATGATCATCGAAGATGGTGTGATTCTGGCCTCGCACTATGCCCCGGCGTCGCCATACGCCACGGGATTCATGATCTCCCTCGATATGGGGCGGACGTGGGCGCAGTATGACCTCAAAGAGCTTGGCAGGCGTTCGCCCGTCCGCTTCGATAGGAAGAACAGGGACGGCTGGTTCCGGATCGATCTGCGATTGGGATGGATCGAGCGCGGTGAGGTGCTCTTCGTGAAGCCCAAACAGGCTTTTGGAGTCGCCGGCGGGTAACTCACATCGAGCAGATCAGAATGGCCGGTCGGCCGTCTCGCGATCAAAGGACTGAGGCGCATCTTGCCGTTGCGATACCGCAAGGGTCGCAGAGAGCGACCAGGATGCCGCGAGACGAGGAATCTTCAAGCCGTTGCGCATCCGATCGGCGGCGTCTTGGCAGGAAGAACAGAGGACGGCGGACTCAGGTGCGGTCCCTCGCGTAGATCTTCCGGCCGAACAGACGGGCCCGAAACGCCGAGGACAGAGAACGGCCGAGGTGAGCAACGAAACGATAGCAGCGGATATTCTCACGATATGAAGAGAATGCGTCTTGCCGCCGCTCCTGGCATCGCTTCTGCCCCCTGTCGAAGTCCGCGTCCCTCTCTGCGTGAAAAGGCCCCGTTGGAGGGGTATAGTCCGCGGAGTCCCCTTGACTTGGTCGTCCGTGAGGGGGGCCGCCTGCATCCGGTCCGACTGAATCGCATAGCATTCAGTTGGTCCGGCACGATGCAAGGCCTGCGGATACTGGCCTGCGGGCCGCCTGTGATCGACTGATGGCCGACAGCAAGAAGGTTCTCAACCAACTCTCCCCCGGAGGAGGCGTATTTTCGCGTGTTTGGCCGATCAGGGGGTATGATCCAAGGTGTGTTTCCGCGTTGATATGGCACCCCGGCCCCCGTGATATGGAGAATTGTAATGCGGGCACCGCCCCGTCTGGACTATAATCTCTATGGTGACTGGTTTGTTCTGCCTGAGGAGGCACGTTGCTATGTGGGCTTCCACAGAAGTGGCAGACAGACACAAGAAGAGCACTTGCGGAGAGGTCTTTCCTGTTGGCGGAGAGGACGTGGGGATACTACGCCTTGAGAAGGAGGTAAACGGGCTATGGACAGCAGGAGGAAGAGCGCTTTCACATTGGTCGAGCTCCTGGTGGTCATATCGATCATTGCATTGCTCATGGCCCTATTGATGCCATCCCTGCAGCGGGCCAGAAAGCAAGCGCAAGGGGTGACGTGCATGTCTAACCTGAGGCAATGGGGTCTCTACTTCTCCATGTACACGCAGGACCATGACGGTCGGTTCCACCCAGGCTGGAATCTCTCAGAAGATGTTCAGTGGAGTTGGCTGAACGTATTAAAGGCATACTACTTGGACAACCCCGATTTGACGTTTTGTCCTACAGCGACCAGACCCCGCAGTGAGGGCGGCAGGGACCCGTTTGGCGCCTGGACGCACGACAGCGGTCAGGTGGGCAGTTATGGGATCAACATCTGGGTGACAAACCCGCCCGAAGGTCGCGAAGGGAGCATGCCGGCTGACTGGTACTGGAGAAGCAGGGATGTCCAAAATGCGAACAGCATTCCCCTCTTGTTGGACAATCACTGGTGGGACTTTCGCCCACACCACACGGACCAGCCTCCGGAGTATGAGGGTCAGGTGGATGGCTGGAGTACCAACGCTTTGAAGTTCGCCTGCCAGAACCGGCACAGTGGTAGCATCAACAGCGTGTTCTTGGATTTCACGGCAAGAGCGATCCCGCTGAAGCAGTTGTGGCGGTTGAAATGGAATCGCAGGTTCGATGTGAGTGCTCCTCTGCCGCAATGGCCGGACTGGATGCGGAGTTTTCCCGATCCGTAGGGTACTGAGTAGTCAAGGCTGACGAATGCAGAAGAAGATCGCCATTGTGGTTACTCTCTCCTGTTCTGTTGCGGCAGTGCTGATCGTCGTCGGGAGCATGTCTCGTCACCCTGCTGGCGTTGAGAGCCTCAGTGCCGGTGAACGAGTATGGATACAGTGCAGGGCTCCTGACTGTGGAGCCGCCTATGAGATGGGAAAAAAAGACTACTTCATGCAGGTCGAAGAGAAGAGGCGAGCCAATCCTCGCCTTGAAAATCTGCCTACGGCCCCCCCTGTGACGTGCCGGAAATGTGGGAGGGAGACAGCCGTTCGAGCCATCCGGTGTGAGAAGTGCGGGCACCTTTTTCCATACGGTCTACGCCAAGGAAAGCAGTTTGACTATGCTGATCGATGTCCGAGGTGCGGCTACAGCGAACTCGAGCGGAGTCGAAAGGCGAACCGCTGACATTGGCATGTGCGGGCAGGGCAAGTCATGCTCGTCAAGCGGTCGGGCGATCATCCTGAAGCAGCCGAATTCTCCCAGAATGCTTTCTGAGAGAATCCAAGATGGGGCCGGGAGAGGACGCAAGTGGTCCACTCACGTTGACCCAGAGGATAGAAGAAGATCGGCTGGGTCATTTCGGCCGGCCTGATGAACGTGAATCTCTGAAGGTGGCCAGGGATCAGATGTGAAGGGAGGCGGGGTACATCCAGAGTATGTCCCGATCGGTCCAAGGCGTCCAGTCCGTGGGCCACAAGCACGGAGGGTAGAGAGTAACCGGGACGGGCCGCTGGGGGCGTAGCCGAGGTGGGGGAAACGGGCCTGGACCGTGTTCGACTGTGGGAGGACGGTGGTAGAGGTACGCCGGAGGAGCCGTGAAATACAGGATTTTGAGGCAGATCAACAAATTCCAGCGGGGGAATCGGCCAGACCTGATCGCTGTGGCTATTGAAATCGGATGTAGTGCTTCGGTATCATAAAGGGTGTGCTGTGAAGGAGCACAGTATATGAGGTCGGATGGGATATTCCGGGTCATTTCTTGGTTGAAGGAGGCACACCATGCGCACAAAGATAGCCTGTCTGGTTTCCATCGTTCTTCTCGCCGGTCCGGTTTTGACCCTTGCGCGCGGTCCAAAGCCTGTAGGTTGGTGGAGCTTGGATGGCGATGCCAGGGACATGTCGGGCAATGCCAACCATGGCATCCTGGTGGGCAGCCCGTCGTTTGGGCAAGGGATGATTGGGCCGGCGATTGACTTAGATGGCTCAAGCCAGAATGTTGAAGTCCCCGATAGCCCCAGTCTCCACGACTTCGTGAACCAGATCACGGTCACCGCCTGGATCAATCCCCTGGACCTTGGCAACTCCAGCTACTATAGAACTATCGTCGCCAAGTTTGGGCCAAGCGACAGAAAGGATCTCTACCTCTATCTGAATGTCAACCTTGGAGCGGCCCTGGCCGGACCTCAAGGTAATGACTGGACACCCAACATCCCAATAGACATTGGCATTTGGACACATGTGGCGCTTACTTATGATGGGTCCGCCATGATCCTGTATAAAAACGGCGTCGCGCTTGCCACCCTGAGTGTGACCGGCAATCTGATCCTTGCCGACGCATCCAGCAATGGACCCCTCTTCATCGGCTACAACACGAGCTGGATCGAGTACTTCAGCGGCCTCATGGACGACGTTCGGCTCTACAACGTGGTTCTGACCGCGGACGAAATACTTGCCGTAATGGAAGGTGGGGCCACGGAACTCGCCGCTAATCCCATTCCGGTGGATGAAGGGAACGATGTGCCTCGTGATGTAATCCTGCGCTGGACGGCGGGTGAGTTTGCCGCTTCGCATGATGTGTATCTCGGCACGGTGTTCGATGACGTCAACGACGCCAGCCGGTCCAACCCGATGGGCGTGCTGGTCAGTCAGGGCCAGGCGGCGTCCAGTTACGATCCGGCGGGTGTGCTCGACTTCGAGACGACCTACTACTGGCGCATCGACGAGGTCAATGCCGCTCCGAGTACCACCATCTTCAAGGGCGATGTCTGGAGCTTCACCGCCGAGCCGTTCGCCTATCCGGTCGCCAGCATCATCGCGACGACCAACGGCGTCTCGGATGAGACCGCCGGACCGGAGAGGACGATCGACGGTTCCGGTCTGAACGCAGCGCATGAGCATTCGACCGAGGCCAAGGATATGTGGCTGGCGATGCCCGGCGCCGATCCACTGTGGATACAGTTTGAGTTCGACCGCGTCTACAAGCTCCATCAGATGCTGGTCTGGAACTACAACGTCCAGTTCGAGCTGCTCCTGGGCTTCGGAATCAAGAACGTAACGGTCGAGTACTCCGAGAACGGGATCGACTGGACCGCTCTGGGCGACTTTGAACTCGCTCGGGCCACCGCCAAGGCCACGTACGCGGCCAACACGACGGTCGATTTCGGCGGGGTTCCTGTCAAGCACGTGCGTCTGAACGTCAATAGCGGCTATGGCATGATGGGCCAGTATGGACTCAGTGAAGTTCGCTTCCTGTACGTTCCGGCGCAGGCCCGCGAACCGCAGCCGGCCGACGGCGCTACGGATGTGGAAGTCGGCACGGCTCTGGCCTGGCGCAGCGGCCGCGAGGCCGTTTCGCACCAAGTGTATCTGGGCACGGACGCAGACGCAATGAGTTTGGCCGGCACGGTTGATGTGGCCACGTTTGCACCGGCGCTGGAGTTCGGCAGCACGTATTACTGGCAGGTCGATGAAGTCAACGAGGCGGACGCCGTGACCACATGGGCCGGCGACCTCTGGAGTTTTTCGACGCAGGAATACGCTTTGATCGACGGGTTCGAGACCTACAACGATGACGTCGACGCCAAGACGACGATCTTCGACACCTGGCTCGACGGCTGGGTCAACGAAACCGGTTCGACCGTCGGCTACCTCAACGCGCCGTTCGCCGAGAAGACCATCATCCGCACCGGCACACAGTCGATGCCTCTGGCGTACGACAACAGCGTCTCGCCGTTCTACTCCGAGGCGTGGCGGGAATTTGAAACAGCCCAGGACTGGTCGGGCAACGGCGCTGATACCCTCGTGCTGTACGTCCGAGGCAATGCGCCGGGTTTCGTCGAGGCTGCCGACGGCGCCATCATCATGAACGGCATCGGCACGGACATCTGGAACAACGGCGACCAGTTCCGCTATGCCTACAAGAGCCTGAGCGGCAACGGCTCGATGACGGTCCGCGTCGACAGCATCGCTCTCAGCAACGAGTGGGCCAAGGCGGGCGTGATGATCCGCGAAACACTCGAGGCCGGCTCGAAGCACGCGTTCGTGGCGCTGACGCCGACGCCGTCGCATGGCCTTTCATTCCAGCGTCGTCCCACCGCCGACGCGGCCAGCGCCAACACGGACGTCGCCGACATCGCGCTGCCGCACTGGGTGAAGCTGACGCGGACGGGCAACGTTTTCACGGCCCAGCAGTCGCAAGACGGTGAGACTTGGACCGACATCGTGGTCAGCCCGGCGCTGGACATCGCGATGGCCGCCAATGTCTATATCGGTCTGGCGGTGTGCAGCCACGACACCGCGATTGTGACGGGCGCCGAATTCTCGAACGTTTCGACGACCGGCAACGTGACGGGCGCCTGGCAGACAGCCGAGATCGGTATCGCGCAGCCGGCGGGCAACTCGGCAGAGGCGATGTATGTGACGATCGAGGACAGCGCCGGCAAGAGCGCGACGGTCGTGAACGCCGATGCGGCCATCACCGTGCGTCCCTCGTGGCAGGAATGGGCGATCCCATTCAGTGATCTGTCCGGCGTGAATCTCGCCCGCGTCGACAAGATGGTCATCGGCGTCGGCAACAGGACCAGCCCGACCGCCGGCGGAACCGGCACGGTCTATATCGACGATATAGGTTTCGGCCGACCGGCGGCCATAGAATGACGTTCCGACGCACGACATTTGCCTCCGTTCCATACACTTTTCGGCGATGAAACCGCTATGGATTCTTGCAGTTCTTTCTGTCATCATACTTCTGCGCGCAGAGTCTGTGATGCCAGCCCAGGATGGCGTCCGGGCTGAACGGGATAGAGGTGTCCTCCAAAAATGGCTGTGGTAGAATCAAGGGCTTCGGAGGCTGGGATCTTCGCGAAGAGACTACGCAGATCCAGTAGCCATGTGTGTTCGCGATGAGGTGACAGCCGCATCTCGCGCCATATTCCTGCAAGAGTCCTGTTGCACGCCACCTCACCGAGTGTTAGGGTGTGTTCACCTGTGTGCATTTGTTGTGTTATCAGGGGTGACCGATTCCATGGTCTTCTGCGGGATCGACATAGGAACGACCAGCACCAAAGGCATCGTGCTCGATGAGAGGGGACGAGTCGTCGACGAGGCGACCCTGCCGACACCAATGGCTTCAGCACGGACCTACTGGTACGAGCACTTTTGCCGAATCATGCAGCTCTTTGCAGAACGGGGCCAATTCGCCGACCGGTCAGTCGCGTGTAGCGTCACGGGGCAGGGAGGGAGTTTCGTCCTGCTCGACGCACAGCATCAACCGGTCGGCAACGTGTGCTGCTGGACGGAACTGGCTGAGGACACAATTGTCCAGGATCTGGCAGATGCATTCGGCCAGACAGAATATTACCACGTGACCGGCTGGCCGCCGCACGGCTGGTTGGCTGCCGCCAAGCTCAGGCAAATGGTTGAGCGTAAGCAGGTACCGGAAGGTGCCTGCCATATGGCCACGGTGCCCGATCTTGTCTACGCACAGTTCTTGGGGGAACTCCTGACGGATGTCACCAGCGCGCAGATCACGGGTCTCGTGGATTTCCAGGGGCGGCGATGGAGTCCAGCGATCCTCGACTGGATCGAGATGGATGAGAGTTGGCTGCCGAGCATTGTGCCGGGACTGAGCGTTCTGGCGGAAGATATTGAGAGCCCGTGGGGTAATCTGACTCTGGTCACGGGCTCGCATGATCAGTATGCGGCGATGGAAGCGGCGGGTCTCGAAAGGGACACGTGCGTGATGCTGGGTACAGGCACAGCCTGGGTTCTCGACGGCCGAACGAGTGGGCCCGTCTTTGACGACGCGCGATTTCTGATACACCCGGGGCGCGATGTCCGGCCGGACTGTTATGGCCTGATAGTCACCCTCTGGCAGGTTGGGGCGGGGCTCGACAAGCTGCTGAGACATTCTGGTCTGACTCAGGCCTCCTTGACCGAGCTCGAGGCCGCTTTCGCCGGGATGAGCGTGCCGGAGGGGCCTGTACGGGTCAATCTCGATGCCGGCGAGGTGGAACCTTCGGGAGATGCTGCAACGTCCGTAAGGCGCTACATGGAGTGGGCCGGTTCCACGGTTGCTCATGCCCTGGAGGTGTGTGGCCTGAAGCATAGTCTCGAGAGAATCGTAGCGACCGGCGGGGCCATGGCAAGCCGGTTCTGGCCGCAGACGATTTCCAGTATCTGCGGCCTGACGCTGGAAGCAGTTGACTGTGCGTCCTTCACGGCGTACGGTGCGGCGCTACATGCCCGGACAGCGTTGCTCGGGCCCGATAGATCGCAGCGGTTTCCCAACACGGCGACCATCAGGACCTACACGCCACAGCGGTCGCAGGAATACCGGGAGTGGTATTGCAGGCATCAAAGGCCGTCACTGGATTGGCAATGCCATTGAGATCGGGAAGGTGATATGGATACGATATGTCAGACAGACCATCTGCAGATCGGTCTTCTGCTGCCTGTAGCCGACTTGTACCATCGGCTCTGGCCCGACATTGACGCGGCCCTGGAGAGTCTGGGCGAACAGGTGGCCGGGAGACTCAGGCAGGTGGGACTGAATGTCCAGTGCAGTTTGCCTGTCAGCCTGCCGGAGCAGGTGGCGGCGGCCTGCGATGACTTCACGGCCAAAGGGGTCGATTTGCTCGTGGTGGCTCTGGCACCCTACTGTCCCAGCGGCGTGCTTTCGCCGGCCCTGGCGGCATCGCGCCTGCCCGTACTCTTGTGGCCCATGCAGAGCATGCTGCGACTCGATCCGCAGAGATACGATGCCGAGGCGATCAAACTCAACCACGGGGTTCACGGTGTTCAGGATCTGGCCAACGTACTTGGAAAGACGACCAAGGACTTCGGCGTGATTCACGGCCATCACGAGCAGGCACAATTCATCCGTCATCTGCAGCTCTGGGCCCGGGCCGGACGGATCATCCGATCCATGCAGGATGCCAAACCTGTACAGGTGGGTGGTCATTTCGAGCACATGCTCGATCTGCAGGTGGGCGAGGATGAATTCCTCCGACGAATGGGAATTGCCCCGACGGGGGTTTCGGTCTCCGACTTCGCAGGGCAGCTGGCGAAGACGACGCCTTCTGACGCCGCGGAGTATGTGGAGCGGTATCGACGCACATTCGAGATAGGGTCGAGCGTGGATGATTGCCTGCTGCAGAAAACCGCCAGAGGAGAGGCAGCTCTGCGAGCTATCCTGTCCTGCGTGGGCAGTCATGCATGCGGCCTGAACTTCCTTCAACTGTGTAACGACGAGCGGGTGGCCGACGGTCTGCACGTTGCGGCGTCGATGCTCATGCAGGAGGGACTCGGATACGCAGGCGAGGGAGACTGGGTGACGGCCGTGCTCGTGCGGGGGATGCAACAAGGTTTCACCGTGGCGAGCTTCAGCGAGGTCTTCTCGGTTGGCTACGCCGACAATCGCCTGCTGTTGAAGCATTGGGGCGAAGGCAATCTTGCGATCGCCAGAGAAAGGCCGCGGCTTCTTGCCAGTCGGTTCACAGACCGGGGCACCGCCGAGTTCGCGATTGTGGATTTCGAGTTCGAGCCGGGCCCGGCCACGCTTGTGAATCTGAACGCCACAGCCGACGAGATGGGGCAACTGGTATGCGTTGGGGGCGAGATTGTCGAGGACCATCTCCCGAACATTGACGGCCCGCGTTGTGTGTTCAAGCCGGACGCCGGCGATGTAGCCCGTCTGCTGACCGAATACGCGTACGTGGGCGGTAGCCATCACTTGGCCCTGATTCGAGGAATGCCGACAGATGTACTTGAGAAGGTGTGCAGATTGGCTGGATGGTCATACCACCGGCTGTAGGAGCCTGCATCAATGACCGACGCCATCGACATGGACGCAGACACGTACGCGGAGGACCCGCAACGGGTCAGCCTCGATGGGAAGACGTCAGCCCATGCGGCCGATGTGGCCATCGTCGCCGACAGCCGCATGCTGGTTGCCAATGGGGTGCGTAGGGTCTTTGGGCCTGTGGACTACGACGATGCGCTCATCCGTGCTTCAGGGATTGTCAAGGACATGGTCACGCAGTTCGAGAGAAAGCGAATTCAGACTGAGGTCGTCGTAGGAGTGACTCAATGGTGATGACGGACAAGACGTTCACAGGTATACCACTTACCGACCTGGCCGGCCCGCTGGGAGCCGATGTGTGCAGGGCCATGTCCGAGGCGAAGCGGTTTCTTGACAACCGCGACACAGGCCAGTTGCTCGGCCTGATTGGCGAGACGATCGAGGATCTGGCGGTTGGCAAGCCGGTCGATAAGGCCGTCATGCAGAAGTCTTTCGGCGGCGGCAGGGTCGCCCAGACGGACGATCTCCTGGCCGGCCGGGGACTGTTCTACATCACTGAACAGGGCAAGCTGTTCCTTGACTGCACGGCCGGGCATTACCAGATGAGCTGGGGATACGACCATCCGGTCCTGACGCGGATAGTCCACGACGGTCTGGCGGCAGGCATCGTGCCGGACAATCACTCGAACATCCCCCAGTGGCCTGTCAAGCGGCTGGCTCAGAGGCTCATCGAGGCGGCGAACCCCGACTGCCCGGAGCTTGGGCGAGGGGATTTCTCCAAGGTCATGAAATCCAGGACGCGGCTGAACACGGCGTTGCTTGGGATCGCGACCGGCTCGGTGGCTTGCGAGGCGGCGCTCAAGATCATGCTGATGCACCATGAGCGGACGAGGAAATCCGGGCCAGCCATCTTTGTCGTACTGGATGGCAACTATCACGGGACGGGTTTCTTCTCGCAGAACCTCCGCGGGATGTGGAAGCCGTTTATCCGCAATATGAAGGTCGTGGCCGTGCAGCCGAACGATGGCCGCCAGTTGGAGCAAGTCTTCGCCCGCTACGGCGAGCAGATCACGGGTTTCTGGGCCGAGCCAATCATGATGAACCGGGAGGCCATCCTGGTGGAGACCGAGTACCTTCAGCTTGCGCGGAAGCTGACCCGGCGGGTTGGGGCGCTGATGACGGTCGATGAGATCCAGACGGGGTTCTGGACACCGGAGGTGTTCATGTACAGGCAGTATGGAATCACGCCGGATATCGTCATTGTGGGCAAAGGGATGAGCGCCGGGCTACATCCGCTCTCGGGCATTATCTATCGCCGAGAACTCGACGTGATGGCTCAGTACGACGCCATCAGCACCAACGGCAACGCGGCTCTGGCGGCGCTCGTAGCACTGGCTAACATTGAGTTGCTGCAGCGAAACGCTGTCCAAGTCGTAGAGGCTCAGGAGTACTATTATCACAGGCTTTGCGGGCTTGCGGCCGAGTTCTCCGGTCGCATCGCCGCTGTGCATGGCAACCGCTCCATGACGGGACTGAAGTTCCACAAGGTTGAAGACGCTCTAACCTTCCACAAGCGATGCGTTGCCGGTGGCCTGTGGCTGCGGGTGCACGCCTACCACGCAGGGCACAGTACGATCCTGTGCAAGTTCGCCCTGTGTCTGGAACGGGCCGTAGTCGATGAGTTCATTCGTCGTTTGCGGATCTTCCTGGAAGCTGGTGAGTAGGACGATATGGCACCGCTGCTGGAAATCAGAGACGTGGATCGGAGGTTCTATCACGACAAGCTCGAGGACTTCCTTCCTGACCAGATCATCGACGTTCACACGCACGTCTGGCTCAAGGACTTTCGCAGGATTCCACCGACGGGGCGGGCGGCAGCCTGGCCGCTACGCGTCGCGGAACAGGGCCCGATCGGCGAGCTTGTCGAGACCTATCGGCTGCTGTTTCCTGGTAAGTCGGTCATGCCGGTGGCGTTTTCCTTCGTCGAATCCTGCGACGACGATTTTGACTCGGCCAACGCTTACGTCAGTCGGGCGGCAAGAGAGCATCGCTTCCCGGCCCTTGTCTTCGCCTCACCGCGATGGTCGGCCGCGAGGCTGGAACAGGAAATCCGTGAAGGTGGCTTCGTCGGAGTCAAGGTGTATCTGACCTTGGCGGCGAGCCACATAGCAGCGGACCAGATCCGCATCTTTGACTTTCTGCCACATCATCAATTGGAGGTTCTGGATCAGCACCACTGGATCGTCATGCTCCACATTCCCCGTGCCGGCCGACTTCGTGATCCGGCGAATCTGACCGATATGCTTGAGGTCGAGCGTTGCTATCCGAACGCCCAGGTCATCATCGCGCACGTCGGGCGGGCCTACTGCCCGGAAGATGTTGGTGATGCTTTTGCGGTGCTGGCCCAGACGGAGCGGCTGCTGTTTGACATCTCGGCGAATACGAATGCTGCCGTGTTCGAACAGCTCATCCGTGCGGTAGGGCCACAACGCATTCTTTTCGGCAGCGACCTGCCGATCACCAGGATGCGGATGCGCAGGATCTGCGAGAACGGGGCGTACGTCAATCTCGTGCCCAGGGGGCTCTATGGCGATGTCTCCGACGACCGGCACATGCGCGAGGTTGATGGTGAACAGGCGGAGGCGTTGTCGTTCTTCTTATATGAGGAGATCGACGCCTTCCGGCGTGCCGCGCGAGCGGCGGGACTGACAGCGCGGGACGTCAAAGACGTATTCCACGACAACGCCACGCGCATCGTCAAGAGGGCCGGTGGGCAATAGCCGCGAAATTGGGGATGTCATGTGAAAGATTTCGGGTCATTCGAGCTTCACGCGCTGGACTATCTGGCGTTCGGCACGTATTTCCTGGTGCTGTGTCTGGTCGGCTACTGGTTCGGCAGGAGGAAGCCGCAGGACTCGGCAGACTATTTTCTGGCCGGCAGGACGCTCCCTTGGTACGTGGTAGGCAGCTCGTTCATCGCTTCGAACATCAGCAGCGAACACTTCATCGGCATGATCGGGGCGGCGTTCATCTACGGGATTGCACCGGCCATGTTCGAGTGGGCCAACGTTGCGACATTCAGCCTGTTGATCTGGTTTTTCATTCCGTTTCTGCTAGCAGCCAGGGTCTTCAGCACGCCAGAATTCCTGGAACGGAGATTCAATTCCACTATCCGTCAGTTCTTCGCCTGCGTCACGGTGATCAGCAACGTCGTCGCGTTCTTGGCAGCGGTGCTCTACGGCGGCGGGCTGGCTCTGGAGAGACTGTTCGGCTGGGACCTGTGGCTGGCGATCACGCTGCTGGCGGTCGTGTCAGGAGCATGGGCTGTCTACGGTGGGTTGCGGTCCGTTGCCTGGATGGATGTCTTCACCGTGATCATCATGATCGCCGGCGGACTCATGGTGACTGTGCTGGGGCTATACATGCTCTCCGGCGAGTCACACTCGCTGATCGAAGGATTTCGGGTCATGATCGAACGCAATCGGGCAGACTCGGGCGTCTGGGCCGAGGTCGTCCGACAGAACGCGCCGTATATCGTGCAGTCGGAGCACTACAACCGCCTCTCGGTCATTCAGCCTGTGACGCACGAGCTGACCCCCTGGCCCGGGCTCATCATGATGATTTTCTCAGTCAGCATCTGGTACAACGTGATCAATCAGTTCATGATTCAGCGGGTGCTCGGCGCCAGGGACGCGTATCATGCGCGCATGGGCATCGTACTGGCCGGCTATATGAAGATCATCTTGCCCGTGATCGTAGTTCTGCCTGGGTTGATTCTCTTCGCCCGGTACCCGGAGGTGATGCAACTGCCCTGGGACGAGATCCGGCCGGAGGCAGACAAAGGGTATGTCTCCATGCTTCGGAGCATCGTTCCTGTCGGGTTGCGGGGCCTGTTCCTCGCGGCGCTTTTCGGTGCCATCCAATCCACCGTCAGCGCCGTTCTGAACTCGACATCTACGATCATCACCGTCGACATCTACAAGAGAGTCCTGCACCAAGGTGCGTCCGAGAGGCGGCTCGTTGGCGTGGGCAGAATGTCATCCGTAATCGTGATGGTGATCGCGGCCGTGCTCGCTGGCTTCATCGGCCGCCTGGGCGGCAGCCTGTTCCTCTACATCCAATCGTTGTATGCGTTCTTCGCACCGCCGTTCGCGGCCGTGTTTCTGTTGGGAATCCTGCTGCGTCGCATCAACGGGCAGGGAGCCACGACGGCCGTCATTCTGGGGTTCCTCCTCGGCATCGGGCTCAAGGCGTATGTGCAATTCGTCCCGTCACATCCGCGATGGCTGGAGCCTTTCCAGATGCAGGCGGCGATCAACTGGGTGTTTTGCGTGATCGTCTGCGTGGGTGTCAGCCTGTTCACGCCCGTGCCCGACCCGGACCAGGTCACCGATCAATTAACGATGAACTGGAAGAGACTGAACATCTTCGGAAATCTAGGGGCTCGGTGGTATACCAGTGTGTGCCTCTGGTGGGGTCTGTTCGTAGCGATCGTGATCTTGTTGATTGTCGTGTTCTCGGGAGTGACGTGGTAAGGTACATAGACTCATCCCGTACGGTGCAAATAATCATCCGGGCCCCAAGCGAGGCATTCCAGAGAGGCGTCTGATTCGGGGTCAGAGATCAGGCGGCAGGGGGGCCTTGCTGGCCTCCTTGTTTTGCGGAACCAGCTCATGTCAAGGATCGGGCAGAACCAGCCACTCGGATCGGGTTCAAAACCAGCCACTTGAGCATACTCCCTGCCTGCCTTGTGAGGCGGCCAGCGTTCTTCGCTTGCATGCGTGCCCGACTGTAGCAAAATGTAGCAAGATCGGTGATCGTCATGATCACAATGGTCGACATGACGATCTCGTCAAGTCCTTGTGCGACGACGACAAATGCGTAAATCGTTGATTTGAAGAATGTTATAGAAACCTGGGTTGTCGGGCCCATGACCCGGAGGTCGGAGGTTCGAATCCTCCACCCCTATTGAGGCAACACCTTTAAGGACAGGCACTTACGCCTGTCCTTTCCATTTGGATCCGCGGTGTGCAGGGGGGTACGTCATCCAAGCGAGTTGCCTGCCGCGAAGCAGCCAGGCGAGTCACGTTTCGGGGCGAATTCCGCAGACCCGATTGTCGCCGACAGGTCCGATCCTGGTGGCCTCGCTTGCGCCAGTGCGAGGAGGGTGCTCGCGAACCCTGTATCCTGGCGGGCAACCACATCCGGCCAAGGCTTGCCGCTCCCGACAATTTCTACTACGATGAAGAGATTGCGGATAGCCGGAAGGAGTATCCGGAAAAGGGACAGGATCGTACGAAACGCATTGCTGGGATACCGTACGCGGATTGCGTGGACGGGGTGTTCTCCGATGGGCAAACCAAAAGCGCGCAAGGCTCAGATGGCGGCGCCGGCCGGTGACGGGACGGCTCGGGCGCTCTGTGAACGCGTGAAGGAACTGAGCTGCCTGTACCAAATCAGTCGGGTATCTGCGAGATCCATCGGATCGCCCGACGAGGTGTTTCAGGGTATTGTTGAGCTGATACCACCGGCATGGCAGTACGCGGAAATCGCATCGGCCCGCATCACTCTGGATGGAAAGCAGTACCAGACGGCCGGTTTCAAGGAAGCGGCCCGGCGACAGGCGTCGGAGGTGGTCGTCGGAGGCGAACGCCGCGGTGTGGTGGAGGTGGTCTATGCGGAAGACAGATCATGCCCGGAGGAGGAACCCTTCCTGGAAGACGAGCGGAGCCTGCTGGACGCGATCGCCACGCAGATCGCCGTAGTTGTGGAGCACCAGCAGGCCGAAGAGGAGAGGGCCCGTCTGCAGAAACAGCTCATGCACGCGGACCGCCTCGCGACGATCGGACAACTGGCGGCGGGCGTTGCTCATGAGCTGAACGAGCCGCTCAGCAGCATCCTCGGTTTCGCGCAATTGCTCAAGCGCGACGCCGCACTGCCCAAGAAGGGCAAGGAAGACATTGAGAAGATCGTGACCGCCTCTCTGCACGCACGGGAGATCATCCGGAAGCTCCTGCTGTTTGCTCGACAGACGCCCACGTTCAAGGGCCCTGTGAATCTCAATCGGGTCGTCGTGGAGGCCATCGACCTCTTCAAGCACCACTTCGAGAAGGAAGAGATCGAGCTGGTCTGCGTGCTCCCGCCCGAGTTGCCCGTGCTGGCCGCCGACCCGGGCCAGTTGACGCAGGTGATTGTCAACCTGGTGGTGAACGCCGTTCAGGCCATGCCGGAGGGGGGCAGGCTCATCGTGCAGACTCATCTGGAAGATGGACATGTTGTCTGCACCGTGGAAGACACGGGAGTGGGAATGACCGAGGAAGTCCAGAGCCACCTGTTTGTGCCCTTCTTCACGACGAAGGAGGTGAACCAGGGGACCGGTCTGGGACTGCCCGTGGTCCATGGAATCGTCACATCGCACGGGGGTACGATTGAGGTCGCCAGCACGCCGGGAAAGGGAACCACATTCACGGTTCGACTGCCCGTCGACTCTGCCCCCTACCGAGAGGACCAGCCGGAATCATGAATTCACCCGCCAGGAAAGAGACAATTCTCGTCGTTGATGACACGCCCAGCACGCTGGAGGTTCTCCAGAGGAATCTCACGGCTGAAGGGTACACGACCTATGCGGCTCCCAACGCGATCGATGCCCTTCGCCTTCTGGAGGGGACACGCGTCGACCTGGTCATCACCGACCTGAAGATGCCCAAGCTCAGCGGCATCGACCTGATCCGGCACATTCGGGCGAACTACAAGAACATGGCGGTGATGATGATCACCGGATACGCGACGATAGAAAGCGCGGTGGAGGCGGTCAAGAGCGGAGCGGAGGAGTACGTGTCCAAGCCGTTCACCGACGCCGAGCTTCTAGCCGCGGTCCGCCGGGTGCTGGAGAAGCTCAAGCAGCGGCGTACGGCGGCGATCCGGCCGGCGCAGAGGCCGGAGCGCGCCTATGGTCTCATCGGCGAATCCCCGCCCATGCAGAAGGTTTTTGCCGCGATTCGCAAGGCGTCGTCGACCTCCGCCACCGTTCTGATCACCGGCGAAAGCGGCAGCGGCAAGGAGTTGGTCGCGCGGGCGATTCACTACAGCAGCGCCCGGGCCTCTGCCCCGTTTGTGCCGGTCAACTGCGGCGGTATTCCCGAGAGCCTCCTGGAAAGCGAACTGTTCGGCTACATCAAAGGAGCGTTCACCGGCGCCCATGAGTCGCGCGCCGGGTTCTTTCAGACCGCCGACGGCGGAACCATTTTCCTCGACGAGATCGGCGAGACGAGCGTCGCCATGCAGGTGAAACTCCTGCGCGTGCTCCAGGACAAGGAGGTTCGCATGGTGGGCGATTCGCGCGGGAAGAAGGTGGATGTGAGGATTGTCGCCGCGACGAACAAGAATCTACCGGGCCTCATCCAGGGCCGCATGTTTCGGGAGGAGCTGTATTATCGAATCAATGTCGTCGCGATCGAGGTTCCGCCCTTGCGTGCCAGGGCCGGTGACATTCCGCTGCTGGTGCGGCACTTTGCGGAGAAGTTCGCCTCGGAGCTGGGCAAGGCGGTTCCGCTGTTCTCCGACAAGGCGATGGATGTACTCCAGAACTATGCCTGGCCGGGCAATGCGAGGGAACTGGAGAACGTGATTCAGCGGATCGTGGTCATGAACGACGACCCGATCATCGAAGTCCCGGACCTGCCATCGTCGGCGCGATTCTCGGCTTTGCGCGCCACCGGCGTGAACCGGACGCTGGCGGAAGTGGAGGCGGACCACATTCGCAACGTCCTGGCCAACACCGGCGGCAACAAGTCGCGGGCGGCCCAGATCCTCGGAATCGATCGCAAGACCCTGCGGAAGAAGATCACGCAACACCGTCTGGACCGGTAAGGGCATGGCGCTGCGCCTGCCTTGGCCAGCCACAGGGGCCGACCCTGCGAAGAGGGTCCTTCGGCGCCATCGTGAAGTGGGGAGAATCTCCCCAGTGGTCCCATTCTCCCCGCCATCATCACCCCCAGCCGCTGCACTTGGGCCGGTGCCCTCGACCCATGGCGCTGTCCTTGTTTGATTTCATAAGATAGTTCGGAAAAGGTACTTACGGAGGAACAACCTGGGGCGAAGTCGAATTCATCCGGGGATGGCACGGGCATTGCTACATGAGTGGCGATCCTTGTTGCAGATCACTTCGCAGGAAGAAAGGGAGGTTGCCGCGATGGCGTTGGGAGAACGATCTCTGGGCCTTTGCCTGACGTGCAACAGCAATCCCGTATGCACCCGACGTAAGAACATCAGGTTTCCCGTCTTGATGTGTGAAGAGTTCGACGACTCGACGCCGCTGGAGGTGGCCAGGCCGGCGGCTCCCGTCGCGGAGGAGAAGGAAGTCGCCATCGATGTAACGATGGGACTTTGCTGCGATTGCGCAAATCGTGACACCTGCACGTTGCGGGGCACGCCCGGCGGCGTGTGGCATTGTGAGGAGTACCGTTAATCGGGAGGATGTCGCCGTTATGCTCGAACGCGACATGACAGCACCGAGCGAAAGGAGTAACTGATACCGTGGAAAGAGCATACAATCCGTATACAACCGCACAGGCCCAATTTGACAAGGTCGCGGCAATCATCGGCATCGACGACGGGACCCGGGATTTGCTGCGCCAACCGTTGCGGGAGTTTCATGTTCTGATCCCTGTGCACATGGATGACGGCAGCACGAGAATATTCAACGGCTTCAGGATTCAGCACAACGACGCCAGAGGTCCCGCCAAGGGCGGCGTTCGTTTCCATCCCCAGGAGACGGTGGATACCGTTCGGGCCCTTTCCATGTGGATGACGTGGAAATGCGCCATTGTGGACATTCCTCTGGGGGGCGGCAAAGGCGGCGTGATTTGTGACCCGCACAACTTGAGCGAGTCCGAGCAGGAACGGCTGTGCCGGGGATGGGTGCGACAACTTTCGAGGGTCATGGGGCCCTGCGTTGACGTGCCGGCACCCGATGTCATGACGAACGCAAAACACATGCTCTGGATGCTCGACGAATTTGAGGTGATTCACGGGGGTAAGTATCCGGGGTTCATCACGGGCAAGCCCGTGGGCATGGGCGGTTCGCTGGGCCGGACCGAGGCCACCGGCTATGGTGTCATATACATCCTGCGCGAGGCCCTCAAAGACTTGGGGATCGACCCGCGAGGTACCACGGCCGCGATTCAAGGGTTTGGGAACGTCGCCCGGTACGCGGGCAGCCTTTACAGCAGCCTGGGCGGCACCGTGGTAGCCGTTTCCTGCTGGGACAACAGCGCCAAGCAGTCGTTCACGATTCGGAAGAAGGATGGTCTGGATATGGCGATGCTAATCGGCATCACCAATTCCTATGGCACCATCGACAGGGAGAAGGCCCTTGCGGCGGGCTGTGAGGTGCTCCCCGGCGACGACTGGATCTCCCAGGATGTGGATATCCTCATTCCGGCCGCGATGGAGAGTCAGATAACGGCCGACAACGTAGGCAGGATCAGCAAGCAGGTGAGAATCCTCGCCGAAGGTGCCAACGGCCCCACCACGCCCGACGCGGATGAACGGATCAAGGAGCGGGGCATCTTCGTGATCCCCGACTTCCTGGCCAACGCTGGCGGTGTGACATGCAGCTATTTCGAACAGGTCCAGTCCAACACCAATTTCTTCTGGGAGAAGGAGGAAGTCCTCCGAAGACTGGACGGTCAGTTGACCTCCGCCTACCGGGCCCTCTATGATCTTGCCCTGAAACGGAAGATGTACATGCGGGATGCGGCGTACGTGATCGCGATCAACCGCGTGGTGCAGGCGGTCAAGATGCGCGGGTGGGTCCGGTAGACGGTGCCGCGGTACGCGATGCCGCCAGGGCAGGTTTCCAATGACCGACAGGGACAACGCAAATGAGCATCTGCTTGGTCTGTTGCAGGAACGGGCCAAAGAACTGAATTGCCTCTACCGGATAGACGCCATTCTCAACGACGAGAGCCTGTCTCTACCGGAGATGCTGGAACGGATCGTGTCGGCTCTCCCCAGCGGATTCCGGTTTCCGGACGTCTGCCAGGCACGAATCGTCTATCAGAACCGCACGTATCAGCCTGCCGGCTTCCTGCGGTCCGACATATCCGCGGTCTGTGACCTCAAGGTGGAAGGGGGCGTCGTCGGTTTGGTCGAGGTCCTCTACACGCGGGAAGTGCCCACGGTGGAAGACGGGTACTTCTATGACAAGGAGCGCCAACTGCTCAGGATCGTTGCGGAGCGCATCGTTCAGACCATCATGGTTCGCCGCATGAAGCAGGTGGCGTGCGCGTTGAATTCCCCCCCGCCCGACGTCGGTACGCCGGCGTGGGCCTCGCCTCCGCAATGGAAGGTTGTCGTCGCCCTTCTCTTGGAAACCGATCCGGACATGCTGACGTACGTGTGCAGGAAGATGCTCCAGCACCTGTCGGCCTGTTCGTCGAACGCCGGCGGCAATCGGCCCGCCGTGCTCAATCAGAGAGTGATTCAGCCGTTCTGCTCGGGAGAGGTGAACGCTCCCGGGGCAAGAATGACCGGTCAGGAGCTGGCCCAGCTCAGCGAAGAGACGTTCACGCTCGCGTCGCAGCAGATGAGCGACGCGGAAATATTCATGAGCATGCGGAGGTGGATACAAGAGGAGAAGGCCAACTCGTTGATCACGGCGGTGGAGCGGATCGGTGGGTCTGTGGGTGAGGTTGTCGAGGCGATCTCCCGCTATTACCATATGCTGGATCGGCACAGTCCCTCCGCCTTTCCCGCGGAGCGGTGGTTGGAGGTCGCGCTGATCCGCCGATTCCTGTCCGACAAACCTGATTTCATTCGCATCGCCAGGCGCTTTCTGAAGATCCACGACTTCTATGACGTCACCTCTCGCCTGATCTACCCGTCTGGAAGCTGCGGCAAGATCGGCGGCAAGGCCACCGGGCTGTTTCTGGCGCAGAAGATCCTGGATCGCAGGAGCGGCGAGATACCGCTTCTGGCCTCCGTCAAGGTCCCCAAGACATGGTATGTGGCCACCGATGAGACCACGGAGTTTCTGCAGTACAACAGGCTCCAGGGATTGAATGAGCAGCAGTACAAATCCCTGGAAGAGATCCGGATCGAGTATCCGCAGATCATCCAGTTGTTGAAGGCCGCGCACTTTCCGCCGGGCTTCGTCAAGAGCCTCGCCATGGCGCTGGACGATTTCGGACAGGCGCCGTTGATCGTCCGGAGTTCGAGTGTTCTGGAAGACCAGGCCGGAGCGGCATTCTCGGGCAAATACAAGAGCTTGTTTCTCGGAAATCAAGGGAGCAAGAAAGACCGGCTGGAAGCCGTCATGGACGCGATTGCCGAGGTCTACGCGTCGATGTACAGTCCGGATTCCATCCAGTACCGTGCCGAACGGGGCATGCTCGATCTCCACGAAGAGATGGGGATCCTCATCCAGGAAGTGGTCGGCACCCGAATCGGGCCTTATTTCATGCCTTCGTTTGCCGGGGTGGCCTTCAGCAACAATGAGTATTGCTGGTCGCCCCGGATCAAGCGGGAAGACGGGCTGGTCCGCCTGGTCCTGGGCCTTGGCTCGCGCGCCGTCGACCGCCTGAACAACGATTTTCCGATTCTCATGTCCCCCGGCCAGCCGGAGCTGCGCGTCAACACGACTCCGGACGAGATCAAGTATTACTCTCCCAAGCAGGCCGACGTGCTGAACCTGGAGAACAACGCTTTCGAAAGCGTCGATATCGACTCGTTTCTCAGGAACTATGGTGACGCGGTGCCCGACGTTCAGCACATCGTGTCGGTGTGCCGCGACGGGTACGTGCGCGCCACATCCGCGCTCGACATCGATTTCGACCGCGATGATCCGGTGGTCACCTTCGACGGTCTTGCCCGCAACTCCGTGTTCATCAAGACCATCGATCGAATACTCCAGGTGCTCAGGGAGGAAATGCAGACGCCGGTGGATATCGAGTTTGCCTGCGATGGAAAGCAGTTCTATCTGCTGCAATGCCGTTCGCAGAATTCCGGACCGGAGAGCCTGCCCGGTCTCATCCCCAAAGACATCGAGCGCAGCAACATCATCTTCTCGGCCAGCCGCCACGTATCCAACGGAACCATACCGGATGTCTCGCATATCGTATATGTGGATCCGGACGGTTACAGCGAACTGCAGTCACTGGACGACTTGGTCGCCGTGGGCCGGGTGGTGGGGATGATTAACGCCATGCTCCCGAAACGCCGGTTCATCCTCATGGGGCCGGGACGCTGGGGCAGCCGAGGCGACGTCAAACTGGGCGTCCAGGTGAGTTATGCCGACATCAACAATGCTGCGGCGCTCCTGGAGATAGCCAAGAGGAAGTCGAACTACGTTCCGGAGCTGTCTTTCGGGACCCACTTCTTTCAGGACCTCGTGGAGGCCAACATCCGTTATCTGCCGTTGTACCCGGACGACGAGGGGATCATTTTCAACGAGGCGTTTCTGACGCGTGTCACGAACATCCTGCCGCGGCTTCTGCCGGATTACGTGCGGCTCGCCAAGGTCGTTCGGGTCATCGACGTTCCCGAGTCAGCGGACGGGAAGCTGCTGCAGATTTCCATGAACGGCGAGATGGGCGATGCCATCGGCTATCTGGCGGCGCACGCCGGAAGGCAAGCCGTTCCCCGGAGGCAACGGTCGGTCAGCGGAAAAGCGGAGCGAGCTGACGAGCTTCGTTTTGATCAGGAATTCTGGCGCTGGCGAGCCTACATGGCCGAGCGGCTCGCCGAGCGGCTCGACCCTGTCGCGTTCGGCGTCAAGGGGGCATACCTGACCGGAAGCGTGAACAGCGGGACCGCAGGCCCGGGCAGCGACATCGATCTGATCATCCACTTTCAGGGGGAGGCGGAACAGCTCCGACGCCTGAAATCCTGGCTGGAAGGATGGAGCATCGCCCTGGCGCAGATCAATTACCTGAAGACGGGCTGTTCCTGCGAAGGCCTGCTGGACGCTCACATTGTCACGGACGACGATATTGCCGCGAAGACGTCCTTTGCTGCAAAGATAGGCGCGATCACCGATCCGGCCACTCCCCTCAAAATGTCCGACCGCCAAACGTGACCATGAATTCGGCGACAACGGAGGTCAGGAGAGAGACGGCTGCTCCGCAGGGCCCCGCTTACGGGGCAAACAGATGAGAATGGCGGTGCCGGCTCGCGAATCCGAGCTCGCCCTGACATCCCCGCGGTGCCCTGGCGGCCCTGACCCCGAAGCGGCCGAGATCACGGGCCTCCGTCACGTCATGGAGGTTGATGAGCGACGCGCGGAGGAGATTCTCGACAACTGACGCGGAGCGTTCTTCTGGTAGCCACGATCAGCATGCACGAGAAGCAACACGTGGGACGGGCACGTTTCTTGCCCATCCCACGCGTCTGTTCGTAGCGCAGCCGTAGAGGCATATTGAGCGCCCGATCCCGATGCTCATCGGGGTCACGACCATCGGCCGGACGCCTCTGGCCTACGCCTGCCTGTATTTCTTCCAGTATTCGGGATAGAATTCTCTGGCCTTGGCCTCCAGTTCCTTGTCGCTGATCGCGGTCAGGCGACCTTCCTCGTCGTACTGGTCGATGACCCAGCGGGCCAGCTTGTGCACCTTGATCTTGTTGATCCGGTCCTCTCCTTTGAGACCGAAGAACTCGTTGAGCCAGTGGGCCACTCCGTCGGCGCCGCTCTTGTCGGTGATGGCCACGCGCGGCGGCCGGCCCAGCAGCTTCTCCGTGTCGAAGATGTTGTAGATGCGTTCGTCCTGGCGCAGCCCGCCGGCATGGATTCCGGCGCGGGTCGTGTTGAAACCCCGTCCGGCGAAGGGATAGTTTTCGGGAATAGGCAGGCCGATGGATCGCATGTACTCTGCCAGCTCCGTGATGACCAGGGTGTCGATCCCGCAGGTGTCCCCTTTCAGGGCGATGTATTCGAAGATCGCCCCTTCCAGAGGTGGATTGCCCGTGCGCTCGCCGAAGCCGAACAAGGTCGTGTTGACCACATCGCAGCCGTACAGCCACGCGGTGGAACCGTTGATGTGGACCTTGTGGAAGTCGTTGTGGCCGTGCCATTCGAGCCGGTCGCTCGGGACGCCGCACTCGCGATTGAGCTTGTAGATGAGTTTGGGGATGCTGCGGGGCAGTTGGGCGCCCGGATAGCTGATCCCGAAACCCATGGTGTCACATAGGCGAATCTTGACGCTGAGCTCCTCGGGCACCTGCTCGCTCATCTCCATGAGGCGATCGATGAAGGGCAGGACGAACCCCTCGATGTCGGCCCGGGTGATGTCCTCCAGGTGGCATCGCGGACGCACACCGGCCTCGAAGGCCGCCGCCACCACCTCGCAGTAGCTGTCGATGCAGGCCTTGCGGCTGGCAAACTTGAGCTTCTGGAAGACGTGGTAGTCCGAGCAACTGGTCAGCATGCCCGTCTCCTTGAGCCCCATCTCCTTGACCAGACGGAAGTCGCCTTTGACGGCGCGAATCCAGCCGGTGCACTCGGGATACTTGTGTCCCAGCTCGCGGCACTTGTCCAGCGTCGCCCGGTCGTTCTTCGTATACAGGAAGAACTCCGTCTGCCGGACGACTCCGTTCGGACCGCCCAGCCGTGACAGCAGGTCGTAGATGTGCACCATCTGATCGATGGTGTAGGGCGGCAGCGACTGCTGGCCGTCACGGAACGTTGTGTCGCTGATGAAAATCGGCCGGCTCTTGATGTCGGAAACGTCGAATTCCACCGGCTTGCCGTCGATTCGTTCGATGATCGGTCCGTTCAGCCGGATCAGCGGCGGCAGGGTATGCGGGAACACGTCTTCGAGCAGATTGGGCCGCGTGGCGTCGGCCAGAGGATGGGATTTCTTGGCTTTGCCCATGTGAGTTCCTTTCTTCTTGGCGCCGACGTTCTACTCCTCTACGTCCACGCCTTGTTCTTTGCATACGTTCGTGATGAACTTGACGGCGGCCCCGACGGTTTCGACCGACAACGCCGCGTCCTCGTCCATCTCGATGCCGAACTCCTCTTCGAACATCGCCACCAGTTCGATGGACTGCACACTCTCGGCCCCAAGATCCTCCGTGAAACTGTGCTCTGGACGAATGTCCTCCGGGGGCACTCTCAGCACTCGCGCGGTCACTGCCTTGACACGTTCTGCTACTGTCGCCATGAACTACCTCCCGTCTCTGAACGTTACTTCGCCATCATTGCTCTGCGGCTCTTCTGGATGGCCTCTTTTCGCATGGGTGCGGTGATCTCGAAGATCGCATCCCACATCGCCTGCTCCGCCTCGGTCCATTGGCGTCCGCGGCGGCTCATGGCCATCGCGGCGGTCTCATACAGCGTGCTTCGACCGAAGCCCTTGGTGACCAGGCCCTCGACAAACCAGGCGAAGCTCGGGATCGTCTTGGGCAGGGGTTTGCCCGTCGCCATGATGATCGCCATCGCGCCGATGCAGGAGCCGGTGTTGAACAGGGTCCCGATCGAGGTCTTGGCGTGGTCTCCGATCAGCGCGCCGACCTTTGGCGAGCCGGTATCGATGGCGTGCTTGCCGTCCAGCATGACGGAGACCGTGGAATAGTCGTTCTTCAGGTCGCTGTTGGTCGTCAGCGCCCCCAGGTTGACCCACTCGCCCACATAGCTGTGGCCGATGAATCCGTCGTGATACTTGTTGGAGTAGCCCTGGATGATGGACTCCTCCAACTCGCCACCGACGCGGCAGACCGGCCCGATCGAGTTGCCTTCCCGGCACTTGGCGCCGAGCAGAATCGACTTCTTGCCGATGTAGCAGGGGCCTTCGATTCGCGTGAACGGATGGATCTCGGCTCCCTCGTCGATGTAGACCGGGCCGTGCTCGGCGTCGATCACGACCATCGGATGGATCGTGACGCCCGGCGCGACGTACACGTCCTTCTTGCTGCCTCGGATCGCGTTCGGTTGCTCGATAGCGCCTTCGATCCCGTGCCTTCCTGCCGCAGCGTAGTCGGCGACGAGTTGCGCCGGATTCGCCAGGATCAGGTCCCAGGTGTAGTTCCAGGTCGCCAGCCCGCAGTTCACATGCGGCAGATTTGCCTTGGCGGCGTCCAGAAACGCTTCGAAATTGTCGTGCGAGAGCTTTTTTGCATCGGCTTGGGTGACGCGTGCGTAAAGGACCTCTCCCTGCTCGTTCAGACCCACCTCGCCGGCGCCGCCCGCGGGGACGTCGAAGGAGTCCGCCTTGACGCGCGCGTCCACCAGAAAGAGGTCGTCCCCGGTCAGTGCGGAGACTTCGTTGACCGGGCACTTGGTCCGGGTCCGGTACGTTGCCGCCAGATAGTCGGGCAGAAAGCAGGCGGCATCCCCGATGCCCGTCCTGGCCTGGAGCTTCTCCCCAAGGGAGGTGATGCCACAGCGAAGCTCCCACAGGGGGCGACTCAACGTCAGGGGGAAGAAGTGCTCTCTGAATTCCGTGCCTCGGTCGAAAAGGATCAATCGCATAGGAACTCCTTCAGTGTTCGGTATTCCGACGCATGGGCCCGTGGGGCCATATGCGCTCACCGACAGCGCTCCAGCACAACCCTGCCATAATATCACACCATGCCGCCGCCGATCAATGTCTCTGTCTGCCGGTCCGGCGGAGATTCCTGCCAGAATCCCCGAAAAGCGGGCGGTTCTGGCATGGATTGGAGATTGTGCCAACTTTTTCCATGTGTTCCGGCCGCCAAGGGCGGTTTCGCCGGGCAGGCGGAATTCGCCTCCGGAATTGTTGTGGTTGGGTCGCGTTTTCTGGTAGCATAAAGGCGTCGTGTGCAGAAACTCCCTTTGTGAGGGCAAAGGGAAACTGGCGGTGTAACAGAATTGGAGCAGGAGCCATGAGTAGAGCAACGACACGGACAGCGCAAGATCAAGGGGGAAGGAGGTCGCGAGAGACGATGGGTACGATGGGCAAGAACCCGGCGGGACGCGGAGCGTTCACACTGATCGAGCTTCTTGTGGTGGTCGCCGTCATTGCGGTGCTGATGGCGATCCTGATGCCGGCCCTCTCGCGGGCGCGGGAGCAGGGCAAGCGGGCCGTGTGCCTGAGCAACGTCAAGCAGTTCGGCCTGGCCTGGGTGATGTACGCCGATGACAACGATCAGAAGATCGTCAACGCCTGCACCGTCGAGAACACCGAGGGCCACAACGACAACGAAGAGCCGTGCTGGTTGTACTACCACGACGGCTGGGCCACCGAGCAGCGCATCCAGGGCATCCAGGACGGCGCGATGTGGCCCTACATCGGCCAGCTCAAGATCTACAAGTGCCCGACCGGCATTCGCGGCGAGGTCAACACCTATGCGATCGTCGACGCGATGAACGGCGCGATGGGCAGCACGGCGATCGGCGCGCCCAAGGAGATCTACATCCGGCGGCGCTCCCAGATCAAGCGGCCGGGCGAACGTCTGGTCTACGTCGACGAGGGCAAGACCAGCACCCAGAGCTGGACGATCTTCTACAATCAGGCCTCCTGGTGGGATATTCCGCCGACCCGCCACGGCGACGGCACCAACTTCAGCTTTGGGGACGGCCACGCCGAATATTGGAAGTGGCAGGACCAGCGTACCGTAAAAGTGTCCCGGCTGGAGGGCAACTACCAGTCCTATATCGCCGTCGGCGACAACCCGGACATTCAGCGCGTCCAACGCGCCGCTTGGGGGAAGCTCGGCTACGAGCCATAGCCGTGCGTACTGCCGCCGACAGGCGCACGACAACTCCCGTCCCGTATTTCTTTAGAAGTGACGGTCGAGGGTCAGCACTGCGGCCAGCGTCGCCTGCACGGTCATTGCGGCGTTGTCGACGTCACACGCCTCCGGGATATCACCCTCCGCGTGATAGTTGGGATCGCCGTAGGGCCAGGACCCGATGTTGATGACCGCCGCCGGGTAGCCGGCCAAGACGAACGAGCCATCGTCATCGCCCGGCTGGGACCGCTCGGCCATGCGCTGTTCGAGGCCGATCGAGTATCGAGCATTCACCTCGGCCATCAACTCGGCCAGATGCCGGCCCTCCGGCTTCGTGTAGGCGGTCACGTTGGTCTTCTTGCCTGCGGCCGTCTGCTCGGCGGTCTTGGCGCCGATGCCGTCCAGGTTGAACACGGCGATGATGTTGTCTCCGCGCGATTTGGCCTTTTGCGCTGCGGTCCTGCTGGTCCAGGGCGTGTGCTCCTCGTTGCAGAAGAGGAACCGAATAGTGCACTCGGAAGGGTATTCCGCGAGGATGCGCGCCATTTCCAGCACGCCGATGGTGCCAATGGCGTTGTCGTTGGCCCCCGGCGAATCGACCCAGCTCTGCGAATCCTTGTGTGCCAGCACCATGATGATGCGGTCCGGGTGCGAGTGGCCTTTCTTTTCGGCATACAGATTGTACGCCGTATACCACGGGTCTTCGGGTTTGGGAGCCGAGTACTGATGCTGCTTGGGTTTGCTCGTGTCGCAACGAAACGCCTGCACTTGGACGCCTTCTCGCTCGACGCGGTATCCCCTCGCCTCCAGCCGGCCGGCAAGATAGTCGTCGGCCTCGTGGAGCGTGTTCTTCTCGTGACCGGGCAGCGTCAGGTTCAGCTTTCGAAAGGGCAGCGGGTCCTTGGACAGATAGAAAAGGTCCCTGGACATTCGCTCGCGATCGACGGCGCCGATCAGGGCGCGTATGGTCGCGTCGTCCAACGTGTCGCCGGTGTTGCCCCGCGCCCGGCCGGTTCCGACCATTTCGAGGAAGCCGGCCGAGAGAAGGAACAGGAATCCCGTCGTGCAAATCGTCGTGTGTCTCATAGCGTGCGCTCCGTTCGAACCATGCTTGTGCCGCAACAGGGCGGATCGTTGAGCATTGTACGGCCGCCGGCAGATTCCTGCAATCGGTGCAGCGCTGCGGCCGTGGTCGGAGGGGAATTCCCGCCTTGCGAAATTTGCAGCCAAGAGAAGCTCGACCAGCTATCATGGAGTGCGTGATGAAGTCCGGCGTGGTGAATTCGATGGGAGAATGCCTATGAGAGGTTCGAGATGCACCCTGACACTGCTGGTCGCCGCGTTCTCGTGGTCCGGATTCGCATGGGGGCAGCAGCCCGGTCGACCCACGTCGACTCAACTCGTGCTCGTGGAGAACGGGCGGTCCTCGTTTCAGATCGTCCGGGCCGATGATGCCCCGGAGCGGACCTTGCTGGCCGCCAGCGAGCTTCAGGCTTTTCTCAAGCAGGTTACCTCCGTCGAGCTGCCCATCGTCTCCGACACGGTCCCCATGGGACAGCACGAGATCGTCATCGGCCGGAACGCTCATCTCGATCGATTGCCTGCGACGGTCGACTTCGCCAGTCTCGGCCCCCAGGGGTTCGTCATCCGCACTGTCGGAGGGCATCTTGTCATCGCGGGCGGAGCCGACCTGGGCAACCTCTATGGCGTCTATACCTTCCTGGAAGACTACATCGGCTGCCGCTGGTACACCTCGGAGGCGTCGCGCATCCCTTCCCGGCCCGCTCTCATGATTGGTCAGATCGACGACACGCAGGTGCCGGCCTTCGCCTGGCGGCGCACGAGCTACCGTGACATCGCGTCTCAGGGAAGTCCCATCGCCATGCGCCTCAAGCTCAACGGGGGCGGCGACTGGGGCCTCTGGTGTCATAGCTTCTTCTCGGTCGTGCCGCCGGAGGAGTATTTCCAGACGCACCCGGAGTACTTCTCTCTCGTCGACGGCAGGCGTGTGCGTGACAAACAGCTTTGCCTCACCAATCCGGACGTGATCCAGTTGGTCATTCGCAGGCTGCGGGAGATGACCGCCAAGGAGCCACACCTGCCGTACTGGTCGATCAGTCAGATGGACTGGGCCGGCAACTGCGAGTGTCCCAACTGCCGCGCTGCGGACGACCGCGAAGGAACGCCGATGGGATCGCTGCTCGAATTCGTCAACACGATCGCGGCTCAGTTCCCCGACAAGATCATCACCACGCTGGCCTACCAGTATTCCCGCAAGCCCCCGCGCACGCTGAAGGCCCTTCCCAACGTCGGCATCCAGCTATGCACGCTCGAACTGAATCGCAGCCAATCGTTCGCCACCGACGGGCGGGCGGAGAGCGTCTCCTTTCGCGAGGAGATCGGCCGCTGGGCGGCCATCTCGCGGAATATCGTAATCTGGGACTACACGATCCAGTTTGCCAACCTCGTCAGCCCCTTCCCCAACCTGCGCGTGCTCAAGCCCAACCTGCAACACTTAGCGTCGCATCGGGTCATGGGAGTCTACTCGCAGGCCAATCGCGAGATTGGCGGCGAGTTCGCCGAGTTGCGTGGCTACCTTCTTGCCAAGCTTATGTGGGACCCGGACCAGGACGCGTCCATGGTGATGGACGACTTCCTCGATGGCTACTACGGTCCGGCGGGCAGGCCGATCCGGCGGTATATCGACCGGATGCACGATGCGCTGGAGAGGTCCGGCGCCGACCTGAAGATCTTCGGTGGACCCACCGACCACCGCAATGGTTACCTCGCCCCCGAGCTGATCGCGCAGTACGACCGGCTGTTCGATGAAGCCGAGCGTCTGGCCGCGGATGACCCCACGTTCGCGGCACGAGTGCAGGTGGCCCGCATGCCGCTGATGTACGCCAAGCTGCGACTGAACGCCGGCGACGTGGACAGCCGCCTCCGGGAGGCCGACCGGCTGTTCGAGATCGCCGAGCGGCAGGGGCTCGAGATGTTCAACGAGTGGGACCTGACCACCGCGAAGTTCAAGCAGGAGGTCTACGATAAGCTCCGCGCCGAGCAGACTAAGTGAAGGGCGGGCGAAGCTGCTGCCCTGTGAGGACCCCTTCGGGTGCCGGCCGACGTTGTGGGCTTGGGCCGACGGTCAGAGGTCGCACCGTCTCTACTCGATCACGTGGATGTTCTTCTTCCTGCACATGTCTTTGAGGATTTTGGGCCAGACGGTTGCGCTGACCTCGCCGAGGTGAGCCTTCTTCAGCATCAGCATGAACGTGCGGGACTGGCCGATGCCGCCGCCGATGCTCAGTGGGATGTGATCGTTCAGGATCGCCTGATGGTAGGGCAACTTCAGCATATCCAGTTGGCCCGTGATCTCCAGTTGCTTCTTCAGAGACTCAGCGGTGACACGGATGCCCATGGATGTCAACTCATGTCGGCGTTTGGTCACAGGGTTCCAGACGAGGATGTCGCCGTTCAGGCCGTGCATCGGGCGGCCGTCACCGGAGGTGGTCTCCGTGGCCCAGTCGTCGTAGTCGGCCGCCCTCATCTCGTGAGGATAGCCGTCCTGGAGCACCCAGCCGATGCCGATGATGAAGACGGCCCGACACTCCTGCGCGATCCGCGTCTCCCGCTGCTTGCGAGGCAGGTCGGGATATCGTTCGAGAAGCTCCTCCGCGTGGAGGAAGGTCAGCTCGTCCGGCAGATCCGGGTACTTGTCCGTCTTGAGCTGTGGGAAGAGTTGCTGCACGTGCACTTCGGCGCCCTTGAGGACGTTCCAGATCTTCCGGACGACCTGCTTGAGGAACTCCACGTTTCGCTGGTCCTTCGTGATGGCCAATTCCCAATCCCACTGGTCCACATAGGCGCTGTGATCATGATCGAGGAAGTAGTCCTTGCGGACCGCCCGCATGTCCGTGACCAGGCCTTCGCCGGCCTGCATGCCAAACTGCTTGAGCGCCATGCGTTTCCATTTTGTGGCCGCCTGAACGACCTCGGCGTCGACGGGATTCTTGCTGTGGTCGTTCGAGATGCGGAAGCGAACGGGGGTGCGCGAGCCGTCGCGATCGAGGTAGTCGTTGACGCCGCTGCTGACGTCCACGATCAGAGGGACGGTGACTCGGATGAGGTTAAGCTCCTTGCAGAGGTTCTGTTCGATGTAGTCCTTCACCGCGTAGGTGGCGATTTGTGTTTCTTTGGGTGACAGGAGGGAGTGGTAGTCGTTCGGGAGGATCTTTTCGAGTTCGGCGTAGTCGCCGATTCCGGGACCGACCAGGTCAGCTTTCTTGTCGTGCATTGGGCATCTCCTGGGACTGCGGACGCGTTTCTATCGTGTCACACGCTGACCGAATATTATCATAAAGGTGGACAATGTCAAGAATGGAATCCGATTCGTGACGCGACGCCGGGCGAGCGGCGGAACCACGGCTCAAGGTATGTGCGACTGCTTCACTGCCCAGGCGTCATCGAAACTGCTCCATGCGGGGGCAATTTCGATGAGGTCCGCCGGAGAATCGCGGATTGACAGGCAGTGGATCTGCTTCTACTCTGAGGCCCAGCAGCTCGAATCCGGGCCGAGCCGCCCTACGGTGTCGCAGGGGCTTCAGGCCGTGGCGCTGCGTCTTTCGGACTGTGCCGACGCCGCACCAGGATGCGGAGCAGTGAACTGGCGATTGGGTACTGGAGACCGGGACATGCAATTGACGCGAAGAGAGGTGTTCAGTGCCGCAGGCATTGCGGCGGGGGCCTGCATCCTGTCGTCCTGCGTGCCGGCGGAGAGAAAGAGCACGCAGAGCGAGACAGGCCCTGGTGCGCTCCCCTGGCCCTATCGGGTATTGGACCCCGAGACGACCGCCGAGCGGGCCTATCAATATCACTACGACGGCCACTGCATGTACGGCGTCTTCAAGGGCATCGTCTGGCAACTGGCTGAGCGATATGGCGAACCCTATCGGTCTTTCCCATGCTCGATGATGACTTATGGCGCCGGCGGAGTCGCGAGCTGGGGCTCTCTGTGCGGTGCTCTCAACGGTGCGGCGGCGGTGATCGCACTTTTTGCATCCGCAGGAGAGCAGCAGGTGAGCCTGACCAGCCAGGTGTTCCTGTGGTACGAACAGGCGGAACTCCCCGTGTACGTTCCCATCAGGCCCAGGCTGGACGTGCCGATGCCGGGGTCCGTCGCTCGGTCGGTTCTATGCCATCCCTCGGTAGCTCTGTGGAGCAAGGCTTCCGGATATCCCGTGGCGGGCAAGGAACACATGGAGCGGTGCGCGCGTCTCACGGCCGATACTGCCAGGCGGACCGTCATCGTGCTCAACGAGAGCTTGTCGGGAGAGGCCCCTCGTTCGATGATCGCCGATCCGCAGGTGGGACGGTGCAACGCTTGTCACGGGCGAGATGGCGAACAAAAGGACGTGCTGGGTAGAATGGTATGCGGCAGTTGCCACACCTCACTGTCCGACCGGCACCCTGACATTCTGACCACAGCGCCAAACTCTCGGTAGCCTGTGGCCCCACGCCCTCCACGCCCCAGGCTTGGGACCGGGCATGTGTGCAACGGGCGTGGCGCGAACGGTATTTGCCCTTTCGCGGCACAGACATCATAATACTGCCTCAGCGTCGGGTCGTTTCGGTCTCAAACTGCCGGCTTTGAGCTCGCAAGCAGGCAACGTGGCGTTTCCTCGCTCGGGCCAGGCCGGGGATCCCGGTTCTGTCAATCGATCATCCATTCGGGAGGTATGTACCATGGAAACGGCGAATCGGAGCTTGTTCATGTTGGTCGGTGGTGCGATCGTGCTGACAGCCGCGTGCGCCTGGGGGCAGGATTGGCCGCAATGGCGCGGGCCTGATCGGGACGCCAAGGTCAGTGCGTTTACCGTACCCCAGACCTGGCCCAAGGAGCTGACGCGCCGGTGGACGGTGGCGGTGGGCCTGGGCGACGCGACGCCTGCCCTGGTGGGCGGGAGGCTGTACGTCTTCGCTCGACAGGGCGATGAGGAAGTCGCGATGTGTCTCAACGCCGAAGACGGCAAGGAGCTGTGGCGCGACAAACACCCTGCGCCGCCTGTGACGGGCGGGCCTGCCCAGCATTCCGGACCCAGAAGCTCGCCAACTGTTGCGGAGGGGAAGGTGGTGACCCTGGGGGTCGCCGGTGTGCTCTCGTGTCTCGACGCTGCCAGCGGCAAGGTGCTGTGGACCAGGGAGGAGTTCCCTGGTGCGTGGCCGCGGTTCTACGCCGCGATGTCGCCCGTCGTCGTGGAGGGGTTGTGCATCGCCCATCTCGGCAAGGAGGGCGCAGGGGCGATCATCGCATACGATCTGGCCACAGGTGATCCGAAGTGGAAGTGGTCCGGCGCCGGCCCGACGTATTCTTCGCCTGTCTTGATGACGCTCGACGACGTCCAGACGCTCGTTGTGCACGTTGAGACGGATCTCATTGGCATCGGCGTCTCCGACGGCAAGCTCCTGTGGAAAGCCACGACGCCCCTCCGCCAGAGGTTCTACAGCTCCGTCACCCCGATTGTGGACGGGCAGACCGTGATCTACACCGGGCAGGGAACCGGCACGAAGGCCGTCCGGATTGAGAAGAAGGACAGCGGTTACTCTGTGAGCGAGCTGTGGAGCAATGGCGAGATCGGCGGGGGGTACAATACGCCGGTCCTGAAGAACGGCCTGCTGTTCGGCATCTCCGATCCCGGCAACAACATCTACTGCCTGAGCGCCCGCGACGGGCAGACGCTCTGGACCGATACAGTCAGATACGGTCGGTTCGGAACGGTGCTCGACGTCGGCCCCGTCCTGTTGGCTCTGCCTGTCTCCGAGCTCCTCGTGATCGAGCCCAGCGACAAGGCGTATACGGAACTGGCCCGATACAAGGTCGCCCAGGAGCAGGTGTATGCCTACCCGATCGTGGCAGGCAACAGAATCTACATCAAGGACAAAGAGACGCTCACCCTGTGGACGGTGGAATAGACCTCGCGATGGGGCAAGAACGGAAGCCCCTATGATGTTGTCGTCTCGCGGATTCGCGTGTGACAGTCCTTCAGGTAGTCTCGCGCGAGGGCGAGATTCGCCGCCATCACGTCCGTTCCCGGATGCCCGTGCATGAAGGGATTGACGTAGCCACGGTAGCGAATGTCGGCCAGGGCGCGGACCCACGGCGTCATGTCTGTCGGTCCGACGCCCGGAAGCTGCTTCACGTCGGCCTGCTGCTGCCAGGCATAGAAGAAGAACAGTTGCGACCCACAGATGCGAATGGCCTGCGGCACGGAGGCTTGCCGTCCCTGGAGGTGGTAGGGGGCCAGGGCGATCCCCAGTCGGGGCGACCTGTTAGCCTCCACGAATGCTTCGAGCGAATCGAGCGAATCCAGAAGGGCATCGCCGTGGTTCTCGATCGCCAGGTACGAGTGGTGCTTCTCCGCCAGGTCGACCAAAGGCTTGAGGCTTTCGAGGAACTGGTGCATCCGGGCCTTGAGCTCCTGCGGCTCGCAGGGCGGTGCACTGCCCTGAACAGCAACGCCGCCTCCCGCCCGGCCCAGCAACTCGGCGTAGTGGGCGTAGCCGCCCTGGTACACGCTGAAGCCACACAGCTTCAGTTTGTGCTTGGCCAGGAGTTCCTTGAGCCCCTCCGGCCCGAGCCGGGATGCAACATCATCCAGATGCGGGCAACCCTCATGGGCCGACCAGATGTCAACGGCGTCAAGGCCTAAGCCCGCGATTCGCTCGCAGGCCTGTTCGATGGGCAGTTCGGAGAAACAGATCGAGGAAGCGGACAGCCGCATCCGCCACGCGGGCGCATCGGTCGGCTCCACAGGAAGCCCCGTGGAGGCAGCGCGAATACTGCGCCAAGCGACTGTCGTTCCCATCAGCCCCAGAAAGCTGCGTCGACCGATCAGGCGTTTCATGTGATGCTTCTCCTGTCGAGATCAGTATTCCTTCGTGATCCCGGGTTGCGGCGGTGCATAGAGACCGTTGGGACCGACATGAATCGGAGCGTGTGTGTCGAAGGTCATGCGGTCGATGTCGGCGACGAACTGGAACTGCGAGTTCATCGCCTGGTCCCAGGTGATGAACTGGCCGGAATGTGTGGCCATTCGGCCCATCAGCGCGGCGATGTCCGCTTCTCCGGCCCGGCGCGCTTCATTGTGCGGCTTGTCCTGACGAATCGCATCGAGCAGGCGCTGCCACTCGACCACGTAGGGGTTGGGATCGCGGCCCGCGAACTCCCAAAGCAGATTCTCCGCCGTCTGATGATGGCCTTTGTAGATCTTCGGCCTCGGCTCGCCCAGAGTGGCCATCAGCACCGCCGAGCCCTTCGAGCCGTGGGCGTAGTCCGCGTACGTCTCCCAGCAACCGTGCATGTGGCGCGAGAAGGTGAACAGCTTCGTGCCGTCGGCGAAGGTGTACTCGACGGTGTAGTGATCGAACTGGCTGCCGGCCTCCTCGAAGCACCGGCCGCCCATCCCCTGGGCGGAGACGGGCCAGGCGCCCTTCGTCCAGCAGGCCACGTCGATGTTGTGGCAGTGCCAGTCGATGTAGAACCCGGAGGAGACCCACGTGAAGCTGTTCGGATAGCGAAGCTGGAAGACGAGCTCATTGGTGTCCTTCGGCAGTGGCGGGCATTGGACCGGGCCGTGCACGCGATAGATCCGCAGGGTGTGCACGTCGCCGATGGCGCCGTCGTGAATCCGGCGGATCGTCTCCTGGCGGGCCTGCGAATGACGCCACATGAAGCCGACGCCGACCTTCAGGCCCTTCTGCTCGGACAGTTCGGCCGCCTTGAGCCAGCGGCGTGCGGCGGGGGCATCCGTCGCGAACGATTTCTCGGCAAAGACGTTGACCCCTTTGCTCGCCGCGTATTCGAAGTGCATCGGGCGAAAGGCGGCGTGCGTCGCCAGGATGGCCACATCTCCGGGGCTTAGACAGTCGATGGCCTTCTTGTAGGCGTCGAATCCGACGAACCGCCGCTCTGGCGGGACATCGATCTTGTCGGCGTAAGCCTCGTTGAGATTCTTCAGGCTGCTCTGGAGGCGATCCTCGAACAGGTCGGCCATGGCGTAGAGCTTTACCGGCCCGCCCGTTGCCGTGAAGGCATCGGCGACGGCACCGGTGCCTCGGCCTCCGCAACCGACAAGGGCCAGTTTGATCGGTCCGCCCTCGGCCGCATGCATGCGAGGGCCGATTCCCGCCACGAGGGCTGCAGAGGCCGCCATCCGGCCGGACAGTTTCAGGAATTCCCTGCGAGACGTTGGTTTGGCGCGGTTCGAGGTGTTCATAGCGGACTCCTTCGAAAGGGGTTGGGCATTGACCGCATTGTAGCCCCAGCGTCATATCCCGGCAAGACGGCTGCGACAATCCCCCTGTTCTCAATCTTTATCTCTTGATTTTATAAAGATTTATATCGATTCTTGTCTATCAAGAACCGGTGATGAAGAATCTCCGGTTGGGGTGTTACCATTCCGAAATCCGGGGCACTATATATGCGAGCGACGGGCAGGAGTTTGCTCTAAGCCGTGCCTTTTTGGTATGCTGGAACATGGGGGATCACGCTGAGGTGGTGTGAGGAAAACGCCGATGCTATTGCCTGGTTGCCAGACCGGGTCGCCTGAAAGGAAATCGAAATGCTGTCAGGCAAGGCTGTTGGACGTGTTGCCGCAGTGCTTCTTATCGTGGGACTGCTGCAGGGGGTCCTATCGTACTCGCAGGTGTCCGGCGATGAACCGGCCGTGGCCGATCCAGCCGTGGAGAACTGCGCGGATCACGAAGACCCCGAGGACTACGTCTGGGACAGCGCCGACGTCATCGAGATCTTGTTGAATGAAACGGCCATCACCGCGAGCGGAGCCGGCGCTACGGTTGACGGTAGCGTGCTGACGATCACGCGGGCAGGCACATACAACATCAGCGGCGTCCTGGCGGATGGCCAGATCGTCGTGGATTCCACGGACAAAGGGACGGTGAGGCTCATTCTGGACGGGGTCGATATTCACTGTTCCTGGAGCGCTGCGATCGTTGTCGAGAAGGCCAAGAAGACCGTCGTTGTCCTCGCCGAGGACACGGAGAACTACCTTTCAGACGGGAGATCGGGCGTTGTCGAAGGTTCGCAAGCGGAGGAGCCCAATGCGGTGATCTTCAGCCGGGACGATCTGACCATCTGTGGCGCCGGCTGGCTGAGCGTCTGCGGCGATGTCAACGACGGCATTTCCAGCAAGGACGGCTTGATCATTGCCGGCGGGACCATCGACATCGATGTGGTCGATGATGGAATCCGTGGCAAGGATTATCTGGTCGTCCGGGGCGGAGATATCCTCGTGAGCGCTGGAGGCGATGGTCTGAAGTCCGACAACGAGCAAGACGACGCCAAGGGATATGTATCTATCGAGGCGGGCGCGTTGAGCATTGTCTCCGGAGCGGACGCAATTCAGGCTCAGACCGACGTCATGATCGCGGATGGAGAAGTCACTGTACGCTCGGGCGGCGGCACCAACCGCAGGGCCGGCGCCGCCACCGCGGGCAAGGGAATCTCGGCCGGCGTCAGCGTGACCGTCAACGGCGGCGATCTCAACGTCAATTCCGGGGACGATGCCCTCCACTCCAATGACAGTCTGGCTATCAACGGCGGTACGTTTGTCCTTTCTTCCACTGACGATGCCATTCACGCCGATTCGGCTGTGGAGATCAATGGGGGAGACATTCAGGTCACCTGGTGTTATGAGGGCGTCGATAGCAATGCGATCTCCGTCACCGGTGGGACCATCCAGATCGTCTCAAGCGACGACGGCATCATTGCCGCAGAGCATGTCTCCATCGTGGATGGTGTAATCGATATCACGGCCGCCGGTGATGCGATCGCGGCCCAGGCCGACGTCACCATCGCGGGCGGGCAACTCATCCTTTCCTCCGGCGGCGGCAGCAATACCAGGACCACCACGACCACGTCCGCCAAAGGAATTAAGGGAGTCGGCGGCGTGGTGATTGACGGCGGAGACCTCACGGTGGATTCTGCAGACGACGCTGTACACTCGGACGCAAACGTGACTATCAATGGAGGCGTCTTTGCCATTTCCTCCGGAGACGACGGCATTCACGCAAACGCCGACCTGGTCATCAACGGTGGGGACATCCACATCGCCAAGTCCTACGAGGGCCTGGAAAGCACCGATGCCAACATCGTCATCAATGGCGGTCACATCCGCATCGTGTCGAGCGATGACGGGATCAACGTCTCTGCCGGCGGCGACGAGTTTGCCATGGGTTGGCCGGGCGGATGGCCGGGCGGAGGCGGTGTTACGCCTGAGGCGTCGAGCGACTGCTACCTCTACGTCAACGGAGGCTATCTGGTGATTGACGCCGCAGGGGACGGCATCGACTCCAACGGGGCTGTGGTGATGACCGATGGTGTCGTCATTGTCCATGGTCCCACGTCCAACATGAACGCCGCACTGGATCATCTGTCGTTCCAGATGACCGGGGGATTTCTTCTGGCGGCCGGAAATTCCGGCATGGCCCAGGCGCCCAGCACCTCCTCGACGCAGTATTCGATCCTCCTGACGTTCAACACCATGCTGTCGGCGCAGACCCTGGTGCATATCCAGAACGGCAGCGGGCAAGACATTCTCAGCTTCGTGCCCGGCAAGCAGTACAACTCCGTGGCGTTCTCGTCGCAGGACCTGGTCAAAGGCTCCACATATGATGTCTATTACGGGGGCAGTTCCACCGGCACGGCTTCTGACGGTCTGTACCAGGATGGAACCTACACGCCGGGCACCAAGTACGCCAGTTTCACCATTTCCAGCATGGTTACTAACGTCGGCGTCAACACGGGTGGCGGCGGGGCGCCTGGCGGTGGCGGGAATGTGCCGGGAGGCGGCGGGGGAGCGGTGAGGCGATAGTTGATATCGCCAACCGACGTGCGGGCCACCTCGTGCGATTGTTGCACCATTCACACGCCTTCTGTTGTATAATCGTGGCATCGGCTACCAAGGCTCGGCTCTGATTCCGGGAGGAAAGGACGATGCAAACGAACGAGACAGCGCCTTGTGACGGCTGCCAATGTGCGAGTCGTCGGCGGAAGCATCGCTGGGCGAGATGGGCCTTCCCGATCACCGGACTGGCGGCCTTGGTCTGGTTCCTGGTCCGAGTGGTGCCGAAACCTTCGCGAGCGACATATCCCTGCCAGCGCGTGGCCATGCCTCTGGCGTCGGGATTCGTCGTCTGGCTTGCCGCTCTTGTGACGTCGGTCAGTGTGTCGGGCAGAATCCGGCGGCTGGTGAGAGGCTCTCGGGTCGCGCTCGTGGGCATCTGCCTGGTTACAGCGGCCATTCTGGGCGTGGCATCGCTCGCCGACTTTCCCGGCCGCTTTTCTGCGACGGGCGAGCCCTGGGGACCTCACGAGCCGATCGGGCAGGCCAAGGGAATTCACCCCGGTCGGGTAGTCTGGGTCCATGATCCGGATGCGACCGATTGGGACGGCTACGATTCGCCGGAGCGCTGGTGGCAGGACGGCTGCACCGATCCGCTGGTCGTGGAGAGAATGGTTTCGCAGGCCATTCGAGGTGTAGCGGGCAGGGCCTCTGACGCCGCGGCGTGGGACGCGATCTTCCGGCATTTCAACAACAGTCGAGGCAAAGGAGATGTGAGCTATCACCCCGGTGAGAAGATCGCCGTCAAGATCAATCTCACCACCTGCAATGCCGCCGGGGGCGATGTCAACCCATATACGTATGACAAGAAGTCGAGTGTCATGAATCGCATCGACAACTCGCCGCAGATAAGTCTTTCGCTGTTGCGCCAGTTGGTGCATATCGTCGGGGTGGACCAGAGTGATATCACCATTGGCGATCCGACGGGAATGGTGCCGAACTACTACTGGGAAATGGTGCATCCGGAGTTTCCGGATGTGCATTACCTGGACAACTATGGCGGTTCCGGCCGGACCCGGGCGGAGTTCTCGGATGTTCCGCTATACTGGAGCACGCCCGAGGCGAACGGAAAGGTGCAGGACTATCTGCCGACGGCATTTGCGGAGGCCGAGTATATCGTCAACTTCGCCATTCTGAAGGGCCATTCATCGGGCATAACGCTCTGCGCGAAGAACCACTACGGCTCGCTGATCCGAACCCCGGACCGGTATCGGAGGCCGGAGCTTCCCGGCCTGCCCGGGCAAGGAAGACACTTCGACTACTACAACATGCACTATAGTCTGCCGAACGCCGGGCAGAGTCCCCCCTGGAGTCCGGGGACGCGTCGGTACCGAGCTCTGGTCGATCTCATGGGGCATTCCGAGCTTGGCGGCAAGACCGTTCTCCATCTGATCGACGGGCTTTTCGGAGGCTATTACTGGGAGGCCCATCCGTACAAATGGAACCTGCCGCCGTTCAACGATGACTGGCCATCGAGCATCTTTGCCTCTCAGGACCCGGTGGCGATCGACTCGGTGGGATACGATTTCGTGAACGCGGAATGGCCGGACGTGGTCCGATACGGCCGCTCGCCCAGCCCAAAATACGACATGCAGGGAGGAGCCGAGGATTACCTGCACGAAGCGGCTCTGGCCAACGACCCGTGCTCGGGAACCTTTTACGATCCGGACCATGCCGGCGATGTGGCCCGTCTGGAGAGCCTCGGTGTGCACGAGCACTGGGACAATGAGATCGACAAGCAGTATTCACGGAACCTTGGAACGAGCGAGGGCATCGAGTTGGTCCTTCTGCACAGCACGGCGATCGAAGGAGATTTCGACAGCGACGGAGATGTGGACCGACGCGATCTTTCGGCCTTGTGCGAGAACTGGCTCCAGCGCATGGACCTGAATGATTCGGAGGCGGACCTCAACGGGGACGGCTCTGTGGATTTGCGGGACCTTGCGATTCTCGGTAGAGGCTGGAAGACCGTCACAACGCAGCAATCGCCGGACGGGTCCCGCGACACACAACGGCGTATGTGAGGATGCACCAAGTCTATGGGGTGTAGCCGAGCTTGCCCCAGTAGGCCTTCTGGATCTTCTCCAGGTCTTCGTTTCCGGGCTGGTTTGTGAGGGACCCGCCTCGCTGGGTCTCCGCCTCCAGCCAGCTCAGTTGAGCCCAGTCGATCGTGCGAGGGTCGGTCCAGGCATAGAACTCGCAGTGTCCGTCCACAAGCGAGACCACTGTTCCTTTGCCGTGGCGCATGGGAATGGGGTTCCACCACTGGGGCTGGTTGTAGTGGACGGTCCACGCCGCATCCCAGTCTTCTCCGTAGTCGTCGATGAAAACGATGCGCGTGCCGGGCCGCTTGATCTCGTCGATCTTCTTGCAGACGGGTGCGTTCTCGCCGATGTCCGCCCCGTTCATGGCGTGGGTGCAACTGTACGTTCTCATCTCGACGCTTTTAGCCACCGGACAGCGATAGACCTTCAGGTTCGGCGCATACCGGAACAGCACGCCGCTGCGCAAGGCCTCCAGTTGGACCTCCTCGGAGGCATCGACCGGGAGCGTTCCGGGCGGCTTCCGGATCCAGCAGTGTTTGACGGCGGGGTCTTCCGTAGCGTTGGCTCGCGGGATCCTGCCATCGTTCTCGCCGGCGTACATAATCCAGGCCAGAGCCAAGGTCTTGGTGTTGTTCAGGCACACCGCTCGCTTGCCTTGCTCTCGCGCCCGCTGCAAAGCGGGCATCAGAACCGCCATCAGGATCGCGATGATCGCGATCACCACCAGCAGTTCAATCAGGGTGAATCCTGCCTGCTGCCTGCGGTCTTCTCGAAAGGTCGTGTTGCCTGGCATAGCCACTCCCTTCCAAAGCGCATCTATCATGCCGCGCGGACGGCAGACTCGACTGCCTGTCCCTCAGGCCTCTTTCAGTCTCCAGTCACCGCGAAAGGCCCTGCTGCGCAGCATGGCGTTGGCTTGGTCGTCATCGACGAACCGCTCGGCCTGCTGGTCCCACTCCAGCCGGCGGGCCCGTTTGACGGCGATCAGCGCGATCTGACAGAGTATGTCAGACCGCACGGCGGTGTCGATGTCGCAGATTGCCCGCGTGCCGTTACGGATGGCGTCCACGAAGTTACGCATGTGATCGGGGCTGGCCGCCAGCCGGATCGGCATCGTGCCGCACTTGTTCTGCGGGTCGCGGAGGACGTCGGGGTTGTAGAGGTTCAACGCCCCGCGCGTAACGTGGGCCCAGCCCGATTCGCCGACGAAGCGGATACCATGCTCGTAGCCCTCCGTGCCGTCCTGGACGAACGTCATCGGCGCGGCTCCGGCGTACTCGAAACGCACCTTCCACCGCAGAATCGCATCGAAGGCCCCTTCTTTCGGGAAGACACCTTCGCCTTCCACGAACCGTGGTCCGGTCCGGTCGGCGCTGTTTCCCCACTGGGCGATGTCCAGATGGTGAATGCCCCAGCAGGAAATCATGCCGAGCGAGAAGTTCGTGATGTTCTCGTGGTTGTCGCGCTGAAGCTTGTCCTCGTGAAAGGCCGTTATCGGAGCCGGCCCGACCCAGCGATCCCAGTCCACATATTCCGGCACAGGTTGTTCGGGGAACGGCGGACCTTCCTTGCCGCCAGGGACTGAAACCTGAATCTCTTTGACCTTGCCCAATCGTCCGTTCAGAGCCAGCTCGCACGCCCAGCGGAAGTACAGGTCCGACCGCTGCTGCGTGCCGAACTGGAACACGACGCCCGTCTTGTGCACCGCGTCGCGCACCCGACGAGCCTCCTCGAACGACATGGCCATCGGTTTCTCGTGGTAGATGTGCTTGCCCTGGAGAATGGTGTCTTGTGCGGCGATGCTGTGCCAGTGGACCGGCAGGGCCATCAACACGGCGTCGATGGAGCGGTCTGCGTTCATCTCGCGGAAGTCGGAAAAGACCTTCACATCCCGGCTGCCATACGCCTCGCCGATGACGCCTCGCGCCGTCTCGATGTTCCGCCGGTTCACATCGCAGACGGCGGTCACGCGGACGTCGTCATAGCCCAGGAAATTGCGCATGTCATACAGGCCTTGGGCTCCGATGCCGATGACGCCGAGCGTGATCCTGCTCGACGGGGCCTGGCCCGCCCTCAGCAGGCGAGCCGGCACGAAGGCCGGCATGATTTGTGCCGCCAGCATGGCCTTGAGGAAACCGCGTCGGGTGGGATGAAATGTCGTTGGCTTCATTGTGCAACCTCCGGAGATTGTGAATCAGCCAGGCACGATGCCTGATTGTACGTCTGCCCCCCATCCGTCGGCAACAGATAATTGGTCCCGGCTTGGGCGGCGATGCCAGGTCTCCAATGTCTCCGGTTTTCCTTTCGCGGCAAGCAATGCGAGTGCTACACTGTACGGGATCGGGAGTAGCGTTCTTCGGAGGAGATGTCGCATACAGCATCCCATGTGCGGAGACTGGACATGAGAGACGTAGCAGCAATTCTGGCGTTGGCGGTCTGGCCGATGCTCTGTCAGGCTCAGGGTATCCTTGCCGGGGCTCTTCCGGCGCCGATCGTCACGCAAAACCCGGTTGAGACGTGCCTGAACAGCAGGTACTCACAGCATACCCTGAGCAGAGCGGCGGCCAGGGTCCAGCAGATGAGCAACATCCTGTGGGCGGCCGGACGAGCCCCGGTCACCGGGTCCTATCGGAACATATTCGTTGCGACGCCGAGCGGAACATATCGATACGACCCGACCGACCACTCGCTGAGCTGGCACTCGGACGAAGTTGTTTCGGACGGCGGCTTTGCGATCATCTATGATGCCCAACTGGAGTTCGATGCGGGCGTCATGTTCATGCCGGCGATCCTCGCCTCGGTGTCTCTGGCACGCAGCACGGAATCACCGGTGGCATGCTGTCCCAAGGGCATTGGATACCCCACGACGAGGCTGATTTTCGGGGTGCAGCCGGTTACCGACCTGACGACGCAACTGGCCGCACGCTGCTCCGTGGCCCCCGAACAACCGGGATGGCTGCCGGACCCGTCCATGACCGGCGACAACAGCCTGGAAGGGGTCCTGGCCGATCTGAAATACGTCGACAGTCTCATGCAGACTGACCTGACCTCGCATCAGGTTTCCCAGATTCTGTGGGCAGGGTACGGTTGCACGGCCCACGTGACGAGCAACGGCCGCGCGGGTCTGACGGTTCCCTCCGCCTATGCGAATTACTACCTGTCGCAGAGCATCTACCTGGTGAACGAGGACGGTGTGCACCGCTACCAGAACAGGGACCCGAGCACGAACCCGGGGACCCGGGACCATCGACTGGAGCCGTTAGGCCCTGCCGACGGAGACGCCCGACGACGGCCCGGCAGCGAGAGCGAGAACCCGGACCCTGCCGACGCAAGGCCCCGTCTGCAATCGGCTGTCAGCGGTCTGCCGAAAGCGCCATGTTATGTCGTCCTGTGTCTCGATTCCTCTAATGTGGGGCAGCCGTACGCCCAGTTGGAGGTCGGTTTTGTAGCCGGCAGTATGCTGTTGCAGGCCAGTGCGATAGGGTTGGGATGCTGTTTCCGGACTGGGCTCAGTTCCGCGGAGCAGAGGAGCGTCCAGGCGGCCACGAGCATCGACGCATCGCGCGTCCCGCAGGCGATTGTCTGCATAGGCCCGATCGCCGTGTCGCCGGCTTTGGAAGGCGACGCCAACCGCGACCACATGGTTGATCTTGCCGACTATGTCATTCTGTCGAGCAGTTGGCGATCGTCCAAATCGCAGCCCTGGTATGATGGGCGTGCGGATTTCGACCGCGACGGCCTCATTGACGTGGCGGACCTGCGTCTGTTGGCCACCAACTGGCTGGAGACCATGCCGGCGGCAACTGCGCCGTAACAACCCCAACAGGTCCGGCCCAGTTGACGTGGACAGAATATGTAAAGCTCTGTGCATACAGAGCTTACATGCAGGCCTCAGATTTACTTGAAACTCCCCTGTTGGACGCGGTACCATATAAGACTCCAATCGGTTTGTGTCTGTAGGTATACACTGGTCTTTTATCCTTGGGCTTTTGCCTAGGGTCTGTGATAGAAATGGGGAAGCACTAATGGTGGCGGAAGGGTGTCGCAAACAACGCGGCGTGCACGGGGTATCGGTTCGGTCAGGCAACTGGGAAGCATTTCGCCGAAGACTTCTGGGCCGACGCATCTGCGACCTTGGGCTGCGGATCAAGGGCTCGCCCGTCGAGCCATTCGTAGCGCAACTGAAGCAAGAACTGTCGGCCAAGGGCATCGATTACGTGCCGGCCTTCTACCTGACCGATAGCTGGGGCTGCCCGGACAGGGTGCCGGCCGTTGGGATACCCTTCTACCTGGCCTGCACGCTGCTTGGGCGCGTTGAGCACGAGCAGACGGGGGAGCTGGAAGACAAGCGGATGATCATGCAACTGCTTCGACACGAGGCGGGCCATGCGATGAACTATGCGTTCCGGCTGTGGGAAGAACCAGAGTGGAAGAACACCTTCGGGGCCTTCTCCAAACCCTATCGTGAGGCTTTTCGTCCGAATCCGTGGAGCCGGCGATTCGTTCGCCACCTTTGCAGTTGGCCTCATGGATATACCTATGCTCAGAAGCATCCGGATGACGATTTCGCCGAGACGTTTGCCGTCTGGCTGACGCCTCGCTCCGGCTGGCGCCGCAGATATCGTGGCTGGCCTGCCATGGACAAGCTGATGTATGTGGACCGCCTGATGCGGCAAGTGGGCGATCGGCAACCGAAGCGCAAGGGCGGACGGCTCGTCAACCCGGTTTCACGGCTGACCATGTCCCTGGCCGAGCACTACAGCCGACGAGCCAGGCGGTACCGAAGAACCGCCTAAAGCTGCATGGGCACGCTGACGTCATACGGAGGCCCTTCCAGGGCCGCGTCGAGGACCATCTGGATCAACTGCCGGTAACTGATGCCTGCCCTTTCGGCCGAGCGTGCCAGGCCGACGCCCTCCTCCAGCGAGGCGTTGCAGTTGACCTCCAGGACTCTCGGCTGGCCGGCTTCATCGAGTCGAATGTCCACTCGACCGTAACCCCAGGTGCCGACCGCCCGAAACGCGCGCATCGCGATGTCCCTGAGTTGGTGGGCCAACTCCGGCTCAACGTGGGCCGGACAGATGATGGTGGTCTTCTTGTACTCCACCGAAGTCTCGATCCACTTGGCCGCATAAGACATGATCGGTGGGATCTCCGGGGGCAGCTCTTCGTAATCGACCTCGGCCAACGGCATCACGCGCGGGCGTTTGCCTCCGACAATCCCCACGTTGAACTCGCGCCCCGGCAGGAACTGCTGGACCAGCGCCGGCTGGTTGTACACTTGCAGGATCTGACGGACTTGCTGGCGGAGCGCCTTCTTCGTGTATACGACGGAATCCCGATCCAGGCCGATCCCCGCGTGTTCCTGGCTGGGCTGCACGATGAGGGGGAACTTCCATTTGCGACCGTTCACGTCGGCGACCTTTTCGAGCAGCACCGTGTAGGGCGGGATCGGAATTCCTGATCCGTGGAGAAGGCTGGCGGCCATGTGCTTGTAGCGGCTCAGCCCCAGGGCCAGGGCGGGTGAGCCGGTGAGAGGATAGCCCATCATCCGCACCATGGCGGCAAAGCGCATTTCGTAAAGGGCGCCGTGAACCACATCGTCGTATTGATTGAACACAACGTCGGGGTTCAGACGGCGCAGTCTTCGTTGAAACGCGAAAAGATCGTGGGCCAACGGAAGGATAGTGACTCGATGGTGCAGGGACCTCAGCACGCGGGCCATGTCGTGGATCATGTGTCGCAGGTCGCCCGTGCTGCCTCGATCCTCCGGCGTGTCGGGTACGATCCCCGCCGCGGCGTTGTACACCAGTGCGACGTGGAGGTGCTTGCGCGATCGTTTCGACCGACTTGGCATCGCATCGTCCTCATGCCCACGGAATTGGATGCACACTGTTGCTCCGTGGGGCGACACAGTGTGGAACCGTCTTCGACGCGGTCATTGTATGGCTGATGCCGCCTCCCCGCAAGAGCGCAGGCGGCCGACCGGTTTCTTTGCTTTGCTTGAGGTTGAGCCGGCAGATGGTAGACTGGTAGGTGGTTAGACTACAGGAGGCCAGTATGCTCAATGACCGAAGGGTAATCTGGATTCTCGAATACGTCTTTGGCGGGGCGTTAGTCGTTGTGCCGCTGACCAGCCGGGTCGTTCGCCTGCCTGTCTGGACCGACGCCTACACCTGGGCAACGCAGTTGTTTGTGGTCGGCCTCGGCGTGGTTCTGATCTCCTGCGCCAGTTCGATGAGGCAGCGACTGCTCCTGGCCAGGCGGATCGACGCCTTGGCCATGCAAATGATTCAGAGCGGGCGCTCCTCTTCGCCGGCCCGGCCGTGAAAAGCCGCCACATTGAATGCGGGAACGAACCGGGGATCTATTATTGTCTGCGGTACCTGCCCATCAACTGGCCCTCGGCGAGGATGTGTCCCTTCATGGCTCTGACCAGATCCGCCTTCTTCGTGCTGCCGGGCAGATCCAGCATGGCGTCCAGGGCGTAGATCGTGAAGTAGTACCGGTGTGTGCCGCTCGGGGGGCACGGCCCGCCGTACCCTGGCCGCCCGAAATCCGAAATGCCCTGACGGGAACCATCGGGCAGTTCGGGCTTGGGAGGTACACCTTCTGCCAGATCGCCCACGGACGGGGGAATGTTCCACATGACCCAGTGGACCCATGTTCCCATCGGGGCGTCCGGATCGTCACAGATCAGGGCGATGCTTCTGGCGCCCTCCGGCGTCTCTGCCCACTGGAGCGGCGGCGACAGGTCGTCGCCGTCACAGGTGTACTTCGCCGGGATCATGCCGCCTTCCTGGAACGCGGAACTGCTGACGGAGATGGTCATGTGCTGGCTCCTTTCCTCTCGAACCTCCGCGGGTCTGTCTTGTCTCTTGCAGCCACAGATCGTGACGGCCAGTACCGCCATGGGCAGAAGAATTCTCAACATAGTCGGTCCTTCCAATCGCCGCACACTTGCTACGCTGCGGACAGGATACGAGTTTCCATCCCTGACGGCAATCCCTGCGTCGTCCGAGACAACGCCGGACGAAGGTGAGCATCCTCTATCGAGCCGGAATAATCGCTTGCAGCCGCTCTCGAAAAAGATGATCATACGGTTCCGGTCAGACTCAGGAGCCCCGGCGCCATACAGAATGGAGAACTCACCATGAAACAGGACTCTCACACCTCGAAGTCAACGCAGCGGAAATCCTCGCGTCGGGATGTCTTGACGTGGAGCGGGAAGATGGTTGCGGCATCCACGTTGGGGAGCTTTGCCCTCCCTGCGATGTATGCGGCCGAGAACAACACGATTCGACTGGCCCTGATCGGTTGCGGCGGCCGCGGCTGTGGGGCGGCGGCCAACGCTTTTGACTCGCCGAACGGTCCGGTCGAACTGGTCGCGATGGCGGACTTCTTCGAAAACCGCCTGACCAATGCCCACAAGGTCCTGAGCGGGCAGTACGGCGCGCGGGTCAACGTGCCGCCGGAGAGACGCTTCGCCGGGTTCGATGCCTGGCGGAAGGCCATCGACTACCTTCGTCCCGGCGACGTGGCGATGCTCACCGGCTATGCCGGCTTTCGGCCCCAGCAACTGGAGTATGCGGTCGAGAAGGGGATTCATGTGTTCATGGAGAAATCCTTCGCGACCGATCCGCCGGCGGTGCGAAGGGTGATCCAGGCGGGCCAGGCCGCCGAGAAAAAGAACCTCAAGATCGCCGCCGGATTGCAGTGCCGCCATTCGCGGAATCGCCAGGAATTGATCAAACGCATTCGCGACGGGCAACTGGGCCAGATCCAACTCATCCGCGCTTATCGGATGCAGCCGTGCGGCCCCCTGGGCCCCCGACCGGCAGACGTGAAGGATCTGCACTGGCAAATCCGCAACTTCACCCACTTCCTCTGGGTCTCGGGCGGGCTGTTTGCCGAGATGAACATCCATCAGATCGATGAGATCTGCTGGCTCAAGGACGCCTGGCCGGTGTCCGCGCACGGCATATGCGGACGGGCCGCCGACAGCGTCGATCGCGGCCAGAATCTGGACGCCTTCACGATCGAGTGGACGTTCCCCGATGGGACCAAGGCGTACGATGTGGTCCGCTGGCTGGCAGACTGCCATACCGAATTCGCCACCTATCTCCACGGGACCCGGTGTGCCGCACAGTTCTCCGGCAACGTCCACGAGGGCACCGTCCACACCTATAAGGACCAGCGATGCGCCAACGACAACATTGCGTGGCGCGCTCCCAGGGAGACCGTCACCCCCTGGCAGGCCGAATGGGACGTGCTGCTGGACGCCATTCGTCAGGACCGCCCGCACAACGAAGCCAGGCGGGCCGCTCTGTCAAATCTCGCGGACATCATGGGCCGGGCAGCGGCTCACTGTGGCAAGGTCGTCACCTGGGACCAGGCCATGGCCTCGGACTTCCGATTCTGTCCGAATATCGACTCTCTGACGGATGACAGTGTTCCACCCATCCAGGCGGATGACCAGGGACGCTACCCTGTGCCCGTGCCCGGACGATGGACGGAGATCTGAGTTCGTGGCATCGACCGAAACCCAGGGAGAGGCGTCCATGGGGGACCTTGCAGGGTGTGCAATCCCGGCGCGCCGGGACCGATTCCCTCTGCCTCGTGGACAGCGTCGGGGCGACGGTCTACAATCTCAGCCTTGTAGAAGGTGTGCGGTGCACACCCTGCGTCTGAAACCATAAGAAGAGAAGGAGATTGGCCCGTGATTACGGAGATCCCCGCGCAGAAGCTTGACACCGAACAGTTCATCGCGACCAAGGTTGCGGAGATCCGAGAGGCCGTCGGAAGTGGCACCGCGATCAACGCGCTGTCGGGAGGCGTCGATTCGTCTGCGGTCACCATGCTTGGGCATCGGGCCCTTGGCGACCGGCTGAGGACCGTCCTCGTCGAGAACGGCCTGATGCGGCAGGGAGAACCCGAGCAGGTCGTCAAGTTCTTCCACGATCTGGGCGTGCCGGTGGAAGTGGTCGACGCGCGGGACGAGTTCTTCTCGGCGCTCCAAGGGCTTACGGACCCGGAGGAAAAACGCGAAGCGATCACCCAGACGTTCTATCGCCACGTCTTCGGCCGGCTGGTCAAGACCAGCGGCGCCAAGTGCCTGTTGCAGGGCACGATCCTGACGGACGTCGACGAAACGGTCGCGGGGATCAAGCGGCAGCACAACGTCTTCGAACAGCTCGGGATCGATCCGCAGGAGGCCTTCGGCTATCGCATCCTCGAACCGTTGATTCAGCTTCGCAAGGACGGCGTTCGGAAGGTGGGCAAGGCGTTGGGGCTTCCGAGCGCGCTGTTCGATCGCATCCCGTTCCCCGGGCCGGCGCTGGCGGCGCGCGTGATCGGCGAGGCGACGCCGCAGCGCATTGCGACGGTGCGCGCCGCGAATGCCGTCGTGGAGCGGCTACTCAAGGGCACCGGCGCGTTCCAGTACATGGCGATTCTGCACGAGGACCGCGTGACGGGAATGCGCGACGGGAAGCGCGATTTCGGCTGTCAGATCGAAGTGCGCTGCTGGGACAGCGTCGACGCCCGGACCGCCACTCCGACGCGGTTGTCGTTCGATGTCCTCCAGAATATCGCCGACCAGATCCTTCGCGACACCCCTGGGGTGGTCAGCGTGACCTACAACATCGCCTCCAAGCCTCCCTCTACGATCGAGGCCGTCTGAGGGCGGCTACCCGCGGCCCGCGTCGGAGCCCGGCGCCAGGCAATGTCACCCGACGGTAAGCAACACATGAGTGTTCTGGTTCAAAGGAGCGTCAAGCGGACTCTGTTCGGCATGGCCTTTCCCATGCTGGCCGGCACGTTCGCCATGAACGCGTACAACCTCACGGACACATGGTTCGTCTCGCGACTGGGGACGTTGTCGCTGGCGGCCATGGGATTCACGTTTCCGGTCGTCATGCTCCTGACCTGCGTGGCCGGCGGTCTCGGCGTAGGGACCACGACCTTGATGTCGCACGCCGTCGGCCGGCATGACGGGCCTGATGCCGCGAGAATCACCACGCACGGTCTGGCATTGACGCTCGGTGTTGCTGCCGGAATGGCCGTCATCGGTTATCTGAGCATGAATCCTGTATTCAGGGCTCTGGGAGCGGACTCCGTGGCTCTGCCTCTGGTACGCCAGTACATGGGCATCTGGTACCTGGGAGCCCCGCTCATGGCCTTGCCCATGCTGGGCAACGGGCTGTTGATCTCGGCGGGCGATTCCGTCGCGGCCGGCCGTTTCATGATGGCCGGCCCGATTCTGAACGTCGTCCTGGACCCGATCATGATGTTCGGATACCTCGGTTTCCCCGTCATGGGCATCCGCGGCGCGGCGCTGGCGACTGTGATCGCACAGGGCGTGTCCACCGCGTGGCTGTTTCACCTGCTCTACGTGAAACACCGCCTGTTGGTACTGAAGAGGTCGAGCCTGCCGGCTTACGGCATGTCCGTCCGAAGCATTCTCCGTCTGGGCGTCCCGAGCATTCTGAGCATGATCCTCATGCCGGTTTCCGCGACGGTGGTCACTCGGATACTCAGCGGCTTCGGCCATGCGGCCGTTGCGGCTATCGGCGCCGCCCAGCGGATCGAGATGTTCGCGTTCGTCATCCCCATGGCGCTTGGCATGTCCCTCGCTCCCTTTGTCAGCCAGAACCTCGGTGCCGAGCGGCCTGACCGGATCCGCCGGGCCCTTTCGTTGTCCACGCGGTTCGCCATGATTTACGGCGGCGGCGTGGCGCTGGTGTTCTTCGTTGGCGCGCCGTGGCTGGCCTCGATCTTCAGTCGGGACGCCGAGGTGGTGGCCACTCTGGTTGCGTATGTCCGCATCGTGTCGTTCGGTTACGGCATGATGGAGGTCCACCGGTATTCCGGCATCATTCTTACGGGACTGCACAAGCCCCTCTCCTCGGCCCTGCTCAACGGCATCCGTGTGCTGGTCCTGCTGATTCCCCTGTCCTGGCTCGGCGCCCGTCTGGCAGACGTGCACGGCGTTTTCGTCGGGCGTTTGCTCACGGATCTCCTGGCGGGCTTCTTCGGTTTCTTCTGGGTCCGCCGCGCTTGTCACAAGGTCTCAACGTCGTGATGGCGTCGCTTCTCCTGTGTGCTGCGAAGCTCCGCCTTGCCGCAGCACATTTCACCGGACTCCGGCTCACCATTGCACACTAGGGATATTGCGACTGGCACGGGACCGATAACGACAATCAGGCCCGATTATCAGTATTGCTACGTTCGCTCGGCTGTGGCGGGCCTGAGGATTCTGCTCTTCGTCGATCCTGTCACGTGTCGTATGGTTGGAGAATTTCCCCTCTCTTTTTTCAAGAATTCGTCGCGTGGCGGCCGAAAAGGGATGTGCCGTAGGGGCGGAATGGATTCCCCGCAGGCTGTAATATCGGCAAGAACGAACGATTGTCTGTTTACTGTGGAGCACATGCAATGACCCAGCAACGAGCGACTCTGGCAATCATAAGTCTGGTTTTGTGGATCGCTTTTCCTGTGAATGCCGCCATCACGGTCTGGACCGGAAACGGGGCGGGCGAAGACCAATGGAGCAACCCCGATTACTGGAGCGCGGGAGCGCCCGGCGCCGCCGACACGGCGCAGTTCGGGCCGCTGGCATACTTGGTGCATTTCGACGGCGATGCCACAATTGCCGGACTGGAACTCACCGAGGATGCGTCAGGCAGTCGGTGGCTGATCCTCGGCGAGTATACCCTGACGACCGGCTCGATCGTGAACGATTCGACGGAGGGCACGCTGCTGGATCTGGCGACGGACCTGACCGCTCCGGTCGGCGGGCTGTCCGTGCTCGCCAATTCGGCTCCGATCGCGCTGGCCGGCGCCTCGCCGGACTACATCGAGACGATCACCCTGAACGGCGACCTGGAGGTCGGCGGCGACAGCGATACGTACGTCTACGGCCCGATCACCGGGACCGGCGGTTTGACCAAGGACGGCTCCGGCACGCTGACGGTTTTCGTATCGGAGTTCATGAATGGTTTCACGGGCGACGTTACTCTCAACGACGGTCTGTTGGTGCTCGATGGCTTTGATGCCGACCCGGGGGAAGATCCGACGGGCAACGCCCTCGGCGTGGGCGATATCCATCTGCACGGCGGCACGCTGGCCATGACGGGCACTCTGGATGACGATTACGAGATGCTCAACCCCACCCAGACCGTCTACATCGGTGGTCCAGACGGGGACACCGTGACGTTCGATGCGGCGCACGTCGCCTCCGAGATCTCTCTGGGGGGCGGCGTATCCATAAGCCAATACGGCGCAGGGCTCAGTGAAGAAAGCGATGATGGGGCCGATGTGCTGATTGTGAACAGCCTGGTCCTGGGCTACGACAACGGCGGCGGCGACATTGTGGCGGCGGATCTCGTCCTCGGCAATCCCACCGACGGCGACGACCTGATGTTCGAATTCGAATTGCTGGACGAGCACGATATCGCATCCTCGACGATCACGCTGCTCGGCGCCGGCGTGCAACACAGTCTGACCGCGTATGCCGAGGTGGATATCGAACACAAGATCACCGGGGACGGCGGCCTTCTCATTGCCCCCGGCAGCAGCTTTGTGGTCGTGTACAATCGGGAGAATGATTTCGCCGGCGGCCTGGAAATGGCCGGGGGCATCCTGATCGTCGAGGACTCCAACCAGACCGGAAGCAGCGGGCTGGGCACCGGGACGTTCGCCATTACCGGCGACGCGGCGGATCCCTCCAGGGTGATCGTGGGCGGGATGCCGTTGGAGGTTTACTACGACGAGGGTGATGGCGAGTGGAAGAACGAGGACGACGATCCCTGGGACGGCAGCACGGAGAGCATCGAGATCGCCAATGACGTCGAAATGCAGGGGAAATTCGCCATTGCCGGCTTCACGGAAGTGGAGATGGACGACTGGTTCGAAGACGACAGCGAGATCCCGGTGACATTGATCGGTTCCAGCATCGAGATCTCCGGTCCAGTGACGCTCGTGGGCGACACGGAACTGGCGGTGGTCACGGTGGATGCCGAGGTGGAGGACGACGTTCCAGCCGAGGCCGTCGATGCGCTGGACGTGCCGGACAACTACTTCACGCTGGAGATCTCCGGTGACATCGGTGAATCGGGCGGGGCTCGGACCCTGACCAAGACCGGCGAAGGAACGCTGATCCTCAGCGGCACGAACACCTTCACCGGAGGTCTGAACGTTTATGAAGGCCTCGTCACGCTGGATGCCGAAGACGCGATTGCGACCGCTCCTTTGACAATCGCCGAAGACGGCGCCGTCGAGTTCGGGGCCGACCAGACCCTCAAGGCGTTGAACGGATCGGGACATCTCGACGCCCAGGCCAACAATCTGACCCTCGGCGCCGGCACGAGCGCGTTCGACGGGACCCTTGAGAACCTGCTGGACGTCATCATCGCCGGCGGCACGCACGCGATCGATTCGGATATGTCGCTGCAATCTCTCGCGGTGGACGCTGGAACACTCACGCTCAACGGCGATATCGGCTCCGACCAGGCCATTACCATCGCCAACGGTGCGACCGCCACCTTCAACGGGGCCGTGGAGTTCTACTTCGACGATGCGATAGAAGACTCCGGCACGCTGATTGGCGGCACTGATTCGCTCGGCGCGGTGGATATCGAGCTTCAGGACGGCTCGACATTGCAGGCGGCTGCCGGCGGGCTCGTCGCGTCGTCGGTCTCGATTGACGCGGATGCCACTGTGGCCCTCAACAGCGCCGACGGCCTGCTGACGCTGGATGACCCGACGTTTAACGGAGACGCGACGATCAACCAGACGGGCGAGAACGCCGCGTCTATCAGCGATCTTGACAATCAGGCCGGCAACACGATCACCCTCGGCAGCGGGACGCTGTACTTGACCGGCGACGAGGTCTGGGCCAGTGGCGGGGCCGGCGGAGGCGTCACTGCCAACGCCGGAACGACGCTGATCGTCGATGCGCCCACGCAGCATATCAGCGATATCACCGGCGCCGGAACGATCGTCAAAACGACGAACGCGTATCTCTCAGAAGAGGATTATTACGACGATCTGGGCACCGTGGACGGCGACGATCTGACGCTGGGCGATGCCGCGATTGCGACCTCCCAGGGCGGCACTCTCGAGATCGAGAAGGACGTTCAGATTGAAGAAGACTCGACGGTGGAGATCATCGGGGAATCGACGGTGGTGGTGCCGGCCGCCAGCACGCTGACGGTCGCCGACAACGCCACCCTCCAGGTCGGTGAAGCCGCGCAGATGCAGATTGACGGCAACTTGGATGTCGGCGCCGGGCAAACGCTGAACGTCGCCGGCGGCGGAACGGTGGCGATCAACTCCAGCAACGCCGATCTGGATGAGACGGCCACGGTGGCGGTCAGCGACTCGACGCTGACACTGGGTAGCGCCAACGCCACGGGCGGCGCACAGGTCGTGCTGACCGATGCGACGGTTGAGGCGGCCGCCGAAGAGGTGGAGATCGAGACGGTGGCCGTCAGTGGGACCGTGGCAGTGACCGGCAACACGATTGCCGTGCAAACGCTCGACCCCCAAGGCGACGCCACCCTGGACGTGGCCGCGTCCTCGCAGGTGGAGGTCGACGGCGCGTTGGGTGTGGACGCCGGCGAGACGTTGAACGTCACCGGCGGCGGCACGATGGCGATCAACTCCAGCAACGCCGACCTGGATGAGACCGCGACGTTGGCGGTTGCCGACTCGACGCTGACGTTGGGCAACGCCACGGCGACCGGCAACGCACAGGTCACCCTGGCCAATGCGACCGTGCAGGCCGCCGCCAATGGCGTAGCGATTCGACAGGCGAACGTCAGTGGGAACGTGGAGTTCGCCGGCAGTGCGGTCGCTGTCGGGACGCTGGACACCTCCGGCGGAGCTGCCAGTCTGACGACCGGCAACGCGGGCGTGGAAGTGGAAACCCTCAGCGGCGCCAACAATGTGACGGTCGCGCAGGGCAGCGTCACCCTGACTGGCGACAGTGAAGCGTTCGGACAGACGCTCGATGTCTCCGATGGAGCAGCGGTGGAGATCGAGGAGGACGCCGTGCTGGGCGGTTCGGTGACTCTGGCGGGCGCCGGCACGATCAACGGCACGGTCATGGGCGCCGTCACGGTCAACGATGCAGACGCCTCCCTCGGCGGCAGCGGCGATTTCCAGGGCGGTCTGACGATCACCAACGGCGTTCTCGCTCCGGGTCAATCGCCGGGTGAGATTACCGTCTCCGGCGGGGACTTCGTGCTCGGCGCCGGCGCGACGCTGAGCGTCGAAGTGGATGAGGAAGGCAATCACGACAGCATCCGCATCACCGACGACAGCAACGCCAATTTCGTCACCGGCGCCAAGGTGGTCGCTGTGGCCGTCGGCGATGCCCTGGACGGCACGTATGACATCGCCACGCTCGAAGGCGCTGGCCACATTCAGGTTGACGGCGCCAATCAGGCGGCGGACGCCAACCTCGCCGATTTCATCGAGAATACCGATCTGGCGACGATCTCATCACTACTGGTGGACGACACGGGCAAGATCGTCGAGATGAGCGTCGATTTCACTCCCAACGTGGATTACCTCACCGGCGCATCGCGCACCGTCCGAAACTTCGGCGCCATGCTCGACAGCGAAGCCTTTGCCGAAAGCGCCAGCGAAGCTCTGCTGGACGTCATCGGCGAAGCCCAGTCGTCCGACGACATCGCCGGCGCGTATGCCCAGATGACCAACCAGCTTGGGGCTTCCGTATCGACCCTGGCTTCCAGCGTCACTTCCAGCGTGAACAACAGCTTGAGCCGACGCATGCAGGATGCTCGGGCGGCCACCCGCGACGGCCTCAACGGACAAACGACCGGGCCTTTGCTGGCATCGCTGTCGCCGACGGTCGCCCGCGAGTCATCCGACGGCGGCTGGCAGGGCTTTGCACAGGGGTACGGAAGATGGGGCGACCGCGATGATGACGGAGACGTCGTCGGGTACGAGTACGATACGTATGGCACTCTGCTCGGCGCCGAAAGGTTCATCGGCGAGAGCCTGCTGGTGGGTGGCTCCATCGGCTACGGCCGGACAGACGTAGACAGCGCCGACAGCCTGTCCGCGATGGATATGGATTCGCTGTCGACCTCACTCTACGGCACCTGGTTCAACCATGACTACTACCTCGGCCTGACCGTCGGCTACGGCTACCATGATGTGGACGAAGTGCGCGATTTGGATTTTGCTGCCCTCCAGGCCAAGGGTGATTTCAAAGCACACACCTTCTCGATTGCGCCGGAGATCGGCAAGCTGCTTCGCTACAAGTCCCTTGACGTGGAACCCTATGCCGGCCTGAATTACACGCACTTCCGTCACGAGTCGTACACGGAGACCGGGGCCGGCGCGGCCAATCTGTCCGTCGGCAGCGATACTGAGGACAATCTGGCCTTCGAGCTGGGAACGCGTCTGCGCAAGACATGGGTTCTCGACAATGGCAGCTACCTGATGCCCCAGTTGAAACTCGCCTGGCGGCACAACTTCGGCGACGAGGCCAGCGAAACCGCACAACTGGCGGGCGCCGACACCTCGTTCCGGACCACGGAAATAGCGGTTGTCGACGACCTCCTCAGTGTCGGGGCCGGTTTGAACTGGCGGATCGACGAGTCCAAGATGCTCTCGGCGCAGTACGACGCCGAGTTCGGCTCAGGATTCGACGCCCACACACTCCAGGCGGGTGTGAGAATCCAGTTCTAACCACGGGCAAATCCAGAATGTCCGGCGCCTTCTCTCGAGTCGCGATCACGCAGGGGCCGAGAGAAGGTGCCGGACGGCTTCACTTCGCCATACGATGCCTGCGCAGGAGCGAATGATGATTCGCCCCTGCAAGTGGCTGCCGGCGGCACGACCTTCTTCGTCCGTGACATGGCGAGCACTTCTCATGGCGACAGGCAATAGGTCCCGATGGACATCGGGACTGTCGAGTTCTCTCCCGGGCAAAGGCATTTTTGGCACCTGTCGTCGTGCGGGTGTGGTACGATACTCAGCGTCCGCCTTCCACAGCGTAGCGGGCATACATACGACAGTCTGGAAGGAGCTGAGAAGATGAAGCGACGCGATTTTCTCGCGGTCAACGGAGCGGCCTTGCTCGGCGCGCTCGGCACGACACGGAACCTCTTCAGCGAAGAACGGCATTCCCCCGCGCGTCCACCGGTCACCTGGCGCCGGCATGGAGACAGCCGGCTCTTCGACCGTGTCGCCTGGGACGGCCGGCCCCTGGTGCACGAAGAGCCGGTGGGCCTTCTCGACGGATTCTGTCGGCTGGCAGGGGCGAATCATGATTCACCCTTGCAGACGGCGAGTAACCCCAAGGGGATGTGTGGACCCGTCACGTTGTCCCTGTCGCATTGCCTGCACAGCTCGACGGGCGGGGGCGGGGAAGACCTTCTCGAAGCGACTCTGGAACTGAAGAACACATCCGATCGTCCGTGCGAGGTGCTGGCGGGTTTGCTCAGCAGCGTCCGGCCCTGCCGATCCGCTACCGACCAGCAGATGTACCTGCCGATCACGGCGCGAGGGATGACGCAAAATCCGGCTGCGCACGACTGCCATCAGGCGGTGAAAGCCGACGGCTACCTGGTTCACTACCTCGAACCGCAGGCCAGCGATCCACGCGGGCTGGCGACGCAGGCGTCGTTGCTGGCGCCGGTGGTGGACCTCTTCGCCGATGGCGGGCCTTGTCGTGTGGCCTTCTTCGCGTCGTCCACCGAGCCGATCTTCTTCCAGGCGATGGAAGGCCCTTTGCGCACCGCCTGGCGAATGGGCCGGCGCGTACGCCTCGCTCCCGGACAGGCTTTTGAGATGAAGGCGTACCTGTTTCTGCATTCGGGCGACGCTTCCGAGGCGTGGGCGGCATTCCACCGGTTTGCCCACAAGGAGGACTTCCCGCCCATCGACTGGACGCGACAGTTCCGCGTTCACTACTACGATTTCCTCTCGGGCGTGGAAGCCGATGGTCCTCGCGGGGGTGGCTACGACGCGGACCTGAAGCATTTCGGCGAGTTCCACGTGGGCATGGCCAGCCAGCACGGTTACTATCTGTCCTACGGCGACTTCATTCACCCCGACCGCAAAGAGTGGCCGGCGATGCCGAACGATCCGAAAGGCCCGGTCACCATGTCGCTGGAAAAGATGAAGGCCCGGGTCGAGGCGACGCGTCGCGCGGGTGTGCACCCGACGATCTACCTGCACTATACGATTCTCGACGAGGGATCGCCGCTGTTCGAGAAGATGCGGGATTTCATTCAGGTGAACGAAGCGGGCGAACCTATCGGCTTCGGCTGGGAAGGGCCGGACGTGATCAAGAAGACCTGGAAGATGTCGGTGAACTCGCCCGAATGGCGCGAGCACCTGATCCAGCAGGCCCGCTGGGTGATGGAGCTGCTCGATCCGGACGGCATCGTGCTGGATGAGACCTTCACCGCGTGGGGCTACGACTACCATCCCGACCGTCGCGGCCCGCTCTCACCCGGCGGCATCGAGCTGATGCGTGGCCTCCGTGCGGCGGTGCGTTCTTTTGGGCCGGACAAGACCCTGTTCGCCAGCGACTGCTCGATGGGCAACTTCTGCCTCTGGGGCGATGGCGAGGGAGGCGACCATTGCTACGACCGGCTGCTCGGCCATCCGCTCTACCGCCAGAGCCCGGTCCGCTACATGTCAGCCTTGGGAAACAAGGCCTGGCAGCCTTGTGCGTGGCTGTTCAAGTCGCTGTGGCCGGTGCAGATCGACCTGGCTCGCAAGGTCGGCGCAGGGGTCGGCGTCACGAACGGCTGGGGCGACAATCTCGGGCTCGCCCGCTTGTCCGAGGAGGATAGGCGAGATATGATCCGCGACATCAACCTGCTGCTGAAGGGATGAGATCTGGCGCGTGGCAGCCTCAAGGCGCAGTGGAAAGAAGCCTTGGGGATGGTGGTTTGTAGAGTGCCCGTAAAGGCATAACGCCTGACGGCGTCACTACGAGCAGCGCTGCGCTTGACGCGGCCACCCTCAAAATCGATAAGGGAGGTTCTCTCATGGCGGGAAGAATGAAGGTCAACGTGATCGTGTCGCTTGCGGTTTCATTGGCGCTGTCGGCGGGTGCTCCAACGACCTGCGCCCAGGACCTTGACGGTCTGATGAAGGTCCGGCCGGGGCGGATGCGGGCGGTGACCTCCACCGATCCGAGCTTCACGGGCAACTCCGACCGGATCAAGTATGTTACGCCGGGCGAAACAAAGGTGCTGGCAGACATCAAAGGCCCCGGCGTCATCCGCCACATCTGGCTGACCTTCAACGAAGCTCGTCCGAACTGGCTCGAAGCAGGAGGCTCGGCCGCTCCGAACGAGATCGTTCTGCGCATGTACTGGGACGATGCGGCCGAGCCCGCCGTCGAGGCGCCCATCGGCGACTTCTTCGGCGCGGGATTCGGCCGTCGCCTGGAGATCCAGTCGGTCCCGGTTCAGGTTGAGGGCGGCGATGGCTACAACTGCTACTGGGCCATGCCATTCTTCAAGAGGGGCCTGATCACGGTCACCAACGAGGGCGCCAAGAACGTCCGAAGTTTCTACTATCATATCGACTACACTGAAGAGGACAGCCTGCCAGCTGAGACCGCGTACTTCTGTGCCCAGTACAACCAGGCGTTTCCCGAGAAGCTGGGCCAGGACTACCTCATTGCCGACGTGCAGGGCCAGGGCCACTACGTTGGGACCGTGATGTCGGTCCGCTCACGCAGTCCCTTCTGGTTTGGCGAGGGCGATGTCCGATTCTACATCGACGGCGAGACCAGGCCGTCCATCCAGGGCACAGGCACCGAGGACTATTTCCTCATGGCCTGGGGGCTCAACCAGACCTCCTTCCCTTACTATGGCTGCAACTACATGAGTTCGGACTACGAGGACCTGGGCACCGAGTACTGTCTGTATCGCTGGCACATCGCCGACCCGGTCCGGTTCCGCAAGTCGCTGCGTTTCGAGATCGAACACACCGGCTGGATCACCGGCGATGAGACCGAGAGCGGCAAGACGGAGGGCCACGTCGAGCGCGAGGATGACATCGCCACGGTCGCCTTCTGGTATCAGGTGGGCCGGCCCCGGCGTTTCACGAAGTTGCCACCGCTGGCGGAACGGATTCTGCCCAACCTCGACATCGTCATCGAGGGCCAGGCCTTGCTGCCGACGGCGAAGCACTCACCCGGTCTGCTGGAGTTGCAGAAGGGCTACGACTGGACGGGGCAGGGGCAAGTCTTGTTCCGCCCGGCGTCCGATGATTCTGTCCTTGAGGTCGAGTTCAACGTGGAACAGGAGCAGTATCGCGGCCTGATGCTGCGCATGACCTGCGGCCCGGAGTATGGCGTTTACCGGATCTTCCTCGACGGCAAGAATATCCGCCAGCCGGAAGACTACATGGCCGGAGAGAAGATCGAGGACTATGATTTCTATGCCCGGAGCATCGAGGTCAAAGACCACTACCTCGGCAGCTTCAAGCTGACGCCGGGCAAACACACGTTGCGATTCGAATGCGTGGGCCGCAATCCCTTCTCGAAGGGCCGCCATCTGGGCGTCGACTCGGTCCGACTCCGCGAGCGGTGGGACCGAAAGAGAAAGCTCTTGTCCAGCCAGCCTTCTGCCACAGAAGAAAGGCGGCCGGAAAGCGCCATCGACACGTGGAGCCGGACAGCCGATAGGAGGAGCTGAGTGTGACGACGAATCAGACGGGCGCACTTCGTAGCATAGGGGCGAAGCATGCTTCGCCCTTGCCATACGCCGTGACGGGCGCACTGCAAGCGCTTGCAGGAATCGTCCTGCTGGTGACGGGAAGCGTCGCGGCCGCCGACGGGATCAGTGTCGGGACTCTGCTGGAGGAAATGGTGAACTTTGAGGATCTGGCCCGGCGGCCCGAGCCGTTCTTCAAGCAGGCTATGGCCAGCAGCTACGATCGCAAGAGCCATGAAGGGGGCGTCGCCTGGTTCGACAACTACGATGTGGGCCAGTACGTCCGCACGGAGACGAACGACGGCCGCAAGGAGCATGTGCTGGCGGACCTGACGGGCCCCGGCGCGATCACCCGATTCTGGTCCGCCAATCCCACGAGCGAGAATGTCACGAGGTTCTACTTTGACGGCCAGATGCAACCGGGCATTGAGGTTCCGCTGGCCGCACTGTTCGACGGAACGACTGGGCCGTTCGGGCCGGATTTCTCGTACGTCAGCGGAACGGGCGGCAATCTGTACTATCCGATTCCCTACGCCTCTTCGCTCAAGATCACCGTCGAGGAGAAGGATAAGCCGCTGCGACTCTACTATGAGATCGGCTATCGAACGTATCCGGAAGGCACCGTGGTGGAGACGTTCGATTCGCAGAAGGCCGGTTCGTGGGAAGATGTGCAGACGCGGGTCGCCTGGGCGCTGTGCCGGCCTGAACCCGCGCCAGCGCCGCCGGGATCGGAATGGATCAGCCGGCGTCTGACAGTTCCTGCCGGCCAGACGTGCCGCCTGCCCGACGTGCGTGGTGAGAAGGCCGTGTACAGTTGGTCCGCTCGCGTGCTCGATGCCAAGGAGAGCCTCATATGGGACGACCCGCAGCGGGCCCACAACGCATATCGCTTTCTGATCCTCGAAGTGGCTTTCGACGGCGAAGCCGCCATCGCCACTCCGCTCGGTGACTTCTTCGGCTCCGGTCCCGGCGTGAATCCGTACGAGAACCTGTTCTTCACCGTCGATGAAAGCGGATGGATGACCAGCCGGCTGTTGATGCCGTTCCGCAAGTCGATGAGTCTGAGTCTGACCAACGCCGGCGCGATCCCTTACACCGTCGAGATCAATCTGCACGTTGGAGCGCACACGTTCACGGACCGCAGCTATCATCTTCGCGCCCAGTGGGGAACGCTCAGCCGCCAGACTTGGCTGCCTTTCGATACGAATCTGCTGAACACAACGGGAGAGGGAAAGGTGGTCGGCTCGGTGTACGAACTGGCCAACGACGTGCTCATCTGGTGGGGTGAAGGCGATCAGAAGGTCTTCATCGACGGAGAGTCCTTCCCCAGCACGTTCGGGACCGGGACCGAGGACGACTACGGGTTCGCGTACGGCTACAGCGGGCCCTTCACGCGTCCGTATCATGCCCAGACGCGCGTCGACGGCCCGGCCAGCGGCGGCCACATCAGCCTGAATCGCTGGTACGTGCTCGACCCGCTGCCATACCGCAGCTCGGTTCGGTTCGATCAGGAGATCTGGCACTGGATGCCCTGCAAACCGACGTGGGCGCACGTCGTTTACTGGTATGCCAAGCCGGGCACGCCGAGGCCGGTGGCGGTCGACCGCCGGACGCTCGCGCCTGTGAACCTCGGTATTCGTGAGAACATGCTCGATCCGTTCGAAGGCGAATTGCTCGCCTTCGAGACCTCCGGCGGGAGGGCACAGAAGGAGCGCCTGGCCAATTGCTCCCGCGCTGAGCATCTCGTCTGGCATGACGCCAGGCCGGGCGAGCGGCTGAAGGTCCATTTCCCCGTGCTGCAGGCAGGACGCTATTCGATCGAGTTGAACCTCTGCATGTCGCCGGACCACGGCAGGCACAGACTTTCAATCAACGGCGTCGCCGTGGATCAGGACATCGACTGCTACCGGCCCGAACTCTACTGGCTGCACCCCAAGCTCGGCGGGTTCGATCTCGGAGAAGGGCTCAACACGCTGGAGGTCGAAGCGCTGGAGCCGAATCCGAAGGCCTCGGCGAAGAGTCTGTTCGGCTTGGACTACATCTTCCTCATCCGGCAGTGAGGAGAGAGCATTCATGAAGCCTTCACTGACGATTCTCCGCAAGTGTCGCGTTCTGGTCGTGGGCATGGTCTTGTTGGCGGCCGTTCCTGTGATGAGCGTGCAGCAGTCGCCCGAGCTGCAAGTGACATCGGATGATGTGTCTGTGTCCCAATCCTGCCGCATCGTCATCCCGCCCGGCACGGTGATCGAGGACAAGAATAACAATGGTGTGATTCACGTCATCGCCTCCCGCATCGAAATCGAGTTTGCGGAGGGTTCCGTTCTCTGTGGCTCACCGCCAGATCGCAGGCCCAATGAATACGCCGGCTACGGTATTCGCATCGAAGGGCAGACCCATGTCGCCATACGCGGTGCCAGGATCAGCGGTTTCTGGACAGCGCTCTGGGCCACCGGCGCCGATGGACTGACGCTGGGAGGAATCGACGCCTCCGACAATCGGCGTGCGTACCTGAGATCGACCCCGGTCGCTGAGGACAGCAGCGACTGGCTCTATCCGCACGACAACGACGACAACGAATGGCTGAGACGCTACGGCGCCGCGATCTATGTAGAGGACGCGAATCACGTCACGGTGCGCTGCTGCACGGTCCGACACGGGCAGAACGCCCTCTGCCTGGACCGTGTGGACGACTCGGAGGTCTACGACAACGATTTCTCCTTCAATTCCGGCTGGGGCATCGCGATGTGGCGATGCAGCCGCAACGTGATCAGCCGCAACGCTTGCGACTTCTGCGTGCGCGGATACAGCCACGGGGTATACAATCGCGGCCAGGATTCCGCCGGCATCCTCCTGTTCGAGCAGAACAACGAGAACACCGTCGCCGAGAACTCGGCCACGCACAGCGGCGACGGGTTCTTCGGCTTCGCAGGACGTGAAGCGCTGGGCCAGACCGGGAACCATCCAGTGGGTTGGCACAAACGGCGCGGCAATAACGAGAATCTGCTCGTAGGAAACGATTTCTCCTACGCTCCCGCGCACGGGATCGAGATGACCTTCTCCTTCGGCAACATCTTCAATGGTAACCGCCTTGTCGAGAACGCCATATGTGGGATCTGGGGTGGCTATTCGCAGGACACCCTGATCGCGAGGAACGACATCGAAGGCAACGGCCAGATGGCATATGGGCTGGAGCGGGGCGGCGTGAACATCGAACACGGCAGGGCCAATCGGATCGTCGAGAACGCCTTCGCAAACAATCAGTGCGGCGTGCACCTGTGGTGGTCGGACCCCGGCGATCTGGCGAACACGCCGTGGGCGAGAGCCAATGGAACGGAATCCAGGGACAACCGGATTGTCCGGAACACGTTCACGGGCGATGCACTGGCGTACCACTTCCGCGGATCGAGCCAGGTGACGCTCGGCCGGGACGTGTTCACGGACGTCAAAGAACAGATGCGAAAGGACGAGACTGTCATTATACAAGACGTCCTCGACGCGGAGGTCGGGTCGGTGACGAAGTCCGAGTATCCTGTACGGGGCGTGACGCGCCCGGTGGGAGCCCGCCGGCATCTGTGCGGCCGGCACAACATCATCATAACGCCGTGGGGACCGTGGGATCACGAATCGCCGCTGATTCGCGTGGTCCAAGACAACGGGGATTCCATCCGATACAGCCTGCACAAGGTGCCGCGCGCCGCACAAATCACGGTGGAGGGTCACGACGTGCAGGGAGAGCTGTTTTGGCCCCAAGACCTGGACCAGCCCGGCACATACACCGTCTCGGCAGCCAAACCCGGCGTCCATCCCTATCGGATCCAGGTCAGAGCAGGCGACTTCGCGGAGCAGCTTCACGGCACGCTCATCTCGGCTGTGTGGGATGTGACGTTTTTCAAATGGGCGGAAGAGACGGACCCGCGCAAGGATATCGCATCCTGGCGGAAGCTCGCCCATGCGGGGAGTTCCGTCTCTGCAAGGGTCAAACGTCTTGTGTTCAGCTACGCGTGGGGCGGGCCCGGCGAACAGGAGCTTTCGGAGGCTGTCACGGCGGCCCAACTGGGCGGGGATCATTTCGGCATGATCGCCACAACACGTATGCCGCTGGCGGCCGGCGCGTGGGAGTTCGCGACACTCAGCGACGACGGGGTGCGCGTCACCGTCGATGGCCGCACGATCATCGACAACTGGACGTGGCACGGACCGACGCGCGACAGCAGCCTGCTGCATCTGAACGAAGACAAGACCGTCGAGATCGTGGTGGAGCATTTCGAGATCGATGGCTACGCTGCGCTCGAACTGAGCATCTCCGGCCGTTTGTAGCGGTCCCGATGTCCATCAGCCCGTAGAGGCGGAGCATGCTTCGCCCCCACGGTATGCCCTGACGGGCACACTACAAACGGAGGCACTACAGGGCAGATACTAACGGAGCCAGGGAATGTCAACGTCGTAGAGTGGTCGAAACTCCCGGTGCCACTTGAGGCTCCAGAGGTCCGTCAGGATCACCTTTCGCGTCGAGCCGTCCATCAGCGTCGCGTTGATGCCCCGTTCGTGCCGGTTGATCGTGACCCGTGCCATGTCCCAGTTCCAGTCGCCCGGCTCGATGGGGTCTTTCTGCTCCCACCAGTCTTCGGAAGGGGCGGGATCGCCGCTGTTGGGCCAGGACCGGTCGATCAGGCTGATCGGGTTCGTGCCGAACCAGGTGCAGTCACTGACCATCGGGATGTCCGCCGCGTACTTGCCCTGCAAGGTCTTCCACTGGCACTGGGGCCGGCCGCGCCATCCTTCCGTCGACGGCGGATCGACCGAATTGATCCAGAGATTGATGCCGTAGCTGCCGTAGTTCTTGTCGGTGTCGGGGCCGAACTGATGCGCCTCCATGATCGGCCCGGGTCCCCACCGGGCGAAGGTGGTGCCTATCCCGCCGACGGGACCGTTGAGCCTGGTGGCCGAGGGGCAAAGCCGGAACTCATCGACGTCGCCGTAGAGCCGGCTGAGGTAAGGCATCCAGCCGCCCTGGGGCACGCCGGTCTGCCACACATTGTGCTCCGTCCAGAATCTGTCGTTGTTGTCGGTCGTGTACATGAAGAAGATCGTTCCCCACTGACGCAGATGGGCCTTGCAGACGGCCGATCGCGCCAGCTTCCTCGCCTTGCTCAGAGCCGGCATGAGGATGCCCATCAGCAGAGCGATGACGGCAATGACGACCAGCAGCTCGATGAGTGTGAAGGCCCTCCTCTGCACCGCTTCCGGACCGGATCTGCCTGTATCAAGCATGGCAGCGACCTCACTACTCAAAGACAAGCGTGCCGAACCTGTTGAAATCGTGAAAGTTGGGACCGACCCTCGCCCAGTCCCAGCTTGTAGTTCTGCCGTCGTCATAGTCCATGCGATAGAAATTGGCTCGCCATCGCATCCCCGGCTGTGGTGGAACGCTTTGCAGTGGCTTGAGCAGCTCATACGGAACGAACACCTCGGCCTTCCAGCCGGTCACGCGGGCGCCCGATTGTCTCGGACCGCCCACCGTGGTCGTGGCCTTCCGCGTCCTGCGTCCGTCCTCGTAATGCCAGGGCCGCCACCCGAGGAACTCACCGCCGAAATTCGGAATGAGAATCGGCAGCTCGACACCGAGCGGAGAAATCTCGTACTCGAAGTAGACTGGATACTGCTGGTCGGGCCAAAGGAAGAACTCCAACACGTCTTCGTGCCACAGGTCGAGGAAATCCTCGTTCATCGTCGCGGTGATCGTGCGGTCCTCGGCCTCCATGAGTACGTAGAGTCCGGTCCGCGAGTAGAGCATTTTGACACGCGTCTCGTAGGGGTGACCGCTGGCGGTGCGCCTTTGGAGCGGTTCCCACGCGGCTTTCTCCCAAGCGGGCGCGTCGCCGCGGCCTGTGACGGCGAAATCGTCTGTCTGCGCCACGCGCAGTACCTTGGCCCGGGGTTCCTGCACATCGCTGCTGAGACCGAAAAGGAGCCGTTCGGCGTTCCCGTGGTAGAGTTTCTGTAACACCTCGTCGGGCAGGAACACGCCGTAGATCATCCAGAAACCCTGTCGGTGGTGCCCGCCGGCACAGTCGAAGTACTCGTCGTCGGTTTCCAGAAACCGGTAGTACATCCGATAGGCATCACGATCGGGAGTGGTGTCGGTGCCGAACATGATGCGATCCTGATACTTCAGAAGGAACCTGCGCGTCGTGTAAGGCTGCCGGCCCAGCTCCGAGATCCTCGCGTCGATGTCGATGTACATGTTCGGATAGCGGTCCAGCCACGTTCCGACGGTCGCTACGTCCTCGGGATTGTTGCCGAAGTGGGCGCAGAGGAACGTTGTGTTCGGGTGTTTGGCAATAGCCCGGTTGCGCTGCTCCAGCAGTTCGTCGCGCGAAGGGAACCGCTCGCCGTGGAACAGCCAGTTCGGATGGGCGTTCAGCTCGTGCCATCGCTCGTTGAAACGGTCCAGCGGCGTGAAGAAGGCCGCCGGGTCGGAGGTGTGAATCATCACCGGCCGGCGATACTTGGCGCACATCTCCCAGACCGGGTCCAGCTTCGGATCGTCGACGGGCACGAGCTTGCCGTCCTTGTAGCGATAGGACAGACCGAGGGACTTGTGGATCTTCAGTCCCTTGGCCCCGGCCCGAAAACTCTCTTCCAATCGCCCGGCTTCGCGCCGGCCCCAGTCCTCGTCGTCAATGCCGCGGAAGTCCAGCAGGGCGAACGTCAGGAACCGGCCGGGATGCGCTTCGTCCAGAGCCTCCAGCGTCTCGGCCAGTCGCTGGCCCCACTGGCCGTCGAGATTGACGACCGTGCGTACACCGGCGGCATCCATCTCGGCCAGATACTGCCCGACTCGGTCGGGCGTCAGGCGATCGGCGCCGCCGCCCAGGTGGTTGTGCACGTCGATGACGGGGTGCGCCGGCTTTTCGACCACGCTCTGTCTCGTTTTCAGCATCGAGCGCGGTTCCCAGTCGGCCAGTCGAAGCGCACGAATGTCGTCGGACGGCTGCGCGCACGCCCACGATGCCAAGCCGCCCACTAATACCAGAGTCAGCCACACGATCGTGCGAGTCCTCATGATGGTTCCTCCCTTTCGTGTCTTCTCGGCAACAACGGTCACAAAGCCCTCCTCATCTTATCGACGCAGAACCGCAGCGGCCACCACGAAAGACGCAACACGACCGCTCCAGTCAACCCCGGCAGCATCTCGGCTTGACAGACGGGCCGGATCTTCGAGTCTGGCGGCCAATGTACCCAGTGCGTCGGCTCGCGATTACCACGAATGGATCGATCACTGCAACGCACTGGCGTGTCGAAGGTTGGGTCTCCGCAGGGGGGGGGTATCTGTAAGTGCTGCGATGGGAATTACTTGGGATTCGCCAGAGACTGTTCGTGTCGGAGCATTCGCTGTTTGGTGGCGGTCCCGCCGGGAGCGGAAAAGCCTCCGAGTCCGCCATCGGTGCGGATCACGCGATGGCACGGCACGATCAGCGGGATCGGATTGGCGGCCAAGGCATTGCCCACCGCCCGGGCGGCATGGGGTCGGCGGACCCTCTCGGCGAGTGCGGCATAGGTCAGCGTCTGGCCGGCGGGGATCTGCCGGCAGGCGTTCAGGACTGCACGCTCGAAAGGGCCGCGATCTGTCAGGTCAACCGCCGGATCAGTACGGAAATCGACGTTTTCGCCCTCAAAGTAGGCAGCTATTCGGTCCTGAAGGTCGCGCGCAAGGTCCCTTTCGAAGACCGCGTGCGGCGCGGACGGCCCCAAACTCGCCAGCAGTGCCTTCCGGACAGTCTCCACCGCTGACACGGGAAGGAAGCTCCGACAGACCCCCTCCTCGCTGCAGGCCAAACCGAAATGGCCCCAGCGGGTGCTGAAGATTGTGTATGTTGTCTTGCTCGCGGTCATAGATTCGGTCTCTTGTACCAGGACGTCCGGCGCAGCACACAAATATTCACCCTACGAGCGAAATCCATTGACGCCAAGGCAAAATTCTGATAAGAAAAACAGTTTTCATGAAATTGAACCGGGCTTCCGAGGGCTGATATGGCCGGGAAGAGGGGTCTGCTCGCGGGCAACCTTCGCGTGGAGCGACCAGTTTCTTCCGGCGGCGATAGTCTCTTGACGGCCCGGACAACGCCTGTTGCGGACACACGTGGATTGGGTCTATGTCGTTGGACGACCTGCGAAATCGAATTGACGAAATCGACGGCCAGTTGGTCAAGCTGCTCAACGAGCGAGCGCAAGTGGTTGTGGAGGTAGGTAAGCTCAAGAATCGGACCGAAGGCCCGATCTACGCGCCGGACCGCGAGAAACAGGTGCTAGACAAAATCCGCAAGGTCAATCAGGGCCCCCTCCCCGACCGTACGCTGGTGGCGATCTGGCGGGAGCTGATGAGCGGGTCGTTCGTTTTGGAGAAGCCGCTTCGCATCGCCTACCTTGGTCCGGCCGGGAGCTTCAGCCACACGGCGGCCATGCTCAAGTTCGGTCAGAGCGTCGAATACGAGCCTCTGGCCGATATTCGCAGCATCTTCGACGAGATCGGCAGAGGGCATTGTGATCTCGGGCTGGTGCCGATCGAGAACTCCAGCGGCGGCGGTGTCATCGAGACGCTCGATGCCCTGATCGAGACGGACGTGAAGGTCTGTGCCGAGGTCCTCATGGCCATTCACCACAACCTGCTGGCGAACTGCTCGCTCGAGGAGGTGGAGAAGATCTACTCGAAACCCGAGGTGTTCGCGCAGTGTCGCAACTGGCTGACTGCGACGTTCAAAGAGGCCAAGACCATCCCCGTCGCCTCGACGGCGCGGGCGGCCCAGATGGCGGCCGAGGAGCCGCATGCGGCGGCCATCGGATCGAAGATTGCCGCCGAGCTGTACGGTCTGAAGATGATCTGCGAGAATGTCGAGGACATCGCCAACAACGTCACGCGATTTCTGGTTGTCAGCCGGGAGGATGCCAGGCCGACGGGCGAGGACAAGACCGCGATCCTCTTCAGTACGGCGCATAAGGCCGGCGCCCTGGCCGACGTGCTGGCGGTCTTCAAGCGATACTGCATCAACCTGACGATGATCGAATCGCGACCCAGCAAGAAACGTGGGTGGGAGTATTATTTCTTCGTCGATTTCCTCGGGCACCACACGGAGGAGAGGATACAGATCGGCCTCGAAGAATCGCGGCAACACTGCCTCCAGCTCTCGATCCTGGGCAGCTTTCCGCGCGCCACCGAGTTGTTGTGACAGTCAGGGCCACTATAGGAGAGCACCATGAGAAAGCCGTTTGTCGCCGGTAACTGGAAAATGAACACGGACAGCCATTCGGGCGTGGCGTTGGCCAAGGCCGTGGTCGAGGGTTCGTCGGGACTGGCCGGCAGCAGTGTGGACGTGGCGGTGATTCCGCCTTTCGTATACCTGCCGGCGGTCGGAGCGGCCGTCAGCTCGTCGGGCGTAGCGCTCGGCGCGCAGGATGTCTACTTCGAGGCCAAGGGCGCCTTCACCGGTGAGATCAGCGCTGCCATGCTGAAGGACGTCGGCTGCACTTATGTTCTCTGCGGGCACTCGGAGCGCCGGCACGTGCTCGGGGAGAGCGACGAGCTGATCAACAAGAAGGTGGCCGCGTCGATCTCCGGCGGCCTGCTGCCGATTCTGTGTGTGGGCGAACTGCTCGCCGAGCGCGATGCCTCGCAGACCGAGCAGGTCGTGGAGCGACAAACGCGGGCCGGACTGGCCGGTCTCAGCGCCGAGAAGACCGGGGCGGTCACGATCGCCTACGAGCCGGTCTGGGCCATCGGCACGGGACGGACGGCCACCCGAGAGCAGGCGCAGGAGGTCCATGCATTCATCCGCAAGCTGCTGGCCCGGATGTACGACAAGTCGGTGGCCCAGGACATGCGGATCCTCTACGGCGGATCGGTCAAGGCGGACAATGCCGAGGAATTGATGGGGCAGCCCGACGTGGACGGTTGCCTGGTCGGCGGCGCCAGTCTGAAGGCCGACGATTTTGTGCAGATCATCGAGGCGGCCGCTTGAGAGGCCCGCATGCCGGCCGAAGCGCGACCGAGATCGAGAGACAAGACGATTGAATGATGTGTGTTTGGGGCACGAATATGACTGTTTTACCGATACTGGCAGTGGGCATTCTGATGAAGCTGGTGGCCGTGCTGTTTGTCCTCGTGGCGATTGTGCTGATTCTGGTGATTCTGATCCAGAAGGGTCGTGGGGGTGGTCTGACCGCGGCCTTCGGGGGCGGCATGGCCGGCGGTCTGCTGGGCTCGAAGACCGGCGACTTCCTGACCTGGGTGACGATTGTCCTGGTGGCGGTCTTTCTGCTCCTGGCCGTGGTGCTGGGCAAGCTCTACAAACCGGAGATCGGTGACTACGGCGCCCCGCCGGCAGTGACCGCGCAGCAGCCGACCGCAGAGACGCCGAGCCCGGCCGTCCCTGAGCCGGGCCCGCAGGGCGGCGCCGGCACGAGTGCGGACGCCAACGGAGCGGGCCTGTAGCCGACGCGGTCTTCTGGAAGGTCTGTCGTGCGGTCGCATGGCAGACCGGACGCATCGTCGGAGCTTTGGAAGGCATCAGACTATGCTCAACAGCATGACCGGATACGGAGCGGCCGAAGGTCAGCTTGATGCGATCTGTTATGCCGTCGAGATCAAGGCGGTGAACAATCGCTATCTCAAGACCATCATCAAGCTACCCGAAGCCGTCGCCTTTCTGGAGGACGACGTCGACAAGCTGTTGCGCAAGAGTCTCTCACGGGGCACGATCAACTGCGTGGTTCGACTCAAAGGGGTCTCCGCCAACGCCCTTTTCGAGATCGACGAAGCGGCCTTGCGGGCCATTGTCGAACGGCTGAACGCCGTCGGGGCGTCCGTCGGCGCCAGCGGAATGATCGATCTGGCCAGCCTTCTGAACCTGCCCGGTGTCGTCTGTCCGGTAGTGCCCGATGAAGAAGAAAGTCAGAGGGTCCGCGAAACGGTGCTGGCCATTGCCAAAGAGGCGATCGGCAAGCTGCAGCAGATGCGCGAGGCGGAAGGACGGTTTCTCGAAGCGGATCTGAGGGGCAACTGCCAGGCGATGGCGCAGGAGTTGCAGTCAATCCGGCTCAAGAGCGACGGCGTGATCAACGAATACGCCCGGCGATTGCGAAGGCGGGTGGACGCCTTGTTGGCCGAGGCGAAGCTGAAGCTGGATGAGGAAACTCTGGCGCGCGAGGTGGCGGTTCTCGCGGATCGCTCGGACATCTCGGAAGAGATCGCGCGGCTGGATGCGCACTTGCAGCAGTTCGGTCAGATCTGCGAGACGGAAGGCCAGGCCGGTCGCCGGCTGGACTTCCTGAGTCAGGAGATGCTTCGGGAGGCCAACACGATGGCGAGCAAGGCGGCGGACGCCGAGATCGTCCGGCGTGTCGTCGACATGAAGTGTCTCATCGAGAGACTGAAAGAGCAGATCCAGAACGTCGAATGACGGGTGACGCATTCGGGCCGGGCCGGTCGATCCTGTGCCTTCGACTGTGACTATGAAAACCAACGCCGTCCAACGGAGAAATCGTCGTGGCCGAGTGATCGTCATCAGCGGTCCGTCCGGCGTGGGCAAGAGCACCATCTGCCGGGAGGCGCTCCGGCGGCTGAAGAACGTGCATTTGAGCGTGTCGCTGACGACCCGCCCGCCCGGACCGAACGAGCAGAACGGGCGCGATTACTGGTTCGTCTCCGAGCAAGAGTTCCGCGAGCGGATCGAACGGGGCCTGCTCCTGGAGTACGCGAATGTGTTCGGGAACCTGTACGGTACGCCGAAGGACAAGGTGGACGAGGCCCTGGAGGCCGGACAAAGCGTCGTTCTCGAAATTGACGTTCAGGGGGGCAAACAGGCCAAGGCGGTCTATCCGGACGCGGTGATGATCTTCATCCTGCCGCCCGATGAGAATGCACTGGCCGAGCGCATCGGGCGACGGGGGCGTGACAGCGCCGAGGTCATCCGCGAGCGCCTGGACAAGGCCGGCGCCGAGATCGCCTCGGCCCGGGAGCATTACGACCATATGGTCATCAATGAAGATTTGGAGCGTGCCATCGACGACGTGGTCGGGATCATCGAGCAGGCCCTGGACGGCGGGGCGTCACCGCGTCGACGAGGCAGTTCCGTTGGAGAACACTGATGCTGGATCAACTCAAGAGTGCAGAAGTCGTGAACAAGGTGGGAGGGCGGTTCAAGCTGGCCGCTCTGGTACAAAAGCGTATGGCCGAGCTGCTCCAGGGTTCGCGCCCCCTGATTGACGACGCGACGGGGCTGACCATGCTGGAGATCGTGGCCCAGGAGATCCTCCAGGATAAGATTGCGATCGAGGGAGGCACGGGCCCGGGCAAGGGCAGTGACGCCGACCAGTGGAGGCTGAAGCTGTAGGGTTGTTTTCGGGTTCGGGACAGACCGGACCTGTCGCCGCGTGCATATGGCCGAGAAGCGCAACATCCTGCTGGGGGTCACCGGAGGGATCGCCGCCTACAAGGTGGTGGACCTGGCGAGCAAGCTGACTGCGGCCGGTGCGGCGGTGCGGACGGTGATGACCGAGGGGGCCTGCCGGTTCGTGGGGCCCAAGAGCTTCGAGGCCGTGACCCGCGCGCCGGTGTATACCACACTCTGGAGCGCCGCTGACGAGCACAGCAGCGCCCACATCGCCCTGGCCGACTGGGCGGATGTCGTGGTCGTCGCGCCCGCGACCGCCGACATTATCGGCAAGGTCGCCCATGGCATTTGTGACGACCTGCTGAGCACGACCCTGTGCGTCTGCTGGGCCAAGCCGACGCTGTTGGCGCCAGCGATGAACAGCCGGATGTGGGCCAGCCCCATCGTTCAGGCCAACGTGCAGACGCTGACGAAACTGGGCTGTCAAATGGTCGGTCCGGGCACGGGACGCCTGGCCTGCGGGACCGAGGGCGCCGGGAGGATGGCTGAGCCGAGCGAGATCCTCGCGGCCATCGAGGTGCTGGCGGGCAAGAATCCATAGGCCCGACACGACCCACGGAGAAGAACGAGAGTCGTCCATGCGTTTTCTCATCACAGCTGGCGGCACGCGCGAGTACATCGACCCCGTTCGCTTCATTTCCAACGCCAGCAGCGGGCGGATGGGCTATGCCCTGGCGGCCGCGGCGCTGAGAGCGGGCCATAAGGTGACGCTGATCACCGCGCCGACGGCGCTGAAGCCGCCGGTGGGTGCCAGACTCGTTGCGGTCGAGAGCGCGCGTGAGATGTTTGCGGCGGTGAAAGAGCACTTCCCGAGATGCGATTGCCTGGTCATGGCGTCCGCCGTCTCCGACTTCACGCCCGCGCGTCCGTCGAAAACGAAGATCAAGAAGGGGCAAGGTGGGCCAAGGCCCACCCTACAGCTCAAACCGACCCCCGACATCCTCCGATGGGCCGGCAAACACCGTAGGGTGCGCACTGCACACCACCGCGCGCAGCTCGTCGTTGGCTTTGCCCTGGAAGACCGCAACCTGCGCGCCCACGCCGAGCGCAAAATGCGCCACAAGCGCCTCGACATGATCGTCGCCAATGCCCCGGCCGCCATCAACGCCGAAGCCTCGACCGTCCACATCAAGACGCCCAATTCCGAATGGTTCGAACTGCCGCCGGCGCGCAAACACACCACGGCGCGACGCATCATTCGTTTGGCGGAGGAGCTGTAGAGATTCCTTTCGCTACGCCACGGAGATGGCGGAAGCGTCGTTCACCATAAGGAAGCGATGTAGCCGGCGAGCAGGATAAGGAGCAGAACGCCGGTACTGAAGAGGGCCAGGGCATGGTGACGGTTGAACCGGTCGGCAAAGGGACGCAGGGGGCCGCGCGCCAGTGCGGGCCGTTTGCACAGCGTCAGACCCGAGACCACCCACCAGAGACCTGTGATCAGGGTTGCTGAGATGATGACGAACTCGACGATGTCCATGTCGCTGTAGTGGCGCATCCTGGCGAGTTGGTACAGCTCAGCGCCAGCGGTCCCGGCGAGCAATCCGGGGCCGCACAGGACGGCGGTGGCGAGGATTGCCGAGCCGATGACCAGAGCGGGATAAAGCAGCCATTTCTGGGCGCCGAGGTTCTCGTCACCGGCCGCCGCCAGGGCGGCACGCGAAGTGATGAAACTGGCGGCAATAAAGACCAGCAGGAGCGGACTGGCCAGGAATAGCAGGAATCCTGCCAGCAGGAGGGCAAAGGAGATATAGGCGAGACGCCAGTCTTCGGAATCCGTGCGGAGTTTGAGTATCAGCTTGCCCCACCAGCCGAGTGCCTCCGGCGGTACCCACTGCCTCGGACTGCCGAGACGTGCCAGCACACCCTCAAGGGCGCTGGACGAGACAGGTTGGGGCGTGCCTTCGAGCTCCCGCTCGATATGCGCCGCGATGTTCTGCTCGACTTCGTCGCGGTCTAGAGATCTTGACCATCGCAGATACGTTCGGACCTGGCGCAGGTAGTCGTCCAGACCCTTTCTCGCAGTCTCACTGAGCTCGACCATGGTCATTCCTCTCGTTTCAATCCATCTGCTCCCGTCTTCATTTTCGCCCAACAGTCGTTCATGCGGACCAGAATACCTCTGCCCTTCTCGGAAAGTGTGTAGTACTTTCGCGCGGGACCTTCCGCCGACTCCTCAATGGTCGTCTCGACAAACCCCTCCCGGCGCAGTCGGCTCAGGATCGGGTAGACGGTGCCCTCGCTGATCACCAGGGCGTCAATCCCGCGGAGCTGACGCACGATGTCGTAGCCGTACAGACGTGTGCCGTCGATGGCGTTGAGTATACACAGCTCCAACATGCCCTTGCGTAACTGCGTGGACCAGTTGTCGAAGAATCGGTCATCCATAGGAGGCACTATAATGCATTGCAAGGTAGCTGTCAATGCAAATTACTGAGATTTGCAGAAAATTCTTCTGCCTTGGTCGCGATGAGCACAGGTACAAGCCCCGAGGTGCTCTGGGCCGCACGCTCCGACGGGCACTGGGTCAGGCTGGAAGGGCCGTCAACGGCTTTGGAGCCTCAGACCGTCAGTCCGTGATCCCCAAGTCGTGCTTGGTCAGGATGGACTCGAAGACGTAGCCGGCGCCGGCGATGTTCTCCCCGGCGCCCTGTTTGCGGTCGATGACGGCGACGATCTTCTTGACCGTCGCTCCGGCGTCCGTGATGATCTTGGCGGCCTCGAGGACCTGGCCGCCGGTGGTGGCGATGTCCTCGACGAGCAGCACGACGTCGCCCGCCTTCAGGACGCCCTCGACCATCTTGCCGGTGCCGTAGCCCTTCTTGCTGTTGCGGATGATTACCCAGTTCTTGCCGGTCTTCATGGCGGTGGCCGCCGCCAGAGCCACGCCCCCCAGCTCGGCGCCGGCGATGAGCGTCACGTCGTCGGTCATGTGTCTGGCGAACTCGGCCCCCAGAGCCTTGAGAATGTCCGGACAGGTCTCGAAGAGATACTTGTCGAGGTAGTACCTGCTCTTCTTGCCGCTGCGAAGCGTGAAGTCCCCTTCGAGGTATGCCGTCTCTTTGATCCGCCTGATCAGTTCTTTTCTATTCACGTGAAGCCATCTCCTTAGACATTGAGTTCAACGCGGCGGTTGAGCTGCCTGCTGTATCGTTTGCGGATGGGGGCGACGATGGTTTTGATGAATTCGTCCACCTGCTGGGGCGCGCGTCCGACGTAGGCCTGTGGGTCGAGCACCTTCTCGAAGTCGATCCTGGCGAAGGCGATGTCGGCCCGGAGCCGGCCGATCAGGTCGTTGGGTCTACCGAAGGTCTTGACCTGAGCGGCGGCGGCCTGCGAGTGCAGGCGGATTTTCTCGTGCAACTCCTGCCGGTCGCCGCCGGCCTTGACGGCCGCCATGAGGATGTTCTCGGTGGCCATGAACGGCAGCTCGGCTTCGACATGGGCTTCGATCACCTGCGGATACACCACCAGGCCGTCGAAGACGTTGATCAGGATCTGGAGGATTCCGTCCACCGCCAGAAACGCCTCGGGCAGCACGACGCGCCGATTGGCCGAGTCGTCCAGCGTCCGCTCGAACCACTGCTCCGATGCGGTCATCGCGGGACTGGTCGCCAGGCTCAGCACGAGCCGGCTCAACGACGTGACGCGTTCGCACCGCATCGGGTTTCGCTTGTAGGCCATCGCGGACGAGCCGACCTGCGATTTCTCAAACGGTTCCTCCATCTCCTTGAGGTTCGCCAGCAGGCGGATGTCGTTGCAGACCTTGTGGGCCGATTGGGCGATCGAGGCCAGCGCGTTGACGACGAGCATGTCGAGCTTGCGCGAGTAGGTCTGGCCGGTGACGGGGCAGAGCTTCTTGAAACCGAACGCCGTCGCGACGTCCTTGTCGAGCTGCTTGACCTTGTTGTGCCGGCCTTCAAACAGCGCCAGGAACGACGCTTGCGTCCCGGTCGTGCCCTTGACGCCGCGGAACGGCAGGTTCTCGATGCGGTACTCGACCTCCTGGAGGTCCATCGTGAACTCCTGACACCAGAGCGTCGCGCGTTTGCCGACCGTCGTCAACTGAGCCGGCTGAAAGTGCGTAAACCCCAGCGTGGCCGTCGCGCGGTGTTTCTCTGCAAACCGGCCGAGCAGGTCGATCACCGAAGCCAGCTTGCCCGCGACCAGGTGCAGCGCCTCTCGCATGATGATCAGATCGGTGTTGTCCCCCACGTAACAGCTCGTGGCGCCGAGGTGGATGATCGGCGCCGCCTTCGGCGCTGCGTCGCCAAACGTGCGGATGTGGGCCATCACGTCGTGGCGCAGCTCCTTCTCATACCGGGCGGCCTTCGCGAAATCGATGTCGTCCAGGTGGCGGGCCATCTGATCGATCTGGTTCTTCCTGATGTCCAGACCGAGCTTCTTCTGGGCCTTGGCCAGTTCGAGCCAGAGCCGGCGCCACGTGCTGAACTTCTTCTGCGCGCCGAAGAGGGCCGCCATCTCGGGCGACGCGTTCCGTTCGACCAGTGGACTGGTGTAGAATGTTCTCTCTGTTGCCATTTCCTTCCTTCTCCCAATCGCAGAGCCTATTCGACCGACAGGACCTATAGCTTCTCGGCGAGGAGACGCTCGATCTCTTCGACGTCGTCTTCGCTGAGGTTCCAGCCGGAGGCCTGCACGGTTTCCTCGATCTGGTCGGGCCGTCGAGCGCCGACGATCGCGGCGGTCACCTCCCGGCGTCGCAGCACCCAACTGATCGCCAGTTGTGAACAGGTCCGTCCGTGTCTCCGGGCGATCTTCTTCAGTTGCTCGACCAGCTCCAGCGTCGCGCTGAACCGAGGCTCCTGGAAGTCGGGATGTCGCCTGCGATGATCGTCCGGCGCCAGGGCCGCGAGCCTTTCGTGGCTGAACTTGCCCGTGAGCAGTCCTCGCTGCATGGGGCTGTACACCACGACGCCCATGTGATGCTGCGCGCAGTAGGGCAGCAACTCCTCTTCCGCTTCCCCGTGGAGCATGCTGTAGGGCGGCTGCAACGACGCGGGCGGGTGAATCCGGCGGATGCGTTCGAGCTGAGCGATGCTGTAGTTGGACACGCCGATGTAGCGGACCTTGCCCTCATCGACCAGGCGGGCCATCTCCTCCCAGGCCCGTTCTACTCCCTCGTCGGGATCTGGCCAGTGCATCTGGTACAAATCGATGGTCTCGATGCCCATGCGTTGGAGGCTGGCGTGGCACTCTCGGCGGATGCTCTCGGGCTTCAGACAGGGAACCTTCTCCTTTTTCTCATTCCAGAGCAGGCCGCACTTCGTGGCGATGTAAGGCCTGTGCTTCGTCTGTCGCAGCGCCTGACCGACCAGCTCTTCCGAATGGCCAAGGCCATAGGCGGGAGCCGTGTCGATCCAGTTGATGCCTCGATCGAGCGCCGCCAGGATCGCGCCCAGGGCTTCTTCATCGTCCTGCGGGCCCCAGCCGAACTGCCACGGACCGCCCATCGCCCACGTGCCCAGGCCGACGGTGGTCAACGGCATATCGGTATCGCCCAGTTTGCGTTTCTGCATGTCGATTTCCCCAACGCGGTGTCGGTGATCGCCGCGATCAGCCACGCCGTAGAATAGTCTGTGCCGACAGCCTTTTCAATCGCTTTGTGGGATTCGCCCGATTCTGGCCGGAGCACTCCGGCGGGACCTTTCTATGGAAGGCCATCCGTATCGGCGCACACGACGGCGAGTCGTGGGCGGGCAACAGCGGATGCGATGCCCAGTGTGGAAGCGTTTCTTCAGGCCTGCGATCACCCGGATTATCGGGCTTGTGTCCGCCTTGCCGTCCGCCAGGCGGTTCAGATCACGCCGGCGCGAGCGATCTTGACCGTGACGGGATTTCGCCTAAGGCCGGTCTTGTCGATAGCCGATTATTACCTATGTTTTAAGAGGGCCTCAGCCCGCCGTCCTGCCCGGAATACACCGAGCCGATGGGGTCGGTTGTGCCGAAGGGAGGGCGGGGCAGGGATAGTGTTCGGTCGTCGCTGCGGACCAGGGAGCCGAGCGGCGTTCGAGCCCCCGCAAGAGCGCCAACTTTAGACGTATATTCGGGAGGCTCATATGAGCGAAATCGTCATGCTGGAAGGGCATGAATCCCAGTCCGTCCTTCAAACGGTGGCGGGCGAGCACGCGCCGGCGATCATGTCTTACCTGTCGAAGGAGAAGTGGCACGTGGCGAAGGTCGTCATGCGCGAGCTTTCCGGCGGCAAGCTCTACGTCGAAGGTTGTCACTCTTCGGGAAGGCCTCACCCGATCAACATCCGCATCGATCAGCCGGTTGGCGTGAATTTCAAACACGCCTATGGCAAGTTCGTCTTTGACACCAGCGTCGTAGCGCTGGAGCCCTCCTCTGATCCGGAGGCCGGCGGCACCATCGTCCTGGCCGTGCCTGATCGCATCGGGGTGGTCCAGCGACGCAGCTACTTCCGCGTCAACGTACCCGAATCGCTCAAGGTCAAGGTGGTGCTCTGGCATCGAACCAGCCAGCGGAAGTCGAAAGGATCGGGCCAGGAGTACTTCGAAGGCCGACTGATGGACATCTCCGCGGGCGGAGCCCAGTTGACCGTTCCCCTGAAGGCGCCCGGAAGTGCGGATGCCGCAGGGGTGGCCGAGTCCGAATTCCGCAAGGGGCAGTTCATCGGGGTCCGGTTCACCCCAATGCCCTATGAGACGCCTCTGATGTTCAGCGCCCAAATCCGCAACGTGCTGCCGACCGCCGACCGGACGGCGTTGTGCCTGGGTCTGCAAATCGTGGGTCTGGAGGCCAGTGACGAGGGCCGAGAGGTGCTGTCGCGTCTGGCAGCGGTTGTGGACCGCTACTACCAGATCAACCAGTCCGCCGGCGTCCATCAGGAGATGCATCGGCCGGAGCCTGGTCCGAACCCCGCACACATCCCGGCCGGGGCCCTGCAATAGCGGCACTACCCGCGCACTTCGGAGTGGCCTGAGGACGGAGCGGCCACGCCTGTAGCGACATCGACGAGATGATGCCTGCCCGGGTGCGCCTGGAGGTAGAGCCATCGGGCCAGTCCGCTGCCCGCAAAGACCAGGAAGATTAGCAGCAGGGCCGTCTGCAAGCCCAACCACAGCACGATGCCCAGAAACAGCAGCACCCTCATCAGATAGCCGAACGGCTGCTTGCCCCTGAGATAGAGGTTCAGGACGTGCGGGTATCGGATGCGACTGACCATGAGAACGGCAACCCCGAGTGTCAGGAACGGCAGCGCAAAGATCGCCGCATTGAGGGTAGGCATCACCTCCTGGTGAAAGATGACCAGGCTGACAATCGTCCCGGCCGCCCCTGGGCTTGGAAGGCCCGCAAAGCTCATATGCGCCGCTTCGTTCTCTTCGTTTTCCACGTTGAAACGGGCCAGACGGATGGCTGCGCAACTGATGTACGCCAGGGCCGCCAGCCAGATGAAGCGATGAAACAGGCTCCCGCTCAACGGGGTCGTCAGCTCCTGGTGGACCTGGATGGCCTTGAGCATGATGAAGGCCGGTGCCACGCCGAAGCTGACCATGTCACACAGACTGTCCAGTTGGCCGCCAAAGCTGGAGGTGGACTGGCTCATCCGGGCCAGACGACCATCGAGCATATCGGCAACCATCGCCAGCAGGATCATATAACCGGCCATCGCGATATACGAGGAGCCTGCCGTGCCTCCTTCCGCTCCTCGACTCGCGAAAACGATTGCGGTAAACCCAAAGACGCCGTTCAGTATGGTGATCAGCGAGGGCAGCACGGTAATGTACTTGACCCGCTGGTTGCGCATCCGCCTCAGGAACCGGTCTTTGTCTCGTTTCGGCCTCGATCTGAGTCGTCTCACTTTCCATACCTCAATAGAGGAGTAACGCCTGCCTTGACGGCATCCCCGATGCAGACCAGACACTCGATTGGCATGCTCGCGGGCACATAGAGTTCGGTTCGAGAACCGAATTTGATCATGCCGAACGCCTGGCCCTGGCTCAAGCTGCCGCCTTCCTTCGCTTCGCAGACGATGCGTCTGGCGATAGCTCCGCTGACCTGCCGCACTACCAGACGTTCCTTGGGTTCCTCAGTCCGCACCAGGGTCAGCGTGTTCGACTCGTTGACCTTGGCCGACAGAGGGTTCATGGCGTTGAGGTAACTGCCTTTGCGATAAGCAATTGTCTCGACCCTGGCGCTGCACGGGGATCGGTTGATGTGCACGTTGAAGATGCTCAGGAAGATGCCGATCCGCAGAGCGGGTCCTTCGAGGAATTCGTTCTGTTGCGTCTGCTCGATATCCGTTACCCTGCCGTCAGCCGGAGCGACAAATAGCATCTCGTCCCTTGGTGCGTTGCGTCGAGGGTCCCGGAAGAACATCAGAGCCCAGACCAGGACGACCGCCAGGATGGCCTCCGTCACGACGACAGCCCACAAAGGTGTGTGCGTCGACCCTCCGAGGGCGACCGCCAGCATGGCCGCGACGACGAGAACGGGGTAGACGACCACCTGGGGCCATCCATACCTAGTCAATGGTATCCTCATAGGCCGGATATGATAGACCCGGCCGGTGGTGCGGGCAATAGAAAAGGCCGATCCTCCGCCCAATCGGCCCTGTCACAAGAAACAACAAAAAGACGTGTGCGGGCAGATAGTCCGTCGGGCGGTTCTATCCGACCGAGCACTCTGTGGTGCAGGGACCGGAGCCCTCACTTCGATCCCTGGCGCCTCTACCACTAAGGACGCAACCGGGGCCATGTTGTTACGGATTTGTGCGGATTATTTTCAAAACGACCGCTGCGGCCGGTCCGGGGGCGTCAAGCGCCCTCAATATGCGACAAAAGTTGTGGAATCTATCCTTGACGGTCTGCGGCGGAGATTGTATTTTCTTGCATTTCCCAAGGCCGGGAGAAGTACGGACAGTGACCGCGCCGATCTGGCGGACTCTGGTAGAAAACCCGGCGAAGAGAGCCCATGAGCCTTCTCGGCGGCAAGCCGGCAGGTCTCGATGAAGAGATAACGGAAAAGGAGAAGCAACGAAATGGTCGAATTGAGAAAACTGACAGCGAAACTGGGCAGCAGCAGGCGCGGACGCGCGACGGAGACACCCGGCGTCCAGGTCAATCCCGCCGGCTACCTGGAACGTGGCTGGGTCATCGCCAACCACAAGCTGGTGTCGTTCCACGCCGCCTTCATTTCGTCGGTTCTGAGCCTTCCGGCTGCGGAGCTCAGCACGCGAGCCGCTGCGGGCGAGAACATCAAATACGTGGTGCTGAACTTCATGTTCTCCCCGTGGCACATGGAACTGTGGATCTCGCTGGTGATTCTATATCTGTCGTGGCATATCGCCATCGCGATCCACGAGATGGGCCATTTCCTGACCGCCGCCAAACTGACGGCTCTGAACAAGGATTCGCAGGAGAAGGCCGACAAGGCCCTGGCCGGCGGCAGCAAGTTCGGCTACTACGCTCAGATGTTCCTTTTGATCCCGTCGGGCAAGTTCTATGGCGTTCGGAAAGAGAACGGCAACTTCGCTCCCGATGCTCCGTACAATCTGGCCGTGTCCGCCGCGGCGCCGGTGTGGAGCCAGTGGCTCGCCACCTTCTTCCTGCCGATTGCCGCCTTCTTCATCATCGTGGGATTGTGGGCAGAGCAGGATTGGATGATCTACATCGGCCGGTTCTTCCTGGCCCCGGGCATCGTTGGGCTGCTGGACAGATTCCTGGCCGACCCGGGCAAGCTCAAGGAATTCCGCACACGCGAGAAGATCGCCGCCGAGCAGGCCGCTCGCGCCGCCGCTGCCGCCTCGAAGGAGAGTTGGCCAGTACAGGTCACCGCGGTCAAGCAGAAGCTGCTGACCACGCGTATGCAGTCCGTCACCTTGAAGGATGGCAGCCGCGTCGCGGCCCCTTGGCAGTTCCGAAACTGCGCCATGGGCGGCCGACACACCGAGAAGGAATACCCCGAAAGCAACATCTCCATGCAGGAAAGCATGTTCATGCCGCTTTCGCCGAAGACCTATGAAGACGCCCAGGAAATGACCGTGAAGCTCCAGTACCGCCTCAAGGAGATTATCGAGGCGGCCCCGGGCGCCAAGGTGATGGGTGTCGGTCTGGAAGGCGGCATCGCGCCCTACATCGACAAGGAGCAGGGCGACAAGGTGCCCGAGCAGAGGATGTGGCGATTCATGAAGCAGGCCATTCTGGACTGCGAGTACGTCCCCGGGGTCGATGTCGCCATCGCCCTCGACCCGGCCTGCTCCGAACTCGAGAACGCCTATCGCGAAGAGCGCGGCGAGCCCGACTCCGTCGGCATGTACCGCTTCTGGCGTGACAAGGACAAGGTCGAGATGAGCCGTGACGATATCCTTAACCTCTTCAAGGAGGCCATGCAGGCGGGTATCCCGGTTTTGTCGATCGAGGATGGCTTCGGTGAGCGCGACCATCAGGGCTGGAAGAACATGATGAAGGAGCTTGGCGACAAGATCTTCATCATCGGCGACGACCTGGTCACCACCAAGGATTCGAACATCGAGAAGTGCGCCAAGAATGGCGAAATCAACGCTACGCTGATCAAGGCCAACCAGATCGGCACTCTGACCGAGACCGTGCTGGCCATGCTGACCTCGCTGGCCTACGGCGCCGAACTGGTGATCTCGCACCGGTCCAAGAGCCCGAACGATCCGTTTGAGGCGGAGATCGGCGCTGCGATGAACGCGCTGGGCGTCAAGTGCGGCGGCGGCGCCAACACGGAGCGCCTCCAGAAGTATGGCCGCATGATGGAAATCCTCGCCTTGGCCCGCGCTACACAGCGACAGACCACAGCCGAGGAGCGCAAAGAGCTCGAGGCAAGCGTCAAAGACCTGGTCAAGACGTTTACCGGACGCGACGACGTCACGATTTCCCCGAAGGCGGCCGATATCGATCTGACCAGCCTTCTGATGAAGATGCTGGCGATCGAGGCGGTCAGCGGCACCGAAGAGGCGACCAACGCCGGTATCCCCTCGGCAGCCGCCACGCTCTTCCTCGGCAAGAGCGGCATCATTCGGTTCAAGGGTTCCACGCCTCTGGGCACTTCCGCCGGCGAGGACGAAGCCATCCACTACGTGGACAGTATCATCGAGCCGTGCGAGAGCACCAAGAAGTATCCCGACCTGTTCAAGGACGCCGGCGACGGCACCTTCCGCTTCAAGAAGGATGTCAAGTCCGATGCGGTCCGGGGCAAGAACGATGAGAAGCTCCTGGCCCTCTGGAGGAAGTCCCGCCGGTACGAGGGTAAGGGTTGCATGGACGCCGTCCAGCACATTGAGACCGTGCTCGCCAAGGCCTTCGTCGGCAAGCGCGTCGGCTCGTTGGGCTCGCTGCTCGACACCGACCGCCAACTGCTCGCTCTGGAACTGGAGCAGGCGATGGCCGCCGGGCGCATCAGCAAGAACGCCTCGAACGACGAGAAGATCCATGCCATGCAGCGCAAAGGGCTGCTGGGCATGAACGCCATCCTGTCGATGTCGCTGGCTCTGGGCCGGGCGGTGGCGGCAGCGGATGGTCGCGAACTGTGGCAGCTCACTCGCGACATCGCCAGCGACACCATGGCCAAGTTCATCGTCACCAACGGCGGCAAGAAGAGCCTGGCCGAGCTCAAGAAGTTGGACTTTGACCAGTTGACCACACAGTACCGGCAGACGGCGGGCGAGTGCGTCAAGAGCGGCAAGACCGTCTACGAACTGCTGCGAGCGCAGTTGCCCGTTTACCCGGTATAGACGCAGAACGGTGGCGCGTCCGGCCCGGCGAAAGATTCCAGCCGGACCGGGCGCGCGGCCGATAAACCCAGTAAGACCGGACACCTCAACGTGAAGGCCCGGCTGAACGGTGGATTCAGAGACAAGATCGGCAGGTGTGGGTCTCTCCGCGACATGGAGACGGACCACGCCTGCCGTAACTTTGACTGCGGCCTATGCAGAGTCAAAAGATCGTCCACTTCCTGCTCTTTGTGGCCTTCTTCAGCGTCGGTGCTGGTGCACTTGGAGGAGCGGCCCTGTGCGACGACCTGATTCTCTACTGGCGAAACGAACAGCTTGTCAGGGATGCTCACCTCTCGCTGGATCGCCTCCGATCGCTCAACGACGAGTACGATGCACTGCTCAAGGAGCTTCAGGACGATCCGAGCCTGCTGAAGCGGATCGCTCCGGCCACCTTGGGCACGCCGCCGGAGGACCCCAACGCCGTCTATCCAAAAGCGAGGGCGCAGGAACTGGCCGTGGCGCGCCGGGCGCTGATGGACGAGACCGGACAGGGGCCGAGCGACGCTACCATTCCAAAGTGGCTCCAGCGGTGTAGCGAGCCGAGGCATCGGATTGCCCTGTTCCTGGCCGGGGCTGGACTGGTGCTGGTCTCGCTGGTCTTCTTCACGCCCAAGGCCGATGCCGCGGATTGACGGGTATTGCCCTGATTCCGGGGTGGGTCGCAGACCGCAGAACCCGAGCCGCGAGACCTCGTTTCGCAAGAAAGTGGTAGAGGGGCCACAAAAACCCTTGCATGAGCCAATGGATGTGATACACTGAAGGCTTAGGGTATCGCCCTCGGGCAGGTAGCTCAGTTGGTAGAGCAACGGACTGAAAATTCGTGTGTCGGCGGTTCAACTCCGCCCCTGCCCATTGCTGTAAGTCGTTGGCTGCTAACTGACACCTCCCAATCACAGATCAAACTCCATACTTCAGACTCTCCTGGATCCACCCGCCGCCGAGAAGACATCCATCCGAATACACGACGGCCCCCTGGCCGGGTGTCACCGCATCGATCGGTTCGTGAAATCGGACCTCGAACGTGTCGTCAGCCGTCAGAGTGATCCTGGCCGGGGCGCCGCGATGATTGTAGCGGATTTTGACGGTGGCATCGAACGACGCGGGCACATCCACTTGCCAATTGGCGCCGCGAGCGGTCAGACCGCCGGCCAGCAGCTCCTCGCGAGAACCGAGCGTCACGACGGCATTCTCCGGGTCGATCCCGATGACATAGGCGGGTCGGCCCATCGCCACGCCGGTCCCGCGGCGCTGCCCGATCGTAAATCGGCCGTAGCCGTCGTGTCTGCCGACCACCCGCCCACTGGAATCCACGATATCGCCAGACCGCAGGGCCCGGCTGCCCCGGGCCTCCAACAGGCTGGCGTAGTCGCCGTCGGGGACGAAGCAGATATCCTGGCTGTCGGGCTTGTCATGGACTTCCAGACCCAAACCGTTGGCGATCTTCCGGACCGCCTGCTTGCTTTCCAGATCTCCTACGGGAAACAGGATTCTCCCGAGCCACGGCCTGGGAAGGCGAAAGAGAACGTAGGACTGGTCTTTGCCGGCCGCCCGAGCTGCAGCGATTGTCGGATGCCCCCCTCGGTCGGTGATCCTGGCGTAGTGCCCGGTGGCCACGTAGCGAGCCCGGAGGGAATCCGCCAGTTCGAACAGCCGCCCGAACTTCACGCATTCGTTGCACCGGATGCACGGATTGGGAGTCCGGCCGTTCTCATAGTCCTCGACGAAACTGTCGATGATCGCGGCGAAATCCTCGGCGACCGACAGGACGCGAAACGGAATCCCCAGCTTGGAGGCGATGCTTCTGGCATCCGCGGCGTCCTGGGAACTGCAACAGGAGTGGTCGTTGCCGCCGTAAGCCCGATCCGTTTGAAGGCAGAGAAACACCCCGGTCACGTCGAAGCCAGCCTGCACGAGCAGTGCGGCCGCCACAGCGGAATCTACGCCGCCGCTGATCGCCACCAGCACTTTCTCCTGCACGGCATCACAACCCATCGGCAACTCTTTCATTCACAAGCCCAGCCCGCGAGCCGGGACCTCGCCCGACGTGTCTCCCAATCAATTCGATGCGGCCCTCCAGACAATACCGGCACTGCGAGGCAGTCTCATTGATACAAGCCGATCATATCCAGATGGAGCGTCTGGAACAACAGGATATCGTCCGCCAGACTCTCCATGCTCTGGCCGGGAATGCCGATCGTCACGCCGCTGCCGATCTCGTAGCCCAGTTCCCGCAGGGTTTTGACAGATTGATTCGCCCGGGACGCTGCCGGTCGTCGACCGGACGCACGCCCATGCTCAGCGTGACCGCCGGGTCCGGCTTCTGCAGATTCGTGTCCGCATCGAAATCAGCAACTCCGCAATGCCTGCTCGAGATCATCGATCAGGTCCTCGATGTCTTCGATGCCCACCGACAGGCGAATCGTGCCGTCAGTGATTCCGATCTTGCATCGCTCTTCGGGGGTGAGAGTCCCATGGCTCATCGTCGCTGGATGGCAGACCAGCGACTCGCCGCCGCCGCGGCTCTTGGCGAACACGAAGATCTTCAATGCCTTGACGAATCGCCGGACTTGCTCAGCACCGTCATCCAACTGGAACGTGACGATCGCACCGAAACCGTCCATCTGCGCCTTGGCCAGCTCGTGTTGTGGGTGGCTGGGTAGACCGGGAGTTGCCGACACGTGGTATGGAGTGAGTCCTTCCTGACGGAGCGCGTACTCTCGAACTGGCAGAGGGAACGGAGAGCGGCAGTAGGATAGGTCTTATTCAGCCCACCGGTGCAAGAACTCGTAGAGCACTCCGTTCAGACGGAAGACCCGTGTGTTGGCGATTCACGATCCTGACACCGCCAGAAGCGCCTCAGCCGAGCAGCAGTCGGTTACGAGCACGTCAACCAGTCCGCCAAGAAGCGCCGCACGGATCGCTCGGACCTTCTTCGCTCCACCGGCCACGGCAATGACGCGTCCAATTGTTTTGATCGTCTCGATGTCGGCTCCCACGATCCGGCGATTGATCGGGTGGTCGACCTTGGCGCCTCGTTCGTCGAAGAATTGCAGTGCGATGTCGCCCACCGCGCCGAGCCGTTTCAGGTCCGTCACCTCTTCGGCGGTCAGTGTATTGCTGCTGGACAGCAGCGTTGCATCCGGTTCGAGGACGCCGATACCGACCAGGGCGATGTCCGCTTGTCCGGCCAGTTCGAGCGTGTCGGACACCTGTGGGTCTTTGACAAGAGCTGCGCAGACGATCTCGTCTTTGACCAGGCCCGGAGCGTGGATCAGGCGGGGCCTGGCCCCCAGGGCCTGTGCCATCCGGCGCGCCAGGTCCGCTCCGTGCGTTTGCGCCTCCAGCTCGCCCAAGCCGCCCAGTAGCTGAACCACGCGAACATCGGGAAAATCCGTGGGGGCCAGCGCGTTGACCACGGAAAGGACCGACGTCCCCCAACTCAGGGCGATCACCTCGTCGCCTTGAAGGCCGCGAGTCAGACAGCCTGCTGCGACGACGCCCAGTTCATGGACGATCGTAGCTGGATCGTTCGCCGTGCAGGTTACGACCAGGGCCTCTTTCAGGCCGTATTGTCGCTCGAGCTGACGCTCGACGTCGGCGTTCGATTCCTGCGGGGAGACAATGGAAATCTGCACGATTCGTTCATCGCGAGCGGTGCGAAGCAGTCGCGACACCTTGATCCGAGACAGGCCCAGCTTGGCCGCAATCTGCTGCTGCGTCAGGCCGTCGTCATGATATGCCTTCGCGACCTTGTACAGGAGTCTTCTGAAATCAGTATCCGTGGCCCTGTTCTCCTTTGAACATATGCTCGGTAATGTTCAAAATATCGAGTTTCTACCCTCTTGCCTCGACTGTCAATAGGCAAAGCCGGGAGAGTCCGGGTCTGATGCTAAAGACATGCAATAAGTTGTGTTCCGGCATGCGTTTATCAAAGTGAAGCCACGTCTTCGATACCGGCAAATCCGTCGTGGATCGTCTGGAAGACATCCGTCAAAATGAAGGTCGGAGCAGGTTTTCGGCCATGTCGCGGTTGACATTGAGCGCGTCGGACGGTAGAAAGTGTTCATTCGTTCATGCATGAACATATGTTAAACGTCTGCCTGCCGGTTGTGAAAGGGCGACCATGAACATGAGGAAGCTGCTTCTCATCGTGGCATTGTTGGGGGCTTTCGGTGTGGTTGTTGGGGGGTTGTCCTGCTCGCGGCGAGGCTCAAGTGAAGACCAGTTGACGATTTGTTTCGGCTTTCAGGATCTGGAGACCGAGTTCTGGGTCGCCGGGCACAAGGCCATCACGGAGACGCTGCGAGCCAAGGGCATTCGCGTTCTTGAACGCAACGCCAACCAGGACGCCAACCGCCAGCTCGAGCAGATTCGCGACGCCATCGCCCAGGAGGTGAACGGGATCATCATCATTCCCCAGGACGGGGAAAGCGCGGTGACGATCGTAGGCGAGGCGAACCGGGCGGGGATTCCGATCGCGGTGTTCAACCGTCCGCCGAGCGACCGCAGCAATCCGGCGCTGGTGATCGTGGCCGACAACGAGAAGATCGCCGACGAGGCGGTTGCGTATATGGCCAAGGTGGCCCGCGAGAAGGGCAAGGGACGCAAGTGGAAACCTCTGATCGTGGTCGGCGACTTGGGCGACCGCAACGCTGTGGCACGGCGGAAAGGTTTCTTCAACGTGATGGAGAGGAATCCCGACCTGTTTGAAACGCCGATCGAAGTGCCCTCGAAATGGGATCCGGCCACCACGCTGGCGAACCTGGAAGCGGCGTTGCAGGCCAATCCGGATGTGGATTTCCTCTTCACCAGTTCGGACTTCCTGTATCCGCAGATCAAGGCGGTCCTTGAACCGCTGGGCAAGTGGAAGAAGATCGATGAGCCGGGCCACGTCATCCTCGGAGGGCTCGACGGCGACAGCACAGCCTATACGCTGATGAAAGAAGGGTACGTGGACGCCACGGGGGTGCAGGATCTGTTCTTCGAGGCGAACACCATCATGGAGGCGTTGCTGACGGCCATCGAGGTGGGGCAGAAGACGCCGGAGAATTGGATGGAGGACCCGGGCTTCGCGCTGACCCAGGAGAACATGGCCGAGCGCGCGGATGAGATGTGGGGCTACCGGGTGCTGCACGACGAATAGGTGCGGCGTATGGATCGACCGTCTGGAGACAGACCCGTGCAGAGCAGCGGCAACGTGACATCACAGACACGGATCGCCCGTCTGAAAGAGGTGGTCATCGGTCGGGCGCTCCTGTCGGACAGCTTCGTTCTGTATCTGTCGGTGGCGTATTTCGTGGTGCTGTGGGTCTTCCTGCCGCGACTGGGCAGCGCGCGGAACCTGAGCAATCTGTCCTCGAACATCTGGCCTCTGCTGGTGCTGGTGATCGGGCAGATGTTCGTGCTGATCGTCGGCGGGATCGATCTGTCGCAGACCTCCATCATGGCCATCACCAGCGTGTGCGGGGCCCTGATGATGACGTCGGGGCTGGACCCGGAGCTGTTCGCGGCAAACCCGTTGTGGGGTGTGTTCATCGGCGAGCAGGGCGGACCGGCGGGCGGCAGTGTGGCGGCGGCGCCCGTCGGGATAGCCTTCATGCTGGCGATCGGGACGCTGATCGGCTCGGCCAACGGCCTGGCGGTGGCGAGGCTGAAGATGCCGCCGTTCATGGTGACGCTGGTCTCGATGTTCTTCTTCAGCGGGCTGGCCATCTTCATCACGCGCAGTGAGAACGTGCGGAATCTCCCGGATGCGTTCCTGGCGGTCGGACAGAACTATCTCGGTCGCGTGCCGACTGCTCGGGGTCCGGTGGGCCTGGTACCGTATTCGTTCTTTGCGGCCCTGGCGCTGGCGGTGGCCGCTTGGTTTGTGCTGGCGCGGACGATCCTGGGCCGCTGGCTGTACGCGGTCGGGATGAACCGCCGGGCGGCGACCGTGTCGGGCGTTCCCACGGACCGGGTGATCGTTTGGGCCTATGCGGTCAGCGGGTTCTGTGCAGCGCTGGGCTCGGTGCTGTATTCGTCCCGTCTTGGCGCGGGCCGGCCCACGCTGGGTGAGAATGTTCTGCTGGACATCATCGGGGCGGCGGTCATCGGCGGCATCAGCCTGTTCGGCGGCAAGGGAAAAGTGCGCTGGGCGTTCTACGGCGTGCTCTTCTTCGTCCTGCTGGACAGCTCGCTCTATATGCTGAACCTCAAGTTCTATACCGTCAATATCGTCAAAGGCGTCGTGATCCTGGTGGCAGCCCTGCTGGATGTGCTTCGCAATCGCATTCGGCTGGGCTGGGCCCCGACGGGCAGGGCGGTGACGGCATGAGCGAGCCGATTCTGCAATTCGAGCATGTCAGCAAGAGCTTCTTCGGCGCTATGGCGCTGACCGATATCACTCTGGCGGTGCGGCCCGGTATGGTGCTGGGGCTGGTGGGCGAAAACGGCGCGGGCAAGAGCACGCTGATGAATATTCTGGGAGGGGTGATCGCGTCCGACGAGGGGCAGATTCGTTTGGAGGGGAGGCTCTATTCTGCCGACAGTCCGGCTGAAGCCACGCGCGCCGGCATCGCGTTTATCCACCAGGAATTGAACCTCTTTTCGCATCTGAGCATCCTCGACAACCTGTTCATCGATGGATTCCCCCGGATCGGGCGGACGCCCCTGATCCATCGTCGTGAAGCTGTGCGGCGGGCCAAAGAGGCGCTGGCGGCCGTCAATCTCAGCATCTCCCCTCGGACACGGGTCGATCGGCTCACGCCGGGGCAGAAGCAACTGGTCGAGATCGCCAAGGCCCTGCACGGCGGGGCGCAGATCATCATATTCGATGAGCCAACCACGTCGCTGACCTCCCGTGAGACCGAGCGGCTGTTTGCGCTGATCGAGCGACTGCGCCGCGAGGGACGCACGATTCTCTATATCAGTCATGTGCTGGCCGATGTGCTCAGGCTGGCCGATGAGATTGCAGTATTGCGCGACGGCAAAGTCGTACGCACCGGCCCCAGGGCCGAATTCGACATCGATGCGATGATTGCGGCGATGGTGGGCCGGCAGATCGACCAGCTTCATCCGATACGCAGGGGCAAGCCGGCAGACAAGGTCCTCATGTCGGTCGCGGGCGTGACGGAACCCGGCATCGTGAAAGACATCTCATTCGATCTGCATGAAGGCGAGATTCTCGGGCTGTTCGGCTTGATGGGGTCGGGTCGGACGGAGCTGGGGCGCATCCTGTTCGGGCTGGACCCGTTTCGATCGGGCACGATCGACATGTGTGGACAACCCCGGCGCAGGCGGACAGCGCGCAGGAGCATCGCCGCCGGGATGGCCTTTGTCACGGAGGATCGGCGGGAGGAGGGACTGCTGATGGAGGCGTCGGTAACCGAGAACATGGCGCTGGTGGCTCTGCCGAACTGCCGGCGCAATCGGGTTCCGGGTTCGTTGGATCGGCTCACGTTGCGGCGGTCGGTCGACGAGATGATCGCGTCACTGAAGATTAAGTGCGTCAATCCGAGAACGGCTGCGGTCAAGAGTCTCTCCGGCGGCAACCAGCAGAAGACCGTGATCGGCAAATGGCTGCTCGGGCGGCCGACGGTCTGTATTCTCGACGAGCCCACGCGCGGGATCGACGTGGGGGCCAGGTACGAGGTCTATTCGATCATCAACGATCTGGCGGACCGGGGCAACGGGCTGTTGTGCATCTCGTCGGAACTGGAGGAACTGGTGGGGATCTGCGATTCGCTGCTCGTGATGAGCAAGGGACGGATCTGCGGCCGGTTCCGGCGGGACGAGTTTGACAAAGAGCGGATTCTTGCGGCGGCGTTCGAAGGGCACCTCGAGCGCGGGCCGCGTGGTTCGTCGGGAGCATCGAACTGATGGGCTCGCTGAGGCAGGGAACATTGACGGCGGTGCTGCGGAACGTTCCGATTCTGATGTTCGCAGGGACGTTCGTGGTCTTTGGGCTGCTGGCGCCGCGTTTCCTGGAATACCAGAGCCTGGAGAATATCGCCAAGCAGGCGTCTTACATCGGGATCATCGCGGTCGGCGAGACGGTCGTCTTGTTGACGGCGGGGATCGATCTGTCGGTCGGATCGAACATGTATGTCTCGGCGGTGGCGGCCGGCCTGCTGATGGAGCGGTTTGCGATCTCGCCGCTGCCGGCGCTGCTGGTCTGCCTGACGGTGGGGCTTCTGTTCGGGCTGTTCAATGCCTTTGCGGTCACCCGGCTGCACATCATTCCATTCGTGGTGACGCTGGCGACGCAGTTCGCGGGGCGCGGCTTGGGATGGATGTTGAGCAAGAGCCGGGCGGTGACGTTTCCCCAGAGTGTCACCGGGCTGGGCGCGGCCGAGCTGCTGGGGATTCCGGTACCCGTCGTGATTTTCGCGGTGGTGGTGCTGTTGGCGTGGGTTGTGCTGACCCGCACGACGCTGGGCCGGCAGATTTACGCCGTGGGGCATGGACTGGAGGCGGCACGCAAGGCCGGCGTCGACACGCGGCGCGTGCAGGCCACGGCATATATCATCTGCGGTGTTCTCGCTTCCCTCGGCGGCTTCGTCTCTGTGGCGCAACTGGGCAACGTCAACTCGGGGTTCGGTCAGATGGTTGAATTCCAGGCGATCGCGGCCGCGGTGCTGGGCGGCGCGAGCCTGTTCGGCGGAATCGGCAATGTCTTTCCGGGCACCGTGCTGGGGGCGCTGTTGATCCAGATGGTCTGGGCGGGCCTGGTGGCGACACGGACGGATTTGTACCTGCAGCCGTTGATCGCGGCGGCAATCATCTTTCTGGCCGTGCTGCTCGACAGCGTTCGCAACACGGTGTTGGCCCGACTGGGACGACACAACATTCGCGTCGAAGAGTGAACTCTACCATGGAGAAGAAAGCAATGATAAGAGCAAAGGCTCTGGCTCTGGTTCCGGCGTTGTTGGGGTGTTCTGTTATCTGCAGCGCCGCCGATGCAGTCGCGCAGTGGGGCAGGTATGAGAAGCAGTTCGCCAGCGACAAATCATACGACAATCCCTTGTACGACGTGACGCAGTTCGTCGTGGAATTCACTTCCCCAACCGGCCGGGCAAAGAGAGTCCACGGTTTCTGGGATGGGGGCCGCGACTGGCGTGTCCGGTTCTGTCCCGACGAGGTGGGGACCTGGACGTTCGTCTCGCAGTGCTCGGACAAGGCCAATCGGGGGCTGCACGAAGTCAAAGGCTCCTTCGAGTGTGCCCCGCAGGATAGCACGCTGCCTATCTATGCGAAGGGCAGCCTGGTCCGCCCGAAAGGAGCGTATCACCTGGCGTACAGCGATGGAACGCCTTTCTTCTGGTGCGCCTGCACCGCCTGGAACGGCGCGCTGAAGTCAACAGAAGAGGAGTGGACCACCTATCTGCAGGACCGCGTCGCCAACGGCTACACCGCCATTCAATTCGTCACCACGCAGTGGCGGGGCTGCGACGTCGACATCGCCGGCGAGGTGGCGTTCATCGGATCGGGATGCATCCGCATCAATCCATCCTTCTTCCAGCGGCTCGATCACAAGGTCGATCAGGTCAACGAGCATGGCTTGATCGCGGCGCCGGTGCTGCTGTGGGCGCTTCCGGTGGCTGCCGGTCGGGAGCTGAGTCCCGGCTACTACCTGCCGGAGAATGAGGCGATCCTCCTGGCCCGCTACACTGTCGCGCGGTACGGCGGCCACCACGTGGTCTGGATTCTTGGCGGAGACGGACGCTATGTCGGCGAGTACGAACAACGTTGGAGGAACATCGGAAAAGGCGTCTTCGGCGATGATCATCCCGGCCTGGTGGCCCAACATCCGCAGGGCCATTCGTGGATCGGCCGTCAATACGCCGACGAGCACTGGCTCGATATCGTCGGATACCAGTCGAGCCACAGCAACGCCAAAGGGACCGTCGATTGGATCAACAAAGGCCCGATGGCCAATGACTGGGACAAGCTGCCGGCGCGGCCGATCATAAATCTGGAACCGAATTACGAGGAGATCGGCCGTCGCATCAGCGCCCGCGACGTCCGCAACGCCTCGTACTGGAGCCTTCTGGCGACACCGATCGCCGGGATCACCTACGGCGCCAACGGGATCTGGCCGTGGATTCGCCCGGGCGAGAGCATCCTCAATCATGGAAGCGGCTCGGGTGTCACGCCCTGGTTCGAATCAATCAAGCTGGCGGGGAGTGTCCAGATCGGCTATCTGGCCCGGATGATTCAGACGCTGCCCTGGTGGCGCTATCGCCCGTGTCCCGAGCGGCTCCTCGAACAGCCTGGGGACCAGACCTACAACCATTTCATCGCGGTGGCCGAGACGGACGACCACGATAGCGTCATCGCGTATTCGCCGGTCCGGCAGACGATCAAGCTGAGCAGCCCATTGAACCGGCGCTACCGCGGGCGATGGTTCGACCCGGTCAAGAACGAATACAGTACGGCCGAGATCGTCTACGGTCCGAACCGGCTGGAAGCAACCAGTCCGGCCGACCAGGACTTCGTCCTGATCCTCGAGAGACAATAGCCCTTCGTGAGAATGCAGATATGACAAAACCAGAACTTGACCAGATGCTTGCCAGGGCAAGAGCGGTTGTCGCGACGGAGGCCGGAGCCGTTGCTGCACTGGAGGGTCAGTTGAATGCCGACTTCGTGACCGTCGCTCGAATGATGCTCGAATGCACAGGGCACATCCTGACCGCCGGCGCGGGCACGAGCTGCGCGATGGCCCAGCGTTTTGCCCACCTGTTGGCGTGCTGTGGAACGCCGGCGCTGTTCATCAGCGCGGCCAATTCGATCCACGGCGGCGCCGGCGCGATCAGCGACAAGGACATCGTGTACATCATCTCCAAGGGTGGACAGAGCGCGGAAATCAACACGTTCGCTCAAATCGCCAAGGATCGCGGAGCCAGGGTGATTGCTCATACCGAGAAGCCGGATTCGCCTTTGGGCAGGCTCAGCGATGCCGTCGTCCATGTGACGGCGCCGCAGAGCGCTGACCCTTATGGCATGATCGCAACGGGCAGTTCACTGGTGAACGGCGCGGCTTGCGACGTGCTCTGCGTGCTGCTGCTCGAATTGCGGGGCTATACAAAGGAGCAGTTCGGCCACACCCACCCGGGCGGTGCCGTCGGCGCGAAGATCAAAGCGGAAAAACGTGGATAGCAGCCTGTGACCTGCGCGCTTGCGCGAAATCGAGGATGGCTTATGAAGGCGGCGTTTCTGACGGGACCACAGAAGATCGAGATCCGCGATGTCCCGGAACCGGATGTTCCGGAAGGCGGGCTGGTTCTGGCGGTCAAGGCGTGTGGGATTTGCGGCTCGGACCTGCGTCGCTGGAAGGAAGGGCCGCCGGCCGGCTCGGGCGGGGTGACTCCAGGGCATGAAGCGTCCGGCGTGGTCGTTGCGGTCGATGTGCGATGCACTCGTTTCAACGTGGGCGATCGTCTGGCGATTGCACCGGACGTGCACTGCGGCAAGTGCTATTACTGCCGGCGCGAGCGATACAATCTTTGCGACCACCTGCAATTCCTGGGGATTACGCCGGGCTTTCCAGGCGGCTTCGCCGAGCGGATGGCGCTGACGCCCGAGATCCTGGAGAATGGCGTCGTCAATCCCATGCCCGAAGGACTGGGCTTTGCACACGCGGCCTTGTCGGAACCGTGCTGTTCCGTACTGGCAGCGCATGACAGGGCCGGCACCGGCCAGGGAGACACCGTTGTGATCCTGGGAGCCGGGCCGATCGGTTGCCTGCACGTCGCGGTGGCCAAGATGCACAGCGCCCGAACCATCGTCACCGAGTGCAGCGAGAGGCGTCGGGAACTCGCAGCGCGATTCGACCCGGATCTGATTGTCGATGCGGCTTGTGAGGACGTGGTCGCCCGCGTGAGGGAATTCACGAAAGGACTCGGAGCCGACATCGTGATCTGCGCCAATCCGGTAGCCGAGACGCAGCGGCAGGGCGTAGACATGGTGCGCAAGGGCGGCAAAGTCCTGCTCTTCGGCGGCCTGCCCAAGGCCAGTCCGATGACCACGCTGGACGGCAACAAGATTCACTACGGCGAAATCGAAGTACTCGGGACCTTCTCCTACCATCCGCGCGTTCATCGCCGGGCGCTCGACCTGCTGGCCGACGGAACGCTGCCCGCCGACAAGATCATCACGCATCAGTTTCCGCTGGGTCAAATCGCCGATGCCTATCGAATGGCGGCGGCGGGCGATGCGTTGAAGGTGCTCATCTGCTTCGAGAAAGAATGAACCATGATTGGTCTGAATGCTGAACTTCAGGAACGACACGGACAGAATAACCCCGTACGAATCGGTCTGATCGGGGCCGGACAGATGGGCGTCGACGTCGTCGCCCAAGTCACGATGATGAAGGGAATCGACATCCCCGTGATCGCGGACGTGAACCTGGCGCGGGCGCGAGAGGCATTCCGCATCGCCGGTCTCAAAGGCGAGGTGGTCCAGACGGATTCGACGGCCGAGGCCGACGCCGCGGTGGCTGCCGGCAAGCAGGTGTGCACCCGCGACTTTCGCGTGGTTACCGCGATGAAGCAGGTCGAGGTAATGCTGGAAGCAACGGGGGTTCCCGAGGTGGGGGCGCGTGCCGCCATGCTGGCGGCTCGGAACGGCCAGCACTCAGCCATGATGAACGTCGAGACGGACATCACCGTCGGACCTCTGCTGAGCTGGTACGCGGCGCAAAAGGGGGCGCTCTACGCACTGGCAGCGGGCGACGAGCCGGCGGCGTGCAAGGAATTGTACGATTTTGCCGATGCCCTGGGTTTCACCATCGTCGCGGCGGGCAAGGGCAAGAACAATCCGCTGGATCGTCACGCCAGGCCGACGGATGAAGCATGGGCCAGGGAAGCGGCGCGGCGAGGGCTCAATCCCAACATGTTGATCGAGTTTGTGGACGGCAGCAAGACGATGATCGAGATGGCGGCCGTCTCCAACGCCACAGGACTGCGGCCCGACATTCGCGGCATGCACGGGCCGCGAACCAGCCGCGACAGGCTGCATGAGACGTTCGCTTTGAAGGAACATGGCGGCGTGCTCAATCGCGCCGGAGTGGTCGACTATGGCATCGGAGGCGTACATCCAGGCGTATTTCTCGTTGTGACGACGGACCATCCGCGTTTGCGTCAGGCGCTGGTCTATCGCGACATGGGCAACGGTCCGTATTACACGCTCTTTCGCCCGTACCATCTCTGCAGCATAGAGGTGCCTTTGACCTGTGCCATGCTGGCGATCCGCAAGAAGTCCAACATGTTCCCTTTGAATCGGTTGGTATCGGAAGTCTTTGCCGTAGCCAAACAGGATCTTAAGCCCGGCGATCTCCTGGATGGCATCGGCGGCTGTTCGTTCTACAGCCTGATCGACGAATATGAGGCCGCCAAGGCCGACAACCTTCTGCCCATCGGTCTGGCAAAAGGCGCCAGGTTGGTCCGGCGGGTTGGGCAAGATGTCCCAATACGGTACGACGATGTGGAGCTCTACGAGTCGTCCACTGTGCTTCTTCTTCGGCGGCTCCAGGACCGGTGGATGGCCGGACAGATCGACGACCGCGAACTGTTGGAGTTGCTTGACGCCATCCAACTGGACTGATGCTGCGCCGCACTCTGTGATGCGAGGTGCCTATGTCGGTTATGGGGTTGGACATCGGAACAACAGGCTGCAAGGCCGCCGTGTTCAGCGACGATTGGCGTCTGGTCGCGAGTGCCTCTCGCGAGTACTCGGTGCTCACGCCCCGTCCGCATTGGGCCGAGCAGGATGCGGAACGCGTTTGGCAACTGGCAATGGAGACGCTGACGCAGGCGGTCTGTCAGAGCAAGGCGGACCCGCCCCAGGCCCTCGCCCTGTCCGTCCAGGGAGAGGCGATCATCCCTGTCGACGAGATGGGCCGTCCCATTCGGCATGCGATCCTGGGCATGGACACACGGACCACGGCCGAGAACGACTGGCTCGCCGAGACGTTCGGCCCTGAGACGCTTTTCCGCCGCACCGGCATGCCCATGCACACGATGAACACCGTCACCAAACTCCTGTGGCTTCGACGAAACGAGTCGCCGCTCCGGAGCCGTGCCGCGCGATTTTTGCTCTACGAAGACTACTTTCTGCGTCGCCTGACCGGTCGCGCCATCATCAGCCACTGTCTGGCGTCGCGGACCCAGATGTACGACCTGGGGACTTCCGCCTGGGCGACGGACATCCTCGATCGCTGTCAGATCGATCCGCGCCGACTTGCGGAGCTTCTGCCTGCGAGTGAAGCGGTCGCCGGAACGCTCGACGGGACCGTCGCTCGCGAGATCGGTTTGCCAAAGTCGATGCTCGTGGCCATCGGCGGGCACGACCAGGCCTGTGCCGCGTTGGGCAGCGGCGTGATCCGGCCCGGATTGGCGATGGTCTCGACCGGGACGGCCGAAGTAGTCGAGGTGGCGATGAGCTCGCCCGTGGTCGACCCGAAGCTGCGCGAAGGCAGCATTTCGGTTTATCGACACGTGGTGCCGGGTCTGTACCTGGCCATGACGCTGAACCACAGCGGGGGCCTCGTCCTGCGCTGGTTCCGCGACACGCTCTGTCAGGATTGCATCGCGCGGGCGGCACAGACCGGGCAGGATGCCTACGATCTGCTCCTGGCCGGTGCACCGGACGGTCCAACCGATCTACTGGTGCAGCCCCATTTCGCCGGCGCGGGGACACCTTCGCTGGACACGCGCTCCAGGGGCGCCATCGTGGGACTGACGTTTGCCACGACGCAGGCCGAAATCGCCAAGGCAATTCTGGAGGGGCTGACGTTCGAGTTGCGGAGCAATCTCGACTTCCTGCGCGAGGCGGGTGTCGAGCTTGGGGAATTGCACGCGGTCGGCGGCGGAGCGCGCAGCAGGATGTGGCTCCAGTTGAAGGCGGACATCTGCCGGATGCGGCTTCGCGTTCCGCGCATGACGGAGGCCGCCTGTCTGGGGGCCGCCATTCTCGCGGCGGTCGCCGTCGGGGACTATCCGGATATCGCGGAGGCGGTCCGCGCCGCCGTAGGTTTCGACACCGTCGTAGAGCCCGATCTTGAGCGCAGCCGGCAATATGACGGCCGGTATGGATCCTATAGACAGCTTCATCCCGCCCTCAAGGACGTCTGCCGGGTAGAGGAACAAGGCGAATCGTGACATACGAGGAACAGGGGGCCGACCGGATGCCGGAGAGTACGAAAATCGCATTGCTGATCGATCCTTCCCGCCAGTTCACGCGCGGGATTCTTAGCGGGATTGCTGAGTACGCGCGGCTTCAGGGTTTCTGGACGTTCTACCGGCCCCTGGAATACCGTGACCGCACCGCGGAACATCGCCTGCCGGCGGTCCTCAAGAAGCTCAAGCCGGACGGCATTCTCATGCGCGAGCCGCCGGAAGTGCGGGCCATTGTCAAGCTGGGCGTGCCGATTGTGTGTTTCCCATACACTCGGGAAGTGATCGACGGAGTCGCCAACGTGATCACGGACCAGGAAGCCGTCGCTGGCATGGCTGCCGATCACCTGCTGAGTCTGGGCCTGAAGCATTTTGCGTATTGCGGGTACGATGACTGGTGGTGGTCGCGGCGTCGCCGGGACAGCTTCTGCGACAAGGTGGGTCAAGCCGGTTTCCACACTGACGTCTACCGTCCAGCCGGCATGCCATCCGAGAGGACGTGGGAGCAGGAACTGCCTCGGATCGTCGATTGGCTTCGGGATTTGCCCAAGCCGGTCGGCATCATGACCTGCAACGACGACCGCGGCGAACTGGTGATCGAGGCCTGCAAGATGGAGCAGTTGAAAGTCCCGGACGAGGTGGCCGTGGTTGGCGTGGACAACGACACTCTGATCTGCGATCTGTGCAGTCCGCCCCTGTCCAGCGTGGCCACGAACCTGGAACGAATCGGCTATGACGCAGCCGAAACACTGAATCACATGATCGCGGGGCGGGAGAAGGGCCGGCCGACGCTGTGGATCCGTCCGACGCACGTAGCCGCCAGACAATCGACGGACGTGTTGGCGATGGAGGATGTGGATGTCGTGAAGGCGCTGCGGTTCATCCGCCGGGCTGCGCGGCTCAATATCGCTGTGCAGCAGGTGGTGCAGCACACGAGTCTTTCGCGCCGGGCGCTGGAGCAGCGGTTTCGCCGCGTCGTGGGCCACTCCATTCACGATGAGATTCAGCGTGTCCGGCTGGAACTGCTGACACGCATGCTCATTGAGTCCCGGCGGTCTGTGATGGACATCGCGCAGGCTCTGGGGTTTGCGGATGCTTCTCATGCTTCGCGTCTCTTTCGCAAGGCGAGAGGGATCAGTCCAACCGAGTATCGGCAGCAGCATCGGCGTGGCCGATGATGGTGCGCAAAATGACAGTACCCGTGCGCAAAATGGCATGGTATGCGGGTGTACCGAAAGAGCATAATGGATAGTCTACGGAGCCTTGCGGAACCGGAAGAGGCAGGACCGGAAAGGGGTGTTCGAATGCGGACGAGAAGAGGCTTCACGCTGATCGAACTGCTGGTCGTGATCGCCATCATCGCTCTGCTGATGGCTATTCTCATGCCGGCCCTGAGCAAAGCGAGAGATCAGGCCCGCACCTTGCGATGTCGGGCCAATCTGAAGCAGTACGGCATCGCGCTGCGCATGTACCTGGACGACAACAGCTATGAATTCCCCGACGCGTGGACCTGGCTCAAGTCCGAGGGACACGACTGGGTGCGGAAAGGCGAGAGACCCGAGGGCGTGCTGTGGCCGTATCTGAAGGCGCTTGACGTGCACATGTGTCCCAAGTTCAACATGCTGGCCAAAGGAACGGACTACGCGGACACGGCGGTCAGCTATGTCATGAATTCCTACGTCGGCCGGGGCGGTGAAATCTGGTCGAGTTGGCTGGGCGCCGGTGTGACCGGAGTCTCCAAAGAGACCGAGGTCTATCAGCCGTCGCAGGTGATCGTGTTCACGGAAGAAAACACCTGGATCATCGAAGGGTACAGCATCGCGCCCTTCAACGACACGCATTTCACCGTGGGCAACGCCGAGAGGCAGATCGACAACTATGCGACGTTTCACAACGCGCCGAGTGACATTGATCGAGGCGGCGCGAACATCGTCTTTGTTGACGGCCACGTCGAGCTGTTGCGGCGTCTGGATGACCCGGACGCCGGATTCCGGCTGGCCTGGCCGAAGAAGGACATCCCGTACGCGATGTGACTTCTGGAGACGTGCTGCGGGTTAGCGAAACGAGTGTTATATTCTGGAGGAGAGCCATGCGTGTGCGAGGAGAAACGGTCAACGGTAGTGGGGGCTTGACAGAAAAGTCGTTTTGGGAGGTCCGGACCATGAAGACAACACGATTCTCGATTCTCTCGTTGGTTTTCGTTCTGTCTGTCTGTATCAGTCCCGGTGCGCGAGCCGGAGTGGTCGGTGCCTGGCTTTTCGACGAGGGCAGCGGCAACTCGGCCGGTGATTCGTCCGGCAACGGTCTGATCGGCACCCTCGGGGGAACGCCGGAGTGGCTCGCGGAGGGGGAAGGCCTGTTCGGCGGAGCCCTGCGGCTTGGAGAGGGCGACTACGTCGATTTCGGTCCTCCCACCCCACCGGGCCTCCTGGTCGAACAGGACATCACCTTCATGGCCTGGTGCAGGCCTCAACAAATCCTGTCGCATTGGCAGGTGGTCCTGTCCATGCAAAGGGGATCGACCGGAGGCGAAGCGTATGCACTGACCTATGGCGACAACGACGACCAGCTTCGCATCATCGTGAACACCGTGTCGGGCGGGGACATTCAGATCTTCGATCCCACTCCCTTCGTTCTGGACGAATGGATTCACGCGGCGGCAACCTACGACGGCGGCACGGGGATTCTTTACCGCAACGGCGAGCCGGTCGCCGTCGATTCCACCAGTGCCTCGGGCGCGTTTGACCACGGGGACGGCAACGGTCGCTTTGCCATCAACGGCAACTACAATTCGCTCAATGGGGGCTTGGCCGAGTACTCGGACTCCACGTTGGATGAAGTGCTGATTTTCGACGAGGTTCTGAACCAACAGCAGATTCAGGGGATCATGACGCTGGGCTTTCTGGGCTGGCAGACCGGGCCGGGCGCCGCGATGAACCCGAGGCCGGAAGATGAAGCGACGGATGCTCCGCGCGATGTTGTTCTGAGCTGGACGCCGGGCGATTTCGCCGTGACGCACGATGTGTACTTCGGCGCCGGCTTTGACGACGTCAATGCGGCCAGCCGCACCAATCCGACGGGGGTCCTGGTCAGCCAGGGGCAGGCCGAGGCAACGTACGATCCCGCTGGTTTGCTGGAGTTTGCGCAACCCTACTACTGGCGGATTGACGAAGTCAACGGCGCACCCGATTTCACGGTCTACCGGGGGAAGGTCTGGAGCTTCACGACGGAGCCGCAGGCCTATCCGGTCACCGCCGTTGTCGCCACCACCAGCGGTGTCTCCGATGGCGACGCCGTTCCGGGCAAGACCGTCGACGGTTCCGGCCTCAACGCCAACGATCAGCACTCGATCGCGGCGTCGGACATGTGGCTGGCGGTCCCCGATGGAGCCGAGCCGCTCTGGATTCAGTTTGAGTTCGACCGGGTCTACAAGCTTCACGAACTTTGGGTCTGGAACTACAACGTCCAGTTCGAACTGGTTCTCGGGTTCGGTCTCAAAGGCGTTACGATCGAATACTCGCAGGATGGTGTGGACTGGACGGCGCTCGGCGATTTCGAGCTGGCCAAGGCGACTGCTTCCAGCGGTTACACGCACAACACCACGATCGACATGACGGGGGTGGCCGCCAGGTATGTCAGGCTGAACGTCAACAGCGGTTGGGGCATGATGGGCCAGTTCGGCCTGAGCGAGGTCCGCTTCCTGTATATCCCTGCCCAGGCTCGACAGCCCGAGCCGGCCGACGGCGCCACGAACGTGGACCCGGACGCTCTTCTGAGCTGGCGGGCGGGACGCGATGCCGCGTCTCACGACGTGTACCTTGGCGCCAGTCCGGAGGCACTCGAACTCGTTGACACGGTGGATGTCGCCCGCTTGTCGCCGGAGGGGATCGAATATGGTGCGACGTACTACTGGCGCGTTGACGAGGTGAACGGGGCTGATGCCGTTTCCATCTGGGAAGGCGATGTGTGGACTTTCTCCACTCCGTCGTACGCGGTCGTGGATGATTTCGAGAGCTATACCGACGACATCGACGCCGGGAAGGCCATCTTCCAGACGTGGATCGATGGCTTCGAAGACCCTCAGAATGGCTCTACGGTCGGACATCTCAATACCCCGTTCGCTGAACAAACGACCGTCCATGGCGGCCGGCAGTCCATGCCCCTTTTCTACGACAACGCGGGTCTGACCATGTCGGAAGCTGAGTACACGTTCGACGCACAGGACTGGACCGCCAACGGTCTCAAGAGTCTCTCGCTCTACTTCTATGGCGCGGCCGGCAACGGCGGGCAGTTGTACGTAAAGATCAACGGCACGAAGGTCGTCTACGACGGCGCCGCGGCCGATATTGCGGAAGGCCAGTGGCAGGTGTGGAACATCGATCTGTCGGCCGTCGGCGGGAACCTGCGCAACGTTACGAGCCTGGCGGTCGGTGTGGAGGGCGCTGGTGCGGCCGGAGTGGTTTACGTCGATGATATCCGCCTGTACCCGAGAACGCCGGAAATGCTGACACCGTCGGATCCGGGGACGGCGGGCCTGCTGGCGGAATACACGTTCGAGAGCGACCCGGCCGACAGTTCCGGCAACGGCCATGATGGTACGCTGCTGGATGAGGCATATGTCAGCGCCGGTACACTCGTTCTCGATGGGACCGACGACGCGATGGCCATCCCGAGGCTCGGCGGCGCCAACGCCACCTTCAATCAGGGAACCTACTCGATGTGGATGTACTCGAATGTCGGTCTGGCTTCCGTCAGCTTCGCCGGGGGCATCAACAGCGATGGCTGGTCGGCCGGCGGGATCCACTGCAAACTCGCCGGCGGCAAGGCCAACGCCGGAATCAACGGTCTGGCCGGCGGCGATATGCAGGGCGACACCGTGGCGTCGGCCAACGCATGGGTCCATTTGGCGTTGACGGTCTCCGACAACGAAGCGGCAATCTATCTGAACGGCAAACTCGAAGACTCCCGAGCCTTCGCGGCGCCGCTGACGCTGATTCTGGGCGCTGCCACCGTCGGCGCCTGGAACAACAATGGCTCGATCGAGCGTGAGTTGAACGGACAGATGGACAACGTTCGTGTCTACGATCGAGCGCTGTCTGAGGAAGAGATTCTCTGGCTGGCCGGGCAGAAAGACCCGGTGCACAAGCCGTTCTGACGCAATCGCTTGCACAGGTCCCATCGGTCCCTTAGGATGGGAGCGGTGGGACCTGTCTTTGTGCAGGTTTGCTCAACGGGAAAGGGCGCTATGAAGATCTTGGACAAGAAGGTGACATTCGGCGTGATCGTGGGCACGAGAGGCTTCTTCAATCCCCGGCTGGCGGTGGAAGGTCGCCGAGAGCTGCTGGCCAAACTCAGCGCTCTTGGGTATTCGCACGTGATCTTGCCTGCCAAAGCCACGGCCCACCAGGCAGTCGAAACGCGGGCGGATGCGAAGAAATGCGCCGCATTGTTCCGGCAGCATCGCGATCGCATCGACGGGGTCATCGTTGTATTGCCCAACTTCGGCGACGAGCTTGGAGTTGTCGAGACCCTCGATCTGGCTCGTCTCGATGTGCCCGTATTGGTGCAGGCGTGCAGCGACCGTCTGGATGCGGTGGACGTCGCAGGCCGTCGGGATGCCTTTTGCGGCAAACTCTCGGTCTGCAACAACCTCTATCAGTATGGGATTCCGTTCACCGACACGCGCGATCATACGTGCGACATCGGCAGTGACGCTTTCGGGGCCGATCTGGATTTCTTCGCCCGCGTCTGTCGCGTCGTCAGAGGGCTGCGCCGGGCGCGGATCGGCGCAGTCGGCGCGCGTCCGGCGGCGTTTCAGACCGTGCGCTTCAGCGAAAAGCTGCTCCAGGATTCAGGCATTACGGTGGTCCCTGTCGATTTGTCCGAGATCATCAGCCAGGCCCGGCAGCTCGACGATCGGGCAAAGTCCGTCCAGAAAAGATCGTCCGAGATCAGGGACTATGGATCGATCCCCGCGCGGATCGATCCCCAGGCCGTGCTGAAACAGGCCAAGCTCTCCGTCGTTCTTGAGAGATGGATGGCCGAGAACGAGCTGAATGCCAGCGCCATCCAGTGCTGGACCTCCATCCAGAACAACTACGGCTGTGCTGCGTGCCTGTCCATGAGCCTGATGGGCGAAAAACGCATGCCCAGCGCCTGCGAGGTGGACGTGGTCGGCGCGGTCTCGATGTATGCGCTGCTGCTGGCGTCCGGGCAGATTCCCGGCTTCCTCGACTGGAACAACAACTATGCCGACGAGGCGGACAAGTGCGTTTGTACGCACTGCAGCAATTTTCCCAAGAGTTTCGTGGGCCGCCGGATCGAGATTGCCGAACTGGACGTGCTGGGCGAGTCGTTGGGACGCGAGAACTGCTTCGGGGCCGTCAAAGGTCACGTGGCCGCCGGCCCGATGACCTACTTCCGCATGTCGACGGATGATCGGCGAGGAAAGATCAAGACGTACCTCGGTGAAGGTCAATTCACAGACGATCCGTTCGACATGGATGGCGGCATCGCAGTCTGCCAGATCCCGCGACTGCGGGAGTTGATGGGTTACATGTGCCAGAACGGCCTCGAGCACCACGTGGCCATGGCGCGGACGCATTGTGCCAGGGTCCTGCACGAAGCGATCACGAAGTATCTGGGCTGGGACCTCTACTGTCATAGCTGACGGGCGTTGCCGAAGAAGCATCGTCCGTGCGAACACCGAATCATTGTGTGCTGCCTCCTTGTTGTTCGATTCAATCGAAGGGACAGGGAAATGAAGAGCAAGTCCGCTTGTGCGTCCGTGCTTCTGCTGTCGCTTGCGATGACTGCCCACGCGGACTGGCAGATGTGGACGGTGACCGATACCCGGCATGTGCTGCGGAGCGATCTGCCAGGCAGCGATCGGACGGTCGAGGTCCGTGCGGCCCGAAACGAATGGGTGAGTTTTCAGGTCCTGCTGCGCTGCGATGAACCGGTCCGGGCGGTGCGTCTGGAGGCGGGTGAACTGCGCGGGCCGGAGAAGACGCGCCTCGGGTTGTCGGAGAGCCGGTGCTACCGCCAGCATCAACTGCATCTGGAGACCGGGACCTATCGGAACAGCGTCTTCAAGCCGGACTGGTATCCGGACCCCCTGATTCCCTTTGCGCATCCGGTTACGGGCAAGCCGCTGGAGGGAGCACGCTTTGCCGCCGTGCCCTTCGATCTGCCGGCCGATGAGACGCATGGCTTCTGGGTGGACCTTTACGTTCCCGCCGCAGCCTCGCCGGGAGACTATCGAGGCGTTTATCGTGTCATCTCCGATGATCGCAGGGCGGTTGAGATTCCCGTGACATTGACGGTGTGGGACTTCGCGCTGCCATCGACTCCGACGCTGGTCACTGCTTTTGGTTCGCCTGCGCAGCGCATGCGGGCCTACTATCGCGACAAGGCCGGCGAGCGAGAGCCTGCGGATTGGCCGGCGGTGGAGTCTCAATGCGCGCAGTTGCTGGGCGAACACTGTATCAACGCGACGCCCCCGAGTGAGCTGCTCCGCCCGGTTCCGCAGGACGATGGTTCGTTCCGAGTCCCTTCCCCACACGTGCAGGCGCTGCGTGAATTTGTGGATCGTTACCATGTCAACGCCATCCAGGTGCCCCATCCCTCCGGCGTTGTCAAGGATCCGGAAACGGAACGCGACAAGCTGCGGGCGTGGCTGGCGGCGTTCGACCGAGCGGCGCACGAACTCGACCGGCCCGGTGTCGTGTTCTTCGTCTATCTCAAGGATGAACCCAATACCGAGGAGGATTATCGCTACGTGCAGAAATGGGGCCGCGCCATCCGTGAGGCGCAATCCACCGTCCAGGTTATGGTCGTCGAGCAGACCTGGACGGAGCCGGGCCGGGGCGGCGCCGACAGTGCCTGGGGCGATCTGTACGGGTCAGTCGATATCTGGTGTCCGCTCTTTTCGCTGCATCGGCCACAAAGCGCCGCCAAGCGGAAGGCGTTGGGTGAGACGATCTGGACCTACACGGCCCTGTGCCAGGGCGCACCCACGCCGTGGTGGCATATCGATCATCCGTTGCTCAACTATCGCGTGCCCGCCTGGATGGCCTGGCGAGACGGCATGAAAGGTCTGCTTTACTGGGGCGGCATGTCCCACTGGAGGCAGACGGATGATCCCTGGACGCAGGCGCCGATCTATATCGGCAGCGGCGCCCTGCAACAGGGCAGGAAGGGCATTCTCTTCAACGGGGAAGGATCGCTGGTCTATCCCGCGCGGGCCGCAGGTTATGACGGCATCGTGCCGACGGTGCGTCTGAAGGCTTTGCGAGACGGGATCGAGGACTACGAATACCTGGCCATTCTCCGTCGCCGCGGCAAATCGAACGAAGCGGCGGGCATTGTGCGCCGCCTGACCGACTCATGGTTCCAATGGGACAAAGACCCGGCGGCCTACGAGAAGGCCAGAGCCGAACTGGCAGACATGATCGAGGCGACGGCTGACGTTCGTCCCGACGCGTCTGCGACCCGCATGGATTCTCCGAATGATCTGCTGCGTCTCCATCCCGAGAACCCGCACTACTTTCAGTTTCGCGGGGAGCCGACGGTGTTGGTCACCTCGGGCGAGCATTACGGTGCGGTCATCAACCTCGATTTCGACTACCGGGCCTACCTGGACGAACTCGCTCGCCATGGTTTCAATCATACTCGGCTCTTCAGCGGGACCTATCGAGAGATTCCCGGCTCCTTTGGCATTCAGGGCAACACGCTGGCCCCGGCGCCGGGGCGCTACGCGGCGCCCTGGGCTCGAAGTGACACGCCGGGCTGTTCCGATGGCGGCAACAAATTCGATTTGACCCGCTGGAACGAGGCTTATTTCACGCGACTGAAGGATTTCGTGGCGTGCGCCGGCCAGCGCGGCATTGTCGTTGAGATTACCCTCTTTTGCACGATGTACGGCGAGGAATTGTGGAAGGCTTCGCCCATGCACGCTGCCAATAACGTCAACGGCGTCGGGCACGTCGGACGGTATGAAGTCTACGGGCTGAAGGAAGAGGCGCTCACGGATGTGCAGGTTGCTGTCACGCAGAGGATCGTCCGCGAACTGAATCCTTTCGACAACGTCTATTACGAGATATGCAACGAGCCGTATGAACGCGGCGGAATGCATCCGGACTGGCAGGGTCGAGTGATTGCGGCGGTCCACGAGGTGGAGACGGCTCTGCCAAGTCAGCATCTCATCTCTCTGAACTTCGCGTACGGCTCGGCCCAGATCGCCAAGCCGCACCCGGAGGTTTCGCTCTACAACTTCCACGCGGCAAAGCCTGAAACCGTCACATTGAACTATGGCCTTGGAAGAGCCATCGGCGACAATGAAACCGGCGGCTCGCGCCGGGACGACGCGACCTATCGCATCCAGGGCTGGGAGTTCATTCTCGCCGGCGGGGCGCTGTTCAGTCATCTCGATTTCTCCTTCGCTGCCACGCATCCCCGCGGCACGCTGCTCGATCATCGAGGGCCGGGGGGTGGCAGCCCTGCCTTGCGCCGGCAGTTGCAGGTTCTGAAGGAGTTCATTCACAGCTTCGAATTCGTGCGGATGAAGCCGGACAACTCCTTGATCAAGAGCGGCGTGCCCGAAAGGGGCCGGGCGTGGGCGCTGGTTGAGCCAGGACGGGCCTACGCGATCTACTTGGTGGGGCGCGGTCCCGTTGAACTGACGCTCGAGTTGCCGGCCGGCGTCTTTCGGGCCGAATGGATCAACACGCTCAGCGGGTCGCTGGAAAGGGAGGAGTCCTTTCCACACGAAGGCGGCCCCAGGCGGCTCCCGTCGCCTGATTTCGCCGAGGATATCGCCCTGCGCGTTCGAGCGGAATGAAATCACAGCGAGAGAAACTCTTGGAGGAAACCGTCATGCGCGTAACGAGGAAAATGGCTTGCATCTGCCTGGCAGCGCTGATTGGACTTGCCGGCACAGCATGCGCGGACCCTGCAAAAGGTCCGCTTCGCGTTCACCCTGCGAACCCGCGTTATTTCACCGATGGTACGCGAGGCCCGGACGGCTCGTTGCGGGCGGTCTACCTGACCGGCGCGCATACGTGGAACAACCTCGTGGATATGGGTCGAAGCGATCCGCCGGAGCCGTTCGATTTTTCCGCCTACCTGGACTTCCTCGAGCGTCATCACCACAACTTCATCCGCTTGTGGGCGTGGGATTCGACCGCCTGGGACACGCGGGCCAACGGCGCGCTGGGCAAGGACTTCATCCACCAAGCGGCGCCGCAACCTTGGGCGCGAACCGGTCCCGGCAACGCCCTCGATGGCAAGCCCAGATTCGACCTGACGAAATTCGAGCCGGAGTATTTCGAGCGGCTGCGGTCGCGCGTGGCGGCAGCGGGTCAGCGCGGGATCTACGTGAGCGTAATGTTCTTCGAGGGCTGGGGCCTGATGCATGGCAACCGGCGCCAGAATACGGAAGACGGCTGGGCCTGGCGGTCGCATCCGTTCAATCCCGCGAACAACGTCAACAATCTCGCCATCGAAGGATCGGACGCGTTCAGTGGGCGGGTCCATACCCTGCGGAATCCGGAGGCGAACCAGCTCCAGGCGGCTTATCTCCGTAAGGTGGTGGACACGGTGAACGCTCTGGACAACGTCCTTTACGAGGTCATCAACGAAGGCGGCGAGCAGGAGTGGAACTGGTGGGTGATACGGACCGTCCAGGAGTACCAACGGACCAAGCCGAAGCAGCATCCGATCGGCAATACCGGTCACGGCGCCGAGCGAATCGCCACCATGCTGGCCAGTCCGGCCGACTGGGTTTCCCCGGGCCGGGCGGACGGCTTCGCCGAGGACCCGCCGGCCTGGAACGAACAGAAGGTAAGCCTGCTGGACACGGACCATATCTGGGGCGTGGGCGGCAACACGGCCTGGGTCTGGAAGAGTTTCCTGCGCGGACACAATCCCCTCTTCATGGACCCCTACGATGGCTCGGTCCTGGGGCAGGATCGTGGTTGGGAGCCGCTCCGGGCGGCTTTGGGCCACACGCGGCGTATGACCGAGCGAATGAATCTGGCGGCAATGACTCCGCGCAACGATCTGGCGTCGACCGGCTACTGTCTCGCCCATCCGGGACACGAGTATCTCGTCTATCAGCCGGGCAAGAACGAAGCGTTCTCCGTAGAACTGGAACCGGGCGTCTACCTGCTCGAATGGTTCGATCCGGCCAAAGGCACGACTACGGAAAGTGAGCGGGTCGAAGTCTCCGGCGGGACGCGTCAGTTCAAGGCGCCCTCTGCGGGCGAGGCCGTGCTTCATCTCAAGAAGACGCCGCCATTGTCCAGGCAAGTGGAACTGTATCACTGGGTCGATTTCCCTGTGGAGGCTCCGGGGGCCGCTGCGGGCGTCGCGAAGTGGGACGTCGAAGGTTCGTGCGTCTGGACACATGCGGACAGCAGTGCCCGCCGCACGAGTCTGCTGTGGTACTCCGGTTCGGATGACACATATGTCTATCGTTTTGGTGGGTCGCTGCAGGGCCACTGGACCGGTGTGACCAGCTCACCGACGGCGGCTCTCGATGGCCTGCAACTGATGGTCGAGGTGACGCCGTCCAGTAACCCAAAGCGGGTTGGCTGGAGCGGACGGCGACCGGATGAACCGACCGCCTGGGCGCATCAGAAGGGACCCGAGGGAGGACTCGTCAAGCGCACGCCTGTTCTGATCATGATGCCGGATGTGCACCGTTGGCATGACGACCCGGGGAGCATGCGGGCGTTCGTGGCCGAGTTCAGCGACAATCACGGCTTCAATGGGGGCCACATCTCCACGATTGGCCGGAGCTGGTTCGATGCTGACGCGGTCGATGGTCTCCGCACGGCGCCCGACGTGCGAACCTTCGCCGCGCTGGAGGCGGTTGCTTCCGAGTGGTCCGAACGCGGCGGCTGGCTGCACCTGTGGATGTGGGGCAAGGGAGACAGCGGAGACTTCTCCAATTTGCCCGGCGGATACAGCGGGCCGCAGAGCCGCCGGATCAACCGTTACATTGCGGCCCGCCTGGGCCCGGTGCCTAGCTGGTCCATGGGCATCGGCTGGGACGTAGAGTTCTGGGGCGACGAGATGAAACTCAAGTGGTGGCTGGACGACCTGATCCCGCAACTTGGCGGCTGGCATCACTGGATCGGACACCGTTATTCGGACAGCGATATCGGGCAGGGCAGGGACCCGGACCCCGCCAACAAGGGCGAGTATCTGGCTCGTGGCGTTACCTGGAATACGCTTCGAGCTGGCGACGAGCAGTACGCAGGCTGGGAACATTGGTCCACCATCACCAGCGACAGCGCGATCGAGGCAGGCTTGGCGGCAATTCCGGATAGGCCCATGATGAGCGAAGACCGTTTCCGACGACGCGACAATGCCTGGCGACAAAAGGACATGCACTCCGACGACGACATCCTCAAAGAAATCCCGCGCTGGGCGACGCGCGGCGTGGCCGCGATCTACGGCCGGCTGATCGACCGTCGCGACGGGGGCAGTGACATCTGGCCCAACAAAGCCGCGATCAAAGCCGTGATCGAGAGTGTTGGCAAGTAACAGTCAGTATACCAATGGAGACAATCTCATGCTGGCTCGGCAGGAACGCTGTGATCGATATCGAATAGGGTTTCTTGTGCTGTGGCTGCTGGCGTGGTCTCATGTGGCGTTCGCCGGCCAGGCGTCTGTATTCGATGTGCGCAATTACGGGGCCGTTGGCGACGGCGTGACGGTGGATACGGCGGCCATCAACAGAGCCGTGGAGACCTGCGCAACTTCCGGCGGGGGACAGGTCCGCTTCGCACCGGGGCGGTACCTCTCGGCAACCATCCATCTCCAGAGCCATATCACGCTGCTGTTGGAGCCCGGCGCCAGGCTGGTTGGGGCGCAAGACCCAAACCTGTACGAAGCCCCAAAACCGCCGGACTTCATGCCGGAGGCGCGGTGGGGCAAATGGCACCGCGCCCTCATTCTGGCGGAGGGGCAGGAGGATATTGCCATCTGCGGCGGAGGCGTGATCGACGGCAACAAGGTCTTCGATCCGACGGGGGAAGAACACATGCGAGGACCGCACACGTTCGTGTTCGTCGATTGCTGCGACGTGACCGTGCGCGATGTCTCCTTTGTCGATTCCGCAAACTACGCGATCTTCTTCATGGTCAGCAGCAACGTGGACATTCACAACGTCACATTCACCGGCGGATGGGACGGTGTACACTTTCGCGGGGCGCCCGGCCATGCGTGTCGGCACGTGGACATCACGGACTGTCGGTTCTACACCGGGGATGATTCGATTGCGGGTCGTTACTGGGAGAACACGGTGATCTCCGGCTGCATCATCAACTCGTCCTGCAACGGAATCCGTTTGATCGGTCCGGCCGAGAACTTGATTATACACGACTGCCTGTTCTATGGGTCGGGCCTGCACCCCCACCGCACATCCGACCGCTACAACATGCTGGCCGGCATCAATCTCCAACCAGGGGCGTGGGACGCGACGAAGGGCCGCCTCGACGACGTCCTGATCTCCGACGTGACCATGCGGAACGTCGCCACACCGCTCCATTTCACGATGAAAGCAGGCAATACCGCCGACCACATCACGGTGACACGTCTCTCGGCCACCAACGTGTACCGTGCAGCTTGCTCCGTGGAGAGTTGGGCTGAGACGCCGTTTGAGAATGTGGTCTTTCGCGACGTGGACGTTGAATTCGAGGGGGGCGGCACGGTCGATGAGGTTTCCGGCGTAGTCCGTGCCCCCGGCGTGGACGCCCGCCCTCTGCCGGCTTGGGGGCTCTACGCCCGCAATGTGCAGAACCTCGCTCTGGAGGACGTGCGTCTGACCTGCAGGCAGCCTGACCAGCGTCCCGTGATGATCTGCGAGGATGTCAACGACCTGACTCTCGACACCTTCGAGTTTCCTGCCTGCGACGGTGCCGCGACGTCGATCATCCTGAGGCAGGTGGAACGCCTGCGTCTGCGGGATACAGACGCTTCGGTTGTCCAGATCGACCCCGGCAGACGACCGCGTCGATTGCCGTGAGCCGGATGCTTCCCAGGGCATCCCATCTGAACGGCGTCAGCGCCGGTTGCGCTGGCTTGCCGGCTTTCGAGATTCCCTGAAGACGGATCCGGCAGGTCCTCGATGGCTCGGTTTCCCGGCCGGTGGGCATGTGGGAGTCCAGACCCCGTTTGTGACGGCATGAAGTCGATCTAAGTATAGCTGGGCGAAGTACTTGTGCCGAAAAGCGGGGTGTCAATGTCCGTTTGCATACGGTTCAGGTTAGCGGTTTGCCAGATTCCATTGGTGATGGGGTGGCCTTTTGGGTAGAATGGATGGTGGTTGGCGATGATGCATCGGGGGTGTTCGCCCGGACATGGGGAGAACGCCGCAGCGTGGTTGGCTTGGCCCGGTGCAATGAGGTGCAAGTCTGAACAGGAGGAGTGGGACATGTGCGGTGCGCGCGGCAGTCCCGGAATCGTTCTGTGGTGTGCCCTCGTCGTTGGCGGCGCGGCGGCGGTTCAGGCCCAAGACCTCTCGGCCTTGCCCTCGGGTTGGGACTGCAACAGCGCCCTCCTGGCGGCCTCGGAACGCGTGACATCGGATTCCTTCGTGGCGGCGGCGGGCGAAGTCCGGTCGAATGCCCGCCCGCAAGACCATGACTACCCATCGTATGTCTTGGAGGCGTTCTCTCTCGATCCCACGACATGGACCCAGTCTCCGGCAGGCGAGCACCTTGTGGTGGACATGATTCTCTCACCCACGACTTCGGGCAATCCTGTGGGGCTCCGTCGCGATGAGACTCATCCGCAGTCGGGGTCACTCGCGTTCGACCCTCTGGAGAGCACAGAGGTGTCAGCCGTTGTCCCCGTCGTCGGTGCGATCGTGCTCGGCATGGTCTGGGCCGGTCTCATTGGCTGGCTGCATCGACGCAGAACACACTGAGCGGGCCTGGGGCCTTGCGTTGTCCCGGCCCGTATTTCCGGGGCAGTGAAGCAGACGATTCTCCCCAGATCGGTGCTGACGAACAACGAGCCTGCGGCGGCGGCCAGGCCGTATGCTCTGCCTTCGACCGGCGCGGTCCAGATTCGTTCACCGGTTGCAGCCTCGTGGGCATCCACCTTGCCCTCGCCCCCGGCGAAGAGCGTGTCACCGGCCAGAATCAGGGTCAGAGGGCAGTCACTCGCGACACGCCACGGAACGCACGCGGACAGCTCTGCTTGCAGCGTCGGGATCTCCGCCTGCGCCGCGGCGATCTCTGCATCAAGTTGTCGGCGTTGCACGTCACTGGCGTCGCGCGCGAGCTTCTTCTTGCGTTCCTGCAACTGCTGTATACTCGCTTGCAGCAGATCGATCCGGGACTGGAGCTCGACGTAACTGTCGCGGTCGAACGCCTGGAGCCATCCATCCGCGTACAGGTAGATGACACCATTGTGAATGACGAGGGTGGTGGCGCGCGGGAACGTCACGAGCAGATCGTTTTTACTGCCGCCGAAGAATCGCAGCTCGCCGTCGGCACGGTGGTTCTGGCCGTGTCCGTGGACGAATATCGAATCTTCGGTCAGCAGTCCGAACACGCCGCCGAAGCCGGAACTGCCGAGGCTCTGCACCATGCTGCCGGTGGCGCGCTCGAAGACCAGCGGCACCTGCCGTCCCTGCGACAGGTAGAGCCTGGTGGCGGAGGCAAGCATCGGGCCCTGCGCCGTCATCTGCTCCAGTTGTCTCTTGTACAACCCTGGGCCGTCTGACGCTCCGGTCTGTGCATCCAGTGCGCACAGGTAGGTCTTCTGCCAGGGCAACAATGACGCCGCGAAGTAGACCCTGGAGTCCTGCACCAGGGCGCCGGTGCGACACGGCCAGAGCGACGCAAGTCTGCCGTCGATGGGGATCTGCGCGCCACCGGGCGCTGCCTCATGGCGCCAGATGGTCTGGCCGGAATCGCAGCGGACGCAGTACACACACCCGTCATCGCCGCCGAAATAGAGCTTGCCGTCGTACAAGGACGGCGGCAGGCGGACGGGGCCGTTGGCGAAGGCCACCCATTTCTCTCGGCCGCTGGCGGCGTCGAGGCAGTGAACGGCGTTGTCAATGGAACTGCCGAAGAAAACGCTCGTCTCGGCGACCGTCACGTAGAACACGGGATCGAAGTCGCGCATGGACTTGAGGTTGACCAGGCCGGCATAGGAATCCCACTTGGCCGGGCCACTCCACGCGGTCCTCGGATGATCGCTTGGGATGTACTCCCATGCTCTGTGCAGGGGCATTTGCAGTTGCTCGCCCGTGACGCCGCTTCGCCGATTGTCGTGCTGATACGTGGGCCAATCCTCGGCGTGAGCCGCCGGCGATGCGATCATCAACAGACAGACCACGCTCAGACTGATCACGGAGATGTGTGAGCCCATACGGCCCTCCCTCATTGCCCACTTTCGATCGCGTCACCGCCTGTTGGCAAAGGTCTTCTGGCGGGGGCAGTACTGACCTGCAGCGGTGAGAAGGCCATTGAAGTCTCCAGCCAGTTGCCACAACTGCACCCTCCGCCGCCTTCGGGCGACAATATCATTCCCTCACCGACAATCGTGCTGAGCCAGCAGCTTGGACGCAGGTTCCGCCAGGTCGTGATGCGGCCGGTGTTGAAGTCCCACATCGCAACGCATCGGGCCTGACCCCGATGGACCAGGGCGTAGTTCGTGCCGCAGTACGTGGCGCAACCCTCGCGCGGACTCATCGAAGAGGTCAAAAGCCGGCCCGTCGCGAGGCCATAGCCGCACGGCTCCAGAAAGATCCGGTCCGTCAGGACGACGGGGTGCTGCATATGGGCGCTGTGATTGTCGGCGGGCCAGTTGTGCTCGGCGTGCCAGAGAAATCGGCCGGTATCGGAGTCGAACCGATACAAGTGGTACTTGCCTGCACCGGAGGAAGCGATCACGACGGAGTCATCCGTGCAGGCGAGGTAGAACACGACGATTCCGTCGGCGGTGTCGAGGGGGGTCTCCCAGATGGGCTCACCGGTCTGCGTGTCGAGGCATACG